>JAABUT010000060.1_pt1 | contig 201597 bp, 200 predicted proteins | sample 5559281 | NCBI WGS metagenome assembly JAABUT01 (sample SAMN10711880, study PRJNA513359) | rock metagenome | isolation source: Antarctica rocks | place: Antarctica: Victoria Land, Ricker Hills nord | collected 2016-01-04
TTGATCCGGGGGGGGGGGGGGGGTGTGATTGCGGGAAAATAAGCATGGGTAATTTTTAAAGAGACGGTGTTTGAGCGTGAGGGGTCGATTGGAGGGGTTTTCGGAGGGTTTTTGGGGGGTTGGGATTGGGATTTGGGGTTGGGGTTGAGGGGGATGGAAGTGTGCTGGGTTGGGGAAGTGAAGGGAGGTTGGGTGGTTTTGAGGGTTTGGGTGGCTTTTTTGCGGGGGTTCGGCGGCGGGGTTTTGGAGAGAGAGAGAGAGGCGCTGTTTTGGTGGGTGGGTGGGAGGAAAGGGGTTTTTGATTGGGGTGTGGAGGGGAGAGGGTGGGCGTCTGTAGTGAGGATTAGCAGCGGGGATGTAAGGGGGAAGCTTCGCAGGACTGGTGAACTGTTGGCAAAACTGTACTTTTTGAAAAGAATATGCGGATCCTGCTTACCTTGAAGAACCGCGCGGTCTACTTGTCCGTGATATTTTTCTAGGGAAGTTTCTGCACTTCTGGTGAAGGTTTAGGGAAAGTTGGTTCTCAGGTAGATGGAAAGAGGGAAAGGAAAGTTCGTTGCTCAAGCTATCTACTGCTACTGTGCTGGAAGTGGAAAGGAAATCGAATCGCTTGGAAAATAAGTGCTGCCACAGTCATGAACAGGCCTCCACCGCCCCTTGAGCACAGCCGCTGATGGAGAAACAGAAAGGACATCGCTAGAAAAACAGGCAGGAAATCGACAAGAGGACTAAGTGAAGAAATAGCCCCGGCACCGCTCCGCCCCGCACAAGCACTTTGCAGGGCGGTAGCTCTGCCGCCTCCCCACCTCGTCGGCCATCTCCTCCGTGATGACAGCCCTGTCATCTTCGTCCTTGTAGTCGAAGGTGAGCTCGGTGCCCGCGGGGATGTCCTCCTTGGCGAAGAAGGCGAGGTCGTAGATCTCCTGGTCCGCATGGTTGGTTGACGCGGTGTGGACCTGGAGGTTCGGGGCGCAGGAGTGGTTGATGAAGCGGGTGGGCCCGCCAACGTGCATTCCGTCACAAACGTACTTGCAGGGGACGAACTCTGGGTTGAACCAGATCTCATTGCCCTCGGCGTCGTGTTCGATTGTCCATTTGCCCTCTTCGACTTGTTGGGCGTGCCATTTGATCTTATCGGGGTGAAGTTTGAGGAACTCTGCTTTGGTAATGGAATCTGGTTCCTGAAATTTATCCAAGTCCATCAAGTAATTGCCTTCATCTGGGTTTCTCGTCTTGCTACGTCGATCGGACTCCTCGGTCGTAATGATCTCACCGCGGTAGGTATCGACAAATTGTCCTCTCTGCAAACCGGACAAACAGCGCAAGCCTAACAGCTGTCAGTGAATATACATAGGTTGATCTATAGAGAAGACGAGCTTACCCCATCCACGATTCGCAGTCTTGAATATCTGTAGCTTGACTTTACGACCAAATTGTACAACCCGATTCTTGCAGTTGTCGCTGCAATTGCAGCGCGCATTACACTCATAGATGTGGTTTCGACTCTTGAGAAAGATTGGGCGCAGGCAGGCTTTATCGTGTTTCCCCATGGAATAAGGAAATGCTTTTCGACCACCTCCTGTGGTAGGCTCTGGCAAACAGGTACAGGAAAGATATTCGCAGCCACAATGTCGTCCATTCTCGGCTCTGCACTCGCATCCTATCATGAAATCATCTGGTACTTTCAATACGCCTTGGCCCAGTGTGCTCTGGTTGACAAACTCGAAGGTAACTGTCGGCGTCGAGCCATCTATGTCGTTGAACAATGTGACTGCAGGGTCATCAAGGGTGTCGAGATTGCGTAAGAAGCGTCGACGTATCTCGCTTTCCTCATCGGTAAGGGTAATCTGTGCTTGTTTGTGTTGGTTTCCAGTGGCTGCAGAGTCGAACGAAGACCTCGACGTGTTCACTGTTGACTTGAGCACACCTGTTGAAGTATGATCAGCAAAAAGACTATATTGAATGCTGTGCGGGCTTAGATTAAGTTTCATTAATAAGGGGACCTGCAACACGATAGCAAAGGCGAGCCCATTTGAGGATAACGGCAACTATGATAGAATGTATGTGATCGTGCGTAAAAGCAGCCGCTGAATGCCAATGGTAAAAAGGATGTACCTCTGCTTTCGCCGGGACGTTTTCCAGGGATGATTACGAGTACACCATCATCGGGTGGATTCGATGGACGAGGGTGGATTTTACCTGATTCGTTACGGATCCCCCTCAAGAAGCCGCCTCCAGTATCTCCATGGCGAACGTTGCGAGAAGCCCGTGGTAAATCATCTTGTACTTCCTGACGAGTTTTCGTGGGTTTGCGTAGAAGACTGGATAAGTCATCCTCAGAATCTTCAGGTGCATCAGAGGCGTTGCGGGAGAAATCTCTCGATAAGTCATCCTCAGAATCTTCAGGTGCATCAGAGGCGTTGTGGGAGAAATCTTTGGATGAGTCGTCCTCAGTATCCTCAGGTCCTTCAAGGGGAGTTTTGCGAGAAAAAGCTCGAGATGAGTTTTTGCCAGTATTTTCAAGTGTTCCATGACGAGCTTTGCGAATAGATCTAGGTAAGACTTTGTCGATATCCTCGAGTATTTCGTGACGAGCTCTCTTATTTGTGATCGTCTCAGGTGGATCGTCAACGGTCAAGTCGATAATATGACGCTTCTTGGTCGCTGAGGGCGATGATGTGGTTTTGGTGCTATAAAGATCAGCTCGTGCCGCTATGATAAAGATCACTAGAAATTCTCACCGATGTACCAAGCTTTGTTGAAACAACACTAAAGATACTTATCAGCACTTTATAACAACACATGTTGTACGAAGGAAAATATACCATTGGAACGACTATTGCTGGTAGAGCTGCGATGCAACAGGCTTTTGTTGATGTTGCTGCCGTCTGAACTCTGCAAAATTAAACGTCAGCAAATATCTCAAAGTTACGCTGAACAAGGATTACAAACCTTGACATCATCATTGGGGATTTCTTTGCGATCTGAGGACATCTACAGAGTCCCGCACAGATTAGCGATTGCTTTTCTCAAGTTAAAGAACGACTCGATCGCTCGAACGAAAGTGAGACTTGACAATTTCTCTTGATATTGAAAATCAAAGAATTGTCTCTAAAATAGCGCTTGCGCGACGTTAGAAAAGCAGTATAAGTAAGTATATACTTACTGTTACAGTGTTACTGCATAAATTGAGTCAGAATATGTAATTTATGAGCGAAAAGTTAAGTCTCTGTCACAGCAAAGCGTTGTTACGTTTACAAGAAATGTTCAGATGCGAAGTTTATGTTGCAAATAATTTTCAGCCTTAACTAATGAATTCACTTTGAGTCTCACTTTTAAGATCAAATTTACACTTGATCAATGACGTTGATCTTAAAATAATATAGAATATAGATTTTAAAGAATTAAAACTACATACTATGAGCAATTTGAAGATTAAAGACTCGCATATGTTAAGTGCTTTACTGCATCTCTTTTATAGCATCGATGGTCGAGGTCTGCAGTTCTGATATCTGGAGGCCATGGGACTAGTGTTTGCCGCGCCTATTTCTGAATGGGGTAGTCACAGCCGGACCGGCACTAATATACGCGCCTGGCGCCGAGCTTATTTGAACGTCCATAGCGCGTTTGTCAGAGGCTTGGTCTTAGGGTTTTCATCTAGCAAATTCCTAACTCCATGAACTTTCCAAGACGCTGACAAAGCCAGCATGGCATCTAACGTGCAGCAAGCCCCGTTTATAAAGCAACTGGCGGCTAATGGTATGTGTATGATTTTTTTGTGCTATGACCGAGGTTCCTATATTTTTGTTGCATGTCGATGAGTAAGATCTTAAATCCATCCCCTGTTGAAAAAATTCGTAACATCAGCGTTTTATTAATTTACTATTCTATTATATGGCTCTCTCTGAATTGATTTTGATCAGTATTACTAGAGTAGCGGACAGCACATTTCCAAGCCTTCATATAGTGTTTTACTACTTTTTTCGGGTCTGGTTTAGGGAAGGGTTGCAAGTCGAAGATTATGCGTTATGCCGAAAAGACTTGATTCATCGTTAGCATAATCAGCTTTGGTCTGTCCTAATCTTGCCTGAAAAGAAATCACATATAAATCTTCAAGTCTTGAGCGGTTCTATTTTCACATCCTCGAAGATATTCGTATTGAACAAAGTTTTTGAATCTCCTTAATTTATATATCTTTGTTGACAAGCATTCTATGTCGTCCTCTTTATTGTGTGTGATTGGCTACAATTCATCCCATTTGTTCGCGTTCAGCTCGGGCGTTCTTCCCAGAGCACTTGACTGACAGATGCCATCTAGATCGCCCAACACGGGAAAAAGCTCTCTCCTCCCTTCGACTCTACCTAACCTCCAGTCGAGTATTCAGCGATCTTGAACTCCACAAACTCTGGAAAGGATTATTCTTCTGTAAGATCCTTCAGCATCCGCCAACTAACTATTCGTCTCGAATACACCCACCCAACTCCCTCCAAACCCCTGAACCCCAACTGAACACCCTCATACAGGCCTCTGGCACACCGACCGGCCCCTCCCCCAACAATCCCTCTGTCGCTCCCTCGCCTCCCTCCTCGACCCGCTTCCCCCCTACACCTTCTTCCCCTTCCTCCGCGCCTTCTGGACAACCATCGCCACACAGTTCTCCTCCATCCCCTCCCTGCGCCTGGACAAATACCTCCTGCTAATCCGCCTCTACGTCCTCTCCTCCTTCCAATACCTCTGCTCAAAAGCCTGGGACCCGCGGCTCGTGCTCGAATATGTGCACCTGATCAGTAAGGACGATATGGGAAATGGGGGAGGGCTGGGAGGACCGTTGTCGGTGGGCGACGGGAAGGTGCCGGATGGGTTGAGGTATCATGTCCTGGATGTGTGGGTGGAGGAGTATGTGAAGGTTGAGGGGTGGGAGGGTGTGAGGGGATTCGTGATGGGGCCGATGAGGGGGTTGGGTAACGAGGGGAGGACGAAGGTTATGAGGGCGAGGGCGAGGGAGGTGTTGATGGATACGAGACTGCTGGTGGACGATAGGGAGGAAGCGGATGGTGGGGAAGGAGGCGAAGAGGAAAGCGGGGAAGAGGAGAGCGAGGAAGAGGAGAATGGGAAAGAGTTCGAGGGGTTTGGAAAGTAAAGGTAGGATCAAGGTGGGGTTGGTAGGTGGGGATTTGATACCAGTATGGAGTTTCTGAGATGTCTCGTTACGGTTGCTCTGAATAGTAGATGCATCTACAACTCTTAAAACCCTTCCAGATTCAGGTCGTTGCGGCATTCCTCAAAAAACCCTAAATGCTATTTTCCACAACATAGACCATCTAACAAGTCTATATCCGCAAAATGAAACGCTATTTCCTGGTATCATCGAAGCAAATACTCCAACATTGGTCTCAGAGTTCTTCTACACGGGTACTAGCTCCCCTCCTTCGTGCCCTCCACCACCCCCTTCGCCTCATAGACATAGCCACTCCTACTAAGCACCGTTCCCAAACCCCTGTGCACCTCCGCCTGGAACGGCTCGAACGGCACCCTCTCGCCATCAATACTGACATAACCCTCTCTCTCCCTCTGAATAATCCTATACGCGCTAACCTTTCGGTAATTTACATGGGGTAAATCAAAGAACGTGCCCTTCTCCATAGCAAACAGGCTGTTAAAGGCAGTGGAACGGTTAATGTCGCCATCGACGGTAACGAGATCAAGACAACCATCGTTGGGGAGGGAAGCAGGGAAGAAGTTGGAGGAGGCGGCCATGAAGGCCATGTTTCCAGCGTAGAAGTTGCCGAGTTTTCCGCAAGGGACAACAGTCCAGTCAGGGGGAAGCGGAGAGTTGATGGAGCCGTATTTTAGGGGCGGAAGACCGGCTTCTAAATGTAAGTCTCGGCGAGAGGATGAAGCGGCGTGGTTGGCTAGTTCGCGGCGGTAGTGCTCTTTGATTTGGGTTTTTGTAGGGACTTCGAGCTTGACTGCGAGATCGCATGGGTAGATGGTTTTCCGGAGGAGACGGATGAGGAAGCCATAGGTGAAGCGTACTTCACCCATCCACCGGAGGTGTTCAGTGCCGAGGTCGCTTTCGGCGACGATTCCGACCGATTGGGACAGGAAGGACAGATACCGTTTATCGCCTTGGGTAATGGAGATTAAGTCTAGCGGAGTCTGGATACCTTTTACGGTACACAACGCAGCCATACTTGGACTCCCCGTTCCGTTGAGATTCCAACTCATGGCATTGCCAGAACCGCAAGGTAGATGCACAACAGCGATTTTCGAGAGCGCCCTTGCCGCATCCTCTTTCCTGCCCAAGCCATTGAAAACCTCGTGCGGAAGTCCATCGCCAGAACATGACGCTATGACATCGTATGCATCTATGTCGAGCTTTTCAGCGATGTCCACACCATGGCCCGAAAACTGTGTCCTCTCAACGTCAACTTCACAACGTGCGGCTGCGAATATTGGCTCGATGTCTCGAATATACCATTTTGGGGCCTTTCCACTACCACTGAAGGGATTGATAAGGACTTTAATACGCTTCCTCCTCTGCGAGCCGCCGTATGCGCGATCCAGTAGCCTTGAGACCCAGGAAGTTGCGTGGCTCTGTTCTGGTTTCTCAACCAAATAGCTGACAGACGCTAGTCGGACAATGTCTTTCGATGTGGGATGAGCATAGTGAATCGTGATGTCGAACTTGGATAGCTCTGCCCACAGAACGTTGAAGAAGGGAATCGCTCTGGTGGTTTTGGGGTCTGCAAAATTCAGCGTTGTTCGGCGGAAGAAGCTACAGGTATTGGCGCTCACCTCTATGTATTAGGCCACAGCAGTTGAATCGCTCTGTTCTAGTGAAATCCTCGTCTGCATTACCTATTAGTGACCTTCTCGATCGTTTCGAGCAGCTGGAGCTGCGTACCAAGAACAATGAGTGAGTCAGTGCCCAAGGTCAGCGAAGCATTCCTCCCCACTACCAAGGTAGAATCTTCCCCATAGTCTGACTGCTCTTCTACAGAGATAGGATCCTCAAACGGATCGCTATCCGGTGGGCACCGATTTTCCATAGCAATGTAAAGGAGTCAGCATTTCTGGTGCTGTTGTGCGCGTTGGCAAGCTCGGCATGCCTGAGAAAAGCCCGGCAGGTGGTCAGTGCGCAAGCTCACTTTATGGTTCCTGACCCATTGATGCAGTCAAGCCGCACAGAGGGTCGTTCTTGATGAACGAACAAAATCTACAATCAATAACAAGACTGAGCGGAGAAGTGCAACAGTAATCCTTTCTTGATGCAGCATTATGTTACCACCTATTGTACAGGTAGAACGCTAGAGTCCAGTAAATCTCCACAGGTCGAGGCCATACCCTCTTACAACAAACCTCTTTGCTCAAACAATTATGACCGAACCTGTCATCAAAGACTTTCTATCTCAATGCCACAGACTCGCTTGCAGAAGTCGGCACACTTTTATTCCAGCGCCGTATTCTTTCCCATGCATCCAGCCCCCGGCTTCATGGCGAGGGTGGGTTAGTAACTCACGCAACCCATGAGGCAAAACAATTGGTAGGAAACCTAATCATGAAGAACCTCCAACTTTGTTGAGCCCTTTGAGAGATCCAAGACTCAACGCAAGCCCTTGTGACCGGCTGCGAATCCGCACAAAGCCTGTCACTGGCCCATCGTCGCCTTCTTTCTCAATGCTCAGGTTCGCCAAGGCATCCTCACCTACATACGATCAGCTGTCAAATCAAATTTCTATGGAAAGAGATAGGGATGCTTACCGAAGACGCTGCGCGCATAGAGATTGGCACTCAAGAACTGGCAATCTCCCTTCATCGATGCCTCTGGTGTTAAACACGTCATGCTTGTGCAGGCCATTAATTGAGTCAGGAAATCTCGTAATGATTTGGCCTTGGAGTTGATGTTAACTTTATTCTCCCACTCGAACTCGGTCCACATGGTCCTGAACTGCGTTTCCGTGCAATGTGCTGGCTGGATATAGTCCATGATATCGACGTGTACATCGTTTAGTATTACTACGTTGCTTTCCGTAGAGCTTGGACCATCGTATACCACGTTACCAAAGATAACACCAGTATCTGTGGATGATACTTTGATAGTACTCTGCACGTTCTGGAAGTCTCGGGCACCAAGATTCTGGGTCGTCGGCCGTTCCACTACCTTCAAATCCCCCAGAGTTGCGAACTCGACCGAGAGGTTCTGCAAAGTCTCCGAAGTCTGATTGACTAGCAGAACATCAAGCACGATATCGAATTGATGGACTTTAACGTAGGCTTCGGCATACACGGGATCTGAAAATCCAGTCAATTGGACAACCTTACTTAGCTTCGACGAGAGATCTTCAGTGGCAGAATCACCACCTGTGGCCTTTTCGAGGTCTAGCTCAATCTCATCCGAACCGTCGCCCGTGGCTTTCTTGGTCAGTTGTCGGATAGAGACAACGTCATCCACTTGGACGGCTGACTTGGCCTTCTCGACAGCATCTTTGGCGGCTCGCTTCTGCTCTTCTGCTTGTACCATTGCACGGAACGCTTTTCTTGTGTCATCCAGGAAAACCGTCTCAAGGTCTTTCTTCTGTGCAAATTCGGCCAGCGATCGAACACAGGACATGATCCGGTCAACAGAATCCTCGTCGATTGGAGCCTTTACGAATTGTGACTGACCGACACGTATGATTGAGATCATAATTAACATAGCTTCGGCACGTAGGGCGTTTGTCCGAGCCGTGTCTTGCGAGATTTCTGAGTGTCGCATCACTAGCTTTGTTAGTGTAGAGGACAGGACAGTCGCAAGGTAGAAATCTCCATCGAGAATGAGTTGTCGCAACGGAGGTTTCTGGGCAGCTTTCACAGCTTCGAGTTTGGCAGCGTTGGCTGATTGGCTTGTCAAAGCATTTTCAGTCGCATATGTGCCATCTGGTAATACTTTTCGTGAGCCTGTAGGTGCTGAAGGTTTTGCGTGTCCGTTGGTTTGCTCTTTAGGCTCTTGCCCTTCTTCCGCTACTTCTTCAAGTAGGCGCTGCTCCGAAGACAGAATAGGGATCTCGCCCAGACTTGTTCGGATTCTCCTCCATGCCTCGCGGATATCGTTCGCCTCTAATGAATATTCTCCAACGATCCACAGCGCTCCTCGATAAACTTTGCCTGCACGTACCTCGCTCAATGTTGATACAAGACGTTCGACAATGGAAGGTCGTAGCTTGGGGAATTTCTCGACCACTTCCTTGACAAAAGATATGACATCAACAGCAGAGGTTGCATTGAAATCAGCGATGAAGTCCATGAGGAGATCTACAACCGAAGCCGCAACCTCGGAGAACTTTATAGCGCATTGGTGAATTGAGTGGATCAGCAACTGCCGGTATTCATTATTCTATATTTACTGATTAGTCACAAAAACCTAGTTTAATCCACGCAGAGGACATTACCTTCTCATATTGTTCATCCAGGGTCTTCGAAAGTTCTTTTTTAAGTAACATAACGACCTCTTCTACGTTTTTGCTTGAGACCATCTCCATAGCGAGGCCGAGTGCTTTTCTTCGAACATCGATATCAGGGCTAGAGAGTACTCTAAGTATCTCCATCGTCAGATCGTCGAGAACACCCTCATTCTTCTTTCGAAGCTGGTCCACTCTATCGAGCACGATAAGTTTGACATTGTTGTCTGCCTCCTTGATACTCAATTCTATAAATTTGGTCGCAGCTGCTTTTACAGCCACTGGGTTGGTTGTAAGTGACGTGAGTGATGATGCAGCTTCGTATACTACCGTAGTTGCGCCGGCTTCTAACAGATCAAAAATCAACCGTAAATAGCGACCCTGGAGAAATGTTAGCAGCTTGAGGTACCCGAAACCTGTAAAATTCATGGTACGGTCAAAAACCTACCTTGTTCTGTGTGTTCTGCACCGCGTCTTTGCGAATGAATTCAAGCTCCACCAGCTGAAGTAACTCGTCTGCGTTTGGGATTCCGTCGAAAGCCCCACTCAGATACTCCAATGCCTTCTCGTGACTCATTGAAGTTAGAGCAGCGAACGCGTTCCTTTTGCATGTATGGTCGCTCTCTGTCTCGAGGAAGGCTTGAACAAGCTCCGGGGCATCTGGAATTAAAGACTCGGAGTGGGCATGTATGGAAGAAACAGCGAAAACAGCATTTTTACGAACATAGGCATGACGATGCTCTAAACATGCTCGTGCAGAGGATAGAAGCGGCTCTATAAGTTCGGCTTCTCGAAGCTTGCAAAGAAATCGTAATGTATTGCCGCGAATATATTCGTTGGGGTGTTGGAGGTCGTTGCGGATGCCGTTGCTTCCCTGTCTATCAGCCAAGCTTCCCTAAGCCACCTAGAATCTAACCAAGTACCAGACGAGTATCATCTCTTGCTTCAGCTTCCCCCCGGTATCTAACTTTGGGCAAATCTCGTAGTAGAAATAAAGGAGCTTTTTCAGCGCTTTGCTTTTGGACGGCATAACGAAACGTATGATGTGCATAAGGAGCTGCGGCATTGAGTCGCCATTCAACATAATTGTGAGGACCCGTTTCATCGTTTCCACCTTGGTTTCATCTGTGCCCTTCTCCAGCTGTGTCCTCAGCTCTTGCAGTGTCGGCTGGTCGGCGGTATTGTCTTGGTGGACCATGCTATAAGCATGATCCAGAAAGGACGTCATGCTGCGTAAATCTCAATTGCGCCCAGCAGTACCAATGTCACTCGGATGTGGAACCCGCGGTTTGTAGAGCACGAGGGGCACCGTCTACCTGACTACCAATGCCCTCGAGCAGAATGTTGCTCACGGCTCGTAAGGATTGCGGCTCCTATAAAGCGGTTGTTAAAGGAGTGACTTCTTCTCAATTGCAAAGTACAAGCGGCAGAAAGACAGGTGTGTGAATGGAAGTCTCCAAAGGCTCTAGGCTCAGGTCCCCATTCACAGCTGTCAGATTCCGTTTGTGGTGTGTCTTTTCTGTTGCCGCTAGGGAAACGCTAATGTAACATTACGAGCAAACCCCCTCCATCCGTATTGGAATCAAGAGTGGGAGAGTCTTAAAGTTCGCTCATAGACTTTTGGACCTTCTGCCTCTCATGGCGGCCTCAAATGAGCCTTTCTATGTGCGCTACTAGTAAGAGCTTTTGTGCCCAGGTTTTCTGTAGCTGCTGATCCCTCCGCGCAGCTCAGGACATTCTGGGCGGTTTGGACACGAATTCCTAGGTGGGACAAACGCTCAGAAACAATTGCACTGAATGTACGCTCACATGCCCCACAGAGTTCGACTTTCGCACCCTCGGCGACGGTCGAAGCGCCTCAGCGCGGTATGCAAATAACTCGAACTACCGAAATGATTCCTTAATCAGGAAAGAGAGTATGTGTACCAAAACCACGAGCATGTAATGGACAGCTTTAATGAATTCTCAGTGTGTGTTAGCTCGCTACTCATTGCCGAGATTAAGAGGATAGTCAAGGAAAGCGAGATCATGAAGTAGCCAATAGAACATGCAAATATTGCCCTACAATTACTGACTACTGGAAGGGAGGACGACACCAAATGGCCAGAGAAGAACAAAGATGGGAGGCAAGAGTTGGAAATTAGGCTGGGCAACGAACACATTTCTTTTGAGGTACTTCTTTCACAGTTCGGGGCTTGAAAGTATATGGTGATGAGCTGATTACTCTGGTACAGACGGCAAAGATCGGCTCCCTTGTCGATGTCACAGAGTCAGCAGATCCGGAAGGACTGCGGGTTTTTTACTATCTTGTCCAAGATCTCAAGGCTCTGGTGTTCTCTTTGATATCTCTACATTTCAAGGTAAGTGTATACAGCATATTGAATCCCTAGCCTGCACAAGATTAACACTGACATTTCGGAATTCATCACAGATCAAGCCTATCTAGATCTTTTGTTATAAGAGCAAGAGGAGTGGAGATTGAGGAAGGTCTGATGGGCGTTATATTTGGCGGTCATACCCTTGCCGATTTGGCTACATGAAAGTAGGGAGAAGAATCATCCACCATTTATATCTTATTGAGCAATGTCGGTTGGATTCAGCTACCTCAGCAGCCTCACCACCTTGTACCTCTTGAGTGACCTAACAAGTTGTGTCTGGGCGGCGTAATGATAATCCGGTGTTGCCTCACGGATCTCGCTTGCATCGTCTTCGTGAGCTTCCCCGCGTAGACTAAACATCCGTACTCAACTTACCTTGGTATACCCAATGTCGACCCAGACCACCACCATTAACCACGCATTCCTATTGATTTGATAAATATATCTTTCGTATCTTTGGTTCTGTATATGTTTCTTCTTCTATGTTTTAAAAGAGATTCCTTATTTCAATGCCGACACCTAATGACAGCTCCACCCAGCTCACGTTTGGAGCTGACCCGCATCTCGAGCGGTTAACACACACGACATGTCCACCCGACTCAGAACGTTCCGGAACATGGAGGAATGGGCATGAAGAGGGTCCGGACCCTGAAGATGTCATGGACGGCGCGCTGCCCCCTCGACAACAGGACTGCGCAGCCACAGAAATAGAAGCTACCGGTTCGATGGAGGACATAAACCACAACCACCAACCATCACCGACCCCAACCAATCACAAGTCTGACAGAAACATGAACAACATGGATGAAGAACACTCAAGTGCAGATGGCTCTAGCCCAATGAGCACCACTACGGAAATCAAAGACTCGGAGCAATTGCCATCACCTGCACCCATGGCTGACACTGTTGAGCTTTCCTCCTCACTTTCTTCCCGTTTTGGGATTCCAAACGTGCGCGTATGTCGAGATCTATCCTCCCGGTTTAGAATCCTCTACGGGTACGGAACCCAGGCTTATAATGCTAATCTTCGTCCTGCAGATGATCCCCACGCATACCTCGTCATTTCTCCGCAACGGCAGCAAATTCCGCGGCACCCAGCAGTCAGACAAACAGCAATATAAAGTCGAAGTCGAGATCAAATACGTCGACATGGCTGACTCCTTTCTGTGTGGTTACCTTCGCATCGAAGGTCCGCCTCCCTCCTATCGTTCTTATCTTAGCCTTTCACTAACACCTCACCTACAGGCCTAACCGAAGACCACCCAACCCTAACCACCTACTTCGAAGGTGAGATCATTGGCACCAAGCATACATTTCAGACCCGCCACCCCTCCTGGGGCGCCACCGATAAGACCGACATGCAGCACTGGGCCCGCTTCCCCGCCTGGCGGCCCCTGGCCAAACAGGCCAAGAACCCAGACTTCCAGTACAAGAACAATACGCAGCGCGAAAACATCTTCATGCGCTGGAAGGAGTCGTTCCTCGTGCCCGACCACCGTGTCCGCGAGATTATGGGCGCTAGCTTCGAGGGCTTTTACTATATCTGTTTCAACCAGGTGGCGGGGACCGTGAGCGGGATCTATTTCCACGCTAAGAGCGAGAAGTGCGTTGCTTTCTCCCTGTCTTTCCACTTCTCAATTTCGTCACCTGATGCTAACGATTTGTGCTTTAGGTACCAACAACTCGAGCTCACGCACGTCGCCGACAACGGGTGTTTTGGCGCGATGGAATTCCGCTGAAGGCCATTTTGTGTCTACGAGGAAACGATTTGTCCTTTTAGCGATGGAGTGAAGGGGGGGATACGGGGAATGGGAAGCTGGGAAGCTTTGGGATCTTGCGAGATCTCCGCTTATTGTAACTATGTAAGATGGAATTCAATGCCTTGTGAATTCGTCTTGAAATATATCCATGCGACTAGGGCTCTGAAACCTCCTCTTGCCATGCCGCCATTGTAAAAACCGCTCGAACTGTACTTGTGTGATCGTACATCTACTTTAGCTCTGTCTGAACCGCTGCACGTCTTGTTCAAAACCCTATTTACGCAACCGATTCATCCAATTGGCGACAGAGTAAAAAAGGGGGGGAATTGGCAGGGTTTTGGGGATTCCTAATTATCCGAGATGAAAATCGGCAAATGCTCTGTTTCGTAAACACACTCTCTCTCTCATCTCCGCTCGTCTACGTGACTAGAGGTGTGTTACTCGTTCTTCTCGATGCTAGGGGGCGTGATATGGCTATAACCAACCAGGCAACTCGAGGACACAGTCGATGATGTGAACATGAAACAGCTTCGGGATCAATAACTAGGTCTTCGCCTTGTGTAACTTACCTATGTAAATGGAAAGTGACCAAAAATTTGATCAGTGACCTCTTTCGGTTCATCCATGTGAGCGAAACCCCTTATTTCTGCGCCTGCACCACCCCGGCCTCGTTAGCCTGCGCCGTAATCCTTTTCTTATACGCCTTGACGTCGCCATCAAACTTCTCCACCACCCCCGCATCACACACCCACAAGCTCTCACACACCGTCTGCAACATCGTCACATCATGGCTGACCATCAGCACGCCGCCCTGGAAATTCCGCAGCGCCAAGCTGAGCGCATCCATGGCCTCGATATCTAAATGATTCGACGGTTCGTCCAGCACCAGGATGTGCGGGTTTGTGAGACTGAGGCAGGCGAACGCGACGCGGGATTTCTGGCCGCCGGAGAGGAGCGACATTTTCTGCAGGCCGGTCATGCCGGTGATGCCGAAGGCGCCGAGGTGGCGGCGGTATTCTTCGTCTTGTTTGCCGGGGAAATTTTTCGCCATGAAGCCGACGGCGCTGGCGTTCATGTCGAGGGCGTCGACGTGGTGCTGGGCGAAGAAGCCGACGCGGAGGCGTGGGTTTTGGCTGATGAGGCCCTTGGTGGGGGTGAGCTGGCCGATGAGGAGTTTGAGGACGGTGGTTTTGCCGGCGCCGTTGGGGCCGACGATGCCGATGCGGGAGTCGAGTTGGACGTCGAGGTCGATGTTGGCGAGGAGGGGTTTGTCGGGGGTGTAGCCAAAGGAGACGTTGGACATTTGAATGATTGGTGGGGACAGCTTCTCGACGTCGGGGAATTTGAAGTGAACGACGTATTCGGATTCAGGGGCTTCGAGGATGGGCATTTTTTCGAGCTTTTTGATGCGGGATTGGGCTTCGGAGGATTTGGCGGCGTTGTAGCGGAATTTGTCGATGAAGGCTTGGAGGTGAGCGCGTTGGCCCATTTGGTTCTCGTATTCGCGTTTGGCCGTTTTGCGGCGTTCTTCCTTGGTGGCGTAGAATGAGTCTGGGGGTGGTCAGTACTAAGAGAGGCGGGTTTGGACATGGGGGGGATTGACCAAAATCTGCGCCTTTGTAGTAGTCTAAGCGCTCCGAATGTTGGTGAATTATATCCGTGGCTACTTCGTTAAGGAAAGCTCTGTCGTGGGATACTACAAGTAGAGTGCTGGGGTATGACTGGAGATAATTGGACAAAAAGGTGATTGATGGGACGTCCAACATGTTGGACGGTTCTAGTATCCTGTCAGCAATTTAGATTCACCCCATTTGTAAGTCGTTTTACCATCAAGCAACAACAGATCAGGCTCGCAGAAAAGTGCTCTTGCTAGTGCCAGTCTCATCCTCCATCCTCCCGAAAAGGTCTTGGTGGCATAGTGCTGGCGCTCTTCGGAAAATCCAAGGCCAGCGAGGATACTTGCGGCTCGAGACTCGGCCTTGTCTGATTCCATTTCGGATAGCTTCGCATGGATGTCACTCAGGGTAGTATCGAGCCCTTCTCGGTGTTTGTCAAGGCGCGCGGCGTCAGTTGATGTATCTGCCATGGAAGACCGCTCAACCTCGAGTGCGGAAAGTTCTTTACTGATTTTCTGGAATATGTCAATCCTGATAGTCAATTCCCATCATTTCGCCACATACTTCTTGCTCAGCAAGTAGGTGCTTCCGCCAGACATCAGCATCCAAGACTGCTTGCAACGCAGGTGTATCATCGCCAGTGATCTGTACAAAGGCAGATGTTAGCGTCTGTTCCTCATGCAAGAGACCGTAATCAGTTCACAAGTTCACACCTCTTGCTCAACATGTAGGATTGAGATGTGCGTAGGAATTGGCAACTCTCTTCGACTCAAAGCTCGCAGCAGAGTACTCTTTCCAATACCATTTTGACCGACTAAACCGTAGCGGCGGCCAAACGCCATGGTCAAGGTGGTATCGGTCAGAATACGCTTGCCACCAATTGACACATCGACTCCGTCGACTTTGATGTCCTTGCTCTTGGACGCCTGGTCCGCGCCTAATTGCAGAGGGTTGACCTGCATAAAAAATTCTTCGTATGACTGGGCATCATCTGGTTGGTCCAGTAATCTAGATGCTTCATACTCTACGTTTTTCATGACCTTTCGTTCTTGCTTTGCTTGGATCTTTCGCTCCGCTTTTTCTAGTTTCTTCCTGTCAACTCGAGACTCTACCTTTCTTGTATTGGCAGATTCAAGATCGACTGCACCGCCAGCAAGCCCCAGCGTTGAAGAAATATTACGCTGTGACCCAACCTGGATGGCATGGTCAAGCTTCCGAGTTGTAGAAGCCATCTGCCTCTTCTCACCGTCGACGCCATTGGCAGCGCTGAGTCTCGAGATGAACTTATCGACCAGGTTGCGTATTGCTATTGCATTCTGATCAGACATATCTCCTGATGCAGAGACTAGTAAAGCAGTGATTGTCTCGGCAGCCTCATCAAGTGGGGACTGATTGGCATCGGCCTCGGAAGTAGACGATTTCGAGACATGATCAAGATAGCCCTTGGTTGAGTCAGTGCCATGGGATTGATACACCTCTACGAAACATTAGGGCTTAAGGCTACCTGAGCATAAGTCGCAATGACAGGATCAACGCCAGGGATCTGGGCTTTTATCTCTGCCTCCATGACTACTCTACTATTATGAGTATCGGATGAGTATCGGATGACTGATGTTCTGGGAGATCGAATCGAGATGGTGGCGTGGCAATTTCGGTACGCGATACCTTACGCAGCTCACGTTACTCACGTGTGTATGCCACGCCTGAAGTGAATTGATGTTCCAGAAGTGGAGACGGGAAACGAATCAGAATTTTTCATTTGCTGCAGCCGTCAACCGTCAACCGTCAACCGTCAACCAATCAACACGTCGCCAAAGTCGCGTAAATGAAGACTTACATTACACACGGTACGGATTACAGTAAGGAAATGCTGAATCCACGGGGCTAGGTAGGTACCAACATCATACATGCATATTGTGAATTTGTGATTGAGGATCCGCTTCAAACCATGGATCCCAATAGTGTCGCCTTGATTTGCCATCAAAGTCCTTCGTAGCGTTGCCAAAGGATTCCCAGCGGCGGTCCGGCGGAGCGATGAGCGATACTCCGTAGAGGTTGATCTTTGAAAGTACCGTAAGAATTTACAAAAACCTATCAGCTAGGTATGTGATATATGACTTGCAGCTACCAAACACGAGAAAAGCAGCCTTAGAGCACGCCAAGATGCAATTATCATTAATCATGAATTATTTAATCCATGTCCTGCATGGCATCCTTGCGCCTTGGACCGATTCTGATCTGTTGGATCGTCCCCGTTGCGTCGGATCCCTGTATCTGATCGCTCTTTAGTGCAGCCTGGCCCCCATCCCAATTCCTTGATTTAGACACCGCTTCTGGCCTGTCCGGCCTATCTTGGGAAACACCAGATCGAAAGGGCACGAGCCACTTCGATCAATTTCAATCGGAAAGCTATGTAGAGAAGAAGGAAAAGAAAAAAAGGACGACGGCCGGATCCGTGGGATTATTATATTCGGACAAGTACTGGTGAAACCTGCATCCGACTCCTTGCGCCCACCCTTCAAACCAAGCCAACAGGGTCTCCATAGGACGATGGAAGTCGATACGTCAATTGCATCCGTACCTTGACCTTTTTACCCCGCCAGAGCTTGCCGTGCAAATGACAAAGTTTGCTGCTTACCAGATATGTGAGACCCGCCTTGGCCGATAACTTGCTTTTAAGCGACTGAAAAAAGACGCAGCCTCTAAAGCACCGCCTTCTCCTACACCCATACCCTCAACATGCCTTGCCTGTCTTGCCTGGCCCATGGCGTGGTGCGACCCCCTTCCCCGTCGCCCCTGATTGGGGCCGTTGAACGTTCAGCAGGAGTCCCACGGCGCACCATTTGCTTCCCCTCTGCCGGGAAGGTGCCGCACAACCTCTATGCTGTAATCCTTCGAGGCAACCCGCCTAGGAATATCCTAGTCGGGAGTGGAGTTCCAGCTCAGCTTTCGGTCAGGATGCAAAGCTGTAAGGAGTCTTCCTGTGCTGCTTCTCCGGATACGAATCTAAGGTACTTACTCCGTAGAGTAGCTACATACCATGTACTGTCACAAGTGTTGGACGCCCATTGCTCTTCAAGTAAAGTAGTGACGAAGAGCTGACCTAAAAGAATCCGTACTACCACGGCGGAGTTGCGAGGGGAAGGACCAATCCAGGTAAAGTAAGCTCGGTCTGTCTGGACTCCAAACCCACGCACATAGTCGCGTTGCCGGTGGAATGATACAGCGCCGCATAGCAAGCAAAGGGTCATAGAGACCTGGTGCTTGCATGCTTTTCCCCACGGGTCCACACACGCCCGTATGGTAACGCTATCTGTGATTCGACTTGCTGCTGCCTCATGCATTATCCAATGCCAGATCAGATAGATGTGTCCGTAGTGTGTAGTATATCGTAATCGTTGATTTGGTGCAATGTCACTCAGTAAGCAGAGATGCCAAAGAAACGCAACAAACCGTTAAGATTTCACCAAAGACTTATGGGCATTTGATTGGTGCATCTGGTTCTCACTATAGCCCGGAGGCTTGTAGTTAGTGGGCCTTGCTTACCTGGAGTTGATCCTCGTTACGCATATCACGGGCTGAACTTCCCTTAAACCAACCAGCATCACGGTACCGTCTCAAACACTCACGAACCACCGAAAGGTTCAACACTGTAGCCTCCATCACCCAACTTCACCGTGGGCCAGCGTGCCGGCCAGTTCCCTGATTCGTTAGTTCTTGTTACCCATCGTTTGCGTTGTCACCGCTTTCCGCCCCCGAACCTCGTCCCTTTCGTTCACCTCCGTCAAGCTATCATTCCACCGCACGCCATCTTCATGAGGTCACGGGTCTACAAAGTCTTTCTCTGGGCGTCTGCGCTCAGATGCGCTGAGATGTGTCTTGGTCGGTTCTGATAGGCTTTCATAAGGTTATGGAGACAGTGCCAACCGTATGTCTCCCTTCGTGTGACATTTCCTTCAACTTTCAAGATTGTCCAATTCGAAGACTTAAGCCAGTCTGCCCACACAATTTAAATCAATTCGATTTGATTGCGAGCAATATCATGAACTCAGACTAACTACTATGGATTTGAACAGCTCTGTGCAATCGGAACTGTTGGCGTTGCGGCAGTCGGTTTGGCTTTTGGCAACCCTCAGCAATCATCTGGTCCCAGACCCGCATCAAGGAATAAGCGGAAGGCACAATCATATGCGACGTTCAATGAAGCCCAACCCACATCAACGCTCCCCACGACACCTTCCGTAATTTCACAATCCGTCTCTGCACCGACTTCGCGACTAAGGAAGCAAAGCTCTGTTGGTCGGCCGCTATCTTCGTTGAATAGGTTGAGTAATGGGGCGTGGGCAGAAGCTCCAACACCCGACACACGAGTACATGAAGAGTTCGATTGGACAAGTACTTCCCAACAAGACGCAAAACAACCCTCAGTACAGGAAAGTGTCCCACTTGAATCTCAAGGAACTGGGACAGCGAGGTCGTCCTGGCTGCGGCGGATGTCTACCTTGTCATCCCTCAAGAGCGAAAGTATTGTTTCCACGCCGCCCCGGCCTGCGTCGACATTCTCAATGTCCAATGGATCGACTGCTAATGGATCCACTACCCCAATTCTACCTTCCATCCCTAACACTAGCCCTGTGGTAGTACCACCAAACAAATTAGTCAAACGAAGTGCCTCACAGCGGGCACTGCAAGGGAACAAGCCACTGCACTCGACCCTTCGCAGACCTGCCACCAGCCATCAACGTTCAGCTACCCTTCAGCAACGGCAATTCCAAGACGAAGGGTCGAATTACCATCCATCGTTCCGACGATCACTCCCATTCGAGGATCTCCAGGAAGACAAACGTCTCTCCAATGAATCACTTCAAACGTGGCGACCTTTTTTCAAGTCCAGGCCTCCTCAACTGGTCAAAGACGGGCCTTCACTGAAACGAACTGCAAATGGGGTAATGAATCGAAATGAATCGCCACGAAGCATAGTACCTGATATCAGCCAACTACCGACCCTTCTATTGGCAACGTCAATAACCCCAAGGTCTTCGGACGATACAATGGACGATGATGATCCATATGTCCCGAATCAAAATAGGCCAACCACGTCTGCGGGGTTCGATACCTCCGTGTCTCCTTCAACAGACAAACCAATACCGGATGCCAGCATTGATATGGATGCAATTCCCAGACGTTCTTTTTCCATTGCTGAGATGTTTCCGTCCCCGTCACCATCTACCTGGAAGATGCCACGCTCTGGGAGCCTTAGAGGAAGCAAAGGTTCTAATGGGCCCTTGAACAGCAGAAGAATTACTTCGGCCCCTCAGACTTCGAAATCTCGAAAGCCAGCACCCTTTACGCAAGGAGAATCCCACTTCGGTAACCAAACTAGGATTTGGTCTTCAGGCAGAGGCCGTGATGACCGCTATGAGACGGACTTGGATCCTATGAGAGCAAACGAGAGACCTTCATCGTCGCCACTTCCGCCAATCAATCGTTCATCCACTTTCGACGTCCATCTGCCAAACACAGCGCCTTCGTATCCAACAAGTCCACAACCCGAGAAATCATCATCTTCCCCCAAGCTATCCAGCCCCACTTACCCTGCGATCTCCTCTCCACAAGGACCCGTCAAGTCTGCCCGACCTTCAAGGGTGCCATCCGATCGTGAATCGACTTTGCTTGGATCTGATAACGAAAATAGCCGCTTTCTGTCCGGCGATGAAGACGATGGAGATGGCCGTAGTGATACCGTCTATGATTCTTTGAGAACTGGTGCTACAGGAAGCAGTCACTCTGGTGTGCGGAGACCCCCAATTGAGACGATATTTGATGAGTCTCCACCAGCAGGATTATCAAAGGCCAGATTATTCGCGCTACAGGATTTGGAGACAGATGATTCGTTCGTAGAGTCTAGTCCAAAAAGATACCGTGTTGCAAAGGGAGATCCACCGTCGCCCACATCTGTTCGTGTTGCAGGACCATGCAAGGATGAAAACTACCCCACCCCAGTACATAATGCCAGCAAAGCTTCTCACTCACCGGAGCTTCCGTCATCGCCATCCACAAGTCCTTTTGAGATCAAGTTGAGGAAGACCCTCGACCGAGGCATGGACGATTCTCAAGATGACGAGTCATGGTCATTAGAAGATGCGGAAGAAAGTAATGGGGACTTTGGGGATGGCGTCCATGAATCGACTAGCGACAATTGCTTTGATCGATTACCAATGCCGCCAACATCCGAGTCAACTATACACAGACTTCCCACTTCTGACTTACCCGATGGGCAAGAAAAGCCATCGAGATCAAACATCTTTGATTGGTCGGAGCAGCCTGTAGTCGAACAAACATCTCCCCAAGGGTCATCACCTAGGCCCAGAACAGCACATGGAAAGCATAGCAAAGAGTCACGTGGTAGTCGTCTGAGCGCCCGCCGTGGGCCCAGCGCACTACATCTGCGTAGTCAAAGCGTACCGATTCCTCCAGATGCCTCAGGCCACCGCTCTCACAACACGCACAAGCTTGAATCCTGGATATTGGGCAACAAAGGGGTAAGTGAGGATTGGGATAACGACTTTGAATTCGATGAACCTCCTCGCACCAACAAACAGTCGTCCACCAGTAGTGATATAGCACGAAGTGCTTCTGGCATGTTGGTCCCCCCAGCAATTATGGAGAGGCAAGCAAGCGTGCACGGACAATTCGGGCAAGTCAAAGAGTTGACACTGCTTGTTGAAGAACTGAAAAGGCTTCAGCAGCAAGCTAGTGCTCAAGGGATCATGCAGGGTCAGTCCGTTGAGTTATGGAAGGAAGCAGAGGGCATTATCAACCTTGCTACCTTGGACGATGAAGAGCAGGATCTATTTCCTCCTCGCTCTCCTCGTTCCCCTAGCAATGAGTTCGACCCTTTCGAGGAGGATTCACCTGCTGGCCATGGCATGCGTAGATCTGATTTACCGCCTCCAAGGGAAGAATCTTTAAACGGTACCGACAACACGTCTAGGTCTCAGACCCCTTCGCGCTCAACCCCGGACAGGTCACGGTACGAGACGCCCCCAACGTCCAGGCCTCGTCGAGAGTCTGTGGCAAAAGCCAAGTCCGTCCTAGAAACCATTCACCAGCAGCGTAACCATTACAATCCGGCCCTCCTCGACTCCAACTCGTCACAGAAGAAGCTTCCATTCGATACAACATCTCTGCGAGATCTCGTAACCCGTGCTGGTGTGGTCACCAGGGCCTTGAAAGAGATTGTCCGCCGCGCCGAAAACGCACCACTCTCTCCAAAGCCCCCACCTCCGACTCCTCAAGACCCACCGTTTAGCCATATGTTCCAAAAACCTCCATCTCCTCCATCTGTAGGCAACAAAATACCTCGTACCACACAGAGTCCGAAAAACGGCAATTTCCTTGGGGGAACGCTTTCCGGCAACGATAACGAGATCAACGGACACATGACAATGATGACGGTTGTCTAAAAATCCGATATCATAGATCACGTGCAGACGTCCGTCTTCTTTTCCTTCAATGAGCCTCATGTAGTAGAACCTCCCTTTCTCACGAACGTACATTCTTGTACCATAATGTTTTGTCCTAGAGCATCAGTACTTCCCAGGTCCTCAATAGCATCTTAGCGTTTCTTACACATTGTACACAATTAGCGGCGGCACGCTTTTTCTGCGAATACGGGGATACGCCTCGAGGCCTTCGACTATAGCCACGGGCATTTTTTTTCGATTTTACTTTTCAAGAATTTTCTTTAACGTGGGCAGCACGGGAAAAAGCATCGGTAGGATATTTGTGTGTGCGAAGCATCTATCATGTGTGTGCAAGGACAGCTTAGCGTACGAAAGCAGCAGTAGACGGAGAATGATGGAGGGGACGATTTAAATGCGCAAAAAAAGCCGAAGGCTAGGACCGTGAACCGTTTTAGTTGTGCAAGGGGTAGTAGCTGTGGGTATGACTGAAATACGAAGGAGTCATTGATGTCTGTTTGTGAGGGGACTCTTTACATTGCGCTGTGATGGATGATAATAGGTGGGCTGTTTTCGTTCCGACGCGGCTGCACCGTCGACTCAAACCACACATATCTCCTTCTGGTCTCTATGATCCTTTCAAAACCATCGCATCCTTTCCGTGTTCAAGCACCTTCCCCCCCTTCACCTCTATTCTGGGCCTACCCACTTCACCCACCCAAACGAGACGAAACGAAACGAAGCCTCCCATAACAATCTACCCTCCTCTCCCTCACATGTCTCCGTTCCCACACACCCTCCCCTTAATCGATCATATCCCATTTTTGCTTGTATACACCATTCTAAAGCTACCAAACCCCGTTTCCATCCCCGATCCAGAAAATCCCCAACTTTATCCGCCATGTCATGCAGAACATATACTTTATAAATCAAAGCGGGTATGACGGAATGCCGGGATGAAAGAGGTGTGTTGATCGTAAGGGAAAAAGGGGAAGGGGGTGGTGTGTCTACATGGAAGATTTTGATAGGAGGTTAGTTAGGGATGGGTAATGGTGGTGCGGGAAAAAAAAAAGAGGGCAGAAAAACGGTTCCGAGGGGATTGGGGCGGTTCTGGGATGGAAGAAATGTCGAAGCGGAGGAAGAGAGGGAGGGAGGGGTAAGGTAGTCTAGGGAAAGAAACGAGAGGTGGGAGAGTCACGGGATCCTGAAGGAAAATCTGGGAATACTCGTAGAGACTGGGATGTGAAGGGGATGAAAGAAGATTAGCATGGTAAGGTTGGAGAGGATGATGAGAGGAGGAATGGTCGGTGGAGAAGATTTATGGAGGGGGGTGGGGTGCCTATGAGTGGGTTGGTTGGTTGTTGGTGGGCACGAGAGGCAAGAATTGAATACATTATATACGGTTCAACGATAACGATTTTAGCCACTCGAAAGAAAGCGGTTAAGATATATTCATATCTCTCTCCATCGGAGAGCTTTCATTTGAAGCTGGGTCCGGATGTAAATATACGTGGAAGTCATCTCATCAACCCCATAGTAAACATCCAGGACTGTAGCTGCGAGGATGATTATATTCTCGTCTCAATCGTCTTCGCGTTCAAGGGTCATGCAGCAATGTTTCGTAAACCATCGCATCCTACATGTGCTACTTGCGCTAACGATACCACCTATACTGACGCCAGTGTTTGTGGTCTGACTTAAACCATCAACAAGACCGCTATATCAATGATCATTCCCACTACCCTCCCCATTCATTGCACTCTTGATCGGCGCCCGAAACCCCTGCTGCTGCTGCCCCGGACTCGGCTCCAGACGGGGAACAGGCGGCACAACAGGCGTACCAGCAATACCGTATCCCGGAGACGGTGGTAGCCTAGGAGGGCTATGCTTTGTTGGTGAGAGACCGGGTGGTGATGGATCTCGTTGTTGAAGTTGGGGGCTCGAGGATGGTTTACTGACAGGGTGGATGGCCGGTGTGCTGGCACCAAGGCCGTGGCCAGGTGGTGGTGCTGGCCGTGGAGGGCTGTGCTTTGTTGGGGAGAGGCCTGGTGGTGAGGGTCCTCGTTGTTGGAGCGGTGGAGGAGCGGTTGGGGTTGATGATGGGGGAAGGGTGGGCTGTGCTGGTGGGGATGATTGTTGCTTGATGGGGGAGTGAGATGGTGGTTGGAGGACAGGTGGTGGTTGCTGGAGGGGACTCCCGTCAAGATGGGGCTGGGGAGAGAAGGTAGGTAGACTTGACGATTGATTGCTTTGGGAAGGGGTAGTCAGGGTGTGGGCCTTTGATGGTGAGTTCAGCTTGTTTGTCGTGTGGGAAGAGCTCGGATTTTGTCGGGAAAAAGAGTTGAGGTAGGGGCTTCCTGACGGAGGATATTGAGACGTCTGGTGTGGGGGTACAGGTGGCTGAGGTGGCGAGTAGCTCGCTGACCAGCCATGATTGGTTTGCTTGTTACTATTGCCTCCAGCCCCGTTAATAGTTGGTGGTGAGATATGAGAGAATATTTCCGCGTTAGGATTATATCCGTTTTGCTGTCCAACATAATGAGTGTAGCCATTCGAGTACGCGGGAGGCGCCGGTGGTGATCTAAGCCCGGGCGGCGGCGGTATTCCATTGGACATTCGATTCCTTTGGTGGGGAGGCGGTGGAAGCTGTCCTTGCGGTGATAAGGTTGGACCATTCATGATGGTCTTATGCATACCGTTCGAACCAACAGGAGGAGGTCCAGTGACGAAAGGATTTTGCGGATGGGCAGTGCCCTCCACTGGTTTGAACTTCTTTAGAGGAGGCATGTGTGAGGCCTCGTCTCCAGACTTACGCTTTTTTGCTTCATTGGCAAATGGGCCAATGCCATTCACCGTTCGTGAAGGCGGAGAGGACGAAGACCCAATATGGAACTTGAGAGGGGCGATTTTGGGCTTCTTAGCATCTTCTTCTCGGCGCTGGCAATCTCGACAAATGAAATGAAAGTTATCCTTCTCTGCTTCACCCTGAGAAATGCCATGGCATGCACTATGCTGCCAGACATTGCACTTTTCACAAGCTATGCTATGAGAGCCGTCATCCTACAGGTATAGTTAGCACACTTTGGAAGAGCCAACGAAAAGACGAAACTTACTAGGTTCTCGCCGTGGACACCACACTTCGAACAGTCGAAGAACCACACATCGTCTTCAGCAAGAGCAGCTAATTCCTTCTTCTTTTTCTCCATTTCTGCTTTCAGATGTCTTTCAGACAACCTAGCCTCCCCAGCATCCAGCTTCTTGTTGTCTTCTGAAAGAGTCGCGAGCTCCTCCTCATGAAGAATACGCTTGTATTCTCGCTCTCTGAGGCGTTGTTCGCGGGTCATCATACGTGATTCACGCGCCTCATCCATCTTCTTTTGCCTCTCCTGGTCCTTTAATGCTTCGGTGAGATCAGCCTTCCTCTTTTGCTCTGCTTCCATTGCCTCTCGCTCTTCTCTCTCTTTGTCCATCTTACTTGCTAGCCTACTGGATCTCTTAGCAGTAGCTAGCTTTTCCTGGTTCATCAATTCTCTCTCTCGCCGGGCTATTGTCCTTAGCTGGGTCTCTTCAGCTTTCTCAATGATCGGCACAACATCCGAGGTAACACGTCGATGAAGAGCTTTCTCATCAGGATCTCGACTCTTTTGGATAGTCTCAAGGAATTCCTGATATTGACCTAGGGTTATAGCAATGCACTCCCACTTTCGGCCCCCAAATTTGTCATCGGCAACGGTCATTCCATTGACATCTTCAGCACCTGTCTCACCTCCAGCATCATTTCCGGAATCCTCAGTGTTTGCAGTTTTCCTTCTTTTGCTAGCCCTGGCGGCCGCCTTACCCTTTCTCGAGTTGGCTTTCGGCTTGGGGGTAGGTGGGAGAGGGAGTCGCGGGTCGGTACGGCGGTACATACGGTTATCGTCGAGCACAAAATAGAGGCGTTCTTGCTTGTCGTATCCAATTTCTTCAATACGCTACAATATGGTGTTTTTAGCTGGTGTAGTCTTGGGGTATTCTGAATACTAACCCATTGCGTTTGTTCACTATCCTTTCCCTCAGGCATCAGCCCCCTCATCCGCTCGGCATTGATCAGTGTCCATTGCGAAAGCTGGAACAGTACACGAAGTTTGGTAAATACATCAAAGTCGGCGAATTTATTTGGGGTCTCCTCTGTGCCGAAAGGGTTGCGGCCAGGCGCTTTAGCCACATATTGGCGGCGCGTATATTCGTCGAATATCCCAGGGCTGCAGATGTCAACGCAGTCATAGGATGGCAGTTTGGTGAGCTCACGTCAATCCTCGATGTGATGAGACGAATTTAAGAAGGGCCAGCCCGATGTCGGCTAGCTTCTGTGATGGTTCAGGCTTGAGACATTCTGTTTCCAGATCCTGTCAAAGAACACAGATTAACATGATTCTAAGCCTTGAACGCCCATATCCTGAACCTTTACTGGCAGGTATAGACGAATTAGCGGGGAGGGGGGGAACCTTTACTTCGATAGTAAAATCCTCATCAATCTTGACAGCTTTGCCGAATATGAAAATATATTGCATGAGGTTTGAGAACTCCCACATGCTTCGGAGTCGATCCAGCAGGCTTAGCTCCGTTGCTGGCTCAGAAGACTCCATCTCCTCCCTTCCACGCTTCCGTGTGACCATTCTGACGAGGCTCGTGAGGTTAGATATACTTGTCGCGATGTTGAATTATATCGAGAGGGTGCAAGCCAGAGCCAGGAAGAACGCGTGACAAATTTGCCTTTGATAGCAGGGCAGTGGAAGTACCACAGTCTAGCTCAGAAAGCACAAAAATTGATGGGTGAGATACGTGTTGGCTGATCTCGTGTTGACCTTGTGGATAATCGAGAACCGGAACGTCGATGTAATTTGCGGGAATGCTAGACATAGCGTGGAGCGGACTTAGCTCAGCCTTACGGGCAAGTACGGGCAGATGAAACTTGAGTATGGGATGATAGCGTGGATAGTCACTACGCGTACTACACTACTACCGTACTCATCTCACGAACATAGTTCTCAGAGAGCTAGGGTTAAGATCGTTCTAGTCGAAAGACATCTCACGTCGAGAGGGTTGACGAAGATCTTACGCAATTCTTTACGGTTCGGACGTCCATGGAGAGAGAATTCTAAGTGGCATCATGGAGACATGAATGGATAGGATTGATAGAGTAAGAACATTCGGATAAATTGTAACAAGGTAAGGATGGGCCAGGCAAAGGATATTCGTGTCTGTACAATGGCCCCAAATTAGACGCAGGTTCCAGAAACCCCCAGAATGCAAACGTGACTGAAGCAATTCATGTAAACCAGGTAACCGTAGCAGAAGGGTATGATATTCGCTCCTGCCTCTCAAACCTCCCGAAACGCCGGTCAAGGCCGTGGTGTCTTTAGATAATGCTTTTGAAATCCCGTAATAACCAATGATGCGTCTTCAATCCTTAAACGCTGAAAGATCCAAAAATGATCTTTGCGTTATCCAAACGTCCCTTATGCCACGCGTATCCTACAATGCCAAAATCATCCCAAGGGTATATGTGCGAGGTTTCGTGCGGTGTCATTTCCGAATCGGTCTGCGCCAGGGTTTACACTCCTGGATTGTTCGTGGCGTCCATAACGTTGTCGGAGAGGTTGATAAGAAGCTGAGCAAGGCAACGTTTCGTAGCAGCATCGTCGCGTAGAACAGAGGAGAACGTGGCATCGCGTAAAGGTTCAGGCAAGCACTGACGGAGTGCTTCACGGGCCCGAGCGTTATCACTTAGTCTGATAAATCATTAGCACCATGGTCGTTACCACGTTCATCATATCGCCGACATACCGGAGGAAACATCTAACAACATGCTTTAACAGCCTGACGGTCTGTTGCTCAACTAACTGAGTTACCATGTTGCTCAAAACAGTACCGACGGCATAGAATCTCTCATAGGTATGACAGATGTAACCTAGTCCAGTATCGTCGAGTAAGATTTTCTGCACAATGAAGATAGCCACTGTTTTGCTGAGCTCGGAGCCGGTCTCCATAATCCGAAGGCACAACGGAATGATCTCCGTAGTCAATAAAAAGTTGATAACTTCTGAAGAATCATTCTTTACCAGAGCACCAATGACACCAAGTGATGTCAGCCGAAGATATTCGAAAGGCCGAGACTTCGAGGTTGTGTTGAGGAAGGGGTAGAGAAAGAGTGGGATGTGCGCTATTGGAAATGTGAGTAAAACCAATTCACAATATCGTACGATACCCTTACCATTCAAGAAGAGTCCTCTGGTCTCGTTATGCGAAGCCACACATTGCAAAAGAGCCAGTGCATTGCAGACACGGTTCGAGGCCGCTGCTGTTAGCTGGGAAGGATTCAACAGCGGATAGACCGAGATGATCTCCTGAAGTAGAGAAGTCATGACACCTGTTTCGCGGTTGTGAGCCGGGGATCCCCAGAAATAACAGTGTTATAATTTACCGAATGAATGCCAAATAATGAGCGCCAACTCCGGCACCTGCTCTCTCTTCTTGCTTAATTCCATGAGTGCTGTCTCGCGTGAATTCCCATTCATTAATTCAGCCACCCAACCAAGGACTCGTCTATTCTCCTCGATCCAATTTCCGTCGACCGAGTTCCCGTGATTTTGTTCGGAATTCATCCCATGTCCCCCACTACTATTGTTATTCACTGCAATGCGGTAGTGCTGCTGTTGAGCAGCTGCCTGGTGCTGCACTTGGACATGTGAATGCGTAGCCGAATGTGAATTGTTATGCTGTTGATGATGCCCTTGCTGTTGATGTAGCCATGACGGCTCTGCTTGGGGGTATTGATGCTGGTGGGAAAAGACGTGTTGCTGTGAATTGAGCATCTTCGGTGGGATGAAGCGCTATGGATGTTATTCACAAAGCCTCTTTTCCAACAAGATACACATAAAAGCTCCAGCATCCAGACATCATCGAGGCACTCTGTATATTCAGTTCGAGGGAGGAGCCTGAGCAAGGTAAGATGTGGTCAAAGCAATGGTACTGGGGTGTAGTAAGATGCCCCTTTTATGCTTTACTGAATAGAAGCCAGTACTTGCAGCAATAGCAAATATACGAGAATGAATAGAACCGTGAAAGGTTTGCACAATAAGAAGACTATAATCGCTGCAGTCAATGGTCGAGGCAGGCCTCTTAGCGAACTTGACTTTATACATCTGGACTAAACGCTTTCGGGAAGAAACCTCGGCCCTACTGCGCCCGAGGGGCCCTCCGGAAAGCATCTCTCCCTGCGAACCATGGACACCCTCATTATTTCTCGGTAGAGGAATTTGTTCACCCTCTATTTGGTAACAATTGAGGCCAATCTTCTCCAGACCCAGGCTTTGGTAAAAGCAGGCTTTGGGCGGCCAATCACAGAAGCAAAACCTTGAGAAAGTCCCTCCCGGAGTTTCAAGCACAGACTATAAGACTCTGTACTCCTTGGCTGCTCTGTCTGGTTGACAACGTGTGCATGCCACGCCGCTGGTATGGCTGCAAGGGTAGAGGCCTTTCAACAACAACAGAACGAGAAAGATATTGTGGAGGAGAAGCCTTGAGAAGCTAGCCTTTAGGAAGCCAATCTTCAACTATGTGTGGTGCTGCGAAGAGGGCTCCGTGCCCGAATCTTTCGTAGGACAAATCGGACCTGCAAGGGCATGCCTTAGTTTTTGCCTACACTGAGAGTATCGAGAAATAGATTCCGTGGGATTACATCAAGGTGCAAGTCCCAACTAATATCATGTCGGTAGACGAGGCTCTGCAGTTAATCCAAGTACTCCAAATCTCAGCATGGATGATCCTTTCATGAGATTTGAAAAAGGAAGAGTAAATGACAGCATGTTTCAAGCAATCTTCAGAATTCAAGAGCAGGGACATTCTCTTTGCTCAAAGTCTTAAAGTCCCTCAAGTTGTCTTACTGCCTCAACTTGCTCTCTTCTTGAACTATGTATATTCTTCGCATTTTATAAGGTTTCAAAGATCTCCAGTGAAATATCAAAGCGCAACATGTCTGCCGAAAGCATGTTGCAAGCATGACCCCAGACAACAATAAGTTTTTATGCTTGCCGCGTCTCGCAGCTGTTTCAATTCAGTTCGAGCTCGGTCAAGGAGGATAAAATATAAGGCATTAGGAAAAGTGAGAGCAAATTAGCTGTCGAAGGGATCAGCAAAGAGCAAAGACGTCAGTAATGTGACAAGAGAACTGGGTTATGAAGCAGCAGAGGGGCTGCTTGATAGGTCTTGGAAGTTGGTGCCCAAAATAAAGTACCAAACAGAGATGATGGATATGTGCTGATATCCAGTCACAAGTGTTAAGACGAAAACAAACCCTTACCTCCGGGTCACCTTTTATCGCCGGGCCAATTATGCAAGCTGACGATTGTTTTATCTCCATGTGGAGAGTTGCCCTAACCAGGCTTCATCTTTTTATGCGTGTTAGGGCTGTTTGATCTATGCTTCCAAGTATCGATTCAGCTAGCTTCTATCGTGAAGATACCTTTCTACTTGTCTAACTGCTAAATGGCATCTTGTAAACCTTCGACAACCGCGGGACGAGTGAGCGGCTCTTACGAAGGTTATGTGAGGCTGCACAACCTCATTCGCCCTCAGAATCGTTGCACATAATCAGCAGAACTCCTACTTATACCGTCATCTACCACACTTTTTCCAATTTTCCATTTTTTGTCGCCAGGGAATCCATCATGACGCAGCCTCCATAGAAGAAAAAGTATGTTATACACTAGCTCTACCTACTTTATATACCTACCATCTATTTAGCGTTCTGAACTCCACTCGTCCCTAACCGACTGCACGAGGTCTCCGATCCCAACACTGAGCACGAGAACAGAGAATACTCATGCGCTACAACAATACCCGAACAAAACCAGATGGTGTTTTCTCTCGTGAGACAACGTCTTTACACATATTTGCCGCGAACATATCTCTCTAAGCTTTCTGGACTACCTTTGCCGTCATTGTCTTGGTCCGAGCTAATCTGGCTTTCCCAGATCACATCTAAGTAAAACGCTAAAGACGGACCAGGGGATGTTAGAAGTCGACCGTAAGCCGTAGTCGTTTCTGAAATGAAGATAAATTGGCTGTTGTTTATGGTGTTTATAAACAAATCTCGCTTTTCGTACGTTTTTGAACGCTATCTGAAACAAATTCCGGAATCTCTTTCTACCTCAATAAACGTTCGTAGCTCACATTCCAAATAATTAGAACAGAATCCTCGAGTAGCATACTTGAATTAAGTCCGCATCCCATGGACATGGACGAATCGCCCAAGAGTAATGTAGGAGCACTAGCGGTTTGGGTAACAGAAACGCACATATAGTGCTACATCACGAGGCCCAGGCCCCCCTACTCCTCATCACTATCACCAAAGATTGCCCTAAAGATATCCTCCCCCGGCCTCTCCTTCTCTAACGCCTCGTTCCTCTCCGGATCCACCACGACACCTTTCTCCACCACCTCCACCACCTTTCCCCCCTCAACACCACCAGAAGAAAACTTCGTCGCCGCAGCCCCCTCCCTCCGTAACTCATCCATTTCTCTCTTCCCAACTAACTCTAGCCGCTGCATGTTCGGTGTCTCATTACATCCAGCCTGCCCTTCGGGCGCACTCCCAGAATCTACGGCCACGTGTGAGGGCGGCTTGACGTTGAAGCGTTTACACAGCAGGCGCGCAGGATAGAATTCCTTGATCGACCTCGTCAGCGGCCCGTACATGCCCACGCTTGCGGCCTCCTCCGCAGGATCTTTAGGTTTCTCTTGTGGTCTCGTTAACAATTCCTCTCCGCCCTGACCCTTCGTCCCTTCTATGGCATCACTCGCCACACTGGGCGCAGATTTCGAACTCGTGAATCTCGTGGCCATCATCCCGCTCATTGGCTTGAAAATCTGCGCCGCGTGCGCAAATTCCTGCATCTCATTTACCCAGTCCTCGGTGCTTGCGCCCGACGCACGCTCAGGAACGGTGCCTGGTCCACGTAAGCCAGCGAGCGTGGACAAGAACAGCTGGTAGCGGGTGCGCTTGGGTGGATCTTCGGCGTAGGGCAGCCAGCCGGAAGTGCCGCGGTTCAGTGCTTCTCTGGCGGTTTCAAGGGATAAGAATGGGACTAGGGAGGCGAGGGATTTGGGGTTAATGGAAGATGGAAGGGAAGAGGCTTCGTTTAGGGCGGGAGGGAGATGAGTGTTGTTTGTTGCGGTAGCGATACGGGTGCGGGCGGTGGGGGTGAGGTAGTCGAAGACGGATTTACCCGGAAGAAGGATTTCGCCGAGGATGGAGGCACGGGACTTGGGATCCAAGGAAGAGGTTTTGGCGACGGTGGCAGGGGACTGGTAGGTGGCAAATGGGGTCGCCGAAGGATCGAAAGGCGTTTTGGAGGATTTCCAGTCGGAAGGGATGTTTGGAGATAGGTATTTGCCGTCCTGTGAGAGTATTGATGACAGAGGGTCAGTACTTATGGAGAGGATGAATCCGTCAAGGGGAAGACGACCATCGTGGCACCGGCGGAAGGTTGCGCTCGCTTTTGTTGCGGCAGCTTTCTTGGATATGAAGACTGGCCTATCGTTCAAGAGGGGATTCGCTGCTTTTTTGCCGTTTATGGCCTTTTTGGTCTTCTTTTTGTCCCCTCCAACTATGCGATTGTACGAGACTTTGGGCCCCATCTGATAGGGATCCTCATCATCTGACCCAGTATCATTGAGGATTCCAACTCCAAATGCTCCTCGACTTGGTGGCTTTTTACTCTTGACCTGCTTACCCGTAGAAAGAGTCCCGATAGCAAAGTCATCATCTCCGTCGTTCTCAGCTTTATTTTCTTTGTTGCTTGAAGTCTCCTCAAGTCTACCTTCTCCCTCAAATCCTAAACCTTTACGGTCATTCTTTCTAACGAATGATACCATCGGAGAGTTCTCGGGCGCAAATACATGTGTCTCCTGTCCATTCTGGCCACCTGGATCCTCATCCTCATCTAGCCTCGCTTTCCGTCTCACTTTTGGCCCGATTCCTTGGCCGTCTCGCCAGCCCATTTTCCTCAATAATTTCACTCCTATGGTATCACCAGTTGTCTTCAGAATTTCCATGACTGGTTCGTTCCGTGACATCTCCTCGGCGGTAGATCCGAGCCCCGCGAACGAGTCTGCCGTTTGTAACTTCCTTGCCTCCTCCGCATCCGCCATGTCCTCCTCATCCATGAAGTCTTCCGCTCTCTGCTGAGCAGGCGGGGCATCTTTCTTCTTGTTCGACCGAGACGATACAAACGTCGATGGAGTCCATCCCTCCTTGGATCCAACTGTATTGAAGTATCTGGACTTGTGGTTAACTTTTGCAAATTATGATGTTTTATATGAACTTTGAGATTACCCTGCGCTGAAGCCGCCAGTGAAAGCCCCATGTAGTCTTTTCCGCCCTTGCTCATCGGTGACCTCTTGCTTCCACATCGGCACGTAAGAACCATCATCTCGAGTATCGGGATCCAGAGGAGGAAGTGGGGTACCATATACGACATATGGGGACTGCTGAGCTTGCAGGTCTGCTTCGAAGGTTGCACGCGATCGTTTGTAAGCCATGATGTTCAAGGTGAGGCATGCTCGCAGGTCGCAAAGGCACCTCACATATCCACCCGGACAAGAACTGTGGAACGGCGGAGCATGCGTGTTAAGACCGCTGTCTTTGCTACCATTATGATTGGCTAAGAATATTTTAAGCATAAGGTAAGGTAAGGTATTGTCCGCTCAGTCGTTAGCGCTGTTTACACGTATACTGTACCTTATGTTTCAATAATAAAGGCATTCAAGGGATCGCCCGAAGTACCCTATTAAATATTGTTTGACACTTTCGGCGACTTAGCTACCACCCACTCGAACGGGCGAGTTATGTTCTGTGACGGCGCACAGAGCTTTGACAACATACCTGGAACTATTTGGGAACTCACGATTAGCGGTCTTTGAAACAGGTAGCCGACAAGAAAGCCGTGCTGTAATCGTTGGCTGAGGTAGTTGGGTAGATGCCCGGTCATGTAGAAGCTGGAGCCGAGACTTTGAGACGCCTGGACATCCACGCGACTTCATCCGTTGACAAGATCCAAGTTAGATATCAACTTCTTGGGATATTCGACTACCTTGGGTCAAGCGTTCCCAACCCCGTGACTAGATCATCTTGAACTGCCTCATCCACGTCCCATACCTTACCTGGTTGCATAGTAGTCAGTAGAAGCTGCCTACCTTACAACGTATTGACTGCCACTCCGAGTACTCAGTTTAAGGAATGCAGCGCTCTTTCTCCTCTTGACACAGAGTCTGGGAAGCACCAGGTTGTCACGGTCGACGCATAACTGGTAGCTAGCCTGAGAGCTAGCATCGGAGTCGCCAACTGTTTGACAAGTTCAGCCTTCAATGCTCCCATCTGTCGCGCGACCTTACAGTCCCCGGCCCAGGCTTTGATACCCCCAGTCCTCAGGACTCTTTCTCCTCAAACTCGATAAATCTTTGGCGAACGCGATGTCAACTTCTACCGCAACACCAGCCATTGTACGTAGTTCATCACGTCGCCAGCCGTCGTATACCACCCCCACAGGCGACCGCCCTCAACGAGCTGTTTCCACAATCACAAGTCATAGCACTCCTCCGCCGTCCTATTCTCGCTCTCAATCTCAGAATCGGGGACCACCTACTTCTCAGCAGGCAGCACTTGCCAGCATCGCTCGCAAAGACCATGAAACCATTAATGTAGCCCGGCCATCTTCGTCCCGCCGTAGCTTTTCTCGAGATCGATCTACTGCTGGACCGCCACCCACGCGAACAGATTCTACTCGAGATTCACGTCGAAGCACGTCAAGGCCGGGTCATTCGCGGAACAATTCATCATATTTGTCAGCAACAGGGACTGCCGTTGCCAATGGAGGATCCGCAGCGGTACAAACCCCAGGCGGTGGGAGATCGCAATCTGATGCAGCTATCCCAGGAAGCGGAGGGTCTTCTAAGAGACGTACAACAATCAGCGCGCAGACAGGAAACTGGTCGCTGGGCAAAACTATTGGCGCAGGTAGCATGGGCAAAGTCAAGTTAGCCAAAAGTCTAGAGACCGGGGAACAGGTGCGTTTGTTTCGGTGCTATTAGGCATGAAGCCAGAGACGTAACCCAAACTAACACAGAGGTTTTTGAATCAGGTTGCGGTCAAGATAGTACCAAGACAGTCTACGGATGAGCATCACAACAACCGAGACCGGGAGCGTGCGGATCATTCCAAGGAAATCAGGACCGCCAGAGAAGCAGCTATTGTCACTCTGCTGAATCACCCTTATATATGTGCTATGCGTGACGTTGTACGTACCGGAAATCACTGGTATATGCTTTTCGAATATGTGAACGGAGGCCAAATGCTCGACTATATCATCTCTCACGGAAGACTTAAAGAAAAGCAGGCTAGAAAATTTGGTCGACAAATTGCTAGCGCGCTGGACTACTGCCACAGAAATAGCATTGTGCATCGTGATCTAAAGATTGAAAATATCCTGATAAGTAAGACTGGAGACATCAAGATCATTGATTTTGGCTTGAGCAATTTGTTCTCTCCGAGAAGCCATCTCAAAACTTTCTGCGGCAGCCTGTACTTCGCGGCGCCAGAATTACTGCAAGCAAGACAATATACAGGTCCTGAGGTCGATATCTGGAGTTTTGGTATAGTCCTGTATGTGCTGGTTTGTGGAAAGGTTCCTTTTGACGATCAAAGTATGCCTCAGCTACATGCGAAGATAAAGAAAGGTGTGGTTGACTATCCGGCTTGGCTTTCCAATGGTAAGCAGATAGTCTCACTTGTGTCTCTCAATTTAGCTTTCTCTTTAACATTAGGCTGCTGACAAACACTAGAATGTAAAAGCCTTATTTCAAGGATGCTTGTCACGGATCCTAAGCAAAGGGCAAGCCTTCAGGAGATCATGAATCATCCTTGGATCATTAAAGGGTTCAATACACCCCCAGAAAATTACCTTCCTCACCGTGAGCCTATTCAACTACCGTTGGACCCAGAAATTGTGGACAAAATGACCGGTTTCGATTTTGGTCCAGCAGATTTTATAACTCGTGAATTGACAAAGGTCGTCAACTCAGAGGATTATCAGAGCGCAGTAAGACTCAATGCTCGAGAACAGTCAGCTCATGCTGCTGGCAATGAGAAAAAAAGGGGTGTATTTGACTTCTACAAGCGGCGAAGCTCAATCACTAGCAAAGAGACCCTCCAAAACCCTTCTGCTGAAGCCGTGCAGCTAGGCTCCGATCCTGTGAACGCTTTCAGTCCCCTAATTTCGATTTACTATCTGGTTAGAGAAAAGCAGGACAGAGAACGAATCGAGGCAAATCCAGGAGCACTGGGCATGCCCATGTCGCCTGGCGAGAAGCCATTGAAAATGCCTGATTTGCCAGCTCCCGAGGCAGCGTACACGAACTCGACAACCTATGAAATGCCAGGCGAAAAGCCCACAGGCGGTCGCTCTAGACCTAGGTCTAGGACCCATGGCGAAGATGAGGTTACCGAGGGAATCAAGAAGGTGAATTTGAACGTTCCTAACAAAGCAGCTCCCATCATCACCACACCACCCGCAGAACAGACGCCAGCCAAGAAAGAGAGCACTGCCGTTGGACTTTTGCGAAGATTCAGTACACGGCGCAATAAAGACTCGAGTAGGGGCAGAATAGATACGCAGGATCCACCCTCGCTTCAGTTGCAACCTCCTACAGATGCAGCTGCTACAACTCTTCGAAAGAGCTTCAGTGTGCGAAGATCTCGCAACAGGGATCCTGCCCCAACACCGCTATTGCATCCTGGTGGAAGCACGCCACATCAACCTGAGCTCCTAACACCACCAACTGCATCAAGGGCTGGAAATGCGTTGAACCGTTCAACGAGCGTCAATTCTGCTGATTACAGACGGCGAGAGTCTCGCCGAGGAGTTTCGGAAGGACACACAACAAGTGTAGTCCTTGATCCTCCACAAACCAGTGGCTCTGATCGATCGAATGCGAGCCTGCAAGAGCCGAAAACGAGCGAACCAGCTCCAGCAGAGCAGATGTCCAACAACGCCGCCCCCGCTGCGACAATGCGGACTAAATCGCTTGGTTCCGCAAGACGTGAAAGCATACAAGCTCGACGTGTTAGAAGAGAGGAAGTCAGAGAAGCCAACGTCCCAGAAGAGACGGATCAAGAGCTTGCTGAAGGGCAAGGCGAGACTCGGCATACCAGTAGTGTTGAGAACATGAAACCAGTATATCTTAAGGGTCTGTTCAGTGTTTCTACTACAAGCAACAAACCGTTGCCATTTATAAGAGCAGACATCGTTAGAGTATTGAAACAACTCGCCGTGGAGTTTACGGAGATAAAAGGCGGTTTCAGCTGTCGTCATGCTCCGAGCATCGACCTGAATCGTGTTGTTGATCCTCCAAGCCCAGAGCAATTGGGCATGGCTTCCAAGGCTTCGAGACGGATCAGCTTTGGGGGCTTCAGGAACAGTGACCGTGACCGAGACGATCAAGAAAAACCATCCGCATCCCGACGACCAAACATAGATGCCAGCTATACAAATTCAGAAGAATCCGATGCCGACGACAGTATCGGTCGGCCTCGACGCGAACGAGCGGCAGGCGAGACGACGACGCACGTGGAGAGTAAGCTAGGCAAGAGTGTGGTTTTGAAGTTTGAAATCTTCGTTGTTAAGGTCCCGCTCTTCTCGCTGCACGGAATCCAATTCAAGAAAGTGTCAGGAGACACATGGCAGTACAAAGAGATGGCGCAGAGGATATTAGATGCGTTGAGGCTGTAGGTTGGGGCCTATGTCCTGGCGTAAGGGTTATACGTTGCGGATTTGTCTTTTTCTATCCGCTCCGATCTTTCTACTCAACGCAGTAGGTTCGAGCGGCAAGCATTGATTGACGAGTCTCCTTGGGTCTAACGACAGACTGTGCCGTCTAGTTCTATAGATTCTATTCATTTGCTGGGGACAAAACAAGTGTTAGGTTGGATTTATCTTACTGCAACTCATTCATCGGCCGGAGGAGGTTACCTGCCTCGATTCACCAGAAATCCAAAACCTTCCGTTTAAATTACTCCACGTTTCTCTCGTGGTGAGTACAGAAGTAGAGCATTATCAGGACCGAAAAGGCCTGTAAACCCCCAAGTACATTCCTGTCATGGAAAGATAGCTGAACTGCCTTTTCCCATACCATTGCTCCCTCAGGTTCATGGGTGAATATGAGTATCTATATCTGTATCCTCACAGATCCTGCGGATATGTATTCATGGCTTCGACGACCTTCGTGGACGACGTTGCTGTAATGAGCACGTGACGGGCTACCTCCTGCCCTTGTCGTTGCCCTGAGCGGAACACTTACTAGCGTTGTGGAATCGCGTGCAGAGCCTCCAAAACAACATCAAACTGACTTCATCACTCAACAAACAAGTACAATTGTGCGACAAAAGACGAATCCGCAGTACGATTGAAGGCGAAGACCTCTAAGATTCATGTGCTGTTAAATCATAAGAAGATCGGATTGGGGCAGCTGAACGGAATTACTATTCGACTTGCCACACACGAAACCACTTCAGACAGTGCAGTCAACAACCATCGCATTGTCGGTGACACGAGATTCTAGTGACGGCTCGTCCGTGTCCGACAAGGTCTCTTTTCATGCGTCTACGATTACCTCTGACGCCGGGCCCCCTTATACAGAGTCACCTACCGTCCCACTTCCAGCTTCTTCCTCGACACCTCCTTCCTTAGCACCACCACCCTTTTCCTCGCTCTATTTCCCTACAGCAAGTCATACAGACTATTTCAAAGCTTCAGTTACCGAGCCCGAGTCCTGCTCACCTCCACCGTTCTGTCCTGCACTACCAGTTGAGGCCGCTCTTGCTAGTGCAACCAGTGTTGAAGCGGAGACCAAGGCCGCTCTTCCTCCGGATACTAAGGGCGAACCCTCAAGCAAGAGCGCGGAAGACTCCGAGCCACCGCCCCCGTACACTGAGGGTCCGAGTCCACTTGACTCTTTCACCTACGTGATGGCTGCCGCAGGCGGCGCCGCGAGTATAATCACACAGGTGCAGCAAGGTGGTGGAGCGCCTGTGACTACCCTGGCAGGTGTGTAGACCGACGTAGAAGAGATTACTCAAGGTCTTCGGACCGAATTTACTGACGTCGATGCCTTGTAGATGTCGGCGCAGACGAGCATATAACATTGGACCTACGGTATGAAAGCCTCCCAATTCTACTCAATTTAAGCTAACATCTACACACAGAGGAACTCGCTTTACTCTATCGAGAGATGAACTCCTCACTCTCCCAGAATTTGTCTTACTATCCCTCTTCCCAAATGGCCTTCTTCCTGACGGTCATATGAACTCCTTCCACGAAGGAGACGTCTACCCTGTTGATGTACGTTGTCCACTTCTAGTTCTACCTATTGAGAACGCGGTCTCTAACTTCGGCACAAGTACGATCCTGCCTCTCTCCAGTACATGCTCGACTTCTTCCGCACCGTCGCCCAAACCATTCCCTCCTCATCCCCTTCCCCCGTCCCTTCCCCCACGGAAACATCCGCTACTAACTCTACAGACACGGCCAATGTACCTGGCTCTGCCCGTGATATGCTGCAAGACCGCGCAGGGATCATCGTGCTCCGGGAAGATTTAGATTTCTATGCCATACCGCCCAAAGCGGAAATTGATCAGCCGGAGATGATTGAGGTGAAGAGGGCGGCAGGGAGGGCGTTGTTGGGGCAGGATGGGATTTTCAGTGGATTGAGGAGGAGTGAGGAGACGGGAACGACGGAGCAGCACTTGATTGAGATGCTGACGGCTGGGTACGGGCTAACTCCCACTCTCACAAAGCTCCTGAAACCTAATGCGGTAATCGATTTGGTCACTAATATATGTCTACAGAGGTTTTTACAACGACGACCACTGGGGTCACCGCGCTGGTGAGCCTAACAAAGCAGTCATCTGCTCCCTCGCCCTCGCCCGCCTCCGCACAGATATCAAAGGCAACGACCTCGCGAACAGCAACGCGGTAGGCATGGCGCAGAAACTGTTGCTATTCTGGAGGAAGCCCGCGAGGAGGTGTTGGTGGGAGGGAGTGGAGTTGGATAATGTAGATGGGGTGGAGGGGAAGCTGAAGGTTTGGATTCGGAGGGTTTGGACGCTGGAGATGGTAAGTTTTACTATTTGAGGTCCTGTGTTAGATTTTTGGTAATGTTGACTCTTTGGTCGCAGAGTGTAATTGGATTACGGTGATGCTACTTTAGAGGGACTTGGATTCAGTGCTTGGGGTTACAAAATGGAGTGCGTTATTTTTGCATGAGAGACTTTTCTTGAAAATACCCCTTCGGGCTTTTAGCGAGCAAGTGGAGCAGTTTTTAGGTATATAGTATTGATGAAGCTTTGATAATAGTGGTTTGGTCCTTTGTATTCAAACGCTAGTGCTCGCTGTTGGTTCCCAATCTGTATTGGGAAAATTCCTGATAACTGACATTAGAAATGGAGGAATCATGTTGAGTTGTTGTTGACTATGCTAAGTTAGGTATAAAGTCATAGTGCCAAATCCAACCATTCTATTGTAGAAGTCCGTAATATCGTGATGGCGTACAGATCCGCTACCCCGGAACGACAATGCGTCAAGGTCGCCAAGCTGCCAAGGAAGAAGCACCCGGAAGCACTTAACAAATGTCCTAATCAGCCTCGAATCGATTACCCAGCGAGATCGTTAATCTGCCCAAGAAGAAGCACCCGTAAGCACTTGACGAAATCATTAATCAGTTTTTGCGATCAGTCTCCTCCGTCCCCTCGAGGAAGTTCATTCAGGAGGTACGATGGTCTTCAGATTGTTAAGAAGAGTAGAATCGCCGGTGGCGTTGCCAAAAAACCCCAAACCAATCTGACTACCGATCAATCAGGCATGTTGATTCCCAGGTATTCTGATCGCCCTCTCGGGGTCAAACTGGTATCCTAGAAGACTGGTTATTTCACGTTTGTTCCTCCTGTAGAAAGCTTGCAGCCCCTGTTGATAGTCCTCGTCGCTGGAACTCCGATCCTCAACAGAGGTTACTCGCGGAGCATCGTCGGTCAACGTCGAAGCCAAAGTCTCTTCTTTAGTGGCACCGAGGCTGTAAGGATTGGTACTGGGTCGTGGGAACCGCGATGCGATGTCTTCTTGGGATTTGAGGTATGGGGAGGCTATTCGAGGGTTAATTTGCACGTTGATTGATGTAGGTGCCGGTTGTGGGGTTTGTGGAGAGCGATATTGCGCCCCTCCTACTATGGTTCCAAGGTGCATTTCTTCTGCTGTAGCTTGAGAAGCCGGACCTTCGTCGGCTGTTTTCAAAAGTCTTTCATTTAACGGAAATTCGGAAGTCGCCGCTCCGTTTGAGATGGCTGCTTCACTTGAGCCTTCAGTCACCCTACTAATCCCTCGTTGCGGTCAAGAAGAGTCTCTTGTGGTGCTTTCGTTTGGATCTCTTCCAGCCGGATAGTATTGGCCGCCTGGATGGAGTGGCTGCGACGCCTATGGCTTGCATCAGCCTTCCTATTTTTGTAAGCAACCGGCGAGCACACCGTTGTGATGGGGCAGGTGACGCTGAATCAATAGTCAAGGGTAGGAGATACTAACTTCGACTAGCCGGTCCCCTTCAACCCGGACTTCTCGATCACGTAACTGACGCATTAAAGAAAGAAAACTGCTTTCCTGGAACTTTCGGCTTTGATCGTGCTTTAAGTTGTCGAGTAATTGGCTGGCTGTTCTTGCAAGTTCATCTGCATCGTTACCGCCTTCACTTTTTAGCATTTCGGAAGAATCTTGTTGAGTTATCCTGTCGGATCCTATTCGAGGAATCTCCGTCATAGGTGCCGCATGAGAGATTTGCCCCAGCTGCTCTTCCATTTCCACGTCTGTAGCAGCCTTGACTTCTTTCTGTTGCATATGGTCATCTAATTGCTGTATACGGGAATGCGCTGCATCAAAAGCACTTTCGAATGCAGCGTCATCTATGACAGCCCCCGCTTGTTGACCGGACTGAATCTGCATTGCCGGATCCGAAAGTAGATTATGCTGCTGGCCGAACGTTGGGAAGCTGTTGCCGTAGAGAATTCCATCGTGCATATAGCTGCCGCCACCATTTATTTGTGCGTCTAGCTGGGTTTGGGCCGATGGTTGGCTCTGCTGCCACGTGAGATCCTGATACCATGCACCTGCTAAATTTGAGGATTGCGGTGCTTGTTGTTGAAGTTGAGGTTGAGATAGCAGAGATGGCTGCGACAGCTGTGGACTACTTATATGCAGCTTTTGAAAGTCGGAGGCCCAATTTGGCGAGTGGTGTTGAGCGGGACTGGAAGGAAAATATGCTGTATTGCCACCATACGGAAAACCTGGCTGAAGCTCTGGGAATTGGTTCCCTATCGGCTGGCCCGCTTGGAAGGCCTCGAACTCCGCATCAAGAACGCCTGCATTACGCCCTGACGTGGAACGGAAGCCCTTGAAATATCTGTTAGCAAAGTAAGAGTATTGTTCTCTTTCGAAGTTTGGAACATGCCTCCGCTGACTGACGTGATGCAATTCGATCTTGTTGCAAGGTTCTGTCGATGGAGGAGTGCTTTTGAAAGGTCTGTAAAGAATTTGAGGGACCACACAGGGCGTCTGCCATGATCGCTTGCTTAAATTCGACGTTCGAAGGAGAAAGAGCAAACGTGGCACTTGTAGGAAAGGCAAAGGGGAAATAGAAAGATCTCTGATGCATGTGAGGGTGTAAGGTAAGACAGCCGAGGCACACTTTGGCGGCCTGCGGCTCCGGGGCTAGCTACTGGGCCAGATCTGGGCCGCCGTACCAATTAGCGATGCAGCCCTATGGGCTCAAATGTTCCTGAATGCTGTCCTCAGACTCAAGCAATACCTGCCGTAAAGAATTCTCCAAATGGTACGCTCCACAGCTCCAGGAGCACGGAGGAAAAGCGCTGACCGATTTAGGCGCAAGTCATCACCAATTCCGGGCACGATGACATGATTGTACGTTGCAACGTCGCCAGCGGAGTTTACCCCCCCCAAGCTCCGCAAAGCAGCATTTTCAATTCACTAAGCTGACAATGCGGTTTCCAGCACGATGCGGTACTAGATTACTATGGCAGACGGCTCGCTACCTGCTCTTCGGATAAGACCATAAAAATCTTCGAAGTTGAGGGCGAAACGCATAAACTAACGGAAACACTTCGAGGGTACGAGTCTCGTCGGTCTACGAAAGGTGATAATTATGCTAAATGAATACTAGGCACGAGGGCGCGGTCTGGTGCGTCTCATGGGTCCGCCTCTCCCCCTCCACTTCCCACCCGCCCTTCGCCCGCCGCCCCTCCTCCTAAACACTCAACTAATTCCCCGTGCCCCCTCCGTAGGCCCACCCCAAATACGGCAACATTCTCGCCTCCTCCTCCTACGATGGTAAAGTCCTCATCTGGCGCGAAGCCTCGGCGGTCTGGACCAAAGTCGCCGACTTCGCACTACACACCGCCTCCGTCAACATCGTTTCCTGGTCCCCCCACGAATGCGGCTGCCTCCTCGCCTGCGCCTCCTCGGACGGCATGGTCTCAGTACTCGAATTTAGCGAGGGCAATTGGGGGCATACGATCTTCCAGGCGCATGCAATGGGCGTAAATGCGGTAAGCTGGGCGCCAGCGATAATGCCAGGGAGTTTGGTCAGTAGCAAGCCAGACCTAGGGCACAGGAGGAGGTTCGTGACAGGGGGAAGTGATTGTCTGGTCAAAGTCTGGGACTGGAAGTACGCATGAATTTCCCTCTGACTTACCCATCTCGAAAAAACCGCACACGCTAACACTCCACCCCCTCCCTCCCAGCCCCTCCCAAAAATCGTACGCCCTCACCACCACCCTCTCGGGCCACACTGACTGGGTCCGCGACGTCGCCTTCGCGCCCACCATCCTCCAAAAATCCTACATCGCCTCCGCCTCGCAGGACAAGACCGTCCGCATCTGGACCTCGACGCCGGTCCCCCCGGGTCAGCCCGAGGAGTGGAAATGCACGGTGCTGAACTTCGAGGCGGTGCTGTGGCGTGTTAGTTGGAGCTTGTCCGGGAATGTGCTGGCGGTGTCCGGGGGGGATAACAAGGTTAGTTTGTGGAAGGAGAATTTGAAGGGGGAGTGGGATTGTGTGCGGTCGATTGAGGAGTAAGCGGAGGAGGAGAGGGGTTGCTGTTTTCTCAGGTGCTGTTGTTGTTGTTGTAGTAGTAGTAAGGGGTTGAGGAAGGGTAGGATTGAAAGGCGTTTTTAGTTTAGAAATCCTATGAAAGATGGTCTAGCTAAAAACTAAAGCTAAAGAAGGATCAGGTATCTAAATGCTTTTGATGTGCCATAGCTTATCTGCGGAATCTGAAGGGGGCGAACAACAATAACAACGCCAAAGAAAAAGAAAACGAAAACGACAAGCAAAGCCAGACAGAAAGCTTGTATCGCCCACTAGGAGGGCAGCAGGCGACGAGGCGACGAGGCGACGAGGCGACCAGATCCGCGGGAAGGCCTTGCTTTGGCATTTGCTCGTTCCAAATTGCATGTCCAAGGGTATGCTGCGCGAAAAATATTGGGGAAATTCGTAAGAGTTCATGGGGCAAGTCGTGCAAAAAAGTCGTGAGGGCTCAGAAACCGGGCATGATGAGCTGCTAGAAAAATTGGCCGTAAGTCGTGAGCACTAGATAGATGGCTCTTTGTAGTAGGGGTATCGAGAGCATTGTCCAGCCTGCCTCTTGTTTCGAGAGGGCTTTTTCCTGCTGAATCAGATAATTATCAAGGATGGTTGGTTCCTTTGCCGGGGCTCTTCTTGCCTTCAGATACATCCCGAGAAGACATTTGAGATTTTTTCCAGGAAAGTAGGCAGGCAAAGGGCAAGAAGAAGAAAAAAAAAATCCTAGGAAGCTCGAGCATGCCAGATAACGGTTCTCCCTCACGAGACCTCCGACAAATCCGGCCCCTCCACCCCAGACGTCTGATCCTCGACATTCCAGAAGATAAACGGCCCAGTACACGCCTGCTCCCCCCCTTCATCCATCGGACTCCACCACCGCCCCAACATGATCATCCCGCCAGGCAGCACCACACCCTCGTACGCCCAGCACCCGCTCCCGATGTCGATGTCGTTGTATACGTTCTCCTCGCCGTCATCCGCGATCCAGGCCTCGTGGTTGATGGTGCTATAGACATTCGGGGTCGAGGGCTGGGTAGGGCTGGGGGAGGAGGCTTGCGAGGAGCTGTAGTCGGCGTCGAAGTATTTCATCATGGTGATGCGCTGCCAGCCTGGGATGTCTTGCTGCGGGGGGAGGGGGTGCAGGATGCCGGAGCAGTGGAAGGGTTCGGCGTCGTGGCCGGTGCCGGTGAAGGGGAGGTAATCACGGCCTTTCTTTGCGTAGGACTGATTTGTGGAAGAGGAGGAGGAGGAGGAGGAGGAGGAAGGTGGAGTGTTGGGCGTTGCTGGGGGTGTGGGGAGATGGTTGGTCGTAGGGGTGCTGGTGCGACGACGGTAGTGTGCTGGTCCTTGGACGTTCTTGATGGCGCGCTTTGAGGATACCTTGTTGGGGTCGTTGAGCATGTTAACTAGACTCTGAGATGGCATAGAATGCAAATGGCGATCGAATGCTTCGGGCCAAGGGGGGCAGTTGGCGGGTGTGAAGTCAATGTCGAGGGTCTGAAAGCCGTCTTCGTAGTCGATGCTATCTGTGAAGATCTCTGCACCAGGCTCTGATGTGCGGATGCTTGGGACTTCGCCCAAGTCATGGAGGTACGCTGGGAAGTCATGTGTGAGTGGGGAGGCTGTGGCTGGCGAACCTACAAGGTAGGAGGCCTTACAGTAGCTTCCCTTCCAAAGCCTACCGAGCTTCTTGACGCCCTGCGTGAGCTTTCCTTGCCAGGCGCGTGGCTTCTCGTGCTCTTCAAGGTCGTTGAAAAGATGGTAAAGAGTGGCTTCTTCTTCACGCGTCATGTGGTACTTGAAGAAGTTGGCGATGTGGAGGAGGAGCGAGATATTGACGCGGAACATGTGATTGTCAAGATACATTGGGTATTTTGCGGGGTGGCCGTAGACTGCTTGTTGGGAACAAGGGAAAGAGAACGTTGGGAAGTCCAGGTGGAATTCGAGAGACCAGTGCATGAAGAGGAGTTGAACCGTCTGGAGGAGAGGATTGACCATACCCTTGCAGTTCATCTTCAGGACATTCTTCAAAAGGTCGGATCTCTTGATATAGCGACAAAGCTGTACGAGATTCTTGGAACTCGGTTCATCGATGATTTGATTCGAGGGGCCTGCAAAGGATTCTGAGGTTGTGTTAATCCTAGGTTCTGAAGCCAGTAGGAAAGAACAGTGATCGTGGGGTGAGCTATCCACTCCACATGACACCACCAACTCTACCACATTACCACCAATTCAAGGAAGGAGAAGAACAGATATTTGATGTCCCGATGACGTACCAATCATAAGATCTCTAATGACTTCCAGAGCCCACAGCTCTGCATGTTCTTGCCCTGCCAGGAAATAGACTTCACGGCCAAGCGTCTTTCGACGGAACTGATAAGTATGCTTGAGCTCATTGCCAAGCTTACCCGGTGGTAGGTCGTAGCATGATGCAAAGCGTTGACGCCAAAGGCCAGCACGAAGGGTGTGGACAGCAGCATAGGTCTGGTGGCAGATGAGAGTGAAACGGCAGAGGTCTTTATCGTTGCTCAAGTAAGATGCGATGTGTTCATTGATCTGGAGAGCATACAGCGTGTTAGTGGTGAGGATTTCCTCGAAGATGAACTAGATGGTTGAAGCTGATCTCCTGACTTACCTCGATGGGTACAACATTGAAAGCCATTGTGTACAGCAAGAAGCAGAATTCGCGGAAGTTGAACGTAAGACAAAGATCAAGTAAATAGCAATGTGATACAGGTTGAAGATGGGTGCATAGTTGGAAGTTCTGATGTAGCTGGGGTAGATAAGACGAACACTGAACGAAGGTTTCAGTTTCAGTAGCAATCTGTGAATATACCGTCCGAATTCACTAATGGGAATGAATTGCACAATAAGAAACCAGAAGTGAAAATGGTCAATCACTTTGTAATATAATACGGTTGATCTTGACAGTACGAAAGCGCGATTTTGGAACAAAGCTTGATCAAACATATCCACGACCTCATAGGCGTGTTACGTTCGTCGACATTAGAAACCGTCTCTGCAGCGTATAGAAGACGGTAACAGGCTCAAAATTGTAGTCGCATTGCCTACAACTTTATCGGCTGTTGGAGAGGTGAGAATATGACTTCCGTGGCATATGGGAGTTGAGTGCGAACCTGAGAGACGGCTAACACAGGGCACAATCCCAACCTTCTGGCGACAATTGCCATCATTAAAAAAATTTCAGGAGATATCAATTCATTGCTCCATATCAGCGTAACAAATGCTTGAGATGGTTTCCAATTTGCCCAGGCATAATGCGGGCCACACGATTAAGAAATAACACAAAAGACAATGAAAGCAACGATTGAAGCGCTAAAGCTGTGTTGCGCGGGCTTTCCAGCACCAGACTTAGAAGAATTTGTGGTAGAAGGAGAGCTGCTGGTGCTGGTACCGCTTGCGCTAGGCAAGGCTTGGTTCTTTTGGACCACATAGATCTCTCCAGTCGCATCAGAGCTGACAAAAAGGCGCCCTTGACTGTCAAAAGCTATCCCTACTGGCCTGAAGCAGTTTTGGGGACATTTCGAGTTATCTGTGTTAGAAAAGATATCGGTTGCGGCCGTATTGTTGTTCGACGCTGCCACGGGTTCGCCGTTCTGGAAGGGAATTACGGACAGCTTGTACCCAACCGGGTTCGTACGGTCCCTGGACCATGTAAGACACTCCCCAACGGACACGGGTTAACACGTGGACTTACCAGCTGCCGTGGAAGGTCACCCACGCTTCGGTGGCGCTGTTATTGAATTTCAAGTCTAGTGGTGCCATATGAGCCTGGAAAGTCAACCTTGGCGGCGTCTGCTCCGAGCAGTACGTATCATTGATTGTGCTATTCTGATCTCCCATTGCAAAATTAGAACCAACGGTTAGATTCGAATTCTGTGGCAGGTCTGCAGGAACCCACGCAGCATAGCAATACGGGTATCCATAATTACTGCCTTGAGGAGCATACTCGGTTCCATTCAAATAGCCATGGAAATTCATCTCTTCACCGGGATTATCTTGATGTACGTCCATGCCCTGACGCATGATCTGGTCGACAGAGTTCTCCACAGAGTAGATGCCACCAGTCACCGGATGTTCTGCTACGCCCACAGAATTTCGGAGACCCCAGCCTAGCCTTAGTCCATCGATGTCATAACTATACCCATTCTCGGTGATGTTGTTCAAGTTGAAAGCTCTAATCTGACTGTGGCCAGATGATAGCATTTCTGTTTCCAGATCGACGTTGGATGTACTTCCTCGACTTATTAACAGAGTCCCGTTGGCTTTCTGCGAAAGGAGGAGTGTCCGCGTAGTGTGGTCATTGGTATTCATGCCAGTCACGAGGGTTTGCTTGGTACTTCCAACTGTCGAACTTACCGGATCGTAAGTCCAAGAATAGGCAGCCTCTGCCGTCGAAGCATATAGAGTTTTTCCATCCTGCGATAATGCTATACCGTGGTTGAGCTAGGGCAAGATATCAGCAGGGCCGCCAGGACGTAAAACATGATACACAAACTCCAGTGTTCTTCACCACAGTCTTGCTTGATTTGACGCTCAAGCAAATTCCGCCACTGTCTTGAAACGCAAGGTTGACTATTCCTGAGCCAGCTTCAACGACTAGTAGACTCCCAGTGTTGTCAAATTGAATAGAACGAGGCTTGGTTAGACCAGTGGCAACCAGCGCCACTTGGTACCCAGACGCGATACTGGGCTTGACTGAGTTCGTCGGTGTCAGTGTAGCTGAGCAGCTAGACGACAGTGATGCTCCATATATTGGGACTACCAGGGAGCCCAAGAGAAGAGCTACGTAGGACATTGGAGGCATCTTGAAAAAATGGCTTGCGCAAGAAACGCACAGCTGAACAAGCGCAAAGGAAGGGAATAAGAAAATGTGATAATACTTCCTCTCATGGTAGAGATACGAGTCCAGACGATAGATGAAGCGTGCCGATCTCCCGGATGGCAAAAGGCTTGCGGTACACGTCTATTATCTTTCTCCAACCAGATTTTCTCCGAATCTGAAAAGCCGCATAGTGTTTCGTGTCTGTCTCAACCAAAGGCTGCGGCGTCAAGTAAGAGATGAAGAAAATGAGTGTTTCGGATGCCCCCATGCTGAGCTTGAAGTAGTTCTACTATGTAGGTACTTTTCTATCTCGGGTATCAGTTGTTAGCAAAATACTAAGAATTAAACGTATAGGCTATAATCTAACTACATTGAACATATACTCGTATTTACGTACCTACAGGGTTTCCGCGCACGCTAACTATGACTGATTATCTTAGTGCCCTTTCTAGCACGCTAAACCCGATACTATCTAAAACTAACCTTTCTAGGTTAGAGTGCGTGGAAACCCAGTTTGCGCGGAAACTCCGTGCATACGAGTAGCTTCTACGCGATATATTCAACCCTTTTATATACTCAATATTCGGTATACTTTCCATCCGCTTCAATAACAGCTTGACACCGGGCTGGCACGGACTCGATAAGCTCATTCAGTTGCTTCGGTGACTGAATCCCAGGCTTCCCTCACTACTTTTTTAAGCCATTGTAGAAGAGCTCCGCATGACCATAATACTCCTGTATTCAATCCTTCATAATATCCCATACCTTTTCTATGAGGTTCAAATCAGGTGAAAACGAAGATCAGACTATGACGTGTATATCGTGTTCCGCAAGCTCATCCCGTCTGAATTGTGCAGCAAAAACCTGAAGCATTATTCTGCATTAAAATAGAGATCTTGATTTAATCTTATTCATCCGTGTACGAAGAGTACAGTACTTTCTCAATAAGTACTTGTTAATTGTGTCTCAACCCTTCTCTCAGATTAAACTAGAAGGTTTGCAACGTAATATTCGTCTGAAAAGGTCGATCTTTCGCAGTACATCACGCACAGTTAGGGTCAGGAAAAAACCGTTTATTCTACAATAAACGTGTATAATACCTCTTAGCGGTTTATTCATGTATGTTTATTGGTTTTATATTATATAAGCAAGCTAACCCACCTGGTCTAGCTCAGGAGGTTTGACCTCGCTGTCGCCTGGCTTCAGCAATAGATCGACCTTCCTACCACCAGCCATGCCGACTCAACGCGGTGGCAAACCTCGCAATCAGGCGGTCGCTGATGCCTTTCAGAGCATAATCCTGCCAAACCGAATCGTCCCTGCAGTGAAGTGCTCACACTGTCATCGTCAAATGACGTTCGAAGTCACTCGTCAGCAGAATCTTCGCTATACACAGGGCATTAAAATTGATGAGGAGAAGCTTTTGAATATGGAAGATAGACTGCTGCAGAAGGAAGTTGCTATGGCTAGGTTAAATCCTTCAAACGATGAGGTGCTGGAGGAGTTTCAAAATAGCATCGTCGACGGTGAGGTGGCAATGGAGCACCCAAATAATTGATGCTATTTATATATACCCCTGTGTATAATACCTCCTTCAATAAACGTGTATTAAACACGTTTATTGACTATCCTAATTTGGTTAAGCAATAAACATGTATAATACAATCCTGACCCTACGCACAGTGTCTTCAGAAATATTTTATCCTAATACTTACAGAATTGCCCTATAAGACGTTTGTCGATTCTCAGTCGATTTGCATACAAAATCGATAAGGATTTGTTGAGAAACGAAATTGACTATTGATTTACGTTCGTTCAAATTTTCTGAGAAGGTAGACATATTGGACCTAACGTAACGTAACATTCGGAAGTTCGACTATTGATGATTTTATGTATTTTTCAATTGATGCCATGTAACATTTTGAATTCTAACACGTGTATCGCGATCAAACTCTTCTTGCTTCGTAGGGATCGTAGAAGGCTTCATTTGAATATGTAGAATGAGTATGTAGGTGAGTGAAAAGGGAACTGGTAGGTAGGGAGGCAATTGTAGGAAGCAATACCTGAAGGGCCCCGAAGGGGATATTCTAGGGGTGCACCGGCTCTGCCGCTTATGATGCCATGCCGCCTTCTGGTGATGTCATTTTGACGATCTGCCCCACTTCCACTGTACCGATTGTTTAAGCGCACTTTGAAGGATCAAAATCTGGTTTTGAGAGCTTTCCCTGGTCTTCTGGGAATCGAATGACCGTTAGCCACCCAAGGGCCAAGGGTAGGTAGGTACCTATCCCACCAACCATGTCAATTGTGTCAGGACGCTTCTCCGCTGATTGACGATGATGGACCGTTTAGTGCGGATAGTACTGTGTACAGCCTGCTTCCCCCCCCAGAAGGATTGAATATTCATTCATAAGATGCCCTCATCATCGTTTTCTTCACTTTTGATCATTCCCATGCTCACTTGTATAGCTACGTGTTATCACCCACGTGAACAATAAGTTCTTACTTTTCCAAGCCAAAGCTTGTACCGTCCTTGCCTGCAAGTGATCGGTCGCCACAACTCCTCTACTCATAGATACACATCCTCCTCTCCCACCAATCCTACTAAATAGGCCAATATGCTGCATCAAGTATTATGGTCTGCTGCTCTGGCCTTGTCCAGTGCTGTGGGTGTTGTAGGACAAGCTTCCTCGTCAAGCGCTGTTCCGTTGAACAACTTCATCGATGCCGCACACTCCGCTGCATCTGCAGCCAGCTCTGCGAACGCAAAGCAGACGACATCTTCAAGTTCCAGCTCTACTTCTGCTTCCTCGACTTCAGCTGCTCCTACTTCTTCGCCATCGGCAGCTGCAGCAAAGTCTTCCGGCAGTAACACGGGCCTGATCGTTGGCCTCGTCGTTGGTATCATTGCTGCTCTACTTCTTGGGATACTCATCACTCTTCTCTGTTGCTGTTTGGCACGTCGTCGACGCCGTCGCCGCAATCACACAGCCGAACCTGTCCACGATGAAGAGATCAAGACCTGGCGCTCTGATCAGCCAGCCAACCCAGGGCGCACATACTCTCCTCCGTTTCAGCACAACAGAGACCATATTACGGAGCAGCAGCCTCTAGTGCCTAGCATGGCCACGGCTGCCTCTCCCAGCATGGCAGAACATCCGGCCCATCGCCACGAAAATCCTTTTGTGCCAGTTCCTCCAAGCCCTCGCCGTGGAGCTCCCAATTCTCGCCCAGGCCTTACAGACGGCACTATTCCTGGCGCGGACCCTTACATCGTCCCTCCATTCACCGAACGGAGCCGTGTCCGTGGTGGAGGAATATTGAATGCGGCCTCGCGCTCGCGCTCTCGTTCCCGCTCCAATACCGACTCGACTCCTTCCTCCAATCTTCCGATCCAATCCACAAGCGCTCAGTCTACGCCGCCTACTCAGCCAACAACGACGCCATCTTCGGCCCCCTTGAGTGGTATAGGCCAACCTTACGAGGATATGCACGTTCACGTCCTTCAAACCGACGAACCATCTCGTGAGCTTCGTAACTCCCTCAACGCACGCGAGCCTATTCAACGCTATACAACGCCGCCTCAAGTCCCCAGTCGATCTCCACACCGCCATAGCGGCGCATTCGCTGATAGCTACGACTCAAGCACCACCACGAACAGCGGCAGCGGCAGTGGAGAGGACCTCTATGCAGGTGTTCCCAAATGGGAGCAGAGTCACAACCGATACTCCAATAGCCCGACGATGATGCAGGCACCGCCGGTTCCTTGGGAAGGCAGAGAGCGTCGACAGAGCCACAGTCCCCGCCAGTCAAGGGATCTTGGCAACCGCAGGATGGGAAGCAGGAGTCCAGCAACCTCGATCAATGGGCAACCGAGGCGATTGAGGTTCTCTGACGTTCAGGCACCACAGAGTGCGGCCCATGGCAACCAACGATATTCACATGGAGTAGGCGAGGCTATGTGACCGTGCCACGGGATGATACATATCTTGCTTGCATGATCCTCCCAAATATTATCCTTCAAGCGAGCTATTACTACGGCTTCAAATAAGCCGAGGAAGCACTTAATGTCCTCTCTGTTTAGCGCAGGGTGATACCAGGCGTTAGGGTGTTTGATGGGTATTATCATACCAGCCGATACAATCGCTACGATTGCTCTGGGTTGCTCTTACATGGGCTACCATTCTACGACCTCTTAGCATAGATGAGAATATGTACATGGCTCTCAGAATCCCATTCAGTCAACACCGAACGCGGTTTCTGCGCTTGTAAAGACGAGATAGCGAATAGTGAATTAGACGCCGATAACTAATATCATTGTATTTAATAAACATCTAAAGTCCTCCAGATCTCTCTTGTAACACAGAGGTCACGAACGAGGTAAAGATACGACTGAAGTTGGAGATTCCCGTGGATAACTCAATCGGGTCTAGTATGGATTAACCCCAAAGCTCTCAAGAGTCCTTCACCTCCACCATCAATCCAAAATCTTAATTGCCAAGGCTAGTACCATAAGTAAACGTCAGAGTTGTAAGAATGGATGCTGTCTCGTCGAGCTATTCTCCAGAAGCTCCCCAATCCACCTTCCCCAAGAACCCCGAGGAATTCGACGCTGACCCTCGTGTCTCGTTCTCGAAACTCGACAACAAGTTCATACTGGAAGCAGATGACGGGCAAGAATTCGAGTTTGATGATGCACTGAAGAGATGGGTTCCAGTGGTACGCCCTCATCCTCCTGCAACCGAGGGTTATCCTATAGACATGCTATTGCACTGCATGACATATTACACGGATGGTAAATTCTAATTGCATACCATTTGTGGTTGTGGGATATACAGTTGGACGATGCTTTGATGGAGAAGCAAAGAGAGGCTTATGCCGTCAAAGGTGTGGATGAGTCGGAGCCGGCGCAACCACTGAAGAAGAGGAAGCAGGTTTATGTCAACGGAGAGGAGGTAAGGGCAGATGTTCATTTTTTTTACTCTGGTCTAGCTGACAGTATTTGGTTTGTTCTTAGGAATCTGGTGGTCGAGCCATCAGCTCCAAGAAATCCAAACCCACGCCCGAACCCCGCGAGCGCAAGAACACAGCGGTTTATATAACAAATCTCCCAACCGACATCACCGTGGAAGAGGTAAACGATGTATTTTCTCGCTGTGGTGTCATTGCCGAGGAGATAGACAGAGGCAAACCGCGCATCAAGCTGTACACCGACGAAAACGGCAACTTCAAAGGCGACGCTTTGATATTATACTTCCGCGCTGAAAGCGTTGACCTCGCTATTCAACTTTTAGACGACACCGACTTTAGATTTGGAAAGCCGGCATCAGGTGGGAAGATGAAAGTTGCAGCAGCAGACTTTAGCTACAAGCAGCAGAAAGACGCGCCGGCTAAGAGCAATAATAAGGACAAGAAGAAGATTATCAAGAAGACGCAGAAGCTGAATAAGTATGCCTTGGAACATTTCCTAGGGTTGTATGTTCGGGTCCACTCATAGACTTTCTCTAGCAAACTCGCCGATTGGGATGACGACGATCCCTCCACCTTGCACGACACCAGCTCGAGATGGGATAAAGTAGTCATCCTGAAACACCTATTCACCCTTGCAGAACTCGAAGTTCGTTGTCCCAATTTCTCTCTTCCGTTTTTCCACCTTGTCCTCTCCGGTTTCATCACTCTTCAAAAAACCCCGCTCCACTTCCCACCGTAGCAAGCCAACTAAAACCCACAACCCCTATCACAGGAAGATCCCGCCGCAATCCTCGACATCAAAGAAGATATCCGCGACGAATGCGCCAAAGTCGGCGACGTCACCAACGTCGTCCTCTTCGACCAAGAGCCCGATGGCGTTGCTTCGGTACGCTACTCGAATGAAGAAGCTGCGAAAGCGTGCGTGCGGGTACGATTCTCCCCTATTGCTTTTCGTCATTTCTACATCTTATCTAGTCTTTCTCTATGTGCCATGTAAACACCATTCCCCACACCCCCATTACGCGATCAACCTCCCAACCAATCCAACTAACACAACCCAGGTAATGAACGGCCGTTTCTTCTCCGGCCAAACCGTCGTAGCGTACATTGCAGACGGAAACGAGAAATTCAAGAAGAGCAGCGAGAAGAAGGGCGTGGTGGGGTTGGAAGGGGATGAAAATGAGGAGGAAGAAGGGAAGAGGTTGGATGAGTTCGGGAGTTGGTTGGAGGGGGAAAAGGTGGCGGCGGCGGAGGGGAAGGGTGAGGGGGAGGAGGTGTGATGAGGCGGTGGATGAGGGTCATGCTACACCTAAGTATACTACTCTATCAGACAACCATCCCGTGATGTAGCAAATATCTTCAACAAGTATACCTTACGCATCCGTCCTAGCCCGCGCAATACCATCACGTCGAAAAACCTCGCAAAGGACTGTAGCCACCCACTAATCAATGATTCCCGGGAGATTTAAAAAAAAAAAAGGACAACACACTCATCATCATCACCATCATCATCACCATCAGGGATCCCCCCCTCACAAATCTTTCGTTTAGTGTTCCATCCAGCTGGCTTGCTCTTCAGGAGAACTTGTTCTGTCTTTTTTCGGTTCAACGGGTTTTGGTTGGTTGGTTGGTTTGCTGATTTTGCTGATTTTGCTTTCTGCGGCTATATTTTTTTCCTTCTAAACAAAGGTTCGACAAAGGGAAAAAAACACATTTTTAGTTCATCGAGAGTGTTCGGGTGGTGGTACGGGTTTTGGCTTGCTTGCTTGTGGTGGTGGTGGTGGTGGTGGGTGCGTGTCGTGCGTGTCGTGCGTGTCGCGCGTGCGGTAGGGGATGTTATGATGAGGAGGTGATGGATTCACGAATAAGGTAGTCAAGTCACACATAAGTGGAAAAGCCACATAAAAACCCAACATATGTGCCACCTTTCAGATTTTTTCTCCTTATATATATTAATCTGATCTAACTCCATCCCACCCTCCTACCAGCCCCCCCTCCCCACCCCAGAAACAACCACAGCCCGCTATGTACCTACAGTATTCCCCCTTCTCCTCAGGCTATGTTCGCATCTCCTCCAAAACCCAAAACGACGGCTTCAAAAGAAAACCCTGCCGAACGCCGGTATGTCGCGTGTATATGGTATCGTTGGAAATGGGAAAGGGGGGTGTGCATCGCGTGGAGATGAATGAGAATTAAAAGGGCGCAAAGGGAAAATGGGTGGGGGGCGAAAAGAAATGGTGTGGTTGTGGTTGTGCGCTTTGCAGGGGCTGCGAGAAAGGAGATGATCGTTTTTGCGTCGACGATGGGCCCTGGAAGAGGTGGTGGAGACGATGGGGGAGTTGCAGGTATCAAGTTTCCCTTCTTTAAGCCAGCGGAAGCAGGCCGTGTATCCCTCTCTTCATGCCTCCATCGCAGGCGTCTGGTCAGGACTTCTCGCCCATCCACACCAACGAGCTCATCGAGTTGCGCTACGTCATATTCTCTACTGTTCATAAAGCGTCAACCCCTCGTCCCTCAAAACACGGCCGAATTTTGCCTCGAGCTATTCGCACTGCTCGTATCACTGTTACTCGAAAACTGCGTCGGACTGTCCGCCTCCCCTCCGACAACCACTTGTTGCCGGATCTTCATGATCCACTCGCACTGCAGCAGCTCCGCAGCGCTCGCCCTCCGCCTCGGATCCTTCTCGAAACATCGCTTCAAGAACTCCATCCCCTCGGGACTCAACTGGTCTTTCGACGGTAATTGCGGCGGGTTGCCCTGCGCGATGTTATACATAATCGCCCACTCATTGTCCAAGGACGCCCAAGGGCGGCGGCCAGTGCTCATTTCGAGGATGACGCAGCCGAGCGACCAGACGTCGATAGCGCCTTGGCGGCCTTCGTTTTGGCCTTTGATGACTTCGGGGGACATGTACATAGGGGTGCCGGTCATGGATTTTTGCTTGCCGGGGACCCATGGGGCGGGGCCGCCGCTGGTGGCAGAGTGGTCGGGCTGGAGGGTTTTGCCTTGGCGGGCGATGATTTTGGCGGCGCCGAAGTCAACGTATTTGATCACGCCGTTGTGGTCGAGGAGGATGTCTAGGTCAGGAGGTCAGCATCGAGGAAACTGATACAACATGTAACAGATTGGATGTTATGCTTACTCTCAGGTTTGATGTCGCGGTGGGCGATGCCGCTTTGGTGAAGATAAGCCAAACCTTCGAGCATTTGCAGGGCGTAGACTTGAACCACCGTTTCGTCTTCAATTCGTCCATGCTCTAAGAGATTCGCCAGCGAACCACCAGAGCAGTATTCCATGAAAATGTATACCTTGTCTCGATGCACCTCGATACCATAGTAAGAGACGATGTTCGGGTGATCCAGAACCTCAAGCACCGCCTGCTCATCGCGTATCTGCCCAGCTACTGTAGGAATTAGCTGTGGGTCTTGGAGTCGGATTTCCTTAACGGCCATCAGCTGGCCTGAATCAAGGTTGATAGCTGCGTAGACAGATCCGAAGGTTCCCCCACCCACGAATTGGCCTTGCTGCCATCTTAACGTAACATTGGTCGCAGACGATGAGAGAAAGGTCAAAGATCGATCAGCCTCATTGGAGTCCTCCAAGACACGTCCCAAGGCCTGCCGTTCGGCATTCTTTTGTTTTCGTATCTCGTCAATCTCCTGCAGCTGGGCGAGCCATTGCTCTCTAACATAGTCGGAGGCTTCAGCATCATCCTTCATTCTGCTGACATCCATCTTCCGAAATTGTCCCTGTAATGCCTCGACTCGTTGCTTCTCTGCTTGGGCGGCCAAAGTCGACCTGGCTCCCATGATATCAAAGTGCGAGATCAAGAGCGACATGCAACCTGCAACTTTTGTCCGTAATCTCGTGAATTCGTCATCGGTGATTGAGAGAATGTTTGGTCCTCTGGTCATGACCATCGCAAATTCGAGTGCTACAACCGCCCACCTAAAGGTTTTCCGATCTAGGGCAACGCAATCATCGCAAATGAAGCTCACCCAGTCCAATGCCAGCCTCGTAAGCTTTAGGTTGTTCATCATCCGCCTATTGACATCCATGTATGTTACAGACCGTTTCCCAAATTCAGTGGCGAATGCAAAGCAAGTCTGGATTAGCTCTTGGTTCTCGAGGCCTTTGGTCTGTTTCCTGATGATTTCGACACTTTCCATGATCGTATTGGAAAGTTTGTAGGCTGTCTTCTTGATCTTTCCCAGCTCCATGTTCACTCTGGGTAAGTTGGCCCTCACATCCGTAAGTACGTCGAGTTCCATGCCCACAGACTGAGCGAAGGTTAACCGTGCGTTTTGTAATCGCTTATCAGAACCGTCTGCCACAAGCCGAAGTCGCCCTGGCCTGATATCCATTGCAGGTGAGCGCATGTCTACCTCTAGCCTTTTACTGTCCCAATACAATGGCTCGTCCGGTCTTAAGATAAGCATGTAAGGGTTTGAGGGATCCTCCATGACTTCGTCAGCATGGAACGACGTACCAAGGATGGATTGAATATCCCGCGGACGGTCGTATAAAGATGGTGAGGCGATAAGGAAGATTCCTTCATGTTGTCCACTCGAGCCCGAGATGAGGAAATGCCCAGACGCCATGAGTGCGCTACATAATTCTTGGACCTGTGCTCGACCCATATTGATGTTGTATTCTGTGGCATTCTCAAAACGCAGACCCAAAAGTCTCGAGAAACGAAACAATTTCCTTTGACGAACGCGTACAGAATCCAAGATCTGCTTATATCGCTTATCCATATCAACGGCGTTTTCTTCAGGCCTTCTCTGCAACTCTCGCTCAAAGTGAGTTGTCAGCCTTTGCAATGCCTTTGCTGTAAGCCCACTAAACTGTTCGGCGACCTCAACATCACCACCGTCCAAGTACCGCCCTATCTGGTTGGAGAATTCCCATTCTTGTTCCAGGATCTCAGCTTCTTTGAATGTGTTCTTATTGCCAACCAACTTAGAGTTGAGCATCTTGAAGTAGAACTTTAGCGCATCCAGTACTACGAAATCGAAATTGTCGTCAATGCATGAAGGTAGTTCCCAACCGGGTTCTGGTTGCGAGACCAGAGTATATTCTTGTTTAATGCGCACAGCCAGCTTCAGCAATATCTGAAATTGAGAAATCATCTGTGCAGACATCATCGCGGATTGTTGAGATGGATCTTTCATCTTCTTGGCGTAGGTCAATCGCATCCGGATGATCTCTTGAATCAACCGCGAGGGGAAGTTGATCAAGGTCAGAAGCTCTTCGATGTAAGGCGGTAGATGGCGCTGTGCAAAGGCTTGAGCATTCTCAATAAGCGAAAATTTCGCTTTCCGAATAACCTCTGCCACCCCCAGAAGCATGCTGTGGTCCCCATGAAGGGACTTGAGGCCATCATCCTTGTGGATTCGGTCAAGAAAGGAGGAATCGTCGGTAAGTCCAGCTTCACCGGGCGAACGGACCCTTGGCTTTGCAAAGTCGAGCTCTTGATTGCCCACCCAACCCTGTAGAATCGCGAGCTCCGTATTGATGAGCTCTGTGGTGTTGTGCCAGGCAATTACTGCATCGCAGCTGCTTTTGAATGCACTCGAAGCGGCTCGTGCATTGGCCTCTTCCAGAGCTAGCCTTGTCGGGTACAGGCTCTCACATCGCTCGATTTTCTGCACTATATCTTGGACCTGCTTGGTGGCTGGCTTGCCTGCTTCGCTTGCTCCTTTGATCTGAAACGCAATGATAGCCTCGATCTCGAGACTGATAGCTGCACGGCATTCCTCTACCATTCGTTTCTGAGCTGCAATACTTCGCCCACACACTCTGGCCCTTACACCTATCCATATCTCATTGTTGAGTGCCTTTTCCCCTTTTTGCTCCGTTGTACCGATTAATCGCTGCTTTTCCTGTTTAACCACATCCCCTTTCAAGACCGACGCCAGCATGGAGTGCCATTCCAGCCTTTCTCTATTCTGAGGCACCTGTAGTTCTTCAGACGAGGGCTGAACGTCGTCTGTATTGTAGAAAAGCTGCGTATCTTGATCGTAGTTGTCAGGGTCGAAGTGGACTTCGGATGAAGGTGATTCTTCCTCGGTTTCCGAATCGGTACTGTATACTACGCTAGGCGTGTATGGCTCATCGTAATCGCCATTGGGATCCTGTCGAAGTTGTTGTATGTAGGCTTTTTCTTGCGCTCGGTACTGCGCGTTTGGATCCCGCCGCGTCCGCGTGCCGGAAAACGATCGTTGCCTGTTCGCGTGAAGTGACATGTAATGTGGAGGCTTTCGAGGAGGAGCATATGTGCTTGATGGAGTTCGTGCAGGTGCGGTCGGTCTTTGAGGTCGAGGGTTGGCAGCGCTATTTCGAAGTGCTGCGCCGATGCTCATGGGTTGAGAAAACTCGTCCAGGTCCGGAACACTCCCTTCTCTCGGCCTGGGTTGCATTTGAGGGCTCCATGATGGCTGGCCTGAGGAAAAGCCGGTCAAGGGCGTCAGGTTCTCGATGGTGGATCCTGGGGTGTACTCTACTTGGCCATCGGTATCGTCTTCGTCAAAACTTGGCTCATGCCCTGGGTTCGTTAGATTGACGGGATAGTCTTCTGAGGAGCCTGACTCCCCAGAATCATGAGTGAGGATTTCCGGTCGTTCCATAACCAGTGGCAAACGGCCGGCATCCAGGCGACTTTTGTTTGGAGTGTCTGTGTCTTGGGGTCGCGCTCGAGGCGATTGATCGGGAGTAGCGCCCATGCCGCCGACCCGGCCAAGTGGGCAATGGGATCAGCGTTGCTACTCTTCTCTTTTTAATCTTCAGCCTCAAAGGTTCTCAGAATGAAGAAAGTTTCTCTCAGCTGGACAGTGATTATAAGCCTCGGGCAAATCCCCTAATCTCAACTTTGGAACCGGATCTTTAGCATACTCCTCCATTGACCAGGGAGCCCTCGAAGAAGAATCTGGAGCACGCCAGGCGCACGCCAAAGTTAGAATATACCTTGGACGTCATATCTAATAATGTGACGTCTTCCACTCCGTTTCTGTTCATTCCTCATGAATCACATGCTTTCTGTTCTGCGTTCAAAATCTATACAGAACTCATTGCTCACTGACTTTCATTATTGTTGCGTCTCACATGAACCGTTTTGATTCCACCATCCCAAAGCCTAGTATGGAAGCAACTATTGAATTGAGCATGCCGCGGCTACTTAAGTTATCCCAAACAGACAGTGTATTGAGACTAGAAACGCCGAAGTCCAATATAAAAAACCCTGAGCAATCTACTACCTGAACAAGTTCTTGAACTATCTGCAAGACACTCATCGTGAGTACGCTAATTTCGGCCTCCATCAATGAACCAACCCATCCACCCATCATGTGTATACAGGCCCGCATTGCTGAAATGCTCTGACGATAGAGACAGCTGGTCCAATTTAATGATGAACCTATCAAGTCGGATTTATGACAATGGCATAGTCCAAATTGATGTTATGCTTCTTCCCTTGCTGTTGTACGTTGATTTTTGCCAGGCACTGATGGTTTTACAGTACATACACTAACCGCTCGTAGAGGTCGTGTCCACAACGATCAAATACCATTCCCTTGTAAGTCATTCTTGGAGCCCGCTGGACATTGGACTTTCCTACATGACAAAAGTGTCACATATCTGGTGCATTTTCTCATTGATATCAAAACCTGAAGTCAATTTCCGGCAATACAAGAGAATGGGCTTTAATAAGTTTTACTCATATCCAAGCGTGATATTGGTACATCAGTAATAAGGCTATGAGGTCTTTCTTGGCCCAAAGTCGAATGAGCTTCTGGTAATGGGACAGGGCACACCACATCTTGTAAGGATGACTTTAGGGTTTTCCTGCGATATCATCATAACTATGAGTGCTCGGTTCTTGCCGCGTAGAGCCCTCAAACGGCGGATTTGCAATTGTCTCTTAAGCACGATCACTTACCCAGGGTCTTGCAGCAAGCTGCTTCCTCAATCGGGTCTCTTTACAATATCATATTGAGTATTTTATTCGGCTTCTCAAACGCTGCTGCATACAAAGTTTTGGATTTTCTTATTTTTGAGCATCGGTCAACTTAGTACGATGGTCGTCCGTTGTCTTGGGGTTTGCGTTGAACGACAAGGTACTAAGTCTTCAAGAACAGATTGCTCATCCAAGCAGCTGCAACTTCTAAGAAGTGGGACTCTAGAGTAGGCATCTCCTGAAATGCTGGAGAATATTGGAGATTGTTAGGAAAGTTCAAAGGCAGGCTTTTCATAGCAAAACTGACTTCTCGAATCGAAAATATACTATTATCTCAAACCAATAGTAAATGCCAACAAGAAATTTTGCATCATCGTACTCGATAATATCGTGAGGTTGATCTATGTCGTATCTGACACGAGTGATCCGCAAAATACGATCAAACGGACATCAAGACCTCGTCCATGCCCAGAGGGCTTGTGAGTGACGTTGAAAATGAGCGCCGTTAACAAGTGTATTAGCAACCAAACATGATAACTACAATTCATTAATGTCGAATACAAAGGATATGCCGAAGCGGCAAACAGGAATTTAGCTCCGAGTTGCCTTGCAAATACGATAGCCCTGGAAGTCTCATATCTTGTTTTATCAGATTACCAAATCAGTGGCCGGAAGGCCAATACGAATGAAGGCTTCGAGGGTGGCTTCGAATTTGCATAGTACGCTTGTCAGGTACTTTGTTCCAGGCCCAGAACTTACCAATCAGATAGTAATCTGCTATCTGTCATTTCTTGACAATTCGAACGCCAGAAAGGTTTCCTGCGACTCATTGCTCCGTACCCGTACCACAGAGAAGACGACACAAGGATTATTATTATTATAGCTCATATAATGGGCAAACACACTCTGGCCTCGAGGCTCAAATACTGCTTGGCCTCAAAAGTGGCCCTCAGCAGGCGTTGCGTGGGCGGATTCTCAAACGGTGGCACTCCACCATAACCAAACCGGGGTTTGACAGAGAAGTCAACATGCAAAGCGACTGATGACTCCATCCTCCCTTCAGCGATGAATTAGTGGTATGTGTCAAACAAGCAGCCGGACGTCCTCCGTGAAGGCGGGCTGCGTATCGAACATGCTTGCAAAGAGCTATTACAAGCTGGAGTAATCCGCTTTGCTGGCTTGTGGATACGGAGCAGAACAAGACTCGACTGTCGCTGAATGGTGCCGAATTCCTACGACTGTCCTCCGGATCCTGCAGTATTCTTTGCTTTTCTAGTTACGTTTGAGATGCCGGATTGCATGGCAGGCGGACAGTTTTATAACCATCGTCTGGTGCATCGCTCGGATCTTGGCTGAGTTGGCTCTTCCTGGAGGCTGTCATATGCGTAATTCATTGATCCAACGGCCTTTCACATGGTAGGTTGGGGGGCAAACGCAACGGCCCGTAGAATAGTCGCGAAGTGGCTGTCAGTTTCGCCGGGGGCGGTTTTCATGATACATGCGATTACAGACGGCGTCCTACCAGGTCCGCGACGAAGCAGAGGCCAGGGTTCGGCTCTTCGGTCTAGACACTGCTGCAATGCCACGAAGTGCCTCAATCACCAGATGACGTTCTCAGTCATACATTCTGACAGGTAATACAAGAAGTCCGGATTTGGAGCACGCGAAACCGTTCTCGCTCGATTGGTATCGGTAGTTCTCCTTACCGACGACATGGTCAAGCCTCGGTTACATGTGGTTCCACGAAGCGCGAATTAGGGAAAGATTGAAAGGCGCCGACCTGTTAGTAGGATAACGGTACGGCAAAGGATTAATATACTCGTACTGTTCTCTTCCAGTTCTCTTGCCGAGCAAGCTGGGCCACATTGCCTGAATGGTACAGTACGTGCATGCTCGAGGACTTGGGGGCAGGAGTGGCCACTGGATTCGATTTCTGGAATACCAAAGTAATAATAATGTCACGATTTGCCTGACTATCTATCATTGACGGGTTTGTTCCGTACTTGTAGGATAATTCCATTCACCATTCACCAATTCCTCGATCCCACATTCGCCGGCCTGCCAAATCCATGGGTCCAATGGATCGCGCCCACAACTCTCTACTAGTACGCTAAAGTACTGTGCCTGCGTCAAGGGACTCTAAGCGGGTGGGACGTCGGAATAATTCCCCGGGTAGCCTCGTGTACTCAGTAGCCCCGCCAGGCACCCAGAGAGAGAGTGAGAGTGAGAGTGAGAGTGATCAATCGGCCGTCCCAGGCAAAGCCATCAACCTATCAAGGCGCCGATGCGGGGTAGAGATACGACACGGCAGGAGAAGCAGCCCTCGTCCCGATTGCGTACGGAATACATACGGTATCATTCGTTCAGTTTCGGCAACGAGAATAATACATAATACATAATACATAGTAGATGATCTCTGATTTACGGAATAGTGATTGTGCAAATAGAAATGGGAATACCTCCGTAGATGCGAGTTAAGATTGGAGGAGTGAATCGAAATCGAAATCGAATAGAAATAGGAATAGAAAAAAGAGGGGTCTTGCCGTCGGTGCGCATGTACCTCACCGTCGGACTGCTTCAAGCACATACCTACCATACCTACCATACCACCATACCACCACACCACCATATCATCCTTACCTACCTTACTTTACCCTGTCTCCCTCTGTCATCCAACCCCCCAGTCATTCATTCACTCACTCATTCATTCATCCCCCAGCTTGCCGAGGATATGACCGTGGTTCTCGAATCTCGATGCTTATCGTGACGTCTGTGACTCTGTCATTGATTGCTGCCGTGTCTTAGCAGCTTACAGAGACTAAGGTACCTTACTGTAAGGGCTTTAGGGTTAATATAGCGATATAGCGCACGGTCTATACCATATCCGCACCAACTACTGTGTAAGCGGCATCCCTAGCCTAGCTAGGTATCCCCCTTATCCTCGGCGCCCTTCACCCAATCATAAACGACCGAGATCAAACATCCTTTTGCTAGACCGAGACCTAGTCTGTGTCGCACGACCTGCTCGACCACCCTTCCCAACCCGCAACCAACTGTTAGAACCTCCCGTCACCCACACTCTTTACACCAACCCACCACAACCAACTTCACCCACACTGCGTCATCCTCGAAGTTCCTCGCAGCTGCTCAGTCGGAGCTTCCAGTCAACAGCGACGTTGGGTTGCCTTCACCATGTCTGCAGCAGGAGGCCCAGGAGGTGACGCCGGTGTGCTCAATTACACCGCACTCGTCCCGGTCACTTACAATGGCTCTACTCCTACTGGCGGTGATTCGCTCGTGGAAAACCTCAATGTCCATTACCAGGTAGGTGCGTCCACAGTGGGCATGATGGGAACAACGCGACTGATATCCCTCCTTGCAGTCCGGCGATATCGCGTGGATGCTCACATCGACTGCGCTGGTGCTGCTCATGATTCCTGGTGTGGGGTATGATATCAATGAAAACCAAATGTGTTGGGCCTCAAGCGCTACTGACCTTAATCCAGCTTCTTCTATTCCGGTCTGGCGCGTAGAAAGTCAGCCCTGTCGCTGATTTGGCTTTCCATGATGGCCACCGGTGTCACTTCGTTCCAATGGTTCTTCTGGGGCTATTCCCTCTCGTTCTCGCATACCGCCGGGAAATTCATGGGCAATCTGGACAACATCGGATTCCGCAATGTCTTAGGCGCGCCCTCCGTTGGCAGTCCTAGGATCCCAGATCTCCTCTTCGCAGTCTACCAGGGCATGTTCGCTGCCATCACGTACGTCCCCCGACTGCTGTCAACCCCAATGAAGCTAATCGCGTTCAATCGTGTAGCGTCGCTCTTGCGGTGGGTGCGGTAGCTGAACGTGGTCGTATGCTTCCGTGTGTAATCTTCATGTTTGTCTGGACCACGGTCATCTACGACGCCATTGCCTGCTGGACGTGGAATCCTAGTGGTTGGGTCGCTCAAATGGGAGGACTGGATTTCGCCGGTGGTACTCCCGTGCATATCGCATCGGGATCGGCGGCTCTAGCCTACTCTCTCATGCTTGGCAAGAGACGTGGTCACGGTACTCATGAGCTCAACTTCCGACCGCACAACGTCACTCAGATCATCATCGGCACGGTGTTCCTGTGGGTTGGGTGGTTTGGCTTCAACGCTGGGTCTGCTCTCAGCGCCAGCATGCGTGCCGTCATGGCGGCTGTCGTCACTAACCTCGCTGCTGCCGTTGGAGGGGTGACCTGGTGTCTGCTTGACTACCGCCTCGAAAAGAAATGGTCAGCGGTTGGGTTCTGTTCTGGGGTTGTCGCGGGTTTGGTCGCCATCACCCCAGGATCTGGATACGTACCCGCCTGGTCCGCCGTCGTCTATGGTGTGATTGCCGGGTCTGCCTGCAACTACGCCACGAAGCTCAAGTTTGTCCTTGGCATCGACGACGCTCTTGATATCTTCGCTGTACACGCCATCGGCGGCTTCGTCGGCAACCTCCTCACCGGAATCTTTGCGGCGTAAGCTCCGTCCCTCATGTAACGTGGTCCTGAAATATCACAGCTAACGTTCCCACCAGCAAGTACATTGCTCACCTTGATGGCTTCACCGAAATCCCCGGCGGCTGGCTCAACGGACACTGGATGCAGCTCGCCTACCAACTGGCCGACTCCCTCTCCGGCTTCGCCTACAGCTTCGGCGGCTCTTGCCTTATCCTCTTCGTCATGAACCTCATCCCTGGCCTCGGTCTCCGCGCTTCCGAAGAAGCAGAGGTTCTCGGCATGGACGATGCCGAAATCGGGGAGTTCGCGTACGACTACGTTGAGCTGATGCGAGATGCAATCGTGGGTGGCGAAATGATCGAGGAGGACGAGAGCAAGTACAGCAGCAGCCCCATTGAGATGCACGAGAAGGCCTTTTCAAGTACCACGCAAGAGGAGGACGCCAAGCTGCGCCCTTGATCGCCCCCAACGAAGCAAAAGGCCGCTCCTCGAATGTTTTTTTCGACGATGGCACCTTTATTTTCCTTTGTTCCGATTTCATGGACAGCAAACTAGGGCGGCGTATCTAGGTGTCTCTGCGGAAGAACCGGGCTAGCTTCTGACTGATACTAACTACTACGATTATGTTGGTGGCTAGGGAATAAGCTAAGATCGGCGTATCCAGGTGTCTCTGTGAAGCAACTGGTGGTGTTTAGTATCTGAGGGGGCCTTGTCTAAGTTACTGGGGGCGGGGTTCTGAGTACCGAACCAACTACTACAACCTCGATGGCGATGGCTGATAATGGAATGGTTTTGTACAGCTAGATGACTCGGTGCTGGAGTAGCTATCAGAAAGCCTCGGTCGAAGTATTATGCTACAAATTTGAGGACGATATGCGGCGGTTTGTGCTATGCTATGCTATGCTACGAGGAAAACGGGGCAATAGGAATAAACACCCCCCCTCCCCCTTTCCTATTCACCAACCCCCCCCCCCCCACCAAGCCATCCATCCCCTCCACTCTAACTCATCCCTCCCTCCATCCCCTCCACCCTAACTCATCCCTCCCTCCCTCCCTCCCTCCCTCCCTCCTTTACCACACCACGCAGGCTGTATCAACTACCCCTCCCCTTCCATCGCTCGAGCCTCTATTTCCCTTTTTTTTTTTTTCGCTGGCTGCTGAGGTTCTTGGGGGGGATGTATGTATATATAAATGTGGTTTGGACTTGTGGTTGGACTTGTGGTTTGGACTTGTGGTTTGGACTTGTGGTTTGATTGTGTTGGTGGTGGTGGTTGGTGGTGGTGGTGGTTGGTTGGTGGTAGTGGTGGTGGTGGTGGTGGTGGTGGTGGTGGTGGCCTTTACCCCGTCCGCGTCTTATTCCGCATCACGCTCCTGGCATCCGGATATCCATCCATCCATTCACCTTCACCTTCACCTTCGCCTTCACCTTCACCTTCACCTTCACCTTCACCTTCATCTCCCTCCCTCTACCTCTTCAACCTCTTCAAGTTCTCCAACCTCTTCCGCACCCCCCACCTCCGCTCTCTCTCTTCTTGTCTCAGTCCTTAACCAAGTCCCTACTCCCCCCCCCATTTTCTCCAGTCCCCTAAATCCCGCCTCTGCACTCTTGTCATCCCCCCCTCCCCCTTTCCCCTTTCCCTCATCTCCCCTGTTCCTTCGGTCTTGCCATCCCCATCCTCCCTCCGCGTTCCTTCTCCCGCTTCTTTCTCTCTTTCTTTCTTTCTCTCTTTCTTTCTCTCTTTCTTTCTTTCTTCCCCGCATGAGGCTTTTGGGGAGATTCCGCTCTGAAGAAATAATTAATGAAAGGGAGGTGAGAGGAGAGGTGGTGTGGGGGGAGGTGAGGTGAGGGATAGCGGCATAGTGACCGAGAGATCGAGAAGAAGAAGGGAACGGGGTAAAGGAGAAAGAAACCCCTGGCGGGGGGGGCATGTGATGATGAGGATGCGGGCATAGCAGCAGCAGCAGCAGCAGCAGCAGCAGCAGCAGCAGTAGCGAATAAAAACCGATGGGATGAAAAGATCAAAAGTCCAGCCCGCAAACGCAATCGAAAGAAAGACACCAGGCGCGTTTTAAAAACGAACAAAAAGACTCGCGACTTTTTTCAACCGCAGGAGACGCGTACGAGAGACTGGTTGGCGGGGGATGATGGGTGGATTTTTTGTTTGAGTGTTTTTTGAAGGGGTTTGGGGTGGAGGCGGATGAGGTGTGGGGGGGGGGACGTTGGTGTGGGTTTGGAGAGTTTTTGGGGGGTGGTGGATGGGAATTGGTGGGGGGAGGGATGGGGAGGAGATGGGGAGGGTGGTGAGGTTTTTTCGTCCTTGGATGGATTTTGTAAATATAAACAAGGCTAGGAAATTTTTCTCATCTTCATATCCCGCTCACCTACGCACGGAGATGGTATCACCAATGACTCTATCATCTCCCCTCATGCCTCCACATTACTCGGATAAAGCACACTCGCACTCCCCACAAACTCCTCCTTCACAGCCCTCATGCTCACAAACCTCGCCAACAACGCCGGGCTCCCGGCCTTATCGTTGGTCCCGCTCGCTCTCGCCCCGCCAAACGGCTGCTGCCCCACTACCGCGCCAGTACTCTTGCAGTTGATATAAAAATTGCCCGCGGCATTCCTTAGCGCGTCTTCGGCGAAGCGGATGGCGCGGCGGTCAGTGGCGAAGACGGCGCCGGTGAGGGCGTAGGGAGTGCTGGTATCGATAAGGGTGCAGACGTCTGCAAAGGCGGTGGGGGGGTCCGAGGGATAGACGTAGACGCAGAGGATGGGGCCGAAGAGCTCGGTGGTGAGGAGGTGATGCTTGGGGTTGGTGGTGAGATAGATGGTGGGGTGGATGAAGTAGCCGGTCGTGTTGTCGTAGCTACCACCTGCGAGGAGCTCGAGCTCAGGGTCGTTTTCGGCGCCGTCGATGACTTTCGCAAGTGCATCGAAAGAGGCTTTGTGGATGACGGGGCCGATGAAGTTGGTAAAGGTTGTCGGGGGGCCGACTTTGAGGGCTTTGGTTTCGGAGATGAGGTGGGGTTTCATCTCGGGCCAGAGGGAGGAGGGAATGTAGGCACGGGAGGTGGCGCTGCATTTCTGGCCTTGGTATTCAAAGGCACCGCGGACGGTGTGGATGACTGCGTTGTGGACGTCTGCGCTGTGGTGGATGAGATGGAAATTCTTGCCGCCGGTTTCGCCAACAATTCGTGGATAGCCTTTGTATCGTCCCTCTGTGACGCCTGTGGCAATCTTACCATAGAGACGGCGGAAGACGGCGGTGCTGCCGGTGTAGTGGAGAGCGGCGAATTCGTGGTGGGCTAGGACAGTGTTGGTGACTTCCACAGCGTCACCGGGGATGAACTGAATGACGTTGGGGGGAAGACCGGCTTCCATGAGGATTTTGTACACAAGGTAATTGGAGGCGATTGCTGACGGCGAGGGCTTCCAAATCACGACGTTGCCCATTAAAGCAGGAGCTGTGGGGAGGTTACCGGCAATGGCAGTAAAGTTGAAGGGTGTGACGGCGTAGACGAAACCTTCTAGTGGTCGATATTCAACACGGTTCCATACTCCCGGAGAATTGTGGACCGGCTGCTGTGCATACAGATCTTGGGCGTATTGAACATTGAACCTCAGGAAGTCACAGAGTTCCGCAGCAGCATCAATCTCCGCCTGCCAAGCATTCTTTCCCTGTCCCACCATCGTCGCAGCCATCAGCTCATAACGATACTTGGTACTGATCAGATCTGCAGCTTTGAGGAAAACAGCAGCTCTGTCAGCAAAAGGCATCGACTCCCAAGCAGGCTTGGCGGCAAGGGCGGCTTCGATGGCTTTCGATACATCGGAGCTGCTGGTATTGTTGTATCTACACACAGTATATCCATGGTTGGCGGGATCTCTTTGAGTGCGAGAGCCAGCCGTCGATATCTGGCGTAACTGTCAGTTGACCGTAGCCCATTCCTTGGCTTCGACAGGGTTTTTTTATAGATGGGAAAAGGCTGGAGACAGTCGGAAGCTGTAGCAGATCTATGAGAGGCTCGTGACTAGACGGATGGTCATGTTAAGACGGGCATTCCGCATTTCTTTATGAAAAAAGAGAAAATATTTGACAGTGTATATAAGAGTGAAGTCCATGTATGATCCGAAATGGAAGAATCAAGTTTCTAGGAATTATACCAGTAGGATAATACACAGATCTGCGAGTAAAGTAAAGATGTAGATACAGATAGAGAGTCTGATCAGTACAGTCTTACCTCCAGCCCCTTTCCATCAACAATAGTTGGTACTTCCCTCGTTACCTTGAATCCTTTGAGAGCGTCTTTCAGTCCTTTTCGGTCTAGACCTCCTTTTAAATAGTGTTTCTACAGACATGTCTCAGCATCAACTCATCCTTTGTATCCCAATGTACCCACGTTATTCTCATTTTCCACCTTTGGAACCTTGTAGGTAGCTATAGTTGCCACTCTCCCAGTTCCTCCATTTCTGGAATACCATGGTGTGATACTAGGCGTGAAAGCAAACGCTCTCAGGCTGCGCATCTGACGTCCTTGAAAGGTTTTGACTGCCATTGAATGAGATTTGGGGAACGGTCCATACTTGGCTAGTGAAGTTCCTTTATGCTCTGGCCGTCAGGCTTTTCGCTGCGGGCCATTACTTAACAGATCTACAGGGCTCTCCCGCCTAGAGGGAGCTAGCAACTCGTGGCACTCTAGGGAGCTTTGGAGCTATTTCTAGAGCTTGCGGGTATCAGAACCTGGGCGATACGCCAATCCTTTGAGGAGGCATATCATTTTTTCAACGTGCATCATTATTGGGAGGATCATATAGCCTATTGATTTACCACCATCAAGCGACCTTGGGTGCGTCGGGATTTCTTTTGCCCCCCCAATACACCGACCCCTTCGTCATCGCGTGCCCCACCATAGAACAGTCATGGATTTCCTACAAGGTCTGCATCTCTATCAAGCGTATCAACCCTATCCTAACTTCTGACAGCGTACTTCCCTCTGGCTGCCAGCTTCTACAATGACTACTACACTCCTTACGCCTCCTATATCCGTCCCATTGAACGCTACATCTTCCTCTCCCAATCCTACTTCTGGCGCTACTTCTTTCCTTACCTCTACCCCCTCTACAACCTCTCCTACAAAGCCCTTACAGAGACGCCCTCCATCACAACCCTTGCTCTTCTCGCCATTGTACTATTGATATCGTTGAAGGTACTAGATATGATGCGGAGGACGATAGTGTATTGGATAAGCATGGTTGTGAGTCTAGCCAAATGGGTAATTGTGGGGGCTTTGGGGGTGTATGTCTACCAAAGGGGAGTTGAAGGGACGGTGGAGGATTTGGGGTGGGTGTTTGGGTTGCTGGCGGGGTGGGAACAGGAGGGGGAGAAGATTGGGTACAAGAAGGCCGCGAGGAGAGCAGCAGATGCGCATAAAGTGAAGATGCAGGGGCGGAGAGGCAGGACGAGGGGTGCAGGCTGGTAAAACTGAATGACCGTATTTGGAGCGCTCCTCGGGGGGACGCGAGGACATATGGGGTATGGGATGAGGGCATCGGCATTGGGTGGAATGGCGTTGATGGAGCCTGAGCGGTATCCATGATCTCTGATATTGATGCGCAGATGCCTCTGATATAGATCCACGTTAACCTTCGTTGGTCACTAAGCCTTACATCGCAATTGCGAGTGAAAATGGTGTTCAACAATTCCTTTGACCTTTCCCACTCCACGTCAGGGAAACCTTTCGAAACCCTTTCAAAAACCTTCGCTATGCTCGCAATTTTCCAGCAATCAGCGACCTAACTCCCAGAAATGCAGAAAATTGGGTATTGTAGAAACCGCTGAAGGGAACGAGTCATCTCAAGACATATCTGTGTCATCTCGGTCGTTCCCAATTTCATCATTTGGCTCCCTTGGCTCCTGTGCCTCATGAAACTGAATAGCATCGTCGATATAACTAAGTATTGCACCGACGCTGTCTTCATCCTGCACATTGAGCTGCAAATATGATACCATACTGAAGTCATCAATAAGCTGGGCAACTGCTCTGTTCAGTCGCTTGAAGCTGCCACCAGCCATCATGGGCCCAGTAGACAAAGGATCGACCGATTGGTCTAGAGAAGAGGCTAGAGCAGACATTGTGTCGGATGGGTCGTCCTCAAGTAGCGACGTATCTGGGTCAATGAATCGTTTCAATTCTTTTCTTGGCACAGATCCCTTGACCAGGTCCATCTTGCTAAGCACGTTGACGTGGGGGATTTCAAGCATGATCATTGCACTCATTGCTGACAAGGTGCCAGCGAAGAACTTTGCCCGATCAATCACAAATGTGGCTTCGAGAAGATACGCTGCGCAGAGATTCACATTCAAAGCGCCGGTGCGAGTAAGGTGTTTGACCAAAGCAGGAACGACAGGAATGTGGGTGTACAGCTCAATCTGGCCCGGCATGTCTATAATGATGAGATACTCTTCTGTCAACGGATCCATGGCTTCGGTCAGAAAATCCAGATTTTCAAGAAGGAACCTAGAACAGAATTAGCATAGGTGGGCACGCTGCTCCAAATGTGCCTTACTCGAAACAGTATATTAAGCCACCATTTGGGCCCAAGCCCATCTCCTCCATGACATCTTCGAGGGAGATGAGATCCTTGATGTCCAGATCCGGCTCATACGCAAAGTCCTCGGCCGCAGGATCTAGGTTGACATAGAAGCATGAACGTTTGTTCAACCTCAAGTGCTGTATCAAGGCCGAACAAAATGTTGTCTGCTATGCCCTTTAGTGGTAATCCATCAATATGCAGGGAGACCCGCACACCTTGCCGGCGCCTGCCGGACCCATAACAAGGACACCATATTTGCTCATGTTTGAGAGACTTTATCGCGCAATTATGAAGCTAATGGCGTGTTTTCACGGAAATGTTCGTGCATGGAGATTCAGGGAAGCTTATTTTTCTGCCCGGATAAATTCAAAGGCGGTGTGCAGATTGCGTGCCATGATAAGCTGACGGCAATCCGAGAAAAGTCAGCCGCACCGATTACTGTCCTCTGCTTCCAAAGACGACCGGAATACAATTCATATCCCTACTACAGATTTATTTCATTTCTACAGACTCTGGATCTCACTTTCCTGTACTTACTGTCGTTCCGAAGCAATTGCAAAAATGGGCAGCCAAGCCAACGGCGTTAAGCCCGGGACTTTCCTCTTCACCTCCGAATCTGTTGGCGAAGGTCACCCCGATAAGATTGCGTGAGAAATCAACCTGTTCGAACATGAGGGATCCTGAGACTGACTTCATAACAGAGATCAAGTCTCGGATGCCGTTCTTGATGCTTGCTTGGCCGAGGACCCTATGTCCAAGGTTGCCTGCGAGACAGCCACCAAGACTGGTGAGTCTGATCAAGACCTGGTACCGTGTACTGCCCTTTGCTGAATGCTCTGTAGGTATGGTAATGGTCTTTGGGGAGATCAGCACAAATGCACGTCTAGATTTTCAGAAAATCGTCCGGGACACCATCAAAGACATCGGTTATGACAGTTCAGAGAAGGGATTTGACTACAAAACTTGCAATGTTCTCGTAGCTATAGAGCAACAATCTCTGGAGATTGCTCAAGGTGTCCACCTAGAAAAGTCCCTAGAACAGCTTGGTGCGGGAGACCAAGGTATAATGTTTGGCTATGCCACGGACGAAACACCAGAGTACCTACCCTTGACTCTCCAATTAGCACACAAGCTCAACAAGGCTATGAAAGAGGCAAGGAACGACGGAAGTTTGTCATGGCTTAGACCCGATTCCAAGACACAAGTGACAATCGAGTACGAGCACGATGGCGGCGCTGTTGTTCCCAAGCGAGTAGATACGGTCGTCGTTAGCACCCAGCACAGTGATGACATATCCACCGAGAAATTGAGGAAGGAGATTAAAGAAAAGATTGTGCAGAAGGTCATTCCCGAGAAGTATCTCGATGATCGAACAATCTATCATGTATTCCACCTTCTCCAAGCGCTTCCGTCACACTACTGACACGTCTTAGATTCAACCATCAGGCCGTTTCGTCATTGGGGGTCCTCAAGGTGATGCGGGTCTTACCGGACGGAAGATCATTGTCGACACCTATGGCGGCTGGGGTGCTCATGGAGGTGGAGCCTTCTCTGGAAAAGATTACTCCAAAGTCGATCGTTCTGCCGCATATCTGGCACGCTGGATTGCTAAGTCTTTAGTCCATGCAAAGCTCGCACGCCGCGCCTTGGTTCAGCTCTCTTATGCCATTGGCGTTGCCGAGCCTCTCTCAATGTTCGTCGAGACCTACGGCACTTCGGACCGATCATCGGATGAACTCGTCGAGATCGTTAAGAAGAATTTCGACATGAGACCAGGTGTTATTGTAAAGGAACTCAACCTTACCAATCCAATCTACTGCCAAACAGCGAAGAACGGCCATTTCACCGACCAGAGCTTTCCTTGGGAGAAGCCCAAGAACTTGAATTTCTAGACCAACTTCTGCCCACTTATACGACCGTTACGAATATACCATTGCAGCGCTTTGTTTTCAACAACTCAAGGCGCAGGGGAACGGTTAAAAGTGTACCAAATTCAACATAGATCAATAGATCATCATTGCGGGTGGCGCATTTATCGGAAACCGGCGTTCAAGAACTCTTCAACATTCCCAACATAGTATTGTTCAACCATTTCCAATCAAACATTTGGAGAACATAGCTCGGCTCTATCCTAGCATCTTGAGCTGCAAGGCTCGAGGCATTCAGACCTTTCATCAAGGGCGCTGATGAAAGAACTATTATTACAGGTTGGAGGATCTAGTTTGGCTCTATCATAGTCATACCTACTGTAGAACCCTGGGGTCAAAAGACTAGTAGCCTTCAAATACTAGACATCACACAACGTTCATAATCAGATGACTCTTTTTCATTCGACGCTGGTAATCATAGTGCCGGTTTCCGACAACTGCAGAACATGGTTGGACGGCACACCATCGCGAGGAGAGTGGTCTCTTGCGGGACGAGCCTTTTCACACTGGCATACGCTAAAGAGGACGGGATGGTGTGGTGTCTCAGCGCCTTCAAGTCATCTGCCTAATTGATTACTTTATGCAATTGATGAATCCTCCAGGATCGACATCCCATTGGCTGCTGCCTTCTGGCGTTGCGGCTCTGTCATGGGTTGCAGGCCGCATCGGTGGCAATTCCTCACGGAACCGGACAGATAGGTAGATACCCTGCTGGAGGTGGCAGAAGCACATTGGCAGTATGCAGTCGAATTAGCCATGCAGTCGATGGCCATAGAAGATCTAGATGTGAAACGCACTTGTATTCCTGTATTTGCAGGATTCGAAACGTTCAATTCGTGTGCATAATCGATCAGGTGGCTTTTCCTGTGCTTCGACCTTTATCGAATCGTGTTTCTTTGTCGTTTTTTCAGGCTATGGTATTGAACTATAGTGGCGACCCCGGCCGGTTCAATCATTCTCTGATTGGATCAATCTCCTCTTGATTAGGGCTTGGTTACAAGCCACCAAGGGGAGGCTTCGCTCGTGCTCGGCGACTGCGATGGTCTTCGATTCCCTGTTGATGTCTCTCTTCCCTTCTCGTCTTTCACATGCCGCGGTATCTGTTATCCCCGGGGGCTCGATCTCGCCTAAGCACTCTGGGCAACTAAAGAGGAAGACTCAAATGTGCGGTGCGCAGTGTCATTTGCCCGTTTCATCTTGCATAGAGTAGCACAGATCTGGTGCCGTCTTGGTCCAGTTGATTTGTGTTCTCGAATGCCGACCCCGTATCATCGAGTCACCCCGCCGCCGCTCTAGCTTACTTTTCATGCAGCATTGCCTCCAATCACTCGTCTTCCAACATCGCCTAATGACTGAAGCGGCAAGGCAAAACAAGACACGCCTCGGTCTTACCGCACTGGGACGAGGACCCTTTGTTGTTCGCGTCAGTTATCTAGATCATCAAATCTATGCAGGCCCTCACGCCTGGTCTGGTCTTCCTTTTCCTTGGGAGATGGAAGCGATGGTTAATATCCAGACCCGGTCGAAACTGCTGCTTCATATATTGTCAGTCGTACCGAACCGGTGTTCCTTGTGGTTGACTGCCGGCATAACCATAGTCGACATGAAACCTGTCTCGAGGACATCCATCCGGACGGGCACGAAGTTGCATCGCTTCCCTTGATTCCTTCCGTAGGAGGATCGACGTACCCGTTCTGAACATGCTTCCGGTGGCCACTGAAGCCTTGTTTTCCACCAGATCGATACCTTGCCCCCACCACCCATGCTCTCTGTGCGGACGACTAGGACGGGAAGTGGGCGCATTCAGTGGCGCAATGCTCGAACCATATCGGAGTTGAAGCCGCCCACTTGACGTGAACATGGACCGAGAACGGATCCAAAGAAAGTCCGCCCACCCATAGGCTATCGCGTCATTCCCGCCCGGCCCCAGCTTACGACTTGCTCACGTACGACGGTACGAGTGCAATTTGTCGATCGCCTAGGGCTAGGGCGAACATGCTATTTTCGGTACAAGTTACCTCCAATCGTCGTCCCAACAGTGGGTCTAGCGGTGGGGGGTTTTCTATGGTACGGTCACCATCGTCGTTTGATATCGTAGCATTATTAGTTGGAAGAAGAGGGTCTCATTGGGCGGCTGCCCTACCATTGGCGAGCAACAATCAACCGTATTGATTCCGAAGCCTGCGGTCGGCTGAATGGTCGTGTGGCCTATTTAGAGCAGTCAGTAAGCACCGTAAAGTGTAACAGTTGTAAGGGCTGAGCCGTCCAGGCTGCGTAACCTGCAAGCAAGCCCTGAAGCCCGAAGCCCTAAATAACAATGCCTGCACGTTCTGACTCTGACTTTTTTCCCCACGAGTCCCTTGCGCTCGATGCAGGCAAGCGGGATCTTGCATTGCAGCATTGCAGGCGTGCAGCATTTGAAGCTGCCATCCAGGCCACTCATGGCTCTCGTGTCCCCAGTAGAGACCAAACTCCCGCAGTCCCCCGTCCCAGCTGGAAAGTAGTCTAGTCTCTCTACACAACCGGTTATCGCTTGCCCTTTCCATAGCCTCATTTCTCGCTGCCATGATTGGCAGTTCCTCTCCATCACGCATTTCATCAAGTAAGGTACTCATCGAGAGGCAGGCCCCCAACCATTCGCCACCTTCTCGTCGATATCCTCTGCTCATCGCCAGCCAATATACGGAACAATAAGAATGCCAACCGAGTCATAAAGAAATAGCCCGAGTGATTGTAATTAATTATTCATGATTACGGTACCTACCTACCTTGCCTGTTCTATCTGACAGGCCGGTGTCCGTCCTGTCATTCATACCGAACCATCCTTCAGATTCCCAAGGTAGGTAGGTAGGTGCTTTACTTTGCCTACCCACTCTACCAAGGTAAATCATTGTTGTTATTATTATAATAATAATGGTAATAATATACGCCTAAAACCATTGAACTGATATTCTATATTATTTGACGCTACCCTTTAACTACCTGATTCCTTTACTTTTGACCCCAAAAAAGTTCCCCGTCATCTGATCAAATAATCCTAAGCTTCTACAAAACCCTTGAACACCATCTAAATCATCGTCCCTAATCGTCCCAAAAATACGGGCCTTCCTGCAAACTGAACTGCAACCCTCGTACATTTGCAGCGGACTACCCTTCTCAGTCCTAGCTTGCTGGTCACCCTGCTTTATCAGTCGCCCATCGTATCAGACAAAAGGCATTCAGGCATTCGGTTGGTCGTGCCACACCAGCGAACTCATACTAAATCGCCAATACCCTTCCTTACCGTTGCTTGGCCCGTCCGCCTTCCCCCCCAAGCAAGCAAGCACCCCCTCTTGTTCGTCCATGTCAACGATTGGAGGCAAACTTGACACTTCCTACAATCCCACCTCCCCCGCGTCCTTGCATCGCATGGACCATTTGTTTACACCCACTTAATCCAATCGCGAGAGCCACCTGTCATTTCACACCTGGAACCCCCCGTTGCTTGCTCCTCGCCAATTCTGGTCCGCACCTCTGGTTCCAGGTAGTTCCCGGGAAGAGGGGTCTAAAAAGCTCCGTGACTTCAATTCGCGCCCGTCCTTGCATGCGACATCTTCGCGCCGTTGCCCGTCGCTCTCGAGCCCACCCCATCACCGTCTCCCGCCGCATACCTGCAACGGGCGCTTTCGCGCACCAGCACGGTCGGTACGACGACTCTGGCGACGGTCAAAAGCCTGAGGCCATTGGTTGTCATGTACTCGGCCTCGCATCCGGTGTCGACGTCGATGAACAATGGCATGGGCGGTGGCATGATTGATGGCTCGGGTACGATCAATCCAGCAGCGTTGAATACACCTGGTAGGACTCTCTTTTTCTCGTCCAAAGCAATTCGTTGGAGGAGATAAGTCGCTGCGTATTGGCGACGTGCCGCAAGGTTGCTCGCCAGTATCGACGACACGACCCATCCCGCCGCCACTCTGCGTCCTCGTAACACTGCGCTCTGACTGATACCGGCGCTTTCTCTCATAGTATCCGTGCTACCGACGTCCTCCTCCATCAGTGCGCCCAAGGCAGAACCACGAGGCATCAAGCGAAGTCGTTCGCCCGAGCAGATTGACAGTATACCGCTTAATAGCGTAGGCGATGATGGTACGTAGTCACCAAGAGCGCGATTAGCCGTTCCTGTGGGACATGGTTCGCGAATAGATCCCGGTGGGGGTTACCGAACTATCTTGGAAGTTGCTGACGTTTGTCGTGATACACTAGACGACCAGAAACCAAGAAAGCGCGGCAGGCCACCGAAATCTAGGACGTCTGGAGGAGTACCGGAAAGCCCCACTGGGAATTCTTCGCAACAAGTGACACAAGGCCTTCCTGCTCAAATCAGAACTCCCCAGCTGCAATCGCAAGGACTCCCTCAACAAGCAAACACCACCCCAACGCGGACCTCCCCCCCAAAACCGACACCAACCAAAACTGTGGTAAAGGCTTTGCCGACGGTAAGGGATCATACGACAGACCAGTTGAACGCGGAGGGGGACGAATATGTACCACGCGAACATGACGAACAGGGAGAAAGGAAAGTCTCTCCGACCGGTCATCCACTAGAAGGTCGAGCGTACAAATGCAGGACATTCTTCGTACCAAACAGGGGTGACAAGCTATTCATGTTGGCAACGGAATGCGCAAGAGTTCTTGGGTATCGCGACTCGTACCTTCTCTTCAACAAGAATCGATCGCTCTACAAGATCATTGCACAGCAGCCTGAAAAGGATGACCTCATACAGCAAGAGATCCTTCCATACTCATATCGGTCACGGCAGATCGCCATAGTCACAGCAAAATCAATGTTTCGTCAGTTTGGAAGCAGGGTTATTGCCAACGGCAGGCGGGTTCGTGACGACTACTGGGAGGCTAAAGCAAGGAAACAAGGCTTCACTGAGGAGGATATGGCCGGCGAGAAGCGACCTGGAGCTGCCAAGGCAAGAGACGCTGCGGCCGCAGAAGCAGTGAATGCGAATGCTGCCGGAATAGGACATCCCGACATCATCTACAGCAATGTACCTCTGGAAGGGCAGCCTCAGGGTCTTCAGTCAGGTCTCAGTGGATCAATGCCAGCTACGCTAGCTCCTCAACTACCAATGATACACCTGGCACCTTCTGATGATATGCGTCGACAAGACTACGGAAACATTCCTCGGCCAAGGCAGGAAATCACAGGTGCACCTTATCAAGACCGAACACAGGCAAGCTCTGCCGCTGAGGTCTTGCATCACGCCTCCAACGCAGCAGATTATAGCAGAGCAATCAATGCGCAAAGGATTCCTCGTGGCCAGATTCTGTCTGATACCTGGAATAAGAAGCCAGCTGCCGCTGTTTCTTCGCCTCAGCAAACGCTTGAAACGAGTCCGGTCGTTAGTCAATCGATACAATCACCCCAACCCCATCTTGCATCAGGTGGTAGTATGCCCACTGGCCAGCAACCCATACTGCAGCATCAATCGTCACAGATGATGAGCCCTCAGGCCTACTCACACGCTCATCACGGGAACTCACTCACCCAATCTCCAGTAAGAGGGGTTTCGCAACAGATGCGTGCGGATCAAATGCATCAGCGTTCATCAGGCCTATCTTATGCTCCTGGAGGTGCCGGACAAGGTTCGCCCTACAATTACCCCCAAGCCGGCCACTCATGGGGTCAGCCACCTCCGCAACCTCACCAATCCCCACTCTCGGCCCATCAAAGCATGTCTCAGTACAGCCCGTCAGGTCAACAGCAGCCATCACATCCCTCGCAATCGCCACACCAACCTCCGCAGCTACACCACTCTGGGAGCAGTGGCTCTCTACACAGTGGAATGACCTTTCAAGGCATCCCTGGTGGTTTACCTCCTAGCAGCTATTCCAGCATGGGGGGAAGAAGCATGTACCAGCAACAACCGGGCCAAAGCCCTCAGCAATACATGCAACAAACGACTGCGGCGCAGCAGGCGGGGATGCAAGGCTGGGCGCCTCCGCCTCAACAAGGACAGCCTCCCGGGCAAGGATGGCCTGGATATTGAATCTACGGAGGACAGAAATGACGAGACGACGCTAATGGGTGTTACATGTCCTGTTGACGTGATATTGTGGCATACGCGGTGCATATTTTCATCAATTCGCGATTTTATTGTTCAACACGTTTCCACGTCGAGGGCTGGCACCGAGTAGCGAGCATCTGGAAAAGGTGTTTTGAGGAGTTTGAGGTTTCGTTCCGGGGAATATCCCAGCGTCCAAAACAACAATCTGGGCATGAGGAGGAGAGAGTTTCTTCATACATTTTCCAATCAGGCGTTGGCTTAGCAGCAGCAGCGGGCATTGTCTCGTGGCCTTCACTTCGTGCATACACTAGGGAAACATTGGACCGTCCCCTTTGGCATCGCCTGCGCTTATTTTTTCTTCTTCCCTTTCACTGTTCTTACTACCACCAACTTGTAATATCGCGCCAGCTTGCATGGTCATCCGGTGCACAAATCTTCGCTTCATCGTCCGTTCGCTATCGGAAAGAGTCTTTTTGATAATTGGGGGCAAGGGGCATCCGGGGTTTGGGGTTATTTTATATGTTAAATCTGGTTTTCGAGAACTGGTTTAGGCATGATCTCGAGCATGGGTTCATGGGGGAAGATATTTATACCATAGGAAGGAAGGTGGGGCATATATGGATGGGGGTGGTCGGCATAAGAATACATGAGAAGAGTTTTCTGTAAAAGAACAACCGAAAATGCGCTTCAGTCCCGTGTATGCCGCTTCGAGTGGGATTTTTCTCATCACCAACCCTTCGCAGTTGCGACTCGTGCTTCTTGAACCACTAACGACCCCCTGAACAAAATGCCAAACAAACACCCTCTACTACTCCCGAAAAAGCCAATGATTGCGTTTTGAGGGGAAGAAAGAAAGAATGAAAGGGAGACAGGAAGAGGGGAAAAAGACAAATGAATAGGCAATGGAATAGGTAAAAGATTGCAGTAAAAATGTATTATAAAACCCAAAAAGAAGGCACGAACATCAGCATTCCACCCCGAACTTTTCTGCCATCCCTCTCCCTCTCCCTCTACCATCAACAGAATATCCCAACCCCCCTTCCCTTATATTCTTCCTTTCCCCCCTTCTTCTTCTTCTTCTTCAAAAAGAGTATCATTTCTATGCTGCTCTGTCACAGAATCGACGCATAGCAATGAACCGGACTGAAATCGTCTTGGAATTGTTTTGTTTTGTTTGAATAAAGTGGGCATTTAGTGTGTGTGATGGCTGAGGCGATGGGGTCTGATGATCGGGTGTTGTTTATTTGGGAAGGAGAGGGAGGGGGAGGGGAGAAGGGGAGGGAGAAGAAGAAGAAGAAGGAGAAAAAGAAGAAGAAAAGAAAGAAAGAAAAGAAAAAAAAGACGACACAAGACACAACTAACAACCAAACGACTTTCCATCCCCATTCAGCTCAACTCAATACCCGTACATCTCCTCCTTTCCCCCCCGCCCCCCCCCCCCCATCCCTCCTCCCCTACCCCCTTAACACCACAACCCAAGCAAATCGCCATCGCCACTTTCTGCACAACAACAATCCACCCCTCTCATCTCTGCCCTTCCCTTCCCTTCCCCTCCCGCCCCCTATCAATTCAATCACTTGCAACCTTCCAACAATTCCGCACCCAATCCCCAGACTCGAAACCACACGGTTCGAGCGATTTCAATGACCGTCGGGACTTGAAGATTGGGAGCTCGGCGAAGGTTTGTAAAATTTGGGGATGGGGGTAAGGGGTGCGTATGAGTGGGATCGGGTGTGAAGGGGGGTGTGTGCCATATGCTTTCGAATCTTGCATGTTGTAAGAAAGCGTCACGTGAAAAATCCCTCCAGGTGTGAGTGAGTAAAACCATCTCCCGGGACAAGTGCTGTCAACGCTCCCCACCGTTGAATTGACTTCCATCCCATCTCATGGTATTATTCCTACACTACAAATCCCAGCCAGCATAAGCAAAGGGTATATAACAACAACAACTCACCACCCCCAAGGAATCAACACTCAACCCAAACCTTCTGCCGCTATGCCGTTGAAGCACTTTCTGACTGAAAACAAATATACAATAATATAATCCAAACGCACCCCCCAAAAAATCTATCTTATACCGACAAACACCGTCGCGATGATTGTGCAAATGCCAGTAGAGACGTTGAGAAGATCATCAATGCATATATAGCTTTTCCCTTTCCCCTTTCCCCGCGGTGCTGATACGAAATTTAAAAAAGCGAGTCGGATATGACGGCGCTGCTGAGGTCTATTTCATCAAAGTGTCGACCTTTTCTCGTTCGGCGTTGATAGCGGCCTGGAGCTTCCGTGTCTGCCGCATAGCTTCGTCCCTAGAAATGAAAGTCAGCCTACTCATTTTTGTTGCCGGTTGTGGACATCATTTACCTTGCAGACTGCAGCTCCATGACCTCGATCTGGGCCAGATTCATCCTGCTAACTACCTCCTCCATCTCCTTATCGGCATCGCCCAAGGCCCTCTCGAGCTCCACAACCTTATTCTCCAACACCTCGGTTCGCAGAGCTTCATTCATCGACATGCCTACGCCACTGGTCGTTTTGCTTAATCTTGGTGACCTGGCAGCGAACATTGGTGACAGGGGCGAATTGGGGGAGTGGAATGTGGGTGTCCGCAATCCGCTTTTGAGACGCTGAAGTTGATAGTTATGACTGTCTTTGATCTCGCGGACTTCTTCGTCGTGCTTTGCAAAGGCTTCCTCGGAGTGTTGTTGCGCGCTCATAAGTTTATCTTCCAAAGTTTTCAGCTTGCCTTGCATGCTGTTGATCCTAGCGGCTGAACTCTGCTGCTCTCGTTCGCCTCTGCCAACTGCTTCTGCGAGCCGTTGCCTCAAGTCGCTGTTAGAGGCTAATTGTAGACGAACTTGCCCTGCGAGAGATTCCACTCGGTTCGCCGACGCCCGTAGTTGCTCGATTAAACCCGCATTCTCACCCGTATGGAAAGACTCCGCTTCCTGCAGCGACTCGGCCTTGGCTCTGTAAACTTCTGCCTGCTTCTGGGCATACTCTCGCTGAGCTTCGGCGTCGGTAATGCTCTTGAGTAGCGAGTCCATAGTCTCTGCGGTATGAGCATCGTCGCCGCTTGAAGGCACTTGACCGTGCAATTCTCGAATCTTTTCTATTGAGAGTGCTTGCGTGGCTTGTAATTCGTTGTACGCTCTTTCGAGCGAAGCGGATGTTACCAAAGTACCACTCTCGATCTCTTGTGATTCAAGTGCAGAAACGTCCGGGACCAGTATGTCATGCTCTTGTAAGAGAGTCCTCAGTGAACTAGTCTCCTGCTCTGCCCGATCTAGATCCATTTTCAGCCCACCAAGACCTTTCTCGCACTGCCACTTCTGCATCAGGGCATCGTCGGCACGCCGTCGAAGTTGGTTGATTTCAAATCGTAAACCTGTCACTTCTTTTTCATAACCGGTCCGGCGAGGAGACTGGGCCTCCAGTGCACGATCCCTCTCGGCTTCAAGAACCCGTATCTTTTTCTCGTGTTCCTTGTTCTGGTAGTTCTGCCTGTCAAGCAAACTTTTCAAGGCTCGGTGCAAAGCGTCGCGCTGCATTTCGATATCTTTAACTCGATCGGCGAGGGAATCCCTTGGCTCTCTGTCCTTTGCCGAGATAGAATTGTGCCTGGATAGAGAACCCGTCCTTGACAAGCCACCCATGCCGCCAACGCCAGAGCTTCTAGCTACGGAACTTGACCTTGTCAGGCCAATCTTAGCAGTTGGGGTAGCCGGCGGTGGTTCGTCTTCTTCAGCGATGGAATTGAACCTTGACGCGTGTTGTTGCATTTCCAGCTGTAACCTTCTTGCATTCATCAAAGTAGTATTCTCGTTTTTCAAGGATTGTAGTTCCTGCTGCATCCGCGCGTTTTCATACATGAGCTTCTGATGGTCCAAGGCATCTGTTTCTAGACCTTCAACTTGAGCTTGCAGCTGTGGTATGACTTCGTCTCGAAGATTATCCCGCTCATCCTTATGCTTCTCAATCTCGTCTCGGAGCGCGTTGAGTAAGTCCTCGAAGTTCACCTTGACTTTTCGCTCTTCATTCAGTCGCCGACGATGGTCTTCTAGTGAATTCTCTAGATCTCGGACACGTTTGGAAGTACTAGATGCGGCAGCGCGCTCCTGGTCAATCTGGTTCTTGTTAGCAGATGGCTCAAATAGAATGTGTGCAATGGCGACCTACGTGCTGCAACTGCTCTCCTAGATGCTGCATGTGTATTTCCGCTGCCTTCCTTCGAGCGCGTTCGTCTTGTAACTTTTGTGAAAGGTCGAGTTTGAACCGTGCTTTCTCTTGTTCTGACGACCGTTGCATCTTCGCCAGATCCTCCATTTTACTTCCACCATTGTCACTCGTAGGATACCTTACAGAGCTTGTACCAGAATCCGAGAAGTAGTCACTGGTGCGTCGACCCAAATCGGGCCCTTGAGTGACCTCGAGTTGTAAGCGATCCACTAGATCTTCCAATTCCAGCTCCCTGCGGATTGATCCCGCCAACTCAGAGCTGACCTCACGCAGCTCCTCCTCCATATCAGCAACCTGTGTCGACATTGCCGGATTTTGTGGTGGTAATGGGAAGCCGGTATCCATGAATGAAGAGATAGTGGCATGGGCCTTGGGAACTTCAATTGCTTGTGGTATTGACTTGGTGGATGAGGATAAGCTCCGAGGTGATGGCGAGAGAGGTGAAGGGGCAGGCGACTGGCTCGCAGTGGAGAAATTGGTCGGAGAACTTTCGGCAACTGGTGAGGATGTTTTCCACCCAAAGAACGATGTCAACTTATTAGGACCAGGCGACCTGGGGGTTCTGGTGATGGACGTGGGGTCCTGAGGTTGCCCGTGGTTGTGGAATGATCGGTGATCGGCATTAATGTGTAATTTAGGAGGTCGAGTACTCGGGTGTAACGACATCGCTCGTTGCGGACCCTCACTATTCGTAGCTTGAATGGTTTTTGAGACGTCATGAATAACAGATTCACTAGCTAGTCGTACATGATTCAATCGCGTCGGAGATGGCTTGTCATCTGGCGGTTGGCGCTGGCTATTGGAAGGAAAAGTCCCAGCCTTGGCGGCATTCACGATGAGTGGTGACTGACCTCGAGGGAATCTGAATTGCAATAGGAATTAGTCATTGGGTGAAGTGGACCATTGATTCCATGGAGCCGGGAAGCAGAGGTGTGAAGACATACTGGTCAAGGTCACGGGCGACGAGTAAGGGAGAACCGCTGGTAGAAGTCGGCAGCCAAGGTACGCCGGGCGGGTGATCGGCGGAGTCCTCTTCTCCAACTGCAACGACTTTTCCACCAGAAGACAGCGGTAGAGGTCTGGGTTTGGCTGGAGAGGCGGACGGAGGCAGAGGTTTTCGCCGGACAGGGGACGATATACTGGTCCCAGGCGCCTGTGCTTGGAAAGCGGTAAAGGATGGGACGTCAACGGTGGAGGGAATAGAAGGCCTCAGGTAAGGCCGAGTAGTGAGTGAGGTCGAAGAAGGGCCACGGCCAGGGCCATTGTGCTGATAGGGCTGCCCGCGGTCCATGATTTATGAACCAGCTCACAGCTTAATGCGGCGGTCCATATCGCGCACATGCAACAGTGATCGGTGGTGATTGTTGTGGCAGGATGTTTGATAGTGAAAAGGAGAAGACTAGTTCCAATGACAGGGCCTGATGGTAGGGTGGATTGGACGATTTACGACTTACGAGGAAAACGACGGTGGACGGCGCGGTTACTCTAAAGGTTCGTTAGGGACCGCTGATCTCTCAGTGGTGGACTTGAAACTAGGGCGGCCTTCGTTGCTGACGCCTAACTAAGAGAGGTTACAATTGACTGTTGGGGCTCTATCGCGCAAGCATCCGCAGCTGCAGGTACTCGTACTCGAAACCATCCAACCCCTGGCTGGTGGTATTCTAGAGGAGGTGAGTCGCATCTTAAACGTTGCTTTCATGCGACTCCAGTAAACATCCTCTCACATCGACAACCTCATCTGCGTGATCTTCTACAATACAAATGGCCTCAAGTCATATCGCAGCTCTCTGCATCAAGTCCAAGGTCCTTTCCCATCTTGGGAACCTTAGCTGTCAAATCTTGAATTTCTCTTGGCATTTAGAGATTTTAATCTCCTATCCCTGCGGATTGGTTCGGTCAGAGTCTTGGTGCAATAGAAGCGTGATATATTTGTGGAATTCTTCAATTTCAACTGCTTGACTACATTATAGTCCATGCGAAAAGGAGTTAATGCTTGTCATACTATTTGTATTTCCTTCAATCTTCTGGTTAGCCGCGATTTTCGCATGCATCTACACTGGCACAATTGGGTTTACCTTGCAGGTTTGAACCGAAGCATTCTCCATCTATGTAGTCTGCACCTCTGATCAAACGCCATAATTGATCGTTGCACGCTTTCACGATATAGCTTTTTATTCGACTCAACTAATCAGCTCTAGTTTAATCTTTCTCTTTCCTGTCGACTCCTCCTTCACATCACTGATCTTGACTACTACCTTTTGGAACAACTCCACCTCCACACTTCTGCTGCCGGAAATTCTCAGGACATATTCGTCCGCATCGAATACGCCCTCCGGCTCTGGCGTGGCCAAGTCACGCAGCCGAATTAGGCCTTCAACACCAAATCTTGGCACGAACACCACAAATCCGTTGGAGAAGACCTTCATCACGAATCCTTCTTCCTCGACCACCCTTCCTTTCAATGCCTGACCCACATAGTACTCTATGCTAGCTCTCCCAGCCATCTGTGCATTGCGATGTCGGACGTTAATGTTCTTACACACGCCTTCCAATTTTGCCTTGCTAAGCAGGCTTGCGTCTAGATTTTCGTACCCGATCGCAGCAGCTAACTGCCTGTGCGCTAGAAGATCCGCATACCGCCTTATGGGGCTCGTGAAATGTGTATATATTCCGCTCGCTAGTCCGTAATGGCGGAAGTCGGGGTAGGATTGGGTGCCGGAACAGAAGTACTCGGCAGACATCATGCACCGAGTTGCCATGATGCGGACCAGAGTATTGAAGAACGGCTCTTTCGGGTCGACACATGTGTCAAGCGAGTTGGCCAAGGCCTTGGAACTCTCTGTCTGAAGCTCTAATCCACGTTTGACTTTTAGTTGATTGGAGAGCTCTTCGAAATTGCTCTTCGGAGGGGCAGCGTGTCGTCGGAGTAAGGCTGTCTGGGAAAAGGCTTCATAGATCTTACCCGCGACGCTGATGTTCGCGAGAAGCATGAACTCCTCGACCAAAGAATTCGTGTCTAGCAGCTCTTTGGTTTTGACATCGACAGGATCCGAAGTCTCTGATTCGGTTTGGACGCGTACTTCTGGACTTGCAAGATTTAGTGCCCCTGCATCCATTCGCTTTTGACGGAGCTGTTTCGAGAGCATCAGTAACGTCCGCATACCTTGCGTGAGTTCATCATTCTGAGACTTGTTATCGATCCGTAATTGAGCCTGCTCGTAGCTAAATGCTTCCCTCGACCGAATGACTGATTTGGTAAATGACGAGCTGACAATCTCGGCATCTTTGGTGATCTCCCAGATCGTTGAAAATGCATATCGCTCCACATATGGTTTGAGAGAGCAAAGGTCAGTACCAAGAAGCATGGGTAACATATCAATGCGCTTGTCAACCAAGTATACGGTTGTGCCTCTCGTGCTAGCCTCCAAATCCATTGCATTGTTTGGCTTCACAAAATGTGATACATCCGCGATGTGAACTCCAACCTCAAAATTACCATTTGGTAATGGTCGAGCGTGCAGCGCGTCATCGATATCCTGACAGCCTACCGGATCGATGCTACAAACTAAAAGGTTCCTCAAGTCTCTTCGTCCACTCCAACCTAGATCATCAATACTCGTCGGTACCTTCCAGTCGTGGCCTTCTTTTGGCAAGCAATCCAAGACTCCTTTGGGAAATGGCCTATACTGTACGTCGTATTCAAGTAAGAGTGCTTCGGTCTCTGCACCCTTCGTTTCCAGCTCACCAAGTGACCTGACCAAGTGGCCAGCTGGATACCGTGATTCTTGATCCCAAGCGTCGATAGTCACTAATACTCTCTTGCCAAGTAGCTCATCAGCTTGACGAGTACGTAAGCGTATCTTGGGAATCCGCTTATCCATGGGGATCAAGAAAACCGCCTGTTGCTTCCGGCTTTGCTTAGTTGTTGATATCGAGCTGCTATCCACATGCCCTACGTATTGTCGCCAATTTCTTTTGATCACGCCAACGACACGCGCAGTAGGCTGAGGTCTTCCTTCGATGCTCTTTCCTTGCGTCCTTTTGATCTCATCCTGCAGGGCACGCCGTTCCTGCTCGGTGACAACAGCGTCGCCCTCATTCGCATCTGGGTTTTCGTTCTTCGTCAGCGTTTCCTCGTCTATGATCTTTGTGGATGGGGATTTCCACTGCGACTTCGGTAGGACTTCAACTACAATGACATCGCCCTGTACAGCCCTATTGCTGTTCTCTCGACCTAATATAAGTAGAGACTTATCAAACGCCGGGACATGAACAGATCCCTCTAAGTAATTGTAGGGTGAGACGTTGAAAATGCCCTGATGAAGTATTGCAGCCTTGATGCCAGTCATCATCTTCGATAAAGAAAAGTAATCAGGGTATAGCGATTCTGCCGCGCCACTTCGTGCCTCTTGTCCTTCACGGGACACACTGATCATGTCAAGGAGGCGATCAGCATCCTCAAGGCCGGATACGTAATCACTCAAGGAGCAAGCATCGAGCTTCTCAACTTTTGCCTTGCGTAGGTTCTCTTTATCGTCACTCAACATAACGATCGACGGGCGTTCTTTAGATCGTCCGCTGGTTTTGACAGCCTGTTGTAAATGGCTCGCATACCAGCTTACCGCTTTCCGAACAGCTCTATCATTACGATCGTTGATAGTTTCGCCCTGCTCCCTAACAACGTAAGTCTCTAACCTGAAGTCATTGAAAAATACGTAGAAGCGCTTGTCTTCGCTCTTAGTGAGCCCTATCAGTCGGTTGTAGAGGGGAAGAGAGCGATTCCTGAGCTCCTCCAAAACTGTCTGAAGAATGATGACATCGTAGAAGCCCGAGGCCTGTTCGAACAGGTCCATGCCATTGAGAAGCGCATTAGTATCAGGTACTAGATAGTGACCTGAGGGAAATGACTTCGTGCCGGCTGGGTTCTCAGATAGGATGAATGGAAGTACTAAGGTCATGTCAGGTTTCAAGGCCCTAAGCATAGATTTCTGCAACACCTACCAACTCCATTCGCATCTGCTGGAGCATTTGCTTGACACGCTAAACATAGCTGTGATGAACAGGGTATGTCTTGTCTGAGATACAATTCTCGAACAATCTTTTGGACTTTTCCACTTTTGGTAGATCTTACAAAAATTTTGCTAGAGATATTCGAGGCATGCGGATCGGAAGCTAAAGATCTTTTGAGGCTCGTCATATTGGCTGTTGATGTAGAAATTATGCTAGACCTGAATATCGTGCTGGATCAGATCTTTCTTCCTACCTAGGTACTCTGCATACTGAATCTGGCAATGGTTACTGGGTGGAACTTGGCGAATGTGTCTTCAACCAAGTTTAAGCTGGCCAAGCTCGAATTAGGAATTATGACGCCTTTTTGAATCTTGAACTTTGAGCTTTGGAGAGAAATAAACAATAAGACCATTCGTTGTATAAGTGTTCAGAAGTTGAGGAGTTTTGGAGGTGCACACTGTTGCGGTTTGATTGGTTGAGCGTTCGTAGCTCGCAATGTCGCCCAAAGAAGCAACTATGACGAGCTACTCGCCATAGCCCGCCAACTCCAGAATTGTCACGAAGCTTACAACACTGGCCCCTTGCCCTCAGCTTTCTCCCTACAATTTATCGAGTCGAGTCGACTGAAGAAAATGTCTCTAGACCCGCCGACATACCTCAATTCATTACAAAATAATATAAGAGCACGGCCAATCCCATGGGAAGGAGCCGTTCGTGCTGGCACCATTACCGATAGTGACTTGAAGAAGATCAAGGCGGTGGACAAAGTCAGGAAAGACCAAAGACAACAGACAGTCGAAGCTGATACGGAGGCCTACAAATCGCTGCTGATAGGAGGGAGCCAAGGCAAGAGCGTGCTCGAGTCCGCAGCGAAGAGGGCAGATGTCATACAGTACATGCTAGTTTTGACTGGCGATTTGATTAATGGTACGGCTGCTAGGTGTACTGCGGCTTTATTTGAGGCACCACAGCTTACGCAAACACAGATGTTCCCTCCCTCTCCTCCGTCCTTCTTGAACATCCAGATCCCTACAAGCCATTCCTTCCCCTCCTCAGCCATAGCACAAACCCTGAAGACCCCATCCCCCTCCTTACCTCCTCCGTCCTTACCGCCCTAATCTCTAGCGCCCAAATTCAGCTCCCAAAATCCAATCGCCAAACTGACGATGCTCTTCCTAAACTCTACAAATACCTCTCCACACTCACCGAATCCCAGGATTCCGGCCTCCAGGATATTGCAGTCCAAGAATACTCCTCCCTCCTCCGCTCTAAGAAATCCCGCGAACTTTTCTGGCACCAACGCAAAGAAACCCTCAACCCCCTCTTCGACATCCTCCGCGCCGCCGCCGGCGCTGGTAAAGACAGCGACAGCACCATGTGGTCCGGCGGCGCAAGTATCCGCACCGCTACCGAAGCCGGCCTTAATGGCGGCGTCGGCCTGCAGCTCCTCTACCATGTCCTCCTGACAATTTGGCAACTAAGCTTCGAAGGCGCGCTAATCGGCAAAGGCATCGAAAGCGAACATGAGCTCATCCCCCTTTACACTACTCTCCTCCGGCTCTCCCCCAAAGAAAAAACAACCCGCCTTCTTCTCTCCACCCTCCTCAACATCCTCTCCCCACTTCCCAATCGCTCCCATCTCCTCCCCTTAGCAACCCAAGCCCGTCTCCCCGCCCTCCTCGCAAACTTGAAAACCCGCCACCTCTCCGACCAGGACCTCCTCGATGATCTCCAGTCCCTGACCTCGATGCTAAATGACTACACCTCCGCCCAAACAACCTTCGACACCTACGCCGCCGAACTCCTCTCCGGCCACCTGACGTGGTCGCCCCCGCACAAAGACGGCGCATTCTGGCGCGAAAACGCGCGCAAGATACTCGATCACAACGGCGGCGAGCTCCCCAAGAAATTGAGCGAGGTTCTAGCGAAGAAGTGGGAAGACGAAAAACAGGTCTTGGCGATTGCGTGCAACGACGTTGGATCCCTAGTCCGGGAGGCGCCGGAGAAGAGGGGCGAGTTGGAGCGGCTGGGGCTGAAGGCGCGGGCGATGGAACTGATGGCGGACGGGGATGAGGGGGTGCGATGGGAAGCGCTGAGGTGTGTGGGGGAGTGGTTGAGGTATAGTTTCGATGGGTGAAGGATGATGGGGAGGAGGGGGTAATTCTTGCTATTTGCTACCTGCTACTCGATTGTCATGGGCGTGCACAGTGCTTATAGGTATCGACCGGCTCTAGGGTTGTATTCTACAATGGCATTGCTCTAGATCTACTAAAAGGCTCTGGGAACTGCGGTGTATGCTTACCGTAACACAGTACTTTCTTCCATCCCCTTACTTGCCTACCCCTTACATCACTAGCACATCGTGTCCACCCCTTGCATCATCATGTTTGACAGGTGCTCACCACGTTATCGCACCCATGGTATTCGAGTCGTGCTCTCGGTGTGGCATCAAGCCCACGTGTGCACTCAAATAAAGCTCCCCCTTGCATAAACACGAGGTACACTAGATTGCCCGTTTATCTGGGACGGATGGTTCAACGGGACGCAAGCGATTTTTCGAGATAATGCACGAATGCAGGTTGGACTGTGTGGAAGATATAGTTAGTCCGGCGGGGCCTGGGGAGGTGGGATTTGCTAAGAATAGGTGTGTCCGTATTATGTGCATAGCAGGCGTTGCGTGGCAACATGGGACGGTCCGAGACTGTCTGGCAGAATGCCTAGAAATGACTTGTTGATGTGGGTGTGGCGTGGGGGTTGTTCAGAAAGTGCCGTGTGCCTGGAAGGCGCCGTGAAGGCACGGCGAGGTGTGGCTGGACGGGAAATTTGGTTATCGTGACTATGCAAGTAAAAAGTATGGTTGTACGGCAGCGATTTGGCGGAAATTGGAGAGTTTTCCGGAAGGTGGGTGTTTGCGGCGGATTTGGAATAAGGTAAGATAGTGTTCTGACATTTCCGAATTCGGTGAGGGTGGGTTACTAAGGGTAGCACGATACCGTTCTGGGATTTTCGGCTGAAAATCTGATTAGGTCAACCCGTTGGAGTTCTTGGAACTCACCAGACCCTTCTCTGTGGAAGGAGACTGGCGCTTAGAGTTTTAACGATTTTCGGGTGCTTGTCAGCTCTCTCAAACAAGAAACTATCAAAGTAGGAGGTAGATGGTAGATGGTAGATGGCAAAATTAGATGATTTGATACTGATTAGCACACTTCTCTACTCGCTGAGTAGGCGTGCAAAAGCGAACGACTCGCAATAACAGTATGAACACAGTAGCCTTCTTGCAAAATCCACCGGATAGGGATCCCCCAATCGGCCGGCTGAGTTCTGTCTCCAAGCCGAGTCCCTTCCTTTTCGAAGCCATATATCCCAAACAGAAGTAACGACATTATAATAGAATATTATAGGCCCTAAGTCGGGTATATGTGTACGTAAAGTTCTATATATTGTGACAGAAAAACTCGTGGGAACGCTGAAGGCGAGCAGAAAAGGGAAGTAGCAAATTACGGAGCTGGGCAAAGAACGCTTCTTGACTCCGGTGGTATTGGTCAAGTATATAAGTAGCGACGTATGAGCATTTTGAATGCTGCGATTAATCCAAGAGCGGGCATGTTTGACTTGCTCTTTCACCAGTCAAACCGTAATGTCGGGAATCAAAGTCGTAATCGTCAATCGTGAGATGCTTGGTGGTTACGGAAGAATCGGTGCTACTGTTGAAGCATGTATAGAGTGGCAGCTTCGGTTATGCTAGTAGATGCTTGCAAGTGGTGGTTTTGGGGAGGATGGATCTGATATCCAACTGCACGAATTCAAAGGTCCAAGAAGCGACAAGGCTAGATGCTGCAGGGGACCAAGTTTATCAGTTGTCGGAGGGTGTGAAGTCTTTAGGGGTGGCATGATGAAAGACGTATTCCTTCCGTGGCTGAGGGGTCCCTTGAGGTTTGGGGCCGAGTTGGACATTAATTTCTAGCGGCTTTGAGGTTGGCGAAGAGTTGCCGTAGAGAGTGGGTTGTCCGAATCCAATGTCTGGAGGAGTGGGTAAGAACGGATGAGATTCGGCCGGAAAAGATGCCTGGGACTCATAGTAGCTATACTGGGGGACGAAAGTCGGTTGTGGCATGGGTATTTGACCAGCAGTAGCGTACGTCTCCAACAACATGGATGGTGGGACTTGCCAGCTTGGCGGATTGTGGCGTCCTGTTGTCTGTGAGGGCGAATCTCCAAAGAAAGACTTGTGTTGCGGAGGTGCAGACTGGGGAGGCTGTTGGTATGCGCTTTGTTGGATTGGGAAAAACCTGTTGGAAAAGACGTCTGAGAGATTGCCTGAATTGAACGGTGTTATTGGAGGTGATGCGACATTCGCTCCGTTACCAAAGCCAGTTGGTGTAGAGGTGTCTTGAATTTGATCCCAAGGGGTTTGCCAGGCTTCCACAGGTAAATCCGCCTTATTGGCATTTGTAGGAGACGGAGGCGTTGGCGGAGTAAATACAGCGCCACAAAGTTCCGTGGTACTAGGACTGTGTCCCGTTGACATTTGGCTGTTGGCCTTTGCACTTGCCTCAAAGCATGCTTGAAAGTTCCGAGGAGACATCTGAGCGGACAGAAGACCAGATTTTTGGACCCGGGCATTGATAACATTCATGCCGAATGGGGTAGATTTGATTCGTCGAACGGACTGTGACGGTCCAAGGTTCAGCAATGGTACTTTTGAGTTGGGAGACATTGTTAATGGTCCCGCGTAAGATCGACTTCGGTGTGCATCAGGTCTCAGAGCGGCTGGACGAGGACGCTTCCTTCTTGAGGCAATGTCCAAACGTGGCGAGTCCTGCGTTTCGTTTGTTGAACCGAAACGAGGTGATGTTGAAGTCCCAATAGGGGCGCTTGGAAGTCTAGGTACTGCTGGTGAGTCTGCAGGTACTGCCGCTAAGCGCTGCCCGCTTTGCTGATTGAACACTTCATCGTACAAACCCCGATTGGATTGCTGCCGTTGAAGACGAATGGTGTCAAAGTTATTAGCCAGGTCTGAGGTGACAGATTCTCGACGCCCGAGCATCTCATGGTTTGCGAATGGTAACGGCGATGTCTTCGGCGGAGGGGTCATGAAGTCGGGCTGCTCACCATCAGAAGACGAGGTAGTCGCAAATGTCTGAATAGAAGGATTCCCCAGGAGGTACCCGTCAACGGAATTCTGATACATCGGTTGGGAACTAGCGTTGAGTGAGGCTTGCATGGCCGCAAGAGAGTCGTCTTGTGCAGAAGTAGTTACATGCGGCTCTGTGGTCCATTGGTGAATATCCCAGTCCTGCAACGCCGGCATGGACATGGCAGCAGTAGATCCTTTAAGATAGATAGCGCCTGGTTCGGAAGGAAAATCAAAACTATCCACGATAACTCCGTGGTCATCAAGTTGGCGTGCAGAGTCCATTACGGATTGGATCGAGTCAAGGCCGGAATTTTGCTGTGTCTTCATCTCAGTGAGATTGTTGGGACCAGAACTCGATATGAAATCACTTGTCGGAGGTTCTTGAGGCAAGGGACCAGCATCAGAAAAGCCGTACATTGAGGCTTCGAAGAAGTTTGGAAAGGACAAATCCGGCGACGACCACTGGGAACACTGCTCTGCAGACACAACATTGAAGCTTTGCTCCGGTCGACCTTGATGTCTGGCCTTGGCGCGGCGGTTTTGATACCAGTTCTGCAGCTTACATCAGTCACGGAATCATATAATTCACGAAGGGTACCCACATTGACCCGTTGAAGCGAGAGTCCAATTTGTTTAGCTAATTGCCTCTTGAAGTCCGTGTTCGGCTTGTTTTTCCCTTTGAAATGCCTCTCTAGGATGGAAATCTGATCCTGCGTAAGGCGTGGGCGACTTGAAGTATCCAATTCTTCTGCCTCGTCCTGTGGCGATGTCGGATAAACTGGGCCATGGATGCCAGAAGGCATACCAGACCCGTGATTGAAGCTGTCCTGCTGGAGCATTGGGTGAGATACAGGGTGTGTCGGAGTGGGTCCATGCATCACCGCCTCGTGCTGAGGGTAGAAGGGATTTGAATACTCCATTGCAGTATGACGAAGACGCCCTTCTTACGCCGATTAGGACAGGAGATGGCAGGTGATTTCCCGCAGTCAAGCCAAGGTCTATAACTGCTTTCGAAGAGTGATGTAGAGCTTCAATGCTGTCCCACGAAGTGTGTAGTTGATCAGGTTACCACAATCGCTATTGAGGACCAATTGGTCCGTGGTCGTAGCTTGAGGTGCGGCTCACGAATTTCCGAGAACGGTGGATAGGAAGCGGAAGGATATTAAAATGTTTGTAACGACAGAAGGAATTAAAGTATGTCGAATGGCTTCAGTGAGAGTGATGAGTCCGACAAAAGACTCGAGGGCGCCAACGAGAGTCACAGCTAGACGCCGACAGAAAGATTGGAAGAATATCTAGAAGTGGGCAGGCAGAGGTATGAAGTATCAGGGTAGTAGTAAGGCGAATAATGGCGGGCGGCTCTGGTTCTGGGAATTACTGACAGTCTCGCCTAGTGGTCACAAAAAAAGTACTGAATGCCACGCCATGGGGTGCCAAGGAGCGTGTGCGTTTCGTGCATCCAGTGGGAGGGAGGGAGCGAGTAGGGGAATGGGGTGGCGCAGGACGGAGCCAGCTATCTGCCGTGTCACGGTCTGACTTTCTTTTCAATCAACCGCCGAGGAGTCCAACTGCATGCGCTGCAATGCGGGTGGAAACTGGAAAGGAGGAAGATGTACGGAATAATACAGGCAGTCAGGCAAGTGGTGTAAAGTACGGAATATAATACATAGAATACGTCCACCGTAGTCCGTAGTCCGTGACCGTAAGGTAGTCAGTCTGCAGAAGCGAACGATGATGAACCACAACCTTGGAACGTCGGTCTAAGCCAGTACCCGTAGCTAGTTGGGTTGTGTCGATGTTTATTTCTCGCCCCGGCTTGGGGCTAGGTAGAGATGCTGCTGCTGCTCATTTCCACGACGAGAATCTGATGCATCCACAACCCGCAATGGCCGGTTCCTCATGGCACCATGGATAATGGGCAATGACGACGTGACGATAAGCCAGGCATCCTGGTTACCTGTTGCTCTCACAGTTACAATCGACTCCGGTGGAGCAACAGACGCTTTACCATACTCGGTATCCGGAAGTATAATACCTGACTTTACTGACTTTACTGACTTTACTGACTGTCGCTACCTTACCTACAGTTTGCTTGACTCTCGTTGCTTTGTGGCCTTGCTTAGCGCACGGTACGGTAAGGGAGTTGGAGGGAAGGGTCTGGGTACATAGGGAACTGCTAAGGGCCAAGGAGAGGATCGAAGAGCAACACACAATCCCTCCCACATCCCTCCATCCCCCTGCTGGCTTTACATCCTGTGCCACTTGTGATTTGTGCAATTCGTTCTGCTTGCTTGACGGGGAACCTTAGCCGCGGATGGTGGAGATCATCTCCTCAGGACTAAGTCCAAACTGCGCAAGGTACAAGACTTGACTTACCTTAAGGTACTCTTCTGCAGACTGCAGCCTGCATCCTGCAGCTCTGCTCGAGCTATCTTATACCCACGTTGTCTTATTTTTACACCCACCCACACAAATACGTCCCGGCTTCCCCCCATCGGAATCTGCGCACTGCCACGCAGATCATAGTCTATAGATCTGTAGGTAGGGTCTTTTGCTGAGGCGAAGAAAGAACTTCCCTTATTTCTAGTGTGCGCGCACGGAAACCTCCCTTTCTACCATGATGCTTTGCTTTAAGGCATTGGTAGGGGTACGGAGGTAATCACTAGTAGAACTCTGCCATTGATCATATGCCAGTACTTGTATATATACCCCTCCCCCGGGGTTTAAGGTCTGTGCTATTCAGAGACACGATTCCTGCGCATGCAGACCTGCAGAAAGCATGTGGTCGTGGGGAATTATGGTTTGTTGATGATGCGACGTTGATCCAGGCACAACCTATGACAGGGACAAGGGATATTTCCAAATCATCGCCGTGCGAGATAACACGCTCCCAAACTCTCCGATACCCTTTCGTCGCCAGGGTTCCAACCTACCTTAGGCTATAGTGAGATGGATGTAGTGCACTCGACTGCCGGCATGCGCTCGTTGCTTTCCGAGATTCTCGCCAAATGCTTAGAAGTACTCGTACTGCTGCAAATATTCCAAAATACATGCTCCGGTCCAAGGCTCATCGTCGATTTTCAATGAACAAATTCGCAGAAGCTGACACGGGCTATCGGTGTATTTGGAAACCGAAAGACACAAGGTAAACGTAGTAGAACTACTGTAGTTCTCCACCTCGTCGTTACACCTTAGTCAACAAGCGCAGTACCGAGACAGTGGTCATCTTCATGCGCATATCCGACAAGACGAACTCTCGTGTTCCTCAGCCTCTTACACACTTGACACTCGAAGCCATGACCGACCGGTGGCCTTCTACACTTTCCGTGGCTTGAAGCTTGACGTCTTGACAACGCCGTCGACAGTCGAAATCCTCCGTCGGAAGCATCGCAATCCGAACATCAAGTTGCAAGTTGCAAGCATTGTCTTGAGTCCGCTGGGCACGTTAGTATGTGTCACCGTCTAGAGTCTCCAGAGTTCGTTCGGCGGAGGCATTCCGACTCTCGATGCAACATTAAAGCTTCGCATTCGGAAGCCGACGCCTGGTATCCCTGACATCTGCATGCCCTCAGCTACCTTGGTCCTTGGGTTTCCCGCGCCACAGCATCCCTTGCACCTCGCTTTCCTCCTTTCGGTTCTCGACACTGATGTTCGACAGAGGGTGATGAGCAGACCCGTTATCCTCATCATCAATGAAGCCCTTTTCGGGCTCTTATCTCTTCGATATGGCACAAAAAGGATATATGCCGAGGATTGGGCAGTGGTGATTGGTCTATGCATTTGCGCCCTTGCCTTCTACCTTACTGCAACCGGTACCACTATCTCACATCCTTGAACCCCTAAGCTACTTTGGAACCCGCAATGGCCGGATCCAGACCAGCGACAGTCCAACAAAAAAGGCTTAACCTAGTCGGTGCATAATCCAGGGGCAGAAGCCTAGATTTTGTGGAGATTCTCCAGAGCGTCTCCCGTCAGCGTCGATCCGTCCTTGTGACGACAACTCGCTTCTACACCAACACTACAACAATGTATTACAAATCTGTATCTTGACATCTCCAGTCTCCGCATCTCTTCCGACATGCTTTACGCTTCGCAGATCTCTGATGATCCAGTCCGCACCCGCTGATTTCAACTGCTCGATGCTGTGTGTAGTTGCTAATGCAATGACCTCGCACCCCGCAGCTTTGCCTGCTTGAATACCAGCCGGCGCATCTTCGACTACCAGAACCTTCACGTCGGCACTCAGGCCTAGCCGAGCTTTTCCGAGTAGATAGCAGTCAGGAGCGGGTTTCCCCGCGTTCACGTCTTCCGCAACTACCAGATCATGCGGTTGTGGTAAGTTCATTACGTCCAACCAACCTGATACAAGAGCTCGCGTTCCTGATGTCACGATCGCCCATCGTGCATTGACTGCATCAAGGAAAGCAAGCAGATCTCTGGCGCCGGGTACCTCGATTGCATCTGCGCCAAATTCTCTGGGAATCAAGCCTTCGACATGGCTCACGTCTGGTCACTCGTCAGCTTTACAAGGCCGCCATAAACAGGTTTATGGCTATAGGAGACTGACATTCCCAATTGGCTCTGCTTGGATCGTACTCTTGAAAGAGGTCTATCGATCTTCTGCCATGAGAGGATGCCAGAATTGCGTTTGGGTCTACGCCTAGTTCTTTGCCGATTCTGGATATTGTGAGATGTCAATGCACGTCACGTTCGGGCAGCCAATGCTCGTGTGACTGACTTATGCCAATGTTTAATGATTGCGTCTGTCGAATCGACGATCGTCCCATCCATGTCACAGAGGACAGCCGCAAATGAATGGGTTTCTTCTGGCCCTGTAAAGGCTGTCTCTTTGGTGAGTGAAGGCATGGTGAAGTGATTCGTATCCGTAAATCAAATACAAGAGTCGGTCGTAGAAGGAGGAAGCCCCACAGAACGTTTAGAAGCTTCAAACCTTTTGACGCTGAGGCAGTTCGCAACGCACAGATCTTGAGAAATGAATACACACCACCTGATTTGCTGGAAAAAGGTATCAGTGGTTAACCAATTTGCCGTGCAAGACTGTTGAATCGGGTACTTATGGAGTACTGCAGTACCTTAACTTACCCACCATGAATCGGCTATGGGCATGGAAGGGATTCTCATGTGTACTACAGTACACCTAACATTAACGTTCTAAAGTTGAAAACATGAAGTTTGAACAATACGTCAATATTTCATTATAGATACAGCCCTCAATTGGGGGTAATGCCGGGACAAACTTATTCCGGCCTCTTGGCATTTCAGATGCGCCCACGAACTTTTGAATTTGATGTCACGGATGGGAATGGAGCGTAGGTGTGTCTAGAAGCTATGCCTAATAAACCAGGAAGTGAGTCTTGCCCTCAGCTCGAAATATTATAACCTACTGACCCAAAGGAAGAGCCCAAATCAAAACGGACGCCGGTCCGACTACGGCACAAAATTGAGAAAGCCAGTGTTGCAAAACAACGCAAGCAACGAAAACTTGCAAAGAATGTATTGTGCTCCCAATACTTCTACACAGTCGCACAGTTAATGTCGGATAGAACCCAGAATGGCGATCACGGCTTAAGAAGGACCCTGGCATCCCTAACCTCTTTCCCTACAAGGACAGAATACTCCATGAGATTGAAGAGAAGAAGCGTCTAAAAGAGGAGGAATATCTCAGGAAGAGGGAAGAGGCTAAGGCGACTAAGGCAGTAAAATCAGCAGACGCTGATTTGCCCGACGTGGGAGATGTTAGGAGCGATGAGGAGTGTCTTGGTGAGGACCAGATGGCAGAAGATGCCCCACTAGCCGACTCACACCCTATGAGCGCCCTTCTAGCGTCTGCAAAAGCTCGGGCAGCTGAATACGATGATGTTTCAGACAATGAAGAAGATGGGATGGATGAAGACGCATCAGAGGGCGACGTCGAAATCGAATCTTCCACCACCTTCACAACATCCGGTCCCAAAACCCAAGAATCCTCCCGCCGTGCATTTGATAAAATCTTCCAAAACGTCCTCTCCTCCGCCGACATCCTCCTCTACGTCCTCGACGCCCGCGACCCCAACGGTACTCGATCCCGAGAAATCGAACGTCAAATTATGGCCGTCGACGCTGGCTCAAAGCGCCTAATCCTCATCCTCAACAAAATCGACCTTGTGCCCCCTTCGATCGTCAAATCGTGGCTTACATACCTCCGGCGCTCCTTCCCTACCCTTCCCCTTCGAGCAAATACCCCAGCCCCCAACGCCCGCACCTTCGACCACAAATCTTTTACTGTGAAGGCAACCTCCGAAACTCTGCTCCATACTCTGAAATCCTATGCCCAATCTAAGAATCTAAAACGAACGATCACAGTTGGTGTTGTCGGCTACCCTAATGTCGGCAAATCCTCCGTCATCAACGCTCTCACCTCCCGCCTCTCTCGATCTCGATCCTCAGCATCCACCGCCTGCCCGGTCGGCGCAGAAGCAGGCGTCACCACTTCCCTGCGCGAAGTCAAACTAGATAACAAACTCAAACTTCTTGATTGTCCCGGAATCGTGTTTCCCTCCTCTTCAGACCCCACAAATACTCACCCATCTTCCTCAAAACCCTCCACCAGCGAAGCCCACCTCATCCTCCTCTCCGCTCTCCCACCTAAACAAATCTCCGACCCCATCCCCGCCGTCACCCTCTTGCTAAATCGTCTCTCCTCGACCCGTTCCGGCCTCCAGAATCTCCTCAACACCTACAACGTGCCTGCGCTTATGCCGAACGCAAATGGAGATTCGACAACGGATTTCTTGGTGCAGGTGGCTAGGAAAAGGGGCCGTTTGGGGAAGGGAGGGGTGCCGAATTTATGGGGTGCGGCGATGACGGTGGTGACTGATTGGAGGGATGGGAGGGTGCAAGGTTGGACGGACGCGCCGGTTGATGTTGAGGGGGAGAGGGGGGAGAAGGAGGTTGTGAATCAGTGGGCGAAGGAGTTTAAGTTGGAGGGGCTGTGGGGGGATGGAAGTGCAGAGGAAGTGAGCAATGAGGTGATGGAGGAGTGAGTAAAATTTTGGGAGCTGCGAGGCATGAAGGCTGCTGGCGTTTTCCCAAGGTTGGTGGCACAGAAAGATGTTGCTGTTACGGCTGTAAAGCGTGCAGACTTAGGTGCAGGTCATGGAGGCTTTGTACATTCAAGAACCGTACCCACGCTTCACCAACCTCCAGCCTAATATCCATAATGAAATCGTTCGAAGTAACCATTCCCTCGGGAAGCACCCACCCCCCCAAAACGCCGTTTCCACCAGCAAACACCTCACTATCCATTCACTCACTGCCTTCCCCCTCGCTCCCCTCGCTCCCCTCACTCTCCCCACTCTCCCCACTGCTCATCCCCTCCGCCAACGCCATGATCCGCTGATCCATACCCTCGACATCGATCCCCTCCTGCTCCTCCTCCTCTTCCTCCTCCTCACTGCCCTCCTCCTCTCCCTCCTCGCCGTCTCCAGCCTCTTCCTCCTCCTCAGCGACATCCTTCTCCGGCGCGTCGTCGACCGCATCGGGTTTCCCGTCCCCGTCTTCGTTCAGGGTATCTTCTTCCGCCACAGAGGCTGTGTGGAAAGGCTCCTCCGCATGCCGCGAAGACGGCTCTGCGTCATCCCTTCGCACCCTCTTCGCCGCTCTCTCGCCCCCCTCGCCGTCTTTCCTCCCCACCCCATTCACGGCCCCCTCTCCACCCCCAGCGCTCTTGTCCTTCTCCTTCACTTTCCGCCGGTATTCGTTCCGCTTCCCCGTTTGCACCTCGTTGAACTTCTTCAGCTCGGCCTCGACGCGCGGGACGAAATTTTCGAACTCGAGCTCGTGCAGGGCGTCTAGAACGGCGGAGGGGGGGATGGTCTTGCGGGAGGTGGAGAGGGTGGTTTGGTTTGCGCTGTTGGGCGAGGGGGTGTAAGTTGGCGCTGGAAGGGGGTGGAGGGTTTGTGAGGAGCCCGGGGAAGGGGGACAAACGCTTGAGAGAGATAATTCACAAACACCGTCGCGCCTTTGCTCATAGCGGTGATTGCGTCTTTGTGTATCTGCGTGTTGGGCGGGAGCACGCCTTTTGCTAGGCGTTGAACCATCGTTCTGGGGAGGGAGAGATCCTTTATGGAGCGTTAGCGAACAGGAAAGAGGAATCCAGGGGGAAGGGGGAAGGGGGAAGGGCGAGGGGAGAAGAGGAACATTTTGTACTTCTATGTTGATGCCGTCGCGGTCCCCCTTGTCTTTCGAGGGGGTACCCTCGGCGTCTGTGGTTGCTGACACGGCCGAGACGTTGGATTTGCGGGGAGGCATTTTGAGGGTGGAGATTGGTTGGTGTGGGTTGTGGGAGGGGTGGTAGTGGGGGGAATGCAGGGGGGAATTATGGGAGATTGAGGTGGATGAGAGCTAGAGGTTTATGTGGGATGTGTCAATGGCACAGGTTGAATGAGATATTTGGAGGATGTGAGGGGATCGGGGCGTTGATTTGGGATACTGAGTAGGGCTGAGCTAGCCTAAACTGTTTGATATGAATGTGCTTGCAGATGGCAAAGCTGTCGCAGAGATGCAAGTTCAAAATGATAGCATGATCCGGAAAAACATCGGCCTAAAGCTCATCATCGTCTTGACAACTATAGCTGTTGGCGAAAGCCACAACCTCCTGTACACCCCAGAAACTTCATATCTGCACATCGCCATGTACTCTAGACCATTTGTCCCGTATGCTAATGCCAGAATGACAAATCGAACCTCTTGAGGTTATTGTTCCAAAAGCCAAACGCCAACGCTAGATGCAGGATAGGGAGCAAATCATAAAAGTTCGTCGACATCATCCCATCCCAAGCTCTCATATATAGATCGACCGGGCTCCTCCGTTGGCGTAAGAGCAGCAGGGACAACCGCTCGCGTATTACAATCAGGAGGCACCTTTATAGCTCTGTCAGACTTAAATGAAATTTCCATAGGCTTATGTCCCGTAGTCTCGGAAGACTCTTCGGCTCTTGGGGATTTGATTGGGGTCTCGTGGGGTCTGTCTCCAAGCGAAAAGCAGCTTTGCTTAGATGGAGGAATCTTTGAAGGCGTCTCATGCACTTCAAATGGCCACAATGGTGGGAGTACAGACTCTTGGTTCTTGCTAAGTAACTGTTTGGGCGATCGGAGGCCTTGATCGAGCATGGTTGGAGGTGCCAACGGAATACAAAGCCCGCTTGTTCCTATGGCAGCTAAATTACGTAGAGGGTTGATTAGTTTCGTGGGACCACGAGTAGGCGTCTGTTCTATGGAGGAAGATACGTGCACAGACTTGCATAAAGGGTTTGTAAGTTTTGATGATCCCCGAGTGGGCGTCTGCTCCAAAGAGGGTAGCACGCTCCGTTGCATGATTCTTGGATAGTCGTCGCTCGCCGGTACCAACGTATTCCTTACCTTGATTAAGGAATCAGGGGCGCGGAGGCCGCTGGATGGTGGAATTTCTTCTGGATCCGCCTGTGGTATTGTTGTAGATGAGGCAGGGAGACGTGGTAGACCACCCCCAATGTCCTTTTGCCTATTTTTGCTCGGAGTAGCTGTGACCTGGACGCCTTGAACAAATAGGGTTCTGATAGGATTCTTTGGTTCTGTATAAACGTTAATATCACATGGCGCCTCTATAGTTGAATTGCTTACTCCTTCGGTGCGATCCAGCAACTCTTTTCTCTGCAGCCTCCACAAATTCTTTGACCGCCATACGCGGGTTCGGCTTCTTGAGAGCCGCGATAGCGCCTTTGAGCTCTTGTTCGACGCTTGCTTTCTTCTTAAGCCTGGCTTCGGCAGCCTGAGAAACAGCGTTAAGATCGACCTCACGCAGGCTGTAGCGCTTCGACTTCTGTATATTGAGACGATTGAGAGGGACTGCCGAAAGCGATGTGTCGCTCACCTCACGCTTCAAATTAGGCACCGCGGAGTCAGTAGCAGATCGTGAGAGTGACGGCATGCGGCGTCTTGATTTTTCGTCGGTCAGAACACGCTCAAGGGTTCTTCGAGGTTTTCGTGGCTGTTGTCGTTGCATCGCTGCACCTGGTCTAAAGAGCGGTTGGGAAGCACTTGCAGCTCTCGCCAGTGGTGGGCGTGGTGGGGAAAGCTTCTTCGGTCCTCCTAGCTTCTGGCAAAGCATTTGCGAAACTTCGGGCAAACGAGCCCCATAACTGTGCCACGCGTTAGAGCAGTCCTTACAAACAGATAAAGGTAAACCTACAAAGGAAGGACAACATCCACGCAGAAGTCTCTTAGGTGGGCCTTGTCAGATGCTTTCCCCCCTTGCTGAGTGGCCGGAGGTTCGGCAGGTTGGGGCACTTTCCCTTCATCTGTGTTCATCGATTGCCATATGCACAGCCTATCTACCAGCAAGTCTAATAAGATATTGAGATTTTGTGGCTTCTTTGACGTTGATTTTTTGACTTGAGAAGACTCCTGCTCACGGGCGTTGTCTCGTGGGGTTTCTTGGTTATCTCCCGTCTTTGGGGCAGCAGCCTCCAGTGCTAGGGTTTCAAGAACGAGAATAATCTGGAGTTGAGTCTCCCTAGCCCTCTGCTCCATTAGTATCATCCTAATAGCCTCTTCCTTGCCATCGGAAGATTCATTGGCCATAAGAGGCTTGTTCCTGCTAAGCCACCATCGCGTGATATTGGCTTCCTCATCAGGATAAAGACCGTCCTTTCCTATTTTACCTCTCTTAGTTTTGCGTTGTTTCTTCCCTTGCGTGGAAACAATCGCGGGGATTTCATCTTCTGTCAGCACACTAATCGGAAGTTCCTTTACTATATTAGGCAAAGCCTCCCGATATTTCTTGTCCATCATAGCAAGCGATAATAGGTTGGATCGCAGAGACTCAATCAAACATCGAGCATTACTCGATAGACCTGTGCTCCCCCAGAAGGTTGCCCGAGCTCGTGATAGGGGTCCCTTTGCAAAGTACGCTAGTGATGTCTTGTGTTGTCAGTATCTGTGATATAATTAGGGCAACTGAAATCCTTTACCTTCGATACATAGAGAGCCTCCTGATATTGGGCTTTTATCATATCAAGCACCTCGTTGGGCTCTTGTGGCGTGTCTTGAGGAACGGATTCCTGCATGTCATCCAATGTGAATGGAACCTGTTCTTGCGCAGCTTCAGGCAGAATCTTTGGGGTAACTGAATCCAATTGAGGGATCTTGATTGCAGGAGTCTTTAAGCACAGGCGGAAGTTCTCAATCTTTGCACACTTTCGCTTCTGCTCTTCATAGTCTCGACGACTGTGGCTAGCAAAAACTGCTGCAGACCGCCACCAGTTGTTGCTTGAGACATTGACTTGCTCATGCGTAATATTTCCTCGAGGAAGCATATTTTCAAGGGACATCGCCCGTAATCGCTGAATATCCTGGTGCGTCACCCAATTCCCCAATCTGCAGAGCGCATATATACCCGACTGCACTGCCTCCACAGCATAAAATGAGTCATTGAAATCGGAACATGCGATAAGGACTGGAGTCTGGCATGAGTGCCGTGCTTCTGGTAGCCCCGATTCCAGTGCTGCGATTCGTGCGGAGAACAGGCGTGACCCTAAATCCTCGACGCCCCCATTGGCATCGATATAGGCTAAAGGAAGACATGAACGGTCCAACAATGCAATAGGCAGAAGTCTTAGCTGAGTGCTGGAAGCCGATGACGGATGAGCCTGTGACTTCTGTAAGCTACTGCTATCAAAAATACCTTTTGTATTGTACCTGAATATTAAAGGCATCTCCGATGGCAATCCCAGGAGACAGCTCATCGTGCTTGCGCTTCCGCACTGGCTGATTTGAGGCAGAATCTGCAGAAATCGAGCATGTTCCAAGAGATGTTAAGCCGCGCTGAGACTGTTGTGGCAATGATCTGTCCACATTCAGATCTCGCGGGCTCAGCATCACAGAGCTCAACATTACAAGGCATTACAGTTTTGCAGCTCATGTCCTTGGGTGCCAGGTCTTCTGTATTAATGATGCATGAACAAGGTTTGAAGACACCCCGCGCTGATATTGGACGACGCGGTTGTGCGCAGGTGAAGAACGCGTCCAATTGGAGATGGTCTCAACACCGATTTACGCGATCTTCTCTTATGATATTTTTAGCATCTGAATAGTGAAATCAACGTGAGAATATTTGATCGGTAATATTTAAATCCATTAAAGGTCTTTGTCTAGAAGACACTATTATTTAGAGTACTATCTGACCGGACTACAGTAAGACCCCCATATTATATAAATCAGACAGAAAGATATGCTCTTTCTAACGATACTCTTTGAGACCATCAAGGATTATCCTGTATGTTTGCCAGCTTTTGAAATCACGATATCCTCCTGATAACGATGTGGTCAGGTGGGAATTTGGACATCATTATAGCCAGGTCTTACTGTACTACCTAAAAGGCCATCCTAGAGGTCATGAAGGCTCGGAAATGCTTCAGGGAAAGGGATCAGAGAGACTAAGGGTCGGAGATAGAAATCGTGGGACTAGGCCAAGATGACTTTCAAGCCTGCAAATCCTTCAAGCTCCACAAGACTTTTGTATAATCTCTCGAAGATTTGATGAATGCCAAAGAAGTATAAGTGTATCCTGTAAGTTCCTGAAGTTCTCAGGCTCTGTCGTGGCTCACAGTATCTTTTTCGAGGGGAAAAAACAGAGAGGGGATTGGCATGATCCACGATTCTGTCACCAGGGTCCTATTGAATCCACGACTGTCAATCAATAACTGACATACGAAGAGCGATGGCATCGCCGGAGGAACAACATCTACGCACCAAACTCGCCATCACACCCAAGACAGCATCCCTGGTATACCGCGTCGGCTACAAGGACTACAGAGACCTACGACACGTATCCCCGAACAAAGTGGTAGCTCAGCTCAAAGAACTACCTGCCGTGACAGCAAGTCAAGCCGAGACGTACAAACGCGGTTTGAGGAGAATGGTATGGCTAGCTACTAAAGAGGATCCTGAGGACCAGGCGAAATTGTACCCTGACTGGACACAAAAAGCTCTTGTATCTAGAGGTTGGTGGGTTGAAGGGTATGATGATCTGACTGGTGATGATGTTGAGAAGCACATGATGAGGACTCAGGATACTAGCAACTGAAATACGTTCCTACCTCTCGATGTGAACAGGTGCGATTGTTGCCAATATCTGGATGCTGTGTCACCCGTCCGTTCTTACTTTGGCTTCCTGAGGGCGGAGACGTACACTCCCCTAGCCTAGATACATGTACCCTGATGAACCTGAATATTCCCATTGCGCATTTCTCAGTTACAGCAAATTCATGTGACCAACTGAGGGCCTAGATATTAGCCCCGAGCAAGCTTCCCACGGTGAACTGCAAAGCAAAAGCAGTAAATCTGCATTGTTCTAAAGAGCTTCAATTACACTATTTCAAAGAACTTTAAACTCCACTGTTCCAGCACCTTCTCCGTTACATAGGAAACGCTGCAAACAGGCCTGCATCCGTTCGAATAAGGGAGGGCGTGGCAGCAATGCCCACCTCGCGATCCTCCTACCCCTCCACCCCTTGCTCTTGAATCAGGAGTTCAACATCGTCATAGAGCTTCCTCGAAATGGGAAGGGGAGCCAACAACATGGCGGTGGGAGTGGCTTTGGCGGCGCTGGCCAGGCGATGATGAGTGTCAAAAGGAAGAAAGCTCTTTACTAGGCGCCGACTAACAGAGTTTGGGTTTGTGAGGAGGTTCATGGAGAAATTGCTCGGGGCTGAGATGTAGGCCCTCAGTTAGTCACAATAATTGGATGTGCAATGCTCTCCAAGGGGGATTGTACGGGTAACTTTTCAATTTCTAAGACTCTTCATCAAATCATGATTGACATGCTACTGGTCCCAAAAAATCCCTAAATTATCATGCCGAAATTCTTCAGAAGTGCAGAAACACATTTTTCACTCAAACAGCATTCTTTCACACACTTTGAAATTGCTTGACCCCCAGACTGAGAATATAATGCACATTATCAAAGGAGCAATCGTCGGCTATCTAACACTTTTGCACTGACTTGCATCTAATTACCCTCTTTTGAAGACACAAGAGAGAAGAAAATCGAAACTGAATGAGAAACAGACTTATACATCACAACTGTCGCGCAGTCACTAAGCATCTGCTTCAACATTTTGTATCTGTGAATTCTAGCCTATTGTGATTGTCATCTCAGTACGACAGATTTCTCGCTCAAGTTTTAACGAATGAAATCAGAGAGACGATGAAAGAAGACTGTAAAGATAATGCGGCTTCGTCAGGGGATACCCATGAACGAGGTATCAGTAGGATGAACGTTGGAATTTGGTACACAAAATTTACGGGGTTTAGCATCAGAGTCAAGGCGAACTGATGCGACAGCGTATTACTATTTGCTGACACTCTTGAGAGTACCGAAAGATATACCGTTTACTATCAAACGATCCAGATCATCTCGCATTTCTTCTCCTCAAACGCCTCTCCGTTCATAATACCATGCACATTGTTGAATAAAGGATCCTCATGTTTCCGGCTGACTGCAAATGTTCTCTTTATAGTTGCAGAGAAATGAGAATGATGTGTCGGATACGATTTTTTATGGATTTCTTTATTCATCTTGCTTATAAGTATCTGCTGTATCCTAGATAGAAAAAATCAAGCCTTCTAGAATCAAGTCACATATGCATCCCCAACCAGCTGCCAGTAATACCCCACCTGTCGGAGAATCAAAGGCACCTGTCCACCTTGGACCAAGGTAACAAAATCATTCACGGCCGTGTCGCCTGCTGCGAGCCCCACATAGCGTCTTCACAATCTTCCTCTGCGGCACGGCCATCGCCATCCTTGTTGCAAAAGTCCATGTTGCATAACCGCCCGTGAGCGGACTGGCCAAGCTTTCATGAAGCACGTCCGACATAGCAGAATTGACCAATATGGCCCACGACGCGGCGAGGTACGTCTTGCGATAATTCTGCAAGCCCACCCAGTGCAGCATACAGAAGTGCTTAATGGTGCGGTTGAAACCCAGGAATTGATGCCTCAGCTCGTTGTATTCTGTAGGGGCACAGCCGCCGATGAGGGTTTGCCAAAAGACATCCAGCATCTTCTCGCCATTGACGTATTGGACCCGGGAGCGGGCGCCGGAAACATGCTCCCAATTGTTGAGAATGGTTTGCTGTTTGGGGACCTTGGTCCAAATCACGGTTTCCGTGTCTGTCTCGTGTAAGGATCCCACGCTAGTGACTTGATCTATAAAAATCCCGTTCACGCTTAGTAGTTTGTCGTCGAGAGAGAATCTCGGGTCAGCTTTGGTGTTCTTAGAAGCCTTAAATTGGAAGAGACGGTTGCCAGAAAGGTCTCTAGCGCTGAAGGAGGCCTGTTTTTGCGGGAGCGACCAGTCTGGAACCCACGAAGGCACATCAACTACTGAGGAAGGCGTGGAAGGGTGTGGAATGCTAAGAAGGTCCAAGTTGCCATATTTCAACAGGATCGATTTAGCCACGTCCGTGTATGTCTCTACTTTGTTTCGACGATAGTCCGGCTTGACATCGAGACGGTTGGGCCCAGAATCATTGGCAAGCCCGCAAAGTGCGAAAACTTTGTCCCTCGGGTCGCTTGAGCCACAATGCCGGTGTTGGAGTAATAGATCCAATAGCCTCTGCCCCGGACCCCGCTGCACTGCCCGGCACGCGGAAAGAAGGCCCAGAGCATACACGATCGTATCTGGGGTTAGGTAATTCATCAGACCGGGCTGCTTGATAGAGTAGGCAAATGCGTCCAAGAAATCTACCCATAGTACCGACTTTGTGCCACAGAGCAGAACAGCGTTAGAAGCCATTGCGGCTTCTTGAACGATCCATGTCCGGGTGAACCAAGGCGCCCCCAACAACTCGAAGAAGGCAGTGTATGCGGTAAAGTCGTTGTCTTGAATACCGTGACTATGGCGATCCGAGCTGCATCAGTTGACGTATATCCGCAGACTGATGCAGTTGTTGGGCAACTGGGGTCGGCTCCTTGCAAGCCGCTGCCAGGTGAGGAACAAGGTCCAAAGCTATTTCCCCGGGGCCACTCTTACTCTCTGGTCCAAGCCAGATTATGACCCTCCTAGCTCTCCGATAGCTCTCCCGCATGAGACGGACTTGATGGGTCTTTTCGTCGTCATCTTGTTGATTGATGGAGATGGCGTCCGCCCAGATGATCCTCGACTCCTGGGGATTACGGAGATGGCGCAATGCCGTTTCGAGGCTCTTTGGAACATCAAGATCTGCGTTGTCGCAGACGATGGGAGTTGGTGAGTTTGAAATCCATATCTTACCGCTGCTAACCCAGGTGTAAGAGAGCGCTTCATAGACAGGGAGTTTTTCCAGGAAGGAGAGTATTATCCTACACTCAATGGTCTGGCCACTAGAGCCGGGAAGTAATTCAATCAGACGAATACTTTGGCCATTTGATGTTGTCGGTATCCGCTGGTAATGGAATTTTTCATTGCATAAGCTATAAGAGTTTCAAGACACTGCGCAACGGGTTGGGTTTTGAGGAGTCAGCCCCAACTCAACATGTTTAGTGACTCAGAGAGCTCTGAGTCCATCTTTGCTCGTATCAAGATAAACTTGTTCTTAATAATCTATAAGAAAGAACTCGGATTTTCGCACAGCGTAAGCAAAGCTTACCTGTCCGAGATCTCTCTACGGCTTCGACAAGCTGTGGATTTCTGTACGACGTTAGATGAGCCGTCTCGAAGAGGGCGACGGTGAGGTCTTTAGATTAATACCTTGATACAATTTGCAGGAGCTGATGAGGCTTCGAACACGTAAGGGAAACCCTCAGCGTATATAACAATGTCGGGTTTGAAGGTTGGTGTCGCCTTATCTCAGGTGCATCTACTACTCGTAAATACAATTGCACGTCCCTACTGGGAACTATATCTTCAAGGGAACCAACAGAAATGTGCAGGCTGGTAGTCAGTGATTTGACTCTCTTAGTCTGTGATATCGTTGTTTTAGCAAGCGAGGTTTCTAAGCCAAATTGCCATTATATCTCGTCACCACTAAGGTCGAAAGTCAGTGAAATAACAACCCAAAGGTAGCCAAGTCCAGCTTCTCAATCAAGCGGCAAACTAGATATCTAAGGCAAACTTAGGGTGGACTCGTTTCCCCCTTCCTGTAGCACAAGCTTTGCAATTGAACCCAAATTAATGCCTACCACACTTTCCAATAAGATATTTCCCCACGGATGAAAGATTAGCATATTTTCATCTCATCACGCTATGCATCAAAGATCCTGGCGCTATCTTATCCCCTTCTCTCAGTTGAAATTACCTTGACAACTTCGAAATCTTTTGAGTCGGAAACCCTGACCTCAGAGACCTAGCTGCCCCGAGGCTCTATGGCTGATACAATATAGCTTCAGCCTTTAGTAGTTATGCCTCGATATGGCTCTTGTGAACTTCATTGTCATCAACTAAAAGGGCTAGGAGAAATGGTCTCTACGGACTATCAAGAAGCGCAAACCAAACTTCTAAAAGTTCTCCCATAAGCACAACTAAATCACTAACAGCAGCTCTCCTAAAGGCCTCTCCTGCGTCGTCTTACTACCTGTTACTCTCTCCTCTCAGTCCCGCAGCGCTCCCCAGTGACTCCCACAAAAACAAGTCCTCTGGAAAGTAAACATCCACACGCTCGCCCCCGCCATCGGCGCTGTCTCCTCCATAACAGAACAGCATCTCGTACACCTCCTCACTTTGGCATCCTTGCCTACCTTCACCTTCCTTATCGCATCCAGCGAATTCTCTTTTTTCCATTCGTCACTACCTCTATCGTCACTTAACCCTAAAGGACTAACGTCGAGAAAGTAGAGGTCCGACATATCAACCTCGCCTTTTAGTCGCTCCAATAATTCTGTGAATAGGTGATTCACGGCCGGCATCAGCACCTCCGGCACCTCAGCCGAGATCAACATATCTTGCTCCACCTCTTTCCTCTCAGTATCACTAATCTGCGACTTTTGGTAGCATTGCCTTATGCTGTTGTCTAAATGGCTAAGTAAGCGCTCGAATTGATCAAGCTTGATCGGGCTTTCTTGGAAGATGGCTTCGAGATCGAGGAAGGCAGTACGTTGGGAATCGGCGGTGGAGGGATTGCGTGCTTGCTCGGAGAGGTTGCGCATATAGCGGGTGTTGTATTTGAGAAACCCGCGGGCGGAGGAGGTGAAGAGGATGGGAATGGAGGGGGTGTTGCATGTATGGACTAGTAGGGTGTTAGTTGAGGCTTTTTAGATGGGATTATGGCGCAGAGAGGGAATACTTTTGGTGGAGAGAGAGGCGAGAGTCACGGGGCTGAAGCTGTCGTTAGGACGGACAAGAGAGAAAAGGTCGTCGACGATGAAGTTAATAAGCATTATGGTCCATGAACATATACCGGACAATGACCGAATCGATTCTGCATTTAATTCAATAAGTCATCGGCCATGCAAGCGCTTAGGACCTACCTGGTCTTTTAGGCTCGCTCTCAGTACCTGGTGGGCCTGGAGGCTTTTTGAAGACAAAGGTAAAGCACAGCGCAATGAATCTCATATTTAGGATCGTCCAGGCAGTTTTCGCTGGTAGAGAACGATATTTTCCTTCGCCTGCGTAGCTAAGAGATACTTGCATACTCAACAGGCGTTGAATCATCGGATTCCTGAACAGGAGGTCAGGATTGGAGTCCAGGGCATAATCTACATTGGTTCCGAGTACTCGATACATCTCGCTCAGAAAAGTGTGCTCTACACTGTTGGTGGCGGTCGCATTCGGCTGCGTCGGTTCGAAGCCGTGTTGTTTCGAAAACAGTTGCATTACTGCTAGAAGGTCATCCTGTTGGTTGCCGAGGTTTGTGCTGGCGATTAAGGATTGTAGGACAAAGGCTTCGATCATGCTTTCGATCATGGCTATGGATTAGTTAGCAATCAGTTTTCTTCTCCTCAAAAGCCACGGACAGCTATCCAGTGTTTCACCCGTGCTTCCATTTGACGTCTGCATGAACCTCAAGTCGACGTCGTTGGTCTTAGTCAGAGAAACTACCGCACACCCATTTGGCGACAAAGCGGTGTGCAAGCCTATATTAAGTAAGCGATGTTTCTTACAATAGGCTGTTCACACTTTGTCTTTACAAGGGCCTGTTTCCGGAAAGTCGAATCCAACCTGGCCGAGACTTGAGACTTGATCAATTCTCTCATCCCGAGGGAGTACCTCCATGGTAGTTCTATCCCGGAATTCGATGGCACCATCACTGTATGTAAAGACCAGAACAGTACTCAAGCATATCTGTTGAACAGAGAGAAGAACCCTATTGACAGACACATCGTTCACTCGTTTAAGGCAAGCTTCTGACTGATACTCTCGTCAGCCGTTCGTCGAATTTCAAGCAGTGGAAAACCCATACTGGAAGATCCACAATAGGAGCGATGTTTGACTTTTTCGAAACCAATTGTGCGAAGGTCGGATGCAGCATTGGTTTTAAAACGCCCAATTCCCATCTAGCCAGAAGGCTTACCGGCTCTTCTTGGATTTGCGTGTCGTGAAATTGATCAGGAACACGGGAGAACGCGGCGAGAATAAAAGGAGATGTAGGTTCTCTATTGCGTGTCTCTGGCCCTGGAGGAACCAGCTCTAAATGCGTAATCCGAGCGCTGTCAACCTCTAGTGATGAGCAGTCATGCACTGTTTCTATATGTTGTACATTAAATACCAGTTGGGAGAAGTCAATGCTGATTCGATAGAGTCGAAGCTGTTCGTCCATCGAATGCGTTACGAGCAGCAACGTGTTATCTGTTGGATTAGCACTCATCAGTAATTACCAAGAGGCTTTGCGTGTAACAAATACCCTTATCTGCACACAGTGCTGCATGAGTAAGCAGTCCAGCAAAGATGGAGACACTATCAATCTCAGCTCTAATGCCTTGCCATTGCCCCCCTTGGTTCTGAAATAGAAGTCTTATGAACCCGCCTCGGGTGATGGCCACCAAGGCAGGCTTGTTGCCATTCGGATTGTGTGGTCCCATCAGCTTATGCTGTGAGCATGAGCACTCCCATTGACCTTCTTTCTTGCTTGCGGGACGGTATAATGTATACTGATATGCCGTAGTCAGCAGTCAGGTTGGGTGTCCTGAACTCTTAGAAGGTTTACCGCTTTTTCTGTGTGCAACCACATAAGCCCAACCAGAGCACTTAAGCTATCCTCGGGATCCACAACGCAGCGTCTCACTGCAGCAATACGGTTTAAAGCACTCGATATCACGAACACAGATATTCGACCGAAGACATCAGCTATTGCCAATTCCGCTCCCGAATGATTCCAGCACAGGTTTACTAGCTGATGCTCACTATGCATTGTGGAAACTGCTTCCGCTGTGTAGGATGCACTCAAGCCCCACTGACCATCTCGAGGGCTGCATGACAGATGCTGAAGGTTCACAGAATGTCCATCTTGAGTGATATACGCAATACACCCGAATTTGGACCAGGCTATTTTCCTAGCAAACTTTCAGAAGGTTGTGGATAAACAGTATTTGATTACCAAAAACGTACTGGCAGCATCCACTTAGATGTGAGTCATCTACGCACTGAAGAAGACCCTTTGGGTGAGAATAGGGAATCTGTATTGGTTGCGTGTCGCCAAACAGATCGTCAAGGTCGTCCATCATCATAGGCATTATCGTTGATTTAAATAGCAATCAATATTAGGCAATATAGTAAGACACATGAGACAACACCGAACAAGGAGTATAGTATGAAATATCCAATGAAGTCGCAGAGATTTGAGATGAATAGAATCCTTCTAAATGCCCTCCGTTGAGAACTGGCTGTCACATTGCCTTCTGCTACACACAATCAGCGTCAGCCAAAGCTTTAAAGCTCGGGGTATAAGGTTCATATGTCGTGGAAGCTGTTGGTAAAGGCTAGCTTCCTGGTTAGAAAGCGAAACCCTCTGCTGCACTGCGAAGTGACTGCTTGTTTGGTGAATGTGATGACCGTGAAAGTCTCGGGCTGACGGATGATTCAAACGAGGGATTCGAGTCCCACACAACTGACCTAGACTCGGATTGAACAGTGGACTCGAGTCCTGGAGTGCTGGTTGGCTAGGTAAACAGCGGCAGTTACCTTGATGAAGTGTAAACAAACATATGAAACTTTGCAGGGTCTCACTGATTTCCCGCCAGGGCCCGCTCCTCAATGGATTCCGGCTAGATTTAGCGCGTTCAATAGAGCAGCAACCTCCATTGTCTCCGCCATTCTCGACCACGCCATGACCTTCACAATCGTTTAATTCTGCTATGCCAAAAACCTTCATGTCATACCTACCAACTTTGCCATTCTTTACACTATATGTTCCAGCATAGAATTGCGATTTTACCGTAATCCCGGAACAATCTCGGCGTTTGCGACCATGGACAGTGTCAGCTCGTCCGGTTTGTCCTCTGACCTGAGTTCGGTGGGATCTCTGTCCCCTCCGCCAATGGACTATCCATCGCCGATTTCTTCCCAGGACTGTGATAGCAGCACTTTCGCAAGTCAACAACCGTCACGAAAGCGCTCTCAGGAGCCTGATGATGTACCACCTACAAAGAAGAGGAGGAGAGTCGAGGTCAAGCCGCGAACAACCGAACATTTAAACCTACAACTCCTTGTAGAGGATCTTGCCACCGATCAAACGGCGCAGCTAAATCTGCTCCTCAAAGTTCTCCAAAAACGGCGAAAAATTGTGGTTATCGCAGGGGCAGGCATATCTGTCTCTGCTGGTAGTATGTGTTATTGATTACCCGATGGTAACCCGCTTTGCTAATTCTGTGCAGTTCCAGACTTCCGCTCGTCTACTGGTCTCTTCTCCAGCTTAAGAAGCGAGCATAAACTCAAGGCCTCGGGGAAACACCTTTTCGATGCTTCCGTGTACCAGACGGATTCCTCAACGTCCTCGTTCCATGACATGGTGCGCTCGCTTTCACAGCTCGTAAGTGACGCTAAGCCCACGGTGTTCCATCACATGCTTGCGGCGCTTGCTAGTGAAGGTCGTCTCATGCGACTTTACACTCAAAATGTCGATGGGATTGATACCTCGCTTCCACCTTTGGAGACTAGTGTACCCCTGAATAGTAAGGGGCCATGGCCTCGAACAATACAGTTACATGGAGGTCTGGAGAAAATGGTTTGCTCAAAGTGCAATATTCTATCGGATTTCGAACCTGCTTTGTTCAATGGACCTGTACCACCTCTATGCACTGCATGCGTGGAAACGGACAAAGTGCGTACTGACCATGCCGGTAAGCGAAGTCATGGCATTGGAAGACTCCGACCAAGGATTGTTCTCTACAATGAGCACAACCCAGATGAGGAAGCTATCGGCACGGTCATGAGTTCAGACCTTCGGGCTAGGCCTGACGCAGTGATTGTCGTCGGGACAAGCATGAAAATTCCAGGCGTGAGGAGGATAGTCAGGGAGATGTGCGGTGTTGTGAGGGGAAGAAGAGATGGTCTGGCGGTATGGATAAATCGTGGCCCACCGCCGGTAGGCAAGGAATTCGAAGATTGCTGGGATCTGATTGTGGAGGGGGATTGCGACAGAGTAGCCAACCATGCGAAAATGAGGCGATGGAATGACGATGGCATTGATCACAAAAACTGCACGGAGTCTGAGGTCGAGCGGGCCAAGCAGCGGAGCGAGGTCGAAGTGATTATTGAATCACCTAGGAAAAAGGGCTTCACGGATGCTTTACTCACTCCTGCTGCAAGTCCGCGACCGAAGACGAAGGTCTTGCTGAAGTTAAAGGGTCCCAAACCAACAAAGGACAAAGTAAGTTCATCGGCCAGAAGACCTAAGGCCAATCCCAAGAAGCAAGTTCATAAAAACGCCATTTCGAAGGCTTCAAAAGCGCCAGCAACCGCGAAAATCAATTCGTCGTTCAAAGTCACCAAAACCACTCAATCATTACTCGTAGTGAAGAAGAAAAAGCCTATTACCCCAGTCAGCAGCGAAGACGATCTTTGCAAAGCTATGGTACCTATCTCACCACAAGCCGCACGAAACAATGGTCCCCTCCAGAATCCGACAAAATCGCAGTCCGCAAAACCACTATTTCCAAACCTCGTGAAGGCCTCAAGCACCACGCCACTACCGCTGGAGAACACTGGTCGACTGAAACGCATGAGCGAAGAAATCGTTTCGCCAACGACTACGCCACCCAAGATGGCGAATCTCTTGAATTGAATGGTTTCCTTTGCGCTTTGTTCCGCGTATGCTGTTTATGCCTTTTGTTACAATGTGAGAGATACCACGGGTGCTTGTCTGCCGTCGTTGCATGAGCATGGAGTTGGGTATCTACGCTCACAAGGAGCTCTGTACTAGTACCCTCAGAGCTTTGACGGACTTGTTTTTACTCCCTTTCACCGGGAGGTTTTACCATGCTACAACAGTGCTAGAGCTCCATAGAATAGGCAACATATTGGCTCGATCTTTGAGGTATGCCGACAACAGAAACCTTCTTATTCAAAGCCTGATGAGCTGTAGAATCAATAGTCTGCAAAGACACCGACATCAATACTCTCAATCATCAAGTAGTGATAGACCTCAACGCAACCTGCTTAATTTCGAAGAAATGTTGCAACGGGCCTCTCCCCACTTCTTTGTGTAATTGCGGAAAGGTTCCGCACAGAGCCTAGGTAATGAATCTTCAAAGAATTATCCACCAGCTACAATCATTCACCACCGCTTCCTCCCCACCCTAAACCGCACTGAACCCGCTCTCAAAACCTCGAACCACTATCTCGCCACCAACCTCCACCCCTCATCCTCGGAACAGCCTGCCAAAACCATGTCCCGCGAAGCCTACGTGCCCCCGACCCTCCAACCCTCGTCCTCCCAAAATGCCCTGCTCAACCCCTACGAATCGTCCTCCCAGAGTATCGCAGGACCTCTGACACAATATTTATGCGGAGACTGCAATTCGAAAGTGCAGTTGAAGAAGGGTGATCCGATTAGGTGCAAGGAGTGTGGGCATCGGGTGCTTTATAAGGAGAGGACGAAGAGGTAAGTTTGGTTGGATTTGTTTTGGTGGGGCTTTTGATGGGGAGCTGGGGGCGGGAACAAGGGCTTTCTCTGTTTCCCGCTCTTGCTCTGGTAGTAGAGAGAACTGACGGCTGGAGCAACACAGGATGGTGCAATTTGAGGCGAGGTGACGAACGTGGAAGAAGAGAGGCAGGACTACAGGACTAAGGGAGATGCGATTTGCTGGGGTGTCATACTGCAAGTATCCGGCTAGGATGGGCGTTTTGAGGACATAGACCCGCGTTCAAAGCTGTTATGCTTACTACAGGAATTTGTGAAGACAAAGGGCATGAATGCAGAGATGTCTACTGCTGGATATAATAAATCATATTCGTGTCCGACGCAAGAAACTCCTATTGCCCGACTGCATCGTTGCTGGCCTTAATGAAGCCCTTCAATGATGCCAAAGCTTCACCGCTTTCAATGGCCCATCTAGCTCGTCGCACTCCTTCTTTCCATCGCAGACCCCCGGGACCTGTATCCCGGATGACCTTTTCATCGTTTCCATGCCCCATACTACTCTCATCAGCATCACAAATACCGGAAACGACGAACAAGGCGGCGGTATTCAACAATACAAAGTCAAGTACCGCGTTATTCCGAGGAAGCTGATTATTTAGAAGCTTCATCAGCATCTCTGCATTTTCGTGCGGCAGCTTCCCAGGTGATACTTCTGTTAGAGGATGCACCGAGAGTCCAAAATCAGATGGCTCAAGTTCCAGCGTTTCTATTTCAACCAACATCCGTGGTTCACCTTCTTCGTCACTAGTGGTATAATCTTCATCTGCCTCGTCCTTTGGACCCCGGAACGCCGGATTTGATCGCTCTACGAGACGCCAGCAGTACGTCTTCCCGGCACAGCTAATCTCGTCAAGCTCTTCGGCACCGCAGACAACTAACGCCTTCCTGGCACCGCTCATGCGCAGAGCTTCAGCAAAGATGAGCCCTAGGCTTCGCTCCGCAACCCCGACAATTCGCGCTTCGATGGCGCCCTCGACAGGATTTGCAAGAGGTCCCAGGAGATTGAAGATCGTTCTAAATCCAAGATCCTTACGAATCGGAGCCACGTGCCTCATGCCAGGATGGAATTTTGGTGCAAATAGAAACGCATAATTGGTGCTCCTGTATATGTCAGGTAAGGTCATGGAAGTCACGGCTTCTATGTTCGGCGCTCTAGGCTGTATAGCCTGTAATAGATCTGCAGAGCCTGAGGTAGAGGATGAAGCACGGTTGCCATGTTTACTGAGGAGAAGAAGAGATGATGCACAGATTGAGGCTGTTGTAGAGACGTTGAAAGTCGAATGTCCGTCGCCGCCTGTGCCCACAATGTCACAGAGGCCTCCTCTGTAGCTGCCTTCTTTTCGCCCTCGGGATCGAAGAATCTCTCGAAGGGCTTTACGGTCTACTTGTGATGCTGCTTCTCGCATTCTTTCGGCACATTTTGCTATTATCAAAGGTTCTCGATCCTTTTTCGAAGAATGTAAAATGGTTAGAAGACTTGAGCATTGAACGGCTGAAAGTTGGTCCTCAAAGATCAATTCGAAAGCTGCGGCAATGTCATCCGCAGGTATGTGAGTATTAGATTCTCCCACCAGTTTGTTCAGTAAAGGTGAGATTGACACCGTATGTGAACCTTGCGCAGCAGCTTGTGGTGCCATCTTTCCCAAAGAGAAGAGTAGATAGGATGCTATGAGGGCGAATGAGCTATACAAACATTATCCAGGTTCGCTGGCCTCAGCGGCTTACGTTGGCTTACGCCGCAATTTGAGCTTCCTTTAACCGGCTGTGTCCGAGAAGGGACAGTATGATACATGTGATAGGGCTGAGTTATTAGCGTGTAATATTTGGTATTTAAAATCGCAAAAAGCTCCAGATCTCGTAGCTCCAGGCACCAGACTCGACTGAAGAGCTGCAACATTCCCTGACGAGGTATTCGATCTCTGTGTGGGCACTCTTCACGAATTACAGCAATCAATGCGATCGTAGCAGTCCAATGCCTCCTCGAATGCCTATATGCGCGAGATGTCTCAACCACACCCCAAGAGACCGGCGAAAAGTACTCCTCCAGTGCCAATATGCGACAACAGCATCAGCAATCGCTCCTGCTCCATCGATCTCTCAAATGACAACCTCTCCTCCACCCCTAGAAATATATCCGCCCACTCAACCTCCTTCGCATCGCCCGCCTGAATTCCGCAAATCCCAGCTACATCGGCAATACACTTCTCTCCTACGCTCAACTCCGCTGATGCTCCTTTTACAACATAACAACCTCAAATCCACGGAATGGATGGGCATACGGCGGGAGGTGATCCAAGCCTTGCGAAAAGCCGATAATGCAGATGTTGCCGCAGGCCGCCCCTCCTCAGACGCAGCCGAAGGTGTCAAGATCCAGATCATCCAAGCGGGCGTCTTTGAAGCTGCCTTACTAGTTGTTGATTATTTTCGGCCAGAACTACAGCCTAAAGCTCGCGTGCCCCATCCTTCAGATCCAGCTACACAGTCCTCAACCGTCCTCTCAAATACCCGTGCCACACCCAAAGACCCGACACTCACACATGCACTATCACGGGCAGCACATGACGCTGTGGCGGATAAGAAACTCTCCCACGGACTCCGACCTCTCTTATCCGGCCCATTAGCAGTTGTCACTTTCCCGACAGTTTCCCCCCAACATATGAAAGCAGTACTTTCTGTCCTTGTCCCTAAAGCGCCTGGTTTCCCAGCGCCGAGTCGGCGTGCGAATCCTGGGTATCACGATGCAACGGTACAAGCGGGCTTGCAGAAATTAATACTGTTAGGGGCAAGGATAGAGGGTAAGGTATTCGATCCGGACGGTACGAGATGGGTAGGAGCCATCGAAGGCGGGCTGGATGGATTGAGGGGACAACTGGTTGGAATGTTGCAAGGTATTGGAGCGGGACTTACGAATGTATTGGAGGGAGCAGGTAGGAGTCTCTATTTCACGGTCGAGGGAAGAAGAGGGATGCTAGAGGAAGAGGGAAAAGGAGAAGGGAAAAACGGCGAGCCGACAGCCCGGCCTTGACGAGGCTGTATACCGTAAGACCTGGCTATAACGATGTACAAATGCCCACCTAACCACATCGTTACAGGAGGATTTCATTTAATTAAAGGCGTGCATACATATAAAATAGTCCCTGTTGATCTAAGAAAGTACATTGTTACAAAGAGGATATCGCTATATGGAATATCGTTATAGGGAGGTCTTACTGTATGTATGTATATATTCTACTAGGTCAATCTAACCTATTCAACCAGCAATGGCTCTCATCCTAGCCACACCAACAAAAACACTTCGACGCGAAGCGTATAAATACCGGAAAAACTACCGGAGTCATGATCAATCATGAAGGGCGCATGGTGCTGACCCAACATCTAACATGCACTAGCACTATAATATTGGAGCGGTGAAAGTCTACGGGCACCCATTCAACCTCTCACCAATCTTCATCTCAAAGTGTACGGAATACTATTCATGATAATGACAGATACAAAAGCCTCCCGTAAGTCAAGCTTCACGTACAAAACAAATTTCCAATTGTTCCACCTGAATCTTCCAAAGTCGAGTTTCAGTTGTATAGGAGCGACGCATGCAAGGCGTCTCATCGCGATTTGCTAAGTACATACCTGTCTTGAGTCATACCACCCTCGTTTTCGCGGTTTTCGTATGGATGGTTTTGTCAAGTATTTTCTTGGTATATCTTGATATTGTTCATTTGCTAGAAAGATCTCCAGATGGGTATGACGCTGGCGCGTCTGCCTCCAAAAGCGGTATATCAATCTCCTACACATGCAATTCCTATTGGAGAATCAACCGAACAATCAATCTATCCCACAGCTAACCTATCTGCACTACCCACTACAACCAAGTCTCGACTAAGCCTTCCCCCACCCCACAGTCCCCACACGCTTCGGCGTTCTCCTCTTCCCCACCTTCCAAGCCCTCGACGCCTTTGGCCCCCTTGACGCCCTCAACATACTCTCAGAAACCCACCATATGACCCTCTCCATCATCGCCTCGACCCTCTCCCCCGTCTCCACAAAAGCCAGCTACTCCAAACTCAACTCCGACTTCTCGCAAAGCGTCCTCCCCACCCACACCTTCGCCACCGCCCCGGCCCTCGACGTCCTCATTGTCCCCGGCGGTATGGGCACCCGCTCCGCAGACATCGGCCCGGCAATCGACTTCATCCGGAACACCTACCCGTCCCTGCAGTACCTTATCACCGTGTGCACGGGCGCCGGCCTCGCGGCCAGAGCCGGGGTGCTGGATGGCAAGAGAGCGACTACGAACAAGGAGGCGTGGGCGAGGACGACGGCCTTGGGCCCGAACGTCTCGTGGATTGCCAAGGCGCGGTGGGTGGCCGACGGGAAGGTGTGGACGAGCGCGGGAGGGAGTGCGGGGATTGACGCGACGTTTGCGTGGATGGAGGAGGTCTTTGGGGGTGAGGTGGCGGGCACGGTGGCTGACGACTTGGAGTATGAGCGGCATTTGGATTCGACGTGGGACCCATTTTCGGGGAAGTATGGTTTGACTGGGTCGGAGAGTCGATAGGGAGGAGTTGACAATCGCCGTACCTCCGCAGAGGGAGAGGGAGAGAGGTACTTCTTTCACATGAGTTCTGTGTTTCTTCAAGATCTTATTATAAATGAGAATGTCATGCTTCTTCCTTGATTTACCCCAACAAATCTAAGAAATGTTGATAGCATCATCTGTTACGGGGTGACTGCTTGAAAGTTTTTGATTTGTGATCTCAAGCACATCCTTCTAGAAGTATATTTGAACAATCTGGCCCTTTCTAACTCATCTCTTCCTGTAGTACATCACACTGTTTGTTCGTTGACCGTTCTGACGACTCAGCCAACACCTTGTTCCATTTTTCCCTTCACGCCAATCATCAAACATTTTCCCGGTCCAACATAGGCGCACCCACATCTCAACTCTCTTCACATCATGGAATTCAGCCCAGCCAGCTGTCCACTTGTCCACTTCGAAAAAGGGAGCGCTCAACATGAAAAAATATTTCCTTCGTTTTGACCAAATGACTAAACGCAGCATCAGAACAAACAGCAACATTCCTCTTTGGCTATGGCCCTGAGACGACATCTGCCTTTCGCTGGTTGGCCAACTGGCTCTAGATCCATGAACAAACAGCCAACATCTTCTCTTTCGCTATGGAGGCTGGAACCGTTCAAGTCTCAACTCCCCGTCTCTGCTCTAGTGAGATCTCTTCTCCGGTTCAAGTTGGCGAAACGGTTCCAGTCTTTACAGCCATGTGTCCCTATAATTTCTCTACTGACGTAGATAGTCACCCATGTCGCTAAACACGCCTCAGTAAGAAAATATGCCTTCGAAGTTTGAAGTGTCCCGAGTGATAACGGACCCAATCGCAAAGATGATATGGATTTGTTCTAACCTTCTAGAACAGGAACAGAAATAACAATAGCCTAGTACTACCCTATTCGAATTGATCCTTCGAGCTTTGCCTCGCCCATAAACCTCGCCCTGTCCAGACATTTCTCTTTATCCACGACTGTTACCCTTTCGGCAATCCTCCCACAGACCATCTTCCCCACCTCGCCCAGAACTTTCGCCCTGTCCAACTACTCCACTACGTCGAACATTCTCATCTTTTTCAGAACCCTTCCTACCCACAGGCTGCCTTACACCTATCCAGGCAGTGATGCTATCCGGATGCTCCTTGTAACCCGCAACCACCACCTCTTGGACCTCAGTGAACCCAGTGTTCTCAAAAAGCTTCTTACCCGTCGCCGCTGCGCACACGCCAACAGCCATGTTGTCCTCATCTGCAAGATCGAGGCCCCATTGCACGAGCTTTCTTGCATGACCGTGACGCCAGTAAGCAGGGTGCACGGCTACTGAAACTCGGATGCAGTCTTTAAGCCACCTGGAACGTCGCTGTCAGAATGCTGGACGTTTATGTCCTTTGTTGGTTGGTGACTCACTGCTGCTTGGCAACCTCGGTAGCATATTTGTATCGTTTTTTACCTTCAGAACACTCATCTCGCTTTTGAGATTTAGGAGGACGGGCGTTTGCGAGACCACCTGTTGATGACTCTAGTAGATGTTGGTCAACATGGCATCTTTCAATCATACACACTCTTCCTTACCTTCAGGCATGAATTCTCCCACCCTCTTACACCCCTGCGGAAAGCAAAAGCTTGCTACGCCGACAATGCCCGTCTGTCCAGCCGGCTTCTTGGGGTAATGGTCATCATCCAGCTTCGGATACTCTCTCCTCAGACCACAAGACACCCTAATGGATTCATCGGGGTCAAACGCAGCTTCAACAACAAGCACAACTCGCATGGGGTCCAGAATCGCCTCTTGGAACTTCGACCGTTCGGTGGCCATAGTGTCCATTGGGAATGCATGCAACGGGTATGCGTCACAGTGGGGTCTCGTATATTGGAAGATAGGGGAGTAGAAAAAGGATGCAGCAGCGACTAGAGAGATGCGTGGCAGATCTGTTAGGCGTGCGAGGCGAACGGTTGATGGCAGGGGCGGAGACATCGGAGCTGCTAAGCTTGTTCCAGTACCGGCCATTGTCGCTGCTTGTGCTTGCAGTGTCGGATATGTAACCGTTTCCTCGCTGTCTGAGCTATTTGAACTCTCTAGATTCGAATGGTACGTGACAACCCCTCTGCCAGGACTGTCAACCGGAGGATTCGAAGTTCCTATGGCGATATGCTTTAGCAGATCAAGCCACTGCAAAAGAATTTCGATGCCAAAATGTAATATGTGGAATGAGAGTCGTGGCAGGAAAGCCGTAATATAGTATATCCTATTTCCAACACCGCTTTGGAAAAAAATTACTCAACACATACCCAGGAAATCGAACTTTTCGAGTGCTCCTTCCTCATCTCCAATTCCCTCAGTGACAGCTCACAACCATTCACGTCTCCCCATTCACACGCAACAAACGCACCTTCACGCCAATTCATCCGAGTCGCAATTCCCTTTCCAAACATGGGATGTCACTAGCCAAAGTGTCGAAAGCAAGAAACCCTACCACGCTGCATAGGCGGTGGCTAAGGTAGCCATATCGACTTCTCCGTACGAGCATTGAACGATGAACGGGATAGTACCTACTCTCTAGACATGTCTAAAGAAGGCTAATTTCATACCTCTTAAAATAGTACATGCACTATCAAGCAGCTGGGTACCAGCGCTAAGAGCTCCTTGAAAGCCAGCATTTTTCAGCGCTTTGATTTCTTACCTTATGATACCGGGATCAAGAGCAGAGTTAGGACAGATAGTCCGCAAAGCAATGATTTGTTACCTCAGAGTGTTAAATAAGCATCGGTAATAGAGATATAGAAAGCTGACTTGCAATACGCAAGCATGCTCCGCACAAGAAGTTCATGGTCAAGGAAAAGCTGGGCAAGCTGCATGAAAGGGCAATAGACAGGAGACGAACGACGAAGTCAGCTATGATGTATTGATTTCCGTAGGAGTGACCATCACTGCATGTCATGAACACTAGGCATCAAGGCCATGGAATTCGTTGCCTGCTTGCGCTTCACCAAGTCTTCGCTATTGAATTAAAACAGCTGTGATGCCTACCAACCGTAACAAATAAACGACCGGACAACCACAACGCTAATGATAAAGTGCTTAACGTTCCACATACGTGTGAATATCGCGGATTCGTCGGTTTCTGGACGCTTACTCCTCGCCTTCCATGGGAGCAACCTCCTCGCTACGGCACGAAAGTAGTCAGCAAATGTTTGATACTACCAAAAGTTTGCGGGCTTACTACTCTTCTTCTCCCTCAGATACTGAAGCCTCCTGGTACTGCTGGTACTCCGAAACCAAATCATTCATGTTGCTCTCTGCCTCGGTGAACTCCATCTCATCCATTCCCTCTCCAGTGTACCAATGCAAGAAAGCCTTGCGACGGAACATGGCAGTGAACTGGTCGCCCACGCGCTTGAAGAGCTCCTGGATGGAAGTGGAGTTGCCGATGAAAGTAGCGGACATCCTAAGGCCACGGGGTGGGATTGAGCAGAGCGCGGTCTGCACGTTGTTGGGGATCCACTCTACGAAGTAAGAGGCATTCTTATTCTGGACATTTCTCATCTGATCCTCAACCTCCTTCATTGAAACCTTGCCACGGCTGTCATAACGTTAGCGATTGACGAAAACGAGATGAGATAAGGAAACATACAAGATGGCAGCGCAAGTGAGGTAGCGGCCATTCCTAAAGTCAGAAGCAGCCATCATGTTTTTTGGGTCGTACATCTGCTGCGTCAATTCTGGGACGGTGACGGCACGGAATTTGGAAGCGCCACGACTAGTAAGTGGTGCAAAGCCGACCATGAAGAAATGAAGACGAGGGAACGGGACCATGTTGACAGCCAACTTGCGGAGGTCCGAATTCAGCTGGCCGGGGAAACGAAGACAAGTAGTGATACCAGACATGACAGCTGAAACAAGATGGTTCAGATCACCGTAAGAAGGGTTGGTTAGCTTCAGGGTGCGCATGCAGATATCGTAGAGTGCCTAGACTTGTCAGTCTCTAAAGTTGCACATAACAATTCAGAGACCCATACCTCGTTGTCGATACAAAATGTCTCATCTGAGTTCTCAACCAATTGATGCACGGAGAGTGTAGCGTTGTACGGCTCAACGACCGTGTCTGACACCTTGGGTGATGGTACCACAGAGAAAGTGGCCATCATACGGTCTGGAAATTCCTCACGAATCTTGGAAATCAACAAAGTTCCCATACCGGCGCCGGTACCACCACCAAGGGAGTGAGTGATCTGGAAACCCTGGAGGCAGTCACAGCCCTCGGCCTCGCGACGCACAACATCGAGTACTTGGTCCACCAATTCTGCACCTTCTGTGTAATGACCCTTCGCCCAGTTGTTACCAGCACCGGATTGACCGAACACAAAGTTGTCGGGACGGAAAAGGTGACCAAATGGACCAGCACGGACAGCATCCATTGTACCAGGCTCAAGGTCCACGAGGACAGCGCGAGGAACATACTTGTTATGCTCGGCCTTCCAGAAATTTAGCCGAGTAACAAGCCTATACCTTACAGGCTGACTCTTACCTCGTTGAAGTAAACGTTCATGCGCTCAAGCTGAAGATCCGAGGTACCGTTGTACCTAACAAATGTTAGGGCGAATCGGGGAATTTGAACATCTCGAGGTACTTACACTCCTTCGCCGTCTAACCCATGCTCGCCAGAAATTAACTGCCTATATTTTGAAAAGCCAATGAGTATGTATTCAAGGTCGCGTTAGGAAAGGTTGGGGACGTACCAAAAGGCAGCACCGATTTGGTTACCCTGAGGTATGCTAGTCAGTATATCCTCCTAGATCGAAACAAGAGCAGCATACACATTGGCCGGTTTGAAGATGGACCTATAACACAGAGTTTGCTGGTTAGCCAGAAGCTCATCTGCAATGGGAGAGGGGTAAGAGCAACGAGGGACGCGTTGGGGGAAAACGCTTCTGCCTCGCACCCCAAGAACGAACGTACAATTTCACGCATATTTGCTGTGGCGGATTACGGTAATGAGATTATGAGGGTGGAGTCTGGATGATGAAAGGTTAAGGAATTGGAACTGAAGAGTAGCTAGGATGTGTGGTGAATGGTGAGAAACGAGTCGAGAGACGGTCTTGATGGTGTTGTGGGAAGGAATCCTTAGCGCGTAAACATCTCCCTCATCTTTTGGCACAACTTTAGGTCACGTGCAAATTCTATCACATCAGTTGGTATATGGGCGTAGTTAGATTTGGTCCAATTTGATCCTAACGTACCCACCTCTTATATACCAAGTAATGCGGTACCTATCTTGCACAGCAATATCTCAACTCCATCAGTGGACATCTGGCTATTGGAATATTCTTTTTCATCAATGCTATGTACAATCCCCAGCACCTATATATATCAGACCCTTTTCCATGCAAACAAGCCTTTTACTATGCTAGACTTTACTGTTCTGCGCATGGATGCTGGTGCAGGTGTTTGCCCCTGGAGCTCACTCGGTATGGCACTCACTTCCTCTGGTGCTTTCCCTTGCTCTGCCGCAATTTGCTCTATTTCTCCAATCTTCCACGCCCGTAGAAACCACATGCTTATTGCAGATACTACATACATGAGACCTGTGAAGATCTGTGCATGTAAATATATATCCCCATTAGCCTGCCGAAGCTTTAAAGCTATGGGTTCGGAGACTAGAAATATATCAGCCAGATGCCGTGCGTCTTAGCTAAGGAACTTACAAGTCGTAGGTAGTACAAGCACTATCCAAACGATAGAAAGGGCCGAAGGTAACTCTCTCAAGCCCACTACCTCTGCCACTACAGGGGCGATAGTGGTCCAAAAAGTTCCGGCGACCGTTCCAACGATGAGTGCGAAGAAAATGAGAACCCCAAAGCTTTTAGCAAATATCCAGATAACGAAGCAGAAAATACCACACAGGAACGATAGGAAGCCTGCAATGTTGATACGTCCCGCTCTGTCGCTGAAAATTCCCACCACAGGGCGACCAAGACCTTGCCCGAGGTTGAGCAGTGCTCCAATGATCGAGCCTTGTTGGGCGGTCAGACCTATGCTCAGTGCGTAATTGGGAAGGGAAAACAGGAGAACAATGTAGCCCAGCATGCTGAAGAACCCCCATGAAAGCGTAAGGAGGAACTCCACTTTTTTGAACAATCGGTAATCAAATCCTAATTGTGTAGCTCCAACCGCTTTATTACGGTCTTTGATGAGTAGCGCACATATGGTATTGACGGCGAAGGCGAGAATCCCCAATATTCTGAAAGCCCAACCAATGCCAATGCTCTGGATCATGGCGTTCGTAGCTAAGCTGTACATCATTCCACCGATACCACTGCCAGCAGTGCCTATACCATTCGCGAGACTTCTTTTCGTGGTGAACCATTGTGGGACCACTCCAACAGAGCCAACAAAAAGGAAACCCATGCCAAATCCAAAACAAATGCCTTGGCTAAGAAAGAGCTGCCATACTTGTTTGGTGAAAGACGCTCCGATCAGGGCAATTACTTCGAGGGAAACGCCAACGAGAAGTGTAGTCCTTGTACCATACAAACGAGTAACATTCGTCGCCAGAGGTGAGATGATCAGCGCCTGAGAGATAGACAGGCCGCCAACAAAGGCAAAATCCAATGGAGTAGCGCCTGGATAGGTATCATGGGCAAGATAGTAAGCGAGAAAAACACCATAGGACTAGAAACCGGTCAGCAAATATAAAGCTAGGAAATACTATTAAATAACGAACACTATTGATCCCCCAAGTGTGGGCATTTATGCAAAAGACACAAGCAACGCAAACCCAGCCATAGCCTCCATTTGGTGGAACGTCGAGCTGGTCCTTCCTCACAATGTCCGCTTGTTCAGCATCCTGCGGTGCAACGGTCTTTTCACTGTCGGCTCCTGATCCATTTCCATCGGCGTGAAGGGGCTCCTCCAGCTGCGGCGATGCGGTCAACTTGGGTTGATCAGCGGTCATGACGGAAAGGCCATTGGTTTATAAGGAACAACCCAGGAGAAGGTCAAGGGAGCATTATCACCGTTCTCATCCCATACATAAGACAGACAATTACATGACTGGAACAGCACTGGAAGTAAAAGTCAGGTAGGCTTTGATTATTCGATCTACAAGATTAGTGAAATCTAGTGTGTCATGGCACACATGTGGTGCCGAGTTACCGGTTGGCACCAAAAAGACAAAGGGGAAGGCATCCTTCGCTCCGAGTCTACCATCACCCAACTACATACCTCTGCCTGCAATTTCTAAGGCTGTTGAATGGTGGTGCAAAGCTTCAACTTCGCTTCGACGATGTAGAGTCATCGTTAGACTCGGGGTGTTCCCATGTACATAAGTAGTCTTGTGTAGCGCCATGTCGCACGTCAGTTTCAGGTTAGCGCCTCGGCCGTTGCTGGGCGAGATTTGTTATTCTATTGGTGTTTACATTCACAAACATCAAGCAACGCATTCCTAAACGCCATCCTTTTCTTATTTTGAGCATATCCTACTCTTGAATCTCCTACACTCCCTTACTGCATAACAAACAGAGAACAGTCACCTTAATATAGTCTTCGGTACTCATCGCTGCTTGTTTGCTGGCTATCACTTAATGGATATGGCTGAGAAAGCCGACACCCAGGTTGATCCTAACCTTCACAGAGAATCTGCCTCTTTCCTAAGACAACCCGAGCATAACAGTCGACTCGCCAGTCACCTACCATCCCACGCTTCTCCACTGAAGCTCCTTGCTTCTTCCTCTACCTTCAAATCCGCGCCGCCCAAAAATTCACAGAGGGCTTGGCAGAAAGAGTACCTCACCGACCTTCGTAACTATCGTCCATCTCGTCCAAGTGGCTCGAGACCATTACCTAACCGAGATGCTACCGCCTCACCTATACCCGGGTCGGAGTCGCCTTTGAGAACGTCGTCGGCGATGTCCAGGCGGTTGGAGTCAGGACGGGGAACAGACTTGAACAGGTCTACCGGGCATGACAGATCTTCCAGTGCATTGTCTCACCACCGGGCACAATCAGAGATGCCTACCATTGCAGCAGCTGCCAAACACGCCGGCAGGCCGTTGGTCCAGCCGCCTCACGTCGAAGGAGACTCACGAGACATCTCAGACCCCACAACAACAAGATCATTTACGCCAAGTGTTGCATACAGAGAGTGTGGCATGCGGTGGATGGAGAAGCAAGAAGCTCGGTCTCTAAGAGAGGCACTGGAAGATATGGACTTGCGGGATGAAGAGCGGTTGCATGCAGTGGCTCAGCAGGAAGCATCTGGGCTTGTGTGGCAGCACAGAAATCCCTCGGTACCTCACCGAAATCCAGACGCTCCTTACAGCTATACCGAACACCTTAGGAAAGGAAGCCATGCAAGGGGTCAGAACGTTGGATATTATGGTGGACTTGGTCCAGGAAGAGTATGTGAGGAGACAAGCCATCGATCGGTATCTGATGGCTCAACGTCCCAGAAGAGCGACAGCAGTGCCTCGTTTGGCAGTCGTAAATCAAGTGGTTCTGCGGTGGAAGCTAAAAAAGCCCGCCTAGATGCTACCACGAAAGGCCATCCTCTGTGGGACTCGCCAGAGAAAAAGTCCTATATGAATCTATCATTTCAATTGCCTTCCTCTCTAAAGTCCAGCCACCGTCGAGCCAGTGGACCCAAATCAAGAAAGTCGAGTGGAGGCCTTTTCAGGAATCCTCGGGATAAAATTTATGAAGAGCCAGAAGTGGTTCAGAAAGGACCCGAGTCTGATACAACGGAGGACATTCCACTGGCTAGTCCGCTCAAGCCAAAGGCTCGTAACACGATTTCTCAGCTACCAATAGCAAACCAGACACTACTTCGTTCTGCGACAGCCTCGGTCGAGGAGAGTAAGGAAATCTCGAAATTCGAGATACACAAAAACCCGCCTTCCCAGTCTCGAAATCCATCATACGTGAAAAACCCTCTGCCGCCGACTCCGCCTGACTCCGGAAGTGGAAGCGACATTGATGGACTGGTGGTTGTACCAGGAAAGAAGGACGGCATTGAAATTCGGAGCGACGATATTCGAGCTGCTACAAGCCTTCGCATGAAAGATAGAAGTCCAAAACTCCCTTCGCCCACTGTCGTGAGCGATCAGAAGGGAAGGCCTATCGTCAGCTTTGATATCGACTGGAAACCGAGCGAAGCCGACACGAAGCGAGGAGCTTCTCCCCTAAACCAATCTTCAAGTCGTGATGGAGTGAAGAAGGCACCGTCAATACTTTGCTCGAAGCCCCAACTCCCAGGGTCCACCGTCTCCGCGCCAGCTATCCCAACCATCAGCATTGCAGAGCCCCCTATTGTCCAACTCAACGATACGCCTGCGATTCCATCCATCAATATATCCTCCGTACCCTCGATCTCAGTCTCCACGCCAGAGATCCCAAGTATCTCGGTTCAAGAAAGCCCCAGCGTTGCATTCCAGGAACCCACCAAGCCTCGCCCTCTTCCATTCCCCTCGAGCAAGCCCCGGCCTCTTCCCCACCACTCCTCCACCGATCCCACGCGAATCTCCAGACCCCACTGGTCCCTCATACCTTCGAACAACCGCCCCACAGCCCAATGCGCCGCCTGCGCGCTCCCCATCTCGGGCCGTATCGTCAGTGCCGCCTCCCAACGCTTTCACCCCTCCTGCTTCACCTGTTACCACTGCTCCGAACTCCTCGAATGCGTCGCCTTTTACCCCGAACCCTCTACCTCCCACAACGCCCGCCTCGAACGCATCGAAGCCCGTGCTAACGGCGAACAAGTTCCCTCAGATGACGTTGATGAAACCTCGGCGGAAGCCGACGGAGATAAAGCATTGAGATTTTACTGCCATCTTGACTTTCACGAGCATTTCAGCCCGAGATGCAGGAGTTGCAAAACACCGATTGAAGGCGAGGTCGTGGTTGCCTGCGGCGGTGAGTGGCATGTCGGACACTTCTTCTGCGCCGAGTGCGGGGATCCCTTTGACAAGAGCACGCCGTTTGTGGAGAGGGAGGGGTTCGCGTGGTGTGTGGGGTGTCATACGCGGAGGTTTAGCGGGAAGTGCAGAGGGTGCCGGCGACCGATTACGGATTTGGTTGTGCAGGCATTGGGGGGGGAGTGGCATGAGGGGTGTTTTTGCTGTAAGGTATGTTTGGGATTTTGACCTTCGGTTTTCTGTTGAGGTTGTTGAGGTTGTTAGGGATAGGTGTGAGAAGGGCTTGGCTGACATATTTGGTGTAATAGGAGTGCGGAGGGGGGTTCGAGGATGGGAGATTTTTTACGCGTGGGGAGGAGGAGATGCCGGTTTGTGTGGGCTGTGAGGAGAGGAGGTTGAAGGCGTAGGGGGTAGTGCGGAGGGTAGGAAGGCTGGATTTGGGGAGTTCAACGAGAGGTTGGGAAAGAGTTTGTGCTTTGTGAGTGACTATTCTTGAAGTAATTTTCTTTTCAGGGCTTTGCGTCATCGAAATGTGGATCTTTGAGACTGGGAATGTCCGACGGTGCTATTTTGAAACCTGGTGAAGGAACGATTTTGCTCGATTTGTGGGTGGATTTGCGGATGGCATTCACAAACTCAATTTAGGCGGTTGATCTTTTTTCAGCACAAGGCATATAACGCATCGCGGCTGGCTGGTGGGTTTTGTCTTTTAGCATTTAGCATGCACGTTTTCTACGGGTGGTCAAAACCATGAATGATTTAAAGATGTTGTTTGAATTCTAAGAAGAAGAAAAGAAAAAAAATGATTGCGTGCTGGGCCTCTGTTGATTGAGTAGGGTGCTGGAATACATAGCAGAGGGGTTCGATTTAGGGGGGGGGCGTGGCGGGAGGAGCTGGCGTGACTGTGAGGGAAATTGAGTGTGTGTGCCACTGGGGAAGGGGGGTTTGGGAATGTGGGGTTGGGAATGTGGGGAGTTGGCAAGGTGGATGGTAGGTTTGGGGGGGGGGGGGGTTTAGGAGATTTGCTGTGGAGAGAGAGAGAGATGGTTTGGGGCGTGTTTTATGGCGTGAGTGTGGGTTTTGAGTGCTCTTTGCTAGGCCCTTCTACTGTACCTTTGGGCCGGGGGGGGGGTTGCTTTGCTCTGGGGAGGTGGAGGTAGCCATGTCTGTCTGTGGTTTCTCTTGATTTGATTTAGGAACGATCCAATTTGCTCTGTCCTAAGTGATATTTTTTCTTGCAAGGTCAGGTGAGGTTAAGTAGAGATAACAAATGCCTATACGAGTACTCCTGTGACAAAATCCCTTGAAATTGTTTTGTGGTTCATTCTTCCCCCATCGGTCTCTTTCCTAATCCATGCTGCATATCAACTACATTTTCATGCTTGGCCTTGTATGTTCCCAAGGACAATTGATGAATCACTCGACGCTTGGACAAATGTAGTAGGTCGGTGCGAAGGATACTCGACGTCCAACGGGGACTGCAGGCGAAGCCAGAAACGAGGGTTACGTCCTGGTTCCCGTCGTGCTATTGTGTGATTACCAGTGTCTCATTATCAGAGACTTTCTCACCGGAGTTATATCTCGATACCGGAATCAACCAAAGCCAGTTTGACCACTCCTTGGCTGTCAAAGCCAGCTGTCTCTCCACTGCTCCTTCACGATTCCCTGCGGTCATGAATATTGATTGCAAGAAGCCACAGCAGACGCTTAAAAAATAGCTGCTCACAATGATGGTCATGGAAGAGAGTCTGAGGCAGCTCGGGTTTGTTTGAAAGGGTGTTCTTTGAGTCTGCAACAACGCTGTGAAAAATGGGAATGAGAGGTCGAGGAGGAATTGCAGTTGAAGTAGTCCCTCAAGATGACAAAGTCGACGTGCTTGGGTGTATGATCGGCTTCCTCGACGCTTGGGATGATGCTCTCTCATATAGTGGGCTCACTTTTATGGATTTCACTCGACAGGGACAGGATGGAAGCCAGTAAGACTGCCAGTGGAATGTGGTAGTCGGCCTGAGGTCTTGGTTAGCCTCGTGTAGGTCGATGGCTGATCGGTTTGGTCAAGACACAAGGATCGTTTTCTGTGCTCTGTTTTCCGGTTCAATGCTCTTACCACTGTGAGAGAATGAGTCATAAGGGATCCGTAGAGGCGGAAAGTTTTGTTTGCTTTTGCTTTGGGTCCTACTCTTTGTACGTACTACTTTTGCTCCGTGCGAATCTCACTTACATCCGAACAATACAATCTCTTTGGACAATGATCACAATTGGGCAATTGGTTTCCGTAAACCTCAGATTATTGGAACGAAAATGATCAAAAGGTGTATACACAAGCTGTCCTCATGTGTTCTTTGACTTTACTGTACCCTGAATCCAGCAATCTATGTACGCCGCGATATCATCGCTATTCTTCTCTAACATAGAGTAGTGACCGTTCCCGCGGATTCCAATGTCTGGAAGATACGTGGCATTGACCTTCACCCCCGCTTGCTGCAGGAACTGGACTGTGCATTGATCGTAGGTAACGTGGATACTGGCCTCTGTCGTTAGATACAAGACTGGTGCTTTGGCAATGTTAACCAGTTTTCGAGGTGGCGGAGTATCCGCTTGCGCTATGCAGGGAAATTTCGACACAAGTCCGGCCGTGTACTCGAGTTTGCCGGTTTGGGCCTGGACAAGCTGACTGGCATTGGTCACTGGAGGGTCGTAGGCAAGAGGTACGGTGGCTAGCCCATACGGCCTCGTCGGAACCGACTTATTGGCTCCCAAGGCACCTCCGTCGTAGCTTGCAAAGGGACTTGCATCGCCTTCAACTGAAACATGGCCTTTCACGGAATCAGGGCATCCGTCTGTGGCTAAAAAAGCCGATGAAGACCCCAATGAATGACTGATAAGGATCGATGGCCCAATCATCCCAAGCAATGCGCACGAAGAATTCCGCATAATGTTCTGTTGCTTGTCACTGAAGCTGAGAGGTAGGTATCTGGCAAAGAAAGCATCAAACACAGGATCTCCCATTGTACCGTTCTATTTACGGACACACGTTAGCCTTTCCGAGCAGTTGAACTTGTGGGGAAGGGCTACGTCATCAAGGTTCGGAAAGACGTACGCCAGGCCACTGGGTATGAAATCTCGCCTGGTAATACTTGTTGTAGAGCTGTGGTGCAGTAAAGGCGGACTCTACGAGCTCAGCGGTGCCTCCAGCAAATTCAGGGTCCAGAGTCTCCGAACTTGATCGGCCAACGCTCCATATGTCGATCAGGAAGACTTCATAGCCGTGGTCAAGAAACCAAGAAGCCCAGCCTCTTCCGTCATCCGGTTTGTTGAGCCATTGCTGAAGACAAAGGCATGAGACAGATCCCCCATGATCACAATTCAGACGGAGGTACTCACAGTTCCTGAGATGCCTCCGCCGTGATAGAAGACGAGAGGATATGGTTGTTGTTTTTCGCCAAGCGGGGTAAGCTGCTCCACATACAGTTGATCAACGAGAACATGGTTCGGACCGGTTCCGCTCAATTTGTATTCGCCTCCAGCATAGAAGATTTTCCGTCGATGCGGAGCTTCCAGATTAGTGCTCTTGTTGGCTGAAGCGGACAAAGCTGGGAGTATAAGAAACAGGACGAAAAGCGAAATTGGCCATCGTAAGGTCTTCATGTTGAAAATCACAAGCAATCGAAATTGACAAAATCCCGGATTCAAATCACTTGACAGTTCATGTCTATATACCTCTCCTGGCACGTTCGTGCTAATGTCTAGGTACTATCTCCGCTCCGCTAGCAGGTATTCATGGATTGATTGATTGATTGTGGAGGGAAACTCGCGCGCGATGATGACTGGCGTGGCAGAAGTGGAAACATTGCGTTAGTGGCGTCGGCAACGGGCCAAAATCGAGTTCTCAACAGAGGGAATGTGAGCTATTCGACGTCATTCCACAAAGGGCGGGAAAAGAGTAGTAGGCGGTACAGAGGTACGAAGGCGGTGAACAGGTCTTAACACGGGATGGGATGTGCGCCCTCCCTCTCTGAACCTGAAGACATTGTTCCCGGACTCAGCAACCATTGATGGTCTGGATTCTTTGTCTTTCTCATTGCGATTTGCATCGTGATGAAACGTGTACCTTATACAGAAGGCACCAAGTTGACCATGGATCAATTACAAAGGTACTTTGACAATGTTTGAATCGTTCTATCGCCAGAGGGGAACCGGACGAGGGCTTCGGTTCATGGCATGGCGTCGCTTGCCCCGCTCGATTGATTGATTGATTTTCCCTCGCTAAAATTCAGCCATCCTCATAGTAAGTCTCAGAGTCTCTTAGGTTGCAAGGTGGCTTGTTATTAAATCGAGAAGGAATACTGCTCAGATTCTTTGATGCTGGTGATCAAGATACGAACCGGTGTGTCCAAGTCGACCATCAGCTCTTTCGACTCCTCGGAGTTGGTTCATGGTCGTCCATTGCTCGAGGAATGCAAACACTTTCCGACAGCCCTTCGGAAACTGATCCAAACCCTTCAACATTGTCAGTTCCAAGCTTATTATCGACATGCTGGTGAGCAGGGTTGGTCCACTGATGGAAGCTGAACGGTGAGTAGAAGATGATGATACCGCTGAAAGGAATGTGAAGAGGAAAGTCGATTCAGATATACCTTCCAAAGACGCCTTCCGACTGGGCTCAAATAAGGGTATTGTCTATGAATCATGATGTCTCGAGGAGTAGAAACACCGTTTGGAAGAAGTCTTCTGTTTGTTAATGTTGTAATAATATTAATATAATACGTCTGCCATCTGTTCCCCCCTGCACGGACAAAGAATACACTGTCTTGTGCCTCGATGAATCATAATCCGTACAGATTCTCAAACTCTGCACCTGTAAATTGGTAGGATGGAATGCTGTAGGAGATTCAGAGTCCCGGCCATAGCATGATAGCATAACCATGTGGGCCATGCTATACTGACCGAAGCCGTCGCCACGGCCCGTGGAATCCGTAGGTCAGTTATCTACCTTATAGTTGGCAACGGAATATACAACAATTGGCACGAGCAACCTCAACCATACAGATTACAGCTACGCTCATTAGGGCACGGTCACATAAATAACTAACCTACTTCTGGTGAGCTACCTTATGGCTTCCAACACGGTACTTCCATGAAAGCACCCGAGTCGAATAGTGGATGTTGTACTAGAACGGTAGATATATTGTGTTCTGTCTTGCTAACTCGTGAGAGTGAGCGATGTGGCTGGCTAATCAAGGGTATTCCGTACATTGAGCTTCGCTCACCCTCTCATTGTCTTAGTACCGCTTCAAGGCGCACAGCGATATTAATGACACCAAGTAGCGGAATTGATGGCGTCGCCAAGTGCTGAGAAAGTGAGAAGAGTTCCGCAGATCGAGGGGATATTATAATTTATCACCTCGGACAATTTGACTACCAAGAGACGGCGTGTGTACCTTGGAGGGGCCGACAAAGCGACGGACACGGGATACGGGATACGGGATGGCGGAAGTGAGGTTGAGGGTCTGTGCTTCATGGCCCATGCTTTCTCTCCGAATGGAAAATATGTATTCCGTACTCCGTATTCCGTACACATGAGGTGGTGAGCTGGGCACGGCCCCACGGATGGATTTGGTGGGGGAGATCAGACGGAGAAACGGTTGGTTCTCCGCAAGCGCTAGGCGCACCAATAGGGGGGGGTGAGGCAGATTTAGGTACGAAACTACAACACATTGGGTTAAGGTACCTTAACCATCCGTACCGTAAGGTATACGGAATACTCCGTACACTAAGGTACCTTACTGACTGTACCTTACGGAATTGCCCGGCCGCCGGACCTACATCAGTCTAGCAAAGGTATGGCGAGGAAGTGGAGACACAGCAACGACAGCCACGTTAATAACGTCCTTGAGTCTTAATGGATGCCTGATGATCATGGAAGACTCCTGATCAACTCCGTTCTCCACCTCCCCTCCCCCCATCAACGGTGCTTCGGGGGGCGGAATACACGTCAAGATTATTCAAGCGTGTCACACCCATGGGATCGACCCGCGTTGCACTCCTTGAAGACTGGTGACAAGGTAAAGCAACATTGCTGGAATCAGCCTATCAGCGCGACAAATGATGATTCTCTACGTGCACCGTGCACGCAGTAGTAAAAGCGTAGTAAGTGCTCGGCCTAAGGTCGGTCTACCTCTTTAGTTCGTCTCTAAGAGAGGCATGGTAGAATAGTGGTTAGCGTAGAACTTCAACTGTCAACAATCATCCCTTTTCGACTCATATGTACTTGGCTTTCGCCCAATTCCCCGAATCTGTCGGCATCCAAACATCTGAGCTCTCCTCTCCAGCTACATTGTCGTATCGGGGTCCAAGGGATCATATATGGTTTGCGTCTCGCCCTTGAGGCCTGAATACCGCTATCGTTATCCTTCTGCCGACCTGCGACTCCCCATATTATCCCACCCACATATCACGTCAGGGCAACGATGACAGGCGGCTCTGCGCTTATGGGCCATCCGCCCAACAATCAAGATGATTACTGGATAGTCAGAGGATTCGCCCGTGCTGTTCATTTACCCGACAACAAGTTTGATCCGAAGAAAGGCTTTCCGATGCTACTGAAGCCTCCACCAGGATACCATCATGAAACCAGAGCACCCGGCATCATTGCTTCACTGTCTGTGGCCATGGCCGTGGTCACGGCCATTACTGGCACTCGTCTCTGCCTCAGGTTTTTCCGCCGAGACTTGCGGTGGGGATGGGATGATTGGATGATCATCCCGGGCTGGGTACGCGGCTTTGAAGCAAACGGAGTCTTGACATCTGTCAACTAATACGGTGCGGTTAGATCGGTGTGATTGGTTGGTTTGGCTGCTGCATTGCAATCGCCGTAGACGCTGGTGGAGGGAAACACGTCTGGGAGGTCACCTACTCGGAGATCAGCTCGTTTTTCCGGGTATGTGAAGCTTGGTCCAGCGAAGCTTCGAATGCTAACCAACATCGATGACCAGATTTCCGCCATCGCCCAAGTGACCTTTTTCGTCACCGTGGGCCTCGTCAAGATCTCCATTGTGCTCTTCAACAAACGTCTCACAGGCGTGATTTCGAGGAGTTGGGCGATTGTTCACAACCTCTATCTTGGCTTTGCCGTTAGCTTCATCCTCGCCGCGATTTTCGCCAACGTCTTTGGGTGCAACCCGCCACTGTCGCAATACGGTCTCCTCGCCTATGGCAAAACCCCGAAGCCGCCAGTTTGCGTTCGAGTCGACCATCTGAATATCGCATTGAATATCATTCACATTCTCTCTGACTTCGTCTTGTTGTCGACGCCGATATTCGTGTTATTCAAGATCCAGATGGCTGCTTCGAAGAAAATCCGTTTGATGTTCCTGTTCTCCGTCGGTTCCGTTTCTTGCGTTGGTAGCGTCATGAGACAATTAAGCACCCAAAGGGCTCAGCGGGACCTAACATGTATGTCACTCTTTTCCCCTTTCAACACACTATAACCTACACCCTCTGACACCCCCCAGGGGACTTTCCCCGTATCATGTCCTGGACAACCGTCGACCTCGTCTTCGGTATCGTCGCCGCCTCCCTCCCCGTCCTCAACTCCGCTATCCCCCGCCGCTGGCGCTCTAAAGACTCCGACAACCCAACGCCCAAAATCAACTCCTTTCACTCCTCGCACGCCCGCCCCTCGGAGCTAAAAGACTGGTCCTCTGCTGGCGACAAATCCAGCCAGGAAGCGGTCGATCAGCCCGAGTTCAATTTCCATTCCGAGGCCATTTTGCACGACGACAAGGATGTGGCGCATGTGGGCCAGCCGACGGAGTGGAACCATACGATGGGGGCGGCGCAGCAGCAGCCCTTGCCGGCCTATAGGGAGATGTATGAGGTTGAGAGTGGCCTGGCGGGTCATGCGCAGTCGTCGAGCACGAGGTTGCATGAGCATGATCGTGTGTGATTGTCCAGAAGACGCTCGACTTTTCCCGGCGGAGCTGGAACTTCTTTTTTCCTTTGCTTGCGTTCCAGCGGTGGCGCTTGGGGGCGCTGTAGTTTTTCGGGGCACCCGGCGAGGTATGGGCGATGATCAGATTTTGAAATACCTCCATTGCTAGCAATGTCACCGCGCGTGTATAGATACTTTGCTTTTTTTTCTTTTTTTTTTTCTGTTGGAGAATTCATTCGGGTGCGAAGATGTATATGTGGGAAACGCATACCTCAGGGATTGCAAGATGTACATTCGTATCTAAAACTCCTCAGGAAGGAAGGAAGACACGTCTACACCTTACAGTCACGACCATTAACAATTATTTTTGGCCAAACTAACTAAACCCCCCCCACATCACTCAGCAAAACCCCAACAACCTCCCCCACCATACTCCCCTCTCCCTCTCCCTCCCCTCCCCTCCCCTCCACATTCCCCCTCCCCCCCACCCCCATCCCCACAACCTCCATTCCCCACCCCCCACCACCCCCCACCACCCCCCACACCCATTCCCCCATCCCCATCCCCATCCCCATCCCAATTCCCCATCCCCACTCCCCATTCCCCATTCCCCATCCCCCCATCCCCATTCCCCACTCCCCCATCCCCACCACCCCCCACCTCCACCCCCCCACTCTCCCCACCCCAAGGCGAAAACAGCAGAACTAGCTATATTCTACACCCCCTCTCCCCTTCCCATCCATATTTCTAATCGAAAGGGGGGAAGGGGAAGGGGAAAGGGCAAAGGGCAAAGGGGGAAGGGGAAACTCAGATACGACTGCTTTTTTTTTTTCTTTTCTTCTCGGCCAGTTGGTTTTTACGGATATCGCCATCTTCACCAGCTAATATCATACAAATCTTTTTTTGGAAATATGCGTTTTAGTTTGCACCATTTCGGAATCCCAAAATGTTCATTTTCCTGGTAGACCCAACCCGCTGACACACACTATGCCAACCAACCGCGAAACGAACAACTTCGACCGAAAGCCATGATTATCGATGGATGGCCCGAACAATATATTGTATGTATTAGCAGTAAGGGAAAAGAAATTAAAAATTAGCTACGGGCTTCAGGGCAGGTTGATTGGAGATTTTTCTCATTTTTACACTGGCTGCTACATATGTAGATATAAGATATTTTCAATACCTATAACGATAGAGACCGCTGCAATCTTCCCTACCCCCGCATTGGCTCCCCAGGCCTCCCCACCTATGCAAGACACGGAAACCCTGGAATTGGCCAACCACCATGCTAAAATTGGGGGGGTATATGTGATAGATAGTCGGAAAAGGTAACGCAAAACGGGAATTTGGCCGTGTCCGGACGGCAGGAAATGAACGAAAAGAATGGAGGATGCTGTACCCAGCCTCCCAGCTCCCATAAAAAGCACAATCTGCAACGCCAGAGGGAAGTTGTCACTGGGCAATTCAGATTCCTCAATCACAATGGCAACCCAACCCTCTTAAACCAACTCCCTCTCTTCCCGCCCGGCACCCCGGCACCACTCGTCTTCACCCCAGCGCCAAGCACGAAATCAGGCTTCTTCCTCGGATACACCCTTCCCTCCTCACTCTCCTCGCTCCTGACCTCGTCCCTTCTTCTCCTCCGCTCGCCTCCCCCGTCTTCGCCGCCTACATATTTCGAATGCCGTCTACTCTTCCGGTGCATCGCCCTCCTCTCATCCTCGTCTGCCACAAAGGCGTCATCGTATTTATCCGCGCCGCCCAATACGGGCGGGGGTTCGATGACGGTTGGCTCGATGGGAGGAGGCGGGGCGGGATCACTGAGTTGGGACTTCACCCAGCTAGAGGTGTGGTCGTTGGCATTTTTATGGGGATACCCTGAACCTGGTTCCTCGTTCGATACTCCTTTTGCACCATTGCGTGGGTCAAAGTAATCTTCTACCGGCGCTGTTGATTTTCGGTGGTTGGTTTTGGGCCGGGAATTGCGCTCGCGGTGGTCTGGGTCGTCGGCGAGCGTGGGAGAGAAGGGTTTATCCATGTGGGAGCGACGTCGGTCAGATTTGCGGGGGCGGGAAGTTTCGCCCTCGGGGAGGTCGCGGTCGCGATGTTTGCTGCGGCGCTCTGTGGAAGGGCCTTCAAGGTCTCTGGCCACTGTATCCTCTTTGGTCAGGCGTTCTTCTCGAGCGGCTCGGCGGGCGCGTTTTTCTTCTTGGAGAATGGCTTCTGCTTCTTCTTCCTTTCTCGCTCGCCTGTCCCTAGCGTCCCTTGCTTTGGCCTTGCGTTTTTCGTCCTCAGCTCGTTCAGCTTCTCGACGTTTAGCCCTCCTTTCTTTCCCAGTCCTGAGTTTAGCGTCTTCAGCGTCTTTGGCTGCTTGCTCCCGCGCTGCTCTTTTAGCTCTACGTTCTTCTTTCCGAGCTTCGACGTCCTCAGCCTCACGGCCTGCTCCGCCGTCACCTGCAGCGTCCGTGATGAAGCCATCAGCATCGAGAATGTCCTTGTCTGAGCGGTGGATTTTTCGGTCGTCTCGACGCAGACGCTTAGCAGCGTCACCACTTCCAGTGACTGTTCGCTTACGACGCAGATTACCTTCATCCTCTGGTGCTATCTTTGTCCTGGGGCGCTCATAGCTGTCAGAAACTCGACGAGGCTTTCGGCCGAAACCGCCAAAGAGACCCATGATCTTGTGGTCTGGCTTCTTGGCGCTGGTCATGGAACGTTGCAGACCTCGCGGCTTTTCGTCAAAGGCTAGAGGTTCAGGACCATCCTGCGAAGGACCAGATTCAACCATGACTATGTCATCGGCAAGGTCCGGTTCAGCCTTGGATTTACTCTTTGAAGGTTTCTCTTTCTTTGGAGTCTTCTTGGGTGCGGGCACGTTGATTACAGGGTCTTCTAGACTATTAACCATGACCATGTCATCATCATCGATGGCATAAGGGTCAGGTACGGCTGTGTGGATACAGTCAGCACTCTCTGGAATGATTTCTTCCAAAAGGCCAACACCCTTACCTGAAGCTTTTTGCTTTCCTCGGGTTGACTCCTTCCTCCCCAACTTCCCAGAACCCATACCCATGAGCTTAGCAGCCTTCGGAGTCATCTCGGGTGCATCTGGCGGAGGTGATGGTAAACCAATGGCATCGACATCCATAGACTGCCTGCGAGGAGCGCTCCGGGCTGCAGCTATGCTAGCTCGCCGAACTGGCTTAGTCCGCGGAGGAGGCGGACCGCCGAAAAGCCCACCAAAGCTCGATTGTCGCGATTTTATGGGTCGAGAATCCGCTTTCTTGTCCTTATCGGCCTTGTCAGAGCCGGAAGACTTGGACTTTTCAGTCTCTTTTTCTTTGTCTTTGGCTGTCTTCGTAGATTTTGACCGGCTTAGACCTGGGGGAGGGGCACGCTCCTTTGCCGCAGGAGAAGTCACGTCAACCTCATCCTTGGATCTACGCTCTTTTTTCACGTCTTTTTTGGACGCTGCGCCCCAGAAGCCCCAGGATGACGCGCCTTCGTCTCTGACAACGCGCGCCCGCTCCTTTTTGGCTGGCTTTGCCGCCATCGGTTCCTCTGGTGGCGTGGGTGATGCTTCAACAATAGGGAAATCAAGGTCCATCAAGTCTGGTTTTGGCTTATTCTTCGACTTCAGATCTTTCTTTTTTGATTTCGTTTCAGTCAGAGAAGTAATCATGTCGATGAGGTCGTCGTCTGCACCTTCCCTGGGGAAACTGCCTGGTACCGAATCCCTTGAAATTTTCTTGTCTTCTACTGGAGACGGTGATAGATCCTTCTTCTTTGATGCACTAGTCTTACTTGCAGGAGTGGTTTTGGTTTTACTTGCTGAACTGGATTTTTGAGGTGGTGAGTCGGCTTTAGACAAGGGTTCCCACTCCGCGACGGGTGGCGGTGCAGCAGGTTCCAACGTCTTTTTCCTCTCTTCTTCAAGCGCCTTCACCTTCTGTGCTACAGATAATTTTCCAGTTGTTTTGGATGTGGACATGGTGGTTTTGGAGGATTTGAAAGGTGGTGGCTGCGACGGTTCGTCAGCTTTGGAGGTTCCTTCTGGGTCGTTCGAGATTCCCTTTAGCGAGGACTTTTGATTGGGCGAATCTTGTTTTGTAATCTCCTTTTTGGGCTCATCTGCTTTCTTGCCAGATGTCTTCTTCGAACCCGCCCAGAACCCCGAGGCATCATCCTTCTTGTCATCGCTCTTGACTTTGGCGTCTAGACCTTTGCTCTTGCTCCCTTTCGAGCTTACCGTTGCCTCGTCCACAATGATATCAGCTGTCGCGTCCTTTTTCTTCTTGTCGCTAAGCTTACTAGCCTTGTCACTATCTTTGCTAGCTTTGTCGCCATCTCTGCCCGCCGACTTCGAAAGCTTGCTCTCTGTCTTGGACGTTAAGCCTTTCTTGACAGGCTCTTCAACGATTTCGATGATTTCATCCGAGTCCGTACTTAGGTCTAATTCATTAATACCAGGACCGCTCTCCATGTCCTTGTTCATATCCGTTTCTTTGGCCGCCTTGGATTTTGATGTAGAAGTTGCCCCTATGCTACCCCAAAAGCTTTTGGTTGCCTTTGCTGCAGTATCAGCTTTGGGCGGTTCCTTTTTCTTGCCGTCTTTAGGAGATTCGATGAAAATTTCCTCGTCTTTATCTTTGATCCCCTTTTTGACCGCCTTCGAATCCTCCTTCGTGGGCTTCTTGGCATCCTTCTTGTTCTTAGGCTTGGCAGGAGCGACTTCTCCCCATTCATCCTCACCAATGTCGTCTATTGTAGGCTCGGGGGTCAACCCCTGTGCAGGTGGAGTAGGTGCAGGCGGTGGCAATTCTGGTGCAATGTCGTTCTTACCGCCTTTCTTCTTGTCCTTCTTGGAAGCTCCCCAGGAGCTCCAAGTATCATCCTCAACAGCTGGGGTTGCACCGAATATTGAGTCACTCATCAAATCTTTAGATTTGGGGGGTTCTACCACACCAGAAGTCTTGCCCTTCTTACCACCCTTGGGTTTCGATTTATCCTTCTCTTTCTCTTTCTCTCTCTCTCGCTCTTCGTCTTCCTTCCTCTCTCGCTCTTCGTCTTCCTTCCTCTCTCGCTCTTCGTCTTCCTTCCTCTCTCTCTCTTCTCTCTCTTCTTCTTCTCGCTCGCGCTTTTTTGCTTCTTCTCTTTCCTTCTCTTTCTTCCTTTTGTCCTTGGAAGAAAGTCCCCTGGTGCCCCAATCGTCCTCCATAGGGTCTGCCTTACTATCCTCTACTGGGTCGGGTACTGTAACAATAGCTGGTTCAGGTTCTGTAGCTTTACCTTTCTTGCTTTTCTTATCTTTGTCCTTCTTGGATGTGCCCCAAGTATCAAAGGTGCAAACTGCAGGAACAGTAGGAACAGGTGGTGGTGGCGGTGGCAAAACCTCTGCAATCTTCGTGTCGGTAGCGGAACCTTTCTTACCCTTTTTATCCTTCTTCTTATCGCTTCCAAAGTCCATCCAGTTGTCTGTGTCAGCAGCGATATTGGTAGCTTCGCCAGCAGTAAAGTCAAAGGTCGAGATTGGGTCCTCTTTAACTTCTGAAAGTCCGCCCTTTTTGCCTTTCTTATCCTTTTTGGAGGTACTGGTGAATGAGCTGAACATGTCTTCTACCACTTGCTCTGACTCAGCAGCATCTTTATCCTCTGTTGGCCATGGATCTTCTGGATCTTCTTTTTTGCCTTTCTTCTTTTCCTTTTTCGCTGCAAAGGCACCCCACCCAGAGTCCACGACAGGCTCTATCTCAGCTCCAAGTTCTGCATTCATGGTTTGATCAGCTATCTTATCAAACTCTTCGGAAGCTCCTTTTTTAGTCTTCTTCTTGTCCTTCTTACCGTAGGAGCCCCAACCTTCAAGCGTTTCAGCTTCCGGTATCGCCTCTACAGTTGGCTCCTCAGGTATCTCTTCCTCAATAATCTTCTTGCCCTTTTTCTTGTCTTTTTTCAGACCGAAAACCCAGCTTGTATCCGCTTCAGGCTCATGATCCGGTACCTCAACAATGGGGGGTTCTGGGTCTTTGACCTCTTCGGTGCCTTTCTTGCCTTTTTTCTTATCTTTCTTGATGCTGACAGATCCCCATCCAATATCTGCTTCTGGCTCGGGATCCTGGATTTTAACAACATCTGCCTCCTCTAACTTTACCTCTTCCATACCCTTCTTGCCCTTTTTCTTCTCCTTTTTGGCACCAAAAGACCCCAAAATCTGATCTATATCAGGTTCGGGGTCTGGCACCGCCTTGACAGCTGGTTCTTCTGCTTTCTCTTCCTCTAGAACTTTCTTGCCTTTCTTCTTGTCCTTCTTTGTACCGAAAGAATCCCAACTACCAAGCTCTGCCTCGGGCTCTTGATCAGGCACTACCACAACATCTAGCTCTTTGGGGTTCTCTTCTTCTACCGCACCTTTCTTGCCCTTCTTCTTCTCTTTCCTGCTGGTAAAAGCTCCTAACCCAAGATCGGCCTCGTGCTCTGTTTCAGGAACAACTACAACGGGCTCTTCGGTACCCTTCTTGCTCTTCTTTTTATCTTTCTTCAAACCGAAGGAAGCCCACTCGCCTACGGCGTCAACTGGAACAACAGGTGGCGGGGGCGGCGGAGGTGGGACTGGGGAAATGTCTTCGATTTCGCCTTTCTTCCCTTTCTTTTGACCCTTCTTATTAGAAGCGCCCCCCCACCCCCCCCACGTATCGCCCGCGGCAGCCACAGGCTCGACCACGGCCGCACCGATATGATTTGGGTCGGGCTCTTCTAGGAAGTCATCGAAAGCACCCTTCTTTTTCTTCTTGTCTTGTTTTCCCGAGGACGCAAAGCCTGTTGCCCAGTTATCAGTAACCCCTTTAACCTCTATCGGATCTTCTGGCTCTTCTTTTGTTTCATCAAGAGACCCGATATTGCCAAAGTCGAAGCCAGATGCCGTGGTTTTTTTCTTGCTCTTCTTGTTACCGCCAAATGATGACCAGGTGCTGTCGAGCCCGTCAACGGATGTATCCTTCGTGCCTTTGGTCACGTCCATCGTATCGGTGCCTCCGAGATCCGCCCCACCCGTGTCCCACTTACTAGGCGTATTCCAGCTGCTGCCCCAACCGCCGAACCCGAAACTTGACCCGGATTCTTTAGTACCTGTGTCAACCCCGAAATTTAGGTCCAGCTTAGGAGTATCGTCGAGGCTGATGTCATCAAAATTGCTCGAAAAGCCGTTTAGAGCAGCTGGAGGTTCGGGAATGGTCTCGGTCTGTGGGAGACATCAATCAGCTAGAGACTCCACTGATAAATTGTTTCGATTTACCTTTTCCTTCTTGCTCTTTTTACCTTTCTTTGCCGTAGTGGAGAATCCGCTCCAATCATCGGCGGGATTTGCATCTCCGCCATTGGCCCACGATAAAGGGTCATCACCACCCATAGCATCAGATTCGTCCTTCTTTCTCTGTTCTTCCTCCTCCTTCTTCTTTTCCTCCTCCTCGGCAGCCTTGCCTTTCTTACCCTTTTTCTTTTTATTGCCCGTATTCCAGTCATCGCCGCCGCCGCCGTCATCTCCTGCCCCACCGTCTCCGTTATCACTGCCACCCCCACCGCCTCCTCCAGCGTTTTCTTCCCCCCCCCCACCTTCATCCTTGTTGCCTTCGTCGCCCGAATCCGCCCATTTAGCCTTGTCCGCCTGTTTTGCCTGCTGCTTCTTCTTTTTAGTGCCTACCTGATGAAAATTTGACGAGTCGCCAAAATCAATCATGCTAGGTGTAATAGGGTTGAGGTGTAACTTCAAGTCCTTCCTCTGCCACCCAGGAACGACGTCGTGTTCGTTATGCTGTCGATCTAACTTAGCAATGGGTTTGTAGGTTGGAGGCGCATCCGCGATTGCGTCAGTATACGACGGTGGGGGATCGGATTCCGAAAGGTATGTATGCTGTTCAAGGTCGAAGGGAGATAGGAGTGCCAGAGTAATAAGGTCTTCATGCACTTGATCAGGCCATTGAGACTGCTGTAGAGATTAGATCTTCACCGTAAAGCTAGCGGCAACTAATATTCATAGCAATTGAGCCCTCTTCGAACAGAGAACCAAAGCAAGGAAAGTCGAGGCTCGTAACAAGGGATTGTGGACTCTTACCCAACTTAATGGTGGCGTGGCGGGTTTACACGTCCTCCCCCGCTCCATGCATACGCTATCACACCGCTCTCGCGAACCCAGAAACATATAACCAGCTTTCTCTCCGCCATCATCCAAACCAATCCTCAGTCGGGGGTTCCTTAATTCGGGCAATTCGCTGTCGCGGTGAGCGACGCAATACGGCATGGCAGACGCTGCTGCCATTGTGAAGGTTCCGTCTGCTGATTCGAGATATCCAAGGCGAGCTCATCGAAGCAACGGGAGACGATAAGACAGTGCGAGAAACCGAGTACAGATGTGGAGACCCAGGCAATTGATGGAAAGGAAGTACAAAAGACCTCCCAAGGGACAGCACGAGTCCGAGTAATGGGATGATGAAGAGCCTGGTTATTAGTTGATCCTATGCAGATGCGCGACTGCTGTGGCAGCTATGTACTCTAGGGCGGCAAAAGTTCGGTCACAAGCTCTCTGCTCTGTAGACCCCTGTCGAACTTGGTTTGTGTATCGTGGCAGACCTAATCCAAGGAACAGCGGTCCCAATCGATTACTTGCCGCAGCTCTTCGGGGTTTTCGTCGCCATTATTTAAACGATGAAGGACACATAAGGAGGGAGGACATAAAATATGAGGTTGTACAAAGTTAGACTTTTGGCGGAAGTTTTCGCAGCGCCATACGATTGGTCTTCTTCCGCGGTTTAGGTGCAGATTACATCCTATTTGCCATGGTAAGAGCTCGTACGCATCTTCCCCTTGTCACACGTGACCACGAACATTATTGGCGTTCCACAGAAGTGTCCCTTACCGAAAGTAGTAGTGAGCTGCCAGCGCTCAATGTGCAAGCCTGAGAATCATCACATATTAAATCAATAGATGAATCCATACGATTAAATACCAAGGGGGCAATCTTGACCCTTTTATGAACTTTGATATAATTTCTATATCTGCCTTCAGCGCCGGTAACCTTAGTCTACAGAATCCCATCACGTTAACTTAGCACAATGACCGCCTTGCAAAATGTGTATTTGAGTACTTCCTCCGGCCATTCCTCGTGTAACCGTGCAAACACCTGCAATGATATAGCCTCTGTGGGCGTCCTCCCCAACGCCTTCGCAAAATATCGATCATGCAAAGTCAAAGAATTCTTCACCATTTCCCATCTTGCCTCCCACTCGCATTTAAAATGTTTTCCAACTCACATAACCTCAGTAGAAAGGCCTACTCCTGCTTCACAACAAGACCATTCGCTTGCCCGTTGCTCTTGTAGAGCTCTGGTCCAGAAGACGGGTCTTGCGCGGACGGTGCTGAATCAATCGCTGCAAGCCGATCGTACATACTTCTTACCTGGGCGCCTAGGGTTCCGGGGTTTGGCCAATAGGTAGATACGAAATCCCTAAAACTTACGTCAGCCTGCTCAAAAATGAACTGGGTCTCTTGAATAAACTTACCAGAAAGACCCTTCCATACTATTAGGATCTGATTTGGATTCCGAAGCGACCAAGTTCTTCACAAAATCTCCAATCTTTACAAGCTCTTCACGCAAGAGCTTTGCACGTTTGACCTTGTCCGGCACGCCATCTTTCGTAGCGCCTCTCACAGCCTCTAGGCTTCCTTCGACAGGTTTAAATAACATTCTCATAAGCTTTGTGTGACTACCATCAGAGATGGCGTCATAATAGGCATGATCAGTGCTTCGGCGATGCTGATGAGGAGACTGATGGTGTTTAGGGTCTTCATGCCTCAGGTGTTCGCCACTTGAGCGAGGTCGCATGTCGGGTCTGGGTGTGTGACCATGGCGCTCCCCGTTTGAGACCCGTCGTTCAATGCTGTTGCGATGTCCATGACGACCCGTGTCACGGTGGCCCTTCCGAACCGATGACGGTGCTGGTGATGCAGAAAAAGCCGGTCTGCCTTCATTCCCCCTCGCGTACATCCCATTCTTCTTGTTGTTCCTATGATGATTTTCAACTGCACGTTTTGCAGCAAGATTCTGCCCGTTACTCGTCTTTTCCTTGAGAACCGAAAGGAGATAATCGGCTCGGCGTACAAGATGGACCGCTCCTGGCGATTTCACACCTTTCTCTTCACCCTTGTTGCGTTCTTCTTTCTTCTCCACACGGTGCTCTTCAAGAAAGAATTTATCCACCAGAGCAAGATCGGGGTCGTCACGAATCTGCACCCAAGCGCCATAACCGTGCCGCACAATACCGACACAAAGCATACCGTCCTCACGTGCACCCCAAGGACATGAGTATGTGGCACCTTTCGACGCCTCCGGAATGCGAAAGCTTTTCGGATCTGCAGATTGCTCCGTGACGTCTTTCAACATTCGCATTTCGCTTGGACGTTCGATGATTGTTTCAGCATTGATACGTTTCACGCCCCGATAGTCGAAAAGGACCGCCTTCCGGTCTTTCTTAGTCAGAGCCTTGTTGTGCTTTCGCTCTAAGGCTTCAATCCGGTCTTGTTCTTCTTTTAGGAGTTTGGCGGCAACACCTGTGATCTCTTGAAGAGCTGATCTTAGAAGCTCCCGATCTCTTGAAACGAGCCGAGCATCTTGCACGAGTTCGTCCCCTCGATCGTCGATGGAGCCGTATCGTAAGAACCCACGGATGAGGTTGCGAACCTCTTTCTCACTTAAAGGTCGTTTTGGGTCTTGTCCAGGTCGCTGATCGGAGTCGTCAGCCGCAATTTCAAGAGCTGAAAGGTCTCTTGCGCGTTTTTTAGCCGCTCGTTCTTCGCGATCTTCATCGGCCTGCTTTCTCTTTCGAGGAGCATTCTGCTGGATGACATCGGCAAGGTATTGTTCATCGGCCTGCTTTTTTTCCTCGGCCTTAAGTTTTTCAAGTTCGTCTTTTGGAATAATCTGGTCCCACTCTAGATCAAGCTTGACGTCCATGTACTCGAAGCTTTTCAGAAATTCTTCGCCACCATCGGCAGCGATACCTTCTGGCTGTTCCGTTCGATGCTCTTCAGCATTTTCCAAGACGGAGTCAATGTCGAGCTCCTCAAGCTTTTTCTGGTTACCAGATTGATCAAACATCTTCTGCCCGCGCTTTTTGAGAATCATGTTGATGTCTTCGGAAGAGCTCGGTTCTGCGACGCTCTTGCCAATTCGCGCCATTTTATCGGTTAGTTCTTTTGCATCTTTGTCGGTGACACCGCGTTGGATTGTGATGAATTCCAACATTAGCTTGTTTCGCGCTCGTTCAAGGACCTCTTCCTCTACAGTCTCCTTTGAGACAAGCCTATAGATACTGACAGGCTTGGTTTGTCCAATGCGGTGTGCACGTGCCATTGCTTGAAGGTCAGCCTGAGGGTTCCAATCGGAGTCAAATAATACAACTGTGTCGGCTGTCATCAGATTTATGCCCAGTCCTCCAGCTCTCGTCGATAATAGAAAACAGAAATCATTACTCTCTGGAGCATTAAAGTGGTCGATGGCCATGCGTCGGGGTCCGGCTGCGATAGTACCATCAAGACGCTGGAATTGATGGCCTCGTAGGTGAAGATAATCGCCGAGTATATCAAGCATCTTGACCATTTGACTGAAGATCAACACACGATGATTGTCCTTCCGCAGCTTCGTGAGTAACTGATCAAGCAGCATCATCTTGCCGCTGCTTGTTATTAGGGCTTTGAGGATTTCCTCACGTGATTCGCTGCCGGCCAGAATGCGCTCTTCGGCGTTGGGAAACATGAAAGGATGATTGCTTGCCTTCTTCAACTCCATCATGATGTTTAACAAAGACTGCTTTTGGCCCTTGGCACCTTGATTTAGAGCAGTGTAGTTACGTGTGAGGATGTTCTTATAGTACTCAAGCTGAACATCGGATAACTCGACCCGTATTATCTTTTCTGTTTTGGGTGGTATGTCATTCTCCACTTTGTTCTTGGTTCGGCGGAGCATGTAAGGTTGGATGGCCGTAGTTAGTTCAGAGATTTTTCGGCCGGCTGCCTCCGATTGGAGGTCCATGTTTTCCTCGATGGTGATTGCTCCAGGCATAAGAAAGTCCATCAACGCGGACAACTCTCCAAGTGTGTTTTGCATTGGAGTACCGGTAATTAAAAGACGACTGGGAGCCTTGAAATCGAGTAGCTTGGCATAAAGTTGTGACTCCCGATTCTTCAACCGATGTGCTTCGTCAATGGCCATAAACTGCCATTTTATTTTTGATAAGTGACCGGCATCAGCAAGTATGTATTCGTAAGTAGTAAGCAGGACATGAAACTTGGGCTTCTTCCAATCCTCATCAACAATGAGCTCGTGTTCCCGAATTTTCCCTCGAGACGTTTCGTTGCCGTTGTAGACCACGTAATTGATGTCAGGGGTCCAGTTGTCAAGCGTCTCAGCCCAGGCAGGCATGGTGGAAAGAGGAACCACGACGATGAAGGGTCCTTGCTGCTGTCTATCGTGCCGAAGCCAGTTCATAAAGGCAACCGTCTGCACTGTCTTTCCTAGACCCATTTCATCTGCAAGGATGACGTTCTTGCTCTTGCACCAATTGAATGCCAAGAAGTTTACGCCTTTTATTTGAAATTCACGCAGCGTCCCGTGCTTGATGTACTTGGGCTGCTCTGATATTTTGTGGAATGGCCGTCGTGTAGCAGGGTTAGACTCGGTCTTGTTGGACTGTGGAAGTGACGAGGTTCGATCAAGGTAGCGGTCTATCCCAATTTGCGCAATACTGCTGACCAGAGTACCTTTTTCCCATGTGCACGAGTCATAATATAGCCCTCTCCCTATTGACGTTAGCATACCTATCCTGGTTGTTAGGGGATTACGGCTTACATTTGACGAGGTATTCAGTGTCTCCATCCTCGTCTAGTTGCTGGCCGATAACACGTTCGACTTTGACATAATCGTTGAGAGCATCGGCATCACGCTCGCGATCCAAGCTCCATTTCTCTTTCTCTTCTGGTGGAATACCACTATCATATGTCATGTGGATATCTTCCTCCACAACCTTCCGGAAGTAGTTATCCAGTCTTCGGATACCACGATAAGACGCCAAAGCCCCGCTTGTCTCCCACGTAGCATGAATGTGTGCTTTTCCTTGCCATTTGATCTGCTCATGTCGTGATTAGCAGAATGAACCGGAGATAGTTGGTGTTATTAAGGTAAAGCTGCCACTGACCTTGTACTCGAAGTCCTCTTTGGCAGGAATGGTGATTTCGGTGCCTGTGGAAGGGTAAGTCTGTGCTCTAGGCTTGACAATCAGACAAAGCTCACTTCTGTCCTCACGTAATCTATGCTTCAAAACAGCGTCGATGGCTGGGGTATCTTCGTCCGGTGCAGTAACCCAGTAACCCGGGGTAAGAATGTTTTCGTCATCGTCAAAGGGATCCTCATCATCTTCGTTGTAATTGGAGACCTTTGCGGCTCTGCGAGTTGAGAAGCGAACCTCTCCATGCTGTTGCTGACCATTGTTCATGGTGAAAGTCCGGTTTCGAGATCCACCATAAGCGTCATCTTCCGAATCAAAGTCGGACAGCGACCGTGCGGAAGGTGTAGGTCGTTTCGATGCTATGGAAGGATACAACATGTCAGTCTATCTGGAAAGGAAAGCTCTGCCCAACCTCCGTGTATAGTAGACCAAACAGCGCGTACCTAGATTCGAGGTGTTATGTTTGCGTCGCTTGCGTGGGCTGCTCTGCATATCTGAGCCAGATCCATCATCTTCGGAATCACTATCAATCTGAGGGACTGTTAGTAACACCGACGAACATATTACGAATGATTGCGCTCACTATTCGACGAGACGGACGAGCACGACCCTATGCAGAATCGCTTTAGCACGATAAACATGTGTCACGCAGACCATTACCTACACTGCGTCGAAGACCATAAAGCTCGGGGTTCTCTAGTATATATTCTTCATGTTCAGCTTCAGCCTTTCGTTTCCCAGTTCTCCTTGAGTCTTGGGAAGATGAACGAGCATCACCGGGACTACCTGCATCAGCAGGCGGTGATGTTTCCATATCGTAATCAGCATCATCGGAACCGACTGCATCTTCTTCATGTAATGAGTCAACGCTACCAGTTGGACCGAGACTGTTCCCGTTGCGATCTTGCCTGCTGGCTTCGGAAGATATGCTCGTAGCAATGGGGGGATCGATAGCATCGGAGAGGTCGCTCTCGCTCGCGGATGTCATGGCTTCAGTGGTGTGGAGATTGTTGGAAGGTGGTGATAAATGCCCGTTCGAGTACGGAAGGGTAGAAGTCGAAGCAGAGGCTGGTCGATACATTAGGCTACTCGCTGGATGACGGCAGTATTAGCATTGAAGACTATAGACAAGTCGCAGAAAGTTCGGAGTGTGGGCAAAAGAATTCGACAGCTTATGCGACCTGGAATCTAGCTCTAGTGGGCCAGAAAGCCTGGACCATAAGAGACAATCGTAAAATTTGATGATGAGATGGGTATGGATGATGAAGTTGATGAATAGCAATGAGCGAACAATAGGAAATCCGGCGATTTGGAGACAGGTCCGCTGCATTGGAGAGTCTGGCCAGATGACAAGCGATGCTTATGAGAGCACGTCAAAGTAGACACAGTAGAGTTATATGTGGGTTGTGGTAATAGTCTGAATTGAAGATGATGGATGAAGAGCGCCGGATCGATGGATATGGTGGCCTATGGAGACCTTGCAATTCTGTGTAGGACGAGGGACAATATGTTACTTACAAGCCATAGCTAGGAGAGCCTATTCGAAGAAGTTTGAAGGGTGTCTTCGAGGTATCATGGGTGTAGGGTTGAATATGGGCATGAGAAGGTGGTTAAGTGACGGTACCACAATGAAAGTACGTTCGCCAATTCCAGTTCCAACACTAGTTTACGTAAGCAACACACTAAGCCCACCACACCAAAGAGCCCCAGTGCCCCACTAATGGTTGTTAAATGCTGCGAGGTGTGTTAAAACTGTCTTTGTGCTCAACACGGTTTTGCTTCCAGAGCGCCAACTGATCTTGAAAAGTCCTGCGAATTGTGCCAGGAAAGAACAGAAGGATCAAAAGGGTACTTTGCTTGTCGGGGCGCAAGCACGAGGCACATTCTCTAAAAGTCATACTTTTCTGGCTTAGTTGCCCACAGAGCAACACTAGGAATTTTCTTCCTAAAGCCCACAACAATGTCGGACAAGTTGACTCGGTACGTATTAAGAGAAGATCCAGATATCTATTGACGACCTTTCCAACTTCGTTCTGACCTCTATTAAAGCATCGCTATCGTCAATAATGACAAGGTACCCATCCGCGCCCTCCAACACACAACAGGCATCACCATGCTGACTGGTTCTATTTAGTGCAAGCCAAAAGTGAGAAAACACATCTATTCCTCTCTATCCGAACGCCACTGACCAATCCTAAGAAATGTCGACAGGAGTGCAAGAAATCATGCCCTGTCGTACGGACGGGCAAGCTCTGCATCGAGGTCACCCCAGAATCGAAGATCGCCTTCATCTCTGAGCGTCTTTGCATCGGATGTGGTATATGTGTGAAGAAATGTCCTTTCGGGGCTATCAACATCATTAATCTACCAACAAATCTCGAGTCCCAAGTCACCCATCGATACTCAGCAAATAGTTTCAAACTACATAGGCTACCAATGCCTAGGCCGGGACAAGTGCTGGGTCTTGTAGGAACAAATGGTATCGGCAAGAGTACTGCGTTGAAGATCCTCAGCGGGAAATTGAAGCCGAATCTTGGCAGATATGACAATCCACCGGACTGGGAAGAGATATTGAAATACTTTCGGGGTTCTGAGCTTCAGAGTATGCATGTACCGACACAGATGGGAGCCATGCTGACACTCGATAGACTACTTTACAAAGATCCTGGAAGATGATCTCAAAGCTGTTGTCAAGCCGCAGTACGTGGACCAGATACCGAAAGCCGTCAAAGGTCCCGAGAAGAGTGTGGAAACGCTTTTGAAAGCACGAGCACAAATGGACAATATTGACGAGATTTTAGAAGTTCTTGGTAAGTGGTTGAGGATCTAAACTTTGTTTGGACTAATAAAGCGCAGAGTTGAAGCAGGTCCTGGACCGGGATATCAACCTACTGTCAGGGGGAGAGCTTCAACGATTTGCAATCGGAGCTGTATGCGTCCAGCAAGCTGATGTGTGAGTAGTGCCAACAATCTATGCTAGAACCAACTCACGATTTTGTCAGGTACATGTTTGACGAGCCATCGTCCTATCTCGACGTCAAACAACGTCTGAACGCTGCCAGGATAATTCGAGGTCTGCTCCGTCCAGACGACTACGTGATCGTAGTCGAGCACGACTTGTCAGTCTTAGACTACCTGTCTGATTTCATCTGTGTACTCTACGGCAAGCCGGCGGTGTATGGTGTTGTCACTCTACCCGCCTCCGTCAGAGAAGGCATTAACATCTTCCTTGACGGCAACATCCCCACCGAGAACTTGCGTTTCCGAGAAGAGTCCCTGACCTTCCGAATTGCCGAGTCCGGGGATGAATTCATGGTGGACAGAAATCGAGGCTACAGCTATTCAGCCATGCAGAAAACCCTGGGCGGCTTCCATTTGAGTATTGAAGCAGGACAGTTTACAGACTCCGAAATCATCGTCATGATGGGTGAAAATGGAACCGGAAAAACGACATTCTGCCGCATGCTCGCCGGTGCTGAAAAGCCTGATGGCACGGGCTCCGTTCCTCAAATGAACATCTCTATGAAGCCTCAAAAGATAACCCCCAAATTCCAGGGCACTGTCCGCCAGCTTTTCTTTAAGAAAATCAAGGCAGCTTTTCTAAGCCCGCAGTTCCAAACCGACGTCTACAAGCCCCTTAAGCTTGAAGACTTCATCGACCAGGAAGTCCAGAACCTTTCTGGCGGTGAACTGCAGCGTGTCGCGATTGTCCTTGCTCTGGGAATTCCAGCGGATATCTATCTCATTGACGAACCTAGTGCTTATCTTGACTCCGAACAGCGTATCATCGCCGCTCGTGTAATCAAACGATTCATCATGCATGCGAAGAAGACGGCGTTTATAGTCGAGCACGACTTTATCATGGCTACCTACCTCGCTGACAGGGTCATCGTCTTCGACGGACAGCCTTCAGTCAATGCGAGGGCTAATACCCCCGAGAGCTTGCTGTCTGGCTGCAACAAATTCTTGAAGAACCTTGATGTCACTTTCCGCCGCGACCCCAACAGCTTCCGACCCCGTATCAATAAGTTCAACAGCCAACTAGATCAGGAGCAAAAGCTTAACGGCAACTATGTAAGCCCCCTACCCCATCTGTCTCCACTCTTTCGAATTCCCTCCACTAATAAATCTTCCCTCCCCACAGTTCTTCCTCGAAGACGATAGTTAAGACGTCCTAAAGACCAATCAAAACAACAAATGCAATTCATTAGCGTCTGGCGTTGGTGAAAACGATGGGAAACAGCGCGGAGCAGGCCTCCCTGATAACGAGGCATGCTCCGATGAAGACGATGATAAAGATGACTAACCCCGGCGACGGCAGTCTATCTCCTGCATCTCTCCAACAAGGAGGGACGTGGTTCAAGCAAGATGACTGCCGTCAAGGAGCATCTGGATAAATACGAGTTTAAGCTACGAGTTAGGCCATCACTGCATGCGAATATTTGATGGTTTAGGTCGTGTTGCTTAGGTAGATAACACTTGCTGGAAATACTACAGAAGTGGACAGATTCTCACAGAATCCTTCAAAAGGCATCAACGATCAAAATACACGTGAAGAAGAGTGCAAGTGAACAAGTACAAAGACACTATGATTACGGTCTCATGAGTCTTATCGCTGACGACGTACCTGCAAGTCCAGGACAAACTGTCTCCCATCGCCCATTCCCCGCCAGCGTAGGCACCTTAGAGTTCGAACTAGCAACCGAGTAGCGAGACCGTCGCAAAAATAGTGAGATACTGACCTCGCTTCCCGGCCACGCCGCCTCACCCCCAGATTTCTTCTCTCACCTCAGCCCCTTTTTCTTCCTCAAATTGCAGCCCCGGACTATCTGCCCCACTCACTCATCCTCTACCATTTCCCCCTCCTCACTTCCGCTCCTCAATCCCGGCTCCTCCTCTTTCGGTGGTGGCACCATAGTCTTCTCCACCTCCGGCGTCCTCTCCCTCCTCCTTCTCTCCCTACTCCCTTTCTCCCTCTTAATCCTCTTTCTCCCACTGCCCTCGCTCCCATCACTCTCCCGCCTCCTCCTGCCGCCCCTACTCTCCCTCCCCTCCCCATAGTCCAACTCATCCCTACTCCCTCTAACCCGATACAGCCTCTCGCGCTCCTCATCCCTCTCACGGCGATCGCGATCGTAGTGGCTGAGACGACGGGGAGGGTCATCTGCGTGTCGGCTTGAAAGACGTTCATGTCGGTCGCGTGGAGGAGGCGGGGAGAGACCAGTGATGCCTGATTGGCGGTATTGGCGCTCTCGATCGGCCATGGCTTTGCGGCGGTCGGCTTCGTAAGCGTCGAGCTCGGGGGTACGACTGCGGCCGCCGGTGGGAATGTGTCTGTCGACTGAGCGGCGAGGGTGGTGACCGTTGCGGAGATCGCGGTCACGATCGCGTTTGGAAGCGTGGGTTTTCTCGCGTTCCTTTTCGGCATCGTCTTCTTTTTCTTTGAGGCGACGGATTACTTTATCGAATGCTTGGCGGCGCAAGTCATCGGAGTCGAGAGCTTTGAATTCGTCGAAGTGGGCGATATGCGGACGAATGGAGTCCCAGGTCGAGGTTGCAGTGACGAGGTTTTTGTCTAGGTGTTTGATTTTGGAGCGGAGAGCATCAATCAGACGGCGCTGTTGGCGCTCTGAGGCGTGTTTGTCGTCTTCGGTGCGGCGAAGGACTTTCTCGTGTAGGCGATTGAATATCAGGGTAAGGGTGTCCTGGGGAATGGCGGCGGTTCGGCGGTCTGTGTGCATAACTTGTAGGAAGTCTGAGACAGTGGTTTTGAGGGTTATTTCGTAGCGTTTATCCTCTAGAACATCGTAGACATCGTTTCTAACTAGGCGCAGTGCTCGTTCTTCTTCCTCCACCATGTCCCAGAAGAGGTCAAGAGGAGTCGACCCTGACTGACCAAGCAGAGCTACGTACTTGGGGTCTTCGCTGATCTGTGCGAAAACTTGCATCCACTTCGTACCTGCTTTGATCTTGCCGGCTGTCTTCAATCCATTGAGCAAATCTAGGAATCTATCCCTATTTTGCCGTTCCTTTCTTGTTTTTGAGTTCTTCTCGCGTTGGCGTTCGTCATTAAAAGTACGTTCAAGAGACTTTATATGGTTCTCGAAAGCTGTCAAAATGTCTGACTTGCTAAGGGTTTTGAATTTGTCATCACCTTGGAACTTCTCATTTGCCTGGATGGTATCGTGCGCTTCAGCCCACCGTGTGTAGGGCTCCAAATCAAGCCCCTTCATTATACCTACCAACTCATCCATGGCAGACTTACGGGTAATAGCCTCACGCTCGATGTTGGATTTCTTAAGCTCGATGATGTATTCCTCAAACAGTTTTCGCCTCTCAGTATCATCATTGGTGGATCTGAATATGGTCTCGCCTTCGATAATAGGTCGTGCCGTTTTCCACCGCGTGTAATGCTTAATCTCTGGATGACTTCTCAGCATAGTACCAAAGTCTGCTCGGAGCTTGGCAAGCCTCTCCTTCGCTCGGTCTTTCTCCTGCATTCGGACTTCTACGGCATACTTCTCGAAAGCAGTCTTGCGATCCTTAGGATCTTTCAAAGCTCTGTATTGCGGATCTTTGATCGTAGCCCGCATTGTCTGCTCCCACGTCCAATCGGGCTGCACATTTGAGCGCCGTAGCAGTTTGATGAAAGCTGCTTCCCCTTCTTCGAAGGTCGAGTAATCTGGGTCTGTTTGTTGTGCGCCCAATGCGGCGCCTCGAGATCCGTTGATATCCGTCTGACCATAGCCGATCTGGCGGTCAGGACCTACACGCTCACCATAGTCATCTCTATCGCGCTGATTTGAGAATGAAGAGAAGGTGCTGGTTCCGCCAGCAACGAATTGTTGAGCTCTAAGGACTGTTAGTCATACCAAGGCAGAACAAAAAGGTATCTTACGGTACAGCGGGCCTTGGTGTAGGGGCAGTCTGCGCAATTGCAGTTTTGTAGACCTCTGGCATCTCCCACGAGCTCTGCTTCGACTCCGTGTTGTACCAGTACTTTCTGCCCTCTGGCGTAGTATGCTCCTTCCATGGCTGGTTGGCAAGAGCTCGCTGGTTCTGTCAGCATGAAAGGAAACTTATCAAAACAGACTCGACTCACCTCAGCAGGGCCCATAAGCTCCAAGGGTTTTGTCCATTGCGTTACTTTTGTCTGGGTATTGTAGTAATACACTCTACCGTCCTGTGTACTGGCCTGACTCCATAACGCAGGTGGTCCTGCGACACCATTGATACCGTTCATGTTGCGTGTGCGCTATCGTCACCTCGGATGATTAAGGGGCGTTCTGCAAGCGTTGATAAAGTGCGAAGCAGTGCCCTGCTGTACGGAGGTAGAGAAGACCCCGAGCCAATTTTTGTTCCACTTGCGGCTCGGCGGGCACATGCCGTTGCCAAGACTCCCATCGACTCAGAATGTCCGACTTTCGACAACACAAATGTCTAACGAATTTATGGATACTACAAACTTCATAGACAATTCAGTTTTAGACGTTATTGTACCGCAGGCTTCACATATCGATGTAGAAGAGCTTCTAAGCTCCGCAGTAGATCAGGTGCATGGAGGGCTTGATGGTCACTCTTTGGCAGCGTCTATCCTGCAGCGGGATATCCTGTACTTTGGTAAGAGCTGGGCTTACATTATGTACGAGTCGTTGATCTTACTCATCCATAGGTTCTTGGCAGATGAGTCGATATCAATCTGCGTAGTAATTAGGGTCCCATACCACGATGAACCACAGCTCAAGTCCGCAATTGATCGTCTCAAAATCACTATAGAAGCTCAAGCCTTTGGCCATATTTCTGCCAATTCCACTGGCCAAGGTCCTCAACGAGAGCCTTCTCCGTCTCAAAGCAGAGATGTCATTTGGTCTGGCGCAGTCGATATGTCTCAAGAGCCTATAATTGTTGTTCAACAGGAAGACGATCAGGTGCGGGACCGGCATGTCTTTGTCGTATGGAAAGTTCAGGCCTTTTTAAGTGGGTCAGATACTAGGCGCCACTTTCCCTTAGGTTTGTTGATGATTGTTCAGGTCGTCCGCGAATTCGAATTCAGTCTCCTATGATTACTTTCAAGCCCGTTGCGATCCTTGGGCCCCAACAACCTACAAGTCATGAATTGCCCTTGGATCCTTATCTGCCTGATTGCACTCCCCAATCTGTTAACTTACTCGAGTCACTAAAGGGCGATCCTAGCTTACGCGGCTCAGCGCCGCGGCTCCCATCCTCTAGACTTTCTCGCAGTGCCTCTACAGCCGCTAGTTTGAGTTTCAGAAAGCAGGCTTTAACAGTAGCTGCTCAAAGACCTTTTCGTGCAATACCGGCAATTTCAGCGAGGGTGCGGTATACGAGATCTAAGGGTGATGGTGGAAAACCTACTATCATCGCTTCTTTAGACATCGAATCCGCGCCGTTCTTTGATAACGAAGTCACAATCACCATTGTTGACATTATTCTTACGGAAGGTTTAGCAGTGGATCTGAGTGGTGGTCATGCCTTGACATTGCCAATGACCTGCCGGCCTAGAGACAACCTAGTCTTCTTATTCCGATTAACGCCAAATGGAAGCATCTCTGACGGGTCCAATTCCAATCCCAGGACTCTAGATATCAAGATAGATGCGACAGTGCTTGTTTCCGATGTCTGTCACGCTCGTATCGAAATGCGATGGAAAGCCGGAGTAGACTTCTCAACAGCTCTAAATCCGAGTTACGGTACTCCTAATCAGCCGATGCAGCGAAACAAAAGACCTGCTAGTCTTCCAGTACCGCCTGTACCTGTTAACGGAAATAGCATGCCAGCAGCACCTCACGCAACAGGATCTCAGTCCGAAGCTGGGGTGAGTCCGCAACGATCTCTGCCAAACTTAGTGAATAATCTTAGTGTCACGATAACTCTCACTGCGCCAAGAGACGTGCACGTAGGAGTGCCATTTTCCTGGGCTATCTTTGTCGTGAATCGCTCAAGCATATCGCGGAAGCTCGCCATCATGGTGATTCCGAAGAGAAGAGGAAATGATCTCAGGGACCATATTTCGAAGCCGTCATCCTCTTCGGCTGCCGGCTCTATAAAGATGGGCAACATTAACGCTGTTCTCGACGAAACACATCTGTATGCTATGCAGAGAAACAATCGCTGCGACACTGTCCCAATTGTGAGCCTGAGCCCGGATGTTAATTTAGGGTATGTTGTTTTCGAGTCACTTGCCAAGATAATACTACTGATACGTTGCAAAGGCTTCTAAATCCAGGGTTTTGTCGCAACACGGAACTCAAATTCCTTCCTTTGGCTAAGGGCATCTTATCTATTGAGGCAATCCGGGTAATAGACATGGCTACAAATGACTCAATAGATATTCGAGACCTGCCCGATATTGTGGTAGAGGAGCGGTTGGTTGATGACTAGAAAGGCTTACAATCCATTAATGTCTAGTAGTGGTGGATGATCTGACTACAAGATCTACGCCGTGTTGTATAGTACATGTCTAGCTTCAGCTGCCCGCGTCCTTTTTTAAACCCGCTGGCTCTGCCTGTTGCCTAGACTCAGCCCGTCTGCTGCCTAGAAGTATCACTTTCGCTACCCGGGGCTGTTCCCTTTGAAATCTGATCCCGGGATCGGTTTTTCAAAAAAACAATAGGCATTTGCTTGTTCAAGTTGTTTTTCAATAAAACACATCATCTACTAATCACACTATTAGTCACTTCACCGTTGTCGGGTCCATCAGATTAATGGCATACAATTTGGCCTGACAGTGCATTGAAAAGCAGTTTGGAAAGTGGTTTGGCCGGAATCATTTCCCAATACAAGATTATTGTCTTTTAAAGTATGTACATCTAGACAGCGGTTGGGTGGAAGCCAAAGAGCATTGCAATCCTTACGTCTCACCCACTCCCCCCTGACATTTGTTAAGGATGATGCATCAGCCAGATCCCGTTTATATGGAGAAAGATTGAGAGAAGATGATGGGACCTCCAGAAGTCTCCCGTCCATTTCCGGCTGTGACCCATCCGTACTGAAGGAGTGATGTCCATTATGGTCATGTTCAATTTGGTGGATTGAGATCTTTGCTTTGATGTCCTAGAGTCTAATAATTTTATCCCAGGATGCAGAGGCCAGAAACTGGCAGTAAGGCGAGAAGACGACCGCAGTGACGAAATTTATATCTCAAACCCGTCCGTTACTATTTCTCGCTGCCAGACAACCTTATATTTCCCGGCGTGAAAAACTTCGTATATTCGACAACTCTGCATCGGAAATTCAACATCTTGACAAGTATTCAAACTCGTTGAAGCACTCAAGCTGCATAGTCATACTCAGCTCCGAAAAGCTTTTCTCACTTCTTCGTTAACATCCAAGTCAATCCCATCAGCGACTCAGGAATTGCTGACCTCAACTGAGAAAAGACGGACGTGATCAGAAACTAAATCTCGTCTTTTCTACGCGAAGATTAAGAACCAAAAACCAATGTTTATTGCTTCAAATGCATTTATCTTCATTATCATATAGTTGCATGCAAGAATGAAATCTTATAAATAAGTAATCGTCTTAATAATTTGAAAGATATTAATGAATTATAGATCTCAATCATTATATTATTAAGCTGTAAAAACTTGTCAGAGCTCGGTATGATCACAATCGCTTGCGGGAGCGACCAAGCTCGAAATCTTGCCTAGTATGCGATAATTAAAGATGATTCACAGTAGGTAGCAATGCCTGATTAGTGCAGCCGTTTTGCTCGATATTGTAGAAAGTCGAACTTCTAGTCGAGTCTCACAAGCTAATCAGGCTTTGCTGGGTCGAAGAGTCAGGTTCGATCCTCATGAGATTCGTTTTCTCTCGTAGGCTCACAGCTGTATATTCAACTATACAGGTCTAAGATGTCAACATATTGCGAGATAGTTGCAACAACTTGTCAATTTTCGAAACACCTCACTGCGAAAGTACACTTCGATTGATCCCCGGAGATTGATACGGCGTGGAAACACGGCCTCGATGAAGGAGAGAAGAATTGTCAGAGCTGGATACAGCCATAGAAACAGAAATGACAAAAGCAGTAGACAAGAGGTTATATGTTAAGAACATGAGTGAGAACATGACATGAGCTTTGCAGATGAGGCTTCGGTTTTAAATCCATGATAATCAGTTTCAAGTTCTCACTGAGCGTCGTCGTCTAACCTTTATGAGGTCAACATGATATGAGTGAGTAGCAGGAACAAGAAGAGAAACACAACAGAGAATAATGCAGGGTGAGCAGAGTGAGCAGAGGGTGAGAAGTGCCTGAGCAGAGCAGCGGGGGTTAACTAACACAACCTGGAGGGAAAGCAGTTTTTTGTACAGTAAGCCACGTGCCACCCTAGAATACTTAAATAAGCCTTAGAATACGGTTCGTACCTGGTCCATCATGTCCTCTATCAAAGTTCCTTTGGAGCAGACAGCATTCTGTGACTGCAGCCGAGCGACTAGTGGAACACCAGTGCTCGGCCTTTTCCGCTGCGATGACTTGAGACACCTGAGAACACCGCCTTTCACAGAGATCTTGCTTTTACCTTCTATTCATCGTTTGTTCTTCGACAGACTTGAACAAACCTCGAAAATTTCCCTAATCTTCCTTACATCCTCCAGCGTTAAGGAGAGCTCTCGAATACCTTAAATACCACCATACCCTGTTTTGCGCCACTCAATATACTACTTCGCCTTGGACGAGCGAGTTAAATCGCTAGTGATGATTGAACAAGCAAGGCGGCGGGTTATAAAGACACTGAATAGTAGATATGTGTTTGGCAGAGTGGTACGTTCCTTTGCCATGATTCACGAACACAGCTCGAGTGCATCTGTAACTCCGAGTTCTTGGCGGCGCCTCCTCCACAACACCTTGAATGAGCTGACTCTCTGGCACCCTTCCTAGCCGCTATTACATACAGTTATATTCTTACTTGAGATGGCCATCACTTCGAGGCTAATAGCCAAATTCAATTCCTACTACGCCGACAAACCAGGTATGATCCATCTCCTAAACAAGTTGTAAATACGGGAAACCTGACAGTGTTATACAGTCCTTACCATCATGATTACCAATGCTGTATGCATACTACCCAACCCCTTCAATACTCTAGAGACACAATCCTGGACAGTCGCTGAGAATCGTTACTTAAACAGGTCCTCGGAGGCATAGCAGACACAGTGGCACAGTCATTAACGGCCATTCGACTGAAATCAAGCCGAAACCTTCCAGGTCCTGGCAAAGATATCTCTGATGGTATTGAAATGCCTGATTACGACGAGAAGAGCCCTTCCGAAACAACCTCAGTCTTGACTCCGTTCAAGAAATCTCCGCCACCTTTTGACTTCGAAAGGTTGACTCGATTTATGGCTTATGGGTTTATCATGTCACCTATCCAATTCTACTGGTTTGCGTTCCTTTCGAGGTCGTTCCCATTCACGAAGCAGAGTGCTACCCTCCCAGCTTTCCAAAGAGTCTGCTGTGACCAGTTGATGTTTGCTCCATTCGGTAGGCTTTCTTTTAGCTAATAAGAGTCACACTGGTCCTGACGTTCGTACAGGACTGGCGTGTTTCTTTACCTTCATGACGGTTACCGAAGGCGGTGGGAGACGGGCTGTGACTCGCAAATTCCAAGACGTTTATCTACCATCTTTGAAGGCCAACTTCATGCTCTGGCCAGCTGTGCAGATGCTTAACTTCAGGGTTATTCCGCTCCAGTTCCAAATTGTAAGTCCCTACTCAAAATGTGCTGCAATACGCACAATAGACTAATATTCATCTCAGCCTTTCGTGTCAACCGTTGGCATTGCTTGGACGGCTTACTTGTCAATGACCAATTCTTCAGATGAGCCACTCGTCACATGAACATTGAGGGTATTAGACTTGCGAGGGGTTATAAGGGGTGGGCATCATGGAATTGACTCGCTGGCGTTGGGTCAATCGGACCTCTAGGTGGGAGGTATAAATGGTGTTTTACAGGCGACAATCGGTATCATACCCAGCGTCATGCTCTTGCGGTCACTTGTTCCGACTTGGGGCTATTTGCTTTGGCGTTGCTGTGGATTTCACGGTAGACTCATCGCTGGACTGCATGGTACAAGCCAAGGCTTACTGTGTGAATGATATTCATGGTTTAGACTGCTACCATAACGCTTACATCTGTTCTATGATAACATTTACACCAAATTCTAATGTAGGTGAGGTATTTAGTTATACTGGATGTATATCTCTACGGTCATGAATATTGTGATCAGTAAAAATCTACTTTGCGTCACCCTTTTCCAGATCTCAACCCCTCCAAAACCAAAAACGGTGCCCCACCAGATTTCCTACAAACCTCTTCTGGACTCATTGCTTCTTCCATCCTCGCCATTGACGCTTCTTGCACCCTGATTTAATTACACAAAACCAATCTTCTATTTGTTCCACAATGTCCCTCTCAAACAAACTTGCAATTACGGATGTCGACCTCAAGGGCAAGCGGGTCTTAATCCGAGTACAGATGATCCATTCCCAGCGTTATTACAATCAGAATGTCCTAAGCTGAGCAGTCTTTGTCTAGGTTGACTTCAATGTCCCTCTCGACGGTAACAAAATAACCAATAATCAGCGCATTGTTGGCGCCCTTCCCACTATCAAGTACGCCGGCGAGCATGGTGCAAAAGCCATCATTCTCATGTCTCATCTTGGCCGACCTGACGGAAAGAGGGTGGAAAAGTACTCTTTGAAGCCTATCGTTCCGGAGTTAGAGAAGCTGCTAGGGAAGAAGGTTGAGTTTACGAGTGACTGTGTTGGTAAGGAGGTCGAAGAAACCGTCAACAAGGCTAGTAGTGGGCAGGTTATCCTCTTAGAGAACCTTAGATTTCACGCCGAAGAGGAAGGAAGCAGTAAGGATTCGGAAGGGAAGAAAGTCAAGGCGGATAAGGTGAAGGTGGAGGAGTTCCGGAAGGGGCTAACTGCTCTGGGGGATATTTATATAAGTATGGCAACCCTTTGCACGAGGTATGAGAGATGCAGTAGCTGATCGGTGACAAAAGACGACGCTTTTGGAACAGCTCACCGCGCCCATAGCTCAATGGTCGGCGTTGAGCTCCCTCAGAAAGCCTCCGGGTTCCTCATGAAGAAGGAGCTAGACTACTTTGCGCAAGCGCTTGAGAAGCCTCAAAGACCGTTCTTGGCTATTCTCGGCGGAGCAAAAGTATCGGACAAGATTCAGCTGATTGATAATCTCCTGACCAAGGTCGACAGCCTAATCATTTGCGGCGGGATGGCTTTCACGTTCAAGAAGACCCTTGAGAACGTCAAGATTGGCAATAGTCTTTTCGATGAAGCAGGTAGTAAAACGGTCGGTGACATTGTTACCAAGGCGAAAAAGAATGGTGTCAAGATGGTCCTCCCATGCGACTATGTTACCGCAGACAGCTTCTCCAAGGACGCAAAAACTGGCTACGCCACAGACGAGGAAGGTATTCCAGACGGGTGGATGGGACTCGATAGCGGAAAGAAGACAACAGAGTTGTTCAAGAAAACAATCACAGACGCCAAGACAATCCTATGGAACGGCCCTCCTGGCGTCTTTGAATTTGATGCTTTTGCGAATGGAACAAAAGCCATGCTTGATACTGCTGTGGAAGAGGCGCAGAGCGGAAAGATTGTAATCATTGGGGGTGGGGATACGGCGACGGTGGCTGCCAAGTATGGCGTCGAGGAGAAGTTGAGCCATGTCTCCACGGGAGGAGGGGCGTCTTTAGAGCTATTAGAAGGGAAGGACTTACCTGGGGTGTCTGCGTTGTCGAGTAAGTAAGGTGAGGCAAGGTTCTTTGTGTACAGACGGCCTCGGTAATGATGAGGAACACGGCGAAGCTCTAGATTGATTCATGTAAAGTCGTAGACCATGCAGACGATCTTTTCACAGCTTCGTGACCAGAGTCCCCCCCAAAGGTCTCCTTTAAGCGATAGAACCTTTAGCGATCGTCCTTCGCAGGTTCTCTCCATCTATCACTCCCGAACGTCACCCCTTCGACCTTCACCACCACCATCATGATCTCTTGCCCGCTTTGACCTTCTCCAGTTCCTGCCTGCATTTAAACATCATAGTCAGCCCTCATTTCCTCCAAACAACCGGGTTCCGCTTTATTTCTCCCGTCTTCTCTTCTAAAATACCTCCACCTCTTCACTCTCCCCATCCATTACCTCCCCACACCCCTAAGAAGCCAAAGGACGAAACTCACTTCAACACCTTCGAAAAATCCTCACTCGTATCATCATCATCCCAGCTCTCCTCCCATAGGTGCTGCGTATTTCCGGCCCCTTGTGCTGCTTCTTCCGTCTCTTCTTGCGGCCAATCTGGTGTGCGTTAGTATACACGAACGTAGTAACTGGCCACATCCGACGTTCATTTTCCTTTTCCAAATGTGGATGCAGGGGCAAAGAAAGTGGAAGTAGGGTTTAAACAGAACGCCTACCTTCGACAGGAAAATCCTCAAACTCGTCGTCTTCTTCTAAAGCTGCGGGCTGTTTTTGAGGGGCATCGGAAGAGGTGGTGGGAGGGTTGGAGGAAGAGATTTTGGTTGTTGGGGCTGAGGGGGCTGCGGAGGCAGACATTGTTGTGCTTTACGGAAACGGTTTGGATGGGGTAGCGGAAAGCGGTAGTTGCTTGGAGACTTTTGGCTTGAAGAGCTCTGAAGAATGCAGGTGGTATGCCGACTCCTCCGAATGGGGTAAGGCGCCGACTGGCCGTTTTTTGTTCAGCCTTATCAGATCATCCTCTTAATGAATTTTTTGGTATCATATTCAAAGAACCTTTTAGTCCACTATGGTTAACGATGTACAAACACCCAATGACAAATTCAACCAGTGGCCAGCTAAGAGCATCTCGCTGTCTAACCGGCTATAGATCAACAGTTCAAACGTGCAAACGATTTCAGAAGAGAATCTCTTGGTCCAGGGGTCCTTCAATGTTCACGTAATATTTTCATCTCGTTCAGATCATAAAGTCACTGTCATCCTCCTGTTCTTGAGTCGCCTGCCAATTTGATATTTTCTTACTCTCAGACAAGCTTAACGCATTCCTTTTGAAGGTCTGAGGAATTGGAACATCAAGGTTCTGTGCCCAATTCCACGACAACTCGTGAAGCATAGGTTAAGTAGACAGATAAGAGTTGTATTAGGAATTTCTAAGTCCCTGGACGCATCGCCGAGACTATGGTTCCTGAGCATAGTGACGGTCGTTGCTGGTAACCCTTACATTTGTCTCGGTTTGGTTTCGTCTTCCCTCGGTATGGGCTAGTCCAGCAAGTAATTCTTCCCTTGCAGCCTTTAATATCTTGGTATCGTGAGAATCACGAGCGTGTAGCCGCTTGCGGTACGTCTCTCTATGCGTTCTCCAGCTTCTTCAAATAGAGAGCCGCGTGATTTCACATTCATCTGCTGTCGTAATGCCACACTTAGAATTTTCTGTAGCAGTGTCTATCCTTTGGGTGCCACTGGGGTTTCCTCGTGAGGCTTATGTCCGAGCTTAAGTCCGTCGACCCACCATAGCCTAGAGTTTCCGCTCACCTTGTTGATGACATGATTTCACCGCTCGTGCTTCTCTTGAGTCCCCCATGAACCTCTCACTCATGCCTTGTCATATCTGTGCTTCTATGGATATTGCAGTCTTTTGAAAGTCTTGAGGACGCTATTTTCCGTCAATCCCAATTTCCGCAGCGCAACTGAGAGATAGCTGGGCTGGAAAGGCACAATGCTGAAAGGATGGCTCCGCAAAGGCGAGAATACCTCGAGTCAGTCACTGAATTCACTGGCAGAGCCTCAGAGTTGTACGTTTACCGTGTTTTCCAAAAGCTTTAAAGTGTATTAATTTGGACTTTAGTGGAGGCAGCCATGCGAGGTATGACGCATATAACCCTCAGCGGATTTATTGTGCATAAGCTGACATGAAGAATGCAGCGGCACTACATATAATGAATGATGACCTCGAATCGGCCGAAAGTGGGTTAAGCCAGGGCAATTCGGCTTTCCACAAGGTATGAGCATTAACCTCGTACAGATGGCCTAGACCGGAGGCTGATCCGTCGCACAAAGGAGAACATACGCTGATGAAGTTCTCTGAGGCATGATGTAGCTCGGAAAGGGGGTGGTTACGTTCCTAAAGGCCACGTTGGGATTTGAGCAAGAGGTCATGCGTGAAGGTGAATTCAGCAGCCCCTGTGTAATCGAGCAGCGAAGCTAGTACTAATCTTGTGAATAGCCTCACAATGTCTTGCAGACTCTGAAGGGACAGCTTCCACGGCCCACCGGCGGGCACAACGAGATCCCAACGCATTCCACTCCGCTATATACCCTATCGGATCAGAATTTGCACTGTGTCACGCCCAATCCCAACTGATGAGTGCAGTCGTTGCTGTGCTTAATGAGAGTCTGACTGAGAGCATCAAAGGCTTCTATAAGCTGCGAAAGGCTTATCTTACGCTTGATGGAATACTCGAAGCCGAAGTCAAATATATGACAGGCAGGAGCAAGACAAGTTTAAATCCTTCAGCAAGGAAATCGGTCGACTCGTTGAGGTCAGCAGGGTCAGCGAGGTCGATGAATGCAATGCCAGGAGGCTTCGATAATAATCAGCGAAGTATGCCAAATGGGTACACGCCTTCAATTCGATCGATAGACGAGGAGCACGCGAGCAGTCTTGCCAATTCGAACGCTAAAGTTACCGCTCCTAAAGGCAAAGTAGTGGACGAAGAAGGAGACGAATTTTTCGACGCTGATGAAGATACAGAAGCTACTGAACATTTAGACACGGATGGTACCGGCGAGAAATTAGCGGCTATGTCTTTGAACGGTCCAGGCTCGAATGGTCTGCCGTCTTTGACATCACCGACACAAGCCCATGGAATTCTTAGTCACGATCCGGATTCGGACGTCTTCGCCAACTCAGTGGATGTTTTCGTACATTCGGGGGCAAATCTCTGCTTCGGGCTTTTACTGCTCATGATCTCAATGATCCCACCCGCCTTTGGCAAACTCCTCTTCATCATTGGTTTTCGCGGAGACAGAGACCGCGGCCTGCGCCTCCTATGGCAAGCCAGCAAATTCCATAACATTAACGGCGCAATGGCCGGGCTCATTCTTCTAGGCTACTATAACACCATTGTTGGATTCTCTGACATCCTCCCTGATTCCACTCCAACCTCCGAGGGCGAAGCACCATCCATTGAAGGCTACCCGAAACAGCGTTGCGAAGAACTGCTTCTTGACATGCGTTCCCGCCACCCGCAATCCCACCTCTGGCTCCTCGAAGAAGCCCGCATGCAAGCAACCAACCGTCACCTCGCCTCGGCCATCTCCACCCTTGACAAAGCCACTAAATCCCCCTTGAAACAAGTCGAAGCCCTCGAAATGTTCGAGCGCGCCTTAGACGCTATGTATATACACGACTACAACCTCTGCGCTACTTCCTTCCTCGCCTGCGTCACCTTGAACAACTGGTCCCACGCTCTATACTACTACATCGCTGGCGCCGCACACCTCGAGCTTTACCGCCAGCATAAGACTTCGGACCCTAAGCTTGCAGCCACCCACGCAAACAAGGCAACGGAGTGCTTCCACACTGCCCCCAAACACGCCGGGAAGAAGAAATTCATGGCACGTCAGCTCCCATTTGACCTCTTCGTCACCCGCAAAATAAACAAATGGGAATCTAGAGCTAAAGAGTGGAAGATTTCTTTCATTGACGCCGTAGGTGTTAGCCCGGTTGAGGAAATGATTTTTCTTTGGAACGGTTATAAGCGCATGGACGAAGAGCAATTGAACGGTAGTCTGCGCGCACTGGCTTGGAGTGACCGTCAGGACTCGACTAACCAGACATGGAAGAAAGAGGGCGCAGACGAGCACGCCATCCTTGCGGTCTTACGAGGTGCCACTCTAAGAAATCTACGCCGTTGGGATGAAGCCGTCTCGATCATCCAATCCAAAGTCCTTACCATCGACAAGGCCGAGCTCAAAGGCGGGAACAAAGATGATTGGACGGCGCCGGCCGCGCACTATGAGATGGGTGTGGTTTGCTGGATGCGGAGACGGGAGGCAGGGGGGAAAGGAGAGGAGGACCATGTCAAGGAATGTGATATGTGGGTTGAGAAGGCGGCGAGGTGGGAGGGGTATGAGTTGGACGCGAGGATTGGGCTCAAGGTTGCGACGGCGCAGGATACGCTGAGGAAGTGGAGGGAGAGAAGGGAAAGAAACTAGGATGTTGTTGGCGAGTTTGTAGGAGGGCAGGGAAGGGGGAGTTTGGGGATCGGGAGGCGTCTGTGTACGGAAACGGGGGGTTAAGGAACTGGAAAAGAGGACGAGTGACGTACGAAGCAACGCAACGGGCACTTAACAGTTGTCGTGTACTTTCCAGTGTTTTTGAGCTCTGTATTAGAAGCCCATAGACTCATTGAATTCGAAGCTCCAAGCTAGACATGAAGCAAATCAAGCAGACCCGACTCTACTACTCAAAGACCTTTGTGCGTTCTTCAAAACATCAACCTGATTTCAAAATCCCCCTTGAACTCTTTCAAGTCTTCCATATCGTTGTTTCGAGAGCTATGCGATTCAGCCTTTTTGCTTGCTCATCCCACAGTGAAACTTTTATCTGAAGCCTTACATTCTCATTCGAAATCCAGGAGTATGGGATAGAACAAACAGGTCGTAACTTAAGCAACGCAGATCGCCTCCTTCTCCCAAATCTTTTAAGTGATTTTCAGTTCAAATCCCCTTCGCTCGCCCTCGTATCATATCTCTCTCGGCTCAGACTCACCAAAGCCTAAAATCCACCCTCTTTCTTGCTCTCGCTACCGCAATGAAACATCAACTAACATCCATCTCCCCCTCGTCCCCCACGCCATCGAAGCCAAACCCCCACCTCCCCCCCTCAACCACGCTCCTCCGCTCCAGCTCGACCTGCCATCCCTTCCTTACATCCGCCAGCGTAACTACCCTCCTCTTCTCCTTCCCTCCGGGCCCCTCCTCATCCACCCCGCCACTAAGAATCCAAGCTTCGCCCTCGCCCGCACACGCCAGCAGGTTGATGATGGCGAGGTAGCTCTCTTCGATGCCGCGGTCGCCGAGATTGGCTCTGGCGGTTTTGTTGTCTTGGGCGCGCTGGAGATGCTGCCAGAGTGCGGCGGCGGCACCGCGGAAGTCGTTGTGTTTGAGGCGGAAGGAGGCGAGGAGGGTAGGGGTGGGGAGGGCGGTAGCTTTGATAGAAGAGCTGGGGGGTTGGGAGGATCGTTGGGAGAGGAAGGAGTCGATTTGGTGAAGTAGGGGGGTGGGGAAGGGGAGGGAGAGGATGGTTGGAGGGGAATGGGAGAGGAGGGATGTTAGAAGATGTGGGAGGAGGGAGGGTTGGGTGTTTGGTGGGAGGAGGGTGAGTGCTGAGTAAGCTTGTTGGAAGGAGGAAGTCGAGAGGGAGGCGTGGAAAAGAGTTTTGAGGAGGGTGGTGCGCTGGGCGGAGGACGCTGGAAGGAGTTGCAGGGCTAGGTGGGCGAAGGACGCGGTTTGGGAGGGACAGGAAGGTTGGAATAGGGTGGCAATATGTGTGTAGTAGGCGGGTAGGCCGGAGGAGAAGGAGGTGGCTTCAGTAGGGGAGAGGAGGGCAGAGGAGGCTGAGGAGTAGTCGAAGGTTGAGGTGCCGCGAGCTGGAATTTGGCGTTAGTGATATGAAGGTGGAGGGAAGGCAAGGAACATACAGATTTTGTAGGCGGCTTTCTTGAAGTGGGTTGCTGCCTCTGTGAATTCGCATCGTGCGAGGTACAAGCGGCCTTTGACATATGTTGACCAGGCCGTAGATGGCTGGTAGCGGAGGAATTCTGAGGCCAAGTCGATATTGCGATTTGCCAGTAAATCGCATTGAATGTGTACGAGGACGCTGTCGAGGGTTATCGTTGGGTCGTTGCCACCGTTGACCCACTGCAGTAGATCTTGAATGGTATGTGTCAGCGCCGCACCTGAAGATTGCATAGCATACGATCGTGGCTTTAGGTCGACAGCGAAGAGATTTTCGAGCACTGTTGACACCAAAGCTTCATCAGAGCCGGCCGGAACCCTTCCAACAGCGAGGCCGGCCGTCTCCATGATCCTGTTTGGCTCCATTCTGATGTTTTTTGCCAGCCATTGCATCATCTGATACCGTTTGAGCTGTTCCCGGAGCTCAACGTATATCTCCGCTGCATCAAAGCTATCCAGTGGCGTCTCTTCCGGGTCAACATCCATGTCAACAAACACAACCAGCACCAAAAGGTCAGAAAGAATACGTTTGTGCAGGTCTATCATCTCTTGAGCACCCTTTACCAAAACTTTAAGACCGAATCTAGTAGACAGCAAATCTGACTCTTCTGTTGACATCATAAGGTCAATCTCGTTGAGAATGGTACGGAACGAATTCGTCTGTAGACCACCAAACCCTCCCAATGGCTTAAGTGCAGCCAACAAATCGTTGAACGCATTATCGCTGATCTCGTCCGAAAAGTTGCACTGCTCATAGAACGATTGGATGCGAACCGGTACGGAATACGAAGGATCTTGCCAAAGCTCCGTTGCTAATACTCGCTCGCATGTCTGCATTAAGGCATAGCTGAAGCTCTGCCTGAACGCTGTAGCTGCTTCTAGGATCACGGAAAGCTCGTCCGGAAGCTTCGGTTCCATCTCGCCAGCATCCACCTCTATCGAGGGAGTCTCTAGTAGATTCATCGATTTGGCTAGATCTCTCGGGCGGTTCTGGGATGTGAGCTCGATCTTGCTGCAATCACGTACTACAGAGCACCCATCTGCGAAAAGCAGCCATGGCATCTCTGCACGATCGTCGTAGCCGAGGGATAATATGGCCCATCTCGAACCGTTCAAATCTCGGATCTCTTGTAAGTAAACTTTCCATTCTTGATGTAATGCGGCGCGATAGCTTTCGAAATCGGCGGCACCAGCTTCGTTTTGTTTTAGGTTGACAGATGATGATATGATTGAGCACATCCGCTCCTCGAGAGAGGCTTTGGGATCGAATGACGAATTAGCTTTTCGGGCTACTGTGAATATTGACAATGCCGTCTCTAAAACAGCCTCAGAGAATCTACCAGGGCATAAGATAAAGTCAAGCCATCGTTCCGTTACGTCTTGTGGTTCGAACTCTGATAATTGTGGTTGTGGATGTTGGTCTAATGTTTCGGACGCCATCGTTGACCAATGATCTCTCCAGACTGCATTCGCTATATCTTGAAGGTCGAATTTGATGTTGTACAATTTGTAGCGCTGATTCGACCTCATAAGAACCCACATCTCCATTCCGTTCCTATTGCCCACACTCTTCAGCTGGAAGTCGGCAACTTTCCATATGGCTTTGCTATCCGGATTCGGGTCCGGATCAGGTGGCCTAAGTGTAGTTTCAGGGAAAAGATCACGGACACCTCGATTCCCTTCATCCGCATCACGTATAGCCCAGATTTTGAATTGTCCTAGGTCATTAGGCGAGAAGGTCACAGCATAGTGATCATCTCCCTCCACAAGTGCTTCGGTCTGGAAGACTTGTAGTACTCGTGAGGTGCTAGGATCAATCATCAATTTCGGTATTTCGTGCGGCTCACGTTGCTGGCCAAGCAGATCTACAGAGTACGGGGTGGTTTTGGTGCCTCCGAGATTCCATATTTTCAGGGTATGGTTCAGAGACACAGAGTATACGTGCTTCTTGTCGGGAGAGAGCTCCAGAGAAACCGCTGTGCTCTGATCCAAGGTGTTACCATCGTATCGGACCGTATTGCTCCCTTGCCAACGCACAAGCCCTCTTAAGGACGAACCCCATTGTCCATCATTGAAGGTTGTCTCGCGCCAATAGGACCCATCCTCCTCTTTACCTCTCATCAAGCGCAGTAGCCTGCCATCACTCAGAGCAATAACCAGGAACAATGAGCTTCCTGCGACCATTCGATGGGGTGTGCTGATGCTGAATGTGGGGGGCCTGAACACCTTGCACCACTTCTCAATATCATCGTCTGAGGCAGCTGCATGGCAGAAGAAGTCTCTTCGCAGGTTCAACGTATATAGCTCGTTCCCCTTCGTCAACACAAACACACTAAGGCTGTTCTGGTCTTCTGTATCCGCCAATGCCACACAACCTGGCTGTACTGTGCTCGGAAAACCAAATCGTAAGATCTGAGTAGCTTCTTTATGTTCCCTGTCACTCTTCACCAAATCTACAGATCGTAGCTCCAGCACCTTATTATCCTCCAGAGCTCGCCATAGAAAGCTCCGTGGGTATTTCTTCGAGTGACCGAAGTATATAGAGCTTGAGCTTGCAAGGCAGCCTTTTGAGAAGGTCTCCTCGTTTTGGTAGGTAGTTGAAGATTTGAGAACGCGACGTTGGGAGCGTGAACTGCGAATGAAGGTGCTGGTTGAAGGGAGCTGTATTTGAATCACCGAGCCTGGGTTTGTCGGCTCCAGGTCAACTCTTGTCTCTTTGAACAAGCATAACGACGTTGATGGAGCCTTCTGGTCCATGTTCTTTTTTTTGGCAGTATTTGGCTGTTACCTTGATCAAAGCCCCGACGCGGGCCCCTCGGGCGTCCTGGCGCAGGTCGCGTTAAACTTTAGGAATATGATGAATTCCCGTCCTCAAATCGTGGTGTTCTGAAAAGCCTTGACATTGAAACACTCTACAATTGTCATAACCTCAGCGTTTCAACGATTGGCTAGCACAGTCAATAGAGAGACGCTACACTATCCGGAATTTGTGTGTTGTAGGTAGAGAGAAGACTGAAATGCTTAATTGATATGTACTACTAAGGTATCGCCCTTCATCCATGCCTGTTCCCCAGCGCCATAGCAACGCAACCAGCTATGCTCCATCATTCCTCGTCAAACCATAGCAATAAGACCTAGCATCGACTCGCAAAAGTAAAAAAAAACCGAAAAAACCCCGTTTTCAGTCCTTCTCCAGATCTTTAGGACTTGGATCTCCTATTCCGTCCTCCTACAATATCACCTTCGTAAGCCTTCATTCAAATCATAAAGCTCGGATCACACTCACTTTGATCGCGAACAAACAATCGCTCTCGGGCAAACACGGACTATCGTATATCTTGCATATCCTCGTCTCGCCTCTTCCCTTCTTTAAGCTTAACCTCGTCGTACTGGCATGGGCAATTATATTCCCACCGATGGGTTTCTTGGGGTCCGGATTGAACATCGCACTTGGGCCCCCGTCGACTTGCGCAACTACCTGATTCGTGATGACCACTGCTATGCCGAACTCATCTGCCAATCGTTGCAATGTTCGCATGAACTTTGCAAGGTGTGTCTGACGTGAAGATAACTCGCCTCGGCCGGAAAAATCCGTGCGGTAGAGGGAGGTTGCGGAGTCAACAATGAGCAGGGAAAACCGAGTCTCACACATCATTGTTGATGCCTGGTTTAACAGTTGAAGTTGGTGGTCAGAATTATAGGCACGAGCGTATGCGACGTTGTCAAGGACCTCTTCTCCGGACAAGCCATAGCGATTGGCGACTGCAAGTAGGCGTACTGGGCGGAAGGTACCTTCGGTATCAATGTAAAGGCACTTCCCCTCCCCGCCGCCCATATCGAATGGTAATTGGCAAGTCACCGCAAGTGTATGACATATTTGACTCTTCCCTGTCCTGAACTCGCCGAATATCTCTGTTACTGAACCTGTCTCAACGCCACCAGCCAAGAGAGTGTCCAGTTGTTTTGAGCCAGTTGTGATCGATATAAGTTCGCTTCTTCGCTGGTGCATCTCTGTAGCCGTGGTGAAGCCCATGGGCACCAGTTTTGATGCTGAAGATTATCAGTAACCGCCTTGATGGATGCTTTGTCATTATGGATGCACACCTTCAGCCAGAATTTTCGTTGCCTTTTGCTCTGATATGCCTTTGATTTGCTCCAGAACCCTCCTTGGCCTTTCAATAAAATCAGTCCAGCCCAGACTTATCCTGGATGTCTGTCTACCTACGTGTATGCAACAGATTCGACGGTGTTGAAACCGCCATCCACGATTAGCTTTATATCTCGCGCTGAAAGACCAGCAACTCCCTAGCAATTTATTAAAGCTTCCGTTACAACTTGCAACTTATGCCAAGGGCTTCAAATACCTCGAGCACTGATAGTGGTGTAGGCGCACCAGGCCCTCCTGCCCCGCCGTCTCCACACGACTGAGTCTCATCAGCTTCACCTGCACTCATTGCAACAATGCTCCCTTAATTTAGGGCCGGAGGAGAACTAAGAGATAAGAAGTTTAGCAATGACTAGAATTGATGGTAAGTGGTGGCGATCTTTGTGTAATCTCATAGAGAAGCGCGGGAATACGTGATGGAACACCACGACGCGGGGTCACGTGAACAAGATTTTAGCTTTAAAGTACGGTACTTTAGAATTCCTGGAGGCTGGGGCTAGGGTTAAGGCAGCCGCAATTCCCATCCCTTATCATACTGTACAAGCAACGGGGTGAGCCTGTATTGAAGATCCACTTTTCCAGCATCACAAGAAGCAGTTTGCCCTGTCCCTCATACACCATTCGATCTTTGCGAGCAGCCCAGAAGACTAACGCCATTGGTATGCTTGGAGCAACAATCTACTGCGCGCAGCGGTGGTATATGCGCCTCGATGCCTTGTACAGCGCTCTTAGAAGGTGGAATACGGAATGGCCCCCAAACATCAGTACAGACTTTTAAAACATGACGAGACGTTGAAAGCCAGTATCAGAGGATTCTTGGCAAAGCCCGAACCTGGCGCTTTTGCAACCTTCATTACTTGGTCCTAGTGGAGCCAATCGTCCAATACTTCCGAAATGATAGCACGTTATTAGACTTCTTCGATGAAGCGCGACTCGGTTCCATTCGAGTTTCCTCTCTTTCTCTGCAAACGCCTTGAATGGCGCTTGTTTCCAGCCTCCAAATCCTGCTTCCTATCGGCAATATCACTACTTTGACGATTTATATCTAGAGTATTGGGTTGGAGGATCTCAAAGCCTGGATTGATCTTTCGTGCGATCTGTGCCCGGCGCGTATTCTGATCTCCTTGCGCATGGATCGATTCTGAGTCATCTATCAAATCGAAACGGTTGCTAGGAAGGGCTTGATGGACGAAGTTCTGAAAAGAGGGCGGCTCTTGGCTTTGTTCATCCAACCCGGGCGTCGCAAACGGATCACGTAGGTCATGATAGGGTGATGGATGCTGAGAAACGTTATAGCTATGTTCGGCTGGAGTCGTGGCTTCTGTCCAATCACCGCTTGTGCCACTGTGTCGGCCACGAGGAAGAAGCTGACCCGTTTCTGCGGCATGTGATCGCCGCTGGCTTGGTAGAGTATCCAGCGCGCGGCGCTGGGAACTAGAGGCGTTGCGTGAGTAGGCGTCGGCAGGATCTAGTAGACTGTGTGAGGTTTTAGTCTGGCTCGGCTGACTATAACCGCTGCGACCTTCGCTGCTTGATGATTCAGACCACGACCCAGCGCTGCTTGAATTCTCATGCCCTAAAACGAGATGTTAACATAGTATCGACTGCCATAAAAAAGTGCGAAGCTCACCTGCTGAGTGGGACCCTGCCGGGGTTTTGGCCATCTGCCGTCCTTCAAGAGCCGCCAGAGCTCCGCTGCTGTCGTTGTCGTATAAATTACTATACCGCAGATGCGAAGAGCGACGAGGTTGGTAAGTGGCTCGACCTCGAGATGTGGACTCCGATGAGCTAAGCCGCGACGGAATGATCTCAGCGGACACAGCTCGATCGAAGGACGAGCTAAGAGGCCTCGAGGAAGTACTAGACCTCGCCGGACTAGGGCCAAGGTTTTCGTGATGTGCAGGCTGCGGCATCTCCAGACGAGGAATATTGGAGGTGGAAACAGGCCGTCCTGAGGACGTACCATTCGTGCCAGATTTCAGTTCGGAAGACACAGATAACGCTGGGCTGCCCGGCACACTAGGACCAGGAGTGTTTGACCGTGAGATCCAAATACCATCTACCTCTATCCCGCTCTCGATAGCCCGAACCCCAAAAGGTATCTCACGAGCCCTTCGTTGCCTCACGCTTTCCGAATGCTGCATTTCTTTTCGCTGCGCTTCCTTGGTTGCTGCTATCGCTGTATATTTGCGGAGTCTCCAGCGACTGTACCCGAGTTTGACCCCTCCAAGAGCGATAACGCAGATCTGAGACTGTTAGCCGATAGGTTCCTCTAATTGCTACAGTTGGGAGCGTACAATGGAGGTCCCCAGGACCTAAGATTAACCTGGTCAGCATACTGAAATGTTTGTTGTGTATGCGCTCTGCTTGACTTACGAAGCACATCTTCTCCCACAGTTGCCATGAGTCCCAGAACGCCATATTAACGGTAGGTTCCTTCCTATCTGTGATGTATGAGGTTGAGTAATAGTTGAAGTCTAAGAGGTGTATCAAAGTATGGTGGGGTTCATGCTGAGAACGGTGGTGTTAGGAACGAGCGTCGTAGGTCAGGTAAAATACAAAGAAGGCTGAGGATGTAGAGTGAATGACAGGGAAAAGGGAACGATGACGAGAGCGGAAGGGCAGTTGCTGGTGAAGTTTGTGAAGACCTGGTTGTTTCTTTTGCCTGGGGGTGTTTCACTTGAGTGTCACGTGGGTGTCGCGCCGGTGGGTGTCGATCTCAAACGTCGCATCAAACGTCGCACTACCGTGTAGACTTGCCTGTACCGTACCTTACCTGTCAAACGCCACAATGAAGTCATCAAGCCACACGATCTTGGACGTTCTTGGCAACCTTGAGGTTGAAAAAAGAACGTTCGAAGGTACGGGATAAAGTATATGTACGTTACTAGGGAGAAGGATGGAGGAGGAGGAGGAGGAGGATTGGAGTTGCGTATCCACTTTTTCGTGTCAATCGTGTTCTCATCCATGCCTTTCGTTTGTGTAACGTACCTTGCTTGGCATCGTGGCATCTTCCCTGTCCAGTGTTACACGCACCAGATCTCACTTTCACAAATCGAGATTGACCACCTTTGGACAGTAGCAGCAAGGGATCCACTTTCAGGACGTGAAGCGCTCCATGGGAATGCTGGAAAATCCACCTGCCACCTGATGATGTCCGTTTTCCCAATTGGGCTCCCTCGCAAGCTTCTGGGTGCTGCGGCTGTGGGATAGTTAGATGCGACGTTACCAAAATCCTATTCTACTGCCCTTGGATTAATGCCGCGCCAATGCGGCTCAGGCTTTCCCATGATCGAATGGTGGATCCCGAGCATGTCCTCTCGCCAACTTTGTGCTTGACGGCTCGTTAACCAAGACCACTACTGTACCTTGTGTTCCCTGATCTTGCATGGCGCAAGTACGGGTGTACTACAGTATAACAGGAATCCGCCGGCCAACCTGAACCCCAACTGTTCGCCCCTCACGAGTCCAAACCATGGGTCGCGATGGAACTGGATGATATCGACACAAACTTGTTCGTGAGATCTTCTTGAAAACATGGAAATTATAGCAATCCCGCCCGTTCCCCACAATCCCGACGCCCCCTCGGTGCCTCATCGATACCTTACGCTAATGCGTGATGGCGATTGTCCGGGACCCAGCACCAGGGGGTGCGAAAACACAATACCTTACCATAAGCGGCCGAGGCTTACCCCCATCAAAAACATCAATTTGGCTATATACATCAAAATATCACCATAGATTCGACTTAATGAGCTTGCCACCAGATTTAAAGTAGCTGTTCGTATCGCCAGATCGTCTCCCTGATTCTAGACCGTAATTCCTTCAGTTTAGTCCGGTCTCATTCCTCGAGAATGATTTCCTTCAGCCTCTGACCGCTTATGGTATCGTGACTTTTCGCACCGACTGGTGCAGGGCAGGGCAATAATTACCTCAGTGGAGATTCCTTCCGAGGCCTATATATAGGTATGTAGACCTTGCAATATGTTGGAAATAGGGGAGTTGGTAACCTCCGCTTCATAGGGCTGGCTGGGGCCCGCCAGTAGAGTTTTCACCTTCTGGGCATATTCTGTTAGAAGGCTATCTCATATGACCTCGTTCCAACACAACAATGGCCTGGCGGGCCTAAGGTAGCAACGATTGTTTTTTGAACTAATGTATAGATACAATGCGCTGTGCAGTGCTTAAACCGAGTTGTATGTCTCTAATAGGTCTTTTCAGACGATTTGCAGGAGTCCGCAATGAATCCTAAATGTGACGCCTCTTTTGCGGCGTTGAATCCTTCAATTACAGCCCTGTCCCAGCTTTCATGCCTGTCAACGACTTTGCCATGCCATGCACCACAATCCTAAGGCTTGATGGCTCGAATGGCAAGTTTGTAGGCTGATCAAAAGGCCACCAAGAAGTGCCCGCAAGACCACGCTGCGCCAGCCAACATGTCGGATGCGTCTCCCTTCATCATACGGAGTAGTTGCTCGGCTGTGTTTCGATACTCCGTCGTTGGAGAAGTGACTACTCGTATTGAACAGACACTTCCCTTACCTTTACACCCCCGAGGATAGACTCAAAGTTACCTCCTTATGCAGCTTACACTTATCGTTATCGTTATGCATTGTACGCATTTACTCACTCCAGTAGTTCTCGCCCAGCCCTACGGATGTGCACTAAGGATGGAGGTCAATCCTTGTCGATTGGATACCACCGACTTCCGGCTTCCGAGCGTTACTTGGATCTCAACAAACAATGCTCTACTCCCATGCGCAACAATTACTTCGTATCAATTCCTTGGCAGTCTCCATACCTTAATTGTATACTATTGGTACAGCTTCCACAATGCCACCTTTCCGCAACCTATTCGTCAAGAAACCACCGGTTGTCAATGGCGGTCCAAACGAAACCCTACGGCCAAATGCGTCCGAGGGGACCGAAACGGGATCTCAGAGGTCGGATTATGCAGACTCAAGAGCATCGTCGTCGTTAAGCATCCAGGGCAGAAAAGAAGAGCCGAGCGAATACAAGCTCAGTGGTACGTTCGTTACAGTGGCAGTACCGCGTACCTGCATAGAAGGTCAAGTCTTTCTGACCTCAAGTAGTGGTCAATGACAATGGCGTCTACCTTCCTGTGCATTATCTGTCACCAGTTCCAAGGCACTTGAAAGCGCTAATACCACGATAGCCTTCACCTCCTGAAAGGAAAAGCTTCTGGCAGAGGACATCTTCATCTACCAGCTCATCAAATCACCGGAGTATGCTGAATGAGAACGAACCTTTTTCAATCTCCCGAGAGTCGTTCGATTCATACCGCAGGTCATTCGTAAGGTCTTCCTTTCGGTCGTAACTGCGGTTACCGAAGGCCTGCTACTCACATAATCTGTATAGGATATTTCAGCACGCTCGCCAGTAAGCCAACATGACTCTACCACTCCACGGCAAAGTCTCGATTCGAGGATGGCACGCCCATCCCGTTCAGCGATCAAAGCAAATCAATTTGAGCGACCACAGCCGACGGATGAGGAAGCATTTGAGGATGTGGGACTCAACGACGAAGCAAAACAACCACCGAAGAAGCGAGGCATATTCTCACGCTTCGGCGACAACTCAGAAACTATGGCTACCAGCGACACTTCAAGACCAAGCTCAAGCCACAGAGGCTTTCATCTTCCTGGCAGGAAACGTGGGCAAAGCGGCCAGGGGGCGGAATTAGGCAACATTGATCGATCCGCAAACGAAGGAAATGATGATGGTGTTATCAGATAATACATTGTACCAACCGCGGATTGTTACTGTCATTGCACAAGCTGGCTGATAGGGTTTTGCCAGCAACATACCAGCGAAGAGCAGGAAGGCGTTGGCCTAAGGAGGCATTGATTGCATGAGGGATGTTGGAGGGCATGGGCGTTGTTTGAATTCCTAGCATCGCTGCAGTATTAGGTTTATTTGGGCAAGACAGCACCAGGGCGTGTGTTCCATGAGTCCCGAGGCTTAATGGTGTCTTGTAGTAGTAATGGGCTTTTACTTTCGTATGCTGGACAGATTAATAGGCCTCAGACTATCAGACATCTTCTCCCGGATCGGGATCGAAAAGCTTGACTACCCCTCCACGCCCTCGTACGTTTTGATATTGAACGGATAAGGTCGGCACGATAAGATAAGATATTAATACAGTCTAAAGTAGGACTCGCGAAAATTACATCAACAGAAAACCGTTAAATTAATACTCGAAATAAAGAGCAATTTTCGACAATCGCACCATGGCCGGCCTGAAGCGCAAAGAGGCACCAATTACTAAAGCACACGCTAGTACTGTTCATAAAAGGTCCAAGAAAGAAGCTGCGCATGTCAAAACATCGAAGGTTGAGCCTTCGACATTGGAAGCAGAGACAGACTCGGACCCTATCGCTGAGTCCGATACTACCGACCATAGCGGCGACGATGATGGTGTCAGTTGGCCATCTGACGAAGAAGAGGATGTCAAAGACGAAACGCTCTTAACGCAGTCGGCAACGGACAATGGGTCTATCAAGGAAGCCACGGGTACCAATGATATCAATGCTTGTTAGCCGAACCGAAGAAGACTTTATGGAGAGATTTATCTAACTCAAGCAATAGCCAATTCGTCAAGAGAATCACATGCGAAGCAAAAGGCCCTAGCTCAGGAACGTAAAGCGGCCAAACCGAACGCGGATTCTATCGCTCGAACGAAGAAAATTTGGGAACGCCTACGCAGAAAGTCACACGTTCCTCCTGCAGAGCGGAAAGAATTGACAACAGAGTTATTCGGTATCATTACGGACCGCGTAAAGGACTTCGTTTTCAAACATGATTCTGTGCGAGTAATCCAAACGGCTATAAAGTATGGCAATTTGGACCAGCGCAAAATGATAGCAAGGGAACTCAAAGGAGATTACAGAGTGTTGGCTGAGAGCAGGTATGCAAAGTTTTTGATCGGCAAACTCCTCGTTCAATGTGATGAAGAGACCAGAGACATGGTAGTTCCGGAATTCTATGGCCATGTCCGGCGTATGCTCAAGCATCCTGAGGCTTCATGGATCTTGGACGATATATATCGCGGTATTGCGACGCCAACACAAAAAGCAATCATGTTACGAGAGTGGTATGGGGCTGAATATGCGCTCTTCAAGCCAGAGGGGTTGGGACCGCATTCCGCAGATCTACAGCAATTGTTGGAACAGAATCCGGAGAAGAAAACTCCAGTTATGCGCGCTTTACATGACCTAATCAATCAGCTTGTGCAAAAGAAGACGACAGGTTTTACCATGCTGCACGATGCCATGCTTCAATACTTCATGAATGTGCAGAATGGAAGCGAGGAAGTGTCTGAATTTATTGAATTATTGAAAGGTGACGAAGAGGGCGATCTTCTCAAAAATCTCGCATTCACCAAATCTGGAGCTCGCCTTGTCTGCTTAGCCTTCGCTTACGGCAATGCAAAGGACCGCAAGAACATGCTGAAAATGTACAAGAACACCATGCAGACTCTCGCGTATGATACGCATGGGCACAAGGTTCTGCTTGCGGTTTGTGATGTTGTAGACGACACGGTTTTGGTTTCGAAATCCGTGTTTCCCGAGCTACTCAGCAAGGCATCTCTGCCCGAGGGCCAACCACCTGGTCTTCTGACAGCCGCCTTAGATCTCAATGCACGGGTACCGCTACTCTATCTTTTCTGTGGCAAGGCAAGATCCATCCTACAAGAGGAAGACATAACCATTCTTAACGAAATCCAAAATATTCGAACGACGACGTCCAAAAAGGATCCCGAATTACGGCGCAAGGAGCTCTTGGCGTCTCTATCACCACCTCTACTATCCTTCATCTCGCAAAATGCAGATACCTTGGTTCAGACAAGCTTCGGATGTCAGTTCATCTCTGAAGTGATTCTAGGGGCCATTGGCGATCGTGAACCAGCCTTAATTGCTATAGCAGCCCTCGCCAATAGAAACCCAGAGGTCCAGGCGCTCCTGGAAACCCCTGCCGCAGGCAGAATGCTTAAGTCCCTGGTTGTAGGCGGACGATTCAACCCAAAATCAAAGGTGGTTGATCTGGTGGATCCACCCCTCAACTTCCATGACAAGTTGTATGCCACAATCGAAGACGATATAGTAAATTGGGCGACAGGCAACAATTCCTTCGTTGTGGTTGGTTTATTAGAAGCAACTGGTTTTCCGAAGCGGGAAGCACTGAGGAAGGCGCTGAAGAAGCACAGAGCACAGCTGATCGAAGCAGCAACTTCATCTGACGTGAAAGCTGGTGGGAATAAAGGTGCAAAACCTGCAGCTGTCGGCAACAAGGGGACGAAGATTCTCTTGGAGAAGCTTGATGATAAGTAGATATGCTGGGAAAGAAAGTCTGAACAAATTCTTTTCAGCATCTCAAGAAGAACTGTGCATCCTGTAGTCTCCTGCGCATGGTGCACCAAGTGAGTGCCCCCAAAGCTATTTTAATCACCTCAGCAAACTCGCCCAAAGTCTAAGCGTTCACAAATGCTTAACCTTAATGTTCACACCAGTGATTCCGCCAATAATTGGATAGGCAACAGCGGAGATTCTTCCATTCACCGCAACTCACCACAGAGCTCACCTGGTCATGAATGTAAGACGAACAGCACCATCTCTACCCTGTAATCGCTAGGGGGAATTCATCTTATATATACTGCGCCAGGAAACCTTTCTTCAACAACATCCAGCATCTAGCCTCGGCTCCACTAACCATTTGGGACGACGGGATGATTGACTTATACTATCCAATTCTCTACTTGTACCACTTGATCGAACGCTCTGTACAACTTTTGTTTGGTCATTGGGGGCTTGCACTTGACCGCTGATCCATCTGGAAACATTGTGCCATTCTTGATAGTCCTTCCCCTTTAAAATTTAAACACCCTCTATCCGGATTTTTCTGTTCCTGGAATTCTTGAAGTTAATAACGAGTTTTAGCCACTCGGAAATCATCTACTTGGGTCTAGTTCACCTCGAACTTGTCTCACTTCAATTAGGGCATGTTCCCCCTGAAACTTCTCCATCTGGAATTTGCGGACCTTGACCGTTACTCTCTTCGCCTGATAACCATCTAATCGAATCCCTTTCAACTCGAAGTTTCTTATGCTTTGACCTGCCTATATCTCACATTGACTGTTATCTTTTCCACCTGGAATTCATCCACCTAGTCTTTTACTATCTTGAACCCTCTCACTTTTAATATATGATTCTCCACTGCGATTCACCTACTGACGAATAGCAGTGCCGAAAATCAACTAGAAATCGCCCTGCGGCACTCCTGTCGTTCCCCTCACGCTGAACATCGCGCCTCGTTCGCTCTACTCCATGAAATCTTTCAAGCTCGTGCCTTTATATACTTGGGAAGTGAACTTTGGCGCATAAGCAGAGCTGAGTGCTCGATTAATGCATAACAGCGACGAATAGTAGGGCGAAAACCCCGAGAAATTCAACACAACCCTCTCCGCCAGTTATACTCTGAGAACAACAGGACATGTTGAGCAACGCTCGGACTGTTTCACCAATACAATAGGAAGGAGAACAGTGGCGTGGTTTCCCAAACATTGCTTTTCATCCTTGAGTTACATGCCTATATTAGAGTACTCGGCCACTTGGGTCTACGGCCAACGAAAGCTTAGGACAACGAGCTTCCTCATGGACGAGAGGAGTCAAAAAAAAACATGAATATAAGGAGAGACAGCTGGCAGCTTCATATAAGAGCTACATTTCTCCGCGCAAAGGTCAACCCAGGGTTGATTACTTTCAAGTCAACACTTTTATCACTTGGTTCACAATCAGAAAAAACAACGTTCTTTTGCAAGCCACTTGTCTATATCAGAGTACTTGGCTATCTAGGCACCACGATCGAGGGAAGCTCAGGACAATAAGCTTTTACGCAGATGAAGGGAGGAACAAATTTAAGCGCATTGGCCGGATTCGAAAGCCATAGTGAAGCCCCTGACGGAAGTGGCTCATGGTATTTCAACGGGAAGTTGATAATTCTCATGTCAACATTCCAGTCGCTGCGCTCTTCTGCGCTCATAAACAGCTGGTTTCAAAGCGATAGCCACCGCAACGAGCTTAGACTTCTCTAGCTCAAGGGAGAAATAGAGAGAGCTCGAACGGCCAATGGAGTATCCTGCGGAGAGCTTCGCTCGTAGCTTTCAATTTTGGCAACTCGTATCTCAACCGAGAGCTGACTACTTTCATATCAGCACTTCAACCTTGCTAGTATCGAGACTCCTAGGAAGTCATACCGAGCTGAGATGGCTCTCGCTCTACGAAAAGAGTGCGAGACCACACGAGTAGACGAATCGCTTTCGTTTAAGGGTCCGCGATGGCTTTCAACTTCGGCAATTCGTAGTTCGACCCTGAGTCGAAAAGCCGCTAGAGCACGGTCGTTTTCCTCGCGATCGCCGTACTTTGTTGCCGTTGGTTTTCTTACCCTTTGTTGCTGGGAAGAAGATATGGAAAAGGCATACGATCGGCAAGGATTCCAAAAGAATTAAATTCAGATGGAAGAGATCGACCTCAAGGAGATCGTTGACCGGTGGACACACCTTGAATTCGACGTCTAAAGACAACGTGTCTCTAGTACTTCTGAAAAGACGGTTTTCTGTGGCAAATGCCTCTCGGAAATCCACTTTGAAGAAGACGGCCTGTGTCAACTGCTTCAGGAGAGGAAAGAGATAATACTTACGCCTTGCAATTCGATCGTGGAGTTCAGTTGCAGATCTTCAAGACCAAGAATCGGCAATGAGATACATACCCCTGGCTGCATAGTACAGATGCTGCAGCATAATCCAACTCGAGAATCAACCCAAACAGCTACGACTTCTGCAGACTGGCATGGCTAAAAACGTCAACACATCTTCTCACGATTTGCCTAGGCTTTTCGTCCTTCTGATTACTTAAGAATCGGGCAATCCTTCGTTTGGCTTAGACACTGAGGAAACCAAAAGCTTTTCCGAAGAAAGACGATTTATTGATTGAAATTCCTTGACTACTCCGCTACACAACAGCGCGACTCCCCCGGGATAGGTATTCCGTAAGCCGGTCTATGGAATTATCCGTCTCCTCACTCTCCTCGTTCAGCGCCTTGCTTTTTAGGCTGATGCCAAGCATAGATTCTTTCGACGGAAAAGCACGGGAGTATATATATAGTTTTGGTTATAGGGGTTGCTGCAATTGCCTTGACAAAACATTGCACACACGACTGTAAAGAGAACTTGCTGGCTTTTCTCTCCAAGAACCTTTCAAACTGGAACCCTTCGTGGGTGAAGAAACCTTGATCTCCACCAAACTCCACGTACTCAATCTTATAGCAAACCAATTCAAGGCATCGTTCACTCCATCGCGGATTACATGAGACTCTTCCGACAGCCCCATTCACCCACGGACGTCCACTTCTCCGGCACCTCGTCCGAACGGCAGCCACCAGACCAAAATCGCCATGATTGCTGCTATGGTTGTGAACGGACCACTCCAGTCCTTGATCTCTTTTTTCTAGGCTCCCCGAGTTATCCTTCCGGGCTCGTTCCTTTCGTATTCCTCCTTTACAACGATGGATTGATACCACATCACCAACTCAAGTCGGCGTGGAAGCATTCGTAGCAATGCTCAGGTCTTATGAGCAAAACGCCACGACGACAATACTATGTGAGGCCCCGTCCTACGAATGTCCCGGAGTCGCTATGTATCATAGAATTGCCCGTGGTCACGGGAATTCAAGAATGTCCACAAAGCGCTCCACCGACTCTTGTATAGTACAACTTCGCGGGTTTAATCAACGATTGGACCTCATCATACGACTGTTGATGAAGAACAATTGCGATTAGATTCCAATTGACAAAGCTGAAGCCTGATTTTCAAACTTCTACTGCAATACGCAATTAGAAGTTAGACACACTTAATGTGTTACCTTGAAAAGCCATCTCCCCCGGGAGTATAGTAAGGCACGACATCAAAGATTGACTCGATAGCCTTAAATGGCGATTCTAAGTTACCATCATGCACTGGATAGACGAGAACTTAATAACGGATGTAGGGAATTGCTAGGTATCGGGATGCTACTCAGTTTGAGTCGATATTCGGTCAGGCCTTGTGAGCCGGACCGGTGGACTCGATGTCTTGCAGTATGCAATGTAGCTTTTTGGTGTACAGCAAATCCGATCTATAGCTCTGTCGAGAGACAGTGAGATAGATCCGAGCAGATTTCCGAGGTTCAACCGTCTACATGAGTCCGCATGAAAGAGCTGGGGTTTCTAGATTGATGATTGGTAATGCAGGATAGGCTGGACATACGGGGAGATCGGATGGAAGCAGGAGATAGAAAAGGAGACGGGCGCAAAAAGTTTGGATGACGGTCAAGTGCTTGGGGATGATCTTATGGGGAAACAGGAAGAAGAGATACTCAATCAGGTGGAATGTGCAGAACGGAAGCAAACAACAAATGTCTTAGATTAGCACCACAATAACATGAGACATGCGGAGAACATCTCATCAACCTAATTTGAACCTTACGCAGCGAAGCAGGCTGCCCATGTGTTATGATGTGTACCTCGTGGATCACGCAGTGTTGCTGATGGATGTCTTGTAGGAAACCTTCACTGTCTGTTGCTCTTTGCTTCAGTCTTTTGCCGTTTTTGCTGGGGTTCTGAAAAATGTACAGGCGCAGCACCAAGAAGGACTTGCAGTTTATCATATGGTCCGAGTACCAATAACTCTCTGCGGACATGATGATAAGGTCGGATGGGAGAAACGGCTCGACCTGCATATTCACCAATAGAAGTTGCAAGGATGCATCGGCGCGGGGCCTCCAATTTCGGAATTAGATGCGGTGGTGTGCTTGCAGCTTCTCTCGACTACTGTGCGCAAAACAATAAAAACAATTCACTTGTCGCAAAGCGAACGGAGCACGGTCGTCTCTCTTGGACAGCAGATCTGTTCCTGTCTGTCCTAGCGATCGACTCCCTCCCATCATTCCCCTTCTTATCCCCCGCCCTCATTGGCTCTTTCTCCAAGATGCGCTGAGACTCGCACTTTTGCTGGGAGCCTTGCACAGACATTCCTCCAACCAACGCCCCGGTTGCGCTTCTCTCAAACGCACCATGCGCCTGTGACCTGCAGATTCAGATGCGAAAAGCCGTTGGGCAAGAAACAAGCCGTTCGCCATGCAAGTCCTCTCCCACATGGCATCCGATCATCTACCCTCGCCGACTCTCACCAATCCTGACATGATCCTCCCTTTCGACTCCGATTTTTCGGATGCCACATCCTCTCCTCCCAGAAACTACCAGCTTCCGCCTTCTCCACATTCCTATCCTCCTTCGGATGGCCCAGCACCAATGCGGAAGGCGGTACTTAATCTGTTCGGGAATGGCCATCGATCACGAGATAAGGAGCCTGACATGACAATGTTGAGGGGTGGGGATACCAACTCTAGGGCGGATGGAGAACGCTCCAGGCAAAGTCAGCGGACAAGCATGAGCTCAGCTCTAGCATCTTCCCCAACTTTACACGATGAATACGATCTCACAAGTGCAAGCGACGTCGTGTCGGACGGTGCTGACGAGGAGACATGGGAAGGCTTTGATGGGCCCTCAAATGGTGAGATTACGAGTCAATATCAAGATTTCAAGGGCAATGGCTTCGTAGCAAACGGGGCGTGGGAGGACAAGATCGTAATGTCTAACGGGGCTACTCACGCAGGGCCAGACGGCGATATGAACGAATCCTATTCAAGTGCCGCAATGTCTATACGGGCAGAACAGATTCTAGCAAACGCCAAGAAGAGGCTTACTGTAAGCTGCCTTGCACGAATTCCATACTACTCTCGACGTTGCTGACTTGTCCTAGAATATGGAGGGTAATCTCAGCCGCGCTCGAAGTGGCCTCAATTCGAGACCTTCATCCTCGATGTCATCGTTCGCAAGTCGGAATACTGAGGGAATTTCACTGTACAGGATACCAGGAAGTAGTAACGGAGGCTTCGCGCCCCAAAAATCCATTCAGCCGAATCCGACGCTATCCTCTGCCAACAGCAAAGGCCACTTGAGGGTGTCCAGTGAGACTGCTGTCCCTTCGTCGTCATTGCATGCCCGCGCCGAAGAGCTAAAAAGAGATGGTGTGCGAGCCTCGAGCGCATTGGGTTCGAATGGCACGGGGTCTGATTTCAATGAAGCATCTGAAGAGCAAGGTCCAGGAGCCTCTCGTAATTGGTTTTGGACTGGTTTGACGCGTAACGGGAGCTACGCTGGGCATTACAATAAGTCGCTGGAACCTCTTCATGAAGATGGACCTGCTCCTGCTTCATTTGAATCGCCAGCTTCTCGAGGAATAACCCCACCATCAGACGAGAAGTCTGATAATGCTTCGAGCAGCCAGAAAGCTTCAGACGTGGCGACATTTGATGCCGAAAATCCTCCCGCTAACGGACTTACTAGAGCACGTTCGACTAACCAAATGCGTGATTTGCGGGATCAAATGCATGATTTGAAAGGAAAAATATCGAGTCTGAAACAGCGAGCTCGTCACGACAGCATGAGAAGACGAAGCCTACAGAGCTTGCGAACACCAAGTCCTTTTACCGCAGCCGAGCAGTTCTACACTGGATCTCTGGGCCGTCGAGAGATTCAAGCAGCGCGGGGGTCGAGCGTGCCGCCTTCGAGTCGACCACCGCAAGCCCAAGGCGACACGCTAAGACCAGGATCGCAAGAGCAACAGTTGGTGCGAAGCACAGAGCACAGTCAAGAGCCGACAATCATTGAGGAAAGCTCCGAAGATGGTAGCTTGTTGCATCCTCGGCAACACGACGTCGATGTAGATCAAGTGTTTCAGGAAAACATCAAGCCTGATGTCGATCCCCCAGCCGAGGAAGGATTTGAGTTCCGCCAAGCGGATTCCGAGTCAATCGATATTATCACAGTCGAAGAGGAAAAAGACAGCTTGTATGGCGATCAAGACTACCATGAGTCTCTTCCTACGCCTGTTGGCGAAAGACACGAAGACCGTCCAGATGCCTTTGACTATGAACACTTCTTCCTCCACAGCGGCATCGGCGCTGTCAGTCGAGGCAATCTTAGCCGAAGTAGCAGTAATAGCTCAATGTACTCGGTCGAAACAACCAAACCTGCTACCGCCGCGGTCGAGGAACCACAAAAGATTGAAGACAGCGCTAACGGGACTCCGAAGGTAGGACAAGGGAATGATTCATATAATCCGAACGGTCATTACAGGAAAGATTCTGCTGGGTCGATATCGACGGTCGCTACTTTTGCAACAGCTACGGAAGGGAGAGCATCGGAGGCAGACGAGGATGAATGGATCCATCAACGTCCCAGAGCAGGAGTATTCGAGCCAGATTTTTCCGTTCCTCACCAGCTTGCTACGAGTCCGGTCGAAGCTCCTCCAGCAGAAGTTCCACGGAGGATTCGAAGTATGCGGGGAGCTACCGTCAGGAGATTCCCAGTAAATGCGTCTCCTACACCATCGTCTACACTCCCCGGACGATCCAATTCCCTGTCCGAGCCATCAAAGAACATCGGCTGTGCAATTTCGCCATTCCCCTCAGCTGAACTGTTTTCGATCCTTACTGCCACAAGCCCGTTGAATCAAGGTGAACAGCTCCAACTCAGCGGTAGCGACAAGGAACTCGTGGAACGGCTGGTAACGAGCTTGTCGAATGTCTGCAGCCATCTTCATACTGCGGGCATCGAGGGGAGCAAGTATGAAGGAAGGGCGTGGCGAAGACGACTTGATGCGGCACGGCGAGTCCTGGACGGTGAGATTAATGGGGAGGCTTTTTGAGCAACAGCTCCATGATGCGATGATTTGGGATTCTTGGATATCTCGAGATTAAAACTGGCTCCTTCAGACCAACAACGACAAGGCGTTCATTTGGTTCGAGGAAGGGTGTGGGTGATGACATTTTTTGTATCTATATACCCTTTTCTGTTACTTTTCCCGACACTCCACAAAGGGAGTTTTGAATCTCTATCTGTTTGCGATTTCAAGCTAATACGTGTTTGCTTTTGCCATTTACCACCATATGCAACCGAAAGGTCTATTTCTTGATGGTGTACAACATACTCTCCTATAATTAATTATATGGTCTCTTGAACCTTCTATAGGTCAACCTGCTATGCACCTGCTATGTAGAATAGCGCACAGACCGAGCATGTACTGCACACTGATAAAGGCCGAATAAAACAATGGTATTTTGGATACATACCTTCGACTCGGCCGTTATGCATAGAATACATACTTTCATGCAAGGCTGAGGGTAGCAGGAAGATCATCCGAATCGTCCCCTGAATTACGCGAATCTCTTCCGATCGCCGATCGCCCCGCGCACACGGCTGAAGTAACCAGTTCAGGTTGCAGCTTGAAACCCAAGCACGTTGTCGCTCAAATTGATTGCGCATCTTTCGCGATCGATCTATAAACGATGCACAACACACCACCGCAAGGGAAATCATTGGCGCAAACCAATCGGTGGGGCCACTGGCCTTCAGCTGCGCCATTCGTCGATATATCAATATAATACCTTGACCATGGCCTTGTGCAAATCCAGGGTGACCGAAATTGGCATGATGGATGCTGGTGCCGGGATAACCCGCAGGAAGGGGGTGGCCACGATAGTCCCAGATGCCGGAAAGACACCCGAGGGCCTGGTTATGGAATGGACCGTGATTAACCATGATAACATCTCGAGCTTTGTCGCAATGAAGAAATATACGTATCGCGCGAGTAATCTGGCCAATAGTAATCGCGCGATGATTTCCGACAGTGGCTTCTACTGTATATCATGTGAGGAATTCAGAAGTACTTTGCCTTGGCTTTATCCATCAAACTGCATGGCGCACATTGCGGGCTGTTCAGATTTGAGATTTCAGGTGCAGGGCTGAATAAGGTACCTAAGGTAGGTAAGGTACATACGGTACGGAATACATAGTCTGGGATTTGGATTTGGATTTTGGTGCCACGCTTGCCCCTCATGGCACTAGGGTCGTGGGAGGCTTTGCATTACTGTGTACTAAGAGAGTCGTCCAGATATCGAATCGTCATCATGAATTCATAATATCCTCTCTCCACGGTACCTTCATTGACGATATGGCTCTTTATTCAGTACTCTCGTACCCACCAGAGAATGATATCGTACACTAGTCTGGCCATGCTTCTTTCTGTCATGATTGAGCTTGCGCCCCCATCCCACATCTTATCCAACGATTCTCTCTCGTCGGTGACTTGAGCTTCCGATTTATTTGCAAGAAGCGTTCATCAGTATTATTGACAGATGCCTCATGCTGCTATACACTACTAGGTTCTCCACACACCACCTTGATCTCTCTTTGTATTTCCCTGGACCCCGTTCCTTGCATCTCATCTCAAATCTCACGCTGGGCCGCCCTCCAGCCGTCGCCTGTCCCTACCAGGCTACCTTACCACTCCCTCCGGTGCCAGTTTGCCGGAATCCCCATTGGCCGTGTCTGGCATTGGTAGTCTCATGCACCATACTTTATGAATGACTCCCTAAGTGATTCCCACGACTTTTCGTTAATCTTCGATCGCGTCTTCTCCTCCACGGCCAGCAGCCCTGCCATGTCGCGCAGAGTCTTTGACGTCGGACTCGATATGGGACGAATAAAGAATGGACTCAAGATTTCCAAATCTGATAAATCAGAAAAGTCGGACTCATCCAAGCGCTCCAAAAGCCACCGGTCGGCATCGACTTCCAACACCTACACCGATGAGTCGGCCTACCAGAACCTGAACCAGCAAGTTGCGGTGGTGCCACGGCTGCCGGCCAAAAAGAGCAGCCCGACGGTGCGACCAATTGATTACCAGACCCAAGATCAAACACCTCTCAACGATACTGTCGTCCTACCTTCGACAGGGTCGCCCATGAGCGCAGAATTTCCAATTCCCCCGTCGCCCCTCCCACGTCCATCCGTGCTTGACCGTGAGCACTCTTCGCCCGACACTCATCACCGTATGGGTTATCCTTCGCCTGGCGACCATGCCCAGAACTTCGATCTCCGCCCTCCGCCTCCCAACAAACCGGTCAAACTGCTCGATTCATTGTCAGAACGGCTCTTCTCGGCCGAACACCTAGAAGTGATACTGCGCGACCCAGCTTTCTTCCTCCGATTTACTACCTTTATCAATCGCTACAAACCATCTTCCGCTCCCGTACTCGTACGTTATCTAGAGGCCCAGAAAGCGATAAAGGCGGTGGATTATGCGAATGCGTTGGCCGAGTCAATAAAACCGCTTCCGGGCGAGCACTCAAGTCAGATACTTTGCGCCGCCGCCACAATTGACGCACGATTTGAAGCCCGGGCAAAAAGAGCTCTCGATAGTCTGGTTCATGACGCCCTACCTGCATATATCACGTTTGGATTGGTCAAGGTGGTTACGGAGACAATCGTAAGAGAGATTACCGGGACAGCTATGCCAGTGATGCGCGAACTTGTTGCAGGGTCCGCCGAGGTCTTTTGCTTGTCAGATCCGAACCAGAAGGATAACCCGATTGTTTATGCTAGCGAAGGTACGAGCCTCCGACAATATGAACATGTCTATGGCAGAGGGCAATGGCTGACTTCCATGCAATGGATCAGAATTCTACCTAACAACACAATATGGAAGAGACTATGTTATAGGCAAAAACTGCCGTTTCCTACAAGGTCCAAAAACGGATCGAGCATGCATCGCAAGAATAAAGGCGGCAGTGCAGTCCGGACAAGAAGTCTTCGAAACAGTACTCAATTAGTGAGTCTGAACTACACCAAGCTCAGCGCATAGTTTATCTGACATGTTCTTAAATAGTCGAAGAGACGGCTCCCCCTTCATGAACCTCGTAATGGTTGCTCCACTCTACGACAATCGCGGTATAGTCCGCTACTTCATCGGCGCCCAAATCGACGTCTCCGGCCTCATCGAAGACGGCCGCGGTCTCGATTCCTTTGAACGCACTTTACAAGAAGGCAAATCCCGCCAGCGCAACCAAGATAGCTCCGAAACCGACGAAGATCTATCTAGAAAACCGCTAAGAGCGCTCAACGAGTTTGGACAAATGCTTTCGGTGGAGGAGAGTTCGGCATTGGGGGGGCATAGCAGGAGTAGTTCGATGCAGAGCAGTGTGCAGCAGTCAGTGAGAGGGGCGAACGGGCGGAAAGATCCCAGCGTCAGGCATCCGAGAAGGGTAGTGCTAGGGGCCGAGGAGGACGAGGAGGGAAATGAGCGCCATCAGGCCTGGGCTCAACCTTCGCTAGGACCCTCGGGGAAACTACCCGGGGTATATCAAAACGTAATCTTCCCTATGAACCTGCCCACTCCCAAGACTCAGCCGCTAACCCGGCCACTATAGTACCTCCTTGTCCGCCCCTACCCCTCCCTCCGCATCATCTTCGTCTCCTCCGCCCTCCGCATCCCCGGCCTCCTCCAATCCCCATTCCTCTCCCGCATCGGCGGTCCCGCCCATGTCCGTGATGGCCTCAGTGATGCCTTTGAAAAAGGCGACTCCGTCACTGCAAAAGTCATGTGGCTGCCGCAAGGTCGTAACGACAATAACGAAAACGACAACGCCAGTTCTCGCCCCTCGAGTCGCCACGCGAACGCTCATAGCAGCAGTGCTGTAGCAGCCTCAAGGGCGAGGTACATATCCTGCACCCCCCTGCTCGGCTCCGATGACCAGGTCGGCGTCTGGATGATCGTCATGGTTGAGAACGAACAAGTCACTGGTAGCTTACCCTCCCGCGAGCGCGCGTTTGCGCAATATAACCAGCACCACCAGAACCCAGTCGTTCTGGCCACACCAAGCTACTATGAACGCGAAGATCTGGGCGACGGTGGTGGGGGCGGGAAGGCGTTGCATGCGAGACAGAACGGGAGCGGAACGATGTATGCCGAGTGGATGAAGAACTCGAGGGGCGGGGGGGTGGTTGAGGAAGAGGACGGTGGGTTTGTGGGGGATGAGGTTGGAGGGTTGGATCTAGGTGAGGGTAAGGGATTCTAAAATTTCGCGCATACTACTTGCTTCCCTCACAAATTTGTGGATAATTCTTCCCATGGATACTTTTTCGCTCCTCCTCGTTCTTTTCCGGCGAGGAACATTGCACATAAGCGCCCGCTGCTTGCTCCTTTGTACATAAATGGAAACAGAACGGCATGTTGATACCTTTTTGCGTCAGGCCCCTCCTCGCCGCCAGTGACCCCGCCTTCTCCCCCTCCGTTGTCCACCCGCAGACCCCGTATCTCGCCTCCCTCCCCCACCAAATCCCCTCCTACTACCCCTCCCCCCACCAACCCCACCACCCAGCCCCGAATCCAAGAACTGCCCCCCCCGCCCACCGCGGAGAAGACGCAGCCGTCCACGCCGCTCGCGTCCGGTTCCGAACCTAAACCCCCGTTTTCGCCACCACAAGGGGATCCCTCTTCTTCGTCTTCTCCGCCTCGAATCACCACACCCGCCCAGCCACCGCCCCCGCAGCCCTCACCCGGGATCCAAGACCTCCGTCCGCCCACCACCACCACCACCACCACCACCACCTCAGAACAACCATCCGCCGCCGCCGCTGCTCCACCGGTTCAAGCTTGCAAAAAAAAGGGAAATTCGGGTCGGGCCCGGTTTCCGGCGCAGGCGGTGCTGGTTAAGCGGGCTAGTGTGGTGTGGATTACGCATGCGGGTGGGGGTGGGAGTGGGCATAGGGGGGGTGTGAGTGTTGCGACGATTTAGAGGGAAAGGGAATGTGGGGGGGGGGGGGGGGGAAT
>JAABUT010000062.1_pt1 | contig 197497 bp, 167 predicted proteins | sample 5559281 | NCBI WGS metagenome assembly JAABUT01 (sample SAMN10711880, study PRJNA513359) | rock metagenome | isolation source: Antarctica rocks | place: Antarctica: Victoria Land, Ricker Hills nord | collected 2016-01-04
AGGAGTCTGGGCCGTGTCTCAGTCCCAGTGTGGCCGGTCGCCCTCTCAGGCCGGCTACCCGTCGTCGCCTTGGTGAGCCATTACCTCACCAACAAGCTGATAGGCCGCGAGTCCATCCCAGACCGAAGAACTTTCCACACGATAGAGATGCCTCTTCGTGTCATATCCGGTATTAGCTCCGGTTTCCCGGGGTTATCCCAGAGTCTGGGGCAGGTTACTCACGTGTTACTCACCCGTTCGCCACTGCTCACCCGGAGCAAGCTCCGAGGTCACCGTTCGACTTGCATGTGTTAAGCACGCCGCCAGCGTTCGTCCTGAGCCAGGATCAAACTCTCCGTTGATGTTTAGCTCCGGCACCCGAAGGCACTCCGGAAATCTAGACCCGTTGAAGGGTTGTTGCCTGACTGAGCAAGAACACCGGCATCCAGTCAATGACTGGTTACCAGTTATTCATTGTCAACCAAAGGATTTTCGTTCGAGGACCACTCCCCGGTCGCTATGACCGGCTCGTGACGCCCCTCGAGACGAGGTTATTGGCATCGATTTTTGGCACGCTGTTGAGTTCTCAAGGTTCGGACGCTCTCCGTTGCTCGGCCCAGTGGGCACGGCTTCGGGGGCAACCCTTCAAATTTACCCGTCTGCTTCTTGGGCGTCAAATCCGTGACCCGCTCTTGGAGCGGCCGGACCCGATCGCACTTGGCTCTCGGCGGGACCCTTACCCTAGCAGCCCCGGCGGCCGGCTTGAACCACCTGAAGGCGGTCCGTCCGAGCACCGTGCGCTGCGGTGGAGCGGGGCATCAGCTCGCGGGACCGGCCTGCTTCGGGAGAGCGCCTGTGGCGCACACCCCGTGGTGTCCGTTCCTCCCTCTCGGGCTGACGTGAGAACACTAAGCGGCGGACCGCTCGGACACAAATCGGGGACGGCTGTCCGCGCGGCCGTCAGCCGGTGACGTTGTCCGACAACGGTTTTCGGCAGCAACACGGCTTGTCCGGCCCCGGGGCCGGGCACCTCAGACGCGGTCAGCCGAGGCGAGCGGCCGCGAGGTTGCGACGTCCACGGCGGAGCACGGCGACCCGGCCATGGAGGAAGTCGGCACCAGACAGCTGCTGCTCCGGGTCGGTGACCTTGACGTTGTTGACCGAGGCTCCCCCGTCGCCGATCGTGCGGCGGGCGGCGTTACGCGAGTCCGCCAGACCGACCGCGACGAGGGCGTCGACGACGCTGCAGCCAGGGGTGACCGCAGCCCCCGGCAGCTCCGCGGTGGCATCCCTGAGGGTCGGCTCGTCGAGGACGCCCAGGTCACCTCGTCCGAACAGCGCATCCGACGCCGCCTGCACCGCCATGGTCGCCGACTCCCCATGCACCAGCGTGGTCACGTCGGCCGCCAGGGCGCGCTGGGCTGCACGCCGGAACGGCTCGTCCTGCACCGTCCGTTCCAACGCGTCGATCTCTCCGCGTCCCCGGTCACTGAAGAACCTCAGCAGCCGGACCACCGACGCGTCCTCGACGTTGACGAAGTACTGGTAGAAAGCGTACGGGCTGGTCATGTCCGCCGACATCCAGATCGCGTTGCCCTCTGACTTGCCGTACTTCACGCCGGACGCGTCGGTGATGAGCGGGGTGGTCAGCGCGTGCACCGAGGCGCCCTCCGCGCGGTGCACCAGGTCCACCCCCGCCGTGATGTTGCCCCACTGGTCGGAGCCGCCGGTCTGCAGCGTGCAGCCGTGCGTCCTGAACAGCTCGAGGTAGTCCATGGCCTGCAGCAGCTGGTAGCTGAATTCCGTGAAGGAGATGCCCTCCTGGCTCTGGAGCCGCTGCGCGATGGCCTCCTTGCGAATCATCTGGTTGACCCGGAAGTGCTTGCCGACGTCGCGCAGGAAGTCGATGGCCGACATGGGGGCGGTCCAGTCGAGGTTGTCGACCAGCAGGGCCGGGTTGTCACCGTCGAACTCGAGGAAGGGGCGTACCAGCTCCTTGAGGCGACCGACGTTCGCGGCGGTCTGGCCCTTGGTGCGCAACGTCCGTTCGGCGGTCGGCCTCGGGTCACCGATGAGGCCGGTCGAGCCGCCCACCAGGCAGATGACCCGATGGCCCGCGCGCTGGAACCGGCGCAGCACGACAAGCTGGACGAGGTTGCCGAAGTGCAGGGACGGCGCTGTGGGGTCGAACCCGCAGTAAACGGTGAGAGGTCCGTCGCCGAGGGCGGCACGGAGCGCGGACTCGTCCGTCGACTGCTCCACGGACCCGCGCCAGGTCAGCTCGTCCAGCACATTCCGACTGATGTCGTCCACAGCGGGACAGCCTGCCCTACGGGCCCGTTCGCCGGACACGGGGTTTCGCGGGGCGGTACAACGAGACGGTGGGCTCACCGCCGACCCAGAACCGCCAGGGGTATGCCTCCACGTCCCCGCCCGCGCCGGCCACCCCGACCCGCGGGCCGGTGCGAACCTGCTCAGGGCCGACGGCGCGCGCCGGGGCCCGAACGACGAGCCCGGCATCGGGACCGCAGATGTCCATCCCGGTGTGGGCGCCCGAGAGCCCGAGAGTGGCGGTCAACCTGGCCGGCCCCCGGCACCAGTCGCGCGGCGCGACACCGGGCCGGCGAGCAGCAGCGGCGTCAGCACCGCGGACGACCTCTCCCGCCCGCAGCAGCACCGCCTGCGCCGAACCCTCCGGGCCGGTCACCAGGTTGAGGCACCAGTGCATGCCATAGGTGAAGTAGACATAGGTGAACCCGGGCGGCCCGAACATCGGCGCGGTGCGGGGGGTCCGGCCGCGGTAGGCGTGCGACCCCGGGTCATGGAGGTACCCCGCATACGCCTCGACCTCGGTCAGCCGGACGGTGACCCCCGCGTGGGTCACCGTGCAGCCGAGCAGCGCCGGCGCGACGGTGAGCACGTCGCGGGCGAAGAACGACCGCGCGAGCCGCCTGGGCACAGCTAACCGAGGGGGACGGCGAACGCGCGGCCAGCGAGCGCCGCCGCGCGCACCCGCTCCAGCTGCTCACGCACCCGTACGGGCGCCGTGCCGCCACGGGCATCCCGCGATGCGAGGGACCCCTCGACGGACAGGACCTCGCGGACGGCCGGCGTCAGCGCGGGGTGGATCGCGGCGAGGTCCGGGTCGGTCAGGTCCCAGAGCTCGATGTCGCGTTGCTCGCAGACCCGGACGCAGGAACCCGCCACCTCGTGGGCCACCCGGAACGGGACACCCTGCCGGACGAGCCACTCCGCGACATCGGTCGCGAGCGCAAATCCCTGCGGCGCGAGGGACTGCAGCCGCTCGCGGTCGAACGTGAGGGTCTCGACCATTCCGGCGAACGCGGGGAGGAGCACCTCGAGGGTGTCGACCGCGTCGAACAGCGGCTCCTTGTCCTCCTGAAGGTCGCGGTTGTAGGCCAGCGGCAGCCCCTTGAGCGTCGTCAGCAGACCGGCGAGGTCCCCGACGAGGCGGCCGGCCTTGCCGCGGGCGAGCTCGGCGACATCCGGGTTCTTCTTCTGCGGCATGATGCTCGACCCGGTGGAGTAGGCGTCGTCGAGCGTGACGTAGGAGAACTCCTTCGTCGCCCAGAGCACGACCTCCTCGGCGATCCGGGAGACGTCGACGGCGGTCATGGCCGCGACGAAGGCGAGCTCCGCGGCGAAGTCTCGGCTCGCCGTGCCGTCGATCGAGTTCTCCACGGCCGCGGAGAACCCCAGCTCGCGGGCCACGGCGTCGGGGTCGAGCCCGAGGGAGCTGCCCGCAAGCGCCCCTGAGCCGTAGGGCGACACGTCGGCCCGGCGGTCCCAGTCGCGCAGCCGGTCGACGTCGCGCAGGAGCGCCCACGCATGGGCCAGGAGGTGGTGGGCCAGCAGCACTGGCTGGGCGTGCTGCAGGTGGGTCCGACCGGGCATCGCGACGTCCAGGTGGTCGACGGCCTGGGCGACGAGGGCGTCGACGACGTCGAGGACGAGCCCGGCCACGACTCGGGCCTCCTGCCGCAGGTAGCGGCGGAAGAGCGTGACGACCTGGTCGTTGCGCGAACGCCCGGCGCGCAGGCGGCCGCCGACGTCGGGGCCGGCCCGCTCGATCAGGCCCCGTTCCAGGGCGGTGTGCACGTCCTCGTCACCGGGGTCGGGGGTGAACGCGCCGGTCGCCACGTCGGCGTCGAGCCGGTCGAGGGCGCTGAGCATGGTCGACAACCCGTCATCGTCGAGCAGGCCGGCGGCGTGCAGCACCCGGGCGTGCGCTCGCGACCCGGCGATGTCGTGCCGCGCGAGGCGCCAGTCGAAGTGGGTGCTGCGTGAGAGCTCGGCGAGCGCGTCGGCCGGCGCACCCGCGAAGCGGCCGCCCCACAGGCTGATCGACGCACCGGAGCCCGGTGTCCCTTCGGTCATCGGGGCGGTCTCCTCGTCGACTCGGGATCCAGGTGACGCACCAACGCGCGAGCGCCCCCGGCGGAGGTGGCGATGACGAGGATGGTGTCGTCACCCGCGATCGTGCCCATGACGCCGGTCAGGTGCGACTGGTCGATGCAGGACGCCAGGTAGTTCGCCGCCCCCGGAGGGGTGCGCAGGACGACCTGGTTGCCGGCGTACTGGGCACTGACGAGCAGCTCCTCGGCGGCGCGGCGTAGGCGGGCGGGGAGGCCGTCCTCCGGGCCGACACCTGGCTGACCGCTCCTGACGGCGGGGAGGGTCCCGCCGGCGTCCGGCACGGCATAGACGAGGGTCCCGCTGCGTCGCACCTTGACGGCGTCGAGCTCGACGAGGTCACGGGAGAGGGTCGCCTGGGTGACGTCGATGCCGTCGGCCGCGAGCAGGGTCAGCAGCTCACCCTGGGAACGGACGTCCTGGGACCGCAGCAGGTCGACGACCCGCGCCTGTCGTGCCGTGCGGCTCATCTGCGGTCGTGCGGTGGCGCGGACGGTCACGTCGGCACCGCGTCACCGAGGATCGCGGGCAGTGCGGCGACGAAGGTGTCGGCCTGAGCCGACGTGAGGATCAGCGGGGGCGCGAGCCGGATCGCGTCCGGCTGCACCGCGTTGACCAGGAAGCCGGCCTCCCGGGCGTGGGTCATGGCCGACGCCGCCACCGGCTCGGTGAGGGTCACGGCGAGCAGGAGGCCGCGGCCCCGGACCCCGGCGATGCGGGGGTGGCCGAGGCGCAGAATCTGGTCCTGGAGGTGGCGGCCGGTCTCGGCGGCGTGGGCGAGCAGACCGTCGGCCTCGATGGTGTGGATCGTGGCGAGCCCGGCCGCGCAGGCCAACGGGTTGCCACCGAACGTCGAGCCGTGCTGGCCACCGGTGAGCAGCCCCGTCACCGCCTGCCCGTAAGTGACGAGGGCCCCGATCGGTACTCCCCCGGCCAGTCCCTTGGCCAGCGTCACGGCGTCGGGAACGACATCGGTGGCCTGATGCGCGAGCCACTGGCCGGTGCGGCCCATCCCGCTTTGCACCTCGTCGAGGACGAGCAGCGCCCCCGCTTCGCGCGTGAGGTCGCGGGCCAGCCGCAGGTATGCCGGGTCGGCGGGAATGACGCCGGCCTCACCCTGGATGGGCTCGAGGACGACCGCGGCCAGGTCGGCGCCGGCCTCGGCGACCGCGGCGCGCAACGCCTCGATGTCGTTGTAGGGGACGTGCTGCACTCCGGGCATCAGCGGCTCGAAGGGGGCCCGGTAGGCCTCCTTCCACGTCAGCGCGAGCGCGCCGGTCGTGCGTCCATGAAATGCGTTCTGCGCAGCGATGATTCGGGTACGGCCCGTGCGCCGGGTCAGCTTGACCGCCGCCTCTAACGCCTCCGTGCCGGAGTTGGCGAAGAAGACCCCGGACCCTTCGGGCGCCCGGCAGATCTCGAGGAGCTTCTCGGCGAGCTCGACCTGCGGCTGCGAGGTGAAGAAGTTCGAGATGTGCATGATCTGCGAGGACTGCTTGGCGATGGCCTCCAGCAGCGCGGGATGACCGTGGCCCAGGGTGTTGACGGCGATGCCGCCGAGCAGGTCGAGGTAGCGATTGCCGTCGACGTCGACGACATAGCAGCCGTCGCCGTGCGACAGCACCGTCTGCGGCACACCGAAGACGGGGATGAGGGCGGCCCGGTAGCGCGCGAGGATGTCTTCTGCGTGGCTCATCGGCGGGCGGCTCCTTCGGGATCGGGGACGACCATGGTCCCGATGCCCTCGTCGGTGAACACCTCGAGAAGCAACGAGTGCGGCTTGCGACCGTCGATGACGTGGGCCTGGGGGACGCCGTTCGTCACGGCGCGGATGCACGCCTCCAGCTTGGGGACCATGCCCTCGTCGACCGAGCCCAGCAGCTCCCGCGCGTCGGTCAAGGTCAGGCGCGAGAGCACCGAGTCGGGGTCGGGCCAGCGGGCGTAGATGCCCTCGACGTCGGTGAGCACCACCAGCTTGTGGGCCGTCAGGGCCACAGCCAGTGCGGCGGCCGCCGTGTCGGCGTTGACGTTGAGCACCTGCCCCTCGACGTCGAGGTCAGGCGCCACGGTGGATACGACGGGGATGCGGCCCGCGTCGAGGATGTCGGTGACGGCCGACGGGTTGACGCTCTCGACGTCGCCGACCAGACCGAGGTCGACCTCGCTGCCGTCCGCGGCCTCGTGCGTGCGCCGACGGGCCCCCAGCAGCCCGGCGTCCTCGCCCGACAGGCCGACCGCGAGCGGACCGTGCTGGTTTAGCAGGCCGACGAGCTCCCGTCCGACCTGGCCGGTCAGCACCATGCGGACGACCTCCATCACCTCGGGGGTCGTCACCCGGAGGCCGCCCCTGAACTCGCTGGTGAGTCCGAGGCGCTTGAGCATGGCGGCGATCTGCGGACCGCCACCGTGCACAACGACCGGGCGCAGACCGGCATACCGCAGGAAGGCGACGTCCTGGGCGAACGCCCGCTTGAGCTCGTCGTCGAGCATCGCGTTGCCGCCGTACTTGACGACGACGAGGGCGCCCCGGAACCGTTCGAGCCAGGGCAGCGCCTCCACGAGAGTCTGGGCCTTGGACGCCGCCACGCGCAGCGCGGCGGCGTCGATGAGGCCGCGCATCGTGCTGGGCGCCGGCGGGGTGGGAGGTGTCGTCGTCATGTGCTGTAGGCCGAGTTCTCGTGGACGTAGTCGTGGGTGAGGTCGTTGGTCCAGATGGTCGCGGCGTGCCCCCCGGCGTGCAGGTCGACGAGCACGTGCACCTGTCGACCGGACAGGTCGACACCGGTGCGGTCCTCGCCCACGCCGCCCGCACGGCATACCTGTACGCCGTTCATCGTGACGTCGAGCTCGTCGGCCTCGAACGCGGCGGTGGTGGTGCCGACGGCGGCGAGGACACGGCCCCAGTTGGGGTCGGCCCCGAAGATGGCGCACTTGAACAGGTTGTTGCGGGCCACCGCCCGGGCAACCTCGAGGGCGTCGTCGACCGAGGCCGCGTTGCGGACCTCGATCTCGATCTCGTGGTGGGCACCCTCGGCGTCGGCGACGAGCTGGCGGGCGAGGTCGGCGCAGACCGACGTCACGGCCGCACCGAGGTCGGCAGGTGCGACCCGCCGACCCGACGCCCCCGACGCCATGAGCAGCACGGTGTCGTTGGTGGACTGGCAGCCGTCGGAGTCGATGCGGTCGAACGTGACAGCGGTCGCGTCCCGCAGCGCGGTGTCGAGCGCGGCCGTGTCGGTCACCGCATCGGTGACGACGACGACGAGCATCGTGGCCAGGGAGGGGGCGAGCATCCCCGCGCCCTTGGCCATCCCCCAGACCGACCAGCCGTCGCCCTCGTGGGCGGCCCGCTTCGGCACCGTGTCGGTCGTCATGATCGCCTGCGCGGCGTCGTCGTGGCCGGATGGACCGAGCGCGGCGGCAGCGGCGCTCACACCGGACAGCAGCGCATCCAGCGGGAGCCGCTCTCCGATAAGGCCGGTCGAGCAGACGACGACGTCACCAGCCGAAAGGCCGAGGGCCACGGCAACCGCCTCGGCGGTGCGGTGGGCGTCCTGGAAGCCGGGCGCACCGGTGCACGCGTTGGCGCCACCCGAGTTGAGGACGACCGCGTCGACCCGGCCGTCGCCCACCACGGTGCGCGACCAGGTGACCGGCGCAGCGACGACCCGGTTGCTGGTGAAGACCGCGGCGGCGTGGTGGTCGGGGCCATCGTTGACGAGGAGGGCGAGGTCCGGCTTGCCGCTCGCTTTGAGACCCGCGGTGACTCCGGCCGCGCGAAACCCCTGCGGGAGAACGGGAACGGCGGTCAGAGCGGTCAGAGCTGTCTTAAACGTCATGGGGCGACTCCGGCGACGGGGAGACCGGTGGTCTCCGGCAGTCCGAGGGCGAGGTTGGCGCACTGGATGGCGCCCCCGGCGGTTCCCTTGGTGAGGTTGTCGATGGCGGCGACGACGACCACCCGGTCGACCTCGACGTCGAGGGCCAGCTGCAGATGGACGGCGTTCGCACCGAGGACGTCCGAGGTGCGGGGCCACCGGCCCTCGGGTAGGACGTGCACGAACGGCTCGTCGGCGTAGGCCGACTGCCATGCGGCACGCAGCTGTGCGGCGGTGGTGCCCGGGTGGACCCGGGCCGCGCAGGTCGCCAGGATGCCGCGCGCCATGGGGGCGAGGGTCGGGGTGAAGGAGAGCGTCACCGGCTCTCCCGCGGCGAGGCGCAGGTTCTGCGCGATCTCCGGGGTGTGCCGGTGGCCCCCACCGACGCCGTAGGGCGACATCCCACCCATGACCTCGGAGCCCAGCAGGTGCGGCTTGAGGCCTTTTCCAGCCCCGGACGTGCCGCTCGCCGCGACGATGACGATGTCGTGCGGGTCGAGCAGGCCCGCCTGGAGACCCGGGGCGAGGGCCAGGGAGCACGCGGTGGGATAGCAGCCCGGCACGGCGATGCGCTTCGCGTTCCTGATCTGCTCACGGGCCGAGCCTTCGGCCAGCGGGAGCTCAGGCAACCCGTAGGGCCAGTGGCCGGCATGCGCGCTGCCGTAGAACCTCGTCCACGCCGCGGCGTCGTCGAGCCGGAAGTCGGCGCCGCAGTCGACGACGACGGTGTCGGCGGGCAGCTCACGGGCGATCTCCGCGGATGCCCCGTGCGGCAGCGCCAGGAAGACGACGTCATGGTCGGCGAGCGTCGCCGCGTCCGTGGGCGCCAGGACCCGCTCGCCCACCGGGAGGAGATGCGGGTGCACCTCGCCGAGCCGTTTCCCCGCCGAGGAGTCCGCTGTGACGACGCCGAGCCGCATCTCGGGATGCCCCAGCAGCAGCCGGACGATCTCCCCCCCGGCGTACCCGCTGGCGCCGGCGACCGCAGCTGTGAGCATGACGCATGACTATACACGTGATTACGATTGTATGCGGAAGGCGCGGCGACGCGTCAGCGCTGGACGGCCCCCACGGCGTCCTTCGCGGACCGGACCGCCGCGTCGCGGAAGCCGTTGACCTCGTCAGTGGTCAGCGTGCGGTCCGGGGCGCGGAACGACAGCCGGTAGGCCAGCGAGGTGTTCCCCTCACCGACCTGCTCGCCGTCGTACACGTCGAACAGGGTGACCTCCTCGAGCCACTCCCCCGCGCCGGTGCGCAGGGCGGTCTCGACCTCGACGGCGGTGACCGTGTCGGCGACGACCAGGGCGATGTCGGAACGGGCCACGGGGTAGGTCGAGATCTCGTGGTAGCGCGTCGTCGGTGCGCTGGCGGTGGTCAGGACGTCGACGTCGAGCTCGAGCGCACAGGTGCGCGGCGGTAGGCCCAGAGCGGCGAGCGCCTTGGGGTGCAGCTCACCGGCGTAGCCCACGGGCGTGCCGTCGGTCAGCTCGACCCGGGCGCACCGCCCCGGGTGCCAGGGCGCGTGGTCCCGGTCGGCGACCAGGACCACGGGCACGGCGAGCGCCCGGGCCACCGCACCGACGCTCTCGACGGCGTCCTCCCACGACCCGGCGCGGCCCGGCCCCCACCAGCCACTGCGCTCGACCTCACCGCTGAACACCGCGGCGATGTGGCGCGGCTGGGCCGGGATGGCCCGCATCATCGCGTCGAGGGTCCCGGGGTCGGGACGGCGCTCGACACCGGGAACGGGGGCGGTGTGGGATGCCCCGGCACCAGGCAGGGTCACCATCCCGACCTCGAAGAGCCCGACGTCGTCACGGCCACGAGAGACGTTGCGGCGCAGCGCTTCCACCAGGGTCGAGAGCACCGAGGGGCGCATCAGCGGCGCTTCGTCGGACAGCGGGTTGGCCACCCGGACGGCGTGGCGGCGTTCGTCGTCCGCCGGCAGCGCGAAGGTGTCGGCCAGACCCTCCGAGACGAAGGGGTAGGTGAGCACCTCGACCAGCCCGCGGCCGACCAGCGCGTTGGCGGCGAGACGACGCACCCGTTGGCCGTGCGTCAGGCCGCGCCCGGCCGGCGGGGTCGAGACGATCGAGGGGATCTTGTCGTAGCCGTCGATCCGCGCCACCTCCTCGGCGTAGTCGGGCCCGTCGACGAGGTCAGGGCGCCACGACGGCGGCGTGAGCGTCATCGGCCCGGCACCCAGGTCGTCCACCGTGCAGCCCAGGTCGCGCAGGATCTCCACCACCCGGTCGCGGGTGTACCCCACGCCCACCAGGCGGGTCGGCAGGTCGGCGTCCAGGGCGTACGCCTCGCGGGGCGCCGTGCGGTCGACGTCCGTCACGGCCGGGTCGGCGGCCCCGCCGCCGTGCGCGACGAGGAGGTCGACGACCAGCTGGGCGGCGGCGGGCGCCAGCTGCGGGTCGACCCCACGCTCGAACCGCTTCGACGCCTCGGTGACGAGCTTGTGCCGGCGCGAGGACCGCGCGATGGTGACGGGGTCGAAGTGCGCCGCCTCGACGAGGACGTCGGTCGTGGTCGCGGTGACCTCGCTGGTGGCCCCGCCCATGACCCCCGCGACCGCCAATGGCGTGTGGCCGCCGTCGGTGATGAGCAGGTCCTCGGGGTCGAGCCGCCGCGCCACGTCGTCCAGCGTCGTCAGCGTCTCCCCCGGGCGAGCGCGCCGCACCTCGAGCGCCCCGCTGAGGGTGCCGAGGTCGTAGGCGTGCAGCGGCTGGCCCACCGCGAGCATGACGTAGTTGGTCACGTCGACGGCCAGCGAGATCGGGCGCATCCCGACCTCGGTCAGCCGGCGCTGCATCCACCGCGGCGACGTCTGCGTGGGGTCGATACCGCGCACGATCCGGGCGACGAAGCGGTCACAGCCGGCCCGGCCGTCGATGGGTACGTCGTCGGCCAGCCGCACGGCATACCCGTCGTGGGTGGCCTGCGGCACCTCGACGAGAGCCGGGTCGCGGAACGCGCCCTCCGGCGACCCCTGCGCGTGCCAGTACTCACGGGCCAGCCCGCGCAGCGAGAAGCAGTAGCCGCGATCGGGGGTGACGTTGACCTCGACGACCTCGTCACCGAGGCCGAGCAGCGCGATGGCGTCGTCGCCCGGGACGACGTCCGTGAGAGCCTCGGGACCGAGCAGCCGCTCCAGCACGATGATGCCGCTGTGGTCGTGGCCGAGACCGATCTCGTCCTCCGCGCAGATCATCCCGTTGGACATCCGCCCATAGGTCTTGCGGGCAGCGATCTCGAACCCGGCGGGTAGCACCGCCCCGGGCAGGACGACGACGACGAGGTCGTTGACCTCGAAGTTCGTTGCGCCGCAGACGATTTCCTGGTGCTTGCCCTCGCTGGCCATCTGGCCGTGCTGGCCGACGTCGACCACGCAGTAGCGGATCGGCTTGCCGTTCTTCTGGACCTGCTCGTCGAGCGACAGCACGCGGCCGACGACGAGCGGACCCGTGATATCACCGCCGTGCAGGGCCTCCTCCTCGAGCCCGACGGACACGAACGAGGCCGCGACGTCGCGGCCGGTGACCCCAGGGGTCAGGTCGACGTAGTCGCCCAGCCAGCGCAGTGGTGCGCGCATGTCAGACCTCCATCCCGAACTGCTCGGAGAAACGCGCATCGCCCTCGACGATGTCGCGCATGTCGGTGACTCCGTGCCGCAGCTGCAAGGCCCGCTCGATACCGAGCCCGAACGCATACCCGCTGTAGACATCGGGGTCGATGCCGCACGCCACCAGGACCTTGCGGTTGACCATGCCGGACCCCCCCAGCTCGATCCACCCGGAGCCACCGCAGGTGCGGCAGCCGGCGTCGTCGCCGTGGCAGACGAAGCAGACGAAGTCGGTCTCCATGCTCGGCTCGGTGAACGGGAAGTAGGACGCGCGCACGCGGGTGCGGGTGCCCTCGCCGAACATCACGGCAATGAAGTGGTCGATGGCGCCGCGCAGGTGCGCCATGGTCAACCCCTTGTCGACGGCCAGCGCCTCGATCTGGTGGAAGACAGGCGTATGCGTCGCGTCGAGGTCGTCGGTGCGGAAGACCTTGCCGGGTGAGACGACGTAGATCGGCGGGGTGCGCTCCAGCATCGTACGGATCTGGACCGGGGACGTCTGGGTGCGAAGGACGAGACCGCCGTCGGGAGGGTCGACGAAGAACGTGTCCTGCATCTGGCGGGCCGGGTGGTCCCTCCCCAGGTTGAGGGCGTCGAAGTTCAGCCACTCCGACTCGACCTCGGGGCCCTCTGCGACCTCCCATCCCATCCCCACGAAGGCGTCCATGAGCCGCTCCGACGTCAGCTCCAGCGGGTGCCGAGCCCCCGGCGGGCGGCGGCCGACAGGGCGGGTGACGTCGACCGCCTCCTCGACGAGGATGCGGTGGTCACGCTCCTCCTCCAGCTCCCGCTGCCGGGCCGCGAGGGCGCGCCCCAGCTCGGCCTGCGCGGCTCCGACCCGCTTGCCCGCCTCCGCCTTGGCGCTCGGCGGGAGGGCGCCGATCTCACGCCGGGCGCCGGCCACGGCGCCCCGGTCGATGTGCGCCAGGCGTGCCGCCTTGAGGTCCTCCAGGGTGGAGGCCGAGCGGAACGCCTCGACCGCCTCGCGGACGGCGGCGTCGAGCACGTCGGGGTCGAGGGCGGCGACCTCGACGGGGTCGTACTGCGTGTTGGGTCCGGACATCGCTTTCGTCTCCGCTTCGTCTCACGGGAGGGCGCACAGCACACCGACGTCGGCTCGGGTGTCGCACCGGGCGTTCGTGACGCTGCTCGGTGGCGCGGGACGGGTCGACGTCGGGCGCGCCCGAGTCTAGGTGCTGGGGTGGTGGCGGCCTTCGGGCCGGGCCGTGCTCCGAACGGTCAGAGGACGTGCTCCGGGGCGCCCGAAGGCAACGTAAACCGGAAGTCCGCCCCGCCCGAGGGTGCCCGACCGACCATGACGTGGCCGCCATGGGCCTCCACCAGACCCCGGACGATGTAGAGCCCCAAGCCGGTGCTGCCCCGCCGCGTGCCGTGCCAGAACCGGTTGAAGACCAGGGGCAGGTGCTCCTCGGGCACGCCCTCGCCCTCGTCGGACACGGAGACGAGCACGTCCGGCGAGTCTCCACTCCGGGGCGACGAGGGTCGCTCCTGGCTGCCGTTGGTCATGATGCCCACAGTGACGGTTCCATCACCGTGGCGCACGGCATTTTCCATGAGGTTGGACAGGATCTGGTTGACCCGGTCGGGGTCGGCCCACACCTCCGGCAGGTCGGCGTCCTGGGCCACGGCGAACCGGCCGTCGGCCAACCCGCCGGCCTGCAGACGCTGGACGTGGCGGCGGACCATCGCGGGGATGTCGACCGGCTGCAGCCGGACGTCGAGCCGTCCCGCGTCGAGGCGGGACACATCGAGCAGCTCGGTGATGAGCCGCGACACGCGATCGGCGTCGGTCTCCATCGTCTCGATCATGAACCGCTTCTGGTCGTCGGTGAACTTGTCCCAGCCGCGCAGCAGCGTGGCCGAGAAGCCCTTGACGGAGGTCAGCGGTGACCGCAGTTCGTGGGCGATCGTCGAGATGAGGGCGGCATGGTCCTGCTCGGCACGCTGCCGGGCATAGGCGTCGCGGACCGACAGCAGCACCCGCTGCACCGGGCCACGGCGGACGGTGCGCAGGTAGCGAGCGGTGATGAGCAGCTCTACCCCGGCCGCGGTCCACAGCAGCTTCTCCCGGTGGCCGGTGACGGTGTGCAGGCTGTTCCAGGGGTCGGCGTGGTCCCACCACGAGCGTCCCTCGTTGTCGTGCAGCGGCAGCCCCTCGCGCACCGAGCGCCCGATGATGGCCTCGGGGTCGACCTCGATGAGGCGGGCGGCGCGGGCGCTGCAGAACCGGACGAGCCCACCCTGGTCGAGCACGACCAACCCGTCGGGCAGCAGCTCGGCCATGGCGGTCATCCAAGGCGGCGGGTTGGCGGCGTCCTCGGCGACGATGTCGACGTCCGGAGCCATGCGCCGAGTGTAGAGACCCGGCGCGCCCTGATGGCCTTGGGCGACCCGCGCCTCAGTCGGCCTGCTGGGCCCGCTGGGCCCGCTGAGTCTGCTGAGTCTGCTGAGTCTGCTGCGTCGTGGCGGACGCGTAGAGGCAGATCGTGGCCGCCGTCGCCAGGTTGAGGGACTCGGCCCGCCCCGGGAGGGGGATCCACACCACCTCGTCGCACCGGTCGCGGTCCTCGTCGGGTAACCCCCAGGCCTCGTTGCCGAACACCCAGGCGTGTGGGGTGGTCAGGTCGACATCCCCGAGCCGGCTGTCTCCGGCGCCGTCGGCGGCGAGCACCCGCAGCCCGGTGCCACGCAGGGCGTCGACGGCGTCCGGCAGCGGTATGCCGGTGACGACCGGGACGTGGAACAGCGAGCCCGCGGTCGACCGGACGACCTTCGGGGCGTACACGTCGACGCTGCCGTCGGTGACGACGACGGCATCGGCCCCCACCGCATCGGCGACCCGCAGAACGGTGCCGGCGTTGCCTGGGTCACGGACGTGCGCGAGCACGCAGACCAGTCCGGGCCTCACCGACATGAGGGAGTCCAGGCTCACCCGGGGGGTCTCACACACCGCGAGCAGCCCTTGCGGGGTCTGCGCGTCGGCCATCGCGGCGAGCACCTCGTCAGTGACCCGATGGACAATGAGACCCGCAGCCACCGCGTCGGCGAGCTCGGCGGCATACCGGTCGGCGGCGCCGTCCGTGGCGTAGAGGTCACGGACGAGGTCGGGCCGGTGCCGGACCGCCTCCCGCACCCCCTGTGGACCCTCGACGAGGAACCGGCCCTGCCGGGCGCGCACCGCGCGCCGCGACAGGGCGTGGACCGACCGGACGCGGTCGGACCTGGGGTTCTCGAGGTGCGTCAGGTGGGGCTCAGGCCGCGGTGCTGTCGGCCGTCGCGGGCACGTTGGCCCGAGACAGCTCGACGAGCGCGGTGAACGCGGCCTCGTCGGTCACGGCGAGGTCGGCGAGGATCCTGCGGTCGACCTCGACGCCAGCGGCCTTGAGGCCCTGGATGAACCGGTTGTAGGTCATCCCGTTGGCGCGGGCGCCGGCGTTGATGCGCTGGATCCAGAGACGACGGAAGTCGCCCTTCTTCGCGCGCCGGTCACGGTAGGCGTAGCCCAGGGAGTGGGTCACCTGCTCCTTGGCCTTGCGGTAGAGCCGCGAGCGCTGGCCGCGGTAGCCGCTGGCGCGCTCGAGAGTCACCTTGCGCTTCTTGTGGGCGTTGGCCGCCCGCTTCACGCGTGCCACGTGAGGTCTCCTTCAGTCGTCAGGGGTAGCGGTGGCGCGGCTCAGCGGCCGAGCAGCTTCTTGATCTTCTTGGTGTCGGGCTTGGACAGCTCGAGGTCGTTCGCGATCGAGCGCATCTTCTTGCTCGACTTGTGCTCGAGCAGGTGACGGCCGCCGGCCTGCTCGCGCATGACCTTGCCGGTGCCGGTGACGCGGAAGCGCTTCTTGGCGCCGCTGTGGGTCTTCATCTTCGGCATGGCTGGCCGATCTCCTTCGGGTTGGCGTCGGACCTCGGTGGTCGTCGGTCGTCTACGGTGGCGCTTCGGTGGGTTTTGGGGTGGGGCGGGCGGTCCGCCAGGGAAGCGCACGCCAGGGTGGTCGGTGCCCGCCTAAGCGGGGGTGGTCGGTGCCCGCCTAAGCGGGGGTCCTCGGTGCCGGCCGGGGGGTCGGCCGAGGTGCGGACTTGGCCACGGTGGGCGTGGGCCGAGTCGCTGGTGCCGCCTTGGCCGGCCGGGGCGTCGGCCTGAGGGCCGGCGCTGCGGTGGGCTCAGGGGTGGGCCCAGCGGTGGGCTCAGGGGTGGGCTCAGCAGTGGACCCAGCGGTGGGCTCGGGGGCGGGCTCGGGGGCGGGCTCAGGGGTGGGCTCAGCCGTGGCGGGCGTGGGCTCCGCGGCGGCGGGCGTGGGCTCGGACGCCCTCACCGTCGCGGCGGGTTCGGTGACCGCGGGGGCCGGGGTGGGCTCCGGGGCTTGGGTCTGCCCGGTCGCCACGGTCACGTCAGTCGCGTCGGCGGGCTCGGTCAGCAGCACGGCGTCAGCGGTCTCGTCGTCACGGCCCCCGGGGCCGGTGGTGTCGTCCCGTCGGCGGCGCTGCTCGGCTCGGGCTTCGGCCTTCTTCTTGGTCGGGCCGAGGACCATGATCATGTTGCGGCCGTCCTGCTTCGGGCTCGACTCGACGAAGCCGATGTCGTCAACGTCCTGGGCCAGGCGCTGGAGCAGGCGGAAGCCCAGCTCGGGTCGCGACTGCTCGCGGCCTCGGAACATGATCGTCACCTTGACCTTGTCACCCGCCTTGAGGAACCGCTCGACATGGCCCTTCTTAGTGCCGTAGTCGTGCGGGTCGATCTTCGGGCGGAGCTTGATCTCCTTGATGATCGTGTTGACCTGGTTCTTGCGTGCTTCTCGGGCCTTGAGCGCGGCTTCGTACTTGAACTTGCCGAAGTCCATGAGCTTGGCGACCGGAGGACGAGCCATGGGAGCCACCTCGACGAGGTCGAGATCGGCTTCCGCGGCCAGTCGCAGCGCGTCCTCGACGCGCACGATGCCCACCTGTTCGCCGTTGGGGCCGACCAAGCGCACTTCCGGGACCCGGATGCGCTCGTTGATGCGAGGCTCGCTGATGTGGTGCTCCTTCTGTGGAGGGGTTGGCCGGAGCGGGGTGCGCTCCGGACCGCGAGGGGACGGGAAAGGCTCCCCGTCACCATCGGTGCGCGAGGAGCCTCGGACGACCGGTCCGGTATGCGCGACGCTGGCTGCGGCACATCCCACGGCAGGCACCCCCAGCCTGCTAGGGGCGGATCGGCGTACCGTGTCCAGACCGTTCGACCCGGCGATCTCACGATCGACGCGGGTGGAAGCCGAAGGCTTCTCTTGCGTGACGGACAACTCGGAAGGGCTCGCACCCGGCCGGATCGTCCGTCTGGTCGTGACCAGGCTATCAGCGGGCGGCAGCCAGGGACGAATCCTCCGTCGTCGCGATCCGGTGCGAGCGCCGGGCCAGCATCACGGCGCCCACTCCGGCGACAAGCAAGCCGACGACGCTGACGACGACGTAGCCCCACCGCCAGCCGCCGGCGTCGATGGCGAAGCCGGCCAGGGGCGCGCCGAGCGCCATCCCCGTCGTCATCGACGACCCGTGCCAGCCGATGGCCTCGCCGCGGCTGCGCTCCGGCACCAGGCGCGTGAGCGTGTCGACGGTCGCGGTGATCGTCGGGGCGCAGAACAACCCAGAGACGAGGATGAGGACGGCGGCCGCGGGCAGGTTGACGGCCAGGGCGACCGGCGCCGTGACCACCGCCAGGCCGGCCAGCAGCCAGAACGCCTCGATGGACCGGTGCCACGCGCCGTAGACCACACCGCCGACGATCGAGCCGGCTCCCCACAGCGCCAGCACCCAGCCGATGTGCTGCTGCGCACCCATGTCGCGCAGGGTGGCGACGATGGACACGTCGGTGCCGGCCAGGACCACCGTGGCAGCGGCGGAGGCCGCGAGAACGGCGAGGACCTGGAGGCTGAACCAGGACCGCACCGGGTCGGCGGCTCCCGTGGTGGGCGCGGTCCCCTCGCTGTGCCCGAACTCGGCGGCACCGTCGGCGGCCGCCGCGACGACCGAGGCCCGGATGGCGGGGTTCACCACCGCGAGGACGATGCCGGCGATGATCGACAGCCACTCGAAGAGGAAGATGGCCCACCCCGTATGCCAGACCGTGGCGGCCCAGACGCCGAGGGCCGGACCGGCCATGAACGAGAACTCCGTGCCGATCGAGTCGAGCGACAGCGCGGTGCGTCGCTGCTCCTCCGGGACCACGGCCACGAGGACCTGCCGCAGGATCGAGAAGGTGGGGACGGCGAACAGACCGGCCAGGGCCGCCAGACCCATCAGCCACCAGTAGTCGACCCACGGGGCGATGGACCAGCAGATGGCCTGGACGAAGAGGGAGGGGACGACGACGCGGCGCAGCCCGCGGCGGTCGAGCATCCGGCCGCGCCAAGGACTCGAGAGGGCGAGGGCGATCGTCGCGGCCGTCGTGAGCAGACCCGCCGCGCCGTAGCTGCGGTGCAGGGCGCTGACCACGTGCAACGTGAGGATGACGCCACCGGCGAAGAGCGGGACCCGGATGAAGAACCCGAGCAGCAGCGCCGCCCGGGCGTCCGGGAGCGCCAGCACGGGTCGGTAGACGGACAGCTGCACCGCCTCAGGGTGCCATCAGCCGCCGACACCGCATACCCGGTTTCGCGGGCGCGCCGCTGCGCCGTCGAGGACTGGTGAGCGGCCGCGGTCGCTGTCCCGTTCTCTTGTCTCGTTCTGTTGTCTCGTTCTAGAACAGGGGATGTGTGGAGGCGTGGCGGAGCAGACCTGGACGGCCCGATGGCGTTCGAGCACAACGGCAACGCCCACGGCCTCCGCATTTCTCCGGGTGGAGGTATATCCGAGCGCCCTAGCGTCTCGGATATACCTCCACCCGGGGGGCGGGAGGTCCGGAGGCGGTCAGGTGCCGACGAGGACGACGACGGCGTGGATGACCAGGCCGACGAGGCCGCCGACGATGGTGCCGTTGATGCGGATGAACTGCAGATCGCGGCCGACGAACAGCTCGACGCGCGACGCCGTCTCCCTGCCGTCCCACCGGTCGATGGTCTGACTGATGACGGCGGTCAGCTCGGTGCCGTAGCGGCCGACGAGGAACGCCGCGACGTCGGCGACGTAGCCGTCGAGCCGGCCGCGCAGCTCCGGCTCGGCCACGACGCGGCCGGCGAACCGCGCGAGCTCGGTCTGCACCCGAAGCCGCAGCGGGCCCCCGGGGTCGGCCAGCGCCGAGACGAGCGCCGACCGGAACGCCCGCCACAGCGCCACCACGGTCTCGAGCAGCTGCGGGTGGTCGAGGATGCGCACCTTGAGCCGTTCGGCGCGCGCCATGGTCGCCTCGTCGGTCAGCAGATCCTTCGACAGGTCGGTCAGCAGGTCGTCGAGGGCCAGGCGGGCGTGGTGGTCGGGCTGGTCACGGATCTCCTCGACCCAGCGCAGCGCCTCGACGTGCACCCGGGTGATGACGACCTCGTTGAGCCGCTGCGGCGCCCACCACGGGGCCCGTTCGGCGAGGATCCGCGCGAACGTCTCGGGGTTCGCGACGAGCCAGCGGTGCGCCTCCCCCAGCGCCAGGTCGACGAGCCCGTAGTGCGCCTTGTCGGCAACGATCTCCCCGAGCAGGCTGCCGGCGATCGGGCTGATCGGCTCCTCGCGCAGCCGCGGCAGCACCGCCTCCTCGACGACCTCGGCCACCGCCTCGTCGCGCATCCGCTCGAGGCCCATCGTCGTGATGTGCGAGGCCTCGTCGACGACCCGCCGCGTGTTGACCGGGTCGAGCAGCCACCGGGCCAGCCGGTCGCTGACCTGGGCGGACAGCACGCGCTCCCGGATGATGTCCTCGCGCAGGAAGTTCTCGCCCATGAAGTCCTGGAGGCTGCGGGCGAGCATGTCCTTCCGGCGCGGGATCAGGCCGGTATGCGGGATCGGCAGCCCCAGCGGATGGCGGAAGATCGCGGTCACCGCGAACCAGTCGGCCACCGCCCCGACCATCGAGGCTTCGGCCCCGGCGTGCACAAACCCCCAGAACGGGTGGTCGGCGACCCGGAGCGTCGCGAGGAAGACCACGGCCGCGAACAGCAGTAGGCCCAGGGCCACCGCGCGCATCTGCCGCAGGCCCCGCCTGCGCTCGACGTCGAGCGCCGGGTCGGAGGCGAGGGCCAGCGTGAGCGGCTGCGACAACCGGTCCTCCTCCGAAGCGTCTCTGAGCGTGATCAGGGGCCGCGGTCCAGGCGGTCCTCGACCCTAGCCCGGGAGGGGAACGAGCCGCGTGGCGGCGTAGGTTCCGGCGGCGCTGGACCCGAGAAACGGTCACGTCCGTGGACAACGGTTCTCCAGCGAAGCGTCCCTTCAACGGGTCACCCGATGAAGGGACACGCCGGTCGTGGCCTACACGACCCGAACACGACCTTGACCTCGTCGACACGCCCGGGTCGTAGAGTTCCGCACGTGGCGTCCGACCCTCGCTCGGCGCTCGTCATGGTCGTCGAGGACGACCCCGCGATCGCGCAGATGATCAGCCTGCAGCTCGAGCTCTCCGGTTACCGCACGCACGTCGAGCGGGACGGTCTGGCCGCCCTGGAGGCGATCCGTCGCGACCGGCCCGACGTCGTCCTGCTCGACATCGGGCTACCCGGTCTCGACGGCATCCAGGTCTGCCGGCGGCTGCGGGGCGAGGACGACTGGACCCCGATCCTCTTCGTCACCGCCCGGGACGACGAGGTCGACCGCGTCGTCGGGCTCGAGCTCGGCGCCGACGACTACGTGACGAAGCCGTTCTCCCCCCGTGAGGTCATCGCCCGCATCCGGGGCGTGCTGCGGCGGACGGCCCCGCGCCCTGAGGCGGCTCGCCCCGAGCTCGTGTGCGGGGCGGTGCGACTGCTGCCCGACGAGCGCCGCGCATACGCCGGGGAGACTGAGATCGTCCTGACCGCAACGGAGTTCGACCTACTGGCCCACCTCATGGCGTCCCCTGGCCGCGTCTACACCCGAGACCAGCTCATGCGGCAGGTGTGGGGCTACGACACCGCGGCGGGCCAACGCACCGTCGACGTCCACGTCGCGCAGGTGCGCTCCAAGCTCGGCGAGCACGACGTCATCCGCACCGTGCGCGGGGTCGGGTATGCCGCGCAGCAGCCGGCCCGCGCGGGCGGCGCGCCACTGCGGTGAGAAGCCGGCTGCGCCCCACCCTGGCCACCCGCATCGCCCTGCTGGCCGTGTGCGTCGCCCTGCTGACCTCCATCGCCGGGGGCGTCATCAGCGTCAACCTCCTCCAACGGGCGAGCGAGCAGACGGCGCGCTCGGCCCTGGTGGCCCTGGCCGACCAGGCCCAGGCGACGGCCCAGGGCGGCGTCAGTGCGGAGGCGGCGCAGGCGCGGGCCAGGAAGGCGCTGCAGTCGATCAGCGTGCAGATCGGTGTCCTCCGCACCCGCCCCGACGGCTCCCCCGCGGTGACCGGTGACGCACTGGCCACCCGCTCCCTCACCCCCGAACAGGTCCAGCGGGTCGCCGCCGGCGAGAGTCTCTCCCTCCGCCTGCCGCGCGACGACGGGGTCCTGCTGGTCGAGGCGCGCCCGACACCCGCCGGAGGGCTCGTCCTGGCCCAGCGCCGCGGAGACGCGGTCGCGCTGGGCGGCCAGGCCCTGCGCGAGCTCACCATCCTGCTCGTCATCACCGGCCTCGTCGCGGCCGCGTCGGGGCTGTTGGTGGCCTGGCGCCTGGCCCGGCCCCTGAAGCGCACGGCCGCCGCCGCCACCGCCCTCGCCCAGGGGTCACGGGACGTCGCGCTCCCCGAGACCGGACCGCGTGAGGTCGCCGACGTGGCCGCGTCGGTGAACCGGCTGGCGGGAGCGCTGTCCCACTCCGAGGCGCGCCAGCGCGAGTTCCTGCTGTCGGTGTCGCACGACCTCCGCACGCCCCTGACGGCGATCACGGGGTATGCGGAGTCGCTGGCCGACGGCGTCGTGCCGCCGGACCGGCTGGCCTCGGTGGGCACCGTCATCGGCGCCGAGGCGCGGCGGCTGGAGCGCCTCGTCGCGGACCTGCTCGACCTGGCCCGCCTCGACGCTCACGAGATGCGGATGGTGCCGGCGCCGGTGGACCTGCGCGGCGTCGTCGACGGGGCGGCCGGCACCTGGGAGCACCGGTGCGCACAGGTGGGCGTCGCGTTCCGGACCGAGGCGACCGACGTCCCGGTCGTCGTCTTCGCCGACGCCCAACGGCTGCGGCAGGCGCTCGACGGGCTCCTGGAGAACGCCCTGCGCGTCACCCCTCAGGGAGCTCCCATGGTCGTCGCCACGCGTGTCGAGCCGCCGGGCGTCGCCGTGCTCGAGGTGCGGGACGGCGGTCCGGGGCTCACCGACGACGACCTGCCGGTGGCCTTCGAGCGGTCGGCGCTCTACGAGCGCTACCGCGGCGTTCGGCAGGTCGGCACGGGACTCGGCCTGGCGATCGTGCACCGCATCGTGCAGCGGCTGGGGGGCAGCGTGGAGGCCGGTCACGCCGCCGAGGGTGGGGCTCGGTTCACGATCCGGATGCCGCTGCTGACCCCCGAGCCCGGTGCGGCCCCTGCGCTCCCCCCGGGCGCCGACGACGCACGCCGAACTCGCACCGAGCCCTGACACGCCTCGAACACTGCCGGTCGATGCTGGGGGCATGACGTCGTCAGCCAGCTGGGCCGCCGCGGCCCGGGTCGTCCGGTCGACAGGTTTCGGTGCCTCTGGGGCCCTGGTGGACGCGGTGGCCCAGGCCGGTCCGGCCGCCTGGCTGTCCGCCTCCCTCACCGCCCCGGTCGACGCCGACCCCGGTGCCACCGCGACCCCCGCACCCTCCATCCCGATCGTCCCGTCGCTCGGGAAGGACGCCACGATCGACGAGAGGCGGCAGCGCCGGCAGCACGAGCAGGACCAGCTCGCCGCGCTGGTCCGGTGGTGGGTCACCCGGATGGTCACGGCGGAGAACCCGGTCGTCGAGAAGCTCACCTTCGGCTGGCACAACCACTTCGCCACCTCGGCCACCAAGGTCAAGTCTGCGACCATGCTGCTCCACCAGAACCAGCAGCTGCGCGCCCTCGGCCGGGGCCGGTTCGGTGACCTGGCCGGGGCCATGGTCGTCGACCCGGCGATGCTCTACTGGCTCGACGCCCAGCAGAACTCGGTCAAGGCGCCCAACGAGAACCTCTCCCGCGAGTTCATGGAGCTGTTCACCCTCGGCCACGGCGGCGGCTACACGGAGCAGGACGTGCGTGAAGGCGCCCGAGCACTGACCGGGTGGACCCTCTCCAAGGGCGACGGCACGGCGACCTTCGTGCCCAACCGTCACGACACCAGGCCCAAGACCGTGCTCGGCATCACGGCGAACCTCGACGCAGCCGGCTTCGTCCAGGCCGTGCTGGCCCAGCCCGCTTCGGCCCCGTTCGTGGCCACCCGCTGGTGGAACCTCATCGCCAGCCCCGACGCGCCGCCGGCCGAGGCCCTGAGCCGGATGACGGCGGCATACGGGCCGTCCCGCGATCTGGCGGCCCTGTTCGGGGCGGTGGTCGCGGACCCGGCGTATGCCGCCGCGGCCGGCACGCTGGTCGCCTCACCGGTGGAGTGGGTCGTCGGGGCGATGCGCAGCCTCGCGGTCAAACCCGACGACGCGACGGTCAAGAAGGCGGCCGCCGCGATGCGGGCCCTCGGGCAGCTGCCGCTCTACCCGCCGAACGTCAGTGGCTGGCCGTCCGGCCAGGCGTGGCTCTCAACGGCCTCGGCGGCCACCCGCGTGCAGACCGCCACGATGCTGGCCAAGGCCGGCGACCTGCATACCGTCCAGGACGCCCCGCCGGCCTCCCGCGTCGACGCCGTCGCGCACCTGCTAGGCATCCCCACCTTCACCGGCCGCACGGCGGCCGAGCTGAAGGCCCACACGAACGACCCGCAGCGGCTCGTCGCCGCCGCGCTCGTCAGCCCGGAGAACCTGGTGATCTGATGCCCTTCCTGCCGCCGCGAGACCCGACGAAGCCGATGGACGGCCTCACCCGACGCACGTTCCTGCGCGCCTCGGGGGTGGCCGGAGCGACCGCACTGCTGGCCGGCGCCGGCGGCGTGACCCTGGAACAGGTGCTCGCCCGGGGCCGCTCGACGCCGCTGCCGTCGAGCAGCCCGATCCTCGTGCTGCTGACGATGTATGGCGGCAACGACGGTCTGAATACCGTTGTCCCGTACGCGGATCCGGCCTACCACGACGCCCGGCCCGAGCTCGCGTACAAGCCGGAGGAGGTGCTGCACCTCGACAGCGCACTCGGCCTCAACCCCGGCCTGAAGGGGCTGTCGGACCTGTGGGGGCAGCAGAAGCTGGCCATCGTGCGGGGTGTCGGCTACCCGCAGCCCGACCACAGCCACTTCCGGTCGATGGACATCTGGCAGACCGCGTCGCCGGAGACGCCGGTGTCGAGCGGCTGGGTGGGACGGTGGCTCGACACCGCCGGTGACGACCCGCTGCTCGCGCTCAACATCGGCGAGGTGCTGCCGCCGCTCGCGGTGGGCGCCAAAGCCACGGCGGCCGCGTTGGCCGTGGGGTCCGGCGGGGGGAAGACCTCGGCGTCAGCCATGACGGCAGCCGCCCTGAAGGGGTTCGCGGCGGCTGATCCGCAGGACGGGCCGGCGGCGAAGCTCGTGGTGGCGTCGTACGCCGCGCAGCAGCGGTGCGAGCAGACCTTCGGTCACATCGCCGCGCCGGCCGGTGACGAGAACGCGGGCGACGCTGCGGGCAACGGCGCTCGCGCCGGGCTCGCGGCCCAGCTCGACATCGTGGCCCGCTGCATCAAGGCCGACGTGCCCACGCGGGTCTACGCGGTGTCGGCATCCGGGTTCGACACCCACGCCGACGAGAAGATCGCCCAGACGGCCCAGCTCACGCAGGTGGACAAGGCGATCACGGCGTTCCGGGCCGCCCTCGCCGGGAGCACGCGTGCCCCGGACGTCGTGCTGATGGCGTACTCCGAGTTCGGGCGCCGGGTCCGGGCCAACGCCTCGGAGGGCACCGACCACGGTACGGCCGGCCCGGTGTTCCTCATCGGCGACCGGGTCCGACCGGGGTTCCACAGCGACGAACCGTCGCTGACGGACCTCGACAACGGTGACCTCAAGGCGACGTCGGACTTCCGCGCGGTCTATGGCGAGGTGCTCGACAAGGTGCTCGGGGCCGACCCGACGCGGATCCTCGACAAGAACCCCGCTCCCCTGGGCCTGTTCGCCTGACCACGCCCTCGAGTCGCCATGACGCCCGGGCCGCCTGACACCCCCGGCCCCCGCCGGCTGTCGTGCGCCAAAGGTCACCTCTGGCCTACGCCCTTTCCGCCAAAGGTGACCTTTGGCCGTTTCAGCACGACCGAGACGACACATGGTGACCACTCGGCCGGCCGGATTGGCCAAAGGTGACCCTTGGCCGTTCCAGCACGGTCCAGACGACACATGGTGACCACTCGGCCGGCCGGAAGGGCCAGAGGTGACCTTTGGCGGATCAGGGCGCGGGCGGGTCAGGCGGGTTCGAGAGCGAAGGTGAGCTCGTCGACCCGGGCTCGGAACTCGCCGTCCGTGGCGAGTTGCTCGGCCACGCGGGTGGCCAGCGCCTGCACCGCGTCTGCGTCAAGACCGGGTCGGAGGCCGAGGACGACCCGCAGGACTCCGGAGCCGGCGGGCTCCCCCTCCTCGAGCCGGTAGACCGCGACCTCCCCCTCCTCGGCGACGGCGCGCTCCACCGACCGGGAGACGAACGGGTCGGTATGCGCGGCCGTCCAGCTCACGCCCTGCACCAGCGCCCAGACCATGCTCGGCCGCACCTCCGACGGGGCCTCGCTGCCGAGGTCGACGACGAGCACCTGGCAGCCCTCCGCGATCGCCGCCTGCGCGGCCCGCACGCCGTCCACCGGCACCGGGCGCGCCGACGGGTCCCAGGCCCCCAGAGCCGCAGTGCTCGTGAACACGGGAAGCGCCCGTCGGCCGTCGGGCGCGGTGAGCGTCACGACGGCCATGTCGGTCGACTTCTCCACCACGAGACCGTCGTCCGACGCCCCGGCCTCACCGATCAGCGCCACGACCGGGACCAGCCAACGAGCGCTGGCCACCAGCTCGACGAAGCGCGCGTCGGCCTCGGCGGACGGGGTCGCCACCCTGACCCGGATCGCCTGCAGCAGTAGGGGATCGGCGGCTCCGGTGTCACCGTCGAACCCGGTGCTCTCGAGGACCCGCCCGCGCCACAGTGTTCCCGCTGAGTCAGCGGCGTCAGCGGCGTCAACGGACTCAACGGACTCAACGGACTCAACGTCCGGGTCGGACCCGCTCATCCGACGGTCCCGCCGCCGCCGAGCACCGCCTCGACCTCGATCTCGACCCGCATGTCGGGGTGCAGCAGCCCCGAGACGATGACCATCGTCGCGACCGGCGGCGTCTGGCCGAACACCTCCGCGTGGACCCGGCCGACGGCGTCGCAGTCGCGGCGGTGGGTGACGTACATCCGGGTGCGAACCACGTCCTCGACGCGGGCGCCGAACGCCTCCAACGACGTCAGTGCCGTCTCGAGCGCCACCCGGACCTGCGACCCCGGGTCGGCCGGGAACCGGACCCGCCCCTCCTGCATCGAGGTGCAGCCGGAGACCAGGACGGTCGGCCCGACCCGGATGGCCCGGCAGTAGCCGTAGGCCGTCTCCCAGACGCCGCCGCTGAAGTGACGCTCTCGGCCGGCGCGGTCCGGTCCGCCTTCACCGCCGACCGGGTGGGGGTGATCGCTCACGGGCGCCCCGCCACGTCGAGGGCCTCCGGCAGGGTGAACGCCCCACGGTAGAGCGCCGACCCGATGATCGCCCCCTCGACCCCCACTCCGACCAGCCCACGCAGGGCCTCGATGTCGGCGAGCGTCGACACCCCGCCGGAGGCGACGACGGGCTGCGAGGTGCGGCGGCAGACGTCCTCCAGCAGCATGAGGTTGGGCCCGGCCAGCATGCCGTCCTTGTTGACGTCGGTGACGACGTACCGCGCGCAGCCCTCGGCGTCGAGCCGCGCCAGCGTCTCCCACAGGTCACCGCCGTCGCGCGTCCAGCCGCGGGCGGCCAGGGTCGTGCCCCGGACGTCGAGCCCTACCGCGATCCGGTCTCCGTGACGCGCGATGGCCTCGGCGGTCCACTCGGGGTGCTCGAGGGCCGCGGTGCCGAGGTTGACGCGCCGGCACCCCGTGGCGAGCGCGGCGGTCAGTGACGTCTCGTCGCGGATGCCCCCCGAGAGCTCCACCTGGATGTCGAGCCGTCCGACGATGGCGTCGACCACCTCGCGGTTGGACCCACGCCCGAACGCCGCGTCGAGGTCGACGAGGTGCAGCCACTGCGTGCCCTGCTCCTGCCACGCCAGCGCGGCGTCGAGCGGGTCGCCGAACTCGCCGCCGCTCCCAGCCACACCCTGAACGAGCTGCACGGCTCGCCCGTCGGCGATGTCGACCGCGGGCAGCAGCTCCAAGCGCACCAATGTCTCGCTCACCGTGACCTGACCGACCTCACCCAGTTCTCCAGGAGGCGCGCGCCGGCGTCGCCGGACTTCTCGGGGTGGAACTGGGTGGCGCACAGCGGCCCGTTCTCGACGGCCGCGACGAAGTCGGTGCCGTGCGTCGCCCAGGTGACAATCGGCGCCACCACGGCGAACGCGCCGACAGGGTGCAGCGTCCAGTCCTGCGCCGCGTAGGAGTGTACGAAGTAGAAGCGCTCGTCCTCGACGCCGGTGAAGAGGGTCGAGTCGGCTCCGGGCTTCACGGTCGACCATCCCGTGTGCGGGACGACCTCGGCCGGCAGCCGGTCGACGCGGCCGGGCCACTCGCCCAGCCCGTCCTCGCTCGGGCCCGACGACGGCTCGCCGGACCCGTCGAACAGCACCTGCATCCCGACGCACACCCCGAGCACCGGGCGGCTGCCGGCCAGCCGGCGGTCGATGATCCGGGGGCCGTCCGCGACCCGGAGACCGCGCATACACGCGTGGAAGTTTCCGACGCCGGGCACGAACAGGCCGTCACACCCGGCGGCCGCGACCGGGTCACCGGTGAGGGTCACCGACGCGCCGACCCGTTCGAGGGCGCGCACCGCCGAGTGCACGTTGCCGCTCCCGTAGTCGAAGACCACCACCCGGGCGCTCATCGCTGCCGTCCCTCCATCTCGTCCTGCCAGCTGACATCGTCGTGCACGGCCTTGTCGAAGCGGCGCACCACCCCCGGCGAGGGGGCCACGACCGCGGCGCCGAACGCCTCCCCCGGGTCGGTCGCGCCGTCGACCAACGAGCCGCCGGGCAGGCCCAGGGTGACGAGCACGTCGGCGACCACGAGAGCGGCGTCACCCGCAGGGTCGTGGAGCACGTCAGCCAAGGCGCCCACCGCCGCCGGGTCGTCGACCCCGGCAGCGGCCACGACGTCGGCCAGCCGGGCGACCGGCAGCCCGCCGGGATGGACGACCCCCGTCCCCGGCTGCCAGACCAGCCACCGCCGCACGGCGCGCCAGCCACCCGGCGTCACACAGAGCACGGCGCGGCGCCCGACCACACCCACCCCGATGGCGGGGCGAAGCCGATGCGGCACAGGGCGGTTGAGCAGCAGCGTGACAGCGTCGTCGTAGGGCCGCCGGGCGGCCGTCGCGGCCGCGACCGGAAGGACCGCGGTCCAGCGCCCGTCCTCCGGCACGACGGCGACGGGAGCCACACCGCGCTCCGCCCACGTCGTCGCCCCGTCGACGCCCCCGTGCACGAGCAGGATCCCCCTCGGCCGGTCGGGGGGCACCGGTTTCACGTCCGGGCCACGTCTAGAGGCTGCCCTTGGCACTGGGTATGCCGGTGACGCGGGGGTCGATGGCTACGGCGGCCCGCAGCGCACGGGCGACTGCCTTGAACTGCGCCTCCACAAGGTGGTGCGGGTCGCGGCCGGACAGCACCCGGACGTGCAGCGCGATCCCCGCGTGGTGGCCGAGGGTCTCGAAGACGTGCTGGGTCAGCGAGCCCGCGAAGCTCCCCCCGATGACGGCGTACGCCTGCCCGTCCGGCTCGCCGGTGTGCACGACGTAGGGCCGGCCGGCCACGTCGACGACGGCCTGCACGAGGGCCTCGTCGAGCGGCACGGTCGCGTCGCCGAACCGGGAGATGCCCCGCTTGTCGCCGAGCGCCTCCCGCAGGGCGTCGCCGAGGACGATCGCCACGTCCTCCACGGTGTGGTGCGCGTCGACGTCCACGTCACCCGTGGCCGCGACGGTGAGGTCGATCAGGGAGTGCTTGGCGAACGACGCGAGCATGTGGTCGTAGAAGCGCACGCCCGTGGCGATATCGGACTCGCCGCTGCCGTCGAGGTCGAGGCTCAGCTCGACCTTCGACTCGCTGGTGGCCCGGCTGAGGTGGGCGCGGCGGTGGGCCGTCTCGTCGCTCATGCCGGCGCTCCCTCGCTGCTGATGGTCTCGGTGCTGCGCTGTTGGTGCGATTCTGGCAGATCGGCCATGGCGGCCAGGAACGCCGCGGACTCCTCGGGCGTGCCGGCGGTCACCCGGAGGTGGCCGGGGATGCCAACGTCGCGGACGAGGACCCCGTGGTCCAGGAGGGCCTCCCAGGTGCGGTGCGCGTCCACCATCCCGCCGTAGAGGACGAAGTTGGCGTCACTGGGCACCGGCGGGTAACCGAGCCCGATAAGCCCGTCGACGATGCGGTCGCGCTGGGTCTTGATCGCCTCGACCGTCGCCAACAGGCTCGCGTCGTGGCGGATCGCGGCGAGCGCGACGGCCTGGGTGGGGTCGGACAGGTGGTAGGGCATGCGCACCAGCCGGAGGGCATCGACGAGGTCGGGGTCGGCGGCAAGGTAGCCCACCCGCGCTCCGGCCAGGGCGAACGCCTTGCTCATGGTGCGGGTGACGACGAGCAGCGGGTGACCCGTGAGGAGGGTGACCGCACTCGGCGTGCCCGGTCGGGCGAACTCCGCGTAGGCCTCGTCGACGACGACGAGGGACTCCGGGGCGGCCTCGAGGACGGCCTCGACGACGTCGAGGGACAGGGCCGTGCCGGTGGGGTTGTTCGGGGAGCAGAGGAAGACCACGTGCGGCTGGTGCTCGCGCACCTGCGCGACCGCGAGCCCGGCGTCGAGGTCAAAGACGCCCGTGGGGGTGCCGCGGAGGCCGTCGACCCAGGCCGTGCCGGTGGTGCGGGTGATGATCGGGTGCATCGAGTACGCGGGAGTGAAGCCCAGCGCCGTGCGGTGCGCGCCGCCGAACGCCTGCAGCAGGTGGAGGAGCACCTCGTTGGACCCGTTGGCCGCCCACAGCTGCTCGGCCCGCACGCCGACGCCGGTCTGGGAGGTGAGGTATGCCGCGAGCGCCTCCCGCAGCTCCCGGAACTCGCGGTCGGGGTAGCGGTTCAGATGGGTCGCCACCTCGGTCACCGCCTCGGTGATGGCGGCGACGACATCGGGAGGGACCGCATACGAGTTCTCGTTGGTGTTGAGGCGCACCGGGACGTCGAGCTGCGGTGCGCCGTAGGGCGTCCCGCCGCGCAGGTCCTCGCGCAGCAGGGCGGTGACCGCGGGGTTCACGGGGTCTGCGGGGTGGGGCCGGGGGCCGGGACGGCGTCGCCGAAGCGCGCGGTGACCGCCTCGCCGTGGGCGGGCAGGTCCTCGGCGTCGGCCAGGGTCACGACGTGGTGGGCGACGTCGCGCAGGGCCGCCTCGTCGTAGGTAACGACGTGGATGCCGCGCAGGAACGACTGCACCGACAGGCCGCTGCTGAAGCAGGCGCAGCCGGCGGTGGGGAGGACGTGGTTGGAGCCCGCGGCGTAGTCGCCGAGGCTGACCGGCGTCCAGGGACCGATGAAGACGGCCCCCGCGTTGCGGACACCGGCCGCCACCGTCGCCGCGTCGCGGGTCTGGATCTCGAGGTGCTCGGCGGCGTAGGCGTTGACGACGGCCAGACCGGTCTTCAGGTCGTCGACGAGGACGATGCGGCTCTGAGTCCCCTTGAGCGCCAGCGTGATCCGCTCGCTGTGCTTGGTCGCGGCGACCCGGCGCTCCAGGGCCTCCTCGACCGCGGCAGCCAGCGCCTCGCTGTCGGTGACGAGCACGGCGGCGGCGAGCGGGTCGTGCTCGGCCTGGCTGACGAGGTCGGCCGCGACGTGCTCGGGATCGGCGCCGTCGTCGGCGAGGACCGCGATCTCGGTGGGACCGGCCTCGGCGTCGATCCCGATGAGGCCCTTGAGCAGCCGCTTGGCGGCGACAACCCAGATGTTGCCCGGTCCGGTGACCAAGGACACCGGGTCGCAGACGACGGGGGCGGGGGCGGGGCCGCCGTGGATCCCGTCGAGCTCGTCGAGCTCGTCCTCGAAGCCGTAGGCGAACATGGCGACGGCCTGAGCGCCACCGACGGCATACACCTCGTCGACGCCGAGCAAGGCGCAGGTCGCGAGGATCGTCGCGTTGGGGTAGCCGGCGAGGTCGCCGGTGTTCTCCTTCTGGGGCGGGCTGGCGACGGCGAGCGAGGTGACGCCGGCGAGCTGGGCCGGGACGACATTCATGACGACGCTGGACGGGTAGACCGCCAGGCCGCCCGGCACGTAGAGGCCGACCCGGTCGACCGGCACCCACCGCTCGGTGACGGTGCCACCCGCGACCACCTGCGTCGTCGTGTCGCCGCGCCGCTGGTCGGCGTGGACGAGCCGGGCGCGCCGGATGGACTCCTCCAGGGCCGCCCGCAGCGACGGCTCCAGCCGGTCGAGCGCGAGCCGGAGCACCTCGGGGGGCACCCGCAGGTGCGTCGGGCGGACGCCGTCGAGCTTTTCACTGAGATCACGCAGGGCCACCGCGCCGCGCAGCCGGACGTCCTCGACGATGGGCCGCACCTGATGCATGGCCGCCTCGACGTCGAACTCGGCCCGGGGCAGCGCGGACCGCAGTGCGCGCACCTCGAGCGGGCGTCCCCGGAGGTCGAGTCTGGCCATCATGGGTCCGATTTTAGGCGCCTCGGCGGGGTCGGCTTCCGCGCGTCTCAGCGGGGCAGGGGCAGACGCTCGTCCGCCCCGGTCCCGCTCCCCCCTTCAGACCGCGCGTGAGCGAGCTCGCGCGCGGCGAACGTGGCGAAGGCGTCGCCGAGCGGCATGTCGGACATGCCCTCGACGAAGAGGAACTGCCCCTGAGGGTTGACCTCGAGGAAGACGACCTGCCCGTCGGGGCGGATCTTAAGGTCGAAGACCCCCATCCGGAGCCCGAGACGCTCGGTGACCGCCCGCAGCTGGGCACCGAGGGTGGGGTCGACGGTCACCGGCTCGACCGTCATGTCGTTGGCGAGCCGCCAGTCCAGAGCGCCGCTGCCGATCCGGGCCGCGTGGACGTCGTCGCCGAAGACCATGACTCGCAGATGGTCGGTGCCCGGCACCTCCTCCTGGTAGATCGTTGCCGACAGGGCCATCTCGGCGTCGGTGACGAGGGTGTCGACGTGGACCCGGCCCGCTTCCAGCGAGGTGCCGAGCAGGCCGGTGAGGGTCTTGGCGATGACGGTGCCGCCCTGGGACCGGGCGAAGGTGCGCACGGTGTCAGGGTCGCTGCTGACGAGGGTGCGGGGCACCGTGAGGCCCACCTCACGGGCGATGGTGAGCTGCAGCAGCTTGTTCTGCGCCCGCTCGGTGGCGTAGGGGTCGCTCAGCCAGGTGCCGTGGAACGCGGCGAGCAGGACGCCCCGCAGCGCGGAGCGGTTGTCCTTGACGACCAGCTGCGCATCCCGGGGTCGGTGACCGAGTCGGGGACGGTGGGACGTCCGTGGGCGCGACGCCACCAGACGAGGTCGAGCTCACCGACGTCGACGCGGTCACCCTCCTCGGTCGGGAGCGTGACCGGGTGGCCGCCCTTGTTGTGCCAAGCGACGCCCCCAGCAGCGGCGAGCCGGTCAGCGGCGACGATGGCGACGTCGATGCCGTGGGTGTCCTTCATCCGTTGCCTGATCACGTATGCATGCAGGTCACCGGCCAGGGTGACGATGGCCATGCGGGTCATCTCAAGTCTCCTTTGCGTCGCTGCTGGGGGTCGTCGCTGCTGGGGTCGTGCTGGGGGTCAGCGACTCACTCGTCGCAGTCGTCCCAGCCGTCGTCGCAGCCGGAGATCGAGCCGCCCGGCCAGATCGGGCGCATGGACTCCGGGCCGAGGTTCAGGGCGGCCTGCTCCCAGGCGTCGAGACGGGCGGGGTGGACGTAGCCCTCGTGGCTGCGGGAGAAGCGGGCGGCCATCGGCGTCAGGTTCTTCATCGGTATGCGTGCTCCTTCGGTTCCCGACTTCGGTCGGGCTCGGACCGGTGTGGCCGAGCGACGGGTAGGAGCCCCCGCGCCGCCGCCTGATACACCGGCCATCGACGGGCTGGGGAGCGCCCGCCGGGCAGGCACAAGCCGGCGGGCCACCGGGCATGCCCGCTCGAAGGGGACGGCTGGGACGCCCTGTGCCGGTCCGTCGGGCGGGCTTGGGGGTCGTCAGCGCAGGACGTCGCGGGCCACGAGCTCGACGGTGACGACCACCGAGAGGGCCTGCACGAGCAGCAGCGCGACGAGGACGAGCAGCTGCACCGCGGCAGCCTGCAGGGGGCTGGCGCCACCGAGCAGCATGCCGACGAAGGCGCCGGGGAGGGTGACGAGGCCGACGGTACGCGTCTGGTCGAGGCCGGGGAGGAGGGCGAGCCCGGCGTCGGCCCGGCCGATGAGAAGTCGCGCGTCGCGGGTCTCCAGGCCGATGGACAGGCCTGCCTCCACCTCGCCGCGCCGCTGGCGGAGGGCGTCGAGGATGCGCCGGCCCGCGAGGGTGGTCGCCGTCATGGCTCCGCCGATGAGGATGCCGAGGACGGGGACGACGGCCACCTCCTGGATGGGGATGAGGCCGCTGACCAGGAGGACGGCGCCGACCGGTAGAGCTCCGACGGCGATGGGCGCGAGCGCCCACCACCAGCGACCACCAGGGACGAGACGCCGGCCCGAGGTGAGGGCGGCGACACCGACCATGACCAGCACGAACGCGGCGGTGAGCCACCACGACCTGAGGACGACGGCGATGACGACACCCACGAGGGCCAGCTGCACGGTGGCCCGCGCGGCGGCCACCAGATCCTCCCGGGCGAGCTGGAGACCGCCGAGACGGTTGACGAGCGCCGCCAAGCCCGCGAGCACGGCGACGATCAGCACGAGCCGGACGTAGCCCGCCGTGTCGTCGACCGTCACGAGCGCGTCGGCCGCTACCGACCCCGCCACGGCTCAGCGCTCGCGCGAGAGGTACAGCAGCACGGCCAGCTCCCAGGCGGTCTCGCGCCACGCGTCGTAGCGCCCCGACTGTCCCATGTGGCCGGCAGTCATCCACGTGCGGAAGAGGATGGGGTCGAGCTCAGGGTCGTTGGTCGCGTGGTCGCGCAACCGGGCGACCCACTTCGCCGGCTCGGTCACGTAGACCCGGGTGTCGTGGATGCTCGTCGTGACCAGCAGGGCCGGGTAGCGGCGGTCGGTCACGTTGTCATAGGGGGCGTACGCCTTGATCCAGCGGTAGGCGTCAGGGTCGGTGATGGGGTCACCCCACTCCTCCCACTCACCCGCGGTCAAGGGGAGGTCGGGGTCCAACATCGTCGTCAGGACGTCGACGAACGGCACCTGCGCGTGCAGCGCCCGGAACCGGCCCGCGTCATCGTTGGCCACAGCGCCGATGAGCAGGCCGCCGGCCGAGCCGCCCTGCCCGACCAGGCGGTCGGGGTGCACGAAGCGCTGCTGCACGAGGTGGTCGGCCGCGGCCGCGAAGTCCTCGAAGGTGTGGTGCTTGTGGGCCATCCGGCCATCGTCGTACCACGGCCGGCCCAGCTCGCACCCGCCACGCACATGGGCGACGGCGAACACGACACCCCGGTCGAGCAGGGAGAGCCGGGCGACGGAGAACCACGGGTCCATCGAGATGCCGTAGGCGCCGTAGGCGTAGAGGACGCCCGGTGCTGTGCCATCGAGCGGCGTCGTGCGCCGGCGGACGACCGAGACGGGCACCCGTGCGCCGTCGCCGGACCGCGCCCACTCGAGGGTCTGCTCGTAGTCGGCGGGGTCGTAGCCGCCGAGGACCTCGCGCTGCTTGAGCAGCGTCAGAGCCCGCGTGGGCACGTGGTAGTCGTAGACGCTGGGCGGGGTGACAAGGGAGCCGTAGACGACCTGAAGGGTGGCAGTAGCGGGGTCGGGGTTGTCGCCGAGACCCACCGAGCGCACCGGCTCGTCGAAGGCGATGTCCCAGGTGTCACTGAAACCGTTGTGGGAGTGGGCGTCTCGGGCCACCAGGCGGACCGCGGTCTGACCCTCGGTGCGCAGCGAGACGACGACGAACCCGGCGAAGGCGTCCACCCCGCCGACCAGCTCGGCCTCGGTGGTGAGCCCGAGCGGCTCCCACTCCCCCACGGCGCCGTCGACCCAGCGCGCGCGGGCGACCTCGAAGTTGACCCGGTCGCGGTTGTGCACGACAAGGATCTCGTCACCCATCACCTCGATGTCGTACTCCACCTTGGGGCGGCGAGCGGCGACGAGAACCGCTGCGGCCGTCGGAGTTTCCGCATCGAGCAGGTAGGCCTCCGAGGAGGTCGAGGAGCCGACGACGAGGACGACCCACCGGTCGTCGCGGGACGTCCCCACCGCGACCCGGAACGCCGGGTCGCGTTCCTCGAGCACGAGGTCGTCGGCGTCGGCCGGAGTGCCTAGCTCGTGCCGCCAGATCTGGAAGGGCCGCCACGCGTCGTCGTAGCGCGTGTAGAACAGGTGAGAACCGTTGCGGGACCAGGCAACCCCCGCGGCGATTCGGGTCACCGCGTCGTCGACGACCTCCCCGGAGCCGAGGTCCTTGACCCGGAGGTCGTAACGCTCGTCGCCGGTCACGTCCACGGCATACGCGAGCAGGTGCCCATCGGGCGACACGTCGCTGGCCCCGAGGGAGAAGAACTCGTGCCCCCGAGCCTCGGCGTTCTCGTCGAGGATGACCTGCTCACCGGGGGGGGGCCGGTCGCCGTCGAGGTCCGGCCGGGCGGGGTGGTCGGCGACGGGCACCCGCCCTTCGACGGAGTACTGCTCGCCCTCGATGGTGCGGGAGTAGTACCACCAGCCGCCGTGCCGCACCGCAACGCTGAGGTCGGTTTCCTTGGTGCGGGCCTTGATCTCACCGAAGATCGCGTCCGCGACGGGACCCACCTCAGGAGTCATCCCCTCGGTGTAGCTGTTCTCGGCCTCGAGGTAGGCCCGCAGCCGAGGGTCGTCCCGGTCGGCCATCCACGCGTACTCGTCGGTGACGGTGTCACCGTGACGGGTCCGGGTCGTCGGCTCCTGAGGGGCGTGTGGCGGCGGGGTGAGGTTTGACGAGACGGGCACCCGTAGAACCCTAAGCGCCGGCGTAGGCGACCTCGACCGCGGTGCCGAGGAACCGGCCGTAGGCCACCGCCGCCCGTTCGACGGAGCGCCGGCGGGACGGGGTCAACAGGGCGAACGGGGTCACGGTGACCACTGTGCCTCGGGTGGTCGTCCGCCGTCCCCACGTGCCGGCGATGACCCCACCGACCGTGACGGTGCCGAGAAACATCCCGTTCTTCCCGGGTACGACCAGGAGCTCTTCCGCGGCCGACATCATGGCGGAGCGGTCCTTGTAGCCGAGGACGAACTCGTCGAACCCCGGGAGCAGCCGCACCGCGGCGGTGGTCGCGACCGGGGTCGGCTCCGGCGGCACGAGGTACGCCTGTCCACCGATCTCGGTGGTCCGGACCTGGTCGCCGGCCAGGGCCACGGCTTCGCGCGCGAAGATGAGGGTCTTGCCGACCCACCCCGCCAGGTCGCGCATCGTCACTGGACCGTGGCTGGCGACGTAGCGGGTGGCGAGGGCCGCCAGCGCCTCCTCCCGGCCGGGGTCCCACGACCAGGGCACCCAGTCGTCGAGCAGCACGAACGTCGGCTGGCGCTCCTGCGCCGGACCCTGGCAAAGCAGCGCCTCCTGGCATAGCCGCCCGAGGATGTGCGCCGCGCGCTGGCCGGACGGGTCGATCCCGTTGGCGCGCAACGTGTTCAGCACCTCGGGTCGAGGCATGGCCACCCCGCCCCGCAGAGCGGCGCTGAGCACCTCGCGGGCGCGGTCCAGCGTCGCCGGGGTGAGCTCCAGCTGGGCGTGGCGGGTGCGCTCGGCCGTCGTCATCTCGGCGGCGAGCAGGCGGCACATCCAGCGCACGTCCTGGGTGGCCATGAGGTGCAGCGTGCCGCGCATGGGCCACGAGCGGGTGATGAGCCGGGCCGCCGCGGCGGCCTCGACCTCCGCCCGGGTCGCGCCGGTGCGCACGCCCACCGACCACAGGCCGCTGGCGGCGTCCTGGGCCTGCATGGCCAGGTGGTGGTGGACGGTGCGGGCGATGGTGTCGGCGGCCGGCTCCGATGCCCCGTCATCACCGGCCTGGCGCACCGCGGCCGGGGAGATCCGCATCGCCGCCAGCCGCTGGCCCGCAATACGGCGCCGGTCCGTCGGGCGCACGGTCAGCTGAGGCAGGAGGGGCCGAGCAGCGCCTTGAGGTCACCGAATAGGGCGGGTGACGCGGTGACCCGCAGCCGGTCCTCGACCTTCATGAGCACCGACCGACCGGGCTGGGTCAGCTTGAGATGCACCTCGGTGACACCGGGGTGCTCACCCAAAACCCGGCGGATCTCCTCGGCCACGGCGTCGGTGGCCCGTTGCAGGGGCAGCGAGACGACCACCGGGCCGCGCGGCCCCTCCTTGATGTCGGGCAGGCTCAGCTCCTGCGCGAAGATCGAGACCGAGTCGTCGCGGCTGCTCACCCGCCCGCGGACGACGCAGACGACGTCGGTGCGCAGCAGCGGGGCGACCGGCGCATACGAGCTGGGGAAGAAGAGGCACTCGATCGCCCCCTCGAGGTCCTCCACCGTGGCGATGGCCCAGAGGTCGCCCTTCTTGGTCCGCTTGATCTGTAGGCCGGTGATGAGACCCGCGACGGTGACCGGGGTGCCGTCGGGCTTCGGCTCGTCACCCATGAGCGAGGCGATCGAGGTGTCGGCGTGCTGGGTCAGCACGTGCTCGATGCCGAACAGCGGGTGGTCGGAGACGTAGAGCCCGAGCATCTCGCGCTCGAAGGTCAGCAGCGTCTGCTTGTCCCACTCCTGGCGCGGCACGGGAGGCAGGCCGTCGACGGCTCCTGAGGACATCTGCCCGGGCATACCGGCGTCCTCGTCGGCGTCTCCTAAACCGCCGAAGGCGCCGATATTGAAGATGTCCAGCGTTTCCTGTCCGTGCTCCTGGTGGCGTTTGACGTCGACGAGGGCGTCGACGTACTGGACGTGCACCTCGAGCATGCCGCGGCGGCTCTCACCGAGGGAGTCGAAGGCCCCCGCCTTGATGAGCGACTCGATGGTGCGCTTGTTGCAGACCACGGCCGGGACCTTGCCGAGGAAGTCCTTGAAGGAGGAGTAGGCGCCCTTCTCCTCGCGGGTGCGCACGACCTCGGCGACGACGTTGTGCCCGACGTTGCGGATCGCGGCCATGCCGAACCGGATGTCGGTGCCGACGGCGGCGAAGTTGGCGACCGACTGGTTGACGTCGGGCGGCAGGACCTTGATGCCCATCCGACGGCACTCGTTGAGGTAGAGCGCCGACTTGTCCTTGTCGTCGCGCACGCTGGTGAGCAGCCCGGCCATGTACTCGGCGGGGTAGTTGCCCTTGAGGTAGGCGGTCCAGTAGGAGATCAGGGCGTAGGCCTTGGCGTGCGCCTTGTTGAAGCCGTAGTCGGCGAACGGCATGAGGGCGTCCCACAGCGTCTTGATCGCCCCGGCGCTGTAGCCCTGCTCCTGCATCCCGGCCTCGAAGCCGGCGAACTCGGCGTCGAGGACCTCCTTCTTCTTCTTGCCCATCGCCTTGCGCAACAGGTCGGCCCGGCCGAGCGTGTAGCCCGCCACCTTCTGGGCGATCTGGATCACGTGCTCCTGGTAGACGATGAGGTTGTGCGTCGCGCCGAGGATCTCCTCGAGCGGGTCGGCCAGCTCGGGGTGGATGGGCGTGGCCGGCTGGCGGCCGGTCTTGCGCATCGCGTAGTTGGTGTGGCTGTTGATGCCCATCGGGCCCGGGCGGTAGAGCGCGATCGTCGCCGAGATGTCCTCGAACGTCGTCGGCTGCATCTGGCGCAACAGCGTGCGGGTGCCGCCGCCGTCGAGCTGGAACACGCCGAGCGTGTCACCGCGCTGCAGGAGCTTGTAGGCCTCGGGGTCGGTCATGTCCTTGGACAGGACCTCGAGGTCGACCTCCTCGCCCCGGTTGGCCCGGACGTTCTCGATCGCGTCGTCGAGGATGGTGAGGTTGCGCAGCCCCAGGAAGTCCATCTTGACCAGGCCCAGCGTCTCGCAGCTGGGGTAGTCGAACTGGGTGATGATCTGGCCGTCCTGCTCACGGCGCATGATCGGGATGAGGTCGATCAGCGGCTCGCTGCTCATGATGACGCCGGCCGCGTGGACGCCCCACTGGCGCTTCAGTCCCTCCAGGCCCAGAGCGGTCTCGACGACCTCCTTGGTCTGCTGGTCCTCCTCATGAAGGCCGCGGAAGTCGGCGCCCTCGTGGTAGCGGGGATGGGTGGGGTCGAACACCCCCGACAGGGCCATGTCCTTGCCCATGATCGGCGGCGGCATCGCCTTGGTGAGCTTCTCCCCCATGGCGAAGGGATGGCCCATGACGCGGGCCGCGTCCTTGACCGCCTGCTTGGCCTTGATGGTGCCGTAGGTGACGATCTGGGCGACTCGCTCCTCGCCGTACTTCTGCGTGACGTAGCGGATCACCTCACCGCGCCGGCGCTCGTCGAAGTCGACGTCGAAGTCGGGCATCGACGGCCGCTCGGGGTTGAGGAACCGCTCGAAGACCAGGCCGTGCTCCACCGGGTCGAGGTCGGTGATCCGCAGGGCGTAGGCGCACATCGACCCGGCGCCGGAGCCACGTCCGGGGCCGACCCGGATGCCGTGGTCCTTGGCCCAGTTGATGAAGTCCGCGACGACGAGGAAGTAGCCGGCATACCCCTTGCCGAGGATGACCCCGGTCTCGTAGCGGGCCTGCTTCGACGCATACTCCGGCACGCCGTCGGGGTAGCGGGCCCGCAGGCCCCGCTCGACCTCCTTGACGAACCAGGACTCCTCGTTCTCACCCTCGGGGCAAGGGAACCGGGGCATGTAGCGCCCCTCCCCCTCGACGAAGGTGACGTTGCACTGCTCGGCGACCCGCAGCGTGTTGTCGCAGGCCTCGGGCAGCTCGCGCCACAGGTGGCGCATCTGCTGCGCGCTCTTGAGGTAGAACTCCTCGGCGTCGAACTTGAACCGGGTGGGGTCCATCAGGGTCGAGCCGGACTGGACACACAGCAGCGCCGCGTGGGCCTTGGCGTGCTCCGGCTGGGTGTAGTGCAGGTCGTTGGTGGCGAGCAGTGGCAGCTGCAGGTCCTTGGCGAGTCGGAGCAGCTCGCGCTGGGTCTGCCGCTCGATGGGGATGCCGTGGTCCATGACCTCGGCGTAGAAGTTCTCCTTGCCGAAGATGTCCTGGAACTCGGCCGCAGCCGCTCGGGCCTGCTGGTACTGGCCGAGCCGCAGCCGGGTCTGGACCTCGCCGCCTACGCAGCCGGTCGTGGCGATGAGCCCGCCGCCGTAGTGGTTCAGCAGCTCGCGGTCGATGCGCGGCTTGAAGTAGTGGCCCTCCATGGAGGCCAGGGAGCTCATCCGGAAGAGGTTGTGCATGCCGCCGGTGGTGCGGGCCAGCAGGGTCATGTGGGTGTAGGCGCCGCCGCCGCCGACGTCGTCGCGCGACGCGCTGTCGTCGCCCCACCGGGTGCGGGTGCGGTCGCGCCGGGACGTGCCGGGGGTGAGATAGGCCTCGACCCCGATGATGGGCTTGATGCCGTAGGTGCGGGCCTTGGACCAGAACTCGTAGGCGCCGAAGACGTAGCCGTGGTCGGTCGTCGCGATGGCCGGCATACCCATCTCCGCGGCCGACGAGAGCAGCTCGTCGATCCGCGCAGCACCGTCGAGCATGGAGTACTCGGTGTGGACGTGCAGGTGGACGAAGCTCTCGTCGCTGGGCTGCTTACGGGAGGGCGTCGGTGGGGCGGGCTGGGCGGGCATCGCGGTCGAGTCTAGGCGGGCCGCCGGACACCGTCGGCGTGTCGGGCCGCGCCGTCGGCGGTCCTGCGGCGACGCCCGCTCCGACCTGCGACGACGCCGAGGAACCGGCTCGCAGTCGGCGTGTCGGGGCGCCGTCGGTGCCGCTCAGGCCAGCGGGAACCGGCCCACGACGTCCCATTGACCGCCGACCTCGGGGCGCCCGACGAAGTGGACCTCGCTCACGCGGGTGCGGACCGGGAGGGCCGTCCACACCTGCCGCGCAGGCGGCCCGCAGCGGCTCGACCGGCGAGTCGTGGCTGACGGTGAGGTATGGACGACGTCCTCGTTGGCTTCCTCGTCAGGCGGGTGCCGGGGGAAGGCGGCGGCCACCGCGGCGGTGAGCCGTCGCAACGGGTCTCCCGGGTCGGGGGCGAGCCACCGGACGTGCAGAGCGAACCAGCCGGTGTGCGCGAACGAGGCCGTGAACGCGGCCATTCCTGCCACGGCCCGGGCCAGCGGCATACCGCGCATTCCTACCGCGAGTGGGTATGCCGCGGGCCGGTATGCGGCGGGTTCCGGGTTCGGGCGGTGTGGGGCTGTCTGCTCGGGTCAGCCGGTGGAGATGACGTCGAGCGCGTGCTGCAGGTCGGGCGGGAAGGGGCTGGCGTAGGTGACCCACTCGTGGGTGCGCGGGTGCTCGAAGCCCAGCCCGGAGGCGTGCAGCCACTGCCGGTCGAGGCCGAGCCGGGCGGCCAGGCGGGGGTCGGCTCCGTAGGTGAGGTCGCCGCAACAGGGGTGGTGCAGGGCGGCGAAGTGCACCCGGATCTGGTGCGTCCGACCGGTCTCGAGGTGGATCTTGAGCAGCGAAGCGTGCCGGAAGGCCTCGACCACCTCGTAGTGGGTCACCGCGTGCTTGCCCGACTCCATCACGGCGAACTTGTAGTCGTGTCCGGGGTGGCGGCCGATGGGCGCGTCGACGGTGCCGACGACCGGGTCGGGGAGTCCCTGCACGAGGGCGTGGTAGGTCTTGTCGACGGTGCGTTGCTTGAAGGCCCGCTTGAGGACGGAGTAGGCGGACTCGCTCTTGCAGACGACCATGAGGCCCGAGGTGCCCACGTCCAGGCGGCTGACGACCCCTTGACGCTCGCTGGCGCCCGAGGTGGAGATCCGGTAGCCCGCCGCGGCCAGGCCCCCGAGGACGGTGGGTCCGGTCCAGCCGACGCTGGGGTGGGCGGCTACCCCGACGGGCTTGTCGACGACGACGATGTCCTCGTCGTCGTGGACGACCGTCATCCCCGGCACCGGCTCGGCGACGACCGCGACCGTGGGGACGGCGTCATGGCGCGGTAGCTCGACCTCGAGCAGGTCACCGGCGCAGACCCGGTCGGACTTGCCGGCGGACCGGTGGTTGACCTGGACGGCGCCGGAGACGGCCAGGTCGGCGGCCCGGGTGCGCGACACCCCGAACAGCCGGGCGATCGCCGCGTCGACCCGCTCGCCTTCGAGGCCGTCGGGCACCAAGAGGGTGCGGGCGTCGGTGGTCATGGCCGGGCGTCGTCGGGTGGTGGGGACTGGTCGTCGGGCCGGCCCCCGGGGCGGATCTCACCGGTCCCAGGGGCCTCACGAGTCTCACGAGTCTCACGAGTTCCGTCAACGCTCCGGCCGGTCACCGCCAGGATGCCGATGAGTACGGCCGCACTGACGATGGCGATGTCAGCGACATTGCCGATGAACCAGCCGTTGTAGTTGATGAAGTCGATGACATGGCCCTGGCCGAGCCCCGGCTCACGGACGATCCGGTCGGTGAGGTTGCCCAGGGCACCACCGAGCAGCAGGCCCAGCGCCCACGCCCAGCCCGTGGAGCCCAGTCGGCGGCTGGTCCGAACGATGACGACGAGCACGACGACGGCGATGAGCGTGAGGACCCAGGTGCTCCCGGTGCCGACCGAGAAGGCCGCGCCGGGGTTGCGGATGAGGTCCAGCTGCAGCGCCGTACCGACGATGCTGCGAGGCGGCTGGTCGGTGAGCGTGCTCACGGCCCACGCCTTGCCGAGCTGGTCCGCAGCGTAGGTGACGACGGCCAGGGTCACGAGCGCCCCGAACAGGACACGGCGGCGCTCGGCGGGTAGGCCGGCGGCCGGGCCGGGACGGGGCTCGGCGGGGTCGCGCTGGTCGGGCGTCGCGGGGATCAGCGGTGCTCCTGCCTGGTCTTGCACGCCAGGCACAAGGTGGCCCGTGGCGCGGCCTGCAGGCGCATCTTGCCGATGGGGTTGCCGCAGGACTCACAGACGCCGTAGGTGCCGTTGTCCAGGCGTTCCAGGGCATGCTCGACCTGCTCGAGCTTCTCGCGCGAGTTCGCCGCGAGGCTCATCTCGTACTCGCGCCCGAAAATGCTGGCGCCGGCGTCGGCCTGGTCGTCGCCCGCCCCTTCACCCGCGTCGCGCATCAGCCCCTGGAGGTCGGACTCGGCGATCTCGAGGTCGGCCAGCGCCCGGGCCCGCTCGGCGTCCAGCTCCGCGCGGATCTCTCGCAGCTCCTTCGCCGTCCAGGGCTTCTCGGTGTGGGCCACCCGCAGCACGGTCGTCGGTGGAGCGGTCGTCGCGGCCGCCTTGGTGCTGCGGCTCCTGGCCGGTGTCGGCGTCGCCTTGGCGGGGGTGGTCTTCGCCGGCGCGGTCGTGGTCGCCTTGATCGCCGCAGGCGTCGCGGGCGTCGCGGGCGATGTCGTCGTCGTGGTGGCGGTCTTGGCCGGGACGCTCTTGGCGGGGGCGACCTTGGCCGTCGGGGACCGCTTCGCTGTGGGCGCCGGCGTCGCGGCCTTGGCCAGGGCCGCCTTCGACGCCGCCGTGGCCGGGGCCGCCTTCGACGCCGCCGTGGCCGGGGCCGCCTTGACGGTGGGCTTGACGGTGGACTTGGCGGTGGGCTTGGTGGTGGCTGCCTTCGACGCCGCCGTGGCTGGCGCCGCCTTGGTGGTGGTCTTGGTGGTGGTCTTGGCGGTGGTCTTGGCGGTAGCCGCCTTCGACGCGGCCTTGGCTGGGGCTGCCTTAACGGTGGTCTTGGCGACGGTCTTGGCCGGGGCCGCCTTCGACGCGGCCTTGGCTGTCTTCGCGGCCGATGGCTTGACCGCAGTCGTCGTCCGACCCGCCGAGGTGGTGGCGGGGGTCCTCTTGGCTGCCATGGCAGTGTGGCCTTCCGGGAAAGGGGGTCCTCGATGACGGACGGGGCGAGGATAAGCCCCGCGCGCCGAGATCCCCAACGCGGCGCACCGCCGGGGTCTCCCCGGTGCGGTCTGTGCCGCGCCTGACGGGTGGCTGCCACGGTGCCGTGTGGCATGGGTGAACGGCCGCGGGCCTCATCCTCAGGTCGAGGAGGAGGCCCGCGGCGCGTCGGTCGTCAGTGCTGGTCGGCCGAGCGGTGACCGGTCTCGTCGGCGTGCGGCTCCTGGCCGTTGACGCCGCCCGCGTCGACGAGGTGGCCGTCGCCGTCGCCACCCTCAGAGGGATCGGCGTCGCCGTGGTCTGAGGACGCCGACGTCTCGGCCGGCTCGACGCCGGTCTGGTCGAGCTCGTTCAGCTGGCCCTGGAGGTAGGACTTGAGCTGGCTGCGGTAGGTGCGCTCGAAGCCGCGCAGCTGGTCGATCTTCTGCTCCAGCAGCGTCTTCTCCTGCTCGAGCTCGCCGAGCACTGCGGCCTTCTTCTGCTGTGCCTCGGCCACCATGCCGGTGGACCGTTCGCGTCCCTCGGTGATGAGCTGCTCGTGGCGGTCCTTGGCCTCGGCGAGGAGCGTGTCGTGCTGCTGCTGGGCGGTGCCGATGAGCTCGTCGTGACGGGCCTGGGCCGTACCGACCAGCTCGTCGTGACGAGCCTGGCCGGTGCTGAGGAGCTCGTCGTGACGGGCCTGGCCGGTGCTGAGGAGCTCGTCGTACGTGCTTTGGCCGGTGCCGACGAGCTCGTCGTGGCGCTGCTGGCCTTCGCTGAACAGCTCGTCGCGGCGGGCCTCGCCCTTGCCGACGTGCTCGTCGTGGAGCCGCTGGGCCAGCTCGATCAGGGCTGCGGCGCTGGTGCCGCCGGCCGCCCCGCCCGCGACCGCCTGCATGACGCCCGTCTTGCTCTCGCCCTCGACGGCCGGCTGGGACTCACGCTCCGCCTTGACCGCCTCGGCCTCCTGTGCCGCCGCTGCGGCGCGCTGCTCGGCGTCCGCCGCACGCTGCTCAGCCTGCTGGGCCCGCTCACGGGCCTCGGTGAGCTGCTGCTCACCCGTCCGGATGCGACCGTCGGCGGCGCCCGCCGTCTGCTTCGCCTCGGCGAGCTCGCGCTCCAGCTTCTCGACCCGGTGCTCGGCCTGGGTCTTGGCCTCGCTCTCCTGGCGGGCGCGGGACTCGGCCGCCTCGAGGCGGTCCTGCACCGAGGAGTCGATCGCCCCCTGTCGGTCCTTGACCTGCGCTTCGGCCGCGGCCACGGCGGCCTGCGCCTTGGACAGCCGGTCACCCACCTCGCGCTCACGGGCCTCGGCCTGGTCGATGCGAGCCTGCAGCTCGGCCAGCTTGCCCTCCTGGTCCTTCACCCCTCGGCTCTCTCGGCTCTCCTGGCCGGCCAGGGCGGACCCGCGGGGCTGCCCGACCCCAGAGCGCGACTGACACTCCTCGAACTGGTGCTTGTAGTCGTCCCGCTGCGCGGCGAGGGCGCGCATCTCGGCGACCACGTCGTCGAGGAAGTCGTCGACGTCCCGCTCGTCGTAGCCCTTCCGGAACTGGGTGGTCTGGAAGTGCTTGTTGAGAATCTGCTCGGGCGTCAGCGCCATGGTGAATCCACCTCGTTCATCGGACCGGTCAGGGCTGGTGCGCCCGTTCCGGATCAACGTTAGCGAACCCCCTGCGCACCACCAACATCGCTGGTGGACGGCCCGGGCCGTCGCTCGGGGTCAGATACGGATGTTCATCAGCACGGACGTGATGACCATCAGGACGAGGAAGGCGATGTCGATCCGCATCCCCCCCAGGTTGATCGAGGGAATCACCCGGCGCAGCAGCCGCAGCGGTGGGTCCGTCACCGTGTAGACCAGCTCGGCCACCACCAGGATGCCGCCCTTGGGACGCCAGTCCCGGGACAGCACCTGGACCCAGTCGAAGACCAGCCGCCCGATGAGCATCAGGAAGAACAGGAAGACGACGGTCGTGAAGACCGAGCCGATGACGCGCATACGACCAGTCTCGCTGATGAATGCTCTGAACCCCGACTCCGGGGTGTGTGGCTCGCCCGGCGAGCCACCTCACCGGCTCGCCGGTGGCTCAGGACTGGTTGAAGAAGCCCCGCGTGCTGGGCGCGGCCTCGGTCTCCTCGGTCGCCACCTCGACGTGCGCGGGCGAGAGGAGGAACACCTTGGAGGTGACCCGCTCGATGGTGCCGTGCATCCCGAAGACCAGCCCGGCGGCGAAGTCGACGAGGCGCTTGGCGTCGGCGTCGCTCATGTCGGAGAGGTTCATGATGACCGGCGTGCCGTCGCGGAACGCCTCGCCGATGGTCTTGGCCTCGTTGTAGGTGCGCGGGTGGATCGTCGTGATCCGGTTCAGCGGGCCGACCTCCGGCTCGCGGACGAGGCGCGCGACCGACGTGGGTCGGCGGGGCAGCTGCGTCACGGCCGACGCGCCAGTCTCCCGCTGAGGGCTGCGCTCACCGCGGTCGGTCCGCTCGGAGCGGTCGTCGTATGCGTGGTCGCGGGCGCTGTCATGAGCTCCGCCGGCATCGTCACGGTGGTCGCCGTCGTCGTAGCGCTCGTCGTCCTCAGCGAGTCCGAGGTAGACCATGGTCTTGCGAAGCGCCCCAGCCATCGTGGAACTCCCTTGGTATAGCAGGCAAATCGGTTGTCGTCAGCGACGTTAGCGAAGGGCCGGACGGGAACCGAGGATTGCGCTCCCGACACGCAGGTGTGTCGCCCCGTGCCGGATCGCGGCCTCCAGGTCGCCGCTCATCCCGGCGGAGACCCACGTCGCTCCAGGGTGGGACTCCCGCAGTCGCTCGGCGACGCCGGCCAGCCTCTGGAACGCCGTGTCGGGGTCGCCGTCGACGGGGGCAACGGCCATGACGCCACCCAGCTCGAGGGCCGGCGCGTCGGCCACGGCGTCGGCGAGCGCCGCCACCTCGTCGGCCGGTGCGCCACCCCGGCCGGCCGCCCCGGCGTCGTCGTCCAGGCTCACCTGCACGAGGACTCTGGGCCGTCGGTGGGCCCGGTCGGCGGCGGACTGGAGGGCGTCGACGAGACGGCGCCGGTCGACGGTGTGGACCACGTCGGCGTAGGAGACGACCGACCCCGCCTTGTTGGTCTGCAGCTGGCCGATGAAGTGCCGGGTCAGCCGCGTGTCGGCCAGGAGCGGGTCGGTCAGCTTCTCGCGGGCCTCCTGATCGCGGTTCTCGCCCACCTGGCTGACACCGAGGTCGGCCAGCAGCCGGACGTCCGAGGCGGGGAACAGCTTGGTGACGACGACCAGCTCGACCTCGTCGGGGGCGCGACCCGACTCGGCGCAGGCGGCGGCGATGCGCCGACGCACCGCGGTCAGACCCGCGGCGAGCTCGTCGCGCCGGGCAGCGGGGTCGGTCATGATGTGGCCGCCGACGGCGGGAGCAGCCGGACGACACCGGCGTGCCTCCCGGTGCGCCCGTCGCGCCGATAGGAGTAGAGGTCCCCGTCCTCACGCGTACACCCCGGTACCCAGGTCACGGATGCTCCGGCGCGGCGCAGCTGGTCGACGACGCCGGCGGCGATGTCGACCGCGGGCGTACCCGTCCACGACACCGTGGCGCTCACCGGGCTCACGGCCGCGACCTCGTCGCGCAGCGCGGCGGGCACCTCGTAACACCGGCCGCACACCGAAGGTCCGACCACGGCCTCGACATCCTGCGGGTGAGCGCCGACACCCCGCATGGCCGCGACCGTGGCGGCGACCACGCCCGCGACCAGCCCAGGACGCCCGGCGTGGACGGCGGCGACGACGCCGGCGGCGCGGTCGGCGAGCAGCACCGGCACGCAGTCGGCGGCGAGGGCGGCGAGGGCCACTTCGGTATGCCGCGTGACGATGGCGTCGACGGACGGCGCCTCGCCGGCCCAGGGACCATCGACGACGGCCACGTCACGGCCGTGGCACTGGTTCATGAACACCAGCCGTTCGGTGGGCAGACCGAGGTCCTGGGCCAGTCTGGTCCGGTTCGCCGCGACGTCATCGGGCGCGTCACCGGTCGCCCCACCGAGGTTGAGCCCTAACCACGGCCCCCGGCTGACTCCACCGCGCCGAGAGGTGAACGCCAGGACCGCGCCTGCTCGCCCCGGTTCCGCAGAGAGAGCCCGGCGCCAGGAGTACACGCGGCCCATCCTCCCAGAACGGCGCCGGCCGAGACCGGCGGCTCCCGTCCACGGCCGCACCGGGCATACCCCCCGTTGAACGGGGTGAGGTCGGACGTCATGTCGCACCTCATGTCGCACGTCATGCCCAGGTCATGGCCAGGGACCCGGCGCCTGACGAGCCAACCCCGCGCAGGGGGCAGACGAAGGACCGCCGCCGGGTTCGGCGACGGTCCTGCGTCCGGTGGTGCGGTGTGGGGGTGCTACTTGAGGAAGTCCGGCACATCGAGGTCGTCGGCGTCGTCGAAGGTCACGGCATGCGGCGGACGCTGCACCGGCTGGTTCGGCTGCACGACCGGGTTGGGCGCGCCCTGCTGACCGCTCTGGCCGCCCTGGCCGCCCTGGCTGCCCTGGTCGCCGTGGCTGCCCTGGTCGCCGTGGCTGCCTTGGCCGGGGGGGGCCGAGGCGGGTGGCAGCGGGGTCCCGGACGGTGACGACTCTCGCGCCGGGGCCGCCTCCGGACGGCTCGGAACCGAGGCGGCGTAGGCCGGCTGTCGGCCGCCACCACCACCCTGGACCGAGCCGAGCGCCCGGTCGTCCTGGCGCTTGTTGGGTGAGCCGCTGTCGAACCCGGCCGCGATGACGGTGACGCGCACCTCGTCGCCGAGCGCGTCGTCGATGACCGCGCCGAAGATGATGTTGGCCTCGGGGTGAGCAGCCTCCTGCACCAGGCGAGCCGCCTCGTTGATCTCGAACAGCCCCAGGTCGGACCCGCCGGAGATGGACAGCAGCACACCGTGGGCACCGTCGATGCTCGCCTCCAGCAGCGGCGAGGAGATGGCCAGCTCGGCCGCCTGGACCGCACGGTCCTCGCCGCGCGAGGAGCCGATGCCCATAAGGGCCGACCCAGCGCCCTGCATGACCGACTTGACGTCGGCGAAGTCGAGGTTGATCAGGCCCGGCGTCGTGATGAGGTCGGTGATGCCCTGCACGCCGGACAGCAGCACCTGGTCGGCGCTGCGGAACGCGTCCATCATCGAGACGTTGCGATCGCTGATCGACAGCAACCGGTCGTTGGGAATGACGATGAGGGTGTCGACCTCCTCGCGCAGCGAGGCGATGCCGGACTCGGCCTGGTTGGCCCGGCGCCGGCCCTCGAAGGTGAACGGGCGCGTGACGACGCCGATGGTCAGCGCGCCGAGGCCACGGGCGATGCGCGCGACCACGGGCGCACCACCGGTGCCCGTGCCACCACCCTCGCCGGCCGTGACGAAGACCATGTCGGCGCCCTTGATGACCTCTTCGATCTCTTCGGCGTGGTCCTCGGCCGCCTTCTTGCCGACCTCGGGGTCGGCGCCGGCGCCGAGGCCACGGGTCAGCTCGCGGCCCACGTCGAGCTTGACGTCGGCGTCGCTCATCAGCAGGGCCTGGGCATCGGTGTTGATGGCGATGAACTCGACACCCTTGAGGCCGACGTCGATCATCCGGTTGATCGCGTTGACCCCTCCGCCGCCGATGCCGACGACCTTGATGACGGCCAGGTAGTTGTGCGGGTCTGCAGCCACGAGGGTGGGCCTTCCTGAAGTGCTGTGGGCGTGTTCGGGTGTTCGGGTCTTCGGGTCTTCGGGTGTCGTCTACGGTGTGTCGCGAAGTCTCAAGGTCAACCTGATGGTTAGATTGAGGAGGTGTCCGCTGGTGCCCGACCGTATGCCGTGCACCCACCTCGATCAATCAACGCGGCGGCGTGTCCTCGACCTCGCCGCGAGATTGACCCGTCCCTGTTGCGGGAGGGACTGGAGTGTCGCGTGTGACTCGCTCAGTAGCGGACCCGCCGCCTCAATGGACGCCTCAATGGGACGCCCGCGCCCCGACCGGACTCACGAGATTGGCGGTTTCGGGCCGACTGACCCTTCGGAACCGACAAACACGTGAGTCCGGTGGGGGTGGGACCGGGGGAGTCAGCGACTGACAGGGGTGTCCGGGGCGCTCACGTCGATGACCCCGGGGTTGGTTGGGAGCAGGGCCTGCAGCACGGTGAGCTTCTTCGGTCCGTCGGCCAGGCCACCCCACACGACCGAGACCGCGCCCAGCTGGAGCGTGACGAGGTCGGCGCTCGTCACGGTCACCTGGGTCACCTGGGCCCGCTGGGCGGCCGGGAGGAGCTGCAGGATGCTGATGGCCGCCCGGATGCCCTCCGGGTCGGCCGCATCCGCCGCCGCGTTCACCTGGGCCACTCCCGCCGGGACGGCGTCGACGGTCTCGTACGGAATGCCCGTGACATCGACAACCTGTAGTTGACCTTGAGGGTTCTTCACGGCCAGCACCGGGACCTTGCGCTGCACCGAGACGACGACGGTCGACGGCCAGGAGCGGCTGACCGTCACCGAGGCCACGGCCGGGATCCGACCCACCCGGTCGGTCGCCCCCGCGATGTCGACGCGGGCCAGCGGGGTCCCGACCGCGATCCGCGCGGCCGCGGCCACTCCTTGCTGCTCGGCCGGGTCGGACAGCCCGGTGACGGTGACCGTCCGGGTCGCCAGCAGCGGGCTGAACCCCACCGCCCACGCCACGGCCGCGACGAGCACCAGGAACCCGGCCAGGACCCCGCCCAGCCGCCACGGCCGGCGCCGGACCTGGGCAGCCCGTCGCGCGAACAGAGCCCTCGACGAGGGCGAGATCGCCGCGGCTCCGGAGCGCCAGCCTGACCCTCCCGCGCCGCGAACACCCGCGGCCCCACTGGACCGAGCGACCGGCGTACGCCCGTTGCCGGCCCCCCGCGCACCGGCACCACTGGCGCGCCTCGGACGTCGTCCCTGTCGGCGGCCCCCCGCCACCGGACGCCGGGGCGGCGCCGCGTCGACGCCGGGCTCCCGGCCGAGGTCGGCGTCCGTGTCGGTGCCGGACCTGGCGGTCTCGGTCAGCCACCTGGGTCGCTCGCTCATCCCGTGCCCTCCTCCTGCGCCCTCTGAGATCCGCCGTTCGGGTCCGCCGGTGCGTCCCGCAGGCGGAGCAGCACCTCGGGGCCGACCATGGTCACGTCGCCCGCACCGACGGTGAGGACGAGGTCGCCGACGCGGGTCAGCCCCACGACGACGTCGGCGACGGCCGACCAGCGCGGCACGTAGCGCACCACCACACCGGGGCGGGCCGCCGTGACGGCCTCAGCGACGAGCCGGCCGCTGACCCCTGGCACGGGGTCCTCGCGGGCGGCGTAGACGTCCATGACGACCACGACGTCGGCCCCCGACAGGCTCTCACCGAGCTGGGCCGCGAAGTCTCGCGTCCGGGAGTACAGGTGCGGCTGGAAGACGACGACGAGCCGTCCGGCTCCAGCGTCCTCGAGGATCTGACGAGCGGCGCCGACCACGGCCGCCACCTTGCCCGGGTTGTGGGCGTAGTCGTCGACGACCTGCACCCCGGCCTCTCGACCCTTCGGCTCGAACCGGCGGCGGGTGCCGGTGAACGAGGCAAGTCCGGCGAGCACCCGGGCAGGCGGCTGGTCCAGGCCGACCGTCGCCGCCGCGAAGGCGGCCGTCGCGTTGAGGATGTTGTGGCGCCCAGGGACCAGCAGCCGTAGCCGGTGCCGGTCGGCGCCCACGACGAGCTCGGCGCTCCACGCCAGCCCCCGGTGGGAAATCTCGGTGACGCGCACGTCGGCGTCGTCGGCCTCCCCGTAGGTGAGCACCCGTACGCCTGAGTGGGACCCCGAACGCGACCCCGAGCGAGACCCCGAGCGAGACATCGACCGGGCGTGGTCGGCCAGCGCCCGCGCCCCCGGGTCGTCGACGCACACGACGAGCAGGCCGTCGTCGGCGATCGTGGCGACGAAGGCGCGGTAGGCCTCCTCGACCGTCGCGAGATCGCCGTAGAAGTCGAGGTGGTCGGCTTGCACGCTGGTGACGATGGCGACGTCGGGGTGGTAGACGAGGAACGAGCCGTCGCTCTCGTCGGCCTCCACGACGAAGACGTCGCCGGACCCGCGGTGCGCGTTGGTGCCGTGCTTGGCCAGCTCGCCGCCGACCGCGAACGACGGGTCGACTCCGCACGCCTGCAGGGCCACGGTGAGCAGGGAGGTGGTGGTCGTCTTGCCGTTGGCCCCGGCCACGGCGACCCGCCGTGAGCCGGCCATCGTCGCGGCGAGCGCCTGCGCCCGGTGCAGCACCCGAAGGCCTCGGGCCCGTGCCGCCGTCAGCTCGGGGTTGCCGTCGCGGATGGCCGAGGAGATGACAACCGTGTCGACGTCGTCGACGTAGGCGGCGTCGTGGCCGACGTGGACCTGCGCGCCTTCGACGGTCAACGCGTGGAGGACCGGTGAGTCCCGCGCGTCGGACCCGCTGACGGTCAGGCCACCGGCCAGCATGATCCGCGCGACCCCGCTCATGCCCGCCCCCCCGATGGCGACGAAGTGCACCCGCCCCAGGTCCTCGGCCGCGGGCATCGGCGCCAGGTAGTCGAACCTGGTCTGCGGCAACGTCATCGGGCGACCCCCGGGTCGCCGCCCGCGGCCGACCCCGGTCCCGTCCGGAGGCCGGCCGACGACGCGGCATACGCCTCGTGCACGAGGTCGGCGAGGGCCACGTCGGCGTCCCGCTGGCCGACCGACTCCGCTGCCGCCCCCATAGCGTCGAGGCGGCCCCCGTCGGTGGCCAGCGGGACCACGTGTTCGAAGAGCCAGTCCGGCGTGAAGAGCGCATTATCGACGAGGATTCCGCCGCCCGCGGCGACGACCGCCGCCGCGTTGAACCGCTGCTCGCCGTTGCCGATCGGCAGGGGCACGTAGACCGCCGGGAGGCCGACGGCGGTGAGCTCGCAGACGGTGTTCGCCCCGGACCGGCAGACCACGAGGTCGGCGGCCGCGTAGGCGAGCTCCATCCGGTCGGCGTAGGGGACGGTCACGTAGGGCGCTCCGACCAGCGGCCGCTCGGGCTCGAACTGCTTGCCCTCCCCAGTGACGTGCAGCACCTGGAGCCCCGCGGCGCTGAGCTGGGCGGCGCGTTCGGCGAACGAGGTGTTGAGGCGCTGCGCACCGAGCGAGCCGCCGGTGACGAGGATCGTGGGCCACTGTGGGTCGAGCCCGAAGGTCGCCATTCCCTCCGCACGCCGGGCGAGGCGGTCGAGCTGCGACACCTCACGGCGCAGCGGCATCCCGATCACCCTCGCCCGGGCCAGGGGCGTGCTCGGGAAGGTCGACGCGACGAAGCGGGTCAGCCGCGCGCCCAGCTGGTTGGCGACCCCGGGGGTCGCGTTCTGCTCGTGGACGACGATCGGGACGCGGCGCTGGCGGGCGGCGAGGTATGCCGGTGCCGAGACGTAGCCGCCGAACCCCACCACCACCTGCGCTCCCGTCTCGTCGATGGCGCGGCGGGCGGCGGCGACGGCCCCCCGGAGGGAGCCGGGGAGGGCGAACAGGCGCGGGTCGAGCCGACGCGGCAGGGGGACCCGGGGGACGTAGCGCAGGTCGTAGCCCCGGGCGGGGACGAGGCGGGCCTCCAGGCCGGTGTCGGTGCCGAGCGCGGTCACGGTGACGTCAGGGTCACGTCGGCGCAGCGCGTCGGCGGTGGCCAGCAGCGGCGAGACATGACCGGCCGAACCTCCCCCGGCGAGGAGCACCGACGCAGGTCCCGGGGGCGGGACCATCAGCGCTTCCTGCGACTCGGCAGCACCGCGAGGGATCGGCGGACGACGCCTGGACGGGCCGCGAGGATCGCCCGCGCGCCGGGCTCCTCGCGGGCGAACGACATCAGCATCCCGAGCGCGAGCAGCGTGGTCACGAGGGCGGACCCACCGGCGGACACGAGCGGGAGGGGCACGCCGATGACCGGGAGCAGGCCGATGACCGCCCCGATGTTGATGATCGTCTGCATGAGGATCCACGCCATCACGCCCGCCGTCGCCACCCGGACGAACTGGTCGCGCGAGCGCTGGGTCAGGCGGTAGCACGCCCAGGCGAGCAGCGCGAACAGCAGGAGGATGACGAACGTGCCCGGCAGGCCGAGCTCCTCGCCGATGATGGCGAAGATGAAGTCGTTGTGGGCCTCGGGCAGCCAGCTCCACTTCTCCTTGCTGGCCCCGAGACCGACGCCCCACCAGCCGCCGTCGGCCAGGGCGTACAGGCCGTGGACCGACTGGTAGCAGGTGCCGTCGGCGTTGTCGCAGTTGCCGAGCCAGGACGTGATGCGGTCCATGCGGTTCTGGTTGGTGACGACGAAGCCCATGGCCATCGCCGCGAACATCCCCGCGGCCAGCAGGAAGAAGCGCGACGGCACCCCCGAGACGAAGAGGAGGGCCGACACGATGCCGATGAGGATGAGCGCCGTTCCCAGGTCGTGGCCGACGAGCACCAGGCCGACGGTGACGAGGACGATCGGCACGAGGAAGGGGATGACGACGTGGCGCAGGCGCCCGAGCAGCCTGCGCTTCTTGGTGAGCACGACCGCGCCGACCAGGATGAGGCCCAGCTTGACCAGCTCGGACGGCTGCAGCTGCACACCGGGAGCCAGCTTCACCCAGTTGCGGTTGCCGTTGACCGACACGCCCAGCCGGGTGAAGACGAGGGCCTGGAGCACCAGGGCGCCCAGCAGCGCAGGCAGGGCGAGCCGCTTGTACCAGCGCACCGGGATGTGGGTGGCGACGGCCGCGCCCACGATGCCGATGAGAGCGAACTTGGCCTGGTCGAGGAAGACGGTGAACGTCGAGCCGTCGTCGCGGTAGGACGTGATCATCGAGGCCGACAGCACCATGACGAGCCCGATGATGAGAAGAATGGCCGTCGTGCCGAGCAGCACGTAGTACGACGTGACCGGGGACTCCAGCCGGGCGAGGAACGGCAGCGCGCGGTGGAGCAGCGAGTCACCGGCTGGCAGCGCGGTGGGGGCGCTCGTCGTCCGTGCGGGGGCAGGTCGACGGGTGCCGGGGACGGCCTGGGTCATCGGCCGCGCCCCTCCGCCCAGCGGCGGACTGCGGTCTCGAAAGCGTCGCCGCGGGCGCCGTAGTTGGCGAACATGTCCATCGACGCCGCTGCGGGGGCCAGCAGCACGACGTCGCCCGGCTGGGCCAGCTCGGCGGCCCGGGCCACGACGGCGTCCATCACATCGACTCCCGGCAGGTCCCGCATGGGCTCAGTGTCTGACGGATCGAGGTCGGCCACCGGGACGTCGGGCGCGTGTCGGGCCAGGGCCTCGGCGATCCGCGCCCGGTCGGCGCCGATGAGGACGACGCCGCGTAACCGCGGCAGCACCGACATCACCAGCTCGTCGAGCTGCTCCCCCGTGGCGCCCTTGAGGAGGCCGCCGGCGACCCAGACGACCTTCTCGAACGACAGCAGTGAGGCGTGGGCCGCATGGGGGTTGGTCGCCTTCGAGTCGTTGACGAACCGCACGCCGGCGACCGTGGCGACGTCGGCGATCCGGTGCGGGTCGGGCCGGAACGTGCGCAGCCCGTCACGCACGGAGAGCGGCCCCACCCCGTAGGCGCGAGCCAGGGCAGCCGCCGCGAGCGCGTTGGCGATGTAGTGCGGAGCGATGCTCGGCGCGTCGCCCTGGAGGTCGTGAACGGTGGCGAGCTCGGCCGCGGAGTTCTGCCGCTGCTCGACGAACGCCCGGTCGGCGAGCACCTCGTCGACGAGCCCGATCATCGAGACCGCCGGCACGCCGAGAGTGAACCCGACGGCGCGGCAGCCCTCGACGACCTCGGCTTGCATGACCAGCTGCTCGGTCAGCGGGTCGGCGACGTTGTAGACACACGCGATGTGGGTGTGCTCGTAGACCCGCCCCTTGGCCCGTAGGTACTCGTCGAACGAGCCGTGCCAGTCGAGGTGGTCGGGCGCGACGTTGAGGCACGCCGAGGCCACCGGCGACACCGAGCGCTGCCAGTGCAGCTGGAAGCTCGACAGCTCGACGGCGATGACGTCGAACGGCTCGGGATGCAGCACCGCCTCGAGGATCGGCGTGCCGACGTTGCCGGCGCTCGTGGCCCGCAGCCCGGCGGCGCGCAGGATGGACGCGAGCATGTTGACGGTCGTCGTCTTGCCGTTCGTGCCGGTGACGGTCAGCCACGGCGCGGCACCCTCCTTGGCCCGCATCCGCCACGCCAGCTCGACCTCCCCCCAGACGGGTATGCCACGGGCCGCGGCCTCCAGGAGCATCGGCTGGTCCGGGGGCCAGCCGGGTGAGGTGACGACGAGGTCGACGTCCTCCGGCGGCATACCGGTGATGTGCTCCTCGCCCTGGCGGACGGTCACACCGAGGATGTCGAGGATGTCGGCCCGCTCGTCGTTGGCCCGGAGCACCCCCGGGCGCTTGCCGTCGACGACGGTGACGACCGCCCCTCGTTCGGACAGCGCGTCCGCCGCCGCGAAGCCACTGATGGCGAGGCCGGCGACGAGGACCCGGAGCCCAGACCAGTCGGCGTCGCGGTGGGTCAGGCCCGGCCGCGGCTCGTAGTCGTCGCTCACGCGGCCACCACCCACTCCGCGTAGAAGATGCCGAGCCCAAGGGCGACAAAGAGCCCGGCGACGATCCAGAACCGGATGACGACCGTGACCTCGTTCCACCCCACGAGCTCGAAGTGGTGGTGCAGAGGCGCCATCCGGAGCACCCGCTTGCCCGTCGCCTTGAACGATGCCACCTGCGCCATGACCGAGAGCACCTCGAGCACGAACAGGCCGGCGAGCACCACGACGAGCAGCTCGGTGCGGGTCGTGATGGCCAGCCCGGCCAACGCGCCGCCGAGGGCGAGTGAGCCGGTGTCGCCCATGAAGATCTTGGCGGGCGAGGCGTTCCACCACAGGAACCCGAAGCAGGCGCCCATGCCGGCGGCGGCGACGACGGCCAGGTCGAGGCTGTCGCGCACCTCGTAGCACTTGATGCCCGGGTTGGTCTGGCAGTTCTGGTTCGAGGTCCAGATGCCGATGAGGACGTAGGCCCCGAAGACCATCGTCGACGCCCCGGTCGCCAGACCGTCGAGGCCGTCGGTGAGGTTCACGCCGTTCGACGTGCCCGCGATCATCAGGTTGGCCCAGACGACGAACAAGATGATGCCGCCGATGGTGCCGGCGAAGGCCAGGTTGAGATGGGTGTCGCGCACGAAGGAGATGAACGGCGAGGCCGGAGTGCGGAACCGGTCGTTGGGGAAGTTCAGCGCGAGGATCGCGAAGAGCACGCCGACGAAGCTCTGGCCGGCCAGCTTCTGCCTTGACCGGAGGCCGAGGCTGCGCTGCTTCGAGATCTTGATGAAGTCGTCGAGGAACCCGATGACGCCGAGCCCCGTCATGAGGAGCAGCACGAGCAGCCCACTGGCCGTAGGTGCTTCGAGAGTGAACAGGTGCGCGGCGAAGTACGCGACGAGCACCGACCCCAGGATGATGGCGCCGCCCATGGTCGGGGTGCCGCGCTTGATGTGGTGCGACGTCGGTCCGTCGTCGCGGATGAACTGGCCGTAGCCCCGCTTGACGAGGAACCGGATGAACATCGGCGTGCCGAGCATGGCCGCGATGAGCGACACCGCGGCCGCGATGAGGACGCCCTTCACGTGGGCACCTCCAGGCCGACCAGCCGGTCGCCCAGCCAGCGCAGCCCAGAGTCGCGGCTCGACTTCAGCAGGACGACGTCGCCCGGTGCCACCTGGTCGGTCAGCAGAGCGAAGGCCGAATCGGCGTCGGCGACCACGCTCGTCTCGGTCGGGTATGCCGCGCGCTCGCCCTCCGCCTGAGCCTCCCCTGCGCCGTCGGCCACCGGCCTGGCCCCCTCGCCGACGACCACCAAACGGTCCACCCCGAGCTCCACCGCGGCGCGGCCGACCTCCTCGTGATCCGCCCTCGACTCGTCACCGAGCTCGAGCATCTCGCCGAGCACGGCCCAGCAGCGTCGTCTCGGTGTGACGGCCCCGGCGATGGCGCCGAGCGCCTCCAGTGCGGCCCGCATGGAGCCGGGGTTGGCGTTGTAGGCGTCGTTGACCACCGTGACCTGGTCAGGTCGTTCGTGGATCTCCATCCGCCACCGGCTCACCGGCGCGGCGTCCGAGAGCGCCTTGGCCACATCGGCCAGGTCCATCCCGCAGGCGACGCCGGCCGCGACGACCGCGAGCGCGTTGCCCACCTGGTGCACCCCCGACACCCGCAGGGCGACGTCGGCCGAGGCCCCGTCGACGGACACGGTGAACGACGCCCGACCCGACGCATCGAGCCGCACATCCGCCGCCCGCACGTCGGCCGACGGGTCGAGGCCGACGGTGACCACGCGCCCCCGGGTCCGGGCCGCCATCGCCGCGACCGCGGGGTCGTCGGCGTTGAGCACGGCCACCCCGTCGGGACCGAGCGCCTCGACGAGCTCACCCTTGGCCTGCGCGATGGCCTCGCGTGAGCCGAACTCCCCCACGTGGGCCACGCCCACGTTGAGCACGATCGACACATCGGGCGGCGCGACGGTCGTCAGGTAGGCCAGGTGGCCGATCCTCCGCGCCCCCATCTCGGCGACGAGGAACCGCGTCGTCGGCGTCACCCGGCAGACCGTCAGCGGGACGCCGATCTCACCGTTGAGCGAGGCGACCGGGGCCACCGTCTCGCCCGCCGAGGCCAGCACCTGGGCCAGCAGGTCCTTGGTGCTCGTCTTGCCCGACGACCCGGTCACCGCGACCACCCGAAGGTCCGGTGACCGGTCGACGACCGCGCGGGCGAGTCGGCCGAAGGCGACCTGCACGTCGTCGACGACGATGCACGGCAGCCCGTCGACCACCCGGCTCGTCAGGGCCGCCACCGCGCCCGCCGCCTGAGCCGCACCGGCGTACGCGTGCCCGTCCGCGTGCTCGCCGATCCGGGCGACGTAGAGGGACCCCGGCCCTGCCTCTCGCGAGTCGGTGACCACCGGCCCGTCGACGACGAGATCAGCCACCTCGGCCGTGTCCGGATGCACTGACCCGCCCGTGAGATCGGCGACATCCCGCAGGGTCATCGGGATCATGAAGTCGCTTCCGGTCGGTACACGAGGCCGTCCAAGGCTGCCCGCAACGCGTCCCGGTCGTCAAAAGCATGCACGACGCCAGCGATCTCCTGCCCCGTCTCGTGCCCCTTCCCGAGCACGAGGACGGTGTTGTCCGACGCCGGCCGACCCTGCCGCGCAGACTGGACCGCCGCGGCGATCGCGCGGGCCCGTCCAGAGCAGTCGACGACCGACGAGGAGCCGCCGAGGGCGTGGCCCGGAGCGTGGATGGGTCTGGCGGGAGGCCGAGCTTGCGAGGCCGGATGGTTGCTCCGGGCCACGCCCTCGGTGGCACCCAACCGCAGCTCGGCACGAATACTCGAAGGGTTCTCGGAGCGGGGGTTGTCGTCGGTGACGATGACGTCGTCGGCCCACTCGGCCGCGGCGGCACCCATGGCGCGGCGCTTGCCCTTGTCACGGTCGCCTCCGGCGCCGAGGACGACGACGAGGCGGCCGGGCGTGGTCGGCCGCAGGGCGCGCAAGGCGGCCTCGACGGCGTCGGGGGTATGCGCGTAGTCGACGATGCAGCGCGGGTCGCGCTCCGGGTCGGGGTCGGTGGCTGTAACGACCTCCATGCGGCCGGGGACGACGGGTTCGTGGCGCATGGCCTCGGATACCGCGTGGAGGGGGTGGCCGAGCTCGATGAGGGCGACGGCGGCCATGGCGGTGTTGACGACGTTGAACTCGCCGGGCAGCTGGCACTGGAGGGTCAGGTGGCCCGCGGGGCCGATGAGCGAGAAGCGGGGCCAGTCGTCGTGGTGCTGCACGACCCAGTCGGCGCGCACGCCGAGCCGGGAGGCGACCGTGACGACCGGCACGCCGGACTCGCCGGCGAGGCGGGCGCCCCAGGGGTCGTCGACGCAGACGACCCCTCGGCGGGCGTGCTCGGGGGTGAACAGCGTGGCCTTGGCCGCGAAGTAAGCCTCCATGTCGCCGTGGAAGTCGAGGTGGTCCTGCGACAGGTTGGTGAACAGGGCGACGTCGAAGACGGCGCCGTCGACGCGGTGCTGGGCCAGGGCGTGGCTGGAGACCTCCATGACCACGACGGCGGCGCCCTGCTCGCGCATCACGGCGAAGAGGGCGTGCAGGTCGGGGGCCTCCGGGGTGGTCCGGACCGACGGGACCCGGGTGTCACGGATCCGGGTCTCGACCGTGCCGATGAGGCCGGTGTCCTGGCCCAATGCCCGCAGACCCGACTCGACCAGGTAGGCCGTCGTCGTCTTGCCGTTGGTGCCGGTGATCCCGACGAGCGTCAACGCGGTTGCGGCGTCGCCGTAGACGAGGGCGGCGGCGGCGCCCAGCACCGCTCGGGGGTCGGGGACGACGAGCACCGGCACCGGGACGCTCTCGGACATCAGACCCCCGAGGCGCTCGAGCCCGGCCGGGTCGGTGAGCAGGGCGACGGCCCCGGCGGTCAGGGCCTGGGCGGCGTGGTCGGCGCCGTGCTGGCGCTGGCCGGGCAGGGCGGCATACAGGTCGCCGGGGCGGATGGACCGCGAGTCGAGGCTCACGCCGGTGACCGGGATGCCTGCGGCGGTCTCGGCGGTCTCGGCGATGGGCGCACCCACCACGTCGGCGACGTCCTCCAGAACCGTCCCGGCGACCGAGGTGGGACGGGGGGACGACACGCCGGCGAGGCTACCGGGTGCGCTTCTCACCGTTGAGGACCGCCGGATCGTTGGGGTCCCAGGCCGCGTCGGCCGAGTTGAGGGGGATCACCGGGGCGGTCGTGTTCGTCGGGGCGATCTGCGCCTTCTGGAGGGCGTAGGTCATGACGTCCTTGAAGACCGGCGCGCCGAGCTGGCCGCCGAAGTGGCCCTCCACGGGACGCTGCAGCGTCACGGCCACGACGTACTGCGGGTCGTCGGCCGGGGCGTAGCCGATGAAGGAGGCCGTGTAGCCGCTGTACGCACCGACGGTGGGGTCGTAGCGGTCGGCCGTGCCGGTCTTGCCGGCCACCCGGTAGCCGTCGATCTTGGCCTTGGGCGCCGTGCCGTGCGGGCCGACGACCTCCTCGAGCATCTGGCTCATCTTCGTCGCGGTGTCCTTGGAGACGACCCGGATGCCTTGGGGCTGGGCGGCCGGGGTGACCGTGCCGGCGGCGTCGGTGGTGCTCTCGACGACGCTCGGCGGGATCCGGACGCCCCCGTTGGCGAGGGTCTGGTAGACGCCGGCCGCCTGGATCGCGCTGAGCGAGTAGCCCTGCCCGAAGAGGATCGTGTAGCGCTGTGAGCCGCTCATCTCGGCGGCCTTGGCGAGGATGCCGGGCGACTCGCCCGGGAAGCCGGCGCCGGACGTGGAGCCGATCCCGAACTTGCGGAAGTAATCCTCCATCGTCGCGGTGGGCACCTTCTCGGTGGCCAGCATCGTGCCGATGTTGCTGGACATCGCCAGCGCCCCGGCGACGGTGAGGTTGAGCGTGGGGTGGTCCTCGTCGTCCTTGAAGCTCGTGCCCTCCCGTGGCAGCCGGTTCGGCACGATGAGCGGGGTGGTCGGCTGGACGACACCCTGCTCGATGGAGGTGGCGATGGACATGACCTTGCCGGTGGAGCCGGGCTCGTAAACGTCCTGGAAGGCGTGGTTGGCGAGGGCGTCGGGAGACGCCTTCCCCGGGTTGTCGGGGTCGAACGTCGGGTAGGAGGCCACCGCCCGCAGCTTGCCCGTCTTGACCTCCTGCACCACGACGTAGCCCGACAGGGCCTTGCTCTGCGTGACCATGGTGGCGATCTGGTTCTGGGCGAACCACTGCAGGTCGGCGTCGATGGTGAGACGGACGTCGGAGCCGTTGGCCGGCGCGGTGTCCTCGGTCTCGGTGCCGGGGATGGGCGTACCGTCCTGGGCGCGCTGGTAGACCAGCTTGCCCGGCGTGCCCTTGAGCGCGGAGTCGGCCATGACCTCGACGCCGCCGCCGGCGGTGTTGTCCTTCTGGACGAACCCGACGAGCGGGGCGCTGGTCATCCCGGCGGGGTAGACCCGCGAGGAGGTGGGCTCGCTGTAGAGCCCCGGGATGCCGAGGGCCTGGATCTGGCGCCAGGCCATCGGCGTCACGTCCTTGGCGATGGCGCGGTACTGCGAGCCCATCAGCTGGGGGACGAGCGCCTCGGGCGTCGTGCTGAGCAGCGGCGCCAAGGCCTGGGCGGCGCCCACCACGCCGACGGTCTGCCGGGTGCCGTCCACCTTGGCGCTGTAGGTGGGCACGACCTTCTGGTCGGCGTAGATCGTCTTGCGCTCGACGCTCGAGGCGAGCACGACGCCGTTGCGGTCGAGGATCTGGCCCCGCAGGGCCGGGGTGACGGATGTGTAGGCGCGCTTGCCGAAGGCGGCGGCCTGGGTCGACGAGGCGTCGAACGCCTGCACGCGCAGCAGCTGGGCCCCGAAGACGGTGAAGATGAAGATGGCGGCCACGAGCATGAACCGGACGCGGCGGTGCGGGTTGGCGACCGCGACCCCGCGGCGCCGCTTCGGCCGGCGCGGGGGCGGTCCGCCCGAACCAGGCCGGCCGGCCGATGACGTGGTGGACGGGGTGCGCGTCCGGGTCCCGGTCGAGCTCGGGGGGGTCACGCGGTCACCTGGTCCTGACTGTGGGAGGGGTTCGGTCGGCTGGGTCGGCTGGGCGGGTTCAGGGCGTCGGAGCCGGTGCAGCGGCCGGGTCTGCGGCCGGGTCTGCAGCCACCGGCTGGGGGGCCGGCGGGGGGACCACCGGGCTGGTGACGACGGTAAGCCGCTGCTCGGCTGTCGCCGGTTGTGCCACGCCGATGACCGCGCCGTCGGAGAGCCGGATGAACGCCATGCTCTTGGCCGGCACCATCCCGAGCGCCTGCGCCTTGTCGGCGAGGTTGCGCGGGGAGCGGAGGTCGTCGACGACCTGGGTCAGCTGCTCCTGCTGGTCCGTGAGCGCCCCGGATGTCGCCTGCAGCCCCTTCATCTGGTAGATCCCGGAGGCTAGCGCCGTGTTCATCATCAGCAGGGCGACGAGGCCGACCGCCAGCAGGACGATGCAGACGACGGCGAAGGCGCCGCTGCCGGTCTCCCCGATCGTCGCGGGCACGACGCGTAGGCGCTCCAGCTGCGGGCGACGCCCGGTGCTCCGGCCGACGGCCCGCGCCGCGTCGCGCCCCAACCTGGGGTGCGCGGCGGTCGTGCTCAGCTGGCTCTGACTCATCCTCGACGTCCTCTCGTCTCGCTGCTGGTGCGTTGGTAGGGGTTCGACGGGGTCCTCCGGCGACCGGGCCGCCTCCCGATCCGCTCGGCGGCTCGCAACCGCACGGATGCCGCGCGTGGGTTGGCGGCGACCTCGGCCTCACCCGCCTCCTCGGCGCCCCGGGTAAGCAACCGGAGGTATGCCGCGTGCTCCGGGAGCTCGACGGGCAGTCCGGCCGGCGAGCTCGACCGGGCGCCTTCGGCGAGGGCGCGCTTGGTGATGCGGTCCTCGAGGGAGTGGTAGCTGAGGACGGCGATACGGCCACCGACCGCGAGCGCGTCCACGGCGGCCGGCAGGGCGGTCTCCCAGGCGGCGAGCTCGCGGTTGACCTCGATGCGCAGCGCCTGGAAGGTGCGCTTGCCGGGGTGGCCGCCGGTGCGCTGCGAGGCGGCCGGAATGACGCCCTGCAGGAGGTCCACCAGTCGCGCCGACGTCGTGAACGGCGCCTTCTCCCGCTCGCGGACGACGGCGCGGGCGATCGGCCGGGCGAACCGCTCCTCGCCGTACTCCCGCAGGATGCGGGTGAGGCCGTCGACCTCATAGGTGTTGAGGACGTCGGCGGCGGTGACCCCGGTCGACTGGTCCATGCGCATGTCCAGCGGGGCGTCGACGCGGTAGGCGAACCCCCGGTCCTCCTCGTCGAGCTGCAGCGAGGAGACGCCGAGGTCGAACAGGGCGGCATCGACGGTGGGCAGCCCCAGGGTCTCGACGACCGCGGCGAACTCGTCGTAGACGGCGTGCACGAGGGTGAGCCGGTCGGCGTACGGCGCGAGCCGCTCCCCCGCCAGGTCGAGCGCCTCCTGGTCACGGTCGATGCCGATCACCCGGGCGGCCGGGCAGTGCTCGAGGACAGCCTCCGCATGGCCCCCCATCCCCAGGGTGCCGTCGACGCATACCGCACCGGGCTCGGTAAGGGCCGGCGCGATCAGCTCGACGACCCGGTCGCGGAGCACCGGCAGGTGCCGGTCCGCGGGAGCTCCTCGGGTCGCCATCCTCGTCGTGCCTTCCTTCGTGCTCTGGCCTGGGTGCTCGGTTCGTGGTGGTGGGCTGGGACCTGCGGTCTGGTCCCCATCCGCTGCGGGTTGTCTCTCCCGGCGGCCCGGGACGGGGGAAGTCGTCTCGGGACGGGCAGCGGCTGGAGGCCGGATCTCAGGTCGGGGCGGGCGTACGGGCGCGGGCGGGAGGCGCGGGCGGGAGGCACAGGGAGGCACAGTGCGGCCCAGGAGGCTCGGGAAGGCACGGGAGCAGCGCCGCTAGAAGAGGCCGGGCACCACCTCCTCGGACCGGTCGGCGAAGGCTTGCTCACTGGCGGCGAGGTAGGTGGCCCAGGCCGCGCTGTCCCAGACCTCCACCCGGTTGCCGGTGCCGATGACCGTGCAGTCGCGGGTCAGCCCGGCGTACTGGCGCAGGGGGCCGGGGATGGTCAGCCGGCCCTGCCGGTCGGGGACCTCGTCGTGGGCGCCGGCCAGGAAGACGCGGATGTAGTCGCGCACCGCCTTCGACGAGGTCGGGCCCTTCTGCATCTCGGCGGCGATCTCCTCGAAGGTGTCGGCCGGGTAGACGAAGAGGCACCGCTCCTGCCCCTTGGTGACGACGAGGCCGGCCTCGAGGCGGTCGCGGAACTTGGCTGGGAGGAACAACCGACCCTTCTCGTCCAGGCGCGGAGTGTGGGTCCCGAGGAACACGCCTCGCCACCTCCCCTAACCCGGCCCTCACGGCGACGACGGTCACCGGGCCGCTCGACCCTGCTGTCGGTATGCATCGACCCCTGGGCCTCCGCGTGGCTCCACCGTACTCCACTTCCCTCCACCAAGCACCAATCCTGGGCGAGTTTCTCGGTCCACGTTCGACGTTCACGCAGGTCAGGGCGGGTGGGGAGAAGTGGGGAGGATCGGGCCGCCGCCGTCGCCTACGCCGCCTTGGTTCACGGCCGTCGGTCCCCGCGTCCAGCACGGGACCAGCCGTCGGGGGCCTGAGGACGCTTACCGACTCCTCACGCGAGGGTCGGCGGCCCGGGAATGGCTAGGTCTGTGGAGCGTTGTGGGGGAAGATCGTCCGAGACCACCAGGGAGGGCGGAAGACACGTGACCAACGTGACTGACGAGACCGACCGCGGACAGGGGGTGGCCGGCGCGCAACCCGTGCCCGGCACCTCGACCCGTCGCGCGGTAGGCGGGCAGCACCAGCCGGCAGGGAGCACTCCCGAGGCGCTGGCTGAGGTGCGGGCGGTTGTCGGCCAGATCACCGACGCCATGACGTCGGTCATCGAGGGCAAGACCGATGTCGTCCGCACGGCGATCACCGTGCTGCTCGCCGAGGGCCACCTGCTCATCGAGGACGTCCCTGGCGTCGGCAAGACGATGCTGGCCAAGTCCCTCGCGAAGTCGATCGACTGCACGGTGCGACGCATCCAGTTCACGCCCGACCTGCTCCCGAGCGACATCACGGGCGTGAGCGTCTTCAACCAGGACGTGCGGGACTTCGAGTTCCGGCCCGGCGCCATCTTCGCCAACGTCGTGGTGGGCGACGAGATCAACCGTGCCTCACCCAAGACGCAGTCCGCGCTCCTGGAGAGCATGGAGGAGAGCCAGGTCACGGTCGACGGCCGCACCTACGAGCTGCACAAGCCGTTCATCGTCATGGCCACGCAGAACCCCATCGAGATGGAGGGCACCTACCCCCTCCCCGAGGCGCAGCGCGACCGGTTCATGGCGCGCATCTCGATGGGCTACCCCGCGCCGAGCGCCGAGGTAGCCATGCTCGACAGCCACGGCGGGGCCAATCCCCTCACTGCCCTGCGCCCCACCACCGACGGCGCCACCGTGGCCCGTCTGATCGAGGTCGTCCGCGACGTCTACGCGAGCCCGGCCATCCGTCAGTACGTCGTCGACATCAACACGGCCACCCGCCAGAGCAGTGCCCTGCGGCTCGGCGCGTCACCGCGGGCGACGCTGCACCTGCTGCGGGCCTCCAGGGCCGTCGCCGCGATCGAAGGCCGCGACCACGTGCTACCGGACGACGTCCAGCGGATCGTCCTGCCGGTTCTCGCGCACCGGCTCATCCTCTCCGGGGAGGCCCAGCTCGCCCGGCGCACGGCCGACGACGTCCTCAGCGAGATCGTGCGTCGGGTGCCTGTCGCCCCGTTCAACCGCTGAGTCCGCAGAGTCCTCGGATGGCCCGTGTTCGCGACGTCCTCACCGGACGTGGTCGTGCCTTCGTCGCCTCCGGCATCACGCTGGCCGCTGCCGGGTGGGGTCTCGGATTCCCTGACATCAGCCGGGTCGGCGTGCTGCTGCTCGCGCTCCCCCTCGTCACCGGGCTCATCGCCGGTCGTCAGCGGGCGTCGCTCACCATCGAACGCCGAAGCAACCCCAGCCGGATCTCCGTCGACGAGACGGCGGCCGTCACGGTGGCGATGACCAACACGGGGACCCGACGCACTCCGCTCATGCTCGCCGAGGAGCGGCTCAACGTCGCGCTGGGCGACCGCCCCCGGTTCCTCCTCGGGCGCCTCGACCCCGGCGAGGGCCGCCAGGTGCAGTACGCGGTGCGCTCCCACCTGCGCGGTCGGCACCCGCTCGGCCCGCTGACCGTCGACCTGCGCGACCCCTTCGGGCTGACCCGCCGGTTCGCCGAGGTCGGCGAGACGGACGACCTGGTCGTCCTCCCCCACATCCACCCGGTCTCCGGCGGCCGTCCGCCCGGCAACGGCGTCGGTGCCGAGGGCGAGATCCCCCACATGGTCGCGCTGCACGGCGAGGACGACCAGTCGATCCGGGAGTACCGCGACGGCGACGACCTGCGCCGCATCCACTGGCCGGCCACGGCGCGCACCGGCGAGCTCATGGTGCGCCAGGAGGACCGGCCCGCCCGGCGCACCGCCACGATCCTGCTCGACCCGCGCGCCGACGCGCACCGGGGCAGCGGGGCGCACAGCTCGTTCGAATGGGCGGTCTCCGCGGCCGCGTCCCTCGTGACCCACCTGTCGGGGCTCGGCTACGCCGTCCATCTCCTGTGCGACGAGACCGTGCACGACGGGCAGGCCGCCCTCACCACCGAGCCCGACCGCGCCCTCGACATTCTCGCCGAGGTCGGCACCGCCCCCGCCCACAGCCTCGACGAGATCGTCCGAGCCGCGCACCCGGTCGTCGCCTCAGGCGGCCTCGTCGTCGTGCTGCTCGCCGACCGCGACCAAGAGGCAATACGCCGGGTCGCCTCACTGCGCCAGCCGGGTGGGAGCGGGCTGGCGATGGTCCTCGACACGAGCAGCTTCGCCCACGGGTCGGGCCGGCCCGGCGGTCAACAGCCGGCCGGTGACGCCGCGGCGGCCTACGCCGACCTCCTGCATACGGCCGGGTGGTCGGTGACGACCGTCGGGGACGGGCACCGGCTGGCCGACGCCTGGTCCGCCCTCACGAACCGGACGGTATCGGCGTGACGCCCGGTGCGACGAAAAGCCAACCCGTCGACGCCCTGATCGCCGCCGCCGCCACGCTGGCTGCGGTCCTCGGCCTCACGACCCTCACCGACACGGCCGGCTGGCTCGGCCGAGCGATGCTGGCCGCCGTCGCCGTCGCCGTCACCGGAGTGGTGCTGCGCCGGGTCACGACGCACGCATCGCTTGTCATCCTCGCCCAGCTCGTCATCGTCATCTGGTTCATCGTGGCCCTCTTCGCGCCCGGTGACCTCTGGTTCGGGCTCCCGGGGCCGCGGGCGTGGGGTCAGATCGCCGACCTGGTCCGCGACTGCGTCGGGGTGATGACGCGGTATGCGGCGCCGATCCCGGCCACCGAGGGGGTGCAGCTCGTCCTCGTCAGTGCGGTGGCCGCCCTCGCCCTGCTCGTCGACGCGCTGGCGCTGACCCTCCGGGCGCCCGCCGCCGCCGGCCTCCCACTCCTCGCCGCGTTCCTCACCGCGGCGGCCAACAGCGGATCCTCGCTCGCCCCGTGGTTCTTCATCGTCGCCGCCGCGATGTGGCTCGTCCTCATGTCGCGGCAGGGCAGCGGCACGGTGCGCGGCTGGTCGACAACCGTGGCCAGCCCCAACAGCCCGGCGTCGACCGTGGAGGTCGAGTCGGAGGCGCTGGGCGGCTACGGCAGCGTCGCCCGTCAGCTGGGGGTCGCCGCCATCCTCGCGGCCGTCCTGCTGCCCGCGGTCATCCCGCACCTGACCACCCGCTACGTACTCGACGGACTCGGCCGCAACGACACCAGTGTCGGGCGTGGGGGTCGGGTCGGCTTCAGCTCCACGCTCGAGCTGAGCCGTAGCCTCCAGAGCGGGGCCCAGAACGTCGTCTTCACCTACCGCTCCTCGACCTCGACGGCGACGCCACCACTCAAGGTCGTCACCGCCTCCACCTACGTCGACGGTCAATGGCGTCCCCGTCCGGTGACGACGAAGACGCCGTTGGCGCCGCAGACCGCGGCCATCTCCCCGCAGGTCAAGGTCGTCGACCGTCAGGTGCAGGTCGAGTCCAACGCCCTCGACCCGCCGAACCTCGCCTCGATCCAGCCCGTCGTCTCGGCCGACATCGGCGCTGCGGGCTGGTACACCGACGCGACCACCGGCGACATCTTCTCCCCGCAACGGCCCGACAGCTACGGCTTCAGCTACCGCGAGGTCGACGTGAGGCGTGACCAGCTGCAGGCGGGCATCTCGGGTGGGTCCTCGGGCCGGGCCGACCCGGAGGTGCAGGCGTCGTCGCTGCCGGAGCCGAGCATCGGCGCCCAGATCCGCTCGGTCACCGACACGGTCACCCGGGGCACTGACAACTCCTACGACGCGGCCGTCGCCATCCAGGAGTGGCTACGCAGCAACGGCGGGTTCACCTACTCGCTGCAGCTGATCGACACGGCGGCCGATGCCCAGGGTCGCCCGATCACCGACCCCATCCTCAAGTTCCTCGCGACCAAGCAGGGTTACTGCGTCCAGTTCGCCTCCGCCATGGTGATGATGGCGAGGGCCGAGGGCATCCCCGCGCGCATGGCGATCGGGTTCCTGCCCGGCGCCCTCCAGAACGGTGTCTACACCGTCCGGTCGTCCGACGCCCATGCTTGGCCTGAGCTGTTCTTCCCCGGTGCCGGGTGGCTGCGCTTCGAGCCGACCCCTGCCGCCCGCACCGGCACGGCCCCGGCCTACACCCTCCCCAACGAGGCGGCGGCCCCGACCGCCACGGCGACCGACACGGCTCCGGGCTCGACCGCCTCGGCCACGTCCGCGCTGCGTGACCCCGGAGCGCCGGAGGTCAACGGCGGAGCGGCCGACACGTCGCTGCCGCTGGCCGACCGCCTTTCCGCGTGGTTCCAGGAGCCGCTCCACCTCCTGCTGCTTGCCCTCGTCCTGGGCGCGTTGGGCACGCTCGTCCTGCCGGTCACGGCGTGGCTGGTGAACCGCCGTCGGCGGGCACAGTCAGCCAGCGCGGCCGAGCTCGCCGAGGCGCAGTGGGACGAGCTGGTGTCCCGGCTCGGCGACCTCGGCGTGCGGCCACCTCCGGGCGGCAGCACGCTGCGTGACTGGCACCGTTACTACACCCGCGAGGCCTACCTGCAGGAGGACGCCGACGAGGCCCTGGGCCAGGTCGTGACGACGCTTGAGAGCTCGCGGTATGCGCGCCCGGGCGCTCCCGTGGCCCTGCTCGCCCCCGAGATCCGGACCATCGCCCGGGCCGCGGCCGCCAGCCGTCCGTGGCCGCTGCGGGCCCGCGCGTTTTTCCTCCCCCGTGACGGGGTCAGGTGGTGGAACCGTTGGGGTCGGGTCGTGGCCGACGCCCCGGGGCGGTGGACCAGCGCGCTGCTCGACCGCCTCCCCCGCCGGCGGCGCTGACTGGGTCCGTCGGTGTGGCCCGCGTACCTGAGCGCCCGACGGCATGGTGGCCGCTGCCCTGACCCGTGGTCCGGGCCCGGTCCACATCGGTGTCGACCTCGCCTGGAACGCTGACCGTCGCCATCGACGCGCCTGTGGTCGTCAGCAGCCCCACGGGTATGCGGGAGGCCGAGCGGGCCGTGACCCGCGCCTTCGGGCGGTTCCAGGCGGGATGCCGCGCCAGCAACCGTTCGATGAGCTCCCTGGACCCGCGGCGCGCGGTCCCTCGTCGTGCGACACGGCTAGGCCACCGACCCTTTCCACGTGGTCAGCCCGGGTCACCGGGTGCATCGAGGTCTACCCGCATCCGGCCACCGTCAGCCGGTTCGGGCTGTCGCTGGTGCTGAAGTACAAGCGGCCCGGTCGAGACCCGACGGGCGGCCCTGCGCGAGCTGCTCGGTCATCTCGGGGAGCTGAGGGCGCTGCGGCTGGCCGGCCATGGCCGGTGGTCGGATGTCAGGGCCGCGGTGGAAGCGGCTCTGCGCCCCGACCAGCTCGACGCCGTCGAGGACGAGGTCCACGCCGTGTTGTGCCCCCACCTCGCGTGGCTGTGGGACACCGGACGGTCGTCACTGCTGGTGTTCTCCGGCGCCGACGGCGGGTTCATCGTGACTCCCCCCGCCGCCGGCCCCCCGAACCGATCCGTGCAGGATCACTCTCCTGTCCGGGGGTGTGAACCTGCACGGGCCGGCGAACGACCCGCATCGGAGCCGACCCCGAACGCAGGTACGCCGCGCCACCCATCGGGTGGCGCGGCATACCTCGCGTGTTGGTGACCGGTCAGTCCAGGTAGTCGCGCAACACCTGTGAGCGCGACGGGTGACGGAGCTTGCTCATCGTCTTCGACTCGATCTGACGGATCCGCTCCCGGGTCACGCCGTAGACCTTGCCGATCTCGTCGAGCGTCTTCGGCTGACCGTCGGTGAGCCCGAACCGCATCGAGACGACGCCAGCCTCCCGCTCGGAGAGGGTGTCGAGCACCGAGTGCAGCTGCTCCTGCAGGAGGGTGAAGCTCACGGCGTCGGCCGGCACGACGGCCTCGGAGTCTTCGATGAGGTCGCCGAACTCGCTGTCGCCGTCCTCGCCGAGGGGGGTGTGCAGGGAGATGGGCTCACGGCCGTACTTCTGGACCTCCACGACCTTCTCCGGGGTCATGTCGAGCTCCTTGGCCAGCTCCTCCGGGGTGGGCTCGCGGCCCAGGTCCTGGAGCATCTGCCGCTGCACGCGGGCCAGCTTGTTGATGACCTCGACCATGTGCACCGGGATGCGGATGGTGCGGGCCTGGTCGGCCATGGCCCGGGTGATGGCCTGCCGGATCCACCAGGTCGCGTACGTGGAGAACTTGTAGCCCTTGGTGTAGTCGAACTTCTCGACCGCCCGGATGAGACCGAGGTTCCCTTCCTGGATGAGGTCGAGGAAGAGCATGCCGCGGCCGGTGTAGCGCTTGGCGAGGGAGACGACGAGCCGCAGGTTGGCCTCGAGCAGGTGGTTCTTCGCCTTGCGCCCGTCGCGGGCGATCCAGTCCAGCTCCCGCCCGGACTTGGCGAACTTCTCCTGCTTGGTCATCTGCGAGAGGCGCTCCTCGGCGAACAGCCCGGCCTCGATGCGCTTGGCGAGCTCGACCTCCTGCTCGGCGTTGAGGAGGGCGACCTTGCCGATCTGCTTGAGGTAGTCCTTGACCGGGTCGGCGGTGGCACCGGCCGTCACGACCTGCTGGGCCGGGGCGTCGTCCTCGTCGTCGTCGCGGATGACAAAGCCGGCCTCCTCGGACTCCTCCTCGGCGGCGGGGCGGCGGACCTTGGTGGTGCCGTCCTCGTTCTCCTCGTCGTCATCGTCGGCGTCGTCGGTCGCGTCGGGTGTGGCCACCACGGCGACGGTCCGGACCGGAGCGTCTCCGGCGACATCGGCAACCTCGGTGGCCGCGTCGTCGGTCAGCTCGACGTCCTCCATCTCGGCGTCACCGGGAGCAGCGTCATCCGGTCCGGCTCCGTTCGCCTGCGCGGCCTTGGCCCCTCTACTGGCCGGAGCCGACTTCGCGGCCTTGGTGGCCTTGGCGGGCGTCGTCTTGGCCGCAGCCTTCTTCACCGGGGCCGCTGCCGCCGCCACCTGGGCCGTGCCGGCCGCTTTCTTCGCTGCCGCCGGACGTGTCGTCGGGGCGGCCTTGGTGGCCCTCGCCGCGGGGGCAGCCTTCGCGGGTGCCGCCTTGGCCGTCTTGGCCGGGGCGGTGGCCGTCGCCGACCGGGTGGAGGTCGCCGCGACAGCCCGGCGGCGCGGTTCGGCGGTCACCTCGACCGTGACACCGTTCTCTTCGAGGGCGCGGAGCACGGCTTTGCTGCGAGCGCCGCTGAGACCCGCGGCCTCGAAGGCGACCCGCACCTCGTCACCGGTCACCGGTCGGACCGAGCCGGCCGACACGAGCTGCTGTAGTGCCGCGTGCGAGAACTCCTTGGGCAGAGCCGTGGTGGATCGTGATGAGGTCGTGGAGCCCTTGGACACAGATACTGACTACCTTTCGTCGCCAGACAAGCGACATCACTCGGGCGCCAAGGTCCTGGTGAGCTCGATGCCCGTAGAAGGGGGGAACAATCTGAGGACGCAGCCGCGGGGGTGAGGCTCGTTCCGAGCCGGGACCTGCCGGTCTTGCGCGTCCGTGCTTCTACCATTATAAAACCCTCCCAGGCCCACACTGCACGCCGAGGTGCGTTCCTGGCCCTGGTCGGTAGGAACCGCGCGCCCGGGCTCATGCGGCAGGAACGTCCTGGGGTCGGCGACGCTTCAGGGGAACGGTCGGCTCAGTCGTCCTGGGCCGAGGCCTTGACGGCCAGCACCGGGCAGGTGGCGTCGAGGAGGATCCGTTGGGCATTCGACCCGAGGATGAGCTTGCCGACGGGGGTCCGGCGGCGCAGCCCGATGACGATGAGCTCGGCGTTGCTGGCCTCAGCCATCTCGAGGAGCCCATCGGCGGCCTCCCGGGCCGACCCGAGCTGGCGCACCTCGACGCTCGCGCCGATCTTCACCAGACGGGTCCGGATGCCCTCGAGGGCCGAGTCGAACCTCAGCGTGTCGTCGCCGTCGTACTTCCCGCCGCTCTGGCTGTCGATCACGATGAGGGCGGTCTTGCGCAGCTCACACTCGACCGCCGCTCGTCGCAGCGCCGCGCGACCCTCCCGGGTCGGGACATACCCCACGACGATGGACACGCGGCGAACCTCCTCGGTGGGCGACAGTGCAACGTCAGCCCTCGCGGCGTGACGCTACCCGATACCGGCGTGGCGGGTCATGACCCGCGCCCGCACCACCCGTGCCGCCCCGCCCTGGCTCAGCGCACGGCGGCGCGGATGACCGCTCCGACCTGGTCGATCTCGATGAGGAACCCGTCATGCCCGTAAGGAGAGGAGATGAGGTGCGCCGACGCCCGGGGTAGGGCCGCCACCATCTCCTCGCTGAGCCGCACGGGATACAGGCGGTCAGAGTCCACCGCGACGACCGTGGTGCGGGCGGTGACGCGCCCGAGCGCCGCCGCCACGCCGCCCCGATCGCGGCCCACGTCGTGCGAGTTCATGGCCTCGGTAAGGACGACATAGGAGTTGGCGTCGAACCGGCGGGACAGCTTGGCGGCGTGATGGTCGAGGTAGCTCTCCACGGCATAACGACCGCCATCGCCGAGCGGGTCCTCCTGCTCCTGCGGGTCGCGGCCAAAGCGCTGGTCCAGCTCCGTGCTGCTGCGATAGGTGACATGGGCGATCCGACGGGCGATCCCGAGCCCCTGCTCCGGCCCGACTGCGGCGGTCTCCCCTGGGTCCGCGGGGTAGTAGTCCCCACCGCGGTAGGCGGGGTCGGAGCGGATGGCGAGCAGCTGCGGCTGGGCCCAGGCGATCTGGTCGGCGGTGGCGTATGCCGTGCTGGCCAGGACGATGGCCCGCTCCACCCGCTCGGGGACGGACACGGCCCATTCGAGGACGCGCATACCTCCCATCGAGCCCCCGATGACCGCGGCCCAGGCGCGGATGCCGAGGCGGTCGGCGACCCGCGCCTCGACGCAGACCTGGTCCCGGACGGTGATGAAGGGGAAACGACTCCCCCACGGCGCCCCGTCGGGAGCGGGCGTAGCCGGTCCGGTGGTGCCCTGGCAGCCGCCGAGGACGTTTGCCGCGACCACGAACCACCGGTCGGTGTCGAGGGGACGCCCCGGCCCGATGAGCCCGTCCCACCAACCAGGCGACGGGTGAGCCGCATCAGCCGGCCCGACGACGTGGCTGTCACCGGTGAGGGCGTGCTCCACGAGGATGGCGTTGTCCGCCGCGGCGTTCAGAGTGCCCCAGGTCTCGTAGGCCACCCGCACGTGGGGCAGGACACCACCCCGCTCCAGCGTCACCTCGCCCACGTCGACGAACTGCCGGTGCCCCACAAGGTCGCCGTCCCGCCAGGCGCCCGAGACCACGGCGCGGGCCGTAGGTGTGCTCTGGAGCGCGTGTGTCCGGGCCTGCGACCCCTCGGGAGCCGTCGGGGCCACTCCCCGGGCATCGGCCCGCGGCCGCCCTGAGCCTGAGCCGGTACGAACCCGGTCCACGATCGTCATGGGTGATGCTCCTGGTCGTCCTCGCGCTTGCTCGGACCGAACGGCCGAGCCCGGTCATCACCCGGGGCACCCCGCCGCAAGAGGAAGGAGGGTTGCCGTCCAGCAAGCCGGGGCTGTGCGCTGGAGCTCATGACCTCCTGCAACTATACGGCGGCACGCTCGCTGAGCGCTGCCGATGGTCCACGGCATGGACCTTTCGCGAGCCCTCGTGAGACCTCTCGAAACCCTCGCGCCCCCTCCCCCTAGGCGCTGCGCGGGGGGCGAATGGCGACGTCGACCATGCGCGACAGGAGCAAGGCCAGCCGATAGTCCGGGTCGACCTCCAGTGCGCGCTCCACAGCCGTCCTGGCCAGCGCGCCGTCGCCCAGCCACCAGGTGACATGTCCGATGATCGTCAGTGGCCCCGGGGACAGCTCCGGTGGGGACCGGCGGCACAGCATCGCCAGTCGCTCCACGAGCGTCTCGCTGTCGAGGGCCGGTGTCCGCCCCTCGCGGGGCTCGACAGGCCCGACAGGCCCGACAGGCCCGAGAGGCTCGGCAGGCTCGGCAGGCTCGGCAGGCTCGGCAGGCTCGGCAGGCTCGGCAGGCTCGGCAGGCTCGGCAGGCTCGATGTTGTCAGGCTCGATGTTGTCAGGCTCGATATCGTGCCGGTCGATGTCGTCCGGCCCTGACCCGAGGTCGAGGTCGGGGAGGGCGGTCAGCCTCGCGAGGCCCGGCGGCAGCCGACCTCGCGGCGGCAGGTGGGCCTCGGCCACCCGGCGCAGGGCCACCGGAAAGACTTCGAGGCCGAGTGTCCCGGGGCAGAGCCAGGCGATGACGAGATCCCGCACGGTGATGTCGAGCAGCCCCACCACCGCCCACGCCCAGTCCTCCTCGCTCGGTCCCGGTTCGCCCACACCGCTGATCCCACCGGCACCGCTGATCCCACCGGCACCGCTCAGCCCGCCGAGGCCGTCGGCCGGCCCAGGACGCAGGATCCGGCCCCACGCCTCGAGGACCCGACGGCGCCGGCGGTGCCGTGCCCGCGCGGACCGGCGGCTGGCGCCGAGCTCGGGGATGAGGGCCGCGCACCGAGCGTCCTGGACGGGGTCCCGGGTGTAGGCGAGCCGCTCGGCCAGGTGACGACGGGAGGCGGCGGGGAACCGCCCGAGCGCGACATAGTCGGACACCGCCGGCACCCGGTCGTCGGACGGCAACAGCTCACCGTCGGGTGGGCAGCAGCCACCGTCGCAGTCGAGACCCCACCAGCGTCCATCCCGCACGAGCAGGCGCTCGACGGTGTCGATGCCGACCTCCACCAGCCCGTCGCGCAGGGCGACGCTCACGGCCTCGGAGTGCCCGGGCCACGTCTCGAAACCGACGATCACCGCCCGGTCCGGTCGCTCGCGCATCACGAACGGGAGCAGCTCGTCGGCGACCTCCATCGGGTCGACGCTAGGTGGTGGCAGGTCGATCCGGGCGACCATCCCGATGCGGGCCCGGTCGAGCAGCACGAGCACAAGGGAGTCGGCGGGGCGGTAGCCCAGGTGGTAGGGCAGGACGGTGATGATGTCAGCGGGGCCGCGCAGGCGGATGGTCGTCGTCATGCCGACGATCGTGGTCAGGCCCAGGGTCGCAGGGCTAGACCTCTTCTTGAGCCTGTGGACCGCGAGGTTTGGCGGTCAGAGGGTGTGGACGAAGCTGGATGTTCTCGTTGGCGTCAGCGGACGACCTGTGAGCGCACGGTCCGGCGGCGGTACGCCTCGGTGGGCATGTCCTGGGGACCGGACCCGTAAGGGCCTGCACCATCCGCGGCACCGCACCCGCCCGCTCGGCCAGCCCCGCGGAACCTGGGCGCATGGCCGTGCGCACCGAGCCGGCCATCATCGTCAGCAGACCCATCCGGGTCGTGTGTCGCGCCATCGTTGCTCCTCGTGTCGTCTCTGGTCCGCCGTCCGGACGGAACATCCCTGCGGTGTCGTCAACGAGCCGCGCAGACCGGAGATTCCGACGGACGCGGATCGCGAGGCGGGTGTTACGAGGCCGTGATCCGTCCAGCGCGGAGGGGGAACTCGCCGCGGGCGTGGTCGGCGATCCGCTTCAGCATGTAGGTGTCGAGGCTCGCGCTGACCGCGCCTCCGGCCAGCGGTAGCGCCCGCCCCAGGCGGGAGAACGTCGCCTTGCCGACGTTGCCCACCAGCCGGAACGCCACGGCCTTGTTCAGCACCATGAGGGCCGGGCCGGGGAGCCGCTGTGCAGCGAGGTCGGTCAGCTTGCCGGTCGGGGTGACGATGCCCGCCTTCCGGATGAGGTCGTCCGCGTCGGCTCCGACGAGGGCGAGCAGCACCGCGGTGCGGATCGGCGGCTGGGTGAGGTCATAGCCGCGCAGGGCCGCGATCGCCGCCGTCATCCGCGTGGCGACCAGGTAGAACTCGACGACGTTCGCCGGCAGGGCGATCGGCATGGTGACGAATCCGCCGAGGCCCGTAAGGAACCCGCCGGTGCCGGCGGCGGCGAGGTGGGTGCGGACCACCCGGTCGACGGCACCCTCGACGTCGCCACTCTTCATCCGGGCGGAGTCGGCGACCGACTGGGCCGACGGCAGGGGTCCCTTGCCGTCGATGCCGATGTCCAGGAGTGGCTGGATGATGTTGACGACCATGGCCGACGCGCCCTTGGGGGCTTTGTTCGCGCGGTCGAGGGCCTTGCCCGGAACCTTCTTGTCGTCTCCGAAACCGAAGATTCCCACGTCGTCACCTCTCGTCGTGCCTCGCCTCGGCCGGGTCGGCCGAGCCCGGACATCCTGCCGGGAGGCCAGACGGCCTGCAAGGCGGCAACGAGGTCGCCCCTCCCGGTGTTCCCAGGAGGCATACCCCTCGGTGGCACAGGCAATCCCCCTCGAACGTCGACCAGTCCTCCGCCCATGACCGCCCGGCGTGACGGCGCCGTCCGACCGGTCGAGTTGGATGAGGTCGTGCTACCTCTGGTCGTCGTCGGCGAGCGCGCCGTCCTCGGACCGCGCCACGGGGGTGGGCCCTGCCTGGTCGGCACCGTGGCCGAGGTGGCGAAGTGGGCGCGTGAGGTCGAGCAGACCGAACACCCCCGCTGGCTGGTCGCAGCCGCCTCCGGGGCGCTCAGACCGCTGACGAACGCCGGGTTACGCGTGCAGCGATGCTGGGACGTCGCGGAGGCCCACCGGCTGCTCTACGGCGGCTGGTCGGCCGAGCTCCCGGTCGCCTGGGCGGCGGCCCACGGGCTGGACCCGGCGCTGGTGCCCCAGCCCTCGGGTCACGACCTCTTCGACCTCATGGCCACCGACGAGAACGACCTCGACGGCGGCAACCCCGACGCCGCCGTGCGCGCCGACGGCTACCTGCGCCCGGACCTCCTGGACCCCTTGTGGGCCGTCACGCCGCCCCGGTTGACGGCCGTGGCGGAAGCGCTGCTGCTCCTGGCCGCCCGGCAGCACGACCAGCTCGCAGCGCTGGGGCCCCGATCGGTCGCTGCGGCCTACTCGGAGTCGGCGGCGGCCGTGCTCTGCCTCGAGCTGGAGCGCGACGGGCTACCCGTGGACCGCGGGGTCGCCGAGGAGCTCATCGCCAGGGCTGCCGGCCCGCGGCCGCACGACGACGCGGAGGCGGCGGCCATCCGCCGGGCGCGCGACGCCGTCGTCCTCGCGCACGCCCCCGGTCGGGAGCACACCGACCTCCGCAACCCGGCGCAGGTGCGCGACCTGCTGGCGGCGGTGGGCGTCACCGTCCCCAGCACCCGCAAGGGCTTCCTCGAGCCGTTCCGCGCGACCCAGCCGATCGTCGCCGCGCTGCTGGACTGGCGCAAGGACGAGCGCATCGCCACCACCTACGGCTACCGATGGCTCGACGAGCACGTCGGCCTGGACGGGCGCCTGCGCGGCGGGTGGTCGGCCTGCGACGGTGCTGCGGGCCGGATGACTGCCCAGAACGGCCTGCACAACCTGCCGGCGCCCCTTCGACCCGCGGTGGTGGCGGCCCCGGGGTTCGCGTTCGTCCGCGCCGACCTGGGCCAGATCGAGCCGCGGGTGCTCGCGGTCGTCTCCGGAGATCGCGCGCTGGCCGAGGCGACGACGGCCGACGACCTGTATGCGCCGGTGGCGGCCCGCCTCGGGGTGGAGCGCCCGGTCGCCAAGGTGGCCGTCCTGGCGGCAATGTACGGCCAGCGGTCCGGCGCGGCCGGCCGCGCACTGGAAGGGCTGGAGCGGGCCTACCCCGTCGCCATGCGGCTGCTGGACGACGCATACGCCGCCGGGACCGCCCGGCGTCCGCTGCGCACCTACGGAGGTCGCCGGATCAACCTCGATGCCGTCCTTGCCGGTGGGGACGACGGGGCGCGGGGACGGTTCGCGCGCAACGCGATCATCCAGGGCTCGGCGGCGGAGCTGTTCAAGGCGTGGGCGGCCACCGTGCGTCACGCGGTGACCCCGCTGGGAGCCCAGATCGTGCTCTGCCTGCACGACGAGCTGCTCGTGCACGCGCCGCATGAGCGCGCCGCCGAGGTCGCCGCGCTCATGGGCGACACGCTGGACGCGAGCGCCCGCCGGTGGGCCGGCACCGACCAGGTCCGGTTCGTCGCCGACACCAGCGTCATCGCCCGCTGGTCGGACGCGAAGGGGTGAGGCGGTCGCGCCCAAGGGCGCGACCGCCACGGGTCACTCGCTCGTGCCGTCGTCCTCGGTGACGTCCTTGAGGAAGGCCTCGAGCTCGGCGCCGATCTCGTCGGCCGACGGCAGCTCAGACACCTCCGTCGCCAGCAGGCTGGGCCGCTCGCGACCCTCCATGAACGTGTCGTACTGACGCTCCAGCGCTTCGACGACGGCGGCGACCTCGTCGGATCCCGCGACCTCTCGGGCGATCTCGGCCCGGTTGAGCCCGGCCGCCGCGGCGAGGTCGGTGGTGGACAGACGCAGCCCGGTCACGCCGGTGACCGCGTTCAGGCCGGCCAGAGCCGCGTCGGCGAACTCGGCCTGCGCCAGGTAGTGGGGAACGTGGACCGCGAAGCCCAACGCGTCCTTGCCCGCCTCACCGAGTCGCAGCTCGAGCAGCGCGGAGAAGCTCGCCGGCACCTGGACGGCGCCGAACACCGGCTCGTGCTGGACGATGAGCCGCGGGTCGGTGGCGTGAGCGGTCACCCCGAGCGGCCGCGTGTGCGGGACCGCCATCGGGATCCCATGGACGCTGACGGTGAGCTCGACCCCGAGCGCCTTGCTCAGGTCGGAGACCGCCTCCACCATGCGCTCCCACTGGTAGTCAGGCTCCGAGCCGGCCAGCAGCAGGAAGGGCTGGCCCTCCCGGTCGGTGAGCCGGTAGAGCAGCAAGGACGGGTCGTCGTAGGACGTGTAGCGGTCGCGCTCGAACGTCATCATCGGCCGCCGGCCGCGGTAGTCGAGCAGCTGGTCGAGGTCGAACGACGCGACGACGGTGTGGTCGTGGGCCGAGAGCAGGTGCTCGGTCAGCACCCGCTGAGTGCGCCCGGCGTCGATGAACCCGCCCATCGACACGAGCATCACCGGGGCCCTGGTGATGGCGGGGTCGGTGTCGGACTCGAACTGGTAGAGCTCTGCTGGGTCCTGCACGGTGAACGTCCTCAGGTCCTGACGGCTCGAAGTGGCCGTCGTCTTCATGGTCTCAGGGCGTGACGCCCGTGGTCTGGACAACGCCCGGACCGGCGTGGTGATTCCATCCGCTCGGGGACCGTGGCCCGGGGCGGGGTCAGCCGCCGTCCGTGACGTCGCGGCCACTGCCGCGGGCCGTGTCGACGGCCCGCTGGATCCGCTTGAGAGAGACCGGGTATGCCGTGCCGAGCGTCTGGGCGAAGAGCGACACCCGCAGCTCCTCGAGCATCCAGCCGATGGCCACGACGTCCTCGGCGGCTCGCTGAGCCGGACGCAGACCGGCCAGCAGGTCGGCGTACGCGTCCTCGGCGGCCAGGACGTCGTCGGCGGCTCGCGCGTCCCTCACCAGGTCTGACGGGCCACGGTCGAGACGGTGGAGGACCGCCCGCAGGTAGCGGTCGAGGTCGGTCAGCCGCGCCACGCCGGCGTCGGCGACGAAGCCGGGGCGGACGAGCTCCCGGAGCTGCGCGCGGACATCGGCCACGAGGTTGGCCGACGCCGGCGCCGTCATGGCGTCGAGGCGTCGCTGAGCCTGCAGGTCCTTGGCCAGCACCGGTTCGACCAGGCCGACGACCTGCACCACCCGGGCGGCGACATGGGTCCGGACCGCGGTCAGCGCGGCCTCGAAGTCGGCCGCCGTGCGCACCGGCCCATGCACCCGCTCGGCCGCGATGGCGTCCACGGCGCACGCCAGGCAGTCGTCGAGCAGGGCGGGCACGGAGCCGTGCGGGTTGTGGGCCAGGGCGAGCTTCTGGACGTTGGTGAGCCGGGCGAGCACCTGCTTCCACGGCGGCGAGGTCCCCAGGATGAGGAGCCGCCGCACCCCGATCCGATGCTCGGCCTCCGCCTCCGCCCGCGTGGGCAGGATCCGCAGCGCCACCGAGGTGCCTTCGTCGACGAGCGCCGGGAACCCCCCGACCCGTCGCCCGGACGAGGAGGTCGTCGCGAACTCGGTGGGTACGTCATCGATGTCCCACCGCCGCAGTCCCGTCCGTTCGACGCCGGCCCCAGCCCGGGAGACCTGGCGGCGCAGCTGGGGTGCCGCGACGGCCCGCACTGCGTCGATGTCCCGACCCCGCGCGACGACCTCACCTCGGGCGTCCTCGACGGAGAAGGCCACCCGCAGATGCTCGGGCACCCGCTCGACGTCCCAGTCACCCGGTGCGACCACCACGCCTCGGGTATCGCGGATGACGCGACCGAGCACCGCGGTCAGTGGGCCGTCGTCCGGCCCCAGGCCGCGCTCCGTGAGCTCACGAGTGAGCGCCGCCGCGTGCTCCGGTGCCGGCACCAGCAACCGCCGCGTCGCCTTGGGCAGCGTCCGGATGAGCGCCGTCACGAGGGCTTCTCGCAGTCCCGGGACCTGCCAGTCGAACCCTGTGGCCGTGACCTGGTTGAGCACCTCGAGGGGCACGTGCACCGTCACCCCGTCGTCGGACGCCCCCGGCTCGAACCGGTAGGTGAGGCTCACCGTCGTGTGGCCCTGATGCCACGACGTGGGGTGCGCCGTCGCGTCGACGGCCTCGGCCCGGTCTGAGAGCAGCAGCTCCTCGGTGAAGGTGAGGATGTCGGGTGTGGCCCGGCCGGCCCTCTTCCACCACGAGTCGAAGTGGCGCGCCGAGACGACGTCAGCAGGGATCCGCTTGTCGTAGAACGTGAAGATCGTCTCGTCGTCGACGATGAGGTCACGCCGGCGGGTGCGCGCCTCCAGCTCGGACAGCCGCTCGACCAGCCGGGCGTTGTCGGCAACGAACCGATGCCGGGTCGTCCAGTCCCCCTCCACCAGCGCCCGTTGGATGAACAGGTGCCGCGACTCCACCGGATCCACCCGGGCATACCCGACGGTGCGCGCGAGCACCAGGGGCACCCCGTACAGGGTGACCCGCTCGGTGGCCACCGCGCTCCCCTGCTTGCCGGACCAACGCGGCTCCGAGTAGGAGCGCTTGACCAGATGCGAGCCGATCTCCTCCGCCCACAGCGGGTCGATCCGGGCGACGGCACGCGCCCAGAGCCGCGTCGTCTCGACGAGCTCGCCGGCCATGACGAACTGGGGCTGCTTGCGGAACAGGCTAGAACCGGGCGAGATCCCGAAGCGGGCGCCCCGCGCCCCGAGGTACTCCCGCTTGGCTTCGTCGCGCGACCCGATCTGGGACAACAGCCCGGCGAGCAGCGCCTGGTGCACCGCGTCCATGTCCGGCCCTCGCTCCGAGCCGTCGTGGTGGGTGGCCTTGGAGACGTCGAACCCCGCCTGTTTGCAGGCGGTCCGCACCTGCTGATGCACGTCCTGCCACTCCCGGATCCGGAGGTAGTGCAGGAACTCGCTCTTGCACATCCGCCGGAAGGCGCTGCCGGACAACGCTTCCTGTTGTTCCTGCAGATAGCGCCACAGGTTGAGGTAGGCGGCGAAGTCTGAGTGCTCGTCGGCGAACCGCTTGTGGGCCGCGTTGGCCAGCTCCTGCCGCTCGAGCGGGCGTTCGCGCGGGTCCTGGATGCTGAGCGCCGCGACGATGACGAGCACCTCGCGCAGACAGCCCAGCCGGTCGGCCTCGACCAGCATCCGACCATGCCGCGGGTCGACGGGCAGCAGAGCGAGCTGGCGTCCGTACGCCGTGAGCCGGCGCTGCCGTTCCCCCGCCTCCGATGGGTCGCCGGTCTCGACCGCACGCAGCTCCTCCAGGAGCCGGACCCCGTCGGTGATCTGCCGGGAGTCGGGCGGGTCGATGAAGGGGAACCGGGCCACGTCGCCGAGCCGGAGGCTCGTCATCTGGAGGATGACCGACGCGAGGTTGGTGCGCAGGATCTCGGGGTCGGTGAACTCGGGCCGCCCCTCGAAGTCCTCCTCGGCGTACAGGCGGATGCAGATGCCGTCGGCGAGCCGACCGCAGCGGCCGGACCGCTGGGCGGCGCTCGCCTGGCTGATGGGCTCGATAGGGAGGCGTTGCACCTTGGTGCGCTGGCTGTAGCGCGAGATCCGCGCGGTGCCGGTGTCGACGACGTAGCGAATGCCCGGCACGGTGAGCGAGGTCTCGGCGACGTTGGTGGCCAGGACGACCCGGCGCCCCTGATGGCGGGAGAAGACCCGGTGCTGCTCGGCGGCCGACAGCCGCCCGAACAGCGGAAGCACCTCTGTCGCAGGCAGGTTGAGCGCCGAGAGCGCCTCCGCGGCGTCGCGGATCTCGCGTTCGCCAGACAGGAACACGAGAATGTCCTGGCTGCCCCCGTCCCCCCGTGCCGACGGGGACTCGGTCCACAGCTCCTCGACCGCCTCGGTGATGCCGGTGACCTGGTCGGCCGGCTCCTCACCCTCGCGCTCGAGGGGGCGGTAGCGCACCTCGACCGGATAGGTGCGCCCGGAGACCTCGACGACCGGCACCGGATGGCCCGGCCGGGCGAAGTGGTCGGCGAACCGCTGGGGGTCGATGGTGGCCGAGGTGATGACGACCTTGAGGTCGGGGCGGCGGGGCAGCAGCTGGGCGAGGTAGCCGAGGATGAAGTCGATGTTGAGGCTGCGCTCGTGGGCCTCGTCGATGATGATGGTGTCGTAGCGCCGCAGGTCGCGGTCGCGCTGCAGCTCAGCCAGCAGGATCCCGTCGGTCATGACCTTGACGAGGGTGTCGCGGCTGCTGTGATCGGTGAACCGCACCTGGTAGCCGAGGGCGCCGCCCAGGTCGACCGACAGCTCCTCGGCGATGCGCTCCGCCACCGCTCGAGCGGCGATCCGTCGGGGCTGGGTATGCCCGATGGTCCCCTCGATGCCCCGTCCCAGCTCCAGACAGATCTTGGGGATCTGCGTGGTCTTGCCTGACCCGGTCTCTCCCGCGATCACGACGACCTGGTGGTCACGGATCGCGGCGGCGATGTCGTCGCGCCGCTCGACGACCGGCAGGTCGTCCGGGTAGGTGATCTCCGGGACCGCCGCCCGACGACGGGCCAGCCGCTCCTCTCGGCGCGCTGCGGCTTCGGGGGCCTCGCCCGGGGGTCGCTGCCGGTGCCGCCGCGGCCGCGGTCGCGTCCCGCCCGGGGCACGTTCGCGCGCGGCGTCGTGCTCGGCAGACATGCGGTCAGGATAGGCGGGACCGCAGATGACCTCCCTCGCGCCCGATCGGGAGGATCGGCCACACCAGGCTGTGGCGGATCCTCCCCGGTCATCCCTCCACGGGGCTCACGCGGCGCTGAGCCGCTCCACGTCGAGCGCCGCGTGGCGGTGGCCGACCGTCTCGTACCCCACGACGGTCACCGCGGGGGCGAGCGCCGCGACGACCAGGCATACCGGCACGGACAGGCCCACCACCGCGAGCCCGACCGCCACCGCGAGCACCATCAGCGTGGCGAGCAGCAGCCAGACGTGCCAGACGGTCACGTGCTGCACGAGGATCCGGTAGAGAACGAACACCGACGTCATATAGGTCGCTACCGGGACCACCACAGACAGCACCGCCCCCACCGCCGACAGGTGCGACTCTCCGTCCAGGCCGAGCGCAGCGATGTGCAGACCCGCGCCGGTCGCGATGATGGCGGCGAAGAGCACGATGTTGCCGTAGCCCCAACGGAACCCGAGGTACCGCTTGGCGTGCAGCATCTCGCCGGACGGCAGCATGAAGTAGGTCCACCACATCGCGAACGTCAGCCCGATGCCGGCCGCGCCGACGAGGATGACATCGGTGCTGATCCCTCCGGAGGCGTCCTCGGCGGAGGTCAGCGCGGTCACGGTCCCCACCACACCCTCCCCCAGCGCGATGATCGCAAAGAGGCTGTAGCGCTCGGCGGTGTGGTGGGCGTGCCACGGCGTGGGCGTGCCCGAGCGCTCCGCGAGCCACGGGCCAAGGAACTCGACGACGTTGAGGAGCGCCACCATCGCCAGCGTGGGCCACGGAGACAGGTCGACGATCGCCAGGATGATCCAGCCGACCTGCGCGACGACGATCGCCCTCGCGTAGGTCAGGCAGGTGTGCCGCAGCTCGGGCGCCTGGCGGGCCGCCCGCAGCCAGTTGAAGACCATGGCCAGCCGCATGACGACGTAGCCGGCGACGACGATCCGGTTGTCGACGTGGCCACCCTCGTCGATGGAGTGGAAGAGGTCGGGCAGGCCCAGAGCGACGATGCAGGCCCCCACCATCTGCACCATCGTCACGACCCGGAACACCCAGTCGTCGGTGTCGAAGGCGGACGCGAACCAGGAGAAGTTGATCCACGCCCACGTTACGGCGAAGGTCGCGAACGCGAAGGCGATGACGCCGGCCCCGACATGGCCTTCCTCGACGAGGTGGGCCAGCTGGTTGGCCGCTTGGCCGACGGCGACGACGAACGTCAGGTCGAAGAGCAGCTCGAGTGGGGTTGATGCGCGGCCGCGCTCCTGAGGGTCTCGTCCGGTCATCCGGCGGGCGCGGTGCGCAAGAGACCTGGGTGGTGCCGAAGTCTCGGAGGCTGACATGGGTCGATGATGCCAGCGGGTTCGGGCCCACGGGCCCGCGACTCAGTCGGCGGTCGGCCAGACGCCCCGGGTGTACTGGTCGGGCCAGCCGGCCTCGTCGACCGGGACGCCGAGCTCGTGGGCGGCCCGCATCGGCCAGGAGGGCTCACGGAGCGCGGCCCGCGCCAGGAGCACGACGTCGGCCTCACCGTTGGCGACGACCTTCTCGGCCTGCACCGGGTCGGTGATGAGCCCGACGGCGCCGGTGGGGACGTCGGCCCCCGACCGGACGCCCGCGGCCAGCGGCACCTGGTACCCGGGGCCGACCGGGATGGACGCCGGCGCGTTGCCGCCCGACGAGACGTCCACGAGGTCGACGCCGGCGCTCTTGAGCCCGCGGGCGAGCTGGGTGCTCTGCTCGAGGTCCCAGCCACCGTCGAGCCAGTCGGTCCCGGAGATCCGGACCAGCAACGGCATGCCGTCGGGGATGACGTCCCTGACGGCGTCGACGGTCTCGAGCAGCAGCCGCGTACGCCCGTCGAAGGACCCGCCGTAGGTGTCGGTGCGGTGGTTGGACAGCGGTGAGAGGAACTGGTGGAGCAGGTAGCCGTGGGCGGCGTGCAGCTCGACCGTGTCGAAGCCGGCGTCTGTTGACCGGACGGCCGCGTCCCGGAACGCCGTGACGACTCCACGGATCCCGTCCAGCGGGAGCTCGGCTGGTGCGGCATACCCGGGGAACGCCTCGTGGGAGGGCGCACTCGTCTCCCAACCGCCCTCAGCCGGCGGCACCGTGCCACGATGTGGTGCCCAGGGACGGTAGGTGGACGCCTTGCGGCCGGCGTGCGCGAGCTGCGTGCCGATCGGCCGGCCCTGTGCGTGGACGAAGTCGACGATCCGCGACCACGCCTCGGCGTGGCCGTCCGACCACATTCCGGCGTCCTGCGGCGAGATCCGGCCGTCGGCCGTGACCGCGTTGGCCTCGGTCAGCAGCAGACCGTAGCCCCCGGTGGCCCGGGACCCGAGGTGCACGAGGTGCCAGTCCTGCGGCATCCCCTCCACGGCGGAGTACTGGCACATGGGGGCAAGCCATACACGGTTGCTGGTGGTGAGGGAGCGCAGGGTGATGGGGTCGAAAAGGCTGGTCACTTCGGGGCCAACCCCGCGCCGAGGGCCGGGATTCCCGACCCTCGGCGCTTTCGGGCGGTCAGTCGACCTTGGCGGCGGTGAAGCCCTGCTCGAGGTCGGCGAGGATGTCGTCGATGTGCTCGATGCCCACCGCGAGCCGCACCAGGCCCGGAGTGACGCCGGCGATGGCCCGGTCGGCGTCACCACCCTGCGAGTGCGTGGTCGAGGCGGGGTGGATCGCCAGGGAGCGCACGTCGCCGATGTTGGCCACGTGGCTGTGCAGGGTGAGGCCCTCGACGAACTTCTTCCCGGCCGGCAGCCCGCCCTGGATCTCGAAGGCGAGGACCGCACCAGCCCCGCGGGGCACGTACTTCTTGGCCAGCTCGTAGTTCGGGTCGCCTTCGAGCGATGCCCAGACGACCTTCTCGACCTGAGCGTGGCCGGCGAGGTATGCCGCGACCTTGTGGGTGTTCTCGAGGTGACGCTCGATACGCAGGCTGAGCGTCTCCAGCCCCTGGGCGATGAGGAACGCACTGAACGGCGAGATCGACGAGCCGAGGTCGCGCAGCAGCTGCACCCGCGCCTTGAGGATGAAGGCGAGGTTGGCCCCGAGCGGGCTGCCGACCCCGAGGTCACGCGCGAAGACCAGCCCGTGGTAGCTCTCCTCCGGGGTGTTGAAGTTCGGGAACTTCTCCGGGTCCTTCCCGAAGTCGAACGTGCCACCGTCGACGATGACGCCGGCGATGGTCGTGCCGTGGCCACCGAGGTACTTGGTGGCCGAGTGCAGCACGATATCGGCGCCGTACTCGAGGGGGCGCAGCAGGAACGGCGTGGCGATCGTGTTGTCGACGATGAGCGGCACACCCGCCTCGTGCGCCACTGCGGCGACGCCCTCGATATCGAGGATCTCCGACTTCGGGTTCGCGATGGTCTCGCCGAAGAACGCCTTGGTGTTGGGCTTGACCGCCGCGCGCCAGGAGTCGAGGGAGGTCGCGTCCTCGACGAACGACACCTGGATGCCGAACTTCGGGAGGGTGTGCTTCAGCAGGTTGAACGTGCCGCCGTAGAGCGACGGCGAGGCCACGATGTGGTCGCCCGCCTCGGCGACGTTGAGGAGCGCCAACGTCTCGGCCGCCTGGCCCGACGCGACGAGCAGGGCGCCGACCCCGCCCTCAAGCGAGGCGATGCGCTGCTCGACGGCGTCCTGCGTCGGGTTCATGATCCGCGTGTAGATGTTGCCGAACTCCTTGAGGGCAAACAGGTTCGCGGCGTGGTCGGTGTCCTTGAAGACGTAGGACGTCGTCTGGTAGATCGGCAGCGCGCGGGCGCCGGTCGCGCTGTCCGGCTCCTGGCCGACGTGGATCTGTCGCGTCTCGAAAGACCAGTTCGGGGTGTCGCTCATGTCAGTTGTTCCTTGCCTGTCAGGACCTCGGGGGTCGTCCGTATGCGGGTCGTTCCGTGACCGACGGTCCCCGACGGACGGGGGCGCACCGGCGACGGTGCGGGAGCGGATGCTCCGCGCTTGCCTCGGGTCCCGGAGATCCGGAGCCCTCGGCCAGGTCTTCACCCGGGGCACCCCACCGCGGTTGGAGGGTTGCCGGTCAGCGAGCCGGGGCTTGACGCTGACACTCATGACCTGCACACGAGCATACCGACGCCTGTCGGCCTGCCGGTATGCATGTCTCTGCATCCGGACGTCAGGGGCCCTCGCCGCCGTCGGTGGGCGTCGCCGGGCGGTGGCCGCGTCGACGACGGCACGGCAGGATGGTTCCATGCCCCTCCACGCGGATGACTACCAGGCCCTGCGCTCGCGCTACGACTCCCTCCCCTTCCGGCGTTGCGGCGCCAGCGGACTCGACCTCCCGGCGGTCTCCCTGGGGCTCTGGCACAACTTCGGCGACGACGTCCCCATCGACAACCAGCGGGCGACCTTACGTCGCGCCTTCGACCTGGGCGTGACCCACTTCGACCTGGCCAACAACTACGGACCGCCCTACGGGTCGGCCGAGCGCAACTTCGGCACGATCTTCGCCCAGGACTTCCGGCGCTACCGTGACGAGCTGGTCATCAGCAGCAAGGCCGGCTACGACATGTGGCCGGGGCCCTACGGCTCGGGTGGCGGCTCGCGCAAGTACCTGCTCTCCTCCCTCGACCAGTCGCTCAGCCGGATGGGCCTCGACTACGTGGACATCTTCTACAGCCACCGGTTCGACGAGACGACCCCGCTCGAGGAGACGATGGGCGCCCTCGACTCGGCCGTCCGCCAAGGCAAGGCGCTCTACGTGGGCATCTCCTCCTACTCAGGGCCCCGCACCCAGGAAGCGGTCGATATCCTGCGTCGGCTAGGGACGCCGTTGCTCATCCACCAGCCGTCGTACTCGATGCTCAACCGCTGGGTCGAGGAAGACCTCCTTGACGTGCTGGGGGTCAACGGCGTCGGCTGCATCGCGTTCTCCCCACTCGCCCAGGGCATGCTGACCGACAAGTACCTCAAAGGCATACCCGCGAACTCCCGTGCGGCACAGGGAAAGTCCCTCGACCCCACGCTGCTCACCGAGCAGTCGCTCAAGCACGTGCGGGCCCTCAACCGACTCGCCAAGGCGCGCGGCCAGTCGCTCGCCCAGATGGCGCTCGCCTGGGTGCTGCGCGACGAGCGGGTCACCTCCGTGCTCATCGGGGCGTCCAGCGTCACCCAGCTCGAGGACAGCCTGGCGGCCACGAAGAACCTCGGGTTCACGGCCGACGAGCTCACCAAGATCGACCGGTATGCCGTCGACGGCGGCATCAACCTCTGGCAACGCTCCTCGAGCTTCTGAGCGGCACCGTCGAGCAGCGGTATGCCGCCCGCGCGTCACCGCAGGACGTGACGACCGATCACCGACGTGACGACCGATCACCGACGTGACGACTGATCAGCGCCGAACGCATGGAGAGCCGTGCGCGAACCGATGATCGCTGGCCTCACGGACGGAACGTCATCACGGCGCGCACTTCCGGCCGGCGTCCGCCAGCCCCACCTCGGTGCCGTTGCGCCACAACAGCGCGCGGGGTGATCGCCATCTCGCCGAGGCGCCGGGCCACCGTCGAGGGCTACGTGGCGGTGGGGGTGACCGACGTCCTGCTCATCGGGCAAGGGGACGACCCGCCGGCCGCCACCCACCGTCTGGCCGACCAGCTGCCCCGCTCGCGCGAGCTCGGCCGACCCCCTGCACGCGGCGCACGAACTCACTGCGGCTGGTCCTTCGTGAGATGCAGCAGCCAGGTGTCGCCGGTCTCGATCAGCGCGTACCGCCGGCGTCCTCCGCGACCGTGCAGCACGAACACGATACGTCGGTCGTCCCTCGACTCCTCCTCCCACCAGCCGGTGTCGGCGACCGACTTGTCGTCGTTGGTGTAGGCGAGATGGTCCATGGCGTGATCGGCACCGCGATGGCCAGCCGGTTCTGGCCGGCCGATGTCGGCAGACCGCGCGGGACGGCCCACGACCGCAGCACGCCGCCCTCCTCGAGCCGCAGGTCGAAGTGCGGCCGTGGCTGGCGATGGTCGTGGAGGACGAATGAGGGCCGTAGGGGCTCGCGTGACAACGAATCTCAGCTCGGCGGCGTGTAGCGGCCGTCGATCGCCGTCCATCCGGCGTCGACGAGGATCTGTGTGCCCGTGACGTAGGAGGATGCGTCGGACGCGAGGAAGACGATCGCGCCGGCCAGCTCCGAAGGCTCCGCCCACCGGCCGAACGCGTTCTTCTGAGCGTAGGCGTCGGCCCAGCCCTGGTCGGCGATAATCTGGCCGGTGAGCGGGGTCCGCACGACGCCGGGGGCCACGACGTTGGCCCGCACCCCGTTCGGGCCGAGCTCGGCCGCGACCGTCCGGAACATCTGCAGCAGACCGGCCTTCGTCGCGGCATACATGCTCTGTCCCGGTTCGACGGTGAGCGAGCGGATCGAGCCGAGACCGATGATGCTGCCTCTCCCCCGCTCCGCCATCCCCGGCGCGAACGCCCGCACCGTCGTGAAAGCGGCGCGCAGGTTGAGGCCGATGACCCGGTCGAAGTCGTCCGTCGTGTAGTCGAGAAGGCGCTTGCGTACGTTGGTGCCGGCGCTGTAGACGAGGACGTCCACCGTTCCGAGCTCGGTCACGGCTCGCGCCACCGTTGACTCGTCGAGCACATCGAGCTCGTACGCCCGTAACTCGCCCTCGCCCGGGCTCCTCGCGGCCAGGTCGACCGTCTCCCGGGCCGCGGCGACGTCCCGGTCGGCGCAGATCACCGTCGCCCCCTGTGCGGCCAGGGCCAGTGCCCCTTCGCGGCCGATCCCGCTACCCCCTCCCACGACGACCGCGGTGCGGCCATCGAGCCGGAAGAGCCGGCTGTAGTCGGGGCGCTCGGACTCGTTCGAGGCGGAGTCAGCGCTGGTCTGGGACATCGGTGTCCTCCTGGGGTTCGGACGGTGGCTCGGGTACATGGAGCTCGCGTGCTTGGCGCCCGGTGTCCGAGCTGGCGGCCACCAGGTCAGTGGTGGTCGCCCCCGACAACGCTCTCCGCATCGTGGGCACGGCCGCGAGAAGGCGCTGGGTGTAGGGGTGCCGGGGATGCTCCCAGACCTGCTCGACGGGTCCGGTCTCCACGATCTCCCCCGCGCTCATCACGGCAACACGGTCGCACAGGTGGCGCACCACCGAAAGATCGTGGGAGACGAAGACGAGGGTCAGCTCGAGCTCGTCGACGAGGTCGTCGATGAGATTGAGCACCTGGGCGCGCACAGACACGTCGAGGGCGCTCACGGGTTCGTCCGCAAGCAGGATCGCCGGGTGCGGGGCGAGGGCGCGGGCGATGGAGATGCGCTGCCGCTGCCCGCCCGAGAACTGGTGGGGGTACCGGCTCGCCGCACTGGCCCCCAGCCCCACCTCCTCCAGCAGCGCGGTCACGCGGTCCTGAGGCGCCCGGTTTCCCTGCGCTGCCAACGGTTCGGCCACGATGTCGCGCACCCGCATCCGTGGGTCGAGCGAGCCCATCGGGTCCTGGAAGACCAGCTGAAGCCGCTCGCGGAGGAAGCCCAGCCGGCGTTCCGGCAGATGGGCGATGTCCGTGCCGCCGACGAGCACCTCGCCCGAGGTCGGCGTGTCGAGGCCGGCGAGGAGGCGCAGCAGCGTCGACTTGCCACACCCCGACTCGCCGACGATGCCGAACCGCTCCCCCGGGGCCACGTCGAAGCTGACCCCCCGCAGCGCGTGGACGACGGGACCAGGGCGCAGCAGTGAGCTCCGCGGCCGCTGGTAGTCGCGGACCAGGTCGGTCACCGAGATGGTCGCCGGCGGTGCGTCAGTCCTCACCCCCGCCCCGGCCCCGCCCTCACATCGGTTCGTGCTCTGGATCGCCCCTCTTTCGGCGCGGTCCAGAGCACGAACCGGTGGTGGGTTGAGCGTCGGGTGGAAGCAGGCGTACCCATGGGCAGCGTCGGCGCCACTCCAGCGCGGGGTCGTGGCACACTCGGCGGTGGCGTGGGCACAGCGGGTGCGGAAGACGCAGCCGTCGGGGAACTGTCCGGCGGGCGGGACGGAACCGGGGATGGTGGTCAGCCGCCGCCGTGCGCCGCGACCGGCCGGTCCGCCGACGAGGTCGGATGCGGCCAGCAGACCCTGGGTGTAGCGATGGCGCGGCAGCGTGAAGATCTCGTCGACCGGGCCGGCCTCGACGATCCGTCCTCCGTACATGACGAGCACCCGTTCGCAGGCGGTCGCGACGACGGACAGGTCGTGAGTGATGAGCAGTAGAGCGGAGTCCCGCGCCTCGACCCCCCGCACGATCAGGTCGAGCACCTGGGCCTGGACCGTGACGTCAAGCGCGGTGGTGGGCTCGTCGCAGACCAGCAGCTGAGGGTCGTTGGCCAGCGCGATGGCCAGGACCACACGCTGCCGCTGGCCGCCGGACAGCTGGTGCGGGTAGGCCCGCGCCGCGTCGGCGGGGTCGGGTAACCGCACCTGGCCGAGCAGCTCCACGGCCCGCCGGCGGGCCGTCGCCCGTCCGCTGACCGTCCTATGGATCGTCAGGGCCTCCGCGACCTGGTCGCCAGCTCGCATCGTGGGGTTGAGGGCCGTCATCGGCTCCTGGAAGACCATGGCCACGTCGCGGCCGCGCACCCGCGCCAGCCGCCGTTCGTCGGCGCCGACGACCTCGAGGTCCGACCCCGGCAGCCGCACCGACCCTGACGCTTGGAGGTCCTCAGGGAGCAGCCCGAGCAGGGACAGCCCGGTGAGCGACTTGCCTGACCCGGACTCTCCGATCAGCCCGACCCGCTCCCCCCGGTCGACCGTGAAGGTGACGTCGTCGACCAGGGCGATGCCGCGCACCCGGACGCTCAGCGAGCGCACATCGACGACGGTTTTGCCTGCGACGGAGTCTCGTTCTGTTCGGACGGCTGCCGTCATCGGCGCTCCTTCGCCGAACCGCCGCTTCGTGGCGTTTCGCCGTGGCTCCTATCCAACCGCGGGTCCAGAAAGTCGCGCAGGCCGTCGCCGAGGAGGTTGAACCCCAGCACCGCGAGGGCGATCGCCACACCCGGCACCACCGCGAGCCGCGGGGCGACGAACAACAGCTCCTGAGACTCTTGCAGCATCCGGCCCCAGGACGGCGTCGGGGCGGGGGTGCCCAGACCGAGGAACGACAGCGCGGCCTCCGCGAGCACCGCGATGGCGAACGACACCGACGACTGCACGATGACCAGGCCGGTGACATTCGGCAACACGTGCCACAGGCCGATCGCGAACGGGCGCCGGCCGGCTGCTCGGGCCGCGAGGACGTACTCGGTCCGCATCACCTGCAAGGCGCCGCTGCGCACGAGACGGGCGAAGCTCGGCACGGTGGCGATGCCGATCGCGAGCATCGCGACCAATGTCGAGCCTCCGTAGACCGCACTGAACATAATCGCCAGCAGCAGGGCGGGAAACGCCAGCAGCAGGTCGTTTCCGCGCATGATCAGCTCGCCGAACCAGCGGGGACCCATCGCGGCGAGGATGCCGAGCGGCACGCCGACGACCGCCGCAATGCCCACCGCAACGATTCCCACGAAGAGCGTCGTGCGGGCGCCCATGAGGATCTGCGAGAAGACGTCCCGCCCGAACTTGTCGGTGCCGAGCCAGTGCCGCGCGGAGAAGCCCTGCAGCCGGTCGACCGGGTTGACGAAGGTGGGGTCCCACGGTGTCCACAGGTACGACACCAGCGCCATGACGACGACGACTCCGACGATGGCTCCTCCGACGAGCAGGGTCGGTCCGAACCGCCGTGCGCCAGACGTGTATGCCGTAGGCGTGCCGTCCGACGCCGGCTCACCGACCGGGCCGTCCGGCATACCCTCCGGCGGGCGGGCGTCGGCGGTCACCGGGGAGCCACCCGCAGCCGTGGGTCGATGAGCACGTAGAGCAGCTCGACGACGACGTTGACCACGAGCACGGCGACCACGAGCAGCATGACGACGTCCTGCACGATCCTCAGGTCGCGCTGCCCGACGGCGTCGAGCAGCAGACTGCCCAGCCCAGGGATGACGAACACCCGCTCGACGACCACCGCCCCGACGAGCAGGGTCGCGAGCTGGAGGGCCAGCACCGTGACGACCGGGATGGCAGCGTTGCGCAGGCCGTGTCGTCGCATCGCCGCCATCGGCGAGAGCCCCTTGGCTCGGGCGGTGCGCAGGAAGTCCTCGCGCTGCACGTCGAGCACGGACGAGCGCACGTAGCGCGTCAGCACGGCGGCCTGGACGATACCGAGTGAGACGGCGGGCAGGACCAGCTGCTTGAGGAACGTGACGGGGTCGACCACCGGTGGCGTCCACCCGTTGGCGGGCAGCCAGCCGAGCTGCACCGCGAACACGGTGATGAGCAGGATGCCCGCGAGAAACGCCGGGACGGCGACCCCGACCTGGGACAGCGCCGAGATGACAAGGCCGGACGGCCGTCGATGGCGCACGGCGGCGAACACCCCCAGGGGCACGGCGAGAACGACTGCGATGACCGTCGCCGTCAGGACCAGCCAGAGCGTCACCTGCAGCCGGTCGGCCACCTGGGGGCCGATCGGCGCGCGGGAGACGTAGGAGGTGCCGAGATCGAAGGTGAGCAGCCCATGCATCCAGTCGAGGTACTGCGCCACCAGCGGTCGGTCGAGTCCGAACTGGGTGCGTAAAGAGGCGACGGCCTCGTCGGAAGCGTTGACTCCCAACGCGACTCGGGCCGGGTCACCTGGGAGGACCGCCATGAACGCGAACACGAGGACCGAGCTGGCCAACAGGCTGACGACGAGGATCCCCAACCGCCGGCCGACACGGACCATCAGTGCACCATCATGGGGCGCTGCTTCTGGCCGCCCTCACGAGGATGAGAGCGCTGAGAGGTCGAAGCTCTCGGTGATCGCGTTCTTCGGCAGCCCCTTGATGTTCTTGTCCGCGACGATGAGGTTGGGGAGGAGGAAGAGGAAGTCGGAAGCGGCGTCCTTGGACAGGGTGGCCGCCGCCTTCTTCATGTCGGCCACCTGGTCGTCGGTGGTCCCGGCGTCGGCCGCGGCGATGTCGGCCTGCACCTCGGGGTTGTTGTACTGCGGGTAGTACTTCGGGTTCCCGAAGACGGTTGGCAGGTCTCGCGGTTCGACGTGAGCCACGATCGACATGTCGTAGTCGTGGTCCTTGAAGACGGACTGGAGCCATACTGGGAACTCGATGGTTTCGAGATTCACCGTCATGCCGACGGCCTGTAGCTGGGACTGGACGACCTGTCCGCACGTCGTGGCGTAAGGAACGTTCGGAACCCGCAGCCTCAGCGTCGGGGTGGCATTCCCTGACTCGGCCAGCAGCTGCTTGGCCTTCGCCTGGTCGTAGGGGAAGTCCCCGGTGCGGTCCTCGTACCAGGGGTCGGTCGGGGGGACCATGCTGCCGATCAGCGTGCCCTTGCCCGCCCAGCAGGTCTGCATGAGCGCCTTGTGGTCGATGGCCGTGCGGACCGCCTCTCGCACCTTGAGGTTGTTCAACGGGGCCTTGCCGTTGTTGAACGACAGCACGACTTCGCCGTTGGTCGTGCCCTCGATCACCTGGTACTTGTTGTTGCCGCTGAACTGCTGGAGCGACTCAGGGGCCTGCACGGTGCCGATGACGTTGATGGTGCCGGTGAGCAGGGCGTTGTTGAGCGCGGTCGCGTCCTTGAAGTACTTCATGACGACGGTCGAGTACGCCGGCTTGGCGCCCCAGTAGGCCGGGTTGGCCTTGAGGGTGATCGAGTCACCGCGGTTCCAGGTGTCGAACACGTAGGGCCCGGTGCCCACCGGTTTCGTGGCCAGCGCGTCGACGCTCTTCGGGTCCATCATCGCGCCGATGCGAGTCGTCATCCGGAAGAGCCAGTCGTTGCTGGGCTTGCTGAGGGTGACCTGCAGCTGCGTCGGGCTGATCGCCTTCGCGTCGGCGACCACTGACATGCCTGCCTTGAGAGAGATGGTCCACTTCGACTTCACGTTGTTGATGGAGAACACCGCGGAGTCGGCGGTGAACGGGTCACCGTTGCTGAACGTGGCGTTGCTCGGCAGGTCGAAGGTGTAGGTCTTCTTGTCGTCGGAGACGGTCCACTTCGACGCCAGTCCGGGCACGATCTTACCGTCCTGGTCCTGCTTCACCAACGTCTCGTAGACGTTCGTGAGCAGCACCTGAGGGATGGCCGCCCCGTCCACGGTCGTGAAGTCCAGGCTGGCCGGTTCGAGAACAAGCCCGACGGTCACGCTCGAGGCGGCGCCGGAGCCGCCTGAGGCGCCGCCACTGGGCGCCACGGTCGAGGACCCGGCACTACAGGCACCCAGAGCCAGCGCCAGCACCGCGACTCCGGCGGCCAGTCGTCCAGCTCGAGCGCCCATCATGTCTCCGTCCGGTCGTCACCAGGTGTCCGTGCAAAACCCCCTCGGGTCAGCACAGCATGCACCAGCATGGCCGAAAGTGGCGGCCCGCAGTTCCCCGGGTCTGAGGTGGACAAGCAATCGTGACCGACTCGACACCGCCCTGGCTCCCACCACCTCAGCCCTGGCTAGATTGTCGAAGACCCCGCTGGCGCGGTGAACTCCCAGAGCACAGAAAGGGACGCGAGATGTCGGACGCATACGCTCTGGCCCGGATGCCCGCGACCGAGCTCGTGGCGCACTACCTAGAGCGCACGCTGTCGCCGGTCGAGGTGCTGGCCGCGGTGTCGCTGGTCGCGGACGAGCGGGAGCCCGAGCTCAACGCCTTCTGGCAGCGGTCCCCCGTGTCGGCGCGGGAGGAGGCTGCGGCCAGCGAGGGGCGGTGGCGCGAGGGCACACCGCTGGGACCGCTGGACGGAGTGCCAGTGACCGTCAAGGAGAACATTGCCCGGGCCGGGGTGCCGATGCCGGCAGGCACAGCGGGGGTCGAGCCGGTCGTCCCTGCGCGCAACGCACCCGTCACCGACCGCCTGGTCGAGTCCGGGGCCGTCATCGTCGGCTCGACGGTCATGCCTGACTGGGGGATGCTCTCGTCGGGTGTCTCCAGCCGCCACGGCATCACCCGCAGCCCGTGGAACCCCGCGTGGACGACCGGCGGCTCGTCGTCCGGCGCCGGAGCCGCCGCCGCCGCCGGCTACGCACCGGTCAACATCGGCTCCGACATCGGAGGGTCGATCCGCCTCCCCGGCACGTGGCTCGGGCTCGCCGGATTCAAGCCCAGTGCCGGCCGCATCCCCCTCGACGTCCCCTATCTCGGCCGAGCCGCCGGGCCACTGACCCGCACGGTCGGCGACGCCGCTCTGGCGATGGCGGTTGTCGCCCGTCCCGACGACCGCGACTGGACCGCGATCCCGACGCAGGACGTCGACTGGTCGACGGCGGGCCTTCGGGCCGACGTGCGGGGCATGCGCGTCGGGCTGCAGCTCGACGCGGGGTGCGGGATGGCGGTCGAGCCTGAGGTGGCGGCCGCCGTGAAAGCTGCTGGTCGCGCGTTCTCGGACGCCGGAGCCACGGTGGAGCCGCTCAGCCCGTTCATCACGGCGCAGATGCTGGAGGACCTCGACACGTTCTGGCGGGTGCGGTCCTGGAACGACGTGCAGGCGCTGCCCGCGGAGCGCCAAGAGCTCGTTCTACGGTTCATCCGGCGCTGGGTGGCCCCCGCCGCCGAGGTGTCCGGCTCCCGCGTGCTCGCCTGCTACCAGAGCATCCTCGACCTTCAGCGGGTCACGGTCGCGGCGGTCGAGCGGTTCGACATCGTCCTGTCCCCCGTGGCTCCGGTCGTCGCCTTCCCGGCCGAGTGGCCGATGCCCTTCGGTGACGTCGACCAGCCGGACCGGGGCATGGCCCACATCGGCTTCACCGCCCCGCACAACCTGGCCGGGCTGCCCGCGATCAGCGTCAACTGCGGGTTCACCCCGGACGCCAAGCCGATCGGCGTCCAGATCGCCGGGCCACGGCTGGACGACGTCGGCGTGCTGCGCGCGGCCGCGTGGTACGAGCAGCACCGTCCCGCAGCGGCGACGCCGGACTGGCCCATCGACAGGCCGTCCGGGGGAAGCGAGTCAGCGACCGGTCAGGCCGACCGCTCCTGAGCCGCTCCGTCGTCGATCCGGCGGATCACGGCCCGGGTGACCAGCCACGTGCCCAGCAGGCGGACACCGTGCTGCGCGCAGCTGCGGGCGGCCGCGTCGTGCCACTCCCGGTCGTCACCGGTGACGAACGGCCCTCGCGACCGGGCTACCGCCGCAAGGATGCCCCCTCGGTGTGCGTCGCCCGAGGCCGAGGCGATCCCCATGCATACGACGTCGAAGAACCGGCGGTGCTCGCCCGGACCGACCCCGTCGGGCGGCAGCTCGACGACGACCGGCTGGACGACCCGGCCGGCGGCGTTGCAGACGACCGCCACGACGGATCCCGTGACCCGGTCGGCGTCTCTCACGATGAGATCAAGCACGTCAGCGGCGATCTCGGGGTCGGTCACCGGTCGCTCGGCCCAGTCGGCGGGCAGGTCCTCGAAGCTCATGGGAGGCAAGCCTGCCCCTCGCGCGGGATACGACCCCAAGGTTGTCCACAGGCCTCTGAGTGAGTGGCCGAGCCCACGGGATCCCTGTTCACCCACGAGACCCCCGGTCAACCCATCGGATGCGGGGGGCCGATGGGTCGACGAGCAAGACTTCTGGCGGATCGGGGAGCGTTCGGAGACTGGTCTGGGCTCGGCAGCAGAGCAAGCGCCGGTGGAACAGGACCTGAATCGGATGTGACAGACCGCAGTGCTCCCTAGAGTGCCGGAGAGCCACCCTCCACAGGAAGCGACCACCTCATGTCCGCCGACGACGCCACGTCCGACCAGCTGCCCAGCTCAGCGCAGAAGAACGCCGGGCTTCCGCGACGGAGAGTGCTGCAGGGGCTGGCGGCGGCCGGTCTGGGCGGCGCTGCAGCCATCCCGCTCGCCGGCTCAGCCCGGGCGGCCTCGTCGGTCGACTGGGCGGGGTTCGACCGACAGGTGCGGTCGGCCTTCGACCAGATGCGCCTGGTCGGGTCCGCCGTCGCGGTGGTGAGCTCCGACCGGGTGGTGCACACGCTCACGCTGGGGTCTCGCACGGTGCAGCCCCGTCGTCCGGTGACGCAGCAGACTCGCTTTCGGGTGGGGTCGACCACCAAGTCGATGACCTCAGCCTTCGTCGCCACCTACGTCGACGAGAAGACGCTGGCCTGGGACCAGCCGGTCGTGGACGCCTGGTCGGGGTTCCGCGCCCCTACCGACGAGCTGACAAGGACGCTCACGGTGCGCCAGCTGCTGAACATGGCCTCGGGTCTGGGTGACCCACCCGGCCCGGACCCGCACCTCGGTGTCCCCACCCCGGACGAGGTCGTTCACGGCGTCGCGATCCTGCCCGTGCTGACCGAGCCTCGGACGTTCTTCTACAACAACACCGTCAACGCCCTCGGCGGTTACCTACCGCTGCTCGCCTCCGGTGTCTCGCTCGGCGACCTGGGGGGGGCTTACGCGAATGCGGTCGCCGAGCGGATCTTTCGGCCGGCGGGAATGACCGGTGCCCGGATGGCCGACGACCCCCGGGGGTTGGTCGACGACTACTCCGACGGCCACGTGTTCGACCTTCGCGCCAAGGCGCACACACTGCCGTTCGGGGCTATCGGCGCACATGCGCCGGCGGGGGCGGCCCTGGCCAGCGTCACGGACATGGCCTCGTGGGTCCGGATGCAGCTGCGTCAGGGGCTGTCGGTGACCGGCAACCGGGTCGTGTCCGCAGCCAACCTCGGCGAGTGCTGGAAGGGCGGGGCGGCGGTTCCGTTCTCGCCAAACGCTGACCCGGATGCTCTGAGCCAGCAGTACGGCATGGGCTGGCAGCGGTTGACCTTCACGAACGGGACGGTCCTCATCTGGCACAACGGCGCCATAGAGGGGTTCACGTCCTACATGGGGTTCCTGCCGCAGCACGACCTCGGCATCGTCGTCGTCAACAACATCAACACCGCCCCGACCGGTATCGGCTTCTACCTCTACGTGCTGAACCTCCTTTTGAACCAGCAGCTCGGTCTCAACATGGGCGTCCCGGCGAAGGCGCTGGAGTTCAGCGACGCGGGTATCGCCGGGTTGGAGCAGATCGGCCGCCAGGCCAGATCGGTGGACTTCAGGGCGGTGGCGCCCTACCTCGGCTATTACGCCGACGGGTACGCGTTGGCCCGCGAGGGCGGCGAGCTCGTGCTGCGCATCACCTCCCGGGTCATGCCCCTGCGGGCAATGCCAGACGGGACCTACGTTATCGTCGGCGGGCTGATCCTCGGCACCCGTGTCAAGCTCGCCCGTGATGCCGACGGGACGCCGCATATCGAGATCGTTGGAGTCCAGACGGTGCGACGCACCGTCGGCCTCGAGTAGAGCGGACGCCAGGCGGGGACAGAGCGGACGCCCAGGCGGGGACAGGCGGGGACAGGCGGGGACACCGCCCCACCGGACACGACAGCGCCGATGGTTGGATGGCGTCATGAGTGAGCAGGAGTCGACCCACGGTGACCAGTCCGACGAGCAGAGCGACCGCTCCCGGACGACCACCGAGGGTGTGGACTACCAGCCGAGCCCCACAGACTGGGTGCGCGAGCAGGTCGAGCAGATCGAGGCCGTCGGAGACACCGGTGCCGTGCAGGTGGCCGACCGCCCGGTCATCATGGTGACGATGCGCGGCGCGACGACCGGCGCGGTGCGCAAGGTGCCGGTGATGAGGGTCGAGAAGGACGGCCAGTTCCTCGCCGTCGCCAGCAAGGGCGGTGCGCCGGAGCATCCGCAGTGGTACTGGAACCTCCTCAAGAACCCCGACGTCGAGGTGATGGTCGGTAGCGACACGTTCCCCGCCCGCGCCCGCGAGCTCGAGGGCAAGGAGCGGTTCGACTGGTGGGTCCTCGCGGTCGAGGCCTACCCGCCGTATGCGGAGTACCAGGTGCGCACGCAGCGGCTCATCCCCCTGTTCCTCCTCGAGCGACGCTGACCGCCGATCCGAGCCCGCCGGTGAGGTTGACGTGACGGGCAGGGTCGTCGTGGTCGGCTCGTTGAACATGGACGTCGCCGTCCGGACCGCCCGGCTGCCCCGCCCGGGTGAGACGCTGCTCGGCACGTCGATGGTGAGAAGTGGCGGGGGCAAAGGCGCCAACCAGGCGGTCGCCGCGGCTCGGGCCGGAGGTGCCCGCACCACCATGATCGGCGCGGTCGGGGCCGACGCCGACGGCGACGACCTCGTGGCCGCCCTTGACCGCGAGGACATCGACACGACGGCGATCCAGCGCTCGACGGACCATCCGACGGGCGTGGCGCTGGTCACCATCGACGACGCCGCAGAGAACACGATCGTCGTCGTCCCGGGTGCGAACCAGCACATCACCATCTCGTCGGCGCACCACCGGGCGCTGGGGGCGGCCGACGTCATGGTGGCCCAGCTGGAGACCCCGCAGTCGGTGATCGTGGCCGCCGCGAGCCACCTCCGACCGGAAGCCCGGCTCGTCCTGAACGCCGCACCGTCCGCCCAGATCGATCCCGAGCTGCGACGGCGCATCAACCTTCTCGTCGTCAACGAGCATGAGGCCGTCGACCTCGCGGGTGAGAGCGATCTCGACACCGCGCTGGTCGCCTTGGCCGACCTGTACCCCGCCGTGCTCGTCACGCTCGGGCCCCGGGGAGCCCGCCTGCTCGCCACCGACGGCCTCGACGTGCACGTTGCCGCGCCGAGCGTGACGCCGGTGGACACCGTCGCTGCCGGCGACACCTTCTGTGGGGTGCTCGCCGCCGCCCTTGCCGACGGAGTCGACAACCTTTCTGCCATGCAAAGGGCTTGTGCGGCAGCGTCTCTCGCGATCCAACGGGCTGGGGCGCAAGCGTCGATCCCCACCCGCGACGACACCCTGGCGCAGACTCGGGCCGTCTACGGCTGACCCGTCGCCGATGAGGCCACCTACGCCGGAGAGTCTCCACTCGGGCCGATGAGTAGGTAGCCCTGGGCGACGAGGATGACCCCGACCGCCACCCACTTGCCCGGGGCGAGGTGCACTCCGAACTGAAGCCGGTCGATGACCAGCAGCCCGACCTGGAGGATGACGATCCAGCCCATCGTCACGAGCGCCAGCTCCGCGTACTGGAGCGCCGACGCATACACCCAGAAGAGGGCGAGGAATGCCCCGACCCCGAGGATCAGCGCGGCCGGTCGGGACGAGGAGGCCCACTCCTTGGCCGCGAGCGCCCCCGCCAGGTCGAGGGCCGCCAGGGCGAGAATCGCGCCGGCACCGACCGCCCACGTCGGCCAGGACTCCGGCGCACGAAGGAGCGGGAAGACCGCGAAGTCCGACATGCCCCTGAGGAGTCGTGGCGTCGAGGGGGTGATACGCCGCCGGTGTCGCCCGTCAGGGCTCGGGGACGTCCGCCCGTCGAGCGATCGTGGCCGCGGCCCGGCGGACCGCGGTGGGGGGCACCCCCGGCACGATGTCCTCGAGGAACGCGTACCGGCGGCGTAGCGAGCCCGAGTACGACGACCTGTCCGAGGCATCCCGGATGCCGTGCCACCAGTCGACGATGTCGCCCCAACCGGGAGCGGCGAGCGACCCGCCGAACTGCTGCACGGCCAACGAGGAGCACAGGGCGGCGAAGCTGAGCCGGTCGTGGAGCGACCAGCCCGCGAGGGTGCCGACGACGAGGCTGGCACCGAACACGTCCCCCGCGCCGGTGGGGTCCAGCGCCGGCACTCGCAGAGCGGGGACGGACGCCTCCTCCCCCGACGTCGCGTCAATGGCGATCGCACCCTGCGCTCCGTTGGTGACGACGGCCAGCGGTACGCGGTCGGCCAGGGCGTAGAGGGCGTCCTGCGGGGTCTCCGTACGCGTGTAGGCCATAGCCTCGTCGGCGTTCGGCATGAAGGCGTGGCAGCAGGCGAGGGCGTCGAGGATCCCCAATGGCCACGCCCCGGTCGCGTCCCAGCCGATGTCACCGAAGACCAGGGCACCTTGCCCCTGCGCCTGTTCGATCCACGAGGGCCCTCCCTCGTCCCGGAGGAGGTCACCGAGGTCGACCAGCACGCTGCGGGTGCGAGGCGGCCGGCCCATCAGCTCGATCGTGCTCACCGGTGGCGCGTGGCCGTGGGTGACCATGCTGCGGTCGCTGTCGACGGACATCGACACCGTCACCGGCGAGTGCCAGTCGTCGAACCGGCGCGAGAGAGCCAGATCGACGCCTTCCTGCTCCGCCAGGGTCCGCCAGCAGAAGTCGGCGTAGTCGTCGTCGCCGAAGGTAGCGACCAGCGAGGTGCGCAGACCGAGCCGGCTCGACGCCACCGCGAGGTTGGCGATACCACCCGGGCAGGAACCCATCCCCTGGGCCCACACCTCCGTGCCGGCGCGCGGCACCTCGGCGAGCCCGGTGAAGATGATGTCGAGAAAGACCGTGCCGGCCAGGAGAACGTCAGTCGCCGGTTCACCCTCGCGTCGGCGCGCGGCCAGGGGGTCGTATGCCGTCGCCACGCCTCTGCCCACCTTCCGACCCCTTTGGTGAGCAGGCAGGTTACTCGTTGATGCCACTGCGCTTCGACACCTGCGACGATCCAGCGCTGCAGGAACGCGAACATCACCAGAAGCGGCAGGATCGACCGCCGCGACAAACAGCTGGCGCAGGTTGCTCGTCTGAGCGGTGCGGAACGTGGACCGGACGATATGCACGGTCCACGAGCTCTGGTCCTGGCCGATCACGAAGGGCCACAGGAAGAACGGCGTCGAAGGCTCCGCTTCCCACCTGGCGATGATCCTGCGCTGGATCGCCACAGTCAGCCCTGGCGTCCGAAGCGCATGGAACCTCCATGCCCAAGGGCCACAACGGCGAGGACCAGTGTCAGGATGACCGCGGCCTGGCACTGCCGTGGCCGAAGTCCTGACCGGACCCCACCGCCCCGTCGCTGGCCACAGGGGGTGCGAAGGGTGGGTCAGTCGGACGCCGGCCGGCCGGCCGCGTCTCGCCGAGCTCGGGAGCGGAGCCAGAGCAGCCCGAGCACGGGGAGCAGCAGAGGGACGAACGCGTACCCGGAGCCGAAGTGGGACCAGACCGTCTTGTCGGGGAAGTCCGCGGGCGCGAGGTAGGACACCAGCCCGACGACGAGGACGCCGACCAGCTCGACCGTGATCGCCACCGTTGCGACCCGCACCGAGGTGCGATCCCCCCGGGCAAGGGCGACCGTGGCCACGAGGTAGATGACCGCCGCGAGGGCGGACAGCAGGTAGGAGACCGGCGCCTTCTGGAAGCCACCGAGGATCTGGGCGGTCGCGCGACCGGTCGCCGCGAGCGCGAAGAGGCCGTAGAGCGCGACGAGGACAATGCCCAGGCCGCGGCGCGTCGCCGGGGTTTCCTCTCCTCCCGAGGCGGAAGCCTTTCCTGCCGGGTCAGACATGGGCGTACCAGATCTGCGCGAGCCGGGCCACGAGGACGCCGACGACGACGGCGCCGCCCGCCACGACCGCCATCGAGGACCTCGTCTTCTCCTTCAGCGCCAGCAACGTCGTCACCGGCGTGACGAAGGGGACCGTGATGAGGTAGGCGAAGAAGACCGCCCGCTCGAAGTCGGTGGTCCGCCCGAGGGCCTGAACGAGCCCCACGACGAGCTGAGTGAGCGTGGCCAGCTCGAGCACGGCGGCTGCGAGGAGAAGCCGGTCGTCGACGAGGCGGGATCTCGCTGCATAAACGAGGGCCACCACCGCGAACGCGGCCGCGGCGATGACGACGACCACGATGAGCCAGGACAGCACCTGGTCAGGGTAGACGCGCTCCTAGCGCCGACGGACGCCGAGGTGCTGCTCGAGGTTGCTGGCGAACCGGGACCCCGTGACCGCCATGGCGCTGCGCATCACCGTCTGGACAGTCGGCGTCGCGAACCGGGCGAGGGGCAGGTCGACGAACAGGGTCAACGAGATCGACAGGTGCGTCCCCTCGTCGGTGTCCTCCAGCGCATACCACCCCTCAGCGCCGGCCCACTCCGTGACCCCTGCCGGTGGCTCGTGGTGGTAGTCGATGCGGCGGCCGTCGACGAACGTCATGCGCTCGGTGAAGGTCGGGTCGATGACGATGCCGAGCACGTTGACCCGGGAGAGCTCCCAGTGCCAGAGGTCGCCGTCGGCGTTGATGTGCTTGAGCAGCGGGGTGAGCTTCGGCAGGACATCGGGGTCGGTGATGGCTTCCCAGATGGCGTGGCGGTCGGCGTGGACGACGGCGTCGGAGTCGCTCGTGGCCGAGAAGCGGTGCACACCGACCAGTCTCACACGACGTGGTGTGACGCGCCTTCAGGCGGTGTCTCGGCAGCCGTCCGCGAGGCCTGATCCTTGCCGCCCCGCTGGTGCATCTCGGGCTGCAGGCGGTAGACCGCCTCGATCAGCAGTGCGCCGACCGCACCCACGCTCATTGACTGCCACACCATCGCCGCCGGCGCCCGGAACTGGAAGAAGTCCTGGGCGAGCGGGATGGTGAAGGCACCCACGGCGATGAGGGCGCAGACCCCGAGGAGGGCGAGCTTCCAGGGACGAAACGGCCGGGCCAGCACGACAAGGATCCAGAACGACGAGATGAGCAGCGCGACGGTGGCGGCCGTAGACGGCTGCCAGCAGAGCTGGGCAACAGCCTGGTCGACGGTTCCCTGCGCGGCCCCGGCACATTGGGCGGCATCAGGGGTGTCGAACACCTGGTGCGCCAGCAGGTACGACGTGATGACCACGAGACCGGAGATGGCTCCGGCGGGGAGGGCGAACCGCAGGACCCGCCGCAGGAAGCCGGGTGTGTACCGCCGCTTGTTGGGTCCGAGAGCCAGGACGAAGGCCGGTATGCCGATGGTGACCGCTGATACCAAGGTCAGGTGTCGCGGCAGGAACGGGAACGGCAGCGAGAACGCAGCCGCCGTGACGATAACGATGAGGCTCATGACGTTCTTGGCGACGAAGAGGTTGGCGACGCGTTCGACGTTGTTGATGACGCGGCGACCCTCGGCGAGCACAGCGGGCAGGTGTGAGAACTTGCCGTCCAGGAGGACGATCTGGGCCACGGCCTTGGTCGCTTGGGCGCCGTTGTTCATGGCCACCCCGATGTCGGCGTCCTTGATGGCCAGGGCGTCGTTGACCCCGTCACCGGTCATGGCCACGACGTGTCCGTCGGCCTGCAGCGCGTGGACCAGGGCCCGCTTCTGCTCGGGGCTGACCCGGCCGAAGACGGTGGTCTCCCGCGCCACGGCCCGCAGTGACTCGACGTCGGTCCCGAGATCCCGGACGTCGCGCAGGCGGCTCGCCGGGACGTCAAGCCCGACCCGACGGGCGATGGCACCAACGGTTTCCGGGTTGTCGCCGCTGATGATCTTGACGTCGACGCCCTGCGAGGCGAAGTAGTCAAGGGTGTCCTTGGCGTCGGGGCGGACCTGCTCGGTCAAGGCGACCAGGGCCAGGGATCGCAACCCGGCCGGCAGGACCTGCCCGGCGAGGGGGGCGTCGCTGTGGGCCAGCATCACCACGCGCTGGCCGGTCCTCGCCATCTCTTTGACCTCGCCACGGAGGGGGTCGCCGGCGTCCGAGAGCACCTCCGGCGCCCCGAGGACGAATGACCCCCGGCCGGTGAACGAGGCGGCGCTCCACTTGCGGGCCGAGTTGAACGCGATGGTGCTCTCCCGGTCCCATCCGTGAGGGGCGGCAAGTGCGCCGGCCAGGGCGTTCAGTGTGCCGTTGCGGTTCGGGTCGTCAGCCAAGGCCCCGAGTGCCGACTCCACCTCCGCCTTGGACGCACGGCCGGCCACCGGACGGCACGAGTCGTAGACGATGTCGCCGACGGTGAGGGTGCCGGTCTTGTCGAGGCATACGACATCGACGCGAGCGAGCCCCTCGACCGCTGGAAGCTCCTGGACGAGCACCTGCTGGCGCGAGAGGTTGACGGCCGCCAGCAGGAAAGCGACCGACGTCAGCAGCACCAGCCCCTCGGGCACCAGACCGACGAGCCCTCCGCTGGACCGGACGATCACCGTGCGCCAGTCGTTCGCTCCGTAGACCTTGATCTGCGACCAGATCTGCAGCGGCAATGCCAGCACGATGACCCAGGTGATGTACTTCAGCAGCGTGTTGACCGACGACTGGATCTCGGAGTGGGTTCTGGTGAACGTCTTGGCCTCCGCCGCAATCGAGTTCGCGTAGGAGTGGGCTCCGACGGCAGCAGTGACGAACTGTCCGCGCCCTGCGACGACCGTGGTGCCCGACCTCACCTCGTCGGTGTCGTTCTTCGGTACCGGGTCCGACTCACCGGTCAGGTTCGACTCGTCGACCTCCAGCCCGCCGACGGTGTGGAGGCGGCCGTCCGCGGGCACCTGGTCGCCGGCACGCAGCTCGACCAGGTCTCCCAGGACGACCTGCGCCGTAGGGATCTCGCTCAGCTCGCCGTCCCTCACGACGTGCGTCGTAGGTTGGTTCAGCAGCGCGAGCTGGTCCAGCTTCCGCTTGGCCAGGTACTCCTGGACGATCCCGATGGCCGAGTTGAAGACGAGGATCCCGCCGAACACCCCGTCGGCCAGAGAGCCCGTGCTGAGCACCAGGACGAAGAGCACGCCCAGGATGGCATTGAACCGGGTGAAGACATTGGCCTTGACAATGGCCCACACGGACCGTGAGCTCGCCTGGTCGGTCGTGTTGACCTCACCTCGGGCCACCCGGGCGTCGACGTCGGCCGATGAGAGCCCCCGGTCGGGATCCGTGGTGGGGTAGGCGGGCGAGTCGGGCTCGCCGACGCGGGGCGCGGTGGTCACGCGCTCACTGTTCCAGAGGCACCCTGCGGAAACAGTGGGCTTGTGGACACCTTCAGAGCGGTTTGCCAAGACTTTGCTGTCGCCGCGCGCCTGTGGATATCTCAAGGCCCTCAGGTCGAGACCTTGGTGTAGTAGAAGGGTGTTCGCTCCTGACGACAACGCCCTCACGTATGCCGTGGTCACCGACGAGCTGGTCGCGGCGGCCGATGCGGTAGCGGCGGTCACCGACGCCGCAAAATCAGCAAGGATCGAGAACCTGCCTCAGATGGTCAGCACCGTCGGCCACGGCGGCCTCGAGGTGGCCTTCCGCGACTACTGCGCCCGATGGGACTCCGGCCTGTCGCACCTGGTCGGCGACAGCGAGACCATGGCCAGCCGGCTGCGGGAGTGCGCCACGGCCTACGTCGTCAACGAGGAGGTGTCGGCGGGCGGGTTCCAAGCACTGCTGACCTATTCCCCGTCCCCGCCCTGGGGTGCGATGCCGCCCGTCGGCCCGATCGGCTGACCGGTGAACGACCCGCTGGACGACCCGATCGGGCTCGAGGCATCCCTCGCGTCCCGGGTACCGGCCGATCTGTTGGTGCCGTGTGACGTCGCGGGCCTGCTGAAGGCGGCCGAGGTGCTGCGTTCTCACGCCACGGTTCTCGAAGGCGCCGGCGATTCACTGGCGCGCGTCGAGGTCGCCAGCTGGCGCGGCCGGGCGGCAGACGGATTCACCGACGCGGTGACACCGGAGCCCGCGCGGTGGCGGACCGCGGCGGACAGCTTCCTGGCGGGAGCGGTCGCGCTCGAAGGGTTCGTGAGCTGCATCGGGTCAGCCCGGTCCACCGCCGGCGACGCGATCGCGTTGTGGCAGCGCTACCTCGCCACTGCAGCGGCCGCGGTCGCGATGGACGGCGCTCCCGCACAGCCGGCGTTGAGCGGGTCCCTTGAGATCGGAGCGCGAGTTGGTCAGCAGCAGGCGGCCGCTGCCACAGGCTCTTCGGCGGCCGGCCTGACCGCAGACGCCGACGAGCTGCGACGACGGGCCATCACGACGCTGGCCGCGGCCCGACGACAGGCACAGTCCGCCGGGGATGTGACCACCGGAGGCCTCACGCGAGCAGCCGAGGCCGCACCCCAGGCCAGACGGTTCTGGGAGGCGACCATCCGCCCCGCCAACACCGTCGCGATCGGCCACGCCTCGCTGGACGCGCTCGGGATGGTGCCTGCCTTGGGAATCGTCCCCGACGGAGTCAACGCCACCTGGTATGCCGCCTCGGGAGACGGAAGGAACGCAGCGGTCAGCGCCGCCGGCATGGTGCCCATCCTCGGTGCCGCCATGGTCGGAGGACGGCTCATCCGCAACGCGACCCGCCCCATGGAGAAGTTGACAGACAAGGTGGCGAATCCTTTGCCGACGTTTCTGTATATCGCGGGAACGAGGACCAAGGTGAACCTGACACCGCGGCCACAGGACAGCAAGGGACTCTCGTCGTATGACAACCTTGAAGCTCGCATTTTTAGCACGTCCAGGAAGGCTCAGATCATCGAGACGGCACGCCTCAAGACCCTTCAGGTCCACGGACCAGATGGACCCGACGGGCACTATTCGATCCGCCCGCGAACACAAGCGGAGCTCGAGGAGTGGATGGCGACGCGTGAGGGGCCCGTCACTCATCGACTCGCCCACGAGATGATCGAGAGTGTGATCAGCGATGTGGATCTACGACGGCGCTCCTCGTGACCGAAGTGCCCTCACGCTCGTCAACGACTGCCATAGAGCATGTGTGGGACCGCCTTAATGAGGGCTTCAGGGAGATCTACACCCAAGTTCTCCGGCGGACCGCCACGGTGGATTGGCTCGCCGAGGCTCACGACAACCCGTCGTTTCCCCTCATGGCCTACGCGCGCTTCGAGCGAAAGGGCCGCCCTGACGACGAGGCCCTGGTAATACAAGTAGACATCCACCGAGAGAAGGGGGTCATCACCTGGACGACCGACGCCTGTCAGGAACGCGGCGCCGTTCTGGTGGACGGGCCAACACGATCAGCACCCGCGACGGAGCCGCTCGCGTCGTGGGTCGGCGAGGCTGCCGACGCCGCCATTGCGTGGCTCAAGGCTGAGACGCCGAACTTCATCGCGTACCTCAACCAGGAACCCACCCCGTACGACGTCGACTGACCGCCGTCAGGGAGTCGGCCGCGCGGAGAACGGCTGCGCCCCAGGCAGATCGGCCGCGTCGTCGGTGCGCGACTCCATCCCGCGCGGGACGAGAACCATGGCCAGCACGGCCAGCAGCGCGATCGCACAGAAGAAGTAGAACCCCCAGGGGTATCCGAGGCCCGCCGTCACGAGGGCTCCGGTGACCGCCGGTCCGACGATCGAACCGACCCGGCCGATCCCAGAGGCCAGACCCAGTGCGGTGCCCCGGATCGCCGGCGGGTACACCCGGGTGATGTAGGCGTAGATGAGCACCTGCGCGCTGAAGACGAAGAGGCCCGTGAGGAAGACGGCGCCGTTGAGGAGCAGCGTCGGCATCCGGATGCTCAACATGCCCAGCAGCACGGTCGCGCCGGCGAACCAGAGGATCGCGCTCGCCCGGATCCCGCGGGCGTCGCCGACCATTCCGGCGACCACCAGGCCCACGACTCCACCGAGGTTGAGCAGCAGCAACATCGTCAGCGAGGTCCCCAGCGCATACCCGGCGGCCTTCATGATGGTCGGCAGCCAGCTGTTGAGCCCGTAGACGAGAAGGAGGCCCATGAACGACGCGGCCCAGGTGGCGACGCTGACGAGCGCGAACGGCTTCTTGAGGACGTCGCTGATCGGCACCTTCGGCGCGGGTGTCTGCGAGACCAGGAGCGGGTTGGTCTCCGGCAGCTTGACCCACATCACGGGGAGGACGAGCAGGCCGACGACACCGCCCACGACGAACAGGATCGGCCAGCTGGGCGCGACGACGATCGCCAGCAGAGACGTCAGGACGGCGCCGATGTGGTAGCCGGTCATGGTGAGGGTGGTCGCGCGGGCCCGGCGCTCCGGTGCCGTGACCTCGCTCATCATCGTCAGAGCCGCCGGAAGGCAGGCTCCCAGCCCCATGCCGGCGATGAGGCGCAGCAGCCCGAAGACCGTCGCGTTCGGCGCCAGCGGGACGAAGAGCGTGAAGACGGAGAAGAGCGCGATCGACGACATCAGGGCCAGGCGCCGTCCGAGCCGGTCGGCGACCGGGCCCACGGCGATGGAGCCGAGCATGATGCCGACCAAAGAGATCGTCGTGACGAACGTGGCCTCGGCCGGCCCGATACCGGCGTACTTCGTCTCCAGGATCGTCGGCAGCGCTGCGCTCAGCGCAACGATGTCGAATCCCTCGAGGGTGACGGCCAGCCAACAGAGCATTCGGATCCACGCGGTCGAGCTCCCCTTGGAGGCGGCTACCGCGCTGTGGGGTGAGGCCATGTCATGACTCCTTGGTCGGTCGGCATGCCCCCACGTTAGGGCGACGACACCGCCCGGTCACCCCGCACCAAGCACGAGCCTAACCGAGGCGATGGCCACGCAGGCTCAGGCAACTTGACGCAAGGTGCCGTCGCTCACGTCGTAGACGGACCCACGCACCGCGTCCTTGTGCGGGATCGACGGCTCGGCCCGGATCCTGGCGATGTTCTGGCGTACGTCCTGGTCGAAGTCGCCGAACGCCTTGGCCGTACGCCCGTGTCGGCCTCGATCTGCTGCTGGAACCGGAACTCGGCGGCGGTGAAGGTGTGCATGTCGCAGTCAGTGTGATGAACCAGAACGATCTCGGTCGTCCCGAGCAGGCGCTGGCTGATGGCCAGCGAGCGCAGCTCTTCCTGCGTGACGAAGCGGCCGGCGTTGCGGATCACATGGGCGTCGCCCTCATGCAGTCCGAGCAGGCCCTGGACGTTCAGCCGTGCGTCCAGGCGGGCGACGATCGCCACCCCCTTGGCCGACGGAAGAGGGAGGCGCGCACCGCCGCCCGCACCTAAGGGGCATGCCTCGGTACGAGCCGAGCGGTATGTACTGCACCTGATAACCGCCCAACACCGCAGCCAAGCCGACCGCTGGGCCCGTCGGCGGCGGGATGCTCTACCCGCCCGTGTCGAGTGTCGACAACGGCTGGCTCGGGGCAGCGTTGCGGGTCGTGATGAACGCGCCGACCGCGGGGCCGAGGCGCATCTTCCGGCGGATGCGCTGGGACACGTTCTACGAGGCGGACGCGTGGAGGCCGGGTGGGCTGATCCACGGCGGGTCCTGGGACGCGCCACCGGCACCCGGCCAGGCGTACATCAAGGGCACCACATCGGCGTGGGGCCGGACGTCTACTACACGGCGAACTCGACGACACGGCCGTGTCCAAGACCTTGATCACCTCCAACCCCGGGTCGTCAGGTGTCTGTGGGCAACTTCCGGCCCGGTCTGGTGTGGCCTGATCAACTGGTGGCGTGATGGGCGGCGACGCGGTTCGGCTGGAGCACGCGCTCGCGTCAGGTGCGCCGCCAAACCTCCTCCACGGAGCATCAGCAGCACGCAGCCGAGGCTGAAGGCCCCGCCGCGGTCATGGCGGCCGATGCTGATGCCTTGCGTCGGGCGGCGATCGAACCGGTTCGGGTCCGCGCGCTCGATGGGCGGCCGGTGACATCGCGATCGAGTCCTTGGTGACGGCAGCGAGCCCCTTGGGATCTCCGTTGTGCTACGCGATCAAGCCTCCGCCCGACCACGCCTCGGTCCATGGACCTACGTCGCTTCTCTCCGAAGAGACCCAGGTCCCTGGCGCCAGCCGAAAGTTCTGCAAGTCTGAGGCCATGGCACGCGGGATGGAGAGCACGAGGTCCGCTACTCGCTCCCGGCCGGCCGGCCTGGCGTTCTTCGCCGTGACGGCCCTGTTCCTCGCGCTGGGTGAGACAGCTTTGGGGTTGGCGGCCAATCCCGGGCCGTGGGGCTGGACGACGGCCCTCCTCCCGTTGGGTGGGTTGGTCTACGTGGCGACCGGCCTCCTCGCGTGGACGCGGCGGCCGCATCACCGCATGGGGCCGCTGCTCTGCGCGGGTGGGTTGCTGTGGTTCGCATCCGCTGCGGTCAACACCAGCAACCCCATGCTCTACGGACTCGGCCTCGTCGCACAGACCATCCCGATCGCCTTCGTGGTGCATGCCCTCCTTGCCTTCCCGTCGGGGCGTTTGCGGGGCCCCGCCGCTCGGGGTCTCACGGCGGGGATCTACGTCACCGCTCTGGTGCTCCAGGCCCCGCTGTTCCTCTTCCGCACCCTGCGCGACGACCCGGCGGTCCTCTGGGTGGCCGCCCGACCGGATGTCGTCGAGACCACTCGCCAGGTGCAGGCCGTCGCCGGGCTCACGGTGCTCGGTGCGACGGCCGTGGTGCTGGCCCATCGCGTCTTTTCGGTCGACCGGGTGCAACGACGGGTCCTGCTGCCGGTCTACGTGAGTGGTTTCCTTGTCGTCATCCTCGTGACGAGCGTGGTCAACGTGTTGCGGGCGTTGGGGATGTACAACGCTCCGGTGGTGGACATCTTCCAGACGGTGATCCTCATGCTCATGCCGGGGGCGTTCGTCGCGGGCGTGCTGCTCGGCGGCTTCGCGCGCACCGGCGAGCTGGACGAGCTCGCCGAGTGGTTGGGCTCGGCGGGCGCACGGCCGGACGTCCAGTACGCGGTCGCTCGTGCCCTGGGCGACCCGAGCGTGCTGCTGAGTTACCGCTTCGGTGAGGGGTGGGTCGACGCCGACGGCCTGGCCGTCGAGCTGCCCACGACGGGGTCCAGCCAGGCCGCCTCCTTCGTCGAGATCGACGGTCGACCGGTGGGGGCCATCAGCTACGACGCCACACTCATTCCCGATCCGGCGCGCGTGGTGGCCGCAGGTCGCGTCGTGGCGATCGCCCTCGACCGGCAGCGCCTGACCGCGCAGCTGCTGGCCAGCCAGGAGGAGCTGCGTGACTCCCGTACGCGCCTGGTCGAGGCCGGCGACCACGAACGGCGCCGTCTGGCCCAGGATCTCCATGATCGGCTTCAGGGTCGACTGATCCTGCTCGCCCTGCGCGTCGGCAACGCCGCCCCGGGCGACGATCTCGTCGACATCCGGCGCGGGCTCGACGAGTCCATCACCGAGCTGCGGTGGCTCGTGCAGGGGGTCATGCCGGCGCTCTTGCTGGAACGAGGCCTATTCGCGGCCGTCGAGGATCTGGCCGACCGGGTGCCGATCCGCACCGTTCTGGACTTCGGACCGGGGGGATACCCGCTCCACGACATGCGTCTACCGCAGTCCGTCGAAGGCACCGCCTACACCGTCATCGCTGAAGCGCTCACCAACGCGGTCAAGCATTCCGCTGCATCGACGATCACGGTGAACGTGCGGCAGGACAGCACCCATCTGTTCATCGAGGTGGCCGACGACGGAGTCGGTGGGGCGCGGCCGGCCGGCGGTCTCGGACTGCACGGCATGGCCGACCGGGTTCAAGCCCTGGGTGGTCGGCTGGACATCGACAGCCCCGAGGCAGCCGGTACGCGGGTGCGAGCGGAGCTGCCATGCGCATACTGATCGGGGAGGACGAAGCGCTGCTGCGTGAGGGGCTGACCCTGGTCCTCGCCCAGCACGACCTCGAGATCGTCGGCACCTCGGGTGACGCCGACGAGCTGGTTGTGATGTCGGCCCGACTGGCGCCCGACCTGGTCCTGACCGATATCCGGATGCCCCCGACGCGCACCGATGACGGTCTGCAGGCCGCACTGCGGATCCGGGCAGAACGACCCACGACCGCGGTGGTCTTGCTCTCCCAGTTCGTCCAGCGGCGGTACGCCATGGAGCTGCTCGCCGACGGAGGTGGCCGGGTCGGCTACCTGCTGAAACAGCGAGTCCTCGACGTTCCCGCGTTCGTCGATGACCTGCGTCGGGTGGTGAGCGGCGGGACGGCGCTCGACCCCGAGGTGGTCGCGCTCATGATGAGCCGGAGCCGCCGCGACGACGAGGTCCTCGACTCCCTCTCGGCCCGACGCCGCGAGGTTCTCAGCCTCATCGCCGAGGGGTTGAGCAACGCCGCCATCGCTCGCCGGCTCGTCATCACCGAGAAGTCGGTCGTCGCGCACACGTCCGGGATCTACGACGCGCTCGGGCTGCCCCCCGACGGCGACGAGCACCGCCGCGTCCTCGCCGTCATCCACTATCTCGGCCGCTGAACGGCCGTGGCGGTGTCCGCTACCGCGCTCGCGAGCCCGGGACGATGACAGAGACACCGAACCGGGCCAGGTCGCGATCCCAGGCCACGACGTCAGCTCGATGCTCGATCGCCAGCGCTGCGAGGTGAGCATCAGCCGTGAGATGGCCAGCCGTTCCCACCGTCTCCAGGAGGGACCGAAGCACAGCGGCGTGCCGAACCGTCGGCTCCACCGTGACGGCCACGGGCGAGGCCAGCCAAGCGTCCACCACGTCCATCGCCTGGGTTGCGGTCAGCGGCTTGTCGAAGACGCTGCGGTGCGTGGCTAGCCGTATGACAGCCAGCAACGTCGTCCAAGGGAACCCCACTGCTTCCCCCTCAGACAGGGCAACCGTCAGCCAGGTGCGCGAATCCTCACACCAGGGACTAGCCCGGTTGATGGCATAGAGCAGGACATTGGCGTCAACGAGCTTCATCGGCCGGTAGCCAGCTCCCGGGCGATCTCGTCGTCCTCCATGTCGGCGGCCAGACGAAGGGCATGGGTCAGATCAATCCTTGGCGTACCGAGGTCATAGCTCGGAAAGGACACCTCGACGCGGGCGGATGGGGCCAGGGCGCGACGGAGACTTGAGTTGACGGCGTCTTTGAACGACACACCGGTCTCCTGCATCAGCTTCTTCAGCATGGTCTCAACGTCTGACTCCAGAGTGACGGTGGTTCGCATAGGACATCTTAGCATCTTTCAATATGATGCTGTGATGCACATCCCTGCTGAGGGTGGATGGCCCCGTCGAGCAGCATGGTTGGGTGGCTTCGCTGTCCGAGGCCTGTGGGCGAAACGGTCCGGCCATGAATCTTGGGTGTGCGCTGCGAGACTTGCCGGGTGCACGAGCTGCTCATCGCCCAGAACCCCGACCCGGAGTCGACGCTCCGGTTCCTGATGCGGGTGCCGCTCGGGGCGGGTCTGGTGTTCCGCACGGCGGGAACGTGGCCGCGCACGAAGGCCCTGTTCTGCTACCCCGTGCACCTGCGCGAGTGGCCGGAGGAGCCGGAGATCGTCGAACGCGTACCGGTGCGCTCGTGTGCACGTCGCGGTGCCGCCATCGACCTCGTGCTGGACCGGTCCCGAGAGAACCGCTCCCAGATTGTCTTCACGCAGGGCCGAGGACGCGACATGGTCTTCTGGCAGTCGGCGCGCACCCGGAAGCAGGCCCGACCCAATGTGTCGGTCCCAACGGCCCGGGCCGCGGGGATACCGGACCTGACCATCGTCGTCGACTCCCACGAACGGTATGCGTACCGCTTCGCCGACCAGCAGGTGCAGATCCGGACTGCTCCCCTTCCCTGCGGGGACTACGGGTTGGAGGTCGACGGCGTGCTGTCGGCGTCAGTGGAGCGCAAGTCTCTCGCCGACTTCGTGTCGAGCCTCACCGACGGGCGGCTTCGTTTTGCGCTGGGCGAGCTGGCCGCGCTCCCGCGGGCCGCCGTGGTCGTGGAGGAGCGGTACTCGCAGCTGCTCAAGGTGGACTGGGTGCGGCCGTCCGTCGTGCTCGACGGGTTGGCCGAGCTGCAGGTGCGCTACCCGAATGTGCCGATCGTGTTCTGCGAGACACGGCCGTTGGCGGAGGAGTGGACCTACCGCTACCTCGCCGCTGCGCGAGTGTGGGCGGAGACCGAGGCAGCTGCCGTGGAGCGGATCGAGGCTCATCGGCATCTGGCCTCCCCCGCCGCCGAACCGGCTGAGCCAACCGAGCGCGCGTCGACGAGGACGTCGCCGGCGGTGGTTCGACGGTGGGCCAGGGAGAACGGCCTATCGGTCTCTGACCGCGGCCGCCTGCGGCCCGAGGTGTGGGACGCCTGGCACCGCGCAACAGTCGGCGAGCAATGAGACCGGTATAGGTGAGGGACTGGACCGATGAGCGCCGCGGCGTGGGATGACCGCCCCACGAAAACGCCCTTAGACGACGGATATCCATCAACATTTGGCAAATCGGTCATCACGCGGAAGATTGGTTGCCGGTGGACGCATGCGACGCAGCCCAGAAAGACCACGGAGCCAGCGCGTGAAGGCGCTGGCTCCGTGGCGTCTACGCCGCGTAGCGCACCACTAGCTGCAGCCGCTGGTGCTGCCGCAGCCCTCGCAGACGTAGCAGGAACCAGCCGGTCGCATCTTCGTGCCGCACGTCATGCACATCGGTGCGTCGGCCGCCTTGCCCTGGAACTTCTCCATCAGCTCGGCCGACGAGTGGACGTCGCCGCTCACCTTCCGGGCCGACGCTGCGCCGGCTCCGGACGTGACCTCCTCCGCGGGGATCACCGCGCGCGCCTGAGATCCGACGCCCGCTGTCTTGGCGTCCTGCGGCTTCGCTTCCTGAGCGGGCTCGGCCGGCTTCGGCTTGGCGATCGGGGCGGTCTGGGCGTAGAGTTCCAGCTCGTCCTCGACGTCCTCGTCCGACTCTGACTCGTCGAGCGCATACGAGCCGGTCTCGAGCTGACGGGACCGCTCGTCGGCGGTGTGGATGCCCATGTAGGACCGGGTCTCGAAGTCGAGGTAGTCCAGCGCCAACCGGCGGAACACATAGTCGATGATCGACTGCGCCATCCGCACATCGGGGTCGTCAGTCAGACCGGCCGGCTCGAACCGGAGGTTGGTGAACTTCTCCACGTAGGTCTCGAGCGGCACGCCGTACTGCAGCGCGATCGAGATGGCGATGGAGAACGCGTCCATCAGACCGGCCAACGTCGAGCCCTGCTTACCGAACTTGAGGAACACCTCGCCGAGGCCGTCATCAGGGTAGGAACCGGCGGTGAGGTAGCCCTCAGCCCCGCCCACCGAGAACGAGATCGTCTGCGAGGGACGCCGCTTCGGCAGGCGCTTGCGCACGGGCCGATATTCGACGACCTTCTGGACAAGCGGCTCCGCGGCGGCAGCGGCCTTGTCGGCCGCCGCGTCCTTGGCGGTCGAGCCACCGTCGGAGAGCGGCTGGCCGACCTTGCAGTTGTCGCGGTAGACCGCGAGTGCCTTGAGGCCGTACTTCCACCCCTGGAGGTAGACGTCGGCGATCTCGTCGACGGAGGCCGTCTCGGGCAGGTTCACCGTCTTGCTGATCGCGCCGGACAGGAACGGCTGGGTGGCGGCCATCATCCGGACGTGACCCATCGGCGCGATCGACCGCGCGCCCATCGCGGTATCAAAGACCTCGTAGTGCTCAGGCTTGAGACCGGGGGCGTCGATGACGTGGCCCTTGTCGGCGATGTACTCGACGATGGCCTCGCTGGTCTCGCCCGTGTAGCCCAGCTTCTTCAGCGCGCGTGGGATAGTGAGGTTGACGATCTGCATCGAACCGCCGCCGACGAGCTTCTTAAACTTCACCAAGGAGAAGTCGGGCTCGATGCCGGTCGTGTCGCAGTCCATCATGAAGCCGATGGTGCCGGTGGGGGCCAGGACCGACGCCTGGGCGTTGCGATAGCCGTGCATCTCCCCCAGGGCGACGACCTCGGCCCACGCCTTGGTGGCGAGGGCGTGGACCCCGCGGTCCATGGCGTCGAGGGTCTTGATCTCGTCGTTCGCCGCCTGGTGCTTGCGCATCACGCGCTTGTGGGCATCGGCGTTGCGGGCGTACCCGGCATACGAACCGACGATCGCGGCCAGCTCGGCCGACCGCTTGTAGGACGCCCCGGTGAGAAGTGAGGTGATCGAGGCGGCGAGCGCCCGGCCACCTGGGGAGTCATAGCCGTGGCCGGTGGCCATGAGCAGGGCGCCGAGGTTGGCGTAGCCGATGCCCAGCTGGCGGTAGTCGCGCGTCGTCTGGCCGATCGCCTCGGTCGGGAAGTCGGCGAAGCAGATCGAGATGTCCATGGCCGTGATGACGAGCTCGACGACCTTCTCGAAGGCGGCCGCATCGAAGGTGTCGTCGTTGCGCAGGAACTTCAGGAGGTTGAGCGACGCCAGGTTGCACGAGGAATTGTCGAGCGACATGTACTCCGAGCACGGGTTGCTGGCCGTGATGCGGCCCGTCTCCGGGTTGGTGTGCCACGCGTTGATCGTGTCGTCGTACTGGATGCCCGGGTCGGCGCACTCCCACGCCGCCTTGGCGATCTTGTCCCAGAGCTGGCGGGCGTCGACGGTCTCGATGACCGAGTTGTCGAGCCGCGAGCGCAGCCCGAACTCGCTACCATTTTCGACCGCCGTCATGAACTCGTCGTTGACCCGCACCGAGTTGTTGGCGTTCTGGTACTGGACGGACACGATGTCCTTGCCGCCGAGGTCCATGTCGAACCCGGCGTCGCGCAGGGCGCGGATCTTGTCCTCCTCGCGCGCCTTGGTCTCGATGAACTCCTCGATGTCGGGGTGGTCGACGTCGAGGACGACCATCTTGGCCGCGCGGCGGGTGGCCCCGCCGGACTTGATGGTGCCGGCGGACGCGTCGGCGCCGCGCATGAAGGAGACCGGGCCGCTGGCGGTGCCGCCGGAGCTGAGCAGCTCCTTGGACGAGCGGATGCGGGAGAGGTTGAGGCCGGCGCCGGAGCCGCCCTGGAAGATCTTCCCCTCCTCCTTGTACCAGTTGAGGATCGAGTCCATCGAGTCCTCGACGGCGAGGATGAAGCAGGCCGAGACCTGCTGCGGAGAGGCCGTCCCGACGTTGAACCAGACCGGAGAGTTGAACGAGAAGACCTGGTGGAGCAGCGCATACGTCAGCTCGTGCTCGAAGAGGGTGGCGTCCTCCTCGCTGCCGAAGTAGCCGTGCTCGCGCCCCGCCTTGACGTAGGTGAGGACGACGCGGTCGATGAGCTGCTTGAGGCCGGTCTCGCGGACGGGGGTGCCCAGGGCGCCGCGGAAGTACTTGGTCGTGACGATCGTGGACGCGTTGACCGACCAGAAGTCGGGGAACTCGACGCCGCGCTGCTCGAAGATCGTCTCGCCCGTCTTCCAGTTCTGCTGGATGACGTCGCGCTTCTGCCAGGTCACCTCGTCATAAGGGTGCACCCCCGGCGTCGTGTAGATGCGCTCGATGGTGACGCCCTTGCCCCTGCCGGGCTTACGGGCGCCGGCGCGGTTGGCGGTCTCGGTCATCTGGTTACTCCCCTTCCCCGGTGCGCGGACCGGGCCTCTGGTTTCTGTTGTATCGCTGAGGACTGACACCCGACGCATGCGGCGCGAGGGGAGTCGGATGGAGCTAGGTCTGCTGTGACTGCTCCGTATGCCGCGTGGGCTCTTCGGCGGTCGCGTCACGCTCGGCGCGGAGCAGGGTGATGGCGGCCTCGAAGTCCTCGAGGCTGTCGAAGGCCTGATAGACGGAGGCGAAGCGGAGGTAGGCGACCTCGTCGAGCTCACGGAGCGGTTCGAGGACCGCAAGACCCACCTCGTGGGCCTCGACCTCGGCGCTGCCCTGCGACCGGATGGTCTCCTCGACGCGCTGGGCGAGGACCGCAAGGTCGTCCTCGGTGACCGGGCGGCCCTGGCAGGCCTTGCGGACGCCAATAAGGACCTTGTGGCGGCTGAACGGCTCGGTGACGCCGGAGCGCTTGAGGATGCTCAGGCTGGCCGACTCGACGGTCGTGAACCGGCGGTTGCACTCGGGGCACTGTCGGCGCCGGCGGATGGCCGTCCCGTCGTCGGTGGTGCGGGAGTCGATCACGCGGGAGTCGTTGTGGCGGCAGAACGGGCAGTGCATGGCGGTCAGACTCCCTTCGGGTGTGTAGGTCTCGGGGGACATCATGTGAACAACGTGTGGGTAAGTCCTCATCCCCTGGGGACTACATGTGGACGACTTACACTGGTGTAACTACTACATCTAGCGGTAGAGGTAACGCCCTCGGGCGCCTGCCTGTCAAGAGCGCAGGTGGGGTCGGCGTGTCGCTGAGCTGAGGGCGGGGCACGGGGCCGGGGGGCGGGGGGCGGTCGGTCGGCTACGGGTTCCTTGGTGGCACCGCTTAGGGAGCGCGGACGTCGAGCGCCTGCGGGGCACGGCGCCCGCTGTCGTCCGGTGAACCAGCGGGGCAACGATCTCGGAGCCCTGCACCCCCTGGAGGGGGGGTGGGGCTCCGAGATCGTTGACTGCCTGTGCGCAACCCCTCGCGGTGGGGCTTCCGTTTGGCATACTGACCGCGTTTGGTGCCGGACGGGACCGGATGCCGAGTGAAGGGATCAGGCGTGAGACTGCGAGCTATGGGGCGGTACGCCGCGGGGCTGAGCGTGGCGGTGGTGGCGATGGCGGGGTGCACGACGTCCACGCCAGACCCCGGTTCCAGCCCAGCGTCGTCCACGACCTCCCCCGCGACTTCTTCGTCCGGATCAACATTGGCAACTGCCTCGTCGACCACGACCAGCACGCCGTCTCAGTCGGCAACTGCTGATCCGAACACCACTCAAGACGCTCAAGTAAAGACGGCCGAAGGCGCGGTGGCTTTTACGGGATTCTTTCTGGCTCAAGCAAACGACGCGTACACAAAATCGGATTCAACGATTGTCAAACCTTTGGTGCTTGAGTCCTGTAAGACGTGCACCTCGATGATTACAACCCTCAATGGGTATAAGTCGATACTTACAAATACGTCGGTGACTTCATCACGCCGACATTTATGACAATTAACAGTTTCAATGGCGGGGACGTTAGTGTGCTGGTGAGCAGCGACACGAAGTCCAGCAAACTCTTCGGACCGACTGGGAGCCTTGTTGAAGAGATTCCCGGAGCCAAAGGAAACGTTGTCGTGCAGCTCGATTGGAATGGCTCAGCTTGGCGGGTTTCCGGGATAAAGGGGGGGTAGGACATTGAGACCACTTGTTGCCTCTCTATCCTTGGCACTAGTCATGCTTGTGTCCACTGCTACAGAGGCGAGGGCTGAGGGGCGGTGCGATCGGCTGCAGGTGTGCGCGCCCACGCAAGAGGGGGTCTGGTCAGGGACGAGAAAAGAAGACGTCGTGAACTTACCCAAGGGCCCAGGTGATGACGGTAAAAGCGTTTGGGCACCAGTCGTTGATGCGCCTCGATACGAATACGGCTGGACGACGTCTTGCACTAGCGCGCTTCCAGGTGAGGCCGGTTCAGACGTTCTTTGCCTTGGTGCCGTCGTGTCCTGTTCCAACCCGGCAAACGGTCCCGGCCCCCTGACCAAGATCTGGCGTCGTGTTGTCCAGCAAGACCAGCCGCCTGGTCCGCGGGCCCTGGTGGGTTCCACCTGCTGGGCTGACGCAGTCCCGGGAAGCCGACCGACAGTGACGATGGCCATGATTCAGGATGCTTTCAACCTCACGCCTTGGGCCAAGCCGCAGATCAGCACACAGCCAAACGGGAACGTTACCTTGGTTGGCCTTGACACGTATTACAGGCTGAACTGGACACCCGAGGGATACGAACCAGATGAGATCGAAGTTGTCGATCCCGCCCGGATGAACGGCTACCAGATCGATGTACGAGTAAAGCTCGTGAGCTTCATCTGGAACTTCGGCGACGGGCAGACGTTTGGCCCCACGACCTCCGAGGGAGGGGTCTACCCGTCGGGGAACATCACGCACCGATACCTCGGCGGCGGGGCATTTCCGTCAAGTGTGACGACGACGTTCGGGGGTGACTTCCGGATCAACGGCGGCGACTGGGCGCCTATCCCCAACACTGCCACCGTTCCAGGGCCGGCGACCGCCGTGACCGTCCGCACCGCTGAAGCGCAGCTCGTGAGTCACTGACCAGGGAGTTGAAGGACGTGCGACGGCGGGGGCACGGTTGTGACGCGACGGGCACGTTATTCCGTGCCCTTCGCGTCACAGGCGTGCCCCCCGCGACGCATGGCTCATCGGCTTGAGCTGAAGCGGGGGAGTCAACCCTTTGGGGGGTCGAATCCACCGCGTTGACCTCTGACAGCCCCGCCCGGTCACGGCAACCCCCCGCCCGCCCGTCGCAACCCACCACCACCCCTAGCGAAGCGGCCCACTTTCATTTGGGCTTCGCTCATTGCGCATCTACTTACGCGCCCTTACGCTCGCCACCACATCCACGGTGGATGACGAGCTGACGAGGGGGTCGGATGGCGTCGCTGAGCGAGTTCGACCGCGAGCAGGCCATCCTTCTCGAGCTGGACGAGCAGGGTCGCGTCGAGGTCGGCGCGCTGTCCACCCGGTTCGGTGTCTCCGCCGTCACCATCCGCAAGGACCTAGAGAACCTCGAGCGCCGCGCCATGCTCCGGCGCATCCGTGGCGGCGCCCTGGTGGCCCAGCGCACCGACGAGGGTGCGTTCGAGTTCCGGCAGCGGGTCGCCGCCAAGGCCAAGCGGGCTATTGCCCGCCAGGCGGCGTCGATGGTCAGGCCCGGGGACGCCATTGCCATGGACTCCTCGACGACGTGCTTCTACCTCGCCGAGGAGATTGCCGACATCACCCCGCTGACCGTCGTCACCAACGGCCTGCGCACGTCGTCCTACCTGCTCGCCCACTCCACGGCGAACGTCATCATGCCTGGCGGTGTGCTCCGGAGGGCGTCCGAGTCCATGGTCGGGTTCTTCGGCGGCGTTCTGGAGGGCCGGGGGCGGGTGGACGCCGGGTTCTTCGGGCTCGTCGGCCTCAGCCTGCAGCGCGGCCTGCTCGACATCACCCCGGAGGAGGCCCACGCCAAGGAAGCCCTCGCCTCGGTCTGCCGGCGCGTCTACGGCCTGTTCGACTCCACCAAGGTCGAACGATTCGGCACCCACCCGTTCGTCCCCGTCGACCGCGTCACCGGCCTCATCTCCGACACCGGCGTCCCCGCACAGACGCACCAGGCGTGGACCGACGCGGGGGTGTCCTGGACGCTCGTCGACCCCGACGAGGCCCGACCGACGTCGACTCGGGTGACACCGCTTCGGACCGGCACGCGAGGCCGCGCATGACGGCCGCGCGTATCACCACGCGGGTCGCCGCCGTCGATCTCGGGGCCGAGAGCGGCCGCGTGGCCAGCGTGTCGTTCGACGGGGAGCGGCTCGACCTCGAGGTGGTCAACCGCTTCCCGCACCGCCCCAGCCGCACCGACGGGGTCCTGCGCTGGGACATGCCGACCCTGTGGGGCGGCATCCAGGCCGGCTTGACCCAGCTCGCCAACCGGTCAGAGGTCGTGGAATCGGTCGGCGTCGACGCCTGGGGCGTCGACTACGGACTACTCGACGCCGCCGGCGCCCTTGTGGACTCACCTACGTGCTACCGCGACGCTCGCCAGCCGGTGCAGCACGAGGAGGCGCTCGCCACGGTCGGCGCCGAGCGGTTGTATGCCGCGACCGGGGCCCAGATCATGCCCATCAACACCGTGTTCGGCCTGATGTCCGACGCGCGGACGATGCCCCAACGGCTCGAGCGGGCGTCGACGATGCTCATGCTGCCCGACGTCTTCCATCACCTGCTGTCCGGCACCAAGGCCACCGAGTACACCGCCGCCTCCACCTCAGGCTGCTACGACATGGCCCGAGACGCCTGGGCGACAGACCTGCTCGACGAGCTCGGTGTGCCGACCCACCTGCTCCCCGACGTGGTGGCACCCGGTACCGACGTCGGCCCACTAATCGGCGATCTCGCTCAAGGCGCGCTGCGCGGAGCCCGCGTCATCGTCCCGCCCGGGCACGACACCGCGAGCGCTGTCGTCGGGACGCCCCTGGCCGGCCCGCACGGCCTCTACATCTCGTCCGGCACGTGGTCCCTCGTCGGCGTCGAGACGCCCGCACCGGTCATCTCCCCCGAGACCCAGCGACGCAACATCACCAATGAGGGCGGGTATGCCGCAACGATCCGGCTGCTGCGCAACGTCGCCGGGCTCTGGCTGCTCCAGTCCTGCCGCCGCGCTTGGGCGGCCCAGGGCACCAACTACTCCTACCCCGCCCTCGTCGCCCTCGCCGAGCAGGAACCAGCCCTGGCCAGCATCGTCAACCCCGACGCCCCCGAGTTTCTCGACGGGGAGGAGATGCCCACGCGGATCCAGCAGTACTGTGCGACAACGGGATTGACCGTTCCCGAGACTCCCGGCCAGGTTGTCCGCTGCGCGCTCGACTCGCTCGCCCTCAGCTATCGCGCCGTGATCGACGACCTGACGACGGTCACGGACAAGAGCATCCCGAGCATCAACATCACCGGCGGTGGGTCCAACAACGCCCTGCTGTCACAGCTCACCGCCGACGCCACGGGGCTGCCCGTGCACTGCGGCCCCGTCGAGGCGACCGCCCTCGGCAACGCCGCCACACAGCTGGTCGCCCTCGGCGAGCTGAGCGACCTGTCCGACATCCGCCGCGTCGTCGCCGACACCACGTCGTTGACGACCTACACCCCCGGCCCGTCCGCGGCCTGGGACGACGCCTACGAACGGTTCGGTCGTCTCATCGCCCGCGACCGGGACCATGACCGGCACCGCGCCACCCTGCACGACTGACGCACCTCACCCACCCCACCCAGCAAGGAGCCCCATGATGAGACTCACCACCACCGCTCGGTCTGCCGCTGTCGTCACCCTCGCCGCCGCCGTCGTGCTCAGCGGCTGCACGAAGAAGAACGACGACACCTCCAGCGGCTCAGGCGGAGCCGCCGGTTCGGGCAGCACCGGTGCAGCCAGCGGCGGCTCCGGCGGGGGCGGCGGCGGGGCCGGCAAGAAGATCGCCTTCGTGCCCAAGCTGCAGGGCATCCCGTACTTCGAGGCGATGAACGCCGGCGGCCAGCAGGCGGCCAAGGAGCTCGGCCTCACCTGGCTCTACCAGGGTCCGACGCAGGCCGACGCGGCCGCCCAGGCCCAGATCGTCCGCTCCTACATCCAGCAGAAGGTCGACACCCTCATCGTCGCCCCCAACGACCCCGACTCGATGGCTCCGGTGCTCCAGCAGGCCAAGGACGCGGGCATCAAGGTCCTCACCTCCGACACGGACGCCCCCAACTCGGTCCGCGAGGCCTTCGTCTCGCAGGCGAGCACCGAGGGGATCGGCACCGCGCTCGTCGACGAGCTGGCCAAGCCGATGGGCAAGAAGGGCAAGTACGCCATCGTCTCCTGCGGCGAGACGGCGCAGAACCTCAACGGCTGGATCGCCGTCCAGAAGAAGGTCACCGCCGACAAGTACAAGGACATGACGATCGTCGACACGGTGTATGCCGGTGAGGACCAGAACAAGGCCACCCAGATGGCGACCGACCTGATGAACGCCCACCCCGACCTCACCGGGCTCGTCGGTGAGTGCACCTCATCGGCTCCCGGTGTGGCGCAGGCGGTCAAGGACGCCGGCAAGATCGGCAAGGTCTTCACGGTCGGCCTCGGCACCCCCAAGTCGATGGCGCCCTATCTCCAGGACGGCTCCTCGTCGGCCTCGATCCTCTGGGACGTGCAGAACCTCGGCTACCTCACCGCCTGGGCCGGTCTCCAGGCGGCCAACGGCAAGCCGTTCGCCGCCACCAACAACGTCAGCTCGAAGATGACGGCCGTGACGTTCGACAGCGCGACCAAGATCCTCCTGCTCGGGCCGCCGCTCACCATCACCAAGGACAACGTCTCGCAGTTCAGCTACTGACCGGCTGCGGTCGGGACGAAAGGAGCCAACGGTGGACGCCCGGCTCGAGCTGAGGGACATCTCCAAGCGCTACGGCGGCGTACGCGCCATCCGTCACGCTGACCTCGTGGTCGAGCCGGGCACGGTCCACGCCGTCGTGGGCGAGAACGGGGCCGGCAAGTCGACCCTCATCAAGATCGTGGCCGGCGCGGAGAGCGCCGACACCGGGACGATGACCTTCGAGGGCGCCCCGATGCACCTGTCGTCGACCCAGGACGCGCTGGCCTACGGCATCCAGACCGTCTACCAGGAACCGCAGCTGTTCGCCGAGCTCACCGTGTCGGAGAACATCTTCGTCGGCCGCGAAATGGTCTCCGGTGGTCGCGTCAACTGGGCCGCCCAGCACGAGAGGGTGCTCGAGCTGCTCGCGCTCCTCGGCCTGCCGGAACGGTATGCGACGCGTACCGTCGGCGATCTGTCCATCGCCGAGCAGCAGCAGGTCTCGATCGCCAAGGCGCTGGCCGGCAACGCCAAGGTCCTCATCCTCGACGAGCCGTCGGCGATCCTCACCGACTCCGAGATCGAGGTGCTCTTCGGTGTGGTCCGCCGCCTCACCGAGTCCGGTGTCTCGGTCATCTACATCTCTCACCGGCTCGACGAGCTGTTCCGCATCTGCCAGCAGGTCACCGTCATGCGCGACGGCGAGACCATCGGCGCCTGGCCCATCGAGGAGCTGACGCTGCGACGCATCGTCGAGCTCATGGTGGGCGGCGCCATCGAGGAGCACTCCCAGGCACGGAAGCCGACCGCGGACGAACCGCGCCTGGTACTGGAGAACCTCGCGGCAGAAGGGCACTTCACCGACGTCGACGTCTCGGTCCGACCCGGTGAGATCGTCGGGCTCTACGGCCTCGTCGGATCCGGTGTGGCCGAGATCGCGGAGACGGTCTACGGGATGCGCCACGCCACCGGTGGACGGATCCTGTTGGAGGGCAAGCCCGTCGCTCCGAAGCACCCGCGGGCGGCCCAGCGGCTGGGCATCGCCCTGTTGCCCGCCAACCGCAAGGCGCAGGGAATGTTCGCCTTCCAGCCCATCGCCTTCAACATCTCGGTCGCCCATCTGCGGCTGCTGTCGAAGGCCAAGATCTGGATGGACCGTGGCCGCGAGACCAGCGTGGCCAAGGACATGATCGGCCGACTGTCGATCAAGACCCTCAGCGAGCGCCAGCCGATCTCCGCCATGTCCGGTGGCAACGCCCAGAAGGTCGTCCTGGCCCGCCAGCTCGTCGAACGCCCCCAGGTCCTCGTCCTCGCCGAACCCACCCAGGGCGTCGACGTCGGGGCGAAGGAGGAGATCCACCGGATCATCGCCGCCCTGGCCGACGAGGGCACAGCCGTGCTCGTCGCCACCTCCGACCTCGGCGAGGCCCTCCGGATCAGCGACCGGCTGCTCGTCGTCCGCGACGGCACGACGACGACCGAGTTCGGCCCCGGTGCCAAGCAGGCCGACGTCCTCGCCGCCGCCGCAGGTGCAGAGCCCACCCAGCGCACCCAACCCGCCGAGGACCACCAACCCGTCAAGGAGCAGGCATGACCGCCGCCCCGGAGGTCACCCGGCCGGAGGCCCCGCGCCCCACCCGTGCCGCCAGACGGATCCTCCCCTCCCCCGTCACCGGACAGGAATGGGTGCTCGTCGGGATCCTCGTCCTGCTGTGGGCCGTCCTGTCGTTCACGACGCCGGCGTTCGCCACGGCCGGTTCGTGGCAGCCACTCCTCGCCTCCGTCGCGCCCATCGCCCTCATGGGCGTCGGGATGACGATGATCATCATCATCGGCGGCATCGACGTCTCGGTCGGAGGCGCCATGATGGTCACGGGAGTCACGACGGCCAAGCTGCTTGTCGACCAAGGCGTTTCACTCATCGTGGCGCTCTTGTGCGCGATGGTTCTCGGCGCGGTGCTCGGCTCGGTCAACGGCCTGCTCATCGCCTACGGCCACGTGCACGCCATCATCATCACGTTCGGCACGGCGAACCTCTTCCAGTTCGTCGGCCGGCAGATCTTCGGCAGCCAGACGGTCAACGGGATCCCCGGGACCCTGAGCTTCTTCGGCCGAGGGGAGGACGGCCGGACCGTCGGCATCCCCCACAGCTTCCTGTTGACCCTGCTCGCCGCCCTGGCCGCCTGGGTCTACCTTCGGCACGCCCGCGGCGGACGACACCTGTATGCCATCGGGGGCGACGCACTCGCCGCCCGCCTCGCCGGCATACGGGTGCAGCGCTACACCGTTGTCACGTATGCGTTCACGGGGGTCCTCGTGGGGGTCGCCGCGGTCTTCACCGTGGCCAGTGGCACGTCGACGCTCGACCAGACCATCGGCAGCGGGCGCGAGCTGGCCGTCATCGCGGCCGTCGTCATCGGAGGGACGTCGATCACCGGCGGGCGCGGGTCGGTGCTCGGCACCATCCTCGGCGCCCTGCTCGTGCAGACCGTTGCCTCCGGAGTGACCCAGCTCGGCTGGCCGAGCCAGCTCTCCGACTTCTTCGTCGGCGTCGCCATCGCGGTCGCCGTCGGAGCCGACCTCATCCGCCAGCGGGCCAGGGAGCGCCGATGACCCAGACCGCGACCTCAGCCCCCAGCCAGCAGCCGCAGCCGGACCAGCCCGCTGCGGACCGCTCGCCGGGCCTGCTGGCTCGCGGGGTCCGCGCCCTGCTCACCCAGCGCATCGTTCTGCTCGCGGCCCTGCTCGTCGTCGTCCTCGTCTGGATGACGGCCCTCGACCTCGGCGGCTACCTCACCGGGTCGTACGACTCCGACTACCTCGCGGGCGCCCTGGTCGACGCGGTGCCGCTCTGCCTGCTGGCGCTGGGTGAGCTCGTCGTCATCGTCTCGGGCCGCGGTGGCATCGACCTGTCGATCGGCGCGATGGTCTCGCTCACCGGCATGATGTTCGGGTTCGCCTATGGCCGTTGGGGCTGGAGCCTGTGGGCGGCCATCATCCTGGCCGTCGTCGTCGGCGCCGTGCTCGGGGCGATCAACGGGGTCATGGTCGCCTACCTGCGCTTCCCGGCGCTGATCGCCACCCTGGCGAGCTACTACGCCTTCAAGTCGCTGGCTCTGGTGCTCACCAACAGCTCACCCATCTCGGACAGGAAGATCGGTGAGCTCTACACGATCACCCGCCCGGTCGAGATCCCCGTGATCGGCAGCGTGCTCCCCAACGTGCCATTGGGCGTCTTCACCTTTCTCGTGCCGACCGTGGTCCTCGTGTGGCTGCTGATGACACGAACGACCTACGGCCGGCGGCTGTTCGCCATCGGGACTAACGACATCGCCGCCGAGTGGTCGGGACTCGACGTGCGGCGTACGCGGTTCCTCGCCTATCTGGCCGCCGGTGTCGTCGCCGGGCTCGTCGCGGTCTACATCAGCGCACAGTTCGCCTCCGCTCGCCCGGATGCCGGCACGACCGGCAACGGGCTCGCGCTTCCGGCGATCACCGTCGCGGTGCTCGGTGGGGTGGCCATCACCGGTGGCATCGGCCGGGTGGCCGGGGTGGTCCTCGCGACCATCCTCATCACTTGGCTGAACGCGGGAATCCTGTTGGCCTTCACCGGGAACGACGGCACCCAGTTCCAGCTGCTAGCCCTGGGGACGGTCTTGATCTTCGCCGCCCTGCTCAACGGCATCACGACGCGGCGCTACGGCGGGGCCAGGTAGTGGCCACCACCTGGGACCCGTCGGCCGTCTCCCCTGAGCTCGTCGCGCTCACCCGCTGGCTGGGAGACCCGGCCCGTGATCTGGCCGTGCTCGCCGAGGGCAACACCTCCGAGCTCCTGGGCGACGGCCGGCTCGTCGTCAAGGCGTCCGGCGCCGGGCTGGCGGAGGCAACGGAGGCTGACTTCGTCGTCACCGACGTCGATGAGGTCATGCGGGTCGTCGACGACCCCCACGCGTCCCAGGCCGACCTCAGCCGGCTATTGGTGGCCGTGGGGACGGACCGACCGGGTGGGGCCGGACCGCGACGCGGGTCGATCGAGACCGTCGTCCACGCGGCGGTCCACGCTGCCGCCCGCGACGCCGGAGTCGACACCGTGCCGTTTGTGGGCCATACCCATCCGACCGATGTCGTCGGACTGTTGGCCAGCGTCCGCGCCGAGGATGCGTGGTCGCGGCTCGTCTACTCCGACGAGGCCGTCGTCGTCGGGCGTCCCCTCTTCGTCCCCTACGCCACACCGGGCATCGACCTCGGCCGTGTGTACGCCCGTGCTCTCCGGGCATACCTCGCCGACCACGGCGCCCTACCGCAGCTCGTCCTGCTCGCCAACCACGGCATCGTGGCCATCGCCCCGACCACGGTGGGGGTCGAAGCCGTATCGACCATGGCGGTCAAGGGTGCTCGCGTACGGACCGCGGCGTACGCCGTCGGCGGGGTCGCCCCGCTGACCGACGACCAGGTGACGAAGTTCTTCGCCCGGGATGACATCACCGAGCGCCGGACCAACCTGGCGCAAGGACGCTGACTCCCGTGCCCCTCCCAGCGCGGATCGACGCCGTCCTCTGTGATGTCGGCGGCCCGATCTACACCGACGACAACTATCTCTGGGCCGCACGCCGGGCGCTCGACGAGGTGCGCGCGGCGCATGACATGGGTCCGGCTCACCCGGCCGAGGTGCTCCGGGTCTATGACAGCGTCCGCCAGGCTCAGCGGGGCAGCATTCGCACCACCCTCGCGCGCGAGCTGCTCGGTGACGAGTCCTTGCGCCGCGAGCTGGCGGAACCGTTGTCGCGCTATTGGACCCACCCGCCCGGCACGGCATACGTGGATGCGCTGCGGCTGTTTGAGGCACTGCACGGCCGGGTCCGCGTGGCCATCGTCGCCAACCAGGAGAAGGCGACGGTGGAGGCGCTCAAGCGCGACGGCTTCGGCGACCACATCGACGTGTGGGGCATCTCGGCGGTCGTCGGGCACGAGAAGCCCAGCCCGGAGTTCTTCGCCTGGGCGCTGCGCGAATGCGGCACAACCGCCGCCCATGCCGTGCACATCGGGAACCGGCTCGACACCGACGTGCGGCCGGCGAAGGCGTTGGGCCTGGGCACGATCTTCGTGACCCGCGGCGAGGCGCCGCCGCACCCCACCGCCGATCAGCTGGCCGAGGCTGACCTGGCCGTGCCCGACCTAACCGGTGTCGCCGACGTGATCCTGGAGCGCGCCAGGTGAACGGTGTCACGCTGGGGGTGGACCTGGCGACCGCATCCGCGCGGTGCGTCGCTCTCGACACAGAGACCGGCAGGGTCCTCGCCGCCGCCGATGCCCCTCTCCCGCAGCCGGTTCGATCGCTGCGCGGCTCTTCGACCCAGCGGCCCGTGTATGCCGAGTCGGCAGGACGACTGATGACCCGGGTCTGCGTCGAGCTCGGCGACCAGGCCAGTGCTGTCACCGCCGTGTGCATCAGCGGCACATCCGGCACGGTGGTGCCGTGCGACGCCCGGGGGGTGCCGATCAGCGACGCCCTCCTCTACGACGACACCTCAGGGGCGCAGCGCCTCGCGCACACCGGGGTCCGGGGCCGCGCCATGCTCGGGCGGGTCGCGGTCCTCGCGGCGACCGGCCGCCAGGGGTATGCGTCGTACGCGTCGACCGCCGATGTCGTCGCCGCCGCCCTCGTCGGCTCACGCGTGGCGGGTGACACGTCCCACTGGCTCAAGGCCGGGATCGACGCGTCGGCCGCCACCTGGCCGAGCGAGGCGGTCGCGGCCCTCGGCATCGCCGCCGCCAGTCTTCCGGCGCTGGTCTACCCCGGCACCCTCCTCGGGGTGGTGGACCCGGTTGTGGCCTCCGCCTGCGGGCTGCCGGATGGGGTGGTCGTCGTGGCCGGGATGACCGATGGCTGCACCGCGCAGATCGCCACCGGTGCGGTGCGTCCCGGAGACACCGTCGGCGTGCTCGGAACGACCCTGGTGCTCAAGGCGGTCAGCGTTCAGCCGGTTGACACGGCCGACGGCGCTGTCTACTCACACCTCTCGCCGGATGGGCTGTGGTGGGCCGGGGGTGCTTCGAACGTGGGCGCCGGTGTGCTCGCTGCCGAGTTCCCCCGCGCCGACCTCGACGACTTCGACCGCCGCGCTGCGGAACGCCCGTCGACCGTGGTCCGCTATCCCCTCACCCGTGCCGGCGAGCGGTTCCCGGTGTCAGACCCCGGCATGGTCTCGGTGCGCAGCGGAGACCCCGAGGACGAGCTGGACGCCTACCGGGCCGTCCTGGACGGCGTCGCGTTCACCGAACGCCTCGGGCTGGAACGGCTCATCTCGCTCGGGGTGGCCCCCCGTCGCCATGTGCTCGCCGGCGGAGCGTCGAAGAGCTCCGTCTGGAACCGCATACGGGCAACCGTCCTGACGCCTCTCCTCCCGGTCTGGGTGGCGCCCGCCGCCGTCAGCGCCGTCGGGGCAGCCCTGCTCGCCGCCCACGCGGTCACCGAGGCAGGCACTCCCCTCTCCCAGACCACCGACCGCCTCGTCGCTCCCCCGGAGCCGGTCGAAACCGTTGCCGCGCAATACGAGCCGCTCGAGGCGGCATACCAGCACTTCGTCAACCTCGTGGCCGATGCCACTCCCCCGAACGCACCCGAAGGAGCAATGCATCATGCCTGACGCCGACCACCTCCCCGCCGAGGTCGCGGCCCTGCTGGCCCGCAGCAACCGCCTCGGCTCAGACCCGACCGTGACGAACTACGGCGGGGGGAACACCTCGGTCAAGGTCACCGTGCCGAGCCCCGCCAGCGGCGACCCGGTCGAGCTGCTTTACGTGAAGGGCTCCGGAGGCGACCTCGGGACGCTGACCGCCGCTGGATTCGCCGTGCTCGAGCGCGACCGCCTTGTGGCCCTCGACCGCGTCTACCGCGGGGTGCAGCACGAGGACGAGATGGTGGGCCTGTTCGCCTACTGCGGACACGGGTCCGGCGGCGCCGCACCGTCGATCGACACCCCCATGCACGGGCTGTTGGAGCAGCCCCACGTCGACCACCTGCACCCGGACTCGGTGATCGCCCTCGCCTGTGCCGCAAACGGGCCGGAGCTGGTGGAGAAGATCTGGGGTGGGGCCGTCGCCTGGGTGCCGTGGAAACGCCCTGGGTGGGAGTTGGGTCGGACCATGCGCGACCTGGCCGCGCGCGAGGGCGTCATCGGGGCCGTCCTCGGCGGCCACGGGCTCACGGCGTGGGGGGCGACGAGCGACGAGGTCGAGGAACGCAGCCTCCGGATCATCCGCGAGGCCGGCGCCTACCTGCAGGCGAACTCGGTTGCCGAACCGTTCGGACCGACCGACCCGGCCAGGGCGGGTATGCCCGAGGCGACCCGTCGACGGCGTGCGGCCCAGCTCTTCCCACACCTGCGCGCCGTCGCCTCCCGGGACTCACGGCAGGTGGGGCACTACACCGACAGTGACGCGGTCCTCGACTTCCTGTCGCGTGAGAAGGCCCACCAGCTGGTGCATCTGGGCACCAGCTGCCCCGACCACTTCCTGCGGACCAAGGTGCGCCCGCTGCTCCTCGACACGGCGCCGGACGCGCCTCTGGAGCAGGTCGTGGCCCGACTGCGCGAGCTCGAGACGGAGTACCGGGACGAGTACCAGGCGTACTACGACCGGCATGCCAGGGCCGACTCACCAGCGATCCGCGGCGCCGCTCCGGCCATCGTCCTCGTGCCTGGCGTGGGAATGTTCACGTTCGGCGCGGACAAGCAGACCGCCCGCGTGGCGGGTGAGTTCTACGTCAACGCCATCAACGTGATGCGCGGGGCCGAAGGCGTCTCGACGTACGCACCCGTTGCCGAGGCGGAGAAGTTCGCCGTCGAGTACTGGCTTCTGGAGGAGCTGAAGCTGCAACGCCGCCCGAAGCCGAAGCCGCACGCCGGCCGCATCGCCCTGGTCACCGGTGGGGCGTCGGGGATCGGGCTGGCCACCGCCAAGGCCCTGGCCGCGGAGGGCGCCAACGTCGTCGTGGCCGACCTCGAGGCCGACGCGGTGGCCGCGGTGGCCGACGAGCTCGGCGGTCCGGACCGGGCGGCCGGGGTGACCGTCGACGTGACCGACGACCAGGCGGTGATTGACGCGGTGGCTGCGGCAGTGCTGACCTTCGGGGGTCTCGACCTCGTCGTCAACAACGCCGGCATCACGCGGGCCGGGTCACTCGCCGACACGACGTTCGAGGACTGGGACCTGCAGTACCGGATCATGCCGCGCGGGTCGTTCGCGGTGGCCAAGGCCGCTGAGCCGGTGCTCCGGGCGCAGCAGCTGGGCGGCGACATCATCAACATCTGCTCGAAGAACGCGGTCTTCGCCGGCCCCAACAACATCGCCTACTCGTCGGCCAAGGCGGCCCAGGCCCACATGGTGCGGCTGCTCGCGGCCGAGCTCGGCGACATCGGGGTACGCGTGAACGGGGTCAACCCCGATGGGATCGTCCGAGGGTCAGGGATCTTCGCCGGCGGATGGGGCGCCTCGCGGGCCAAGACCTACGGTGTCGCCGAAGCGGACCTCGGCAAGTACTACGCGTCGCGAACCGTCCTCAAGGAGGAGGTGCTCCCCGAGCACGTGGCCTCGGCTGTGGTGGCGCTGACCGGACCGGCGCTGCCGGTGACGACCGGACTCGTCGTGCCGGTCGACTCCGGCGTCCCCCAGGCGTTCCTGCGATGACGACGTGGACCGCCACACCGACAACACCGACCGCACCGAAGATACCCACCAGACACAGGAGGGCTCGAGGATGAGCACCGAGACCACAGCCGCCACACCCAGCAATCTCATCGGCATCCACGCGCTCTGCTGGGTCGGCGGCTGGACCCCCGACGAGGCGCGGAAGGCGATCGCGTCGACCAAGGAGGCCGGCTACGACCTCATCCAGCTGGCGGCGCTCGACCCGGAGGGCTTCGACGCCGACATGACCGCGAAGCTGTTGCAGGAGAACGGTGTCGAGGGTGACGTGTCGCTCGGCCTCGGCGAGGACACCGACATCTCGAGTGACGACCCTGAGGTCGTCGCCCGTGGCCGGAAGCTCCTCGAGACCGCGGTGTACCTCACCCGCGACATCGGCGGCGCGTACCTGGGCGGGGTGCTGTTCTCGAAGCTCGGCCGCTACACCAGACCGGTGACCGAGCGAGGCCGGGCCAACTCGGTGGAGTCGATCGCGTGGCTGGCCGACATCGCCGCACCCGCCGGGGTGTCGCTGGGGCTGGAGTTCTGCAACCGCTACGAGACGAACGTCCTCAACACCACCGAGCAGACGTTGGCCTTCATCGACGACGTCGATCGCCTCAACGTCATGGCCCACCTCGACGTCTACCACATGAACATCGAGGAGGTGTCGTTCGCGGGCGCGGTGCATGCCGCGGCCGACGCGGGTCGCCTCGGATACGTCCATCTCGGCGAGTCGCACCGTGGCGCCCTAGGGACCGGGTCGGTGCCGTTCAAGGAGTTCTTCGCGGCTCTGCACGACGTGGGCTACGGCGGTGTGCTGACCTTCGAGTCGTTCTCGTCCGAGGTCGTCCACCCCACGCTGTCCTCGAACCTGGCGATCTGGCGCAACACCTGGACCGACAGCATGGTTCTGGCCAAGGACGCCCGCGAGTTCATCCGCACGCAGTACGGGGCCTGACATGCCCGACGACGCCGCCCAGGCAGCCCAGTCCGTCGCTGCCGGCCTCGACGACTTCACCATCGAGCTGCCCTCCTGGGCCTTCGGGAACGCCGGCACCCGGTTCAAGGTGTTCACGACGCCGGGCACGCCACGGGACCCGTTCGAGAAGATCTCCGACGCGGCGCAGGTGCACCGCTTCACCGGTCTCGCTCCGCGCGTCTCGTTGCACATCCCCTGGGACCAGGTCGACGACTTCGCGGCGCTCGGCCGACACGCGACTGACCAGGGCGTGACCATCGGCGCGATCAACAGCAACCTCTTTCAGGACGACGACTACCGCTTCGGGTCGCTGGCCCATCCTGAGAAACGAGTGCGGGACAAGGCGATCGGCCATCACGCCGCCTGCATCGACGTCATGCGGGCCACCGAATCAACGGACCTCAAGCTGTGGCTCCCCGACGGGACGAACTATCCCGGGCAGGACTCCTTACGGGGTCGGCAGGACCGGCTCGCCGACTCCCTCCAGCAGGTCTACGCCCTCCTCGAACCGGGGATGCGTCTGCTCGTGGAGTACAAGTTCTTCGAGCCGTCGTTCTACTCGATGGACATCCCTGACTGGGGAACGTCGCTCACCCACTGCCTCGCCCTGGGTGCCCAAGCACAGGTGGTGCTCGACACCGGCCATCATGCGCCGGGAACCAACATCGAGTTCATCGTCATGATGCTGCTGCGCGCCGGGCGGCTGGGAGCGTTCGACTTCAACTCACGGTTCTACGCCGACGACGACCTCATGGTGGGGGCCGCCGACCCGTTCCAGCTGTTCCGGATCCTGCACGAGATCGTCCAGCAGGACGCCCACCGGGCGTCGTCGGGCGTGAACTTCATGCTCGACCAGTGCCACAACATCGAGCCCAAGGTGCAGGGCCAGATCCGGTCGGTGCTCAACGTCGAGGAGGCGCTGGCCAAGGCCCTCCTCGTCGACCGCGCCGCGCTGGAGGAGGCCCAGCGGTCGGGTGACGTCCTCGGGGCCAACGGCACGGTCATGGACGCGTACAACACCGACGTGCGCGGTCTGCTCGCTGACCGCCGGGAGGGGCGTGGGCTCCCGCGCGACCCGGTGGCGGCGTTCAAGGCGTCCGGCTACCTCGAGCGGGTCAGCGGGGAACGGGTGGGAGGGCACCAGGCGTCGTGGGGCGCCTGACGGGCAGACACACCGGTACCCCTTTCCCCGACCCGACCTAGCCGACCCTCTGCCCGCGGGATCCTGCCGTCGGCACCGTGGCGACGCCGACCACCACGGCGGCGATGTTCCACTGGCTGGTCGTCCCCGGGTCGAGGTACTGGCTGTGGCCCCTGGACGCCAGCCCCGTCGAACCGTCGGCCAAACGGCGCGCGTCGGCGGCGAGGAGGTCGACGCCGGGCAGGTGGCCCGGGTCGCGGCCGAACCACCCGAGGTCGGCGACCGGGTCGCCGTCCGCCTCGATGACGTGCACCTTCGACGCCGACAGGCCGAGGGCTCCCGGGGACCGGACCCCGAGACCGGGCGAACCGATGGCCACCAGGTCGCTGACTCCCGTGCCGCCGGCCGCGACCGCCAGACCCACCGTGGTGGAGCCGTAGGAGTGGCCGACCACCGTGACGTGGGCATCGGCCGGGAGCCCCCGCAGGAAGGGGTTGAGCTCCGTCGCACCGGCCTCCGCGCTCGCGCGCAAGACCACGGAGTGCATCCGGAGACCGTCGGCGACCTGAGGCGCGTCGTAGCCGAGCCAGCTCACGACCGCGACCTCCCCGCGGTCACCCCACCCCATGGACTCGCGGCGCGCCACATCACGCAGTGCGGCCGCCGCCGCGTCGGCACCCGCCAGATCGCCCTGGACCGTCGTCGTGAACCCCGGCACGACGACCGCCACGTGCTCGGCCCGGTCCACGTCGCCAACCGCCACCCCAGCCTTCGCAGAGCGTCCGCTGGTATCGAACACGAGCAGCTGCCGCCGTCGGCCGTCTGCCTGGCCGAGGACCTGCTCCACCGCCTGGACGGCGGCCAGCTTCCCTCGGACCTGCAGGTAGGCCGCCCGCCCGTTCGGCCCGTCCATCGTGCCCACGGTCGCGGCGCCCGCGAGCCCACCGCCCACGTCGAACAGCCCCCCACCGGACGGTGGACGCAGCCCATCGGCCGCCAGGGTCAGGTCGCGCTCGGCGCGCCGCAACCGGACGCGATTGGCCTGGTCCCGAGCCCACGCCGGTATGCCGTCGGTGGCGCCGACGAGGTCCGCGGAGTCGACGGCTGCTGATCGTCGGGCCTCAGGGCTGAGGCCGCTCCACCACGAGAGGGTCGCGGTGTCTCCGGCGCGACCCGGCGGCCCGGCCTGGGGATATCCCACGCTCCCGCCCATAAAGAAGGTGGTGCTTGCCCCGGCGGCCACGCCGGCGGTCTCGTCGCGGCCGTCGCGGCCGTCGCGGCCGTCGCGGCCGTCGACGAGGAGCCGCCGGGCGACCTCGGCCAGCGCGGTCGTCAGGTCGGCATCGGCGCGGTCGGCCTCGGCGAGCGCCTGACCGACGAGCACCTCGACGTCATGCGGCCCCGTTCCGGCGAGATTGTCGGGGGCAATGACGGGGTCGAGGATCGCCCCCGAGTCGGTGACGACGACCCCGTGCAGCTCGGCGAGATGGGCTGCGGTCCGGGCCAGGTCGCCCGCGGACTGCACGCGGCCGGACGCGAGGATGAACGCGTTCTCAAGCGCAGACACCGCTCCGGCGAGCCGGACGACGTCCTCGAGCAGGTCCACATGGTGACGGGCCGCCGCCGCGCGGGCCTCCCCGTGCCACGTCGTCGCGTCGAGGTCAGCTGCGAGGAGGGCGCCCAGCTCGGCCTGGAGCCGTTCGCCTGCGTCGGCGGCCCGCCGGGCCATCGCCGTCAGCGGCTCCCCCTGCCAGGTCCGCACCAGACCGAGGTCGGGGCTCACCGGCTGGGCCCCGTGACCGCCGTTGATGAGTGGGGACTCAGCACGGGTGACGGGAAGGTCACCGCACACGCCCGAACGACCGCATCGGCCGCCGCGTACTGGGTCGACGCGAGCCGGAGCCGACCGCCCTCGTCCGCCAGCCGGGCCACCACGGCGCTCAGCTCTTCCGTAAGCACGAGAAGGTCGTCTACCGCGGCAATGCTGGTGCGGGCGCCCGGCATGGCGGCTCGGACACCGTGGCCCAGCCCGGTGAGGTCCACCCCGGCAAGTCGCTCAGCCACGCCGGACGTCCGGGCGGCGGCACCGTCGACGGCGCCCGCATCAACGCCGAACCACATCACGCGCCTCCCCGGGTCGCATCACCTGCTTTCCGAGCGTAGGAACTCGCCGCGGGCACTGCGCTCGGCTGTCCACAGGCCCGGTCGACCGGCTCGAGCACCGGCATGCCGGACATCCCGGCGGTAAGCGCGGTTCAGGCCGGGGAGCCGGACCGGCAGGCGGGTGCGACGGGTCGCGTGGGCCCGAACGCAACGCCGCCCGCTCCGCGGGGAGCGGGCGGCGTCAACCTCTGGGCGAGGTCGGCAGCCAGGGGGTCGAGGCCTGGCGCCGTCTATGGGGACACAGGTTGTGGTCCGGAAGCGACCAGCGACGCGGCGGGAGGTCGGTGAGCAGGACCGACCCGGGCGCCATCACCCAGCGTCGGGAACCGTCAGCACCTGGCCGGCGTGGATGTCACTCGTGCTGAGGCCGTTGGCCAGCTGGATGGCGGCGACACCGTCGCGGACGGGAAGACCGGGCAGCTGTTGAGTAGCGATCTGCGAAAGGGTCTGTCCCCGCGTCACTGTGACAATATGCGGCGCCATGGCGCCGGCGGCGACGGCTCCGACGACGGTCCAGGTGAGCACAAGAGCGATGGCCACGGCGACCCCGGTGCGGACCAGACGCCCACGCCGCGTCATCCGGACCCGCTCGGGTCGACCGCTGACCAGCGCTCCGGTGGGGACGAGGCGCAGCTGGGGCCGACCGAGCGGCATACCCGCCGGCCTGTCGAGGGGTGCCGGGCTGGTGCCGTCGTGTGGCGTATGAGTGGGAATGGCGAGGGCAAGCGCTGCGCTCATCGGGGCCTCCATGGGGACTGCCGTGTGCCGGTCGGTGCTGGTGTTCAGATCGGTCGACGACGGGGTGGGGGTCCCAGATGTCGAACGCGTGTACGACTCAGCTGCTGGGGATTGTCTAGCACGGATGTTCGAGAAAGTCGAGACACGCCTCGAACAGGTGTTTGGTACTGACGTTCGACAGTCGTACGCTCGGGCCATGGGAGTCAGTCCAGCATCAGGGTCTGACACCCCTCCTCGCCAGGCCGAGATCCAGCACGATCACGAGCACGAACCGACACACGACACGACGAAGGAGTGGTGACGATGGCCGACGTGCACGAGATGCCCGAGCGCGGTGCCGAGGGTGGCCTAGGGGCCGGGCTGACGGTCCGGCAGCGCCGGGTCCTCGAGGTGATCCGTAACTCGGTCGACCGGCGGGGCTACCCGCCCAGCCTGCGAGAGATCGGGGAGTGGGTCGGACTCACCAGCCCCAGCAGCGTCGCGCACCAGCTGGCCGCGCTGGAGCGCAAGGGCTTCATCCGTCGCGATCCCAACCGCCCGCGCGCCATCGAGATCGTCTCCCCCGACAGCGAACCGCACCAGCGGGGCTACCGGTCGGGCGACAGCCGGGCCAGTGAGATCATCGGCGGCTACGACGAGACGGGTGTCAACGACGCCCGGCCGGAGGCCTCCTACGTGCCGGTGGTCGGGCGGATCGCCGCGGGTGGGCCGATCCTCGCCGAGGAGGTCGTCGAGGACGTCTTCCCCCTCCCCCGACAGCTCGTCGGTGAGGGCTCCCTCTTCCTCCTCAAGGTCGTCGGCGACTCCATGATCGACGCCGCGATCTGCGACGGTGACTGGGTCGTCGTGCGCCAGCAGCCGAGCGCCGACAACGGCGACATCGTCGCGGCCATGCTTGACAACGAGGCGACGGTGAAGACCTTCAAGCGCCGCGACGGCCACATCTGGCTGATGCCGCACAACGCCGACTACTTCCCCATCGACGGCGACCACGCGGTCATCCTCGGCAAGGTGACGGCCGTCCTGCGGCGCATCTGACGCGGTTTCGGCGACCGGCCTTGGCGTGCCCTGGCCCCCTGGTGAGCCTCGTCCAGGCCAGGGTCACGCCAAGGCCAGGCGAGGCCAGGCGAGGGTTAGGTCAGGTCGAGGGCGTTCGTCAGCTCGTCCAGGGTCGGACCCAACGGCGTGTGCAGCCGGAGCGTCGCCTCCGGGTCGCCGCGGCTGACGCCGGCAGTGACGATGGCGACCGGGATGTCCTCACGGGCGGCCCGCCGCACGAAGCGGTAGCCACTCATCACGGCGAGCGACGACCCCAGGACGAGCAGCGAACGCGCCCCGACCACGAGGTCGAAGCAGTGTTCCACCAGGGGCTTGACGACCGACTCCCCGAAGAACACGACGTCGGGCTTGAGGGTGTCGCGGCCGCAGACGAGGCATACCGGGAGCAGGAAGCGGTCGGTGACCGCGTCGTCGAGGACGATGTCTCCGTCAGGGCGGATCTGGCTCGACACCCGTGAACCGTCGGGCGCCGAGGCTGCGGCCGCGACCAGGTCGGTGAAGCCCGGGTTGGCCGCCGCCAGCCGCTCGTGCAACGCTCCGCGACTGGTCCGGTCGTCGCACGTCAGGCAGACGACCTGGTCAAGGCTGCCGTGCAGCTCGACGACGTCCTGAGCGCCGGCCGCCTGGTGCAGCCCGTCGACGTTCTGGGTGATCAGACCGCGCAGGAGGCCGGCCCGCTGTAACCGGGCGACCGCTCGGTGGCCGCGGTTCGGCTGTGCCCGCGAGAACCGCTGCCAGCCGACGTAGCTGCGGGCCCAGTAGCGACGGCGCGCCTCGCTCGAGCCGGCGAACTCGGCATACTGCATCGGCGTGACGCGCCGGGTCCCGTCCAGACCGCGGTAGTCGGGGATGCCCGACTCCGTGGACAGGCCGGCTCCGCTCAGCACGACGCAGTCACCGCCGGCGACGAGGACGGCGAGCGCGTCGACGTCGGCCGGGGCCGACGCAGCCACTGTCGGTGAGGACATGGGACCAGTATGCGGGCGGTGGCGAGGGGGTTCAGTGGCAGTCAGCACGTTGTGACAAGCGCCATTTCGATAACCCGGTGTTATACGATGGGTGCATGATCGACGCCGCAGGACTTCGCGTGATGCGCGCCATCGCTGACGAAGGCAGCTTCACCGGGGCCGCCGTGGCCCTGGGGTACTCCCAGCCCGCCGTCTCGCAGATGGTGCGGCGACTCGAGCAGCGCACCGGCACCGTGCTCGTCGAGCGGATCGGGCGTAACGTCCGCCTCACCGAGGCCGGCGACGTGCTCGCCCGCCACGCCGTCGGCGTGCTGAGCGCGCTCGACGCCGCCGAGGAGGAGGTCGCGGCGATCGCCGGTCTGCGGGCCGGACGGGTGCGGCTGATGGCCTTTCCCTCGTCCTCCGCCTCCCTGGTGCCCAAGGCCCTGGCGCTGGTCAAGGAGCGCTACCCCGACGTCACGGTCACCTTCAGCGAGGGCGAGCCGCCCGAGTCACTGGCGGCGCTGCGCGCCGGCGAGTGCGACATCGCCGTGGCGTTCGCCTACGAGGGCACCGACATCGGGCGGGGCGAGGACCTCGACAACCTGGTAACCCAGAAGCTCCTCGACGACGAGGTGCGCCTTGCCGTGCCACTCCAGCATCCGCTGGCCGGTCAGGAGCACGTGCGGTTGGCCGACTTCGCGGCCGAGAGCTGGATCGCCGGGTGTCCCCGGTGCCGAGGTCACCTGCTCTCGTTGAGCCGTCAAGCGGACTTCACCCCGACCGTCTCGTTCGAGACCGAGGACTACATCGCTGTGCTCGGGCTCGTCGCGGCCGGCCTGGGCGTCGCCCTCGTGCCCGACCTCATCCTGGCCGCCGCCCATACGAGCGACGTCGCCACGCTGTCTCTCCAACCCGCGTCCCGCCGGCAGATCCACGCCGTGACGACCGAGGATCTCCAACGGGTCCCTGCGGTGAGGGCGACCCTGGACGCCCTGAGTGAGAGTGCCCGCTCCCAGTCGTTCGTCCCCGCCTGATGTTGGTCACGGTCGGCGAGCGCCGGATCGACGTCGAGGTCTCCGGACCGCCCGACGGGCCAGTCCTGCTCTACCACCACGGCACCCCGGGCGCCGTGACCCAGCCGCCCCATCTGCAGGCGGCCCTGCACGCCCGCGGTATGCGCCTGGTCAGCTACTCGCGGGCGGGCTACGGGTCCTCGACTCGCCACGCGGGACGCCGCGTCGCCGACGCCGCGTCCGACGCGGCCGCCGTTCTCGACGAGCTGACGGTCGAGCGGTGTGCCGTCGCCGGATGGTCCGGCGGCGGGCCCCACGCCCTGGCGACGGCGGCGCTCCTCCCGCACCGGGTCAGCGCGGTCATCCTCATGGCGGGCGTGGCCCCCGCTGACGCGACCGATCTGGAGTTCCTCGACGGGATGGGCGAGGACAACCTCGAGGAGTTCGCCGCCGCTCGGGAGGGCGAAGCGGCGCTGCGGGCCGTGCTGGAGGCGCAGGTGCCCGATCTCGTCAGCGGAGACTCCGCGGCCGTCGTCGAGGGGATGCGCAGCCTGCTCCCGGACGTCGACCAGGCCGCGTTCACCGACGACTTCGCCACCTTCCTCCTGGCCAGCTTCCAGGAGGGCCTGAGGTCAGGGGTCGACGGCTGGGTCGACGACGACCTGGCGTTCCTCGCACCCTGGGGGTTCGACCTCGCCGCCCCGGCCCGGCACGGCATCCCCGTCTCCGTGTGGCAGGGCGGCGCCGACCTCATGGTGCCCGCCGCCCACGGTGCCTGGCTGGCGGCACACGTGCCAGGGGCGGTCCCCCACCTCGAGCCCGGTGACGGGCACCTGAGCATCGTCGTGGGCGCGGTCGACCGGATGGTCGACGAGCTCGCCGACCACGGCTGAGCGCCCTCACCGGCTCGTCGCCACCTCCACCGCCCCGACGGCGGCCTCCTCGTCGGCACTCTCGACTCCGCGGTCCGCCCGGCGCACCGAGATGTCCCCCGAGTGGTCGGTGCGGTAGACCCGGAACCCGTCCTTTCCCAGTTCGCCGACCGTCGACGGCGCCGGGTGGCCGTAGTCGTTCCCTTCGCCCACGCTGACGAGCGCGACGGGGGCATGGACGTATGCCAGCAGCTCGTCGTCCCGGTTCGCGGATCCGTGATGGGCGACCTTGAGGACGTCGACCGGTGGACTCCGCCCCCCGTGGTCGTGCGCGCGAAGGGCGAGCAGCACCTGGTGAGCCGCCTCCCGCTCGACGTCGCCGAGCATGAGCAGGTGTAGCCCGCCCACCTCGACGCTCAGCACCACGGAGGCGTTGTTAGGCACCGACCCGGCCTCGATCAGCCGCGCCGGCCACCAGACGTGGGCGGTCAGACCCGGCCACAACAGGTCATCCCCCGCGTGCACCTCGGCGAGCGGTACCCCGGCGGCCTGCGCCCAGTCGGACACCTCCCGCCATTGGTAGTCGGGCTCATGGACGGGGGTGAGCACCTGAAGAACGCGGCGGCGGTGGAGCACCCCCGGCAAACCGTCGACATGGTCGGCGTGGAAGTGCGTGAGGACGAGGGCGTCGACGACATCGACCCCGAGCCGGGCCAGGCATCCGTCGACGAGCGCCGGGTCCGGGCCGGCGTCGACGACGACCGCTCGACCCGGACCGGTCGACAGCACGATCCCGTCGCCCTGCCCGACGTCGCACATGACCATCGTCCAGCCGGGCGGCGGCCAGATGGCGAACCGGGTCGGCACGGCCACAGCCAGCAGGATGACCACCCCCGCGGCCGGCAGCATGGGTCGGCGGCGCGCGTGGTCCGCCAGCCAGGGGGCGGTCAGGAGCAGCACGAGAGACAGCCCGGCGAGCACGGCCGCCCCCCAGCCGTCCGCGGGCCACGGGATGCTCGCGAACGGCACGGCGGCGCCGGTGCGTGCCACCCAGGCGATCCCCAACGTGGGGAGGGCGGCGACCCACCCGACCAGGCTCGCCGCGGCCGGCGACAGCACCGACACCAGGGCGGTGGCAACCCCCAGGACCGTGGCCGGCGCCACCAATGGTGCCGCCAACAGGTTGGCCAGGACGCCCACCACGGAGACGGCGCCCTGCAGCAGCACGATCACCGGTGCGCACATGAGCTGGGCGGCGCAGGGCACGGCGAGCGCCGGCCCCCAGCCGCGGATCGGCGACGGGAGCCACCGCGAGATCACCGCTCCCCAGGGGGCGGCGAACAACAGCAACCCGAGGGTGGCCAACGTGGACAGGGCGAACCCGGGTGAGCGGGCGAGCCAGGGGTCCCAGCAGAGCAGCCCGATGACCGCGGCGGCCAACGCCGGCATGCCGATCGAACGTCGGGAGACGCTCAGGCCGACGAGACCCACGGCGCCCATCGCCGCCGCCCGGACCACGCTGGGTTCGGGTCGGACGAGCACGACGAACGCGAGCAGGAGCGCCCCGGCGAGCACGGGCCGCCAACGACGTCGCAGGCCCACCCACCGGGCCAGCCCCAGTGCGGCGACGAGCACGATGGCGACGTTGGACCCGCTGACCGCCGACAGGTGGGTCATGCCCGTGACCAACATCGCGTCGTCGAGGTCGCTGGGCGTGCGGGCGGTGTCGCCGATGACCAGGCCGGGCAACAGCCCTCGGGCGTCGGCCGGCAACGCGTCGGTGGCTTCGGCGAAGCGGGAACGCACAGTCTGGGCAGCCGCGGCGACGACATCGGGTTCGTCGACCACCTGCGGCGGCCGCGACGGGGTGAGCACCGCCAGGACATCGTCGGCGGGGTCGCTCAGAGGCCCGAGGCGTCCGGTCACCTGCAGGCGCTGGTGCCACCGCGCCGCCATCCAGTCAGGGTCGCCGAAGACGAGGACCGGTGCCGCGACGCTGGACTGCGCGCCCCGCCCGACGACGCGTTCGACATCTATCCGCAGCAGCACCGATGCCGCGCTCTCCGGACGACCGCGCGGCGGGGGGAGCAGACGTGGATCCGTCGCCACGGTGCCCACCACCGTCACCACCGCTCGCTCGGTCGCCAGCTGCCGGATCGGCCCGGCGTCGCGCGCCGCCGTCGCCGCGGCCAGCCCGGCCAGTGTGAGGGTGAGGGCGAGGGCGGTGAGGGCAGCGGCGGCCAGCCTGCGACCTGAGGTGGCTGACCGGCCTCGTCGGGTGCCGACCATCGCCCGGACAGCCGCCACCAGCGCCCCGACGGCCGACACCCCCGCCACAGACACGATGCGGTCGACCGGGCTCCCCACCAGCGAAGCGACACCAGCCCACCCCACGAGGGCCGGCACCAGCAACCGCAGGTCGCGAACCCGGTCCAACACGCGGCCGGACGCCGGGGAGGTGGCCGGTGTGTCGGCTGAGGCGGTGCGCGCGGACCCGGTCACACCCGAACCCTGGGCCGGATCTGGGTCAGGAGCTTGTCGCCGATGCCGCTCACCTCGCCGAGCTCGTCGACGCTGGAGAACCGTCCGTGCTGCCCACGCCAGTCGAGAATGCGTTGGGCGAGAATGGGTCCCACGCCCGGCAGGCCGTCGAGGGCGGCCAGGGTCGCGGTGTTGAGGTCGACCACGGCGGCCGAGGTCGACCCCACCGATGACGCGCCTGGGTCGGCCATACCGGACCCACCAAGGCCGCCGTTGGCGCCGAGGGGCGCTGTCGGGGTCTCCCCCGGCCGGGGAACGACGAGCTGCTCACCGTCGCTGACGAGCCGGGCCAGGTTGAGCCGGCGGACGTCGGCGTCGGGCAGCGCTCCGCCCGCCGCCGTCAGGACGTCGGCGACCCGCGACCCGTCCGGGACGGAGACCACGCCCGGATGCACGACCTGCCCGACGACGTCGATGACGAGGGACCGGCGCACCGATGCATTCGCGGAGGACATGGCTGTCGACGGCGCTGACGCTCCGGCCGACAGAGCTCCCGGCGGCCCGCCCGACGGCCCGGCCGACGACCCGGGCCCGAACGCGGTCGGCAGCGCCGTCCGACCGACCAGACCACCCGCTGGGACGACCTGCGGCACCGCCGCCTCCTGGGCCCGGGCCACCCGCACCGCGAACACCACACCGGCGACGAGCACCACGACGGCGAACGCGACCACCGCGCGCCACGGCACGGCCAGCCGGGCGCCCCGGAACGGCGTCGGCACGGTGACCACCCGAGGACCCCTTTGGTGTCGACCCGCCGATGAACCCGCACCCACGTCCGTCGGCTCCGGACCCGGCGGCTCGTCGACGGTGCCGGCCGCCCAGGGATTATCCAGCCAGCTGGTGTCGGCCTCCGGTGGCTCGCCCTCCGGCACCCAGCCCCGTGGCGGCGCGCCCAGCGCTGCGTCCGAGCCGTACGTCACCCCCGCCGACAACGCCGCGACCCGGGCCTTGCGTGACGCGGCCAGCATCGCCGACAGCCGTTCGGGGTCCGCAGATGGCGGGGAACGGCGACGCGGCATACCGGCGACCGTAGGCACCCGTCACCGCGGTGGCGATGGCCACGACCAGGGCTGTGGACCGTGGGATCCCGCGGCCGTGGGGTGTGGACGAGGAAACGCGCCCGGCGCGGTCAGTGCGGCCGTGGTGAGGCAACCACGGCCAGCGTTCCCGGGCCCACGTGCGCGCCCACCACGGCGCCGAGCTCGGCGACGACGAGGTGCCCCACCTCGGGCACCTGCTCGCGCAGCGTCACCGCCAGTGCGTGGGCCCGCCCGGTTGAGTCCAGGTGCTGCACCGCGATATCGACGACGGCCCCCCCGGTCTGCATCTGTGCGGCGGCCGCGGCGGTGAGGTCAGCGAGCCGGGCGAGGGCCCGGCCGGACGTTCGCACCCGTTCCAACGGACGGATCGACCCGTCGACGAGCCCCAGGATGGGCTTGATCGCCAGGGCCGAGCCGAGCATCGCCGACGCCGCCCCGATCCGCCCGCCCCGGCGCAGGTACTCGAGGGTGTCGACGTAGAAGGCCACCATGGCCGACCGCGCGCGGCGGCTCGCGATCTCCGCCACCTCGACCGCCGGCCGGCCCTCGGCGGCCGCGTCGACAGCCGACAGCACCGCGAACCCCATCGCCATGCCTAAGGAGCGCGAGTCGACGACCTGGACCGGCACCGGGCTCTGCTGCGCGGCCAGCACAGCCGACTCGTAGGTCCCCGACATGGCGGAGGAGAGATGGACCGACACGACCTCGGTCGCGCCCTTCTCGGCCGCCCCCTCGTAGGCCGACAGCAGCTCCTGCGGTGACGGACGCGAGGTACTCACCGGAGTGAACGACCGCAGCGCGTCCGACAGGTCCTGCACCGAGACGTCGACCCCTTCGCGCCGTTCGACGCTGCCGAGGACCACGTGGAGGGGGACGACCCTGAGGTGGGCCGAGGCCCCCGCCACCAGCTCGACCGGCAGGTATGCCGTCGAGTCGGTGACCAGGGCGACGCTCACCCGAGAACGCTAGCGGCCGCCGGCCGGACGGTCCGGAGAGCCACGGGTCAGGCGGGAACGACGTTGACCAGGCGGGGCGCTCGGACGATCACCGTGCGAACACCGTCAGGGGTCGCGGCGACGACCTTGTCGCGGCTCAGCACCAAGTCGCGCAGCTCCTCCTCGCTGATGGTGGTGGGGACCTCGACGCGGTCGCGGACCTTGCCCCGCACCTGGATGACGCAGGTCACCGTCTCCTCGACGAGGAGCGCGGCCTGCGCGACCGGAAAGGGGGCGAAGGTGATGCCCCCGTCGTGACCCAGGCGCCGCCACATCTCCTCGGCGACGTGGGGGGCGACGGGAGCGACCATGAGCACCAATGACTCGACCACGGCCCGCGGCGGTGCGTCCAGCTTGGTCAGCAGGTTGTTGAGCTCGATGAGCTTGGCGATGGCGGTGTTGAACCGTAGGTGCTCGTAGTCCTCCCGGACGCCGGCGATGGTGCGGTGCATGGCCGCGAGCATCGCCGGATTGGGCGCGTCGTCGACGACGAGGACCTCGCCGCTGGACTCGTCGATGACGTTGCGCCACAGCCGTTGCAGGAAACGCTGGCTGCCGACGACGGCCCGGGTCTCCCACGGCTTGGAGAGCTCCAACGGCCCCATGGACATCTCGTAGACCCGGAAGGTGTCGGCGCCGTAGGCGTCGTACATCGTGTCGGGGCTGACGGCGTTGCGCAGCGACTTCCCGATCTTGCCGACCTCCCGCGTGACCGGCTCCCCGTGCCACGTCCACGTCGCGTCGGGGCCTTCGCCATGCTGCTCGACCTCGGCGGCATCCATCGGTAGGCGGCGCGCGTCGCGGTATACGTAGGCCTGGATCATGCCCTGCGAGAAGTACTTACGGAACGGTTCCTCGCTGGAGACCATCCCGAGGTCGAACAGGACCTTGTGCCAGAACCGCGCATACAAAAGGTGCAGCACGGCGTGCTCGACGCCGCCGATGTAGAGGTCGACACCGCCGGGGTCAGCGGTTCCCGCGGGTGCGCCCGCGACGGGGCTGGGATGCTTGGCCATCCAGTAGCGCTCGTTCTCGGGGTCGCAGAACGTCTCGTGGTTGGCCGGGTCGAGGTATCGCAGGTAGTACCAACAAGATCCAGCCCAGTTGGGCATGGTGTTGGTCTCGCGGCGGTACCTCTGCACACCCCGTCCGTCGCCAAGGTCGAGCTCGGTCTCGACCCACTCGGGCACCCGGGACAGCGGCGGTTCCGGCGAGCTCTCGGCGTCGTCGGGAGCGAACGTCTTGGGTGTGTAGTCGGGCACGTCGGGGAGCGCCAGGGGCAGCATCGAGTCGGGCAACGCGTACGCCGTGCCGGTTTCATCGTAGACGATGGGGAACGGCTCACCCCAGTAACGCTGCCGGCTGAACAGCCAGTCGCGCAGCCGGTAGTTGACCGTCTCGTGGCCGAGCCCGCGCGCCTGAAGGTGGGCGGTCATCGCCGCCTTGGCGTCGGCCACGCCGAGCCCGTCGAGCGCGAGGTCGGCGTTCACCGAGTTGATGGCCGGACCGTCGCCGGTGTACGCCTGGTCATCCGGGTGACCCGCGGCCGGTTGCACGGTGCGGACGATCGGAAGGTCGAAGGCCAGGGCGTAGTCCCAGTCGCGCTCGTCCTGCCCCGGCACCGCCATGATCGCCCCGGTGCCGTAGCCCACCAGTACGTAGTCGGCGACGAAGACCGGAATGCTTTCACCGGTCACGGGATTCGTGGCGTAGGCCCCGGTGAAGACACCCGTCTTCGACCGATCGTCCATCTGGCGCTCGACATCACTCTTGCGCGATGTCGCCTGCCGGTAGGCCGCGACGGCCGCCCCGGGCGACGACGCGGCGTCGGCGTCGGACCCGCGCCACGCGCTCTTGGTCCCGTCGGGCCAGCTGGCCGGGACGATCCCGTCGACCAAGGGGTGCTCCGGCGCGAGCACCATGAACGTGGCCCCGAAGAGGGTGTCGGGCCTGGTCGTGAACACCTCGATCCCGGCCGAGACGCCGCCGGCCGTGGTCACCGGAAAGGTCACCCGGGCGCCACTGGACCGGCCGATCCAGTTGCGCTGCATGATCTTGACCTTCTCGGGCCAGTCGACCCGGTCGAGGTCGTCGGCCAGCCGGTCGGCGTACGCGGTGATGCGCATCATCCACTGGCGCAGGCTGCGCCGGTAGACGGGGAAGTTGCCGCGCTCGGAGCGACCCTCGTTGGTGACCTCCTCGTTGGAGAGCACGGTGCCCAGGCCGGGGCACCAGTTGACGGGGGCCTCCGACGTGTACGCCAGCCGCGACTCGGCCAGCACGGCCTGCCGCTCGGGCTCGTCGAGGTCGACCCACGACCGCCCTCGAGCGGCCGCCGGAAGCGGTCGATGCCCTGAGGCATACGCCTCGACCAGGGTCTCGATGGGCCGAGCCGCTCCACGGGAACCGTCGGGCCGCACGGCGTCGGGGTCGTACCAGGAGCCGTAGATGCGGGTGAAGATCCACTGCGTCCAGCGCAGGTAGTCCTCGTCGACCGTCGCGAAGCTGCGCCGGTCGTCGAACCCGAGACCGAGGCGTCGCAGCTGGCGCCGCATGACGACCATGTTCTCCTCGGTCGTCTTGCGGGGGTGCTGGCCCGTCTGCACCGCGTACTGCTCCGCGGGGAGCCCGAACGCGTCGTAGCCCAGAGCGTGCAGCACGTTACGGCCCAGCATGCGATGGAACCGTGAGTAGACGTCCGTGCCGATGTAGCCGAGCGGGTGACCGACGTGCAGCCCGGCCCCGCTCGGGTACGGGAACATGTCGAGGACGACGAGCTTCGCACCACGACCGGCGACCTGCTCCGGCTCGGCCCACGGACCGGCCGGGTTGGGCGCCTGGAAGGTGCCCTCCTCCTCCCACCGGTCCTGCCACGCGAGCTCGATGTCGCGGGCCATGTCGGCCGTGTAGCGGAACGGGTTCTCGTCGGTGGTCTCGGGGCGCTCGGTCACGGGTCTCACGGTCCTTCGTCGGGTGCGACGTTCTTCTCCGGGTGGATCCAGCCCGTCGAGGGCTGGTCGGGGCATACAAAAGCCCCTCACACAGGAGGGGCGCCGCGCTGCTGTGGGTGAGCTCAGCGCGGCCGGGAAAGAAGGAGCCGGCGGGTCACAGGCCTGATGATATCGCAGCCGGGCGCGGCCCTGGGCGAACGACGGACCGGAGGCCGGACGAACCGTGACCCCGGGTGGACGCGGTGCGCGCCCGGGCGCACCTATCCTCGGACGAATGGAGCCCAGCCACCACACCGTCACCGACGCCGACACGGCCGAGCGACTCGGCAGCGGCGACATGCCCGTGCTGGCGACGCCCCGGCTCATCAACTGGATCGAGCGGGCCGCCTACGCCGCCGCGGCGGAGAACCTCACCGAGGGTCAGACCACGGTCGGCACCATGGTCACGGTGGAGCACATCAAGGCCACACCCGTGGGAACGACCGTGCACGTCAAGAGCTCTCGCCCGGTCAGCGACGGGCGGCGGCTGATCTTCCACGTCCGGGTCCTCGACGACGCCGGTGAAGAGGTCGCGCGCGGCGAGGTGCAGCGCGCCGTCGTCGACCGTGAGCGGTTCATGCGACGGTTCGGCTGTGGTCCGGACGGTTCTGCACCGTCACCGGACGCCCCGGGCTCCTGACCGGGACGTCCTGGCGTATGCGGGTCAGCGGCTGGTGCCCTGCGCTACCGAACCCTGCAGCTGACGCTGGAAGATGATGTAGACGATGAGCACCGGCAGCACGGTGATGACGACCGCCGCGAAGAGTGCGCCGTAGTCGACGGAGTAGCCGGCCTGGGACGCGAACGACGCCATGCTCTGGGACAGCACGTACTTGCCCGGGTCGGAGTTGAGGGCGACCGGGAGGAGGAACTGGTTCCACAGCCCGAGGAAGTTGAAGATGGCCACGGAGGCCAGCCCGGGCCGGGCCATCGGCAGCATGACCTGGAAGAACGTGCGCCACTCCCCTGCACCATCGAGCTCGGCCGCCTCGTAGATCTCGTCCGGCAGCGCCCTGAAGAAGGCGAAGAGGAAGAACACCGTGAACGGCAGGGCGAACGCCACGTAGGTGACGATGAGGCCCTGCCTGGTGTTGAGCAGGCTCAGGCTGCGCAGGATGAAGAACAGCGGCACGATCGCGAGGAACACCGGAAAGGTCAGGCCCGCCAGCATGAGGTAGTAGATCGCCCGGTTGCCCCAGAACCTGAACCGCGCCAGGACGTAGGAACACATGGCGCCGAGCACCATGACCAGCACCAACGAGCACCCGACGACGATCACCGAGTTGAGGAACGACGACCCGATACCGGCGGAGCCCCAGGCCGAGGAGTAGTTCTCCAGGCTGAAGGTGGCCGGCAGGGTGAACGGGGAGGAGAGGATCTCCTTGGTCGTCTTGAAGGACGACATGAGGGTCCACAGCATGGGCACGATGACCACGACGGACCACAGGATGAGCACGGAGTGCGAGACGGCGTTGGCGGACCGCTCCCCGGTCGGCGGTGGGGACGTCGTTCCCACATCGCCCGAGGTGGTGGGCCGGGTGGCCGCGTCGGCACTCATACCCGGGCTCCAGCGTCGCGTCCGCCGGTCAGCCAGTTGACGGCGAAGACCACGCCCGCGAAGAGCAGCGTCACGACCGCCATGACGACCCCCATCGCCGTGGCGTAGCCGAACTGGCCTTTCCCGAAGGCGGTGTTGAACAGCTCCTGAGGCATGACCAGGGTGCTGTTGTCGGGCCCCCCGAACGGGTTCAGGGCCTGCATGTAGACGAAGGCGTCCAGAGCCGCGATGCCGAGATAGATGTAGGCGGTCTGCACGTTGTCGCGGATCAGGGGGAGCGTCACCGACCAGATCGTCCGCAGCCGGCCGGCGCCGTCGAGCCTTGCGGCCTCGTAGATCTCCGCGGGAACCCCCTTGATCGCTGCGACGAACAGCACCATGTAGAAGCCGACGAAGCTCCAGACGATGACGAACATCGAGGCGGGCATGGCCGTCAGGGGGTTGCCCAGCCAGGCGAACGACGCGAACTGCTTGAGGCCGATGCCGGTCAGCAACCCGTTGAGGATGCCTCCGGACGGGTCGTAGACCTGCGACCAGATGATGCCGATGACGATGGCCGGCACCGTGTAGGGGAAGAACGACACGACCCGGTAGAACCCGGCTCCCTTGAGGCCCCGGACGTTGCCGCTGCTGGAGCCGGCGACGGTCACAAGGCTGGCGAAGAACAGGGCGATGGTGATGGTCGCCAGCGGTACGACGATGGCCAGCAGGGCGTTGTTGATGACGGACTTGCGGAAGATGTCGTCGGCCAACAGCTTCTGGTAGTTCGCCAGGCCGACGAAGTTCATCGTGGGGGTGAACCCGCTCCAGTCGGTCATGCCGAAGTACAGGGCCTGGAAGAACGGGGAGATGACGAAGACGAGGAACAACGCGAACGGCACGCCGAGGAAGACGACCATGAAGCTGACCCGGTCGAAGGTCAGCCGACGGCGTGGACGCCGGACCCTGGACCGGGGACCCGGTCCAGCGTCCGGCATGACCGCGGGGACGGGAGCGGTCACGGTCGAAGATCACCCATGCTCACGAGGTGACCTTCTGCTTCTTGATCGACGAGTCGGCCGCCACCTTGTCCGTGATCTGCTGGAGGCCGCTGGTCAGGCCGGCGACGTCGGTCTGCTTGGACAGGAACGAGTTCCACACGACGAGCTGGTCCTTGTTCATGCCGTATAGCGTGACGAACTTGTAGTCGAAGAGGTTCTTGCCGGCGGCGTCGAGCATCTTGGACTGCGACACCAGGGCGGACGACCCGAACCCGTCGGCCGGCACCAGACCCTTGACGATGGTCGGCGCCAGCTTGGTCTTGGTGAAGTTCGTCGCGGCCTCCTTCGACAGCATGGTGCGCAGGATCTCCTTGCCACCGGCGACGTTCTTGGCGCCCTTCGGCACGATGAAGGGCTCGCCCGCAGCACTGCGCAGCGACTCGTAGGGCAGCTTGGGGCTCGAGGTGACCGTCATCTCGGGAACCCCGGTCATCATGAAGTTGTCCTTGGTGACCTTCTTCATCTCGTTCTCGATCCATGAGCCCGACGGGTAGAGCAGGGCGGCCTGGTCGTTGCTCCACTTGGCCTGGGCGTCAGTGAACTTGGTGCCCTCGCCGCCCGGGAAGAAGTAGCCACTCGTGACGCAGTCGTGCATGGCCGTGAAGACGGACTGGATGGCCGGGTGCGACCAGCACTTCGGGTCGAGGTTCTCCAGTGCCAGGCGCACCTCGGTGCCACCCTCCTTGATCGCGGAGTCCATGGCCAGCGTCAAGTAGTAGGTCGCCGCCTCCTTGCCCCAGACGAAGAGGTACTTACCCTTTGTCTTCGCCTTGGCGCCGAGATCCTTGGCCTCGTCCCAGGTCTTCGGCGGGGTCCAGCCGTTCTCGTCGAACAGGCTCTTGGAGTACCAGATGGAGTAGAGGGTCAGGACGTAGTTCATGGCGAGGAACTTGCCGTCGTAGGTGCCGGGCGCCTGGACGCCGTCATACAGAGTGGACGAGATCGGCGCGCCCTCCAGGTTGTTCGCGGCCAGGACGTCGTCGAGCGGGCTGAGCTGGTCGAGGATCGTGTTGAACCCGATCGCGCCCGCCCCCGAGTTGTCGATGAGGTCGGGTGGGTTGCCGCCCACGAACCGCGGCTGCAGCTCCTGGGCGATCTGCGTCGACGGCGAGACCTTCACCGTGACCTTGCTGTTGGTCTGCACCAGGTCGGCGGCCTTCTGCACGTAGTCGATGCCGTAGCCGCCGTTGAAGATCACGGCGTCAACCGACGATCCGCTGGCCAGGCCGAACGGGTTGGTCGCCGATCCGGCGCTCGTCGAGGCTCCGGCGGCCGCACCGCCGCCGGAGGTGGAGGTGCCGGAGCTCGCGCAGGAGGCCAACGCTCCCCCGATGGGGAGCAGTGCCGCGGCGGCGAGTGAGCCGCGCATGAAGGTTCGACGGTCGATCCCCGTCTTGTCGGTCGTCATCGTCTCAAGATGCCTTTCGCGTGGGTGAGGAAATGATGGGGTATGCAGCTGGCGGCGGCTAGCCGGTCCGCTTGATCCGCGCGCCGTAGTGGGCCTCCAGGTCGCGGTTGTGGTCGTCACCTCCTGGGATGTTGGCGGAGATATAGACCGGCGGAGTGGCCCCGGTGGCGGCGATCCGCTCCGCAGCGCCAATGGTCAGGAGCTGGGCGATGTAGGCCGCCGTCATCGACGAGACGGCTCCCACCCCGGCTCCGTCACCAAGGTCGATCGTGGTGTCGCCGTAGGGCGCTCGGTTGTCGATGACGACGTCAGCGATCTCGGAGAGACGCCGACCACTGGGGTGCTTCGGGGTGACCGCCCGGGTGTGCTCGAGGCTTGTGACCGCGATGACGGGGTGTCCCTCGCTCTGGGCCCTCAGGGCCACGCCGACCACCGATCCGTTGACGCCGGAGCTGGACGCGATGAGGAAGACGTCGGCCGGGTCGAGGGTGGACAGAGCGAACAGCTCGTCCACGACCCCGGCGTCACGCTCGAGGGACGCGCCACTCAGCACCGAGGCATCGCGGGACCCGAACAGCACGATGTCTCGCAACGCCATGGCCCGGGTGGGGATGAGACCGCCGGCGCGCCCCGCAATCTCCATCGCGAACGCCTGGGAGTGGCCGGTTCCGAAGGCCTGCAGCACGCCCCCCGCCTGGACCGACCGAACCACCAGGTCAATGGCGGCGTCCAGCCCGCCGGCGGCGGCATCGTCGGCGACGGCCTGCAGGCGCGACGTCACCTCGTGGTGGAACCGCGAGAAGGTGTCAGTCATCGGCGCTCCAGACTCCGGTCAGTGGGGCTCGTGCGTCGGGGCGGCGTTCGCGGCTCCCGGTTCAGCGGCCGCCGATGTGGGGCGACCGCGGCCGCCGAGGCGGCCAGGGTGGTGGCCGTGCGGGCGAAGTTCTGCTGGGCGACCACGAGGTAGAGCAGGTCGATCGCGAAGAGCTGGGCGTGCTTAGCCGACAGGTCGTCCGGTCTCAGGTACTCGTCGGGAGCCATGGTGGAGATGTGGATGTCGGCCACCGTGGCGAGCCGTGACTCGGGGTTGCTGGTCAGTGCGACGGTCAACGCTCCGGACGACTTGGCCTGGACCAGCATCTCGATGGTCTCGCGAGTGCGGCCGGTGTTGGAGATGGCGATGGCGATGCTGTCCTCGTCGAGCAGTGCGGCACTGGTGAGCCCGTCGTGGACCTCCCGCCAGGCGTGCGCGTTGATGCCGATCCGGTAGAACCGGGCCTCGGCTTCCGTGGCCATGAACGCGCTTCCGCCGATGCCGTAGATGTCCACCCGGGAACGGGTCGCCACGGCGTGCGCGACCCGCACGATGTCGGCGAGCACGATCGACTCGGACGTCGCCTGGAGGGCCACGAGGTGCGAGCCGGTCAGGGTGCGCAGCACCTCGTCCGGGGTGTCGTCGGGACCGAACGCCCGACCGATGTCGACCCGCCACGTCTCGTCGGCCCGCATCCGTCCGGCGTCGGCGGCGACGCCGACCCGGAAGGGGACGTAGCCGGCATACCCGATCAGCCGGCAGAAGCGGGTCACCGTTGCGGGTGACGTCCCGGCCCGTGCTGCCAGCTCGGTGATCGACATGTCGAGAGGAGCGAGAGGCTCCTCCAGCAACAGCGTCGCCAGCTTCGCCATGGTGCCCGACATCCGGTGGACGTTGGCCTGGATGCGGCTGTGGACACCGGCCGGCGCGGGGGCAGCGGCCTGGGGGGAGTCGGTCACAGTCGTCATCGTCTGAAAATCCATCTCATTAAGTCGGCGGAACAGTGAAAAGTATTCTCAGGCAGCCGTCCCTGCGCTCCCCAATTCGGGTTTCAGGTCGGTAACAATGCGGTGGCGGAGTGGTGCACCTCTGCCCCACCCGAACTCGGGAGATTCTCAGGCTTAGGCAGTCCTTCCGGGCCGCCCGCATGCTGAGAGCCGAAGCGGGTCGCCATCAGTGGCCCCTCTTCGTGACGGGTGCGAACCCAGCGCCGTAAGGGTGTGCATGTCCACCAAAGGTTCTCCTCCATCTCGCGCCGACCGGCCGTCGCCGGCGGCCTGGCCGTGATCGCCCTGGGCGCGGCCGCGCTGGTCCGTCCATCGGTGGCCGCGGCCACGCCGACCAGCGGGTCCGGCTCCTCGGGGGCTTCCGGCGCGGTCTCGTACGCCGGGGTCAAGGCCGCCGAGTCGGCCTTCCAGGCCGCGGGCCCCTTGGCCGATCCCGTCGCCTGCCAACGACCCGCTCCTGACAACCAGGTCTCCGCCTACGTCCACTGCTACGCCCCCGACCAGCTGCGCACCTTGTACGGGCTGAAGCCGCTCACGGCGTCGACCACCGACGGAGCGGGCCAGACCATCGTGCTCGTCGACTCCTACGGCAGCCCGACGGCGGCCCAGGATCTGGCCTTCTTCGCGAAGACCCTCGGTGGGCCCGCTCCCGACTTCGAGCAGGTGTTCCCGGGTGGGACTCCCAACACGGCCGGTGCCACCGGCAAGGGCAAGGGCACCTCGGGTCCGACCGCCGCCGAGGGGTGGGCCGGTGAGGCAACCCTCGACATCGAGCGGGCCTACGCGATCGCGCCCAAGGCGCACATCGTGCTCATCGGCACGAACCCCGGCCGAGACGCAAGGCGTCGGGCCTGCCCGCCCTCATGAAGGCGATCGACTGGGCATCAACACCTACCCCTCCGGCACCGTCTTCTCGATGTCCTTCGGCACCGACGAGAGCTGGGCGGGCATCGCGACCGGCGGTGGGCTGTCCACGGTCTACAGCCGACCGGCGTACCAGAACGGTGTGGCCAACGTCGTCGGCAGCCACCGAGGTGTGCCGGACCTGCCATGGAACGCGGCCGTGAACGGCGGCGTCCTCGTCTACCGGTCCTTCTTCCCGGCTCTCGACGGTCCGCCGAGCTGGGCGGTCTACGGCGGTACGTCAGCGGCCTCACCCCAGGCGGCGGCGATGACGGCGATCGCCAACCAGGCGCGAGCTGCCCTGGGCAAGAAGCCGATCGGTGACCTCAACGCGGCGATCTACAGCACCTCGGTGGACAAGACGGCCGCGTTCCGCGGCATCGTGCCGATCAAGGACGGCACGGCGCCCAGCGGGTACCTGCACAACAACCAGATTTGGGACACCGACGCCGACGGCAATGTCGTCCCCGACGCGGTACCGGGCTATCCGACGACGGCCGGCTACGACCTCACCACCGGGTGGGGCAGCCCGCTCGCACCTGGCTACGTCTCACAGCTGGCCGCGCTCACGTAGCGAACGCCTCCAGAACGCGCGAGGCGAGAGGCCCCGTCCGGGCCATGCGCCTCGCGTCATCCTCCAGCGTGATCTCGGAGTGTTGTCCCCCCCAGGAGGGGTGCAGCACTCCGAGATCACTTGCGCGAAAGTCGGGTTCGGCTACCGAACCGCCCTCGGCACTCCAGGGGGATGAGCGGCTTCTCGCGGTAGAACGCGACCGCGCAGTCGAGGTCGCTGACCGGCAGGATGACGACCTCGAGGCTCCAGTCCTTCGGGCCGGTCACTTCTCGGCCAGGAGAGCGTCTGAGGCACCTCGACGGTCCTCGTGGGAGCTGAGGGTGGGGCCACAGAGGTCCAGACGCGAGGACCCGGGTCGCGAAGCGATCCGGGTCTCGTGGGTGGAGCTGAGGGGACTCGAACCCCTGACCCCCTCCATGCCATGGAGGTGCGCTACCAGCTGCGCCACAGCCCCGTTCATCCCTGGTGGGGACTGCGAGAGTCTAGCCAGCCGGGAGGTGCCCACCCAAATCCTCGAGCCGCGCACCGGGCGCGGAGCCCACGGTTCGGGAGTCCTGGGGTCGGGATACAGTCGGCGGCACTCCCGAACCAGCCTCAGCGGTGGTCATACCGTGATCTGATCGACGCGCTCCAGTGACTCTCGGACGGGGCGCGGTCCCTAGCGTGGGAGTCTCGGCCGCCCGCAGTGTCGCGGGCGGCCGGCTCGATGAAGCGGGAGGCACCGTGAGTCATCGACCCCGCCGCTGGCCCTGTACCCCCGCCCTTGCTGCTCTTGCCCTTCTCACCGTCTCCGGTTGCGGGCGTGGGGCCTACGAGCTCCCCCATGTTGTCGAGAGCCTGCCCGTCTCCGAGGCAGCCTTGCCCGCATCGGTCGGCGCGCCCGTCGACTGCCCTGAAGCAGGAGGGGTCGCCCCCCTGCCCACTGCGGACCAGGTCACCGGCGTCGTGCGGTGCGTGCGCACCACCGAGCAGGTCCCCGGTGACGGTGAATGGGCGGTTTCCCTTCTGCAGCGGGTCCCGACTGACTCGGCGGGCGGCCTTCTGCAGACTCTCGCCCTCCCGTCCGAGTCACAGTTCGGCGTGGCCTGTGGCGCCTCACTGGTCTATCCCACGACCATCGAGCTGGACACCTGGTCCGGCCGGGTCACCATCGCTCCACCGAAAGACCCCTGCCTGCAGACTCGCCCCGAGGTCGTGGCGGCGTGGCAGGCCTCGCCCTGGGTGACGGTGGCGACCGCGGTGATCAAGCGGGTGCGCTCCGAGGCGGCCCTCGCGGCAGGGTGCCAAGGATCGAAAGACATGATCGCCATCGTCGGCCACGCCGCGAAACCCGGCATGGCCGGCCCACTGGTGGACGCGAACGCCGCCGTCTCGATCTGCTTGCTCCGGTCGACGGGTTTCGACGGGGAACCCACCGGCGGGCGCACGCTCACCGACGACGAGGATCAGCGCCTCGCGACCCTCCTGGCCGCGGCCGGCCCAGCAGCACCGTGCGGGGCCACGCATACCAGCTTCGCCGTCATCGGGAAGAGCACACCGGTCTACGTCGAGCTGGACGGGTGCATGCGCATCCTGGCTCCGGACAACACCATCCGTCAGGGCGGGGCCGAGCTCACGGCGCTGCTCCAGGCCCACTGAGGTTCCACGCGTCGAGGCGCCAGCGGGGGGACACCGGTGCGCCGGAGACCAGCCGAGCCTGCGCCAGCACCGCCCAGTGCGCGTTCCCAAGGCCCCACAGCACCTGCTGGGCCTGCATCTGGTCGAGGCCGGTCAGCGCGGCCACCCCGGCCCGTGACGAGACGCCGTGCCCGACGACGATCGCCACCCGGCCCGGCTCGAGCTCGGCGCCGATCTCGGCGAGGGCGGGCTGCACCCGGACCGCCAGCTCGGCCACCGTCTCCCCCGTCACGCCGCGCCGCACGTCCTCGCCGCGGCCCATCGCGGCGACCATCTCGGGACAATCCTCGCGGACCTCGCCGGTGCTCCGGCCCTGCCACTCCCCCACGTCGATCTCGCGCAGCCTCCGGTCGATCCGAACCGCTACCTGGCACACCTCACCGATGGCGGCCGCCGTGTCACACGCTCGTTGCAGGTCAGAGGACACGATGAGCGCCGGTCGGTATGCCGCGAGCACCGGCGCCGCGCGCCGGGCCTGGTCCCGTCCGACGGCGGAGAGCGGCGAGTCGCGGTGCCCCTGCCAGATGCCGGCCGCGTTGTCGGAGGTCTGACCGTGCCGCACGACGACGAGCCGTCGCGCGGCGGCGTCGCTCACGGGGCGGGGACAGCCGAGAGATTCACCTCGGGACAGTCCTTCCAGAGCCGCTCGAGCTGGTAGAACTCCCGCTCGTCGGCGTGCTGGACGTGGACGACGATGTCACCGAAGTCGATGAGCACCCACCGTCCCTCGCGCTGGCCTTCGCGACGGATCGGCTTGCAGCCCTGGTCGCGCAGGGCGTCCTCGATGGCGTCGACGATGGCACCGACCTGCCGTTCGTTGTTCGCCGAGGCGATGACGAAGACGTCGGTGAGGGCCAGCTGTTCGCTGACGTCGATCGCGATGACGTCTTGCGCGATCTTGTCCTCGGCGGCCAGCGCGGCGATGCGGGCCAGGGTGAGTGCTCGGGGTGTTGCTGGCACGAAGCTCCTAGGTGTACAGGCGGTACTTGTTGATGTACTGGACGACCCCGTCGGGGACGAGATACCACACCGGACGTCCTGCGGCGACCCGGGCGCGGCAGTCGGTCGAGCTGATGGCCATAGCCGGCACCTCTTGCAACGTGATCCGCTCGGTGGGTAGTCCGTTGTCGCTCAGCTCGTGTCCGGGCCGGGTGACCCCGATGAAGTGGGCGAGCTCCCAGAGCTCGTCGATGTCCTTCCAGGTGAGGATCTGCGCAAGCGCGTCGGCCCCGGTGATGAAGAACAGCTCGGCGTCGGGTTCGCCCTCGCGCAGGTCGCGCAACGTGTCGATGGTGTAGGTGGGCCCGTCGCGGTCGACATCGACGCGGCTCACCGTGAACCGGGGGTTGGAGGCGGTGGCGACGACCGTCATCAGGTAGCGGTCCTCCGCCGGGCTGACCTCGCTGCCGTCCTTCTGCCAGGGTCGTCCGGTGGGCACGAAGACGACCTGGTCGAGGTCGAACCTGGCCTGCACCTCGCTCGCGGCGACCAGGTGGCCGTGATGGATGGGGTCGAACGTGCCACCCATCACCCCGAGCCGCTTGCTCAGCGGGTCACCTCAGTGCAGGACCCAGGGCGAGCCGAGGCCCGGGAGGAGCTCACCCGTGGAACTTGTCGTCGTTCGCCGCCCCGGGCGGGGGAATCTTTGCCGCAGCGTTGCGGAACGTCCACAACACCCCCAGGCCGATGAGGAAGGCCACGAAGGCGAGGACGCCGAAGGCGATCGCCGGCATCGGGAGCGCGCGGGGCGGCTCCTCGGCGGAGGCGAAGCCACTGACGAGGACGGGCAGCACGCTCGCGGACATACCGACAGCCTATCCCGCCGCCCACGGGGGCAGCGGTGCGAGCGGCTGGCCGGCGGCGCGCGCCGCCCAGGCGTGGCCGACGGTGCCCCACGGTTCGTCGCCGAGGGTCACCGCGGCGACGACGGCGTCACACGACGCCTGTGCGGCGGACACGACCTCGGGTGGGTACCCGAGCTCGACCTGGTGCTCCTCGAACTCGTCCTCATCGTCGACGAGGAGCGTCCCGTCCCATCGACGGATGACATCGAGGTCGAGATCCACGGCCCGCACCGTGCCGCCGTCCCACCGGGGGGTGTCGGTGATGTTGACGTAGACCGCGTCGGCGACACCGGTCCCGTTGAACGACGCCACGAAGTCACCGCGCCGCGGGACAAGCATGGCGAACTCCGCGTCGGTCCACGACGTGCGCCCCGGCCGGCGTAGTGGCATACCGGCTGGCGAGCCGAGCCAGTCGCCGAACCCGTCCGAACCGAGGTAGCGCAGGTCCATCTCCCAGTGCGGCCCGCCGCCCCATTTACCGAACCGGACCGGCACGACGTCACCCGGCTGCACGGGGCCCAACCTATCCAACACTTCGGTCACGTTCACGGGGAGCGCTCACCGGAGGCACAGCGCGAGCAGGGGCCGCGACGTAACCTGGAACACATGCATCCGGTCCTGTCGGTCGTCATCCCCATGTACAACGAGGAGGACGTCCTACCCCTGCTCGTCGACCGACTGCAACCCGTGCTGGAGGGCATGGGGGTGGAGTACGAGGTCGTGGCGGTCGACGACGGCAGCAAGGACCTCACGCCGGCGCTGCTGCAGCGCATCCACCGCGGCTGGGAGCAGCTGCGGGTCATCCGGCTGCGGGCCAACGCCGGCCACCAGGCGGCCATCTCAGCGGGCCTGGCCGGGGCGCGGGGTGACTTCGTCGTCACGATCGACGCCGACCTCCAGGACCCGCCCGAGGTCATCGCCCAGATGCTGACGAAGGCCCGAGACGAGGGCGTCGACGTCGTCTACGGCGTGCGCAGCGACCGGTCCAGCGACTCATGGTTCAAGCGCACGACGGCGCGCACGTTCTACACGACCATCCGCACCATCTCGGGCACCGAGGCGATAAGCGACGCGGGCGACTTCCGGCTGATGTCCAGGGCGACGGTGGACGCGATCAACGACCTGCCCGAGCACAACCGGGTGCTCCGCTTCATCGTCCCGACCCTCGGGTTCCCGTCGGACGTCGTGGACTACCGGCGCGACGAGCGGGCCGCGGGCAGCTCGAAGTACCCCTTGGTCAAGATGCTCAAGCTCTCACTCGATGCGGTGACCGGCTTCTCGATGGCGCCGCTGCGGCTCGCGACCTTCCTCGGCCTCGGTGGCGGCGTGCTCGCCGTGCTGTTGGCGGTCTACGCGATCATCGCCGGCATGAGCGGGCATGCCGTGGCCGGCTGGACGTCGACCGTGCTCATCGTGTCCTCCGTCGGCGCGGTGCAGCTGCTCTGCCTCGGCCTGCTGGGTGAGTACATCGGCCGGATGTACACCCAGATGCAGGGGCGCCCCACCTACTTCGTCGCGTACGACTCCCTCACCGCGGTCCGCGGCAAGCACGGCCCCACCGACACCCCGCTCCCTCCGGAGACCTGGTTGACGACCACCGCGCATACGCCGGTCGAGGTCCCCGTCGGGCCGGTCACCGGTTCGGTGGCTGGTTCAGCCGCGCGGGTGCGCCGTGACGAGCAGGCTCACGCCGGGGAGCTGCTTGACCGGTAGGTAGCGCTCCGCGGTGATGACCGCGCGCAGCGCGGTGTTGACCACCGGGTGCAGGTCGTCGAGGTCGCTGCCGGCCGCCTTCTTGCGCCGCATGGCGACCACCGGGCGGAGCAGCACGTTCCACGACGTCATCGCCGCGATGTCGAACCCGTTCCGGTGAAGGACCCCCGAGAGGGTCTCCCGCGTGTAGCGACGCACGTGGTCGACGGCCTCGTCGTGGGCTGACCACAGCCGTGGGTCGGCGGGGACGGCGACGAGGAAGGTGCCGTCCGGGCGGAGGACCCGGCGGATCTCGCAGACCGCGTCGTCGTCCTCCTCGATGTGCTCGAGGATGTCGAACGCGACAACCAGGCCGAGTGACCGGTCGGCGAGCGGGAGGTGTCGGGCGTCGGCCCGGACGCTCGCGAGGCCCCGTTCGTGCGCGACGGATGCACCCTCCTCGCCGTACTCCATCGCGACGGGCGTCCAGCCGAGGTCACGAAGGACCCGGGTGTTGCCGCCACCGGCGGCACCGATGTCGAGAGCCGCTCCGGGCCGGACGCCGTGCAGCGCCCGGGCGAGCAGGTGACGACGCTCCCGGTACCACCAATGGGTGTCCTCCAGCGCGGCCAGCTTGCGGACCTCGGTGCCCTCCACGGTCGGTCATCATGCCAGTGCGCCAACGGGAGCGACGAATCCATAGTGTGGCCCGCTCGCCGAGAGCGCGGAGAGTTACACCCCTCCCAGGGGGTGCAACTCTCCGCGTTCGCTCGCATCCTCCGGGTGGGGCGCGATCAGCCCGGCGGGTGTTCAGCCTCAGGTGCGGATCTGGCCGTCGCCCTCGACGACCCACTTGGTCGTCGTCAGCTCCGGGAGCGCCATCGGGCCCCGGGCGTGGAGCTTCTGGGTCGAGATGCCGATCTCGGCCCCGAAGCCGAACTCGCCACCGTCGGTGAAGCGGCTCGACGCGTTGACCACGACCACCGCCGCATCGACCTCGGCCGTGAACCGGCGTGCCGCCGCTCGGTCCTGCGTCACGATCACCTCGGTGTGCTGCGTGCCGTAGCTTCGGATGTGGTCCATGGCCGCGTCGAGGCTCGGCACGATGCGCACGCTGAGGTCGAGGGCATGCCACTCGGTGCCGAAGTCCTCGTCGGTCGCGGGCTGGTATGCCGCGCCGGCGGCCGCCGCGTAGGGGCCTACCTCCTCGGCGGCGTGGAGGGTGACCCCGGCTGACCCGAGGTCGGCGAGGATCTTGGGCAGGAAGACCTCCGCCACCGCCTCGTGGACGAGCAGCGACTCAGCGGCGTTGCAGACGCTGGGCCGCTGGACCTTGGCGTTGACCGCGATGTCGTGCGCCATGTCGAGGTCCGCGGCGGCGTCGACGTAGACGTGGTTGACGCCGATGCCCGTCTCGATGACGGGTACGGTGGACTCGCGCACGACGGTCTGGATGAGGTCGGCGCCGCCGCGCGGGATGACGAGGTCGACGAGACCGCGGGCGGTCATGAGCGCCCGGGCCGCGTCCCGACCGCCGCCGTCCAACAGGCATACGGAGTCGGCGTCGACGCCCTGCGCCGTCAGGGCGGCGCGCATGACGCCGACCAGCGCCCGGATGCTCGACGCGGCGGCCGACCCGCCTCGCAGAATGACCGCGTTGCCGCTCTTGAGCGAGAGGGCCGCGGCGTCGACGGTGACGTTGGGCCGGGCCTCGTAGATCATCCCGACGACGCCCATCGGGACGCGGATCTGCCGGATCTGCAGGCCGTTGGCCAGCGTCGAGCCTCGCACGACCTCTCCGACGGGGTCGGACAGACGGGCGATGTCACGGACCGCCCCCGCGATGGCCGCGATGCGGCGCTCGTCGAGGAGGAGCCGGTCGAGCAGTCCGTCGGCCAGACCCGCGTCGCGACCGCGTTGCTGGTCCTCGGCGTTGGCCTCGATGAGGTGCAGTGTGGCTGCCTCGAGAGCGTCGGCCATGGCGTGCAGCGCGTCGTCCTTCGCGGTGCGGGACATCAGGGCGAGCCGCCGTGAGGCCACCTTGGCCGCCCGGGCCAGGCCGGCGACCTGGTCGACGGCCGCGGGGTCGATGGTTCCCGCACTGGTTCCAGAGCCTGCTGCCGCCATGCCACCAGGGTACGGCGGTGTCGTTGTGGCGGTTCCAGGGTTTTCGCCCAGTGGGCGCGCGCTATCCCAGCTGACGGTCGCGAGGGCGGCGGCCGACCTTGGCGACGATGAGCGGGTCCACCTGCTCGACGAGCGCGGCGCGGGCCCGTGCCGAGAGACCGTCGTCGGTGATGAGCAGGTCGACGTCGGGCAGGTCGACGAAGGTGCTGAGGCCGACGACGCCCCACTTGGTGTGGTCGGCGACGATGCACACCTGTCGGGCCGAGGCGACGAGGGCACGGTTGGTCTCGGCCTCGACGAGGTTCGGCGTCGTCAGGCCCGCCTTGGCGTCGATGCCGTGCGCGCCGAGGAAGAGCCGGTCGACGTGCAAGGTCCGCAGGGCCGTGACGGCGACCGGTCCGACGAGGGCGTCGGACGGGGTGCGGACGCCTCCGGTGAGGACCACCCGCTGGCCCTCGGTCGGGGACTCGTGCAGGAGCTGGGCCACCGGCACCGAGTTCGTGACCACGGTGAGGTCAGGTATGCCGCGCAGCAGCCGAGCCACCTCGTAGGTCGTCGTGCCGGCCGAGATGCCGATGGCGGAGCCGGGTTCGACGAGCTCGGCGGCTCGCCGCGCGATGGCCCGCTTCTCCGCCGTCATGAGCGACGACTTCGCCAGGAAGCCCGGTTCGTGCGCACTGGCCAGCCCGACCGCCAAGGCGCCGCCGTGGACCCGCTCGACCAGGCCGTCCCGAGCCAGCTGCTCGATATCGCGCCGCACCGTCATGTCTGAGACACCCAGGTGGTCGACGAGGTCGGCGACCCGCACGGCCCCGGACTCCTGGACCAGGGCGAGGATGGCCGACTGCCGCTGCCCCGCTAGCACGGCTCAGGTCTCCCGGATGACGGCGACCCCTCCGGGGGCCACCGTGACCGACCCTGTGACCGGGGCGTCGCCGACGAGGTCGTGGCCGCTCGCCTCGATGGTCTGCGGCGCGTCCGTGTCGTTAGCGAGGAACAGCCACGACCCGCGATCGCTGCGCCGTCGGACGGTGTCGACGCCTGGGGCCACTGACGCGGCCGGCTCCACGTGCGCCGCGGCGAGCAGGTCGCCGAGCAGTCGGTCCAGGCGCTCGTCGTCGGGGAGGGTGCTGAGGTACCACGCAGCGCCCGTCCCGGTGGCGTTGCGGGTCAGGGCGGGCCGGCCCGCGAGGGGGCCACTGGCGTACCGCTCGAGCACCTCCGCCCCTCCGGCGTGGACGTCCTCCGACCAGAGGCGCCCTGCGCCCCCCTGGTCCAGAGCAACCGTCTCGTCGCGCAGCAGGGGGAAGAGCTCCTCGACTCGCAGACCTAGCAGGTCCCGGAAGGCGCCCGGGTAACCGCCCAGGCGGATGTGGTCGTCGGGGTCCGCGATCCCCGAGAAGAAGGTGACGAGCACCTGCGCACCCGCCTCGGCAGCACGCGCAACCGCCGCGGCATGCTCGTCAGAGACGAGGTAGAGGGTGGGGACGACGACGAGCCGGTAGCCCGACAGGTCGGCGGAGGGATGCACGATGTCGCACGTCACCCCGCGCCGGCGGAGCAGCCGGTGCACGGCGAGCGCCGTGTCGGCGTACTCGAGCTCGGACGACGGCATGGCCGGGCCGTTGGCCGCCCACCCCGCCTCGTAGTCCCAGAGCAGCGCGACGCCGGTGTCGACGGAGCTCCCGACCACCTCACCGAGCCGCTCGGCGACGGCGCCGAGCTCGCAGACCTCCCTGAACCGGTCGCTGTCGGCGCCGGCGTGCGGGACGAGGCCGGAATGAAACTTCTCGGACCCTGATCGCGAGGCGCGCCACTGGAAGAAGCCGAGGGTGTCGGCGCCTCGGGCCACGTGAGCAACGCTGTCGCGGATGGTCTGACCGGGCCACTTCGCGTGGTTGACCGACTGCCAGTTCACCGCGCTGGTCGAGTGCTCCATGAGCAGCCAGGGGCGGCCGCCGGCGAGACCGCGGGTGAGGTCGTCGGCGAAGGCCAGGTCGGCGCGCTGGTCGGGCAGGGAGTCGACGAGGTAGTGGTCCGTGCTAACGACGTCCTGCTCGGGCGCCCACTGGTGGTAGTCGAGCCGCCGGAACCCCGTCATGGTCATGAAGTTCGTGGTGACCGGGACGCCCGGAGACAGCCGCGTGAGCACGTCCTTCTCGGCCCGGAAGAAGTCGAGGAGGGTGTCCGACCCGAACCGGCTGTAGTCGAGCACCTGCGTTGGGTTGTTGAACGTCGGGGTCCGGCGGGGCGGCAGGATCTGGTCCCAGTCGGTGTAGCGCTGGCTCCAGAAGGCGGTGCCCCAGGCCTCGTTGAGGTCGTCGAGCGCGGTGTAGCGCCGCTGGAGCCAGCGCCGGAACGCCCCGGCGCAGGTGTCGCAGAAGCAGGGCAGGTTGTGGCAGGCGTACTCGTTCGAGACGTGCCACATCGCCAGCGCCGGGTGCTCGTGGTAGCGAGTGGCCAGTGCGGTCGTGAGCGCGAGAGCGTGCTCGCGGTAGGTCCCGTCCGACGGGCACCAGGCCTGCCGGCTACCCGGCCAGAGGGTATGCCCGTCGCGGTCCACCGGGAGGGTGTGCGGGAACGCCGTGGAGAACCACGGTGGTGGCGTCGCCGTCGCCGTGGCCAGGTCGACGGCGATGTCGTTGTCCGCCAACAGGTCCATGACGTCGTCGAGCCAGCCGAACTCGTACTCACCCTTCGCCGGCTCCAGCCACGACCACGAGAAGACGCCGAGCGTGACGAAGGAGACCCCGGCGCGGCGCATCAGCTCCATGTCCTCGGGCCAGACGGAGCGCGGCCACTGTTCGGGGTTGTAGTCGCCGCCGAAGGCGATCCGGTTGACCGGCCAAGGTCGCATGGCGCGAGTGTGGGGCCCCCCCGGACCAAAGTCAACAGAATCGAACATCCGCGCCGCCGACCGCGCCGCCATGCCTCATAGGCGGCCGTGTCCGGGAAGCCGTTGCTACAAAACGGCATCAGTTGGAGAGACTCGGTTCTGAACGCTTGACAGGCTGAGATCGGCCAGTCATCCTCAGTCCGGAACTGATCGTTTCTGGTGGTTGATGTTCGTGTTCGTCATCACCCCGTGATCACCTCTGGCCTCATCGTCGACGAAGGAGTCTTGACATGCCTCGCCCCTCCACTCAGGCCGAGTACCTGGCCAGCCTGGTCCCGCCCTCGTCGCGGGCCTTCTCCCGGCGGACCATGCTGCGAGGTGCCCTCGGTGCCGGTGCGCTGCTGGCGACGCCCGCGGGTCTCGCCGCGTGCAGCAGCGGTTCGACGTCGAGCGGGTCGGCTACCGGGGGGGGTGGTGGCGGGGCCACCGGCACGGTGACGCTGGGGTCCAACCAGTCCGACGCCGTCCCGAAGGCCGCCGTCGCGTCGGTCATGGACGCGTTCCAGAAGGCCAACAGCGGGCTGACCGTCAAGATCAACACGGTCGACCACAACACGTTCCAGGAGAACATCAACAACTACCTCCAGGGTGCCCCTGACGACGTCTTCACCTGGTTCTCCGGCTACCGGATGCGCTTCTTCGCGTCCAAGGGTCTCGCCGGTGACCTCACCGACGTCTGGGGCGGCCTCGGCGGGATGTCCGACGCCCTAAAGAAGGCGTCGACGAGCGAGGACGGGAAGCAGTACTTCATCCCCTCGACCTACTACCCGTGGGCGGTCTTCTACCGCAAGAGCGTCTTCGCCGAGAAGGGCTACCAGATCCCGAAGACGCTGGACCAGCTGAAGACGCTCGGCGGCCAGATGCAGAAGGACGGGCTGACCCCGATCGCCTTCGGGGACAAGGACGGGTGGCCCGCCATGGGCACCTTCGACCAGCTGAACCTGCGCATCAACGGCTACGACTTCCACGTCAGCCTGATGGCCGGCAAGGAGGACTGGAGCAGCGACAAGGTCAAGAAGGTCTTCGACACGTGGAAGGGCCTGCTGCCCCTGCACCAGACCGACTCGCTCGGCCGCACGTGGCAGGAGGCGGCGCAGAGCCTGCAGCAGAAGAAGTCGGGGATGTACGTCCTCGGCGCATTCGTCGCCCAGCAGTTCACCACGGGCGCAGAGCAGGCCGACCTCGACTTCTTCAACTTCCCCGAGGTGGACTCCACGGTCGGCTCCGACGCCATCGAGGCCCCCATCGACGGCTACATGATGTCGAAGCGGCCGAAGAACCCCGACGGCGCCAAGAAGCTGTTGGCCTACCTCGGATCGGCCGATGCGCAGGGCCTCGCGGTCAAGGCCGACCCGAGCGTCATCGCGACTAATGACAAGGCCGACCAGTCGAGCTATACGGCCCTACAGAAGAAGTCCGTGGAGTTCGTCAAGTCAGCCAAGTCGATCGCCCAGTTCCTCGACCGCGACACCCGCCCCGACTTCGCGTCGACCGTGATGATCCCGTCCCTCCAGGCGTTCATCAAGTCGCCCGACGACATCGACGGGCTGGTCAAGAAGATCCAGCAGCAGAAGCTCAGCATCTTCACGAGCTGACCCCGTCATGGCCACGGTCACCGCACCCACGAAGAAGCGACGCTCGAGGTACCGAGGGATCGACCAGCTCTCTGCCATCGACCGCGTCGTGGTCACCCTGATGATCGTCATCCCGACCCTGCTCGTCGTGGCCCTCGTGTGGTTCCCGGCCATCGCCTCCGTCCTGCTGTCCTTCACCAACTGGGACGGCATCGGGGACATTGGGTCGGCGAAGCTCGTCGGTCTGAAGAACTACAGCGACGTGGTGTCCATCTATCCGCCGTTCTGGCCGGCGGTGCAGCACAACCTGATCTGGTTCGCCGTCAACTTCTTCCTCGTGACGCCACTCGGCATCTTCCTCGCGGTGCTGCTCGACAGGGAGATGCGCGGCGGGCGGATCTACCAGACGGCGCTCTACATGCCCGTCGTCCTGTCCCTGGCCCTGGTCGGCTTCGTCTGGCAGCTGATGTACAGCAAGGACCAAGGGCTCATCAACGCCGTGACGGGCAGCACCATCGACTGGTACGGCGACCCGAAGTACAACCTGTGGGCAGCCCTGCTGGCGTCGAGCTGGCGCCAGACCGGCTACATCATGCTGCTCTACCTGGCCGGCCTGAAGGGCGTCGACCCGACGCTGCGGGAGGCGGCGCGGGTCGATGGGGCCAGCGAGCGTACGGCGTTCTTCCGGGTGATCTTCCCGGTGATGCGGCCGATCAACATCATCATCCTCGTCGTCACCGTGATCGAGTCGCTGCGGGCGTTCGACCTGGTCTGGGTCATCAACAAGGGACGCAACGGGCTCGAGCTCATCTCCACCCTGGTCACGAGCAACATCGTCGGTGAAGCGAGCCGGATCGGGTTCGGTTCTGCCCTGGCGACATTCATGCTCATCATCTCGTCCATCTTCATCGTCATCTACCTACGCATCGTCATGAGGGAGGACCGATGACCGTCTCCACGGCGACCGCCACGTCGCGGGACACCAAACGAGTCGTGGCCAGCCAGCGGCCGTCCCGGGGTCCGGGGCGCATCGTCCTGCAGGTCTTCCTCATCATCGTGTCGCTCGCCTGGCTCTTCCCGCTGCTCTACGCCGTGCTCAACTCGTTCCGGGACTACGCCTACACGGCCGCCAACGGGTACGTGTCGTTCGGCGGCTTCACCCTGCAGAACTACGTCAACGCCTGGCAGCAGGCCGACTTCACGCATACGTTCCTCAACTCGCTCTACATCACCGTGCCGGCGGTCGTGCTGACGCTGTTCCTCTCGTCGTGCATCGCCTTCGTCGTGGCCCGGTTCTCGTTCCGCTTCAACCTCGCCCTCCTCGGCCTCTTCACGGCGGCCAACCTGCTGCCACCGCAGGCGCTACTCATCCCGGTCTACCGGATGTTCCGCGCGATCGAGCTGCCTTACTGGCTCAGCGACTCGGGCACCCTGCTCGACAGCTACTACGGCCTCATCGCGGTCAACGTCGCCTTCCAGACCGGGTTCTGCGCGTTCGTCCTCAGTAACTACATGAAGACGCTCCCCCGCGAGCTGTACGAGTCGGCGGTCGTCGACGGGGCGGGAGTGCTGCGCCAGTTCTTCCAGCTCACGCTGCCCCTGTGCCGGCCCCCGCTCGCCGCCCTCGCCACCCTCCAGGTCACCTGGATCTACAACGAGTTCTTCTGGGCCACGGTGCTTCTGCAGTCCGGGGACAAGTACCCGGTGACCAGCTCCCTGAACAACCTGCGCGGCCAGTTCTTCACCGACAACAACCTCGTCGCGGCCGGGTCGGTGCTTGTCGCGCTACCTACCCTCATTGTGTTCTTCGTCCTGCAGAAGCAGTTCGTCGCGGGGCTCACGCTGGGTGCGACCAAGGGCTGAGCCCGGCCCGACCCCGTCCGACCTGGACCCGACCTGGCGTTCGTCGGGCGGGTGGGTCGCTAGCCTCCATGGCTATGACCCGCCCGCCCGACGCAGCCCACCCCGGACGGGCCGGATGAACGGCCTGTACGCGCTCAAGCCCTGGTATACGCGCCGGCTCGGCATGGTCCTCGCTGCGGCCGTGCGCCGCGGCCTCTCCCCCGATGTCTTCACCGCCGGCGGGCTCGCGGTCGCCGCCCTCGCCGGGCTGGCGATCTGGGCGGGCTGGTGGCCGGCGGCCCTGCTGCTGCTGGCCGCGCGGCTCGGCGGGGCGAACCTCGACGGGGCGGTGGCTCGAGCCCGGGGGGTGTCCCGCCCGTGGGGCTTCGTCCTCAACGAGGTGGGTGACCGCACGAGCGACCTGCTCATGTATGCCGGTCTCGTCGCCTTCGCGGCGCGGACGTCCGGCTCGTGGACGTCGGGTCCCGTGGTGTGGACGCTCCTCGCCGCCGCAGTGGCCACCCTGCCGACGTTCGCCTCACTCGCCGCCGCCGGCGCCGGAGCCACCCGGCGTAACGGCGGCCCGCTGGGCAAGACCGAGCGGTGCGCCCTCGCCGTCCTGGCCACGGGCATACCGGCGTGGCTGACCGGGATCGACGCTCTGGTGGTGGTGGGCTCCCTTGTCACCGCGGCCCTACGGCTGCGCGCCACGCACGCGGAGCTGCACCGTCCGGCCGCGGACGTCACATGAACGACGCGCTGACCCAGGTCTGGGTCCGGCTGCTGAGCGGTGACCGCGGGGGCCTGGCCCTCGACGTGCCCGTAGGACCGGTGCGCCTGCACGCGGAGGGCCGCGCCGTGTTCTTCCTCTGGGTCGTGGTGGCGGTCCTCGCCCTCGCGGGGGTCGCGGTCCTGCTGTCCGGTGAGGCCGAGCTGCGCCGGCGGTGGACGACGTGGGCCCTCGTCGCCCCGGTCGTCGGGATTCCGCTCTGGCTGGGACCGGGGTCCACGGCACTCCTGGCGGCGCTGCTGGCGGTGCAGGGAGTGCGTGAGTATGCGCCTCTGGTCGCGCTCCCCCGGCCCGAGCGGGCGATTCTCCTCGTCCTGGCCGTCGGCTACCCCCTGGCGGCCTGGCTGGCGCCGTCGCTGCTCTCGCTCGCCCCTCTCGTCGCGCTGCTCTGCGCGGTGCCGGCGTTGCTGGCGGGCGACACGCAGCACGGGCTGCGGCGGGCCAGCCTGGCTGCGTTCGCGTCGATCTGGGTCTGCTGGGCGCTCGCCCACCTGGTGGTTCTCGAGGACAACGCGTTCCTCGTCTGCTTCGCGGCCGCCGCCGCCGACGTCGCCGCGTGGTGCGGCGGCCGGGGTCTACGCCGGTTCCCCTGGGCCCGCCGTCCCCTGTCGCCACTGTCGCCCAACAAGACCCTGGGTGGTCTCACCGGTGCGGTGCTCGGGACGCTGGTCGTCCTCACCCTGCTCGGCACGATCTCGGTCGGGCTGGTGGCCGCGGTCGCCCTGGGCGGGATCGCCGGAGACCTGCTCGAGTCGATGGTCAAACGCCAGGCCGGCGTCAAGGATGCGGGGGCCTGGCTTCCCGGGTTCGGCGGACTGCTCGACCGGGTCGACTCGCTGCTGCTCGTGCTCCCCCTGGCGGCGGTGCTCGGATGACCCCGCCGTCGTCCGGCGCCACACCCCGCGGCGCCTACCTCCGACACCACCTCTGGCGCCTCGTCTACGGCAGCACCGGCGGCCTCACCGTCAGCGGTCCCCTACCCACCGGGCCGGCCGTGCTCGTGGCCAACCACTCGTCACACGCCGACACCGCCGCCCTCATGGCGGCCATCCCGGCGGCGGGGCGCCCGGTCTTCGCAGCGGCGGCCGACTACTGGTTCGCGCAGCCCCTGCGCCGGTTCCTCGTCACCACGCTCGCCGCCGCGGTGCCCGTCGAGCGGGAGGCCGACGGCGCGTACGCCGCGCTGCGCTCGGCCTGCGAGCCGGTCTTCGCCGCGGGCGGTATCGTCATCGTCTACCCCGAGGGACGCGCAGCACCGACGGGACCGTGGGCCGGTTCGCCTCGGGGGCGGTGCGGCTGGCCACCGACCTGGGGGTGCCGGTCGTACCGGTAGCGCTGTTGGGAACGGCGGGCGTGCTGCCCAAGAACGGCTCGTTCCAGGCAGTTCCGGTCGAGGTGCGGTTCGGTGAACCCCGGGGCGACCTCGTCGCGACCGGCCGCGAGGAGGCCCGGGCTCGGTCGGCGCAGCTCCGCGACGCGGTGGTGGCGCTGCGGGGCGATGCGGCGCCGGCCGACCCGCGCTCCCCGCTCGGGGTCGCCGCCGAGCAGCTGATGGACTCGCCGTGGGGACTCGTCGGAGCGTTCGGGTGGGGCTTCGCCGAGGCGCTCAGCTGGCCGATCATCGCCGAGTACTCCGTGGTTCTGGTCGGCGTCGCGAGCCCGCGCCGCGTGCTCCCCGCCTCACTCGCCCTGGCCGCGGGCTCGGTGACCGGCGTCGTGACCCACGCGGCGCTGGCCCGCCGCGGGCATACCCCTCCGGCTCCTCTGACAAGCCCAGGTATGCGCCGGGCCGCGGCCCAGCACCTGCGTGCCGGGGCCCGGGGCGTGCGGCACCAGGCGTTCAACGGCATCCCCGTCAAGGTGTATGCCGCCGAGGCCGGCCGCCTGGGCATCCCCCTGCCGCGCCTGGCGGCCGCGGTCACCGTCGAGCGCACGGCGCGGATCGTCGGCGTGGGATGGGCCGTCGGCGCCGGTGCCCGGGTGTTCCGCGCCCCGGTGCGCCGCCGTTACGGCACCTACGTGCTCGTCGCCTCGGCCGTCTGGGTCGCCGGCGTCCGGATCACCAGCCGACGTTGGCGCTGACCGGCGGGCCGACAGCCTCAGAGCAGCACGAGCGCGTCGCGGTGGATGACCTCGCGCTCGTACTGTGCGCCTAGCTCCCGCGCGAGGTCGTGGGTCGAACGGCCGAGCATGGCGGGGAGCTCTTCGGAGGAGTAGTTGACCAGCCCGCGGGCGACCGGACGCCCGTCACCGGAGCAGACATCGACCGGGTCACCCTCGTCGAACCGGCCCTCGACGGCCGTGATTCCCGCTGGTAGCAACGACTTTCGGTGTTCCACAACGGCCCGCACGGCTCCGTCGTCGAGGACGACCCGCCCCCGCGGCTCGGTCGCGTGCGCCAGCCAGAGCAGCCGGGAGGCCCGGCGGGAGCCGGTCGGCGTGAACAAGGTGCCGACATCCTCACCCGCCAGCCCGGCGCGTACCTGGTCGGCCGAGGTGAGCAGCGTCGTCACCCCCGCCGTGGCGGCGATCGACGCGGCTTCGAGCTTGGTCGCCATCCCTCCGGTTCCGACTACGGACGCCGACCCCTTGACGACGACGTCGGCGACGTCAGCGGCGCTGGCGACCAGCGGGATGCGCCGACTACCCGGACGGGAGGGGGGGCCGTCGTAGAGAGCGTCGACGTCCGACAGCAGGACCAAGGCGTCGGCGTGGATGAGGTGCGCGACCAGGGCGGCGAGCCGGTCGTTGTCGCCGAACCGGATCTCGTGGGTCGCGACGGTGTCGTTCTCGTTGACCACCGGCACGATGCCCAGGGCCAGCAGGCGCTCGAGGGTGCGACGGGCGTTCGCGTAGTGGGTGCGCCGGGTGACGTCGTCGGCGGTCAGCAGGACCTGGCCGACGGTGAGCTGGTGGGCACCGAAGGCGTGCTGGTAGGCCGCGACGAGCGCACCCTGGCCGACGCTCGCCGCCGCCTGCTGGGTGGCCAGGTCGCGCGGCCGGTGGGTCAGGCCCAGGGGCGCCAGCCCGGCCGCGATGGCCCCGGACGAGACGAGGACGACGGCGCTGCCGGCGTGGCGACGAGCCGCGAGCGCGTTGACGAGCGCTAGGAGGCGTCCGGCGTCCAGCCCACCCTGCGGACCGGTCAGCGACGACGAGCCGACCTTGACGACGAGCCGGCCCGCATCGGCGATGGCGGACCGGGAGGACACTCGCGCGAGTCTATTGACGGCGCGGATGAGGAGTGCGGCGGGCGGCTCTGCGACACGGGAGCTCCCGAACCGCAGTGCGGGCCGATGCGCCTACTCGTCGTCGGGTCGGGCCGTTGCCCAGTGGCCGGCGCGCCGCTCGGCCTCAAGGTCGGCCTGGGTCGACTGGCGGGCGACGTAGCGGTCGCGGGCCGACTCGCGCTTCTCGTCGCGCGACGGGCGGTGCGAGGGGTCCAGGCGCAGGTCGGTGCCCCGCTGCCCCAGCAGCTCCGCGCCGGCCACGAGGGTCGGCTCCCAGTCGAAGACGACCGCGTCGTCCTCCGCACCGATGAGCACGGTGTCGCCGGACACCGCGCCGGCCTTGACCAGCGCCTGCTCCACGCCGAGCCGGCCGAGCCGGTCGGCGAGGTAGCCCACCGCCTCGTCGTTGCTGAAGTCCGTCTGGCGGATCCAGCGGGTCGGGCGCTCGCCGACGATCCGGTAGACGAGGCCGTCGGGGGTCTGCTCCTTGCGGATGGTGAACCCCGAGTCGTCGACGGCCCGAGGGCGCAGCACGATCCGCTGGGGGACGACGTCGGCCAGCTCGACGCGGGCCGCCGCGACGTGCCGGGCCAGGCCGAAGCCCAGCTCCCGCAACCCGGTATGCGCGATGGCCGACACGACGTAGACCTCGAGGCCACGGGCCTCCAGGTCGTCCCGCACCAGCTCGGCGAGCTCAAGGGCCTCGGGCACGTCGGCCTTGTTGAGGATGACGATGCGGGTGCGTTCGGCCAACGGGCGGCCGCCGAGGTCGGCGTCGGGGACGTAGGCCGACAGCTCCTCCTCGATGACGTCGAGGTCGGTGAGCGGGTCACGGCCCGGCTCCAAGGTGGCACAGTCGATGACGTGCGCCAGCACCGAGCAGCGCTCGACGTGGCGCAGGAACTCCAGGCCGAGCCCGCGGCCTAGGTGCGCGCCCGGAATGAGCCCCGGCACGTCAGCGACCGTGAAGCGGACGTCGCCGGCCGTCACCACTCCGAGGTTGGGTACCAGCGTGGTGAACGGGTAGTCGGCGATCTTCGGGCGCGCAGCCGAGAGCACGGACACGAGGGAGGACTTCCCGGCCGACGGGAACCCGATCAGGGCCACGTCGGCGAGCGACTTCAGCTCAAGGACGACGTCGTACGCCTCGCCGGGCTCCCCCAGGAGCGCGAACCCGGGGGCCTTACGGCGGGCCGAGGCGAGCGCCTTGTTGCCGAGGCCGCCACGACCGCCGCGGGCGATGACGTGCTCCTCGCCGGGCGCGACGAGGTCGACGACGATCCGTCCAGAGCCGTCCTTGACGACGGTGCCGGGGGGCACGGGCAGCACGAGGTCGTCGCCGTCGGCGCCGTTGCGCTCGTCACCGGCGCCGGGCTTGCCGTTCGTCGCCGAGCGGTGGGGGTGGTGGTGGTAGTCGAGCAGGGTCGTGGCCTGGGGGTCGACGCGGGCGATCACCGAGCCGCCCCGACCCCCGTTGCCGCCGTCAGGACCACCGAGGGGCTTGAACTTCTCCCGGCGCACCGAGGCGACACCGTGTCCGCCGTAACCGGCGGACACGTGCAGGAGGACCCGGTCGACGAAGCTCGCCGCCATGCCGAACCTCCCTAGAACATGCGACGGGGCGGGCCAGCCGGCCCGCCCCGCTCACTGCCGACCGTGGATCAGGCGTCGGCCTTCTCGCGCTGGACCGGCTGGGTGATGTTGACGGTCTTGCGGCCCCGCTTGGTGCCGAAGGTCACCGCACCCGCGACGAGCGCGAACAGCGTGTCGTCGCCGCCCCGCCCGACACCCTCACCGGGGTGGAAGTGGGTGCCACGCTGGCGGACGATGATCTCGCCCGCGTTGACGACCTGGCCGCCGAACCGCTTGACGCCGAGCCGCTGGGAGTTGGAGTCGCGACCGTTGCGGGTCGAGGACGCACCCTTCTTGTGTGCCATGGCGTGATCCCTGCTCTCTCAGGCGTTCTGGTTGATCTGCGTGACCTTGACCTGCGTCAGGTGCTGACGGTGGCCCTGCCGCTTACGGTAGCCGGTCTTGTTCTTGAACTTCATGATGGTGATCTTGGGGCCCTTGGCCGCCTTGACGACCTCGGCCGTCACCGTGACCTTGGCCAGCTTGGCCGCGTCACTGGTGATGGTGCCGCCGTCGACGACGAGCAGGGGGGTGAGGTCGACGGTGTCGCCCGCCTCGCCCTTGACCTTGTCGATGATCAGGACATCACCCACCGACACCTTCTCCTGGCGACCGCCAGCGCGAACAATCGCGTACACGTCAAGCTCACTCTCTACAGTCAGTGGAACCGGCGCACGCTCTGAAAGGAACCGTCTGGTAGCTCCCTTGCGGGGCACCTATCGGTGGGCGCGCCAAGGGTCAAGAGTACTGGTCGGAGCACGCCAGCCCCAAATCGTCCGAGGTCAGGTCGGGCCCGGCCCCTCGGCCCCGTGCGCGTTGGTCGACCGAGGCGGGCCGGCCGGCGCGACGACCCGGCCACGGTGTCGGCGTGGGCGGCCCACGGGGGCCATGGGGGCGGCGAGACGCAGGTGCTCCGGAGCGGGCTCGGGTGCGGGGCCGGACTCGACCGGGTCCTCAGTGAACGGGAGGGGCTCGAGGGGCTGGATGGGCTGGATGGGCTCGGTGAGCTCGGCGTCGAGCTCACCGACCGGCTCGACGGGCTCACCCTGGTAGCCGGCCACCTCGTCGACGAGCCCGGCCTCCGCGAGCTCTGGGGCGGTGTCGGCCGGCAGAACCGTCTGGGCGGCATACGTCGCCGTTTTGAGCGCCGCCGCGTGGGCCGCCGCGGCGATCTGGGCCGGGGTGGGCCCGTTGGGCCGGAGCGGAGCCGGCGAGGCCGCGGTGGAGTCCGACCCGCGAGAGCGGGACCGGCCGCGGCCACCCTGATCACGCTGCGACCCGTTGGACCCGTTGGACCCGTTGGACCCGCTGGACCCGCTGGTGCTGTGCGAACCGTGGTCCGGGTGGTCGCCGTGGTCGACACCGCTGCTCTTGTCGACGGGATCGCTGTGGATGATGAAGCCCCGGCCGGCACAGGACGCGCAGGTCTCGGAGTAGACCTCGATGAGGCCGGAGCCGACCCGCTTCCGGGTCATCTGGACGAGCCCGAGCGAGGTGACCTCGGCGACCTGGTGCTTGGTGCGATCGCGGCCGAGGCACTCGAGGAGGCGCCGCACCACGAGGTCGCGGTTGGACTCGAGCACCATGTCGATGAAGTCGATGACGATGATGCCGCCGACGTCGCGCAGCCGCAGCTGACGCACGATCTCCTCGGCCGCCTCAATGTTGTTCTTGGTGACGGTCTCCTCGAGATTGCCCCCTGAGCCGATGAACTTGCCGGTGTTGACGTCGACGACGGTCATCGCCTCGGTGCGGTCGATGACGAGGGACCCACCGGATGGCAGCCAGACCTTGCGGTCCATGGCCTTCGCGATCTGTTCGTCAACCCGGTAATGGGTAAACAGGTCGTTCTCACTGGTCCAGCGGGTCACCCGCTCGGCAAGGTCGGGCGCGACGCTGTCGACATAGTCGGAGACCTCGCGGGACGCGTCCTCGCCGGCGACGACGAGCTGTGAGAAGTCCTCATTGAAGATGTCACGGATGACGCGCACCGTGAGGTCGGGCTCACCGTGCAGGAGCACGGGGGCGCCGGTGGACTTGTTCTTCTTCTTGCCGGTGCTGGGTCCGATGGCGGCCTCGGCCTTGGCCTGGATGTCCTCCCACGTCGCGGTGAGCCGCTCGACGTCGGCGCGCAGCTCCTCCTCGGAGGCCCCCTCGGCCGCGGTCCGGACGATGACGCCGGCCGTCTCGGGCAGCACGTCCTTGAGGATCTTCTTCAGCCGTGCGCGCTCGGTGTCGGGCAGCTTGCGGGAAATGCCGGTCATCGAGCTGTTGGGGACGTAGACGAGGTAGCGGCCGGGTAGCGAGATCTGCGACGTCAACCGGGCCCCCTTGTGACCGATGGGGTCCTTGGTGACCTGCGCCAGGACGCCCTCGCCGGACGACAGTGCGTTCTCGATGCGCCTGGCCTGGTGCTGCTCGAGCCCCGCCGCGTCCCAGTTGACCTCACCGGCATACAGGACGGCATTGCGGCCCTTGCCGATGTCGACGAAGGCCGCCTCCATCGAGGGGAGCACGTTCTGAACCCGGCCGAGGTAGATGTTGCCGGCCATGGAGACCTCGGTCTCCTTGGAGATGTAGTGCTCGACGAGCACGCCGTCCTCGAGGACACCGATCTGGGTGCGGTCGCCGAGGTGGCGCACAACCATGACCCGCTCGACGCTCTCGCGCCGGGCCAGGAACTCGGCCTCGGTGATGACCGTGCGGCGGCGGCCGGCCTCGCGGCCCTCACGGCGACGCTGCTTCTTGGCCTCCAGCCGGGTGGAGCCGCGCAGGGCGGTGACCTCGTCGCGCCGTGGCTCGCGCACCTTGGTCGTCACGCCGGGCGCCTCGTCGCCGTCGTCGGAGCCGCCTCCCGAGCGGCGCCGGCGGCGGGTGCGGCGGCGGCTCGAGGAGCTGCCCTCCTCGTGGTCGCCGCCGGCAGCGGCGTCAGTGCCGGGCTGGGCACCCGAGTCGTCGCCGGCCGCGTCGGTGTGGTCGTTCGTGCCTGAAGGGGCGATGGCGTCGGACGCGTCGCCGGAGTCGCCGGAGTCGCCGGAGTCGCTGGAGTCGCCGTGGTCGCCCGAGCGGCCGCGCCGGCCCTTGCCACCCCGACGGCGCCGGCGGCGCGGTGAGCCGCCCGCGTCAGAACCCTGGGTGGAGTCCTCGGGGTCGACGGCGTCGTGGTCGTCGGCGTCGGCGTCGGCGTCGAGGTCAGTGAGGTCAGTGAGGTCAGCGTCAGTGAGGTCAGCGTCAGTGAGGTCAGCGTCAGTGAGGTCAGCGTCAGCGAGGTCAGCGGTGGTCACGCTCTGGGCGACCTCAACCGGGCCGGTGACGCCCGGGGCGTCGGCCTCGGCATAGGTGTCAGCGGGGACCGGAGCGGCGGCCGCTGAGCCTCGGCGCCGGTTGGGGGACGAGGTGGGTGAGGACGCCCGACGTCGCCGGGAGACCGGAGCCTGGAAGAGCGGGACGACACCGGAGCCAGGCGGGGGCCCGTCACCGGCGCCCTCGGCCGGGCCAGGGGTCTCCGGGGTATCCGGGGTCTCCGGGGTATGCACCGTCACCGGAGTCGCATCCGAGTCAGGGAACGGCTGCAGGGGGGCCATCGGCGCCGGCAGCTCCAGGGCGTCGAACCGCAGGGCCTCCTCGTCGACCAACGAGACCGCGTCGGCCGAGGTGTCCGACGGGGCGGACGGGGCGGACGGGGCGGACGGGGCGGACGCGGCGTCCGCGGGCGGCTCCATCGGGGCCGGGGTCTCGGTGGCGCTCGTCGCGCGGCGGCTACGGGAGGTCTTAGTAGCCTTCTTGGCCGTGGAGCTGGCGGCCGGGACCTCAAGCGCGACGGCGGCCTTCTTGGCGCTGGCGGTCTTGCGGGCGGCCCGCTTCCGCGGGGCCGGAGCGGTGTCCGGGTCCGGAAGGGCTTCGGCGGCTGGCGGCGTCCCAGCGTTGTCGACGGGCTCAGGAGCGGCGGCCGCCGCGGTGGCCTTACGGGGGGCACGCTTCCGGGCGGCCTTCTTGGCCGGGGGCGCCACGCCGAGTGTGGTGGTGTCCGGCCCGTCGGACTGGTCCGGCCGGTCGTTCTCGTACTGAGGGTTGGTGGTCAGGGTGGTGTCCTCGGAGGCCATCCGGCGTTCCTCTCCGTCTCCACGAGAGGCGCCACACCGGCCCTGCCGGGCCCATCTCTCGTGTGCGGTTCTGCGTCGTCGTCACCGCGGCGCGGTGGGACGGAAGTCGTCGTGCTACACCTGCGTCGGCTCGCGGACTGCGCGGCACCGGCTCAGCTGCCGTCGGCCTTCTTGTCGGTGACCAGTGGATCAGCCACCTCCGCCTCTTCGTCCTTCAGCGGACCCTGCGCCAGCCGCGTCACGAGAGGTGAGGTCGGCGGCACCAGATCGGCGACGGAACGCAGTGCGGTCAGAATGTCGTCGGGGCGTACGGCCGGTGTGGTGTGCCGTACGACCAACCGGATTGTCGCACACCCGGGGTCTCCACCCGGCATCGCCCCTGGCGGCAGAGCCGTCTCGGTCTCGCCGTGCGTGACCGTCATGGCCACGATCGCCGACCGCACGTCGAAGGTGCGCGGGCCGGTCTTGAAGGTGCGGGTGACCTCGGCGTGCTCGCGCGCGAGAAGCGCGTCGACGGCCCTCTGGAGGGTGTCCCGGTCCACGTCGCGGAACGCGATGACCCATTCGCTGGCCTGCAGCCGGTCGGCCAAGGAGCCCGGGCCGGCCTCCACGACCTCCAGCACGTCGAGCCCCTCGGGGAGCGCCTCGTCGAGCGCCACCCGCACCGCGTCGGGGTCGACCCGCTGCATGACGCTGATCTCGACGTACTCGGCCTCGCTGGCCGTCCCGGTGGGGGCGGCGTTGGCGTACGAGATGCGCGGGTGGGGGTGGAACCCGGCGCTGAACGCCATCGGCACATCGGCGCGGCGAAGGGCCCGCTCGAGCGCGCGCTGGAAGTCCCGGGTCGAGGAGAACCGGAGCCGGCCCCGTTTGGCGTACCGCAGGCGCAGCTTCTGCACGGCCGGTGCCGGAGCCGGACCTTCGGGTACGCGTCGGCTGGGCATGGCGGGCAGGCTACCGGGACGGGTGTGCTGGGCCTCAGATCGCGGTGATCTCCTCCTCGCTGGTGGCCCGTGGGGTGAGACTCGCGAACACCGGGGGCGGCTCACGCCACACGTCGGGCAACGTGCCCTCGGCGGCCTGCTGGATCGCCCGGACGATGCGGTCACTGGTCAGTGGCATGTCGACGTGGCGGATCCCGAGGTGGCTGAGCGCGTCGATGACGGCGTTGTGCACGGCGGGAGTGGACCCGACGGTTGCCGACTCGCCGATTCCTTTGACGCCCAGGGGGTTGACCGGTGTCAGGGTCTCGGTGTTGGAGACGGTGAAGCTCGGCATCTCGGCGGCCGACGGGATGCCGTAGTCGGCGAACGTCGCGGTGACCGGGTTGCCGTCGTCGTCGTAGCGGAAGTGCTCCCAGAGCGCCTGCGACATGCCCTGGGCGATGCCGCCGTGCTGCTGGCCATGCACGATGAGCGGGTTGACGATGCGGCCGGCGTCGTCCACGGCGATGTGGTCCAACGGCGTGACGAGGCCGGTCTCGGTGTCGACCTCGACCACCGAGACGTGGGCCCCGAACGGGAAGGTCGCGTGACCCGGCGCGAAGTCGTGCTCCGCCCGGAGAGGCTCGCCGTCCGCCTCGGCTCGCGTCGCGACCTCGGCCCACCCGACCGACCGGTCGGGCACCCCGACCACGGCGAACCGGCCGGTCGTGAGCTCGATGTCGGCGGCATCGGCCTCGAGCAGGGCGCCTGCGAGCCGGCGGGCCCGGTCGAGGACGATGCCGGCCGCCCCCACGACGGCGGAGCCGCCGAGCTGGAGGGACCGCGACCCTCCGGTGCCGGAGCCCCGGGGCACGATCGCGGTGTCGGACTGCTCGAACCGGATCTGGTCCATGGGGATCTCGAACCGGTCGGCGACGAGCATGGCGAACGACGTCGCGTGGCCTTGGCCGTGGCTCGACGTGCCGGCCCGCACCGTGACCGTGCCATCGTCGGCGACCTCGACCACGCCCAGCTCCCCGGCGCCACCACCGGTCGTCTCCGCATACACCGCGATGCCGATGCCTAGCTGGCGCACGTCGCCCCGCACGCGGCGGGCGGCCTGCTCGGCCCGTAGGGCGCCATAGTCCGAGATCCTCAGCGCCTCGCGCAGCGGCAGGTCGTAGTCGCCCGAGTCGTAGCGCATCCCGGTGCGCGTCGTGTAGGGAAACACGTCGGGCGGGATGAGGTTGCGCCGGCGGATCTCGACGGGGTCGAGGTCGAGCTCGTCAGCGGCGAGGTCGACCAGTCGCTCGAGCATCGCGGCCGCCTCAGGCCGCCCCGCACCGCGGAAGGCCCCAACCGGCGCTGTGTTGGTGAGAGCGGCGAGCCCGGCGTAGTCCAGCCGGGGGATCTCGTAGACGCCCTGCGCCATGATGTAGGTCGTCGAGTACGCGAAGCTGCCACCGAAGCCGGCATACGCCCCGCAGTCGCCGATGATCCGGCAGCGCAGCCCGGTGAAGCGCCCCTCCCGGGTTAGCCCGAGCTCGACGTAGTCGACCTGGCTGCGGCCCTGCATCGAGAGCATCGCCTCGGACCGCGTCTCGACGAACTTGACCGGTCGCCCCAGTCGGCGGGCGACCGCGACGGCGACCTGCTGCTCGGCCGGCACACCGGCCTTGCCGCCGAACGCCCCACCGACGTGTGGTGCGATCACCCGCACCCGGTCGGTGTCGAGCCCGAAGGAGCGGGCGATGCTCGCCCGGGCGCCGTGCGGCATCTGGGTGGCGATATAGGCGGTGAGATCGAAGCGGTCGTCCGACCCGGCGACCTCGGCGCCGTCCGTGGGGAGGACGAGGATCGCGTTGCCCTCCATGGGCGCGACGGCGAGCCTGGGGTTCTCCATGCGCAGCCGCACCACGACCTCGGCGTCGTCCAGGACGTCACCGGCGCCCTCCGGTTCACGTTCGCCACCCGCGACGTTGCCCGCCACCTTCTCGAACTGCTGCGGCGCGCCCGGCTGCAGCGCTGCCTCCATGTCGACGACGACGGGGAGCGGGGCGTAGGTGACGTCGACGAGCTCGACGGCGTCGACGGCCTGGGCTCGCGACTCGGCCACGACGACGGCGACGGCCTCACCCACGAACCGGACCCGGTCGACGGCGAGCGGCGGCCGACGGCAGAGGGGGTTGACGTCCATGAGCAGGAAGCCCGCCTTGAGGCCGAGGTCGGACGCGGTGAAGACGCCCGCGACGCCCGGCGCGGCGCGTGCGGTCTCGATGTCGTCGACGGTGAACGTCGCGTGCGCGAACGGGCTCCGCACGAACGCGGCATGGAGCACACCCTCCACGGCGATGTCGTCGACGTAGTCGCCTCGACCCCGGACGAGGTCCGGATCCTCGACGCGCGGAACCTCGTTGCCCAGCAGTGATCCGGCCACCCTCGCGACGATATGCCCGGAGGCACCGGGTCGGCGTCCGCAAACACCGCGGATCAGCGTGGGGTCTGCTCCCCGTCTTCTGCGGCGGCGGCCGCTGCTCGCTCGGCCTTCCGGGCGGCGCTCGCCGTGCGGATCGCGTCGCGGCGCTCCTGGTCGTCCATCTCGTCGGCCGCCTCGAGGGTCGGCGCCGTGCCGCCCAGCCGGGCCGGCTGGAACGCGAGCTCCGCGCCGGTCATCGGCTCGTAGGACTCCTGCAGGGTGTGCAGCATCGTCCTCATCACCTCGTGGATCTTGGCGGTCGCGTCGTCGACGCTCTCGCCGGGCGCCACCGGCATGAGCTCTCCCACGGCCATGCTGATGGGCACGTTGGTGCGCCCGAGCCGCTTGGGGTGGCCCTTGGTCCACACGCGCTGCGACCCCCAGATGACCACCGGAAGCATGGGGACGCCCGCCTCCTGGGCCATCCGGGCGGCGCCGTTCTTGAACGCCTTGAGCTCGAACGAGCGCGAGATGGTGGCCTCGGGGAAGACGCCGACGATCTCGCCGTCGCGAAGGTATCGGACGGCCTGCCCGTAGGACGCCGCCCCCGCGGAACGGTCGACGGGGATGTGCTTCATGGCCCGCATGAGGGGTCCGCTCACCCTGTGGGTGAAGACGCTCTCCTTGGCCATGAACCGGACGAACCGCCGGGCCGGCCACGCGGCATACCCGGCGTAGGTGAAGTCCATGTAGCCGGTGTGGTTGACGACCATAACCGCGCCGCCGGAGCGTGGCACGTGCTCCGCGCCGGCGACGGTGAACCGCAGGCCCTGTGCGGCGAAGACTCCGCGGGCGGTCGCGATGACGCCCGAGTAGACCGGCTCCATGACGACAACCTACGGGACGACAACCCTGGCGACCACCGGCGAGGGACCGTCACTCGCGGGGCGGCTCGTCGGCGGCGATCCCGCCCAGGATGCGGCGCAGGTGGGCGCGGTCGCGGACGGAGAGCGACCCGAAGGTCTCGTCCGCCGCCTCGGCCTGCGACCGGTGGATGTCGGCGACGGTGCCGTGGCCGGCCGCGGTCAGCTCGACGAGCACCGCCCGACGGTCGCTGGGGTCGGGAACGCGAGTCACCAGGCCCCGCTCGACGAGTCCGTCGACCACCTCGGTCGCCGAGCGCGGGGCGATCCGCAGCCGCTCGGCGAGGTCGGAAAGGCGGAGCCCGGGCCTCAGGGCGACGACCAGCAGAGCCCTCCCCTGGTGCGGGGAGAGGTCCCAGGGCGCGAGCCCGTCGCGCCAGACGCGCCGCAGCCGGCGGGCCGTCGCGGTGACGAGGTCGGCGAGGGAGGGGTCATCGTCGCCGGGGGTCCGGGAATGCACACCGACAGCCTAGCGTTAACGATGTAGCCTCATAGTGAGGTAACCTCTTCAAATCCACCAAACCCCCCCGGAAGCAGCGATGCCCATGCCAGGCACCTCCACACCCTTCACCGACCACCAACCGCCACGTGGCGGCTACCCCGGACGCGGCCCGCGCACCGTCGACCCCGGCGATCGGGCCCAGCTGGCCGAGTCGCCCGTGAGCTGGCGCCGCGTCGGCGCCCTCTTCGCCCCCTTCCGCGGACGGGTCTCCGTCGTCATGGCGCTGATCGTGGCCTCGTCCGTCGTCGCCCTCGCGACTCCGTTCCTCCTGCGGCTCGTCATCGACGACGCCCTCCCCCACGCCGACGTCCGGCTGTTGCTCCTCGCCGTCGGCGGAATGCTCGGGGTCACCGTCGTCACCGCCGTGCTGGGCGTCGCCCAGACCTGGCTCTCGACCACCGTCGGCCAGGCGGTCTTGCACCGCCTGCGCACCGACGTCTTCGCCCACCTCCAGCGCCAGTCGCTAGCCTTCTTCACCCGTACGCGTGGGGGCGAGATCCAGTCGCGCCTCACGAACGACGTGGCCGGGATGCAGTCGGTCGTCACGACGACCGCGACCTCCGTCGCGTCCAACGTCACCACCGCGGTCGGCACGGCGCTGGCCATGGTCGCGCTGTCGTGGCGGCTGTCGCTGCTCTCCCTCTTGGTCATCCCGCCGGCGATCTGGCTGACCCGCCGGGTCGCCCTGATGCGCCGCGAGGTCACCGCCCGGCAGCAGCGCCGGATGGCCGACATGCTCATCCAGGTCGACGAGGGCCTGTCGGTGAGCGGCGTCCAGCTGACCAAGACCCTCGGCGCGAGTGACGCAGCGGCAGCCCGGTTCGCAGAGACCTCGCGCGAGCTCGTCGACCTCGAGGTGCAGTCGCAGCTCGCCGGTCGCTGGCGGATGGCGACGATGAGCATTGTCTTCGCGGCCATCCCCGCGCTGATCTACCTCGCCGCCGGGTTCCCCGCGACGTCCGGTGGTATGACCATCGGGACCCTCGTCGCCTTCACGGCACTGCAGTCCGGCATCTTCCGGCCGCTGATGGGTCTGCTCGACGTCGGGGTCTCCCTCGTCGGCTCGATGGCCCTCTTCAGCCGGATCTTCGGCTACCTCGACCTCGAGATCGAGGTGCGGGCGCCCGAACACCCGGTGCCGGTCGACCACGATGCGGTGCGCGGCGAGATCCGGCTGGAGGTCGTGAGCTACCGCTACCCCGACACCGACCGCAACGCCCTCACCGACGTCGACCTCGTCGTGCCGGCCGGGACCTCGCTCGCCCTCGTCGGCCAGACCGGTTCAGGCAAGTCCACCCTGGCGGGTCTTGTTGCGCGACTCCGTGACCCGAGCATCGGGCGCGTCACGGTCGACGGCATGGACCTACGCGACCTGTCCTTCGCCGACCTCTCCCGGATCGTCGGCGTCGTCTCGCAGGAGACCTACCTCCTGCACGCGTCCATTCGCGACAACCTCCTCCACGCGAAGGCCGATGCGACTGACGACGAGCTGTGGCTCGTGCTCGAGTCCGCCCAGATCGCCGACCTCGTCGCCACGCTCCCGGGCGGGCTCGACACGGTCGTCGGCGCCCGGGGGCTGCGGTTCTCCGGCGGCGAGAAGCAGCGGTTCGCCATCGCGCGCACGCTGCTGCGCGACCCCCGCGTCCTCATCCTCGACGAGGCGACCAGCGCCCTGGACAACGAGACCGAGCACGAGCTCCAGGCGGCGCTCGCCGTGGTGACCCGCGGGCGTACGACGGTCACCATCGCCCACCGCCTCAGCACCATCGAGTCGTCCGACCAGATCGCCGTGCTCTTCGGCGGGCAGGTGGTCGAGACGGGCACGCATACCGAGCTGGTCGCCGCAGTAGGCCGGTATGCCCGGCTCGCCGGGAGCGGCCGTCCGGTCGCGACCGGTCGCTCGGCGGGCGCCTGAATCTCCCTAATAGGAGTGCAGCGCACCGCCGCCTGGAACACGAGGAGCGCAGCGCACGGAATCCCGTGCGCTGCGCTCCTCATGTTGCCCTGGGGGTGCGCTGCACTCCTATTAGGCGGGCCGCGGCCACCCGTCGCCGGGGGGCGGACCCGAACGGGTTGGAGAGCACCCCCGCCGGGTCTGGGAGAATCGACGGATGACCACCTCCACACCCGCCCGTGCCGCCGCCTCGTCCGCGGCACCCCAGATCCCCGAGAGGCCGTCGGTCGACGGTCTGGAGGAGAAATGGGCGCAGGTATGGAAGCGGCAGGGCACTTACACCTTCGACCGCACTGCCGCGCTCGCCCACGGCCGTGAGGGTGTGTGGGCCATGGACACCCCGCCGCCGACCGCGAGCGGGTCGCTGCACATCGGCCACGTCTTCGGCTTCACCGAGGCTGACTGCATCGCGCGCTACAAGCGGATGGCCGGGTTCGAGGTCTTCTACCCGATCGGCTGGGACGACAACGGCCTGCCCACCGAGAAGCGGGTGCAGAACTTCTACGGGGTGCGCGGCGACGAGACGCTGCCCTACGACCCCGACTTCGTGCCGCCGCAGCAGGGCGGCGAGGGCACGTCGATCAGGGCCGGTGACCAGACGCCGATCAGCCGGCGCAACTTCATCGAGCTGTGCGACATCCTCACCGTCAAGGACGAGGAGGCCTTCGAGGAGACGTTCCGCCGGCTGGGCCTCGCCTGCGACTGGGACGTGTCCTACCGCACCATCGACGACCGCTCCCGCGCGGTGTCGCAGGCGTTCTTCCTGCGCAACCTCGCCCGCGGGGAGGCCTACCAGGCCGAGGCGCCCGGTCTCTGGGACGTCACGTTCCAGACCGCCGTCGCCCAGGCCGAGCTCGAGGCGCGCGACTACCCCGGGGCATACCACCGCGTCGCCTTCCACCGGCCCGACGGTGAGCCGGTGTACATCGAGACCACGCGGCCCGAGCTGCTCCCGGCCTGCGTCGCCCTCATCGCCCACCCCGACGACGAGCGGTATGCCGCCCTGTTCGGGACGACGGTCACCTCACCGCTGTTCGGGGTCGAGGTGCCGGTGGTCGCGCACCCGCTGGCCGAGATGGATAAGGGCGCGGGCATCGCCATGTGCTGCACCTTCGGCGACCTCACCGACGTGACGTGGTGGCGTGAGCTGCAGCTGCCGACCCGCTCGATCATCACCCGTGACGGTCGCATCCAGGCCGAGACGCCCACGTGGGTCGAGTCCGACCTCGGCACCGAGGTGTTCGGCGCGATGGCCACGAAGACCACTTTTGCGGCGCGCACCGCGGTCGTCGACGCGCTGCGGGAGTCGGGCGACCTCGACGGCGAGCCGACGCCGACCCAGCGCAAGGCCAACTTCTACGAGCGCGGCGAGCGCCCGCTCGAGATCGTCACGACGAGGCAGTGGTACATCCGCAACGGCGGCCGCGACGAGGAGATCCGGGCCCAGATGGTCGAGCGGGGCCGGGAGCTCGACTTCCACCCGGCGTTCATGCGCTCGCGCTACGAGAACTGGGTGGGCGGCCTCAACGGCGACTGGCTCGTCAGCCGCCAGCGGTTCTTTGGCGTACCCATTCCGGTGTGGTACTCCGTGACGCCGTCCGGCGAGGTCGACCACGCCCACCCGATCATCCCCGACGAGTCGCTCCTGCCGGTCGACCCGGCAGCCGAGGCACCCGAGGGGTTCGAGGAGGCGCAGCGCGACCAGCCGGGCGGCTTCACAGGTGACCCCGACGTCATGGACACCTGGGCCACGTCGTCGCTGACCCCGCAGATCGCGGGCGGCTGGGGGCAGGACCCCGAGCTGTTCTCTGTCGTCTTTCCCTTCGACCAGCGCCCCCAGGGCCACGACATCATCCGCACGTGGCTCTTCTCGACCGTCGTGCGCGCGCACTACGAGCACGGCTCGCTGCCGTGGCGGCACGCCACGCTCAACGGCTGGATCCTCGACCCCGACCGCAAGAAGCTGAGCAAGTCAAAGGGCAACGCGACGACCCCGCTCGACATGCTCGTCGAGCATGGCACCGACGCGGTGCGCTACTGGGCGGCCTCCGCCCGCCTCGGCATCGACGCCGCGCTGGACACGGCCCAGATGAAGGTCGGCCGGCGACTGGCGATCAAGGTGCTCAATGCCAGCCGGTTCGCCCTGTCGTTCGGTGACGTGGGCGCGTCGACCTCCACCGACCTGGCCGCTCTGGTCACCGAGCCGCTCGACCGGGCCATGCTCGCCACCCTCTCCGACGTCGTCGCCTTGGCGACCAGCGCCAACGACGCGATGGACTACACCCGCGCGCTCGAGGTCACCGAGTCCTTCTTCTGGTCGTTCTGCGACGACTACCTCGAGCTGGTCAAGGACCGCGCCTACGGCACGGGCGAGGGTGACGAGCCCGGCCCAGGGGCGGTGTCCGCCCGGGCGGCCCTGCGGCTCGCCCTCGATATCCAGCTGCGGCTGCTGGCTCCGGTCGTCGTCTTCGCGACCGAGGAGGTCTGGTCCTGGTTCCACGACCCGGCCGAGGGCTCGATCCACCGGGCGGCATGGCCGACGACCGCCGAGCTGGGCGATGCCCGGTCGGCCGACAGCGGCGTCCTGTCGGCGGTCGGTGAGGCGCTGGCCGGCGTGCGGAAGGCCAAGTCGGAGGCCAAGGTTGGCATGCGCGCCGAGATCACGGGAATGACCTTGGTCGGGAGCGCGACCCAGCTCGACCGGGTGCGCACCGCCGAGGGCGACCTGCGGGCGGCGGGCCGGGTCACCGGCCTGTCGTATGCCGTGGAGGAGCCGTCGGCGACGCTGGCCGTCAAGGACGCGGTCATCGTGCCGCCACCCCCGCGCGACCGGAGCTGAACCTGCTCGCGTCGCGGCCGGGTCGCCGGGCGACGCGGGCGACGCGGGCGACGCGGGCGACGCGGGCGACGCCGAGCGGAGTGGGCGACGCCGAGCAACGCGGCCCGGCGTCAGAGCCGGGCGGTAGCGTGCGAGCCATGACGGACGGTCCGGCCCACCCGGTGCGGGAGGTCCAGCTGCCTCGGCCGCCCGGCGGTCCGACGCCGTGGGCGGTCGCGGCCGGTGTCGTCGCGCTGGGCCTGGTCGCCGTCGTTACCGCCTCCGGCCCCGTCGACGTCGTCACCCAGCCGCCGCGGGGCGCTGCGCCGTCCGTCCTGCTGACCGGCACGACGCCGCCCACGACGATGACGCCCGCACCGTCGGCGGGCGGCGTTCTCCCCCCGCTCGACAGCCTGCCGTCCCTGCCGCCGGTGCTCATCGCCGTCATCCAGCTGGTCGTCGCGGTCCTCGTCGGATGGGTCCTGGCCCTCCTGGCCCGCTACGCCTGGCGTTCCTTCCCGCGGATGTCCACCCGAGCCGTCGTCCGCCGCCCTCTGACGGCCCTACCGGCGGTGCCCGACGAGCTCGTCGACTCGGCCGGCGAACGGTTGGCGCTCCTGCAGGAGGGCAGTCCGCGCAACGCGATCGTCGCGTGCTGGGTCGACCTCGAGGAGGCCGCCGCAGCCGCCGGGCTACCGCGCCGGCCCCACGAGACGTCCGCGGAGTACACCGTCCGAGTCCTGCGCACCTGGGACATCGCCCCCGACGCGATGGGCGCTCTGGCCGAGCTCTACCGGGAGGCGCGTTACTCACATCACCCGCTGACCGAGGCCCACCGGCAGAAGGCGGTCGACCGGCTCACCGCCGTGCACGACGACCTGCGCCGCGTCGCCGGGCAGCGGGCCCTGGTGGGGGGGCCGGCCGATGTGGCCGACCCGTCCCGGTCCCCCTTCGTCGAGGAGCCCCCATGAGCCGCTGGCGCCTGCGCGACCAGCCGGTCTGGCGGGCCCGCGTCATCCGGGCCGTGGTGGCGTACGCCGTTCTCATGCTGTTCCTCGTCGTGCTGGGTGTCCAGCCGTCCCCGGTCCTCATCGCCTCCCTGTTCGTCGCGGCCACTCTCGTCCTCGCTTACGTCTCCGACCGGTTCGCCGACAGCCACGGGGAGGCCTGGGTGACCCCGGGTCAGTCGACGATGGGTCTCGGACGCGGGGGTGACCACCGCACCGTGGCCCTCTCACGGCGGCTCGCCGACCCTGGTCACCAGCCCGACCAGCGCCGGCACCTGGCCTCCGACCTCCAGCAGCAGCTGGCCGCCGTCCTCGTCGACCGGGTCGTGCGTGAGCGCGGCATCGACCTGACCACGCGTCCCGACCTCGCCCACGACGTCCTCCCGCCCGACCTGGCCGCCCTCGTCACCGAGCCGCCCGACGTGCGCCTGGTCGACCCGGCATACCTCTCCTTCGTGCTCGACAGAATCGAGTCGTCGTGACGTCCACTCCCGCGCTCCCCCTACCCGCCGTCTCGGAGCTGGCGGGTCGGATCCTCGACGAGGTCGAGCGCGCCGTGGTCGGGAAGCGCCGACCCCTCACGCTCGTCCTGAGCGCCGTCCTCGCCGGGGGCCACGTGCTCCTCGAGGACTTTCCCGGCCTGGGCAAGACGCTGGCCGCGCGCTCGTTCGCGCAGACCCTCGGTCTGGAGTTCACCCGGGCCCAGTTCACCCCCGACCTGCTACCGGGTGACCTCACCGGCTCGTTCGTCTACGACCAGCGCGACCAGGAGTTCGTCTTCCGCCGAGGGCCGTTGTTCACGGGCCTGCTGCTCGCCGACGAGATCAACCGCACGCCACCCAAGACGCAGTCGGCGCTGCTGGAGGCCATGCAGGAGCGGCAGGTCACCGTCGAGGGCCAGACCTTCTCGCTCGCGGCCCCGTTCCACGTCCTCGCCACGGCCAACCCCGTGGAGTACGAAGGTACCTACCCCCTGCCCGAGGCTCAGCTCGACCGGTTCCTCCTACGCGTGTCGTTCGGCTACCCCACCGAAGGCGAGGAGCTGACCGTGCTGCGCAACCGGATGGCCCGCCGGCGCGAGGAGGTGACGCTCCACGCGGTGACCGACGGCGCCGGGCTGCTGGCCATGCAGGAGGCGGTCGAGACGGTCACGGTCGACGACAGCATCGCCACCTACTGCGTCGAGCTGGCCACCGCGAGCCGCCTGCACCAGCACGTCCTCCTCGGCGCCTCCCCGCGGGGATCGCTCGCGCTCCTGCTCGTCGGCCGGGCGTACGCCGTGGTGCAGGGCCGCGACTACGTCACCCCGGAGGACATCAAGGCGGTCGCGCCGAGCGTGCTCGCCCACCGGATCACGGTCAAGCCGGAGCTGTGGATGAGCAACGTCTCCGGGCGCAGCGTCGTCGACAGCATCCTCGCGACGGTGGCGACCCCCTCGCCGCGTGAACGGCAGCACGGACCGTGAGCCCGTCGGGTCCGAACGGGCTGCCGGTGGAGCTGCCGCCGTGGCGCCCGACGGCGGCGCACTTCCGGGCCACGGGTGTGGGCATGGTCGGGACGCTCGTCGCGCTGATGCTGCACCGCAGCGACCTGCTCGTCATCGTCACCCCACTGCTCGTCATCGTCTCCTGGTCGTGGTGGCGACGCCCGCGCGAGCCGGTGACCGCCGCGGCCCGACTGGGCCACCAGACTCTGCGGGAGGGCGAGGCGACGATGGTGCGAGCGCGGATGACGGTGCCGCCGGGTGTCGACGACGTGCTGTTCACCGTGCCGTCGGGGCTGTTCCTCGAGCAGGACCCGCCCCTGGGCATCCAGGTCGTCGGGGCCGAGGAGGTCGACCCCGTCACACGGCGGGCCACCGGGTCGGTGCTGCTGCGGTCGACCCGCTGGGGCGTGCGGCCGGTCGGCCCGATGGTCTGGGCGGCGTGGGGCGTCTGGGGCGCCTATCGCAGCGGGCCGCACGACGGCATCACCTCGACGCTGACCACCCTGCCCTTGCCGGCGGTCTTCACGCCCACCGCCCCCATGCCCCACCCTGAGGGACTCGTCGGGCCCAGCCGGTCGGCGCGGCCCGGGGGCGGCAGCGAGTTCGACCGGCTGCGCCCGTTCCACCCCGGCGACCGGCTACGCCGCATTCACTGGCCGGTGTCCCTTCGCACCGGCACCCTGCACGTCACCTCGACCTACGGCGACGAGGACTCCCTCGTCGTGCTCGTCGTCGACGCCCTCAGCGACCTCGGCCCGCGTGAGGGGATCGACGGACGTCCGACCAGCCTCGACCTGACCGTGCGCGCGGCCGGCGCGATGGCCGTGCACCACCTGGCCGTCGGTGACCGGGTGGGCCTGCGGGTCGTGGGGGCGGCCCGAGTGCCCCGGGTGCCCGTCGGGTCGGGACGCTCCCACCTGCGGCGGGTCCTCGGCACCCTGGCCCTCATCCAGCCGGCCACCGAACGGCGTGACGACGGGGAGTGGGCCATCGCCGGCATCGGCTCCGGGGCGGTCGTCATCGTCCTGTCCCCGCTCGTGGACCCGGCCGTCGTCGAGCTCGTCGCGCGGCTCGGGGCCCGGGGTCTGACGACGGTGGTCGTCGACACGATGCCTGACCACCTGTGGCGCAGCGGCGAGGACGTCTACACCGAGCTGGCCTGGCGCATCCGCCGGCTCAGCCGCAGCGTCGACGTCCACCGGCTCGTGCGCGCCGGCGTGCCCGTGGTGCCGTGGCGCGGCCCGGGCAGCCTCGACCAGGTGCTGCGCGAGCTGTCCCGACGGTCCCGTGCCCCGAGGATGGCCCGCCGATGAGCGCCGTCGCCACGCGCCTGCGCCTCGTGCGGCTCGGGCTCTCCGAGGAGTACGAGCCCCGCCAGATCGCCATCGCCGCGCTCGCCGCGATCGCCCCCCTGGCCTTCGCCGGATGCCTCGTCCTTGGCGGGGGCCAGGCCTCGTGGTGGTGGCTGGTGTTCGCGCCGGCCGGCGCAGCCACGGTCGCCTTCGCCGAGACGCCGGCCGCCCTGGTCGTGTGGGCCATGCTGCTCGCGCTCTGGGTCGGTCAGGTCCCGGGGCCGTTCACCTGGTGGGCGGTCCCGGCCGCGCTGGCCGTCGCGGCCGGGCATACCGCCCTCACGCTGCTGGCCGGACGACCGCCGGCGGGTGGGCTGGCCGCGGAGACCTTCCGGCGCACGGGTCGACGCCTGGCGGTCGTCATGGGCGTCACCGTGGCCGTGGCCGCCCTCACCCAGGCCGTGCAGGCCGTCGGCGTCGGCGGTCAGGTCGTCGTGGCCGTCGCGGCCGTGCTCACGGTCGCGGGATGGGTGGCGTGGGGTTGGCGGAGGGGGTGACCGGTCCAGGGTCAGCGTGCGGTCCCGTCGCTCCGGGCCCGGACGGAAGCCGGCCGCCTGGTAGGTGGCGACCGCCCCGACGTTGGCGCTCGGGGTGCACACCATCGCGCTCGACGAGCCCAACCGGCGCAGGGCGGCGGCCGCGGCGAGACTGATCTGCCGGCCATAGCCGCGCCCGCGGTGCTCGGCGTGCACCCCCATCGGCTCGAGCAGCCCCGGCCTCCCATTGCCCGCCGACCACACGGTCACCTCCGCCACCGGGTGACCCTCCTCGTCGTACGCCAACAGGGACCGCGCGTCGCGGTAGGGCAGCCCCGTCGTCGTGGTGTGCCACAGCTCGTCGGTGAACCGGTCACCGCCGAGCGCCGACCGGTGCACGGCCGCGGAGGCGGCAGCCTGCTCTGGACCGACAGATCGCCGACGTCTGGGGTGCTGAGCTCGATGGACACGCCCTGATCCCAGGCCACCGGGTCGCCGAGCGCAACCGAGTTGGCCGCCCGTCGAGCGCCCCGCCATCCAGCACCCTTGGCGTCGCCATCGGACGTGTGTCCTGCATATCTGCTTGAGTGCAGTGGTTGCTTAGCCGCCGCCGATGAGGTCCTTGAGGGGGTGGGGGTCGGTGTCGACGGCTTGTTGGAGCAGCCGGTAGAAGAGTATGCCGCTGGCTTTGGA